>Ga0316222_1000005_pt1 | contig 408563 bp, 384 predicted proteins | sample TBH18011metaG_FD_206008 | JGI IMG/M metagenome (GOLD analysis project Ga0316222, IMG submission 206008) | Freshwater microbial communities from Trout Bog Lake, Wisconsin, USA - TBH18011 | ecosystem: Environmental > Aquatic > Freshwater > Lake > Hypolimnion/Profundal zone | place: USA...
TGCCGGCGACGTTGGCGACATCGCCTGTCGCCATCAGGTTCAGACTGGTTCCGGTCGTGCTGGCGAACGCGTTGGCGGTGCTGTAGGCGCCGGTCACGGTCACCGTGTCGTTGGCGCCCGCGGCGTTGCCGAAATTGCCGCTGCCGGCGACGTTGGCGACATCGCCTGTCGCCATCAGGTTCAGACTGGTTCCGGTCGTGCTGGCGAACGCGTTGGCGGTGCTGTAGGCGCCGGTCACGGTCACCGTTTCGTTGGCGCCCGCGGCGTTACCGAAATTGCCGCTGCCGGCGACGTTGGCGACATCGCCTGTCGCCATCAGGTTCAGACTGGTTCCGGTCGTGCTGGCGAAGGCGTTGGCGGTGCTATAGGCGCCGGTCACTGTCACCGTGTCGTTGGCGCCGGCGGCGTTACCGAAATTGCCGCTGCCGGCGACGTTGGCGACATCGCCTGTCGCCATCAGGTTCAGACTGGTTCCGGTCGTGCTGGCGAACGCGTTGGCGGTGCTGTAGGCGCCGGTCACGGTCACCGTGTCGTTGGCGCCCGCGGCGTTACCGAAATTGCCGCTGCCGGCGACGTTGGCGACATCGCCTGTCGCCATCAGGTTCAGGCTGGTTCCGGTCGTGCTGGCGAAGGCGTTGGCGGTGCTGTAGGCGCCGGTCACTGTCACCGTGTCGTTGGTGCCCAGCGCATTGCCGAAGTCGCCACTTCCCGAGATGGTGGCATACTCGCCGGACCCGGTGAGATTGACGCTGGTGCCGGTCGCACTGGCGGCCACTGTCGCGGCGTCTCCGGCGCCGGTCAGCGTCGTGGTGCTGTTGGTGCCAACCCAGGCGGTCACGCTGCTGCCGTTCACAGTCAGGGACGAGCTGTCATACTCATAGACCGTGCCGCCCGGGGCATCGGTGAAATTCACGCTGTCCCAGTTCGGCTGGCTGGCATTCTGGCCGTTCCCACCGATCACGACATAGCTGCCGGTGCCGTTCACGTTGAACGTGTCGCCGCTGCCATACATCCCCGTGCCGTCCAGGTTGCCCACGTTGGCGGTGATGTTGTTGCCGCCGATAGTCACATGCGAATTGTCATACTCATAGACCGAGCCGCCGTTTGCGAGAGTGACCGAGTCCGAGTTCGCCTGGGTGGCGTTCTGCCCATTGCCGCCGATGGTGACCGAGCTGCCCGCACCGGCGGTGACTGTATCGCCACTGCCGGTAACCGTGACTGTCACGCCGGTTCCGGCAATGATCGTATCGTTTGAACCGGTGATAATATAGGCGCCGCCGGCCACCAGATTAAGGGTAGTCGAATTTTTATTGATACTGGTTGGGTTGGACATGGCCGGCGGCTATCCTTGGCGGAAGTTAAGTACGAAGGGAACGTTGCCGCCACAGATCGGTCGAGTACGTGTGGAGAGTGTTGCCGTGATGAACCTGTTTCGAGAACGTGCGGTTGTCAACCGTCAATTTTTTCCCGTATCGAAACCCTCGTTCGGCGACCCCGCCCGCTCAGTACGATCCCGGGGCCCCCCAACCCAGCCCCCGGTTGCCGAACCGGCGATAACCCCGCATTCTCCCGGCCGCCCTCGGCCGCGACGGCCAGCGCACCAACGCCCGGGAAGACACCATGAGATCCAGCCAACACCGCATCCTGACCAGCCACGCCGGCAGCCTGCCGCGCCCGGACGCCCTGATCGAGGCCAACCGCCTGCGCGGGGCCGGCGTCGGCATCGACGAAACCCGGTTCCAGACTGAACTCTCCGCCGCCGTCTCCAACGTCGTGGCTCACCAGAAAGCGCTCGGGATCGACCTGCCCGGCGATGGCGAGTTCGGCAAATCGATGGGCAGCCGTATCAACTACGGCGCGTGGTGGAGCTATTCGTTCCAGCGCCTGGGCGGCCTCGAACTGTCCGGTCCCGGTCTCTATGACAGCCCCCCGGTGCGCTCCCGTCCGGATGAGGTCGTGCTGACCAGCTTTGGTGACCGCCGCGACCGCAACAGATTCGCCGCCGCGTACAACGATCCGGACTCCGGCATCACCACCGGTCCCAGGGCCGCCCACACGCCGGTTTGTGTCGGCCCACTGACCTACACCGGCCACGCCGCCATCCAGGCCGATATCGCGAACTTCAAGGCAGCGCTTGCGGCGTCGGGGATCGAGGAAGGGTTCATGACGTCTGTGGCGCCGGGCAGCGCATCCCGCATCGGCAATACTTACTACAAGACCGACGAGGACTTCCTGTTTGCCTGCGCCGATGCGATGCGCGAGGAATACAAGGCGATCATCGACGCCGGGCTGATCCTGCAATTGGACGATCCGTCGATCGCCGAGAACTGGGACATGATCAACCCGGAGCCAACCGTCGAGGCCTATCGAAAATTCTCCATGCGCCGGGTGGACGCGCTGAACCACGCCATCAAAGGCCTGCCGCAGGACCGCATCCGGTTCCATCTGTGCTGGGGAAGCTGGCATGGCCCGCACACCACCGACATCCCGATGCGCGACATCGTCGATGTGATGCTGGCGATCAATTGCCAGGCCTACTCATTTGAGGCAGGCAACGTCCGCCACGAGCACGAGTGGAACGTCTGGAAGGACGTCAAACTGCCGGACGGCAAGCTGATCCTGCCCGGTGTTGTCAGCCACGCCACCAATGTCGTGGAGCATCCGGAACTGGTAGCGGAACGGATTCTGCGCTTCGCCAATCTGGTGGGCCGCGAGAACGTTATTGCCGCGACCGATTGCGGCCTGGGTGGCCGGGTGCACCCCGATGTTGCCTGGGCGAAGCTGGACGCGCTGGCGCAAGGGGCGGCGATTGCCAGCCGGCAGTTGTGGGGGCGGACCTCATAGACAGACGCAGCCACGGGGCTTGCGGGCGGCAGCGAAACTGGCAACACTTCCTCCCAAAGAATGCCGAAACCGGCGCGCATTTCAGGGAGACCATGGATGGACACTGCGATCGAGAGATCGGCCATGCGCAAAGTGTATCTGCGCCTGCTGCCGCTGACGATGTTGATGTATTTCCTGTGCTACATTGACCGCATCAATGTCAGCTTCGCCGCGCTGACGATGAACAAGGACATCGGGCTGACCGCCGCCTCGTACGGCTTCAGCTCGACCGCCTTCTATATCGGCTACGTGCTGTTTGAGGTCCCCAGCAACCTGATCATGGACAAGGTCGGCGCCCGCCTGTGGCTGGCTCGGATCATGGTGACCTGGGGCATCGCGTCCGCCGCCACCGCCGCCGTCATCGGGCCGAACAGCTTCCTGCTGGTGCGCTTTCTGCTGGGCGCCGGGGAGGCCGGCTTGTTCCCCGGCATGATCCTGCTGTTCACCTACTGGTTCCCCGACGCCCACCGCGGCCGCATCATCGGCTTCTTCACTCTGGCGCTGCCGGTCTCGGTCGCGCTCGGTGCGCCGATTTCCACCGCCATTCTGGGCATGGACGGCGTGCTGGGCGTCAAAGGCTGGCAGTGGATCTATCTGCTGGAGGCCGTCCCAACCATCGCCGTCGGCTTCTTCGTGCTGTTCGCAATGACCGACCGCCCCGCCAGCGCGAAATGGCTGAGCGAACCGGAACGCGCATGGCTGTCGAACACGCTGCAATCCGAACGCCGAGCGGTGGAGGCGGGCGGGACGTTCAGTATTATGCGGGGGATTTTGAATCCGAAGATCGTGCTGCTGTCGCTGAATTACCTGGGGATTGTCACCGCCAGCCTTGGCCTGCTGCTGTTCGTTCCGCAGATCATCAAGTCGCTCGGTGCCTCCACGATGAACGTCGGTTATGCAACGAGCCTGGCGTATATCTGTGGCGCGATATCGATGATCGTGTGCGGCTGGCTGTCGGATCATCTGGGGGACCGCCGCTGGCTGCTGTTCGCGACGTGCACGTTGGCCACGGTTGGGCTGGTGATCGCCGGGGCAACGATGGGGACGTGGTGGTCGCTGGCGGGCATGTGCCTGGCGACGATCGGGTTCTACGGCACCAAGGGGCCGTTCTGGGCGATGCCGACGATGATCCTGACCGGAGCGTCGGCGGCGGGCGGCATCGCGTTCATCAACGCGTTCGGCAATATCGGCGGCGCCGTCGGGCCGGCGGTGGTGGGCTGGATGAAGGACGCGACCGGCAGTTACGCGGGCGGCTTATACGGCATGGCGGTGTTCACCGCCGTCAGCGCGCTGATCGCCGCGATGGGACTGCACATTCCTCGCCGCGTCGGCGGCCGAATGGCGGCCGCGGCGGAGTAGAACGTTTCAATTCGGAGCCTTTCGCCTGATCGACCTCACCCGTAATGAACGAGACGCTGACCTGGCAACAGATCGTATGGCGAACGCCAGCCCGGCAGTTGCGCGATACGACCGAGCCAGGCATGGATCGAAGGGTGGCTGACCGATAGATCGTATCCGGTTTCGTCGTTTGGATACGACAAGTAGGCCATCAGCGAAAAATCGGCCACTGTCGGTCTGTCACCGGCGGCGAAAGCGCTGCCTTGCAAGTGTTGATCGAGGATCGTCAGGAAGTCGTCGAGGCGCTTGCGGAAATGCGCGAGAACATGCGGATCAGGCGTCGGCGTGAAAGTCCGGTAATAGCGATAAGTGGCCATATATCCACTGAGTTTGTGGTTGTCCCAAAACAGCCAGCGTAAAATCTCGAATTTCTCCGGGGCGGTCTCGCCACCAAACATCCCGTATCGATCGGCGAGTTGCAAAAGGATCGGGGCGGTCTGGGTCAGGCGGATGCCGTTTTCTTCCAAGACGGGAATTTCGCCCATCGGATTAACCGTCGCGCGCCATTCCGGGGTTCGCGTCACCCCGCCAGCAAAATCGGTCCAAACCGGTTCGAATGTCTGGCCGCACAATGTGAGCATCAGGGCAAGCTTGTAGCTGTTGCCGGACTCCGGAAAATAATGCAGCCGGTAGTTCGCCATTGTCGCCGCACCCATCCCTATCGTCGCCGGATAGTGCGCGCGCGGAGGGCCGGCTGCAAGCCGCACATCGGCCCGACGACCGCGTGTCTGGCTGACCGCGACAAGGCAGGTATGCTATCGTGTCGAACCGACCAAGGAGACCACCATGGCACCGCATGACCTGATCGCCGGCCTGAAGGCCTACGAACCCGAACTGATTGCGATCCGGCAGGACATTCATCGCCATCCGGAGGTTGGGTTCGAGGAACACCGCACCGCCGCGCTGGTGGCCGAACGGCTGCGCGCCTGGGGCCTGGACGTCACCGAGGGCGTCGCCAAAACCGGTGTCGTCGCGACACTGCAAGGGCGTCGGCCGGGACAACGCGGGATCGGTCTGCGGGCCGATCTGGACGCATTGCATATCCAGGAAGTGCCGAACCGGGAGCATGGCTCAACCGTTACCGGGAAAATGCACGCCTGCGGGCATGACGGCCACACCGCCATGCTGCTGGGCGCCGCCCGCTATCTTGCCGAACACCCGGACGAGTTCGGCGGCACCGTCACGTTCATCTTCCAGCCGGCTGAGGAAGGTCTCGGTGGCGGGCGCGAGATGGTGGCTGAGGGCCTGTTCGATCGTTTCCCTGTCGATGCGGTGTACGGCATGCACAACATGCCCGGTATCCCGGTGGGCGAGTTCCGCACCCGCACCGGTCCGTTCATGGCCGCCAGCGATACGTGGTCGGTGGCGTTTACCGGCACCGGCGGGCATGGCGGAGCGGGCGCGCATCTCGCGACCGATGCGACTCTGCCGCTGGCGCATTTCATTCTCGCGCTCCAAACGATTGTCAGCCGTAACGTCGCCGCGACCGAGACGGCTGTGGTCAGCGTCGGGTCTGTGGCCGGCGGCAATCCCGGTTCCCCCAACATCATTCCAGCACGCGTGACAATCGCCGGGACCGCCCGGTCCTACAAGCCGAGGATCCGCGACCTGATCGAGAAGCGTCTGAACGAAATCGCGCACGCGCAAGCGGCTGTGTTCGGTTGTTCGGCCGAGGTGACCTACACGCGGCGGTATCCGCCGTTGGTGACTCACGCCGAACAGACCGCGGTTTCGGTGGCGGCCGCCTCGGCGCTGGTCGGGGCCGGCAACGTCCAGGCGAACGCGGCCCCGTTCACCGGATCGGAGGATTTTTCGTTCATGCTGGAGGCTCGGCCGGGCGGTTTCATCATGATCGGCAACGGTTCGGCACCGGATGGCAAGGTGCATAATGTCCATACGCCGGACTACGATTTTAATGACGCGATCCTGACGCTGGGGGCGGCTTATTGGGTGCAGTTGGTGCGGGCGGAACTGGGTGTGGCGTAGAGCTGGTTCTCGTTTCTGAAGTACAGCGGCCTCTGATGCCGAATCTCGCGCCTCATCGTCATGGCCAGGCTTGTCCGGGCCTCCTGTGACGACAGAAGTTGGGTTTCAGTCGGACCAGATATTTTTGTTATGAAAAATTAACAAAAATATCTGTGGGCCTCGCCTGACGACCCGCAATCAGGACGGTGGCCCGTCGATCAGCCACGTTCCCACGAACAGCGCCTCCAAATCCACGCGGAACCCGATGCTCTCCAACGCCAGTTCCCCGCTTTCCACGGCCAGCGGCACGAAGGGCCAGGTGCTGTCCGGCTTGCGCCGCAGTAACTGGGCGCCAATGACATCGCTGCGGATAACGACAATTTCCTGAACACTGGGGATCGTGGTGTACGCCCACACGTTCATCCAGGTTTGCGCCGGATTGCCCGGAGACAGGATTTCAACCAGCAGCACCGGGTTGGGAATGGTAGGTTCGCCCGGAATCAGCGGAGAGCACGAGACCCCAATATCCGGGATACGGTAATTTCTGTCTGCCCGCACGCCCAACGCGACACCGGGCGTGCTATACGCCCGGTAACGCCCGCCTCGTTCGGCGAGATGATTTCGCAGCCGACCGTGAAGCTCGTTTTGGATCGAGCCGTAGATCGGGCTGATGGGCGCCATGGCACGGGGTTCGCCGTCCACGAGCTGCCAGCGGACATCATCCGGGGCGTCCCAGGCGAGGAACTCGGCCAGCGATATTGGTGCGGGAATTTCCAGTGCGGCGGACATGACGGCATGGTATCATGGTGTTGGAGCAGACGCGAGCAAGTGTTAAGCCACGGTCAGGCATCCAATAACCCTGCCACCCGTCCTCTATTAGGCTTCTTTGAAAGCCGCGATTTTACTATGTTTTATCGAGTTTAGGCGATTTAGTCCGGCCACCAACGAAAGCCGGGCGGCGCCCCGCCTGTGGGTCGCACCACGAATAGCGCTCATCCGACACCGTGCATGCGGCGGTGAGGTCAGCGAAGCGGAGCAGACCCAATCACCCACCCCACCACCGTCTCCACGATCATCGCCTTATGCCGAGCCCGCACCTCCGTTGCCGACAGATCGCACCCGAAGATCGCCCCGAACGTGTGCCGGTTGGACACCCGGTAGAAGCACAGCCCGCTGATCATCAGATGCACATCGACCGCGGCGCACTCCCGGCCAAATACCCCCTCGGCCCGCCCGCGCGTCAAAATCGAGTCCAGCGTCGTGATCACATTCGCATTAACGCTCTGGATCGTCGGCAACCGGGTCAAATACTGCGCTTGATGGACGTTCTCGATCGCGATCAGCCGCACGAAATCCGGATGCGAGTCCTCATAGTCGAAGGTGAATTCGATCAGCCGCCGCAGTGCGGTCAGCGGGTCCAGATCCTCCAGCGGCAGCGTGGCTTCGGACGCTCTGATGTCGGCATAAGCCTGCTGCAGCACCGCCGAATACAAACCTTCCTTGCTGCCGAAGTAATAATATAGCATCCGCTTTGTCGTCCGCGTCCGCTCGGCGATCGCATCGACGCGGGCGCCATTCAGCCCGTGCTCGACGAACTCCTGCCGAGCGACGGACAGGATGTCGGCGCGGGTGCGTTCGGCATCCGGTTTGCGGGCGGGTTCCTTGGCGACGGACACAAGCGGCGTTTCCCCTGACAGTGAAAGCAAGCCTAGCACATGTGCGAACCGGTTAGTGAAGGGGTGACCGCCAACGAACGTGATCCCGGGCTGGCCGATCTCCGGCACAAGGATCATTCTGGGGCCAACCGCATCACGCTCCAACAATCGGACCACCTGCCTTGACCCGAGACCGCCTCAGCGCCGCCACCTACCTGACAGCCTGGGCCGCCACCCTTCTGGACCAGTTCGGCCACCTCCCAATCGCGGGAGGCCTGGCCGGCATCGCTATCCTGGCGTTCCTGATGCTCGAATTTCCCCGCCAGCGCCGCTACGCCCAGATCCTGTTTCTCGCCCTCACCGGCATCGGCCTGATCGGCGTCCTCATCTCCGCCGACCCCGCCACCCTGTTCCTCGCCTCCTGGCGCCGGGGCGCATCTTACGGCGCCTTCTTCCTGGCCCTCTCCACCCTGCGGGACGCCGCCGAGACCAGCAAACTCGTCCGCCGCTGCGGCCAGCACCTCGTCGCCCAACCGCCCGGCCTTCGCTACGCCGCCCTGACCGGAGGCGGCCACCTGTTCGGCATTATTCTGTCCTATGGCGCCATCGAACTGCTGGGTGCGATGGTCATGCGCGCCAACACCCTGCAGGCCGCCGGCAACGAGGCGACGCGCGCCCTCCGCACCCGCCGCATGCTGATGGCGATCTACCGCGGCTTCGCCGTGATGAACTGCTGGAGTCCGCTGAACCTGATGACAGCGGTTGTCTCCACCGCCGTTCCCGCCGCGCCAATGGGCATGCTGCTGCCCATTGCGTTCGTCGTCTCCGTCGGCATGGCCGCCATCGGCTGGCTGGAGGACCGCCTGTCCGCCGCCCGCCAGGCGACGTCTGGAGGCACCAGACCCCAAACCGCCGAGTCCTGGTCCATCCACTTGCGCATCCTGGCTCTGGTCGGCCTGGTTATGCTGCTCGCCGAACTCGGCAGCGTTGTCCTTCATGTCACCCTGGTCGCCGCCGTCACCCTGATCGTGCCGCTGGTCGGCCTGGGATGGGCGATCACCCAATCCTGGAATTTCATCGCCACCGCCAACCCCATCTCCCGCGCCGCCGCCATCCTGCAACGCCGAGCGACCCGCTTCTTCCACCGCATCCCGAATTTCCGGTCGGAGGCCACAGTCCTGGCCGGCTCCGGCTTCATGGGAGTCGCGGTCGGCGGCGCCCTGCCTGCCGCCGGTCTCGCCCCCTATATCGCCCACCTGCCACCCATTGCCGTCCCGCTGCTGGTCCCGGTCATCCTGATCGTCACCGGTCAGATCGGCCTGAACCCCGTCGCCGTCATTGCTCTGCTCGGGGCCGCGATGCCGGACCCGGCCGCGTTCGGGATCTCGCCTGCCGTCCTGGCCTTCGCCTGCATGCTTGGGTGGGGTCTTGGAGTCAGCATGACCCCGATGTCAGCCTCCGCCATCACCACCGCCCGCTGGGCCGGTGTCTCGCCATGGACAGTCGCCACGACCTGGAATGTCGCGTTCACCTTGTCGGCGTTGGTGTTGGCATGGGCGGCGATCGGGGTGGTGTTCGTCCTCTGGCAATAGAGGCAGGCAGGAGGGTCGATTCGCGCCGTCAGGGCATCGACTGTTAACCGGTTGTTAATCTTGCTCTGCCATGATGGCTTTGCCGGCCGTGGTTCCACCCCGCGGACTCATGGATGACCCGACCGGCATGCTGTTCCCGCTGCACGTCCGTCTTGAGGGGCAGCCGGGCCGTTGAGATTGGGCTGGCTACCGGCGGAAGACATTCGCAGGCTGATGAGGGCACAACACATGGAGGCCGGGTGATGAGCTGCGCAAAGCCTGATGCGGCACAAGACCAACTGGTGCAAACAATAGCCCGTTTCCTGGCTGAAAAGGGGGTGAAGACAGAGTGCCCTTTTTGTGGGCATCCAACCTGGTCGTTGCTCGATAAGCCGGATTTTCGCACTGCGCTCCTTTCTAATGCCGCGCGCTCCTATGGGCTCTACACGCTGACATGCAACAACTGCGGGTTTGTCAGATCGCACCTGGCGCACACGATCGAAACCTATGTAGCGACCGTTAAAGAAACAAATCTGCGATCGGATATAACCGGCAGATGAGCGGTCGTCCGACAAAAATAGAGCCTACGATCGTGCCGTTCCGTGGCCTGTCACTTGACAACGGAGGTGGCCCTCCCGATCCTCCCGATGTCATGTCCATTCGTGTTGCCCATCTTGAGAGCGACGTAAAAGACCTGCGCTCAGACATGAAGCAGGTTGTACGCGATCTCGGGTTTTTGAAAGGAAAGGTGGGTGCCCTTCCATCGACATGGACGATGGTGACCACGGTCGTGGGGGCGAATATCGCGTTGTTGGGGTTGGTTTTTACCCTACTGAAGCTGATTGGTGGACATTAGGGCCGCGCACCTCAATTTCTGCCGGAAAACTCCATAAAGCGCCATCTTTCGCACCATCGCCGGCCCGGCCTTCGGGATTGTCTTGTTCAGACACTGATGGGGCATTTTTGCGCCGCTCTCTTGACTACACGTCGCCAATACCTGTTCAAAGTCGATGCGGCCAGCGCCAGACAGGCCGCTGCCTTGACCAGAGTCCCAACTGTGCGATGGTTTTCGGAAAATAAAACCGGAGGGCATTGCCATGGCTGACAACAGCACCGACCTCGACTTCCTCGCCGGCGTCAAAATCGTCGATTTTACCCAATTCGAAGCAGGCCCTTCCTGCACGGAAGCTCTCGCCTGGCTCGGTGCCGAAGTGGTGAAAATCGAGAACCCCAAAGTCGGCGATCCCGGCCGCCGCCTGCGTCCCGGGCAGCCGGATGACGATCCGTATTACTTTCACATGTTCAATGCGAACAAGAAGTCGATCACAATCAACCTGAAGTCCCCGCGGGGACTGGAGCTGGTCAAAGACCTGTTGCGCAAGGCGGATGTCTGCGTGGAAAACATGGCGCCCGGTACCATCGAGCGGCTTGGCCTCGGCTACGACGACGTCAAAGCGCTCAATCCCGGCATCATCTATTGCCAGATCAAAGGCTTCGGCACCGGCAGCCCGTACGAGAAGAACCTCGCGTTCGACATGATCGCGCAGGCGACCGGCGGCACCATCAGCGTCACCGGAGAGCGCGGCCGGCAGCCGGTGAAACCGGGGATTTCGTTGGGCGATACCGGCACCGGCATGACGATGGCGGTCACCATCCTGGGTGCGTTGCGCAAGCGCGACAAAAGCGGCGAGGGGTTCCGGCTTCAGGTCGCCATGCAGGATGCGATGCTGCACTATATGCGCACCAACTTCTCGACCCAGGCAAAATTCGGCAAGGCGGTGGAGCGGGACGGCACCCGTTCCGGCGGTGGCACCAACGGCCCATCGGGACTGTATCCCTGCGCTCCGGGCGGCCTGAACGATTACGTGTGGATTATGACCAGCCGGGGCAATCCGGAACACTGGTCGCGTCTGTGCAAGGTGATGGGGCGCGAGGACCTGATCGACGACCCGCGTTTTGCCACCCCGACGCTGCGGGTGAAGAACGATGCGGCACTGGATCCAATCATCCGAGCGTGGACACAGACTCGCACCAAGTATGAAGCAATGGAGCTGGTGGGCGGGGCAGGGATCCCGGCCGGTCCGGTTCTGGACACGATGGAGCTCCAGAACGACCCCAGCCTGGAGGCGCGCGGCGCCATGCAGACGATGCAGCACCCGACCCATGGCGGCTTCAAGATGCCGGCCTGGCCGGTGCGGGTGAATGGCAAGCCGCCGAAGGTGAAGGCGTCCCCGATCCTCGGCCAGCACACCGCTGACGTATTGACCGAATGGCTGGGGATGTCAGCCGCGGACGTGGAAGGGCTGAAGAGCGACGGGGTGCTGTAGGGCGCCCGATACAAGAATGGCCGGCACAAGGCCGGCCATTCTTCAGTAAAATTGGGGTCCACAGTAAAATTCAGGCAGGACCCGAAAGTGTTTACTCAGACGCTGCGGCGGACTCGGCCGGAGCCGCCGCGGCCTTGCCGGCGACCGGAGTCGTCGAACGGGCGCGTTCCTGAATACGGGCGGACTTGCCGCTGCGGCCACGCAGGTAATACAGCTTCGCACGGCGCACATCGCCACGGCGAACCACCGCGATCTCGGCGATCGTCGGTGCATACAGCGGGAACACGCGTTCCACGCCTTCGCCATAGCTGATCTTGCGGATGGTGAAATTGCTGTTCAGGCCACGATTGGACCGAGCGATGCAGACGCCTTCGAAGGCCTGCACGCGGGTGCGCTCGCCTTCGACGACCTTCACGGACACGCGGATGGTGTCGCCGGCGATGAACTCGGGTACGCCACGGATGGCGGTCAGGCGAGCGATCTCGTCCGCTTCGTATTGCTGGATGATATTCATGATCTTGTCCTCTTGCTTTACTGTGGAGCCCCGGCCGAAGCCCACAGATCGGGCCGTCGTTCGCGGGTGATTGTCTTCGATTCCGCCAGCCTCCAGGCGGCAACGGCACCGTGATGGCCGGACAACAACACGTCCGGCACGCGGCGCCCCTGCCATTCGGCCGGGCGGGTGTAGTGGGGGTATTCCAGCAATCCGTCGGAGAAGCTTTCGTCCACGGCACTTTCGGCCGCGCCCATGACTCCCGGCAGCAGCCGCACGATGCTGTCCAGCAGCACCAGCGCCGCCAGTTCGCCGCCTGACAGCACGTAGTCGCCGATGGAGAGCTCTTCCATGCCGCGCGACTCGATGACCCGCTGGTCGATGCCTTCGTAACGGCCGCAGACCAGGATTATACCCGGACCGGAGGTGAAACGCTGTGCATCCGCCTGAGTGAAGCGCCGGCCTCGCGGGGTCAGACACACCACCGGCCGATCATCCGCAACCGAGGCCACCGCCGCATCGACGATATCCGGCCGCAGCACCATCCCCGCACCGCCGCCAAATGGGGTATCGTCCACCGTACGGTGCCGGTCCTGCGCAAAGTCCCGGATGTTGGTCATATCCAAAGACCAAATGCCGGTTTCCAGCGCGCGCCCGGCCAACGACTGGCCAAGCGAGCCGGGAAACATGTCCGGGAACAAGGTCAAAACAGAGGCGCGCCAGCTCACGCGGCATCCTCCGCAACGATGATCTCGTCCGGTTCGACCACCACCAAACGTCCGGCGGCGATATCCACCGTTGGAACGCAAGCGGCGGTGAACGGAATGATCAGCGATGCGCCGGTCTTGCGCTCGATCTCCAGGCTGGCACCCGCACCATAGTCATGCACGATCGACACCGTTCCGATGGCCTTGCCCGCCGGGTCCGTCACGGCAAGGCCGATCAGGTCCGTCAGGTAGAACTCATCGTCTTCGGCGGGCGGTAAGGCCGACCGATCGACGAACAGCTTGGTGTTGGTCAGCTTCTCGGCCGCGTTGCGGTCGGTCACCTTGACCGGCACCCCGTCGATATAACGGGTGATTTCAGCGACCCCATCGGCCACCCAGCGGAGGGACAACACGCGCCCCTCCGCGTCGGACAAGGGTCCGTACGCGGTCAGATCGACGGGTTCGGCGGTGTGGCTGGTGATCTTCACCAACCCGCGCACGCCGTGTGCCCGTCCGATCACGCCCAACTGGATACGTGTTGCCGGCATCGGATTGTATTAAACGGCCGCCGCGGCGGCGGCTTTGGCGCGTTCCTGCGCCTTTTTCTTCGGCGCCGACTGGGTCGGCTGCTCGTTCCAGACGGGCATCGGGGCCAGACCGGCCTTGCCGAGGAACTTCGCGACGCGTTCGGTCGCGATGGCGCCGTTGCCGATCCAATGCTCGATGCGGTCACCAATCAGCTTCACGCGGTCGGCGTGATCGGCGGGCAGCATCGGGTTGTAGGCGCCAACGCGCTCAATGAAACGGCCGTCGCGCGGGCTGCGGCTGTCGGCGATCACGATGTGATAGTAAGGGCGCTTCTTGGCACCGGCGCGGGCGAGGCGAATCTTTAGGCCCATGTAACTAAGTCTCCTGGTAAATCCGACGGGGGTAAATTCAGTAGGGTCGGCGATTGTGCTGAGACATGCCTTTCGGCATCAGGGCGCCAAGGCCCTGACGCATCAGGCCCTTCTGGCCCAGCTTGCTCATTTTCTTCATCATCGTGGACATATCGTCGAACTGCTTCAGCAGCCGGTTGACGTCCTGGACACTGGTCCCGGACCCGGCGGCAATCCGCTTCTTGCGATTGGCCTTGATGATGTCGGGTGTGCGGCGTTCCTTCTTCGTCATCGACGAGATGATCGCCACCTGACGTGCGACGATTTTCGTATCCAGATTGGCGCCGGCAAGCTGTTGCTTGATCTTGCCCGCGCCCGGCAGCATGCCGAGGATACCCGAAAGGTCGCCCATCTTGCTGATCTGGCGTAGTTGACTGGCGAAATCCTCCAGATCGAACTTACCCTTCATCATCCGGGCGGCGAGCTTTTCAGCCTCCGCCTGGTCGATGGTTTCCGAGGCGCGTTCCACCAGGCCGACGATGTCGCCCATGCCGAGGATCCGGCCGGCGACGCGTTCGGGATGGAAATCCTCCAGCGCATCCTGCTTTTCGCCGACGCCGATCAGCTTGATCGGGGCGCCGGTGATGGCCCGCATCGACAGCGCCGCGCCACCACGGGCGTCGCCATCCATCCGGGTCAGGACGATGCCGGTGATCGACAGAGCGTCGTTAAACGCCTTGGCGGTGTTGACGGCGTCCTGGCCGGTCATCGCATCCACGACCAGCAGCGTTTCCGCCGGATTGGTCACGGCGCGCACCTGCCGGACTTCGTCCATCAACTCCTGGTCGATGGACAGGCGGCCGGCTGTATCCAGAATAACGACGTCAAAGCCTTCCCGCCGAGCCACATCCATCGCTCGGGTGGCGATCTGGACGGGGGTTTGGCCGGGGATGATCGGCAGGCTGGGCACGCCGGCCTGATCGGCCAACTGTGCCAACTGCAACTGCGCGGCCGGGCGTTGGGTGTCCAAACTGGCCAGCAGCACGCGCTTCTTCAGGCGTTCGGACAGCCGGCGGGCGATCTTGCCTGAGGTGGTGGTCTTGCCGGAGCCTTGCAGTCCGACCATCAGGATCGGCACCGGGGAGGCGGCATTCAAATTGATGGGCACGGCGCCGGAGCCACCCAGCGCGTCGATCATCACGTCGTTGACGATCTTGACGACCTGTTGGCCGGGGGTGACCGAGGACAGAACCTCCGCCCCGACCGCGCGTTCGCGCACCTTGGCGATGAAGTCGCGCACCACCGGCAGGGCGACGTCGGCGTCCAGCAGCGCCAGGCGGACTTCCCGCAGCGCTTCGGTGACGTCGGCCTCGTTCAGCGATCCGCGTGAGCGGAGCTTGTCGAAGACCCCTGATAGTTTGTCCGATAGTGCCTCGAACACGGGTGGCGATACTCCATACGTTAATGCGCCGCTGCGCGAACACTCGCGGAGCGACGGAACCCCCGCGTCAGGCGGGGACCGGAAACCATGATGGACCGGATCGGTCGCTTATGACGAGGTTGGCGGGGGGAGTCAACGTGGTTGAATCACGGTCGTCGCGCCGTCCGAAGTTCTCAAGAACGAGACTATTGGTGTGTGGCCCCGCTTGGCGCAGTCGGTGCTGCCGCCACAGGATCATGTGGGCCCGCCCGGGATTTGGCGATCACGGTCTGAACCGCGGCTTACCCGGTTTGGAACGATGCGATCTGGTTGCGCGATGCCGCGAATAAAAGGCCTCCGACTCCCGACACGGATGCCAGCACGACAGCCGTTATCGTCAGGCCGGTATCGCGTACGTTGTTTTTGGTTGCCAGGCTGGCCAGCGTAACCTGAATGTCGGTGAGCTTATCCTCGATACGTCCCATGCGCGCATCCGCCGCATCGTCGCGCTTTTCAAAGTGGTCCAACAAGTATATGGTCAAGCACATGGAAGTCAACGTGCCGATATCATCGGTGGATTTCAACTTTTTATAATGCTTCACCCGCTCGAGAGACCATTTTCCGACGCAAGGTTGGCGATTCGCTGTGCCTATAGGTCAAGACTGATGCGTCTATCCGACATGAGTATTCACCAAGGTCCGGATTGGGCGCTCTTAGTCGGTCGTCGTTTGGTCCTCTCGCGAACCACAGAGACGTCGGGGCGATGGACGTTATAGTTCTTTATCCGGGAGGCGATACCGCCGGACATGTAGGCTGTCATCCTCTAAAGTGACCTCCAGAACCTGGTTCACGAGATCGCCATCCGCGGCGATTTCATCCATGGCCTGATCGAACAATTCGATCTGCATGTCCAAATCCATTCCGAACGGGCCGTTCAGGCAGATCAGGCCGGCATGGATCGCTACGCCGGCGTATTGGCCTTTGCTGCCGGGAGCGGCGACAGGGCCTCTAAAATCAACGGCGTTTCTGGTCACGAAGGTCCAGTCGCCCCCGAGAATGAATGGCTTCAGTTCCCAATCCTTCCAGCCGCCGCGCCCAAGCCAGACGACGTGAGAGGATTCGCCATACCCGGCGGCGTGCGCGCGACGGACGAGTTCCGGACTCAGGCACTCATCGACCAGAAACTTCATCCAGCCTTCCCGCGGCGCCGAACCCCGCGGTCAGCGATGATGACGGCGCCCGTGGGGATCTCCGCACTGGTCCGCGGCCGGCCGCGTGGGGGATTGGCTTCCGCATAGAGTGTGGCGAGTTCGATCGAGTCAGCGTCCAGCGACGGGTAGGCGGCGAGGATGCGATCGATGGGAATATCGGCCGCCACGGATGCCGAGATATCATATACTGGGATGCGGGTACCTCGGATGACAGGCGTGCCCGCGAGCACGTCTGGATCGATCACGATCAGAGACCTGGCGGCGTCCAAGCGGTCCATCCGCTCTCCGGTGCGTTTAACGAACGAGGTCAGATCGATGGTCAGGAACTCATCCCGCACGATCCAATCCTCGTTAACGAGTGCATCCGGATCAAGGGTCCGGAACCGATGCAGGCGCGATCCAGCTTCTCTGATCGCGAACAGACGCTGCTCGGACGTGAGGGATCTGGCACTGGCGAAGTAAAATGAGATCAACGTGCAGGCGGCGGCCAGCACATGCCGGCCGTCATCGAGTGTGAAGAAGGCTTCCGGCAGAATGTGCTCATCGATAACCCGGTTGACGTCCCTCAAGGTCACGCGCGCCACAACGGCGGCCTCCGTGGGCCTCAGCATTTCGGTGGTCGCCAATGGGGGACTCCAATTGTGTATAATCTTCCAGTCTATCGGAAGATATATCGTCGTCTAGGTCATATCAAGGTTATGTTGGCGCCGTTTATCAACCGCCCGGCCGTGCGTTCGGGGCCAATATCAAATTGTGCGGACGCTCGACAGCGACGCCCTGCCTTCATCAGCCGAAAGCGAACACGCCTAAGATAGCCAGTGCCAGCGCAGGGGGCATCACCAACATACCCAGTTTCAGGAACGCCCAAGCGCCGACCCGCAACCCTTCCCGCCGCAGCGCCGTCAGCCACAGAATCGTTGCGAGCGACCCGGTCACTGACAAATTCGGCCCCAAATCGACGCCAATCAAGACCGCGGATCGAACATGCTCGGACACGCGCGCAATCTCGACCACCCGGCCCGCGACCAGTCCGGCGGGCAGGTTGTTGACCAGATTGCAGCCGATCGCCAACGCCACACCGGACACCCAGGCCGCCCCGGTTGCCGACCAGTGCTCCAGGCCGCGTAACGCTGTGCCCAGGTCGTCGGTCACGCCGGTCTTTTCCAACGCCTCCACCAACACGAACAGCCCTGCGACCAATGGCAGCACACCCCACGACACGTCCTTGACCGCCGCCAACGGTCCCCGTTCGGATCGCGTCACCACCAGCAGCATGGTTGCCAAACCGGCCAGAAATGTCGGCAGGCCAAGCTGGAGATCGAGCGCGGATGAGGCCAGCAGAACCACAGCGGTCACCGCGATGCCAACAGCGGCCAGCTTTCCGCAAAGGCTTAACTCAGGCACGTCGATCTCGGTCGAAACCGGTTCGCGCAGGCTGTGCCGCTGGCTCCAGCGCAACACGATATAGGTCGCGGCGATCGACAGCACCGAGGGCAGTGCATAGGCCGGCAGCCACTTTAGAAGCGGAGGCATGTGGCTACCGTAGATCACCAGATTCGCCGGGTTCGAAATCGGCAGGACGAAACTGGCGGCGTTGGCAATGAACGCGCAGATGAACAAATATGGCAGCGGATTTTTGGCTTTGGCCGCCTTGACCACCGCGGCGACCGCGGGTGTCAGGACGACCGCCGTCGCATCGTTGGACAGGAACACCGTCACGATCGTCCCGACCGCGAACACCAGCGAAAACAATCGTGTCGCCGATCCCCTCGCATGGCCGGCCGCTTTGGCCGCGAGCCAGTCGAACAGACCCTCCTGCCGAGCCAGCTCGGACAACAGCATCATGCCGATGAGAAACAGATAGACGTCGGTGCCTTTCGCCGCGCCGGTCAGAGCCTCCGACGGCGACAGCAACCCGAGGACCAGCAACAGCAGGGCGCCGGCGATGGCCCAGATGAATTCCGGCCAGAAAAACGGCCGAAAGATCACTCCTGCCGTGGCGACGGCGGCAATAGCCCAAACGGTCCAGGACGAGGCCGCGAGCGCACCCATCACGCGGTCTCGGGTTGAGCGACGGCGGCCCCGGCGGCATCCTTAGTCTCTGGCATCAGCACCATAAAGAAAACCAGTGCGCATCCGGCAATGGATGCCAAATACAGGAATCCGCTCGCGTATCCGAACCACTGCACGACAAAGCCGGCTGTTGCGTTGCTGAGGGTGGCGCCGATGCCAACAGCCAGAGCCGTCAGTCCCTGCGCCAAATTGAACCGACCGGTGCCGCGCATCAGATCGGACGCAATCAGCACCGAGATCACCCCAAAGATTCCGGCTGCCACGCCATCAAGCAGTTGAATGCCGACCACCCCGTACGGGCTGGCGGTAAAACAGAACAATATGCCGCGTACCGGCAACACGGCCAGCGCGATCAGGAAGATCGGCTTGCGGCCGATGCCCCGTGCCGATGCTTGCCCAACGCACCACGCGACGCCGACCATAACCAACTGTGCCGCGATGATACAGGCGGACAATGCGAGTGTATCCTCCCCTGGATGGGTCTGCGCGAGGATTTGGCCGGCCATCGGCAGCATGGCCGCGTTACCGAAATGGAACAGCATCACCGCGGCCAGGAAGATCCGCAAATCTCGCAGTTTCAACAGCTCGCGGATCGGGATCGGCTTGCCGTTGTGCGACGGATCTTCGCCGCCGCGCGCTCGCTCGTGGTCTATCTCTCGCGGGTTCACCAAAGTGACGATTGCCGCACTCGCCAGGGCAAAGCCGCAAACGAGGTAGAAGATCCAATGGTAGCCAAGGTATTGCCCCAGACTGCCGGCCAGCACGGCCGAGGTCAGGTTGCCCGCATGGTTGAAGCTCTCGTTGCGGCTGATCCGCGCATCCAAAAGACGCCGCCCGACCAGACCGAGCGAGATTGAGGCTATGGCTGGTGGGATGACGGCGGAGGCCGATCCCAGAAGCGCCTGTGCCGCGATGACCGTCCAGAAATGGGGGAGCGCCACGATGGTCAGGCAGCCCAGGCCCACCATGAGACCCGACACGACAATCAGCAGCCGTTTGGCCCGTGTCCCATCCACCAGCAAACCCGCCGGGATCTGGCACATCGCGGCGGCGATGGACGATGCCCCCATGGCCAGCCCGATCGCTCCGGAATCCCAATGCCGCGCCCCCTTAAGGAACACGGACAGGAATGGTCCGACCCCATCCCGCACGTCGGCCATCAACAGGTTGATAGCATCCAAACCACGCAACGAGCGGGCGGTTGGTTGCTCGGCAGCGTCGCTCACCAATGCCTCCCGTCGCGATTGGGCCAAGCTCCGTATCGCACATGTCGTTCCGGACATGCACGACGCGGTCGCTACCGTTCGGCGGAGCGGCTGGATGGCTTGTATAAGGACCGTTCGGTTCTATTCCGCCCTCGGTTAGCCTGCCCCGTGCGCCCGATGACGGTCACGTTCAGGGACAAACGACCCGAGAGCCTCGACGTTCCCTGCGTCAGGCGACTTTCACATCCTTCCAGAATCCAAACCGTCCACCAACGGCCTGCATCTTGGGCTGCGGACTCTCATAAACCCACGCGGCGCGTTCATACCGATGGCCATCCAGCACCGCGTCATAGAACTGCACGCCGTGCGGGCATGCATGGTCGGACACCGTTTTCGCGGCCTTCTCCAGCCATTCCAGGTGCGTGGCCGACGGCGGAAAATACGCGTAGCCGCCGCTTTCCACGATATCGTCGCTCTGCGCGATGGTCTGTCCGTTCAGTGTTGCTTTCATAGGCCTGTTCTCCTTTGCATCGAAGATGGGGACGTATGCCCCCGACTGCTATGGGCGCCCCCGCAAGAACGTCATGGAGGCAAAAGCCCCCAACCACGACCCGGCGGCAGCGAACCCGACATAAACCCAATTCTGCGTATAACTGATCACTGCGAACGACGAGAGCAAGTACCAAATACTGCTCCACGTCGCCGCCGGCAGCCGCTTGCGTGCCGCGACGGCTGAGGAGAACATCACATAGACCGCGTCGGTCGCTGCTGTCGCCACAACGACACCGTCGGCCGTGAGCGGATCGATTGTACGAAATGCCTCTAACATTTTACAGGGCCGCCCGTATCATCGTGAACGCATGCGCCACTGTCGCCGCTCGGATGGCCGAACGATCGCCCGGAAACACATAGCGCTCAGAGAGAACCGCCGCCCCGGCTCGCGCGAGCCCGAAGCAGACCAGGCCCACCGGTTTGTCGACACTACCGCCGCCCGGCCCGGCCACGCCGGTCACCGATACGGCAATACCAGCCTGAGAACGCGCCAGAGCCCCCTCGGCCATCGCTCGCGCGACCTCCTCGCTGACCGCGCCATGCGCCTCGATCAGCGGCATCGGCACGCCGACCATCTCGTGCTTCGCCTGGTTGGAGTAGGTGACGAAACCGCGGTCCAGCACGTCGGATGACCCCGCGATGGCCGTCAACGCGGCGGCGATCAACCCACCGGTGCAACTCTCGGCGGTCGCCAGCCTGATGCCTTTCGATCGGCATTCAGCGAGAAGGGTCTCGGCATCGGTCAGGGTGGCAGACGGCAGCATGAACGGCTCCGGATCGGCGGGTCGCGCCGACCCTGACTCGGAGTTCGGCTTCTGTCCATCGGGCCGGCCGCCAGCCCCGAAACGGTGTTTGCGCCGCCGCCCGCTGGACGCTACCGTGCGGCCCAACAGAGCCATGGGAGGCTATACGATGAACGCGCCGGTCAACCTCGACGCCCTAGGCAACCCTTGGACCACCCCGATCGACCAGATTGACGTGTCCGACGCACGCATATTCCAGGACGACGTCTGGCCCGACTGGTTCGCTCGGCTCAGGCGCGACGATCCCGTTCATTACACCTCGGACAGTCAGTTCGGACCGTATTGGTCGGTGACCAAATACAAAGACATCATGAAGGTGGAGACCAATCCGCAGGTGTTTTCCTCGGCGGCCGGCATCACCCTGCTGGATCAGGAAACCCAGTACAAACTGGCGATGTTCATTGCGATGGATCCGCCGAAACACGATGTACAACGTCTTGTCGTGGCACCCATCGTCGCACCGGGCAACCTCGCCACCATGGCCGCAACGATCCGTGAACGGGCGGCGAAGATCCTCGATAACCTGCCGCGTAACGAGACCTTCGACTGGGTCGAGCATGTGTCCGTCGAACTCACCACCCAGATGCTGGCGACCTTGTTCGATTACCCGTTCGAAAAACGCCGCGACCTGACCTACTGGTCAAACGTCGCCACCACCAACTTCAAGGACCCCAACGCCCTGGTGAAAACCGAGGAAGAACGGTTCAACGAACTCAAGAAAATGGCCGGCGCCATGCTGGGGTTGTGGAACGAACGCGTGAACGCCCCTGGCGGCAACGACCTGATCTCCATGCTGGCTCATGGCGAGGCAACGCGGAATATGGACCCGATGGAGTTCATGGGAAACTGCGTGTTGCTGATCGTCGGCGGCAACGACACCACCCGCAATTCCATCAGTGGCGGCCTGTGGGCGCTGAACAAGCATCCGGAGCAGTATCAGAAGCTGCGGGATAACCCCGGCCTGATTCCGAACATGGTACCGGAGATTATCCGCTGGCAGACTCCGCTGTCCTACATGCGGCGCACCGCGCTGGAGGACTACGAACTCGGCGGCAAAACGATTAAGGCCGGGGACAAGCTGGCGATGTGGTACATTTCCGGGAACCGCGACCCCGACGCCATCGACAATCCGGATCAATTCATCATCGATCGCGCCCGCCCGCGGCAGCATTTGTCGTTTGGATTTGGGATCCATCGCTGCGTCGGCAACCGTCTGGCCGAACTGCAACTGACGATTCTGTGGGAAGAAATCATGAAGCGCTTCCCGGTCATCGAGGTCGTTGAAGAGCCAAAACGGGTTTTCTCCGCGTTCGTGCACGGGATCTCATCGATGATGGTGCGTATTCCGGGCTAAAAAGGACCAGTACAATGACTTTTCGGGACATTCTTGGCCGGCCCGGTATTCTGACGCTGCCGGGCGTTTATGACGGGATTTCCGCGCGTGTCGCCAACAGCCTGGGTTTCCCCGCCCTTTATATGACCGGCTATGGCGCGGTCGCCTCGGCCCTGGGTGTACCCGACGCCGGCCTGGCCAGCGTGACCGAAATGCTGGACCGCGTTCGTTGCATCGCCGCCGCGATTGATGTGCCGTTTATCGCTGACGGCGACACCGGTTATGGCGGCCTTTTGAACGTGGACCGCACCGTGCGTGCCTACGCGGCCGCCGGAGCCGCCGGTATCCAGTTGGAAGACCAGGAAATCCCGAAGAAATGCGGCCATACCGAGTTTCGCCGGGTCATCCCCTATACTGATGCCGTACGCAAAATTCAGGTCGCGGTAGCGGCCCGCCCGGACCCCGATTTTCTGATCGTTGCCCGCACCGACGCCCGCTATTCCGAGGGCCTGGATGATGCATTACGCCGCGCGGAGGGATTCCTGAATGCCGGGGCCGATGTCCTGTTCGTCGAAAGCCCGGAATCTCCGGAGGAACTGCGCCGGATCGCCGAAACCTTCCGCGGTGCGGTGCTGCTGGCGAACATGGTCGAGGGTGGCCGCTCGCCGTTCCTGTCGGCGGGCGAACTGGAAACCATGGGCTTCAAGATTGCCCTGTTCCCTGGCACCGGCTTTCTGACGGCCGCGAACGCCCTGCTACAGGGATACGCCCACCTGCAACGCGCCGGGACCAGCATCGGAGGCCCGGCGCAACTGCCGTTCTCCGAGATGAATGCGCTGATGGGTTTTCCGGAGGTGCACCGCTTCGAGGCGAAATGGGCTGACCCGGCGGTTTAATCGACCACGATCGTGCCGGTCATGCCGTCCCAGTCATGATCGGCACACACCAGCCCGTATTCCCCCTTGCCGGGAGCGACCAGTACAAGGGTCGCCGACTGGCCTGGCTGCACGACGATATCGGTGCCGCCGTTCGACAACAGATGTTTGTCCGGGATCGACGCGGCCTTCAGGAATGCGGGCGCGGTAAACTCGTGCATATCCTTCCCGTGGTTTTCCAGATGCAGCGCGTAGGTCTGGCCCGCATGCAGCACGATGCGATCCGGTTCGAAGCGGTCGTCCACCATGACTACCGTCAGCGGTTCCGGAGGCGGGGCGGCGCGCACCGGCGTCGCCCCGCCCGCCATCATCAGGACCAAACCCACCCGGGCAAGCCGAAGCCGGCGATTCAACATAAGCATAATCCTTGACATAAAGCGCCGCCGAACCGGGTCAACACGTATGGCGTTGACGTGTGTCCGACATTTTTACTTCATATATCTGACATCGGAACGTCATCGCACGCGCGCTATTGCCGCTGGATGCCATGCCGCTGTCTCTCGAACGGATGGCGATATGCCCTGACGATTCGCTCGTTACCTCAATCGGCCCGGTTCCGCTGTCGCGGAACCCGGCGCTGGAGACTCCATGACCGGAACCATGACTGCCGTCCAGCCGAAGCCCACCCAAGCCATCGAGGGCGCCTTACTGTTTCTGCGCCGCTGGCTGGCGCACCCGTTGCGAATGGGCTCCATCGTTCCGTCCTCTAAGGCGTTGTGCTCGCGACTGGTGAAGCACGGCTGGCCGGAAGACGGCATGGCGGTGCTGGAGCTGGGTGCCGGAACCGGCGTTATTACGCGCGCTTTCCTGGATGCCGGTTTGGCGCCGGAGCGTTTGGTCGTCGTGGAAGTCGATGGCGACATGGTGCCCTACCTGCGGGCGACATTGCCCGGTGTGACGGTGATCGAAGGCGATGCGAAAAAGCTGCAGGAGTTGCTGCCGGAGCGCTTCCGGGGCCGTATCGGCAGCGTCGTATGCGGCATCCCGTTGTTGCTGCTGCCGTTGGCCGATCAGAAACTGTTTACCAGCGCGATGGAAGCGGTCGCCCCGGGACGTGGGTTCCTGCAGTTCAGCTATTGCATCACGTCACCGCTGTCCGGCCGCAAACTGGGTTTGAAACCGAAAAGACATGCCTGGACACCGTTGAACTTTCCGCCCGCCAGCGTCTGGCGCTATATGCCGGTCGGCTAACCGTTTTCCGGCGGGAGCAGACATCAGATGGCGGCCGGCCCGGGCCGAACCGCCATCGGATGGTTCAGTTCGCCGCGAGTTCCAGTTTCGGTCCCGCGCCGAACGCCGGCATGACCTCCCTCGCGAACCGTTCGACCTGTTCCAGCCACACGGCGAGCGGCGTGCCGAGCGGCAGGGTCACTGTGACGCGGGACAGGCCAGGATACATGGCCTCGATCTTCTTCAGGCTTTCGATGATGTCGGCGGGCGTGCCGGTCAGGAAGCCGCCGGCTTTCACCGCATCCTCGATCCGCGGCAGCTTGGTGTTGACCGCCAGCTTCGGATCGCGCATCGCAGCGATCTGAGCGTCCGTCAGGGCTTGCACCAGACGCAGTTCGCCGAACATCTTCATGTTTTCCTCGTAGTATTTGCCGGCCTCGCGCATGCCTTCCTCCTTGCTATTGGCAATGAAGAACTGGAAGCCGATGGCGAGGCGTTCACCCAGCGCGACCTCCTTGCCAATGCGAGCGTGGGCGGCCTGGAAATCCACCATGACCTTGTGGACGATGCCGCCCTCGGCCGATCCGCCGCCGATGACGCCCTGAATGCCGTGCTTCGCCATGAAGTCGAGCGCCCGCTGCGATCCGCCCTGGATCGGTTGCCAGCATTCCACCGGCAGGCGCGCCGGACGCGGCACCAGCGTCAGGTCCTTCAAGGTGTAGCCGCGATACGGCACTTCCGGCGGCAAGGTGTAGTGCTTGCCTTTGTGGGAGAACGACTCGTTGTTGAAGGCCTTGAAGATGATATCGACCTGTTCCTCGAACAGTTCCCGGTTGGCATTCTGGTCCAGCAACGGCGAGCCGAACGTTTCAACCTCACGCGTGTGGTATCCACGTCCGACACCGAACACCACGCGGCCGTGCGACAGGATGTCGGCCATGGCGTAGTCCTCGGCGAGGCGCAGCGGATGCCACATCGGGGTGATATTGAAGCCGCAGCCGAGCTTGATGTTCTTCGTCAGGTGGGTCAGGTGTAACGCCATCAGCAGGACGTTGGGGATGCACTCGGTGCCTTCCGGCTGGAAGTGGTGTTCGGCCATCCAGAACGTGCCGTAGCCCAGGCCATCCAGCGTCTGGGCGGTGATTTCGGCCTTTTGCAGTGCCGTTGCCAGCTTCTCGTTCGGGTAGCGCCGGTCGTTGACCGGTGTGCCAGCGTAGCCGACGTTTTCCAGGTCGATATGGCCGGCATACGTGCTGTCGAATTGCGTGATCATGGATTTTCCCTCCCGCGGGTTTTTCTGAAGGGATCGTAATCGCGATACGTCTAACGGCCAACTGTCAGGCTTCGCGCCGCCGAACCGCTGCGTTAGGATCGATTAAACGGCCAAGAAAAACCGAGGAAACCGGGACATGAAGAGACGCACGTTAATGACGGGAGCCGCCGCTGTGTTGGCGGCACCGGCGATCGGTGGAACCACGAAGACTTTGATTTTCGTGCCTCAGGCGCCGTTGTCGAGCCTGGATCCGATGTGGACAAGCGCGATGCCGACGCGGAATATCGGATTTCAGATCTACGACGTGCTGTTTGGCCGTGACGAGTGGATGAATCCGAAACCGCAGATGCTCGCCGGTTACCTGGTGGAGGACGACGGCAAGCGCTGGACAATGACCCTGCGCGAGGGCCTGTGGTTCCACGACGGTCAGAAGGTGTTGGCGCGCGATTGCGTGGCATCGTTGCGCCGCTGGATGCAGCGCGATCCGGTTGGCTCCACGCTGTCGCAGCGGGCGGAGTCGCTGGAAGCGGTGGACGACCGCACCATTGTGCTGCGGATGAAACGGAAGCTGCCTTCGCTGCCGAAGCTTCTTTCGAAACTGCAAACCGCCGCCGTGATGATGCCGGAGCGCATGGCGGTCACCGACCCGTTCAAGCCGGTGCCGCAACCGATCGGCAGTGGACCGTTCCGTTTCCTGATGGACGAATATGTCATCGGCAGCCACGCCGCGCTGGTGCCGTGGGAGCGCTACGTGCCGCGCGACGAAAAGCCCAGCTTCATGTCCGGCGGCCACAAGGTGCTGGTGGATCGCATGGAGTGGAAAATGATCCCCGACGCCGCGACGGCGGCCAACGCGCTGATCACCGGCGAGGTCGATTGGCTGGAAATGCCATTGCCCGATCTTCTGCCGGTGCTGCGAGCGGCGCCGAACGTCAAGGTGGGCCGGATTGACGAATACGGCGTCATCAGCCAGTTGCGGCCCAATCACGCGATCGCCCCGACCGACAACGTAAAAGTTCGTCGTGCCATTCGGGCGGCGATCGATCAGTGGGAGGTCATGGACGCGGTGATGGGCGGCGATCCGGACAGTGCAGTCGTGCCCACGGGGTATTTGGCCACTGGAAAACCGGAGGTCGATCGCGCGGGAATCGATGAACTCTCCAGAAAACACTCGGTCGATGAAATAAAGGCAATGTTTGTTGAGGCCGGATACAAGGGCGAGCCCCTGACAGTGCTGCACTCGACCGACCAGCCGTTCTATAATCTGGCGACGTTGGTGGTGATTGATTCGTTGCGGCGGGTGGGCGTGAATGTCGATGATCAGGTCATGGACTGGGGATCGGTGTTGCAGCGGCGGAACAGCCGCGAGCCGTTGGACAAGGGCGGCTGGTCGCTGTTCGCCAGTGTCACCCCGGTGCCGGAATCGCTGGATCCGTTACTCAGTTCGTTGTTACGCGGCAATGGTAAGGACGCCTGGATCGGCTGGCCGGATAACCCGGAGATGGAGGCCGCTTACGCCGACTGGCTGAATGCCGAAGCACCGGAAGAACTGACGCGGTTGGAACGCAAGATCGAACTGCTCGCCATAGACTCCGTCCCCTTCATTCCGCTCGGTCGTTACCGTCCGCGCATCGCCTACAGCCGGTCGATCAGCGACCCGGGCAAGGGGCCGGCGCCGACGTTCTGGAATGTCAGTAAGGCATGAAAATGAGTTCGCAGCTTCGATCGTGGCGTTTGGCCTATTGCGTAAGGTCGGAGCAGAAGCGATAGCGCTGGCGCGACCGGAAAGGCTTGATTGCTCGGCCGGACATATCTGCTCGACAGGAAAAGCGTTACCGGAGTTCCGTATCGCATGATCACCCGAAGCCACCTTTTTAAGCTCGGCGCCGCAGCGGCGCTGATGTCTGCTGTCCAGCCGGCCAGAGGGCAGGACACGGATCAAGCTGCCGCCTTCGTTCAATCGACAGGCGACAAGCTAGCCGCGATCGTGAACGGGACTGCGTCGGCAGCAGCAGAGCACGCGAGCATGCGGGGCATTACGAATGCCGCCTTTGACGTCGACGGGATTGCTGAGTTCTGCCTCGGCCGGTTCTGGCGAACCGCAACCGCCGATCAGAAGACGCTCTCCATCGGCCTGTTTCAGGCGGTTCTAACGCTAGGCATGGCAGCCAGATTCGGAGAGGACCCGGGTGTAAAATTGACGGTTGTCAGCAGTCACCTGAAAGACAAGGAAGGCGTCGTCTCCACGCTCATTGACCGGCCGAATTCTCCGCCCACCGCGATCGATTGGGTTATCTCCAATCCGACGACCAATCCGAAGTTCATTGACGTCGTGACCGACGGCACGTCGTTTCGCCTGACCCAAAGGCAGAAATCCGCGACCATCATGGCGCACAATGGCAACAACCTTGATGAGCTGTTGCGTACCATGCAGAACCGGATCGCCATGGCCAGCGACTGAAACGTTCCGGCGCCTAAGCCCGCCGCCGCGTCTTCTTCGGTGCCTCCACCACAGGCAGCAGCGGTGCCAGGAAACGGCCGGTATGGCTTTCCGTGTTGGCCACAATGTCCTCCGGCGTGCCCTCCGCCACGATGCGGCCGCCGCCGTCCCCGCCTTCGGGACCCAGATCCAGAATCCAGTCGGCGGTCTTGATGACTTCCAGATTGTGCTCGATCACCACAACGGTGTTGCCCTGATCGACCAGCGTGTGCAGCACTTCCAGCAGTTTGCGAACGTCCTCGAAGTGCAGCCCGGTCGTCGGTTCGTCCAGGATATACAACGTCCGCCCGGTGGCGCGCCGAGCCAGTTCCTTCGATAGTTTGATACGCTGAGCCTCACCGCCGGACAGCGTTGTCGCCTGCTGACCAAGCGCGATGTACCCCAGCCCGACCTGTTGCAGGATTTTCAGGCGGTCGTGGATGCGCGGTTGGGCGCTGAAGTAGGGCACCGCTTCATCGACGCTCATCGCCAGCACCTCGGCGATGGATTTGTCGCGGAATTTGATTTCCAATGTTTCGCGGTTGTAGCGTTTGCCCTTGCAGGTGTCGCAGGTCACATACACATCGGGTAAGAAGTGCATCTCGATTTTCAGCAATCCATCGCCCTGGCACGCCTCGCAGCGGCCGCCTTTGACGTTGAAGCTGAACCGGCCGGGCTTGTAGCCGCGCGCCCTGGCTTCCGGCAGTTCGGCGAACCAGTCGCGGATCGGGGCGAACAAATCGGTGTACGTCGCGGGGTTGGATCTCGGAGTGCGTCCGATCGGCGACTGGTCAATGTCGATAATCTTGTCGATCTGATCCAGGCCCTCGATCCGGTCATGTAATGTCGGCACGGTGCCGGCGCTCATCAAACGCCGAGCGGCGGCTTTGTATAGGGTGTCGATCACCAGGGTGGATTTGCCGCCGCCGGACACGCCGGTCACGCAAGTGAACGTACCCAGCGGAAAATTGGCGGAGATATTCTTCAGGTTGTTGCCGCGCGCGCCGACGACCCGCAGCACACGGTCTTTCTGCATCGGGCGGCGCATCGGCGGCAGCGGGATCATGCGGCGGCCGGACAGATAATCGCCGGTCAGGGACTTTGGATTGGCGGCAACCTCGTCCGGCGTCCCCTCGGCGATCACATAGCCGCCATTCACCCCGGCCGCCGGACCCATATCGATCAAATGATCGGCCGCTCGGATTGCGTCTTCGTCATGTTCCACAACAAGAACGGTATTGCCGAGGTCGCGCAGGCGCCGCAGCGTGACCAGCAGGCGTTCGTTGTCGCGTTGATGCAGTCCGATCGACGGTTCGTCCAGCACATACAGCACGCCGGTCAAACCGGACCCGATCTGACTGGCCAGACGAATCCGTTGCGACTCGCCACCGGACAATGTTGCCGAACCGCGCGCCAACGTCAGGTAATCCAACCCCACATCGACCAGGAAGCGCAGCCGGTCCACGATTTCCCGCAGAATACGTCCGGCGATTTCCTGCCGTTGCGGGCTCAACTGAGGCAGCACCTCGGCGAACCAACCCAGCGCGCCGCGGATCGACAGTTCCGACGCATCGGCGATATTGGAACCGGCGACCCGAACCGACAGGGCTTCGGGTTTCAACCGAGCGCCATTGCAGACAACACAGGGTTTTTCGGCCTGGTAGCGCGACATTTCCTCGCGCACCCAGGCGCTGTCGGTTTCCTGCCAGCGGCGCTGCAGGTTCTTCAGCACGCCTTCAAACGGTTTCGTGACGGTGTAGCTGCGGGCACTGTCCTTGTAGGTGAACGCGATCGGCTCGTCGGTGCCGAACAGGATCGCCTTGCGGATATCCTCCGGCAGTTCATTCCAGGGCGTTTTCGTTGTCTGCTTGAAGTGCCGAGCCAGGCTTTGCAGCGTCTGGTCGTAGTAGGGCGATTGCGTCCCGGTCCATGGCGCGATCGCCCCATCCGCCAGCCCGGCGCGGTCGTCCGGCACGACCAGTTCGGGATCGAAAAAGCTTTCCACCCCCAGCCCGTCACACGCCGGGCAGGCGCCGTGCGGGGAGTTGAAGCTGAACAGCCGGGGTTCGATTTCCTCGATCGAAAAACCGCTGACCGGGCAAGCGAATTTTGACGAGAAGATCGTCCGTTCGCCGCCATCGGCGTTCTCGGCATAGACGATGCCATCGGACATGCTCAGCGCGGTTTCGAAACTATCGGCCAAGCGGGATTCGACGCCCTCACGCACGACCAGCCGGTCCACCACGGCCTCGATCTCGTGCTTGGTCTTGCGGTTGAGGGCAGGGACTTCGGCAATCTCGAACAACTCGCCATCGACTTTCACGCGCGTGAAACCGCGGCGTTGCAGGTCCGCCAGTTCCTTGCGGTATTCGCCCTTGCGGTCGCGCACGACGGGCGCCAGCAGCAGCAGGCGGGTGCCTTCCGGCATCGCCATGACGCGGTCCACCATCTGCGAGACCGTCTGCGCCTCAATCGGCAGTCCGGTCGCAGGCGAATACGGCACACCGACGCGGGCCCACAGCAGGCGCATGTAATCGGCGATCTCGGTCACCGTGCCGACGGTGGAGCGTGGATTCTTCGACGTCGTCTTCTGCTCGATGGAAATCGCCGGCGACAGGCCCTCGATGCTGTCCACGTCGGGCTTGCCCATCAGTTCCAGGAACTGGCGGGCGTAGGCGGACAGCGATTCGACGTAGCGCCGCTGACCCTCGGCATAGATCGTGTCGAACGCCAGGGACGACTTGCCCGAACCCGACAGGCCGGTGATGACCGTCAGCGAGTCGCGCGGAATGACGACATCGACGTTCTTCAAATTGTGTTCCCGCGCGCCGCGCACGTGGATGTCGCGTCCCGCGCGCGGTTCAAAACTGGCGGCCATGAATATTGCTGTCCCTTATCGGTGATCAGTTCTGGGGATGTTCCCGGTGTGCCATAGTCCGAACGCCGGTGGAAGAGGTTTCAGCGATATGGGTGGCACCCGGCCCATGCCCGGGCGATGGTAACAAGATTTTTCCGCGGCGGCCGGTCGTGCCACCTATATTATAGATGACCGAGACGATCCCGCTCTTGCCCCGATTCTTGATTAGCCAGGACCACTCATGCCGGACGGGACCACCCGACTGCTGGATAGCCTGAAGCAGTTTGTCAGCGTGCCAGACACGTGGTCATTCCGCAGTCTTTTGTTCGCTAGCCAGCCGGCCACGCCGTTCGATCAGGCGCTGGAGGAACGGGCCGGCGATCTGCGCCGGGCGTTTCCGTTCGCCGATCCGGTTTCGATCGCCGCGCTGACCGCGATCTGCTCGATTGTGTTGGTGCCCGGGGGCGCTAGTCTGGTCGTGCAGGGCGAGCAACCAGAGGCGATATATGTCGTCGTCACCGGTAGACTCGCGGTTGACCAGGGATCGCAGGCTCGCCTCAGCCACGGCGATGTCATCGGTGACGTGGAGTTCATCACGGGCGCGGCGTCGGCGAGCACGGTCAGGGCGTTGCGAACCAGCGAGGTTCTGCGGATCGCGACAGGGGACCTACAGACCGCGTCCGTGCGCTGTCCGGGCGTCTTGCTGGCCATCAGTTCCGGTGTGGTGCATCGGCTTCAGGCCGAACGGCCGGCCTCCGTGGCGCCGGTCAGACCCGCTACAATCTGCGTGGTGCCGGTGGATGCCGCGATCGATACCACGCCGATTCTTCTGCAAATAGCGGACAGCCTGACGCCCTATGGTTCGGTTACCATCCTGTCGGCGGAACAGGCGGCCGGCCAAACATCGTTCTGGTTCGCCGAGCTCGAACGGCGCTTCGATTTTGTGCTGTTTCAGGCAGACGACCGCGCGACGCCGTGGACCCGGTTTTGCCTGCGGCAATGCGATCGCATCGTGCTTGCGGTGGATGGCGAAAGCGATCCGACCCGGTGTGAGGCGTTCGGTCACGACCGCCAGTATCTGCCGTCCGGCGCGCATTTGTCCCTGTTGCTGCTGTGGCAAGCCGGGATCGTGCCGAACCGCACCGCCGCCTGGTTGAAAGCCACAAACCCTGTGGGGCACCATCATATTCGGTCGCCGGCCGACATCGGACGTGCCAGCCGGTTGATCGCGGGACGCGGGTTGGGGCTGGTTCTGTCCGGTGGCGGCGCCAGGGCGCTGGCGCATGTCGGCGTGATCGACGCTTTGGCAACGCGGGACATCCAGATTGACGCCATCGGCGGGACCAGCATCGGCGGCATTATCGCAGCGGTGTTCGCGTCCGAGCGCGAGGTGTCTGATACCGTGCGATCCCTTGCCGCGGCGTTTGCCAAGCGGCGTTTTTCCGACTTCGCGATCCCGCGCACGGCGTTGTATTCCGAACGGGCGTTCGCGCGCACGTTGGGGAACCTGTTCGGCGATATCGCGATCGAGGATTTGCCGATCCCGATGTTCTGTGTCTCCACGAACCTGACCGAGGGGGTTTCGGTCATTCATCGGACCGGACGGTTGGTGACGTGGCTGCGGGCGACCTCGGCAGTGCCAGGGATTTGCCCGCCAATCCTTGAACAGAACAATGTTTATATCGACGGCGGCGTGCTGAACAATGTGCCGACGGATGCGATCCGCGGGTTTGGCGTTGCCTCGGCGATTACCGTCGATGCGGGGACGACGCTTGCAAAGTCGGCGCGATCTGAAGGCGAGGGGTTGCCCAGCATGCTGGATTTGTTTTGGCGTGTCGGCACCATCGGCAGCGACACCTCGATCAACCGAATGCGGCACGACGGCGATGTGATGTTGCGGCCCGAGATCGGTAGTGTTGGCATTTTTGACTGGGATACCCATGAACGAGTGATCGCCGCCGGTCATCAGGTCACGCTCGGTCATCTGGCAGAGATCGAGGCCGCGCTGGGCCGGCTGCGTTAGAGAGGCAAGCTGTCGTCCGTCCGTAAGAATGGGTCGCTGGACACGCCTGAGATCGCCAGACGTGCCCTTTTACAGACCGACCAGGTACTCAGCTCGTTGCGTGTACCCCCAGCGCGAGCGTGTTGGTGAAGCCCGCGAGTTGGATACTGGTTTGGTCTGACAGCGTCAGGTAGGTCGATCCGCCGCGTGCCTGTTCGGTCACGACGCTAACCCCAGTCAACTTCAGTTGGTCAATGCCTGCTCGGAAGCCACTGATGATGTCAGCCCCACCGCCGTGACCGGCGAGAAAGCTATAAATGTCAGCGTTGCCGTATCCTGCTTCTGAAACCAGGCTTGTCCCGCTGCCGAACTGGATGTCCGCCCCCGACGGGCTCGCCGAGATGTTGGCGTTTCCGGACCCGCCGATGAAAGTCATCACGCTGCCAGAACCGCCCGACATGGTGATCGAGCCGGACCCACCGGTCACCGACAAAAGGCCCATCCTTCCGGTAATAACGGCGTTACCGGAACCACCGATAAACGTCATCTTCTCGCCTTGGACTCCTCCCAACGACACGTTGCCGGACCCACCGTAGATCGTGACGTTGTGGCCAGGGTGGTAATAGTCCTGGTCATTAACCGTCAGCGACCCGCTGCCACCATAAATGGCGATACCGTCAGCTTGTACGGAAACATTGGTGTTCGCGGCGCCTGTGTGAATTGTATCCTGGCCCTTTGCGACCACCACCGCCTTGCCTAGTCCCAGGTTCACCGTCGTCGCGTTGCCGGAAACAGTGGTGACGGTCAGTGTTGAGCCGGCCGCGGAGAAGATGCTGGCTGCACCGCCGGTGACGGTCGCCGTTGAATTGTCATGACCTGCGTCCGCCCTGTAAGCAACCGTCGCCCCGGATTCGGTCAGATTGGTAAAGGCTGCGGAGGTGACCGTAACGTTAGCCCCCGCCCCGACGCCAATACTCTCATTGCCCCCGGCGGAAATGACACTGTCAGTCCCCAGCAGCGTGACCCTGTTCGACCCGGTGCCCGTTACCGTTGCGTTGCCATGCACGGTCAGAACTTCGTTGGAGGTGCCCAGGTTGATCGTGTCGTGACCGTAGCTGTTCAGAGTGCTTGAAGCGGCCAGAGTAATGATATTGGTCGAACCCGCCGCCGTTGTCACAGTGTCCGCGCCGCCGCCGTTCAGAGTAATGCCGCCACTGCCGCCGGAGATCGTGTCGCGCGAGCCCCCATTAATGGTGATGTGCCCCGCCCCGCCGATGACGGAGATGTTTGAGAGTCGGGCCTCAATAGTGCTGGCCAGGACACCACCGTTGTAGATGATATTCCCGGTGTCCCCGCCGATGAAATAATCCCCGCCGTTGCCATAGACCGTAGCCGCCTTGTTTGCGGCAATGCCGCGGCCATAGATCTGTAGTGTCCCGCTTCCGGCGTGAACGGTTTGTCCGCCGCCGTTCAGTTGCACCATGTCAGTCCCCGACCCGGCATAAACCGTATCCGCCGCGAAGCTCAGGATGTTCGAGGTGCCTGCGCCTAAAGCGATGGTCGCTGCCTCACTACCGCCAGCCGTCCTGAAATTGAGGGCGCTCGAGTACGATTGGACGGTCACCGAGCCGCCGGTGACGGTGGCCTGTTCCAGCGAACCCGCGATCGTGGCATTGATGGTGAAATTGCCACCGACCGAAGTCATCTTGACGGCAGCCTCCAAGCCGTGAACCAACGCAGTCGCACCCTGGCTGACTGTCAGGAAGTCAGATGCACCTCCTCCGGTGACATCAGCCGTTCCGATTACCGTGTATTGATTGTTCCCTGTGCCGTCATGGATTTGCGCGATATCTGTTACGGTGACCGAGGCGTTGCCTGTCCCCTCGGTTATCGTGTCGACACCCTGGCTGTAGACGGTATCCTGACCTGATATGGCGATCGTGTTCACCGACCCTGCGGCGGTCGTGATGATTGAACCGCCAAGCCCGGCCTGCTCTGTATAGGTCAGGCCGCCGGAACCGCCGATGACGTCGATATGACCCGTCTTGGCGATGACGGTCAGGGTCCCGGCCCCCCCCTCGACGCCTTGGTTACTGGAGGTCATGGTGACTGTGTGGGCTGCGGTGTCGGTGAAGACGATGTTGTTGCTGCCAAGCAGTTGCATCGCGTTGGTGATGTCGGAAAGCTTGTTGCCGGAGCCATCAATGTTACCTGTCGCTTTGACCGGCCCGCTGACAAGGTGCGAGTCCGTCAGGCCCACGATGGTGTTGCCGGTCACGTTCGCCATGATGCCCGAGTAATTCACCAGTCCGACTGAACCCGAGGCAGTACTCTGATTGACGATCGTGTTGCCTTCTATAAGCAGCGATGAATTGGCGTATGGCAGGCTTTCGGCACTGTACTCCATGATTGCCCAATTCGGTGAATTGGGTCCCTGCTCGATAAAGTTGCCGGTGATTTGGGTAATGCCGCCGTTCGGCAAGTCTATAGTGTAGCTGGCCGCCGTATTCATGTCGGAAATGACGTTGTTGACGATGGTCGTGGCTTGGGCACGGCTCTTGAAGTCGTTGCCGACCCCGTTGACTCCGAGGAAAACACTGTTCTCCACAGTCAGATTGCTGACCGTTCCGATGTAAAGATTATGCGTATAGCCATAGCCGACCGATCCGGGCGTGCCGTCGCCGTTATTCGCGAAGCTGCTGTTCATGATAGTGACGGTGTTCGATACCAGACCGTCCACCGGGGTGCCCATGATGCCGTTTTGGTTTCCTGTGAAAACATCGTTGATCAGGGTCAGGTTGCCACCCTGGTAACGAATACCTGCCCCGTTGGCACCCTCGGAGTCAGGAATTTGGGCCCCGGAGAAGGTGATGTTGGCGATGGTGACGTTGGCGCCGTCGTCGATCAGGATGCCCTTTTCGTTTGGCAGTGGCTGTGTCTCGACCAGGTTCACCATGCCGCCCACCCCTTCTATGGTGATGCTGTGGGTGATGTCGGCTGTGTCGTTGACGTAGGTGCCCGCCTGGACCTCGATGATATTACCATCCTGTGAGGCGGCAATGGCCGCGGCCAGGGTAGCGTATTGCTTGCCTACACCAACCGTCAAAATTGTCGATCCTGGCGTCGGCGCTGAATAGAGTGAAGCGGCCGAGGCCCCATCATTCTGCAATATGGTGGGAACACCCTGTGGCAGGGCGGGGACATCTGCAATAGCCATGTGAGGTCTCCCAAGAGCGAAACGCGTGCCTGGTCAGAGACGCGCTATCTGGCGTTGCGGGGTAGCGGGTGAACTACGCGCGTCCCTACGTAATGTCTATCATGCAATTATTCCAATGCAATCAATAATTTAACGTTATATTATGTAATGTTGGGAAATATATTAGATGGCACCAATATGATATCTAATATATAAGATGACATTTCGAATATGTTTAAATAACACTCCCCGGCGTGTTTTTATGTGCGTGAACTCGGCGGCGTCGGGTCAGGATGGATCTTAGTTACAACCGCAACCAAGACCAACCATCTCAGCACCACGATGGCAGCGTTCCCGCTCGGGTCAGCATCCGGGCCGCCAACGGCACCGCGCCGCAGCTCTCCTTGGCCGCCGGTGAGTCGTGAAAGTCCGGGGCGCAGCGCGCCTTCGCCGATTTTAGTATTCGAATTGATACGTCAGCCCGACACTGGCCGCATCCGCGCTGCTGGTGCTGCCGGTGGCCGAACTCGATCCCGACCCGGCGGTGGTCTCCAGCTTCAATCCCTTGGCGAGGTCGATTTGCACCGTCGCCTGGCTGCCGCCGCCGGACGCACTCTGTTTCGCGCCCACATAAACGCCCCGCGCCAGATAACTGCCGGCCTCCAACGTTGGGTTGCCGGAGCTGTTGCTGCCCACCGACAGCCGGTCCAGGCCCAGTGTGCTTCGGATACTCCCCAGCGGATCGAAGCTGGACGTCGCGCCCGACAACTGCGCCAGGGCCGCCGCGATTTCCGCTAGCTGTAACGGACTCAATTTCGATGTGCTGGTGTTGAACAGCAACTGCGCCAGGATCTCGTCCTGCGGCATGTCGGGCACGCTCGACAGGGTAATTTTCGGGTCCTTCGCACTGCCGCTGACCGTCAGGGTCGCGACGATCGCCGTGGTCGTGGAGGTTGCGACGAAATGGATCGACGGATCGGCCAAACCCGCGCCGCTGAAATCGACCGTCCCCTCGGTGAAGGTCAATGTGCTGCCGACCAGACTCATGGTGCCGCGGCGCAACTTGAAGCCGCCGTCCGGAATCGGTTTCGACGCCGTTCCGCGGATATGGATGGTTCCGCCAAGCTCCGCGTCCAGTCCCCGGCCGCGAATGAACACCTGCTGTGGGGCGTCCAGTGTCAGGTTCAGCGCGATCGTCGATTGCGCCTCGGCTTCCGGCGGCGGCGCGGGTGGCGCATTGACGTTCCGCACCGGCAGGTCGGCCACCGACGGCGGCAGTTTGTCCGGTATTCTTATGTCGGCACGGTGGACATGAACTGTTCCGCCCGCCTGGATATCGCCTTTCACCTCACCCTGGACCGTCAGGTTGGCGTCCATCAGAGCGGTCATCAGATCGCTGGACAGCGGTCGGGCATTGTCGGCGGTGAAATGCAGATCGACCGGCATGGCGCCCGCCAGACTGATCGAGCCGTTGCCTCCCACTGTGCCGGCGCCGGCTTTTCCCTTGAATTGCGACAGCCGGATGGTGCCGCCCTGCGCCTGGATCGTGGCCTCCAGGTCGTTGATGTGCGCGCCCAGCGCATAGTCGCTGACGTCGCCGTTGTGCAGTTGCGCGGACCCGCTGACCAACGGGGCGGCGGTCGTTCCGGTGATGGCGGCATCCAGCGTCACGGTGCCTCGGGCGCGGCGGCCCTCGGCGGTCAGCAGCGGATCGAGCATCGCCAGATCGACGATGCCGCCGGTTTTCAGATCCAGGGCCCCACCACCGGACAAGGGGGCGGAACCGGTGATCGCGAGATGCGACGGCCCGGCGGTCAGTTTGGTGTCGATGCGGGCGGAGGTGCCCTGCAGGGCGGCGTTGGCGATCAGGTTGGCGGCGGGCAGCGCCTGGCCGGGACCTTTTCGCTGTCGCACCCCCGTCGCGGTCAGTTTGACGGTGCCCTCCGGCCGAGCGCTGGTTCCGGTCAACCGCACGTCGGCGGCGATGACGCCATCGGCGGCATAGGCGGGGCTGACGATCGTGCCGATATCCGCCGGCAGGTTGCGCAATGTCGCCGTCAGATCGAGCGTGCTGCCGGCTTTTCCCGAGACCGTCAGTTCGGCCTGCCGGAACCCCAGCCGCACGCGATCCATTGCCACCCCGTCGGCAAAGCTGAATTTCGCCGGGGCCAGCAGTTTCAGGACCTGCTGTTTCCAGTTCGCCTCCATGCTGGCCAGGGCAAACGTGCGATCCGGGGCATTCAGCGTGCCGGCCGTGTTCAGTTTGGCGGGACCGCCCGCCACCTCCGGCGCGTTAGCGATGACGGTTAAGGCGAGGGCGTCGAGCGGGCCTTTGGCGGTGACGCGGGCCGATATCGACCGGGCATTCCCGGCTGCCACGCCGTCAGCGATAAAAGTTCCGTCCACGCCGGGGTGTCCCGTCGGGTCCGCGACGGTGGCATTCAGCACGGCCTTGCTGAACGCTGCCGTCCCTGGAAGGTTTGCGTTGCTCACGGTCAGAACCAATTTCGCCATCTTATCATCGGAATCGAGCGTCGCATTCGCCTGGCCGGCAACCGCTCGGCCCAGGAACGGCTCCAGGTCCGCCAGACGGCCGAAATCGAGATGGATGTTGCCAGCGGGAATAACCGCTGGCGGCGTCAGGCTGAGTGCGCCGCCTGCCTGCAAGGACTTCCAGGACATCTGACTGATGTTCACCTTGACCGCGCCGTCGGTCTGCTCCGCGGTGAGCGCCAGAACCAGCGGCGAGTCGAGCAATGTGCCGCCGGCGTTGATCGTCGCGTGCGGTGCGCCGGGCAGTCCGGTCGCATCGACCGTCGCGGTGAGGTGGCCGGACGAATAGCCTTTCGCCGCCACATCCGCCCCGACCTCGGCCTGCACCGCGAGGTCGTCCAGTGTGCCGGCGGCGTGACCCTTGATGTCCATTGTGCCGGATGTCCCGGGCTGAACAGCGCTGAGATCCGCCAGAGCCAGCGTCCAGTTCGCGTCAACGGTTTGGTCTGACAGGCTGCCGGTGGCGGTCAGGTCCACCGCTTTTCCGTTTACCACCAGGCGGGACAGAGTCATGTCTTGTCCGTGCATCGACGCAGACAGATCGATGCGGCCGTCCTCGCCGATCAATGCGGGGACCGGCGCCATGCCGCCGGTGATGGCGATGTGTCCCTTTGCAGCGGCCGTCGTGGTACCGTCTTTCATCTCGGCCTGAATATCAAGGTCGGAACGGCCGCTTAGGTCGATGCCGCCCGCCTCGGCCAGGGGGGTTAGATCGGGCAAGACCAGATGCGCCCGGGCCTGCTGGACATCGTCTGTTTGAGCAGTTCCGTCGGCCGAGATCAGCTTATGATGCACCGCGAAGGTGACCGGCCGCCCGGACGCATCCAGTTTCGCCGCCACGTCCAAAGTCACCGGGTCCGACGCGAACAGGTCAGGTCTTGGTCCGGGAACATGCAGATCCGTGACGGTCGCATGCACCGCGACCTGCCCGGAATCGCCTGTGATGATGGCTGCCAATCCGCCGATTCTGGCCCCCCCGGCGTTCAGGGCATCGATCTTGATCGTGCCGTTGGCGTCGGGTTTGGTGAATGGACCATGCACCGTCGCGTCCACCAGCACCGATTGCCACGATACGCGCGGCGCCGGAGCCATCGCGGGCGCCTGCGCCTTGACCACCAGATCGGCCGACTGATGATCCAAATCGACGGTCCCCGACGCCGACGCGGTGAGAAGACCCGCGCTGATTGCGGCGTTTGTGTTGAGGCGTGTACGCGGGCCGCCGGCGTCGACTGTGACCGAGATCGCGCCGAGGTCAGGCAGATGCGCGATGCTCGATATCAGCCCCTTGGCCGGTTCTTCGATTGCGATCGTCGCCTGGATATCGTCGGGTCCAACCCGTCCGTTGACGGCATAGTGGCCCGGACTATCCAGCCGCCTGGCATCGAGTTGGATCGCGCCCTCGGTTAGCGACGGTAGCATCGCCGATCCGTCCAGCTCCAAGGTGGCTGCCGTCCCCGCTACGGGCGCGGCGATAATGGCCTGGTCGATATGGAGGCGACGGAGATCGACCTGAACCGGCAAATTGAACGATCCGCCGCTGCTGCTCGTCTTGCTATTCGTTTCCGGCAGCCTCGCAAACTCCAGTCGGTCGGCTTGTAAACGGTCAATTTGGGCGGATCGCTGGAACAGCGCCAGGGGCGACCAGTCGAGCACCAGACCTGAGACGGTCACGTAAACCCCTTTGGCATCTGATATCTGAATCTGGCCCACCCGCAGCGCATCGGGGAAGCGTCCGCTCAGCCCGTCGATATGCACCATCCCGCCGGTCAGGCTGGCGGTCTGGCTTGCAATCAGTCGACGGCCGGGATCGACATTGGCCAGAACCAGCACCGCGACAACCGCCAAAACCGGAAGCCCCAGCAGGACCAGGACGCCGACTAAAAGCCATTTGAACAGCCGCCGGGTCAAAATGCCTGTCCGATCCCGATATACAGCTCGAACTTATCGCCACCCGGAAGCTTCTCCAGTGGCACCGCGACATCCAATCGGATCGGCCCAATCGGCGTATAGTAACGTGCGCCGATGCCAGCCCCGGCATGCCAGTTACTGCTGAACGGCGCCCCGTTGGAGCTGACCTGACCGACATCCACAAACCCAACGATGCCGTATGAACTGAGAATATGTTGCCGCACCTCGACCGATCCGGTCGAGATCGCGTTCCCCCCGGTTGGTTTCTGATCCGCGAATTGAGGACCCAGCGTCTGGTAGCGGTAGCCCCTAACCGTAGCACTGCCACCGGCATAGAACCGTTGATCGGGCGGCAAGCCAAACACCCCCACACCGGACGCCTGGCCAACCAGCCCACGCAGCGCGACAACACTGCGGCCGTCATTCATTATATCCAGGTAGGTGGAGCCGGAAAGCTGCCCGATCACGAACGTCGCGCTCGGTTGTCCGATAGATTCGGTCGGCGTTACCAAAAGCATCGCGCGAACCCCGTCGGTCGGGTCGAGCAAGCTGGTCGTGCTGTCGTATTTCAGGCTGGTTGGAATGCTCACCAGATTATAGTGTCTGGTTTCGCCCTCCTGGATGATCGATTCCTGCTCCCCCGATAGGCCGACGCTGGTCGTCCAGTGCGGCGTCAGCTTGCGGTTCAGGGCGATTTTCTCCAGCAGAGCGGTCTGGTCGTAGGCTTGCAGGCTTTGCTTCACCGCATTCAGGTCGATTTCCAGTGACTGGTCGCGCGCCAAAAAGTCCGGTTTCACAAACTGGCCGCCAATCGAATAACCCGGTTTCGTGACGGCATCGCCGCCCAACAGGGCGGAGGCCGTCAGGTTCAATTGTTCGGCATTCCCCAACAGGTTCCGATCGTGCCAGGTGGTTGAGAAGTTGACGCCCAAATCCGTCGAATAGGCAGCGCTGACGTCCACGGCATGCAGCGGCCGTTCGGTCAGGTCGAAATCAATCGGCAATTGCCCGTTGGCATCCAGCGCTGATGCCGGTTCGGCTCGGACCACCGAAAACACCCCGATCGACGACAGGTCTTGCCGCGCTTTTTCGATCGTCGCGGGATTGAATGGTTCGCCTTGGTGGATCAGCAGGCGGTGACGGATAAAGGCCTCGTTCATGTCCTTCAGGCCGCTGAAGCTGATCGGTCCGATATCGGCGCGCGGCCCGGTGTCCGGTTGAAACTCCACATCGAGCTGGTTTTGGTCCGGGTGCAAGACCGCGGCCGGGACGGGGACCTTGGCCAGGGGATAACCGTCGGATCGCAGGGCACCCAACAATTGGCTCTGCGCGGCCAGGATCTGAGCCGACATCGCCGGCTGGCCGGGTTGCAGATCCAGCCGGGTGCGAATATCGGGCGGCACCGGTGTCGAGATCACGACTGTCCCCAATGTGAATCGCGGGCCAAGATCGAACGAAACCGCGATCGGCAAGGGCGGATCGGACGGGGCGTCATCGATGACCGCTGTCAGGCCGGGGTCATCGAGGGGATGACCGCCGATCGTCGTGGCAACGGTCGCCTTGTAGTAACCGAAGCTGCGCAGCGCGGTTTCGAACCGGGCAGCATCCTGGCGTGCCCGTTCCGTCAGCGCGAAGCCGGCGACCGGAGCGGATTTTTGTAGCGAGATCAAGGTGGAACTGCCCTGCAACGCGGCGTCCAGCGCCGCATCGCCGGTGGAGTTCAGTTTCACGTCGTAGGGCTGCGGGTCAGCCGCCCGCGATGGTCCGGGCAGAGCCAGACTGGCGGATGTCAAAAAAGCGAGGCTAACCCATCGCAAAATGCTGCTCCGTTCGTCGTGGCCGGGCAACAGACCGGGCCGTTCGCTGGTTGCAGATGGGGCTGCCGCCGGCTTGTGACCAGAGTTACTGTGGGACGCCGGCTCCACCTGATAATACGCCCGAACAATACCGGCGGGTTTCGCCGAACGGTCACGGTAACGCCATTGTTCCGTCGCATATCAGGAGCTATCCCAATGGCCATGAGCAACGAGTCGAATACCGGACGAAAAAACAAACCCAAACGCCAGGAACGGCGTTCCGGTCTTCTGGCTGACCTCGATCGGAACCCGGGCTATTTCCTGCAATTGCCTGAAGGTCGAGACGGTTGGCTGGTCGCTCGCAGGGTGCGGGTGGCTCGTCGCGGTCTCGCTGTATTGGTGTGGACACTGCCGGCGATGCTGATCCAGGCTGTGTGCCTCGTTTTGCCGGGTCAGGCAAAGGTCGCGTTCGCTCAGGTTTACTGGGCTGTCTTCACGCGCCTGATCGGTATCAAGGTCCGGGTGATCGGACAGCCACTCAAACGTCAGGGCGGCCGGCCGGTGATCTACGTGTCAAACCACTCCTCATGGATCGATGTGGCGGTGGTCGGCGGCGTGCTCGACGGTTGCTTCGTCGCCAAGGGCGATGTGGCGACATGGCCGGTCGTCAGCACCATTGCCCGATTGGGACGCACCGTTTTCGTATCACGTTCGCGTGCTACGACTGGTAAGGAGCGTGATGTCATGCGCGGCGTGCTGAAAGCCGGCGACAACCTGATTCTGTTTCCCGAGGGAACGAGTTCCGACGGATCGCGCGTGTTACCCTTCCGGACCTCGTTTTTCGCGGCGGCCGAACCGATGGTGGGTGGCGATCTCTCCACCATGCCGCTGATCCAGCCGGTGTCGGTGGTATATGACCGGTTGGACGGTATGCCGGTCGGACGCGCCAGCCGCCCGGTGTTCGCCTGGTATGGCGATATGGACATCGCCTCCCATTTTGGCCGCCTGACCCAACATATCGGGCTGCGGGCGACCGTTTTGGTGCATACCCCGCTTGATCCGGCTCGGTTCGAGGATCGCAAGGCGTTGTCGCGCGCGGTCTGGCAGATCGTCGCTGACGGCGCCTCCACCCTGCGGCAAAATCGTCCGGCGCGTCCGTTGGATCTGCCGGAGCAGGCTGGGACCGGGATGCCGGTCGGGGAACCGGCTTACGCCTAAGGCCGTTCAGGCGCACGAACCATAGCAATATCAAGTTGGCGCCACCTTTCACCGTCCCTGCTTGTTCGGGCCACCTGTGTGTTGGCGGTGCCGCGAGAGGTGGCCCGGACAAGCCGGGCCATGACGGTAAGAGGTAGCGCCCGCCTCAGTTCCCCGATCACTCCACCTTAATCAGACGGTGCTGCTTCCGCCCCGCGGACAGCTTGATCGCGCCGTCGCGTAGCAAATCGCGGCCGATCGATTGCCCTTCATCGGTGACCGCCACGTCGTTAACCCTCGCGCCACCGCCGCGGATGAGACGCCGAGCCTCGGCGTTGCTGGTGGCGAGGCCGGCGAGAGTGAACAGGCGGAAGGCCGGGATGCCAGCCTCCAGGTCGGTCGCCGGCACGATCACGGTTGGCAGACTTTCCGCCGCCTCGCCATCCTCAAACGCACGGCGGGCGGTCTCGGCGGCAATGGCCGCCAGTTCGGGGCCGTGCGCCAGCGAGGTTGCCTCGGTGGCGAGGATCTTCTTCGCCTCGTTGATCTCGGCTCCGCCAAGCGCTTCCAGGCTGGCGATCTCCGGCAGCGGCAGGTCGGTGAACAGGCGCAGGAAACGGCCGACATCGCCGTCCTCGGTGTTGCGCCAGAACTGCCAGTAGTCATAGGCGGACAGACGATCCAAGGTCAGCCAGATCGCGCCTTGCGCCGTCTTGCCCATCTTGCCGCCCGATGCGGTGGTGATCAGCGGCGTCGTCAGGCCATAAACCGATTTCGCATCGGTGCGGCGCGTCAGCTCCATTCCGGCGACGATGTTGCCCCACTGGTCGGACCCGCCGATCTGTAACGTCACGCCATGGCGGCGGCTGAGCTCACGGAAATCGTAGCTCTGCAGGATCATGTAGTTGAATTCGAGGAACGTCAGTGGCTGTTCGCGGTCCAGCCGCAGCTTCACGGAGTCGAACGACAGCATCCGGTTGATGGTGAAATGGGAGCCGACATCCCGGAGCAGGCCGATATAGCTGAGGCTGTCCAGCCAGTCGGCATTGTTCGCCAGCATGGCATCCGATGGCGCATCGCCGAAGCGCAAGAACGGCGTGAAGCAGCGCCGGATACCCACCATATTGGTGGCGATCGTCTCGTCGGTCAGCATCTGACGGGATTCGTCCTTGCCGGACGGGTCGCCAATGCGGGTGGTGCCGCCGCCCAGCAGGACGACTGGTTTGTGGCCGTGCTTTTGCAGCAGCCGCAGAATCATGATCTGCACCAGGCTGCCGACATGAAGGCTGTCCGCCGTGCAGTCAAAGCCGATATAGGCGGTGATCGGACCAGCCTGCATCGCGGCGCGCACCGCCTCGGTGTCGGTGCACTGGAAAACGAAACCACGCGCGGTGGCTTCGTCGAGGAAACTGTTGGTCGTCATGGCGGCGCACTCTTACTCTACGGACGGTGCGGGTTATCACACAGCGAGGCGAGGGCAAATGCCGCGAACGATTGGTCTGATGAGCGGAACTTCGCTGGATGGGGTCGATGCGGCGTGGCTGGATACCGACGGGGTGACGGTGACGGCGTTCGGACCGACGCTGACGGTGCCATACGATGCGGCCTTGCGGGCGGAGTTGCGGGCCATTCTGGATCTCGCGCCGTCGCTGGCGGAGGATGATCCGCGCGTGCTGGAGGCGACCGAACACCTGACCGACTATCATGCCCGAGCGGTGGAAAGTCTGGGGTGTGAGGCAGATCTGGTCGGTTTTCACGGACAGACGATTCTACACCAGCCGCATTTTCGGCGGACCTGGCAAATCGGCGATGCGGCCGGCCTTGCTCGACGCCTGCGCATCCCGGTCGTGCATGACTTCCGGTCGTCCGACGTGGCGGCAGGCGGGCAGGGGGCGCCTTTGGTGCCGGTTTACCATCAGGCGTTGGCCTCCGCTTTGCCGAAGCCGCTGGCGATTCTGAACATTGGCGGCGTCGCGAACGTCACCTGGATCGGTGATGATGGGGCGCTGCTGGCGTTCGACACCGGTCCCGGCAACGGCCCGCTCGACGATTGGATGATGCGGCACACAGGTCAGGCATACGATCACGACGGCGCGCTTGCCCGTTCGGGACGGATCGATACGCAGATTCTCGAACGACTGCTCGCACATGCCTACTTCGGCCTGGCGGCGCCTAAGTCGCTGGATCGGCTCGATTTCGGCAGGGCGTTGGACGATAGCGGGCTATCCGGCCTGTCAGCTGCCGACGGCGCCGCGACCCTGGCTCAGTTCACCGTGGCTTCGATCGCGGCGGCGGCGTTTCCGGAACCGCCAACGCGCTGGCTGGTCTGCGGTGGCGGGCGACTAAACCCGGTCTTGATGGATGGTCTTCGCGATGCACTGGGCGCGCCGGTCGAGCCGGTCGAGGCCGAAGGTTGGAACGGGGACGCGCTGGAAGCGCAGTGTTTTGGTTTCTTGGCCGCTCGGGTTGCCGCTGGTCTGCCGCTGAGCTTTCCAACGACGACAGGCGTTCCCCGGGCGATGCCCGGCGGCAGGATCTCCCACCCGATCTGAGTTTGCCATCGCGCCACGGAAAATCTCGCGGCCGGTTGTCCGGCTGCGCCGCAGCCGCAGGCCAAAAAATTATAGCCCGGCTCGTCCGGGCCACCTTTGCCAGCGCGAATGCCGCAACAGGTGGCCCGGACGAGCCGGGCCATAACCGAAAGCTAAGCTTGCTTGACGGCTCAGTCGGCCGCGAGTGCCATCTGCTTGCGGGCGATCGCCTTGCCGCAGAAATCATCGACCGCATCGGCCACGGTTTCCGCATGGCTGGCGAAGACGTGATCCGCACCAGGGATTACGCGATAGTCAACATGAACATTCTTCTGCGTGTTCAACTTGTCCACCAGCTTCCGCACCGCAGGCTCCGGCACCAGTTCATCGGCATCGCCATGCAGCAGCAGACCGCCGCAGGGACACGGTGCCAGGAACCCGAAGTCGTAGTGATTGGCGGGCGGCGCGACGCTGACCCAACCGGAAATCTCCGGCCGGCGCATCAAAAGCTGCATGCCGATGAAGGCGCCGAATGAGTAGCCGGCAATCCAGAGACCACCGTGTCCGGGATTGACGGCCTGCATCCAATCCAGCGCGGCGGCTGCATCGCCGATTTCACCAATGCCACCGTCATAGCGGCCCTGGCTGCGGCCGACACCGCGGAAGTTGAACCGCATCACCGAGCAGCCAAGCTTCTGAAACGCCTGGTACATGGAATAGGTGATGCGATTATTCATGGTTCCGCCGTGAAGCGGATGCGGATGTAAAATTAGCGCAACGGGAGCCCCTGACTCCTTCGAATGATGATAGCGACCTTCGAGCCGTCCATCAGGACCGGCAAACATTACCTCTGGCATGGCAATACGAAACCTGTTTCCTGTCCCACCGGCAGGCATGTTCCAAAGCCACTGCGGCTTCGGACACCCTGTCGGGCCTACCAATCGTCGTGACCCAGGGTATTTCCCCTCCTGGTCCACGGGATCCCCAATAGCTGGAAACACAATCGTCCGATTTCAATTATGTGACACAGCGCCGAACCGTCCGATTTTTGAGCCTGCGAAGGCAATCGTTCAGGGGCAGCCTGGCCGTTACGTGCGGTTCGGAGTCGTGTTTCCTTTAGTTCTGGAGTCGCACTGCCTTTTGGCAGAGCTCACCGGGATCGCTCATGTCCCCCAGCGAGGACGGTGTTATAGGACAAGTGAAGCGCACTTTCATAATGGAAATGTCGCATGGCGTTCATGTTATTGCGCGCGACAGTCAGCCTTTACATGGTATCGTTGATAGACCCTATGCGACTGACGTTTGATGCGAAAAATACTACTCTTGCGTGCGTGCAATCTCATTTTCATGCGTAAATCGCGTGTCGCGGTTGTGTGCGGGATGAAATTTGCGACCGAACGGACGCGCGGTGGCGCTCCGGCTGCTGACGGGGTAGCCCATCCAACGATGCTATCCGGCGTCGGTGCCGCTTCGCTGAAGGCCCAGACGTATGCATGAGACGCACTACTTCGACGCGAACGCCAGCCAAAAGCTGCGGCCCGCCGCGCGAGACGCCGTCCTCTCGGCGTTTGAAGCCGCCGGCAATCCGTCCTCGGTCCATCGTCCTGGTCGTGCTGTTCGCCGCATCATGGAAGATGCCCGGGATGTGATAGCCAATGGGTTCGGCGGGCAGTCGCAAGACCTTGTGTTCACCAGCGGTGGCACTGAAGCAGACGCGACCGCGATCCATGCCATGTCCATCGGGCGCCGTCTCATTATTGGTGCGATTGAGCATGATGCTGTCCGCTCGGCCGCAACCGGCGCGGCTATCGTGCCGGTGGGGCGTAACGGTATTGCCGACATGGAGGCGCTTGAAACGCTGTTGAGCGACGGTAATCCTTCGCTTGTCTGCCTGATGCTGGCGAACAACGAAACCGGCGTCATCCAACCGGTCGAGCAAGCCGCCGCGCTGTGCCGCCGATATGGCGCGCTTTTGCATGCGGATGCGGTGCAGGCTGCCGGGCGTATGCCGGTTCGGCTTGACTTGCTGGGTGCACACAGCCTCGCGATTTCATCCCATAAACTCGGTGGCCCGGCTGGGGTTGGCGCCTTGTTACTGTCCCCGGATGCACCGTTTACCGCACCGCTGGTCAGTGGCGGGGGACAGGAACGCGGCCGCCGCGGCGGTACTCCGGCGGTGGCGCTGATCGCCGGCTTCGCGGCGGCGGTTTTGGCCGGCCAGACTGACGATCTTCAACGGATTGCGACACTGCGTGACGCGGCGGAGCGGGCAGCGCTGGCGTGCGGGGCGGTGGTTTGCGGCGATCCCGAGCACCGCCTGCCCAACACAAGCTGTATCGCACTGCCTGGCGTGGCGGCCGGTGTGCAGGTCATCGCGCTGGATCTGGAGGGGATCGCGGTCAGCGCCGGCGCCGCGTGCAGCTCCGGCAAGGTCCAAACCAGCCATGTGCTGCATGCGATGGGCCTGGGCACGCTCGCCGGAGAGGCGATCCGCATCTCGCTGCCGTGGAACGTGACGGAGGCCGATATTGACGCATTCGCGACTGCATACCGGCGCGTGGCAGACCGGCTGCGGCCAGCACTGGTCTAAGACCCAACGCGATCCTAATCTTGTGTCATGACCGACGCACCCTCACGCCCGAACCAGCCGGTTTATCTCGATAACCAGGCGACCACGCGCTGCGATCCGCGTGTCGTGCAGGTGATGCTGCCGTACTTCTCCGAGGAGTACGGCAACCCGCACAGCGCGGAACACGTCATGGGTCAGCGAGCCGAGCACGCTGTTGAGCATGCCCGTGCGCAGGTCGCAGCGGCGATCGGGGCCGATGCGCGCGAGGTGATTTTCACCTCCGGCGCCACCGAGGCCAACAACATCGCCATCAAGGGGGCGGCCCGGTTTGCCGCCAGCATGGGCGATCCGCGCCGCCGCATCGTCACCGTGGCGACAGAACATAAGTGCGTCCTCGAATCCGTGGCTGACCTCGCGGCGGAGGGTTTTGAGCCGGTGATCCTGCCCGTTCGTACCGACGGGCTGCTCGATCCCGACAAACTGCGCGAGGCGTTAGTGACACCTACCCTGTTGGTCAGCGTGATGGCGGTGAACAACGAAACCGGCGTTATCCAGGACATTGCCGGTCTTGCCGCCATCGCGAAGGCGTCAGGTGCGCTGTTCCACACCGATCTTGCGCAGGCGGTCGGCAAGATCGCGGTCGACCTGACGGCCTGGAAGGTCGATCTGGCGTCCGTCAGCGGCCATAAACTCTATGGCCCGAAAGGCGTCGGGGCGCTGTTCGTCCGCCGCCGCCCGCGGGTTCGGCTGACGCCGCTGTTCTCCGGCGGCGGGCAGGAGCGGGGGCTTCGATCCGGCACTTTGCCCGCGCCGCTGATCGTTGGTTTCGGTGAGGCCTGCCGTCTCGCGACTGCGGAACGCACCGTCGACGCCGAACGGATCGCGGTGTTGCGCGGCGGTTTGTGGGACCGGCTGCGGCGGGACATTCCGGGCGTAAGGCTAAACGGTAGCGATCAGGCCCGAATCGCTGGCAATCTGAACGTGACTTTTCCCCGGGCGACGGCGTTCGACCTGATGCGGGCGGTGCCGGACCTCTGCGTCTCCACCGGCTCAGCCTGTTCCTCAGCCGAGGTGGAACCGTCTTATGTTCTGCGTGCCCTCGGGCTTTCCGACCGACAGGCCGCGCGGACCTTGCGTATTGGGATTGGACGCTTTACCTCCGCCGCCGATATCGACTACGCCGCCGCGGCACTGGCAGCGGCCAATGCCGCCTGTGAAGCGGCTGGTTTCGAAAATTCCGCACACGATACCTGACAATTAAGGCCCGATCCGAATGCCAAAAATGACCTTTATCGAGCGCGATGGTACTCATCGCGAGGTTGACGCGCCCGTCGGACTGTCGGTCCTGGAGATCGCCCACAAGCATGACGTCGATATCGAGGGTGCCTGTGAGGGGTCTTTGGCTTGCTCGACCTGTCACGTCATTGTCGATGCAGCCTGGTTCAAGAAGCTTGAGGGCGCGACCGAGGATGAGGAAGACATGCTGGATCTGGCATTCGGCCTGACACCCACCTCGCGTTTGGGCTGCCAGATCGTGATGAACACGGATTTGGACGGGCTGGTGGTCAAGCTGCCGGCCGCCACCCGCAACGTCCAGGGTTGACCGTGCCCGACCCGGGCGCAGGAGAGTAGAACATGCGTATCGTGGTCGCCATGTCCGGCGGCGTGGACAGCAGTGCGGTGGCGGGGCTTCTGCATGAGCAAGGCCACGAGGTGATCGGCGTCACGCTGCAACTGTACGACCACGGCGCGGCGACCGGCCGCAAAGGCGCGTGCTGCGCCGGGCAGGATATCCATGACGCGCGCCGCGTGGCCGATCGCCTGGGCATCTCGCATTACGTCATCGATGCCGAGGAGCGCTTCGCCAAGGCGGTGATCGCCGGTTTCGCCGACAGCTATGCCAACGGCGAAACCCCGGTGCCCTGCATCACCTGCAATCAGACCGTGAAGTTCGCCGATCTGTCGGTGCTGGCCCGCGACCTCGGCGCCGAACGGCTGGCGACTGGTCACTATGTCCGCCGCCTCGACGGGCCGGCTGGCGCGGAGCTGCATCGCGCGGTCGATCCGGCGCGGGACCAGAGCTGGTTTCTGTTCGCCACCACCCGGCAGCAACTCGACATGTGCCTGTTCCCTCTGGGTGGCATGGAGGACAAGCGCGCCGTGCGCGATGTCGCGCAGCGTCTGGGGCTCGGGGTGGCGGAGAAGCCGGACAGCCAGGACATTTGTTTCGTGCCGGCCGGTAGCTATGCCGACATTATCGGTAAAATCCGGCCGGACGCATTGGAGGCGGGGCAGATCGTCACCGCCGACGGGCGCGTGGTCGGCACCCATGACGGCATCGCCCGTTACACCGTGGGACAGGGAAAGCGTCTCGGTGACGCGGCGATGCTGGATGGTCAGCGCCAGGTTGTCGTCTCCACCGAACCTGGAAGGCGGCGTGTGGTCGTCGGACCGCGCGGGACGGGAACCCGCATGATGACCCTCCGGGACGTCAATTGGCTGATCCCGGCACCCGCTCAGGAGCTTCGCTGCGCCGTGAAGTTGCGTGCGCGTGAGGAACCGCGGGCGGCAACGGTCCGCATCGAATCCGGGATCACCACGGTGGTTTTAGACGAGCCGGCGTTGCCGGCGCCCGGCCAGGCCTGCGTGTTCTATCTGGAGGAACGCATCCTGGGTGGCGGCATCATCAACCGCTCTGTGGCGTAATATCAGCCGCCGTTGAGGCCGACTCTCGCCCTCATCGTCATGGCCCGGCCTGTCCGGGCCAACTGTCGCAGCACCGTCGAATCACGGGCGGCCCGGACAAGCCGGGCCATGACCGATGTGAAACGGCAACCGTCAACGAGATGGCACCACCGGTACTATCTCGTCACCAGTACGATCAGGAATGCTGTCTGCGAAGGAACGCCGGAATCTCAATGCCGGTTTGCTCAGCCGACGTCTGCTGGACCGACACCTGGGATTGCGGAGCAGTGGCCGCCTGATAATCCTCCATTGAGGGTTCCCGGCGCACCGCCTGCGGCTGCATCATGACCGGTGCGGGCTGCGGAGCCGGCCGGCGGCGAAACGCCCCGGTCACCGAGTTAAACAAACTCGGACGCCCGGCATCCTGCATCGGCTGAACCAAAGCCTGAGCGGGCATCACGGGTGTGCGCTGAGCCTCGGCGAACAGGTTCGCCTTCGCTGCCAGTTGCGCAGCCGGAAGCACATGCGGCGCGGGCTGCGGCGCGACCCGCGGCTGGGCCAGGACCTCCATGGCGGTGGCGCGGGCAGCCAACGGATCGGCCGACGGCGAAACCTGCCGCAGAGCGGATGCCGCCGTGGCCGCTACTGCCATCGGCGCCGCGGCCTGGGCAGTGTTACGAACCACGATCGGCTGCGGCGCGGGTACCGCTCCACCACCGCCGCCCACAGCAACCAGCTTCGGGCGCGATTGTTCGGCGAACTTCTGGGAATCGATTCCGGTCGCGACAACCGATACGCGGATGCGGCCGGTCAGCGCTTCATCGACGGCGGAGCCGAAGATCACATTGGCCTCTTCGTCCACTTCCTCACGGATGCGATTCGCGGCCTGATCGACCTCGAACAGAGTCATATCCTCGCCGCCGGTGATGTTGATCAGCAGACCGCGCGCGCCGGACATGCTGGTGTCTTCGAGCAATGGATTGTTGATCGCGGCCTCGGCGGCACGGATGGCGCGATTGTCGCCATCGGCCTCACCGGTGCCCATCATGGCCTTGCCCATCTCGGCCATCACGGTGCGGATGTCGGCGAAATCGAGATTGACCAGCCCGTGGCCCATCATCAGGTCAGTGACGCCACGCACGCCCATATACAGTACTTGGTCGGCCATCTTGAACGCATCGCGCCACGTCGTGCGTTCATTTGCCATCCGGAAAAGGTTCTGATTCGGGATGACGATCAGCGTATCGACGTATTGTTGCAGTTCCTCAATACCCTGTTCGGCGGTGCGCGCACGGCGGACACCTTCAAAACCAAACGGCTTTGTCACGACGCCCACGGTCAGGATGTTACGCTCACGCGCCATGCGGGCGATGACCGGGGCGGCGCCGGTGCCGGTGCCGCCACCCATGCATGCGGTGATGAACACCATGTGGGCGCCATCCAGATGCCGATACAGTTCGTCGGCTGCCTCTTCCGCCGCTGCCTTGCCGATCTCCGGCTTCGCACCGGCACCAAGCCCTTGCGTGATATGGGGCCCAAGCTGGATGCGCCGGTCCGCTTTACTGTGCATCAACTGCTGCGCGTCGGTGTTCGCGACCACGAATTCCACGCCCTGCAGATTCAAAGCGATCATGTTGTCGACTGCGTTGGTGCCGCCGCCGCCAACGCCTATAACAGTAATCCGGGGTGAGAAATCGGTGTGGTGGGTTTGCGGGATCGTCAGGTTGAGGGTCATTTTGTTTTCTCCCCCGAATTCACGGGACTGGTGTTAATTACAGTGTTACGCTGTTTCGCTCGATTCGCGTCAAGTCAGACGCGTTCTTTCAAAAAGTTGACCAGCCGGCGAAGTAGGCCGACTTGTGGTTCTCCGCTCAGGTCGATGTCCTGAAAGGCGCGTCCGTCGCCGGCCGCCCACGACAACAGACCGGCCGCCGTCGAAAAGGCAGGGCCGGACGCCAGTTCTGGCAGGCCGCGCAAGGCCGCTGGACGGCCCAGTCGAACCTGCCGGTTCAGCATGCGCGCCGCCATTTCGCGGACGCCGGGAAGCTGGCACGCACCGCCGGTCAGCACGACACGATTGCCGGCTGTGCGCCCCAGGCCCGACGAATCCAGGCGATCCTTGATGTACTCAAAGGTCTCCTCGATCCGCGGCCGAATAATATTGACCACCATGCTGCGCGGTACTTTCGCGAGCTGGTGGTCGTCTTCCCCAATCAGTGGAACCGGCAACATTTCGCGGTCGTCGTCCGGACTGGATTCGACATTGCCGTAAAGCGTCTTCAGTCGTTCTGCGTGAATAAGGGTCGTGGACAGACCGATAGCCAGGTCCTTGGTGACGTGCAGGCCTCCGATCGGCAGATAAGCCGTGTGCATGATCTGGTTGTCGGCATAGACCGCCATGCTGGTGGTGCCGCCGCCCATATCGATGATCGTCGCACCGAGTTCGCGTTCTTCCCGCACCAGACTGGATAAGCCGGACGCCAGCGGAGCCGAGACGAGATCCTCGATTTCCAGGTCGCAGCGGGCGATGCAGGACTCCATGGTCCGCAACGACGTCGCGGCGGCATCGATGACATGCAGGCGGGCATTCAGTATCGAGCAGAAAAGACCGCGCGGATCGATGACATGATCGGTCGCATCGACGGCAAAGTTCAGTGGCAGAACATGGATCGGTTCGCGGCCATCGACCTCCGACCGGCTGCGGCCCTCATTCAGTACGCCACGGATATCGTTTTCGGAAACCGCGCGTCCACCGACCGGCCACTGCACATTGAACAACCGCGATTCCGGCTGGCCGCAGGTCAGGTTGACGGTAACGGATCGCAGCCGCAGGTCGGCCATATCCTCCGCCGCGCCGACGCAGGCTCGTATGGCCTTTTCGGCGGCCTCCAGGTCGGTGATGTCGCCGCTGTTAAGCCCGCGGCCTTTCTGCCAGCCGAAGCCCAGAACACGCAGCGTGCCATCGCTCTCCACCCGGCCGATCAGGCAGGCGATTTTGGTGGTGCCAATATCGACAATACCGAACGGGCCAGACCGCGAATAGCGCGACGGTTCCATATCCGGCGGGCCGGGATCGGAGGGAAGTATCAGGCGACGAGGATTGTCTGCCATCCGTTCGTGCTCCTAATTGGTTTTCTTTGCGACCACGGGAACCGTGGGCGGATTGGATGCGGGAGGCACGGGTGGAGTGACGGCACCGTCTCTTGCGTCAGCCTTGGAGGCATCGGGTCTGGGACGAAACACTAGGCGATCCGGCAGCCGCATGTCGATGGCCGTCAAAGGGCGGTCGAGCACCGCGCGGTCCTGCTGTAGTTGCATCAACCGATCCAGCGCGACGACTTCATGTCCTTCCGGCAGCATCACGTCGATGCCGTTGGTCATGCGCAGATTCCATCGCCGCTCCCCGACACGGACGCTGGCCGAGACCTTCTCCGCCAGCGCCGGGCGATCCCGCAGGGCGTCCAGCAGCACAGCGGCGGCGGCCGGCGCACCCTGGCCGACAATCAACGGCAACTGGCGAAACTGCGCGATATCCCGATCGCCGACGACCTGTCCTTTTCGATCGACCAAAGTGTATTTTCCCTGGTTCTGCCAGATCGCGAATGGTCCCCGTTCTTTCAGATTGATCACCAGAGTGCCGGGCAACCGGCGCTCCACCGTCGCGGTTTCCACCCACTGGATCGATTCGATGCGGGCTCTGGTATCCTCCAGCGAAAAGCCGAGGATCGGATCGCCGATCGAAACGCCGATCGCTTCGCGCAGCACAGGCTCCGGCGTATTTTCACGTCCTTCGATCACGATGTCGGTCACCCGTAACCCGGAGGCGGCCGCCAGCCCGCCCAACCGTTCGCGCATGGTGATCAATGACTTGCCGGGGCCGACATGGGGCCCCACCGACCGCAGGACAATCACCCCCAACACGCAGATCATAAGTGCGCCGCCGACCCACGCCGCCGGGCGCAACAGCCGCCGTTGCCGGCGCAGGGTCATGCGCCAGCCAGAAGGCCGGTCGTTAACAGAGTTTCGAGGCGAGTTTTTCACCCGCGACATGCGGCGTTCTCCACCATCCAGGCGCACAGCTTCGGAAAGCTCAGTCCGCAATATGCAGCCTGCTCCGGCAGCAGCGAGGTGGCCGTCAGGCCCGGCTGCGTATTGATCTCCAGCAGCACCAGACGGCCGGGTTCTCCGTTGGTGTCGTCGTAACGGAAGTCGCAGCGTGTGGCGCCGCGGCATCCCAACGCCCGGTGCGCGGCAACCGCGACCTGCATTGCTTGCGCATAGATGTCGGGATGCACCGGGGCCGGTATAATGTGCCGCGATCCGCCGTCCGCATATTTGGACTGGTAATCGTAGAACGCCCCCGCGACAGCGCGAATTTCGGTCACCGCGAGTGCGCGGTCATCTAACACCGCGACAGTCAGTTCGCGGCCGGGGATGTATTCCTCCACCAGGGCCCGCGGCCCGAATGTCCAGGTCCGGGCGATCTCCGCGCGCCGGTTGTCACCGCCACGAACGACCGTGACGCCGACCGAGGATCCTTCGTTCACCGGTTTGACCACGTAGGGCAGCGGCAGCGGATCGGAGGCTTGCAGCTCTTCGATCGCGACCATCCGGCCGGGTGCGACCGGCAGTCCGGCCGACAGGAACAAGGCCTTGGCCGCTTCTTTGTCCATCGCGACGGACGACGCGCGGACACCGGAATGGGTGTACGGAATGCCCAGCCAATCCAGCACCCCCTGGATCGCGCCGTCCTCGCCGAAGCGGCCATGCAACGCGTTAAACACCACGTCCGGTTTTGGATTCAGGGCCGCGATGACCGCGCCAAGATCGTGACCAACGTCGATGGCGTCGACGGCGAAGCCGGCGTCCCGAAGGGCCGCTATCACCTGAATGCCGCTGGCCAGGCTGACCTCGCGTTCCGCCGAGATGCCGCCGTAAAGGACAACAACGCGGGTCATGCGCTTGTCTCCTGGATTGCCACGGCCGTCCGGGCAATTATGTCGTCATGGCCCGGCTTGTCCGGGCCACCAATGGCGGCAGGAGCGTGGATAGGTGGCCCGGACAAGCCGGGCCATGACGATGGAGAAGCGGTGCGTTCACCTGACGCAAGTGTCTCCTGCTTACCGTCTGCCACGACTTCCGGCTTGCGGGCGGGACGGCCGATACGACGGATTTCCCACGCCAGCGTGACTCCGGTCGCCGCGAGCACGCGGCGGCGGACTTCCTCGCCCAGCCCCTCGATATCGGCGGCTGTCGCCGAACCGGTGTTGATCAGAAAGTTGCAGTGCTTGTCGGACACCATGGCGTCGCCGCGGGTCAGGCCGCGGCAACCGGCGCCGTCGATCAACTCCCACGCCTTCATCCCGTCCGGGTTGCGGAAAGTCGAACCACCGGTGCGGGCACGCACGGGCTGAGACGCTTCCCGCGTGGTCTTGATCTCCGCCATGCGGGCAGCAATCAGCGGCGCCGCTCCTGGCGTGGCGCGCAGGTGGACCCGTGTGACGATGGCCCCGGCCGGCAGTGCCGCGTGGCGATACGCGAAGGCCAACTGCGCGCCGAACAACCTGTGCTGTTCGCCGGTGCGGGTTACGATGTCGGCCCAGTCCAGAACGGTCGCCAGATCACCGCCGTAAGCACCGGCATTCATCGCCACCGCGCCACCGATCGAGCCGGGAATCCCCGACAGAAACTCCAGCCCGGTCAACCCGGCGGCGGCGGCATGTTCGGCGACGGTGACATCCAAAGCCGCCGCACCGGCGGTGATCCCGCCGGCATCGGCCTCGATCATGGAGAACCCGCGCGCCAGACGGATCGTGACGCCCGGCAGACCGCCATCCCGCACGATCAGATTCGAGCACGCCCCGATCACTTGCACCGGGACCTCGTGCGGCAACGCCGCAAGAAAGCTGGCCAGATCATCAGCATCGGCCGGACGCACAAGCACCTCGGCGGCGCCCCCCGCGCGGAACCACGTAAACGGCGCCAGCGGCGCATCGACCTGCACGCGGCCACGCACTTTCGGCAACATGTCGATAAGTCCGGGACTGTGTGTCGCGGTCATCATGGCGCCGGTGTCCGCTTGATGCCGCCCGCCTGCTTTGAGCCAACAGCCTGTAATGCCGCCAGATCAGCGGGCAGCGTCGCTGCCCATTGCGTAATCGAACCGGCTCCGAGGCACACCACGAAATCGCCCGAACGCGCGATGGCATGCACCATTTCCGCCAGATGAGCAGGTGTCGGCAGAGCGACGACACTGCGATGGCCGCGCGCCCGCAGTCCTTCGACCAGGGCGTCGCGCGTGATCCCCGGGATCGGTTGTTCGCCGGCCGCATAAACGTCGGCGACGATCACGGTGCCCGCATCGTTCATACAGGTGCAGAAATCGTTGAACAGCGACTCCAGCCGCGAGTAACGGTGGGGTTGCACCACCGCCACGACATCACGGGCGCCTGCCTGGCGGGCGGCTTTAAGGACGGCGGCGATTTCCACCGGGTGGTGGCCGTAATCGTCGATGATCGTAATGCCGCCGGCCTCACCGGTCTTGGTAAAGCGGCGCTTGACGCCCTTGAAGCCGAGGAATGCATCCCGCAGCGTCGCGTCGCTGATTTCCATCTCAATGCCGACCGCGATGGCTGCCAGGGCGTTTTGCACGTTATGGGCGCCCAGCATCGGCAAGCGGAACGGCCCCAGATCGCGGGACCGGTTGCGAAAACGGTCGGTGACCGAGACGTGAAACGTCGATCCGTGCTTATCCGGCGACACCCGTATCGCGCGAACGTCGGCCTGCGGCGAGAAACCGTAGGTGACGATGCGGTGATCGGACAGCCGTGGAATCATCTGCTGCACCTCGGGGTGATCGATGCACAGCACGGCGAAACCATAGAACGGAATGTTGGCGACGAACTGGTCGTATGCGGCGATCATCGCCTCGCCGGTGCCCCAGTGATCCAGGTGCTCCGGGTCCATGTTGGTGACGACCGCGATAATGGCCGGCAGGCGCAGGAACGATCCGTCGCTTTCGTCGGCTTCGACGACCATCCAGTCGCCGCTGCCCATACGGGTGTTGGTGCCATAGGCGTTGATGATGCCGCCGTTGATAACGGTTGGGTCGAGGTGGGCCGCTTCCAGCACGCAGGCGATCAGGCTGGTGGTCGTGGTCTTGCCATGCGTTCCGCCCACCGCGACCGACCATTTCAGCCGCATCAACTCCGCCAGCATTTCGGCGCGCCGCACGACGGGAATCAATCGAGCGCGGGCCGCCGCGACCTCCGGATTGTCGCGCTTTACCGCTGTGGACACCACGACAACCTGCGCCGAACCAAGGTTTTCGGCGGCATGGCCGATGGAGACCTGAATCCCCGACTCGCGCAGCCGCAGAACGTTGGCGGATTCGGAAATGTCGCTGCCCTGCACCGCATATCCCAGGGTGTGCAGAACCTCCGCGATACCGGACATGCCAATGCCGCCGATGCCGACGAAATGAATGGTGCCGATCGATAGCGGCAAAGCCCTCATGTGCGTTCTCCGGCCGATGCGGCCGCTATTTGAATTTCAACAAGATTGGCGAGACGGGACGCGGCGTCCGGGCGCGCCTGGCTACGGGCGTGAACCGCGGCTTCGGCCAGTGCCGCCGGATCGGAGAGCAAATTGGTCAACTGTTCGGCCAATGTTTCGGACGTGAACCGCGCCTGCGGGACGACCCGTGCGCCGCCGGCCGCGGCCAAGGCGCGCGCGTTCACCGATTGGTGGTCGTCGATCGCGCCGGGTAGCGGCACCAAAATCGACGGGCGTCCGGCAACCGCCAGTTCGGCGACGGTCGAGGCGCCGGCCCGGGCGATTACCAGATGCGACGCCACAAGCCGCGCCGCGATGTCGGGAAAGAACGGCGCGAGTTCGGCAGCAATGCCATTCGCGGCATAGGCGGCCCTGACCCGCTCCAGATCCTCTGGCCGGGTCTGCTGCACAACCGACAAGCGGGTGCGGATGGAGTCCGGGAGCGCCCCCAACGCTGCCGGCACCACATCGCTGAATATCCGGGCGCCGAGCGAGCCGCCAAGTATCAAAAGTCTGACGCGGTCGCTTGGGGCGATGTAGCCGGCCTGTGCCAGCGCCGAGATCGACGGACGTACGGGGTTGCCAGTAAACTCGGTCTTGGTCCCGGCCGGCACGCGTTGCGTGTCCTGGAAGCCCAGCGCCAGAACATCCGCCCGTGCCGCCAGGAAGCGATTGGCTCGGCCTAATACGGCGTTCTGTTCCTGCAGGATGATCGATGGCCGGTGACGCAAGGAAGTGGCGGCCAGGATCGGCGCGACACACGGATAGCCGCCAAATCCGACGACGCAGCCGGCCCCGATGCGACCCAGGATACCGCGCGCCTGCACGACCCCGGCCGCCAGCGCCCCGATCGCCTTAGCCCCACGCCAAATGCCGCGTCCCGCGATACCGGCACCACGCAAAACGTGTTGCTCGTGCCCCGCGAAGGTCGGACTGGACAAGCCACCGGAGCGGGCGTCCGTCATCAGCACGATGCGATGCCCGCGCGCGATCAATTCAGCAGCGAGCGCCTCGGCCGGGAAAAAATGTCCGCCCGTTCCGCCCGCCGCGATGACGATCGGCTGTGCGGCAGGTCCCCTCATGCGGGCTCCTCCCGGCCACGGCGGCGGGTCAATGCCAGCAACATGCCCATGCCGAGGGCGACCGCGACGACCGAAGATCCGCCATAGGAGATGAACGGCAACGTCATCCCCTTGGTCGGGATCAAACCGAGGGTGGAGGCCATGTTTACGAACGCCTGTAGGCCGAAACCGGTCACAAGGCCGGTGCAGGACAGGACGATGAACAGGTCCTGCTCTTTGAGCAATTTCAACAGTCCTCGCAGCACAATGAATGCAAATAGAAACAGAATGAAGACGCAGATGACCATGCCGAACTCTTCGCCGGCGACGGCGAAGACGAAGTCGGCATGCGCATCGGGCAGGATGTCCTTGACGTGGCCCTCACCGGCGCCCCGTCCCATGAAACCGCCGTTGCCGAATGCTTCCAGGGCGCGGTCGATCTGATAGTGGTCGCCTTCGCCTTTCCAGTAGCCGTCGAAGCGCTTGTGAACGTGCGGCATGAACGTGTACGCCATGACAGCGGCACCTCCGATCAGGCCCATGCCGATCGCGACCAGCGTCAACGGCAACCCGGCGATATAAAGCTGCGCCAGGAAGACCACCGTGACCACAGCAAGCATTCCGATGTCCGGCTGTGCCTTCAATAGCCCCAGGATCAGGGCGCAGACGCAGCAGGCCAGGATCATGCCGGGGAATCGGGGAGATTTCTTCCCTTCGCTCAACAGCCAGGCGGCGGTGACAGCGAAGCACGGTTTCAGGAATTCGCTCGGCTGCACCGACATTCCAGGCAGCGAGATCCAGCGCCGCGCGCCCTTGATCTCCATGCCGATCACCATTGTGGCAGCGGTCATGGCCAACGCAACCAGGCAACCGGCGATCGCCAGCCGCTTAATATCGCGCGGGGACAGCAGCGATACCGAGACCACGATCACGGCCGCGAGGGCCAGGAAGACGACCTGTTTCAGGATGAACATTTCCCGTGTGGCGCCGATACGTTCGGCGACCGCCGGGCTGGCCGCCAGCATCAGAACATAGCCGCAGCCGATCAACGTGCCGATCGCACCCAGGGTCCAGCGGTCCACGCTGTAGAACCAGCGGCCGAGCAGGGAGTCGTCGGTGCGGGACAGCACGGCCATCAGGTGGCTCCCGCATCATGATCTTGCGCACCCGAAGAGTGGTCCAGGCTCCGAACGAGTTCGGCGAACCGGTCACCGCGCTGGTCGTAGCCGGTGAACTGATCCCAGCTCGCGCAGGCCGGTGAGAGCAGGACGACTGATGCGTTTGCTGCCTTTGCCGCGGCGAACGCGGCGGGAACCGCTGCTTCTAACGTGCCGACCACGTCGAACGGGATCGCCATACGGGTCAGCGTCTCGGCCAAAATCGCGGCGTCACGGCCGATCAGCAGCACGCGGACGACACGGTGGAACAAATGCCACAACGGGTCGATGCCGCCTTCCTTGGCCATCCCCCCGGCGATCCAGATCATCCGGTCGTAGCAGACCAGCGCCCGTTCGGTGGCTTCGGCGTTGGTCGCCTTGCTGTCGTTGATAAAGGTAATGCCCTCGATCGTCGCGATGCGTTGCTGGCGGTGTGGCAGGCCGGGGTAAGTGTACAACCCGGCGGCGATGATTTCGTCGTTTACCCCGAGGAACCTGGCCACCGCGGTCGCTGCCGCCGCGTTCTGTGCATTATGCTTGCCGGGCAGCGCCGAACCGGTCTCCAGCGGGCGATGGAGGCCGGATATCCGAATAACCTGCGCCGGCCGGCCGGTGAGCCATTTTTGCATGGTGCGGGAGCCGGGGTCGTCGATGCCGATTACCGCCAGGTCGCCGGCCTGCTGCCGGTTAAAGACGGCGCGTTTGGCCGTGCCATAGCCGGCCATGCTGCCATGACGGTCTAAGTGGTCGGCGCTGAGATTGAGCATGACCGCCATATCGAAGCGCACGGTCGCGAGTCGCTCCAACATATAAGACGACATCTCAAGAACATAGATGCCGTCATCGGGCAGTAACGGCAAAGACAAGGCCGCCGGCCCGAGGTTGGCGCCAGCGGCAACCGGGATTTCCGCGACTTCGAGAATATAAGCCAACAGTGCAGTCGTAGTCGATTTGCCGTTCGTTCCGGTAATTCCGACGAACCGGGCGCGCGACCCTGAAGCGCGTACTGCCTGGAACAACAACTCGACGTCCGAGATGATGGGCACACCGGCTTCGATCGCCAGCGCCGCTATCGGATGTGGTTTCGGCAGATGGTGTGGAATGCCCGGAGACAAAACCAGCGCGTCGAACAGGAATGGGGCGGCGGCGGGGTCGCGCACGTCCAAACTGCCGGTGCCGGAGGAGGCGGCCAACTCGGGCGCCTCGCGCGATGTGGGGTTATCATCCCATGCAACGACGTCGGCGCCCATCGCGCGCAATGCCAGGGCAGCGGGCAGGCCGTTCTTGCCCAGGCCGACGACGGCAAAGCGTTTGCCGCTGAACAAGGTGGTGGAAAAAGTGCTCATCGGATTTTCAACGTTGCCAGGCCCAACAGGGCGAGAATCATTGAGATGATCCAGAACCGGATTACGATGGTCGGCTCTGCCCAGCCCTTCTTTTCGAAGTGATGGTGCAGCGGTGCCATCAGGAATACCCGCCGGCCGGTGCGCTTGTACCAAAAGACCTGGATGATGACGGACAAGGTTTCCACAACGAACAGGCCGCCGACGATCATCAGCACGAATTCATGTTTGGTCACCATGGCCACCGCACCGAGGGCACCACCCAGGGCGAGGCTGCCGATATCGCCCATGAACACGGCGGCGGGCGGCGCGTTGAACCACAGGAACCCCATGCCGGCCCCGACCAGGGCGGAGCAGAACACCGCCAACTCGCCTGCTCCGACCACGGGGTTCAGTTGCAAATAATCCGCAAAGATCCGGTTGCCGACGAGGTAGGCGATCAGCGTGAAGACGGCGGCCGCGATCATGGTCGGCACGATCGCCAGACCGTCCAGGCCGTCGGTCAGATTCACCGCGTTTGACGCGCCCATCATGACCAGCGTGCCGAACACCGGGAAAAAGTAACCCAACTGGATGACGATTTCCTTGAACACCGGGACCGTCAACGCGGTGCCCAACGGACCTTTGGCCAGCGAAGTTATCCAGACCGCTGTGATGAAGCCGACCAGTGCCTGGATCACCAGCTTGACCCGGCCGGAAACGCCCTTGGTGTTGCGTTTGGTAACCTTCAGATAGTCGTCCCAGAATCCCAGCGCGCCGTACCCCAGGGTCACGAACAGCACCGGCCATATATAGCCATTCTTCAGATCGACCCACAGCAGGGTGGAAATCGCCAGGCTGCCCAGGATCAGCAGACCACCCATCGTGGGCGTGCCCTTTTTCTCCACCAGATGCCGTTCCGGGCCGTCCAGTCGGATCGGCTGCCCCTGTTTCTGCACCGACTTCAGCCAGCGGATGACGCCGGGTCCCATCAGGAAGCTGACGACCAACGCGGTCATGCACGCCGCACCCGCTCGGAAAGTGATGTAGCGGAACAGATTGAACAAAATAAACTGATCGGCGAGCGGCCGGAACAAAACATATAGCATCAGCCGGCTCCGGCGTTCGATGTGGAGGGCTGACGCGCGGGGGATTCGATGGCCTCGATCACGCGTTTCATACCGCTGCCGAGGCTTCCCTTCACCAGGATCGCATCGCCCGGCAAAAGCGCGGCGGCGACGATCGGAGCGAGGGCGGAGGAATCGGCGGCATGGACACCACGCAGCGAATCCGGCACGGCATCGAACAGGTGGCGCATCAGCGGACCGCAGGTGAACAGGCAATCGGTGGACGCGACGACCGCCTCGGCCAGACCCGCGTGTTCGGCTGGTCCTTCGTCGCCCAGTTCCAGCATGTCACCCAGCACCGCGATCCGGCGGCCGGACGGTTGCAGCCGCAGCACGTCGAGGGCCGCCCGCATCGACGCGCCGTTGCCGTTGTAGCTTTCGTCCAGCAGCAACGCCGATCCGCTGGGCAGCATCAGTTCCCGTCGCGCGCCGCGACCGGCCAGCGGGACGAACGCCTCCAGCGCACCGATCGCCAGCACTGGATTGAATCCAAGTGCGGCGACCACGGCAAGCGTGGCGACCGCATTCATGGCCATATGCTGACCCGGCGCGTTCAGGCGCAGGGAGACCCTATGGCCGACGACATCGACCTCGATCAGCGATCCGTCGGCATCCGCTTCTCTGTGAACCAGCCGAACATCGGCTGCGGGATCGGCGCCGAACGTCAACACCACCACGCCGTCGCCGGCCGCGGCCTTCAAGCGTTCGATCTGAGGCGAGTCCGCTGGCAGAACGGCGATCCCGCCGGGCTCCAGCCCCAGCATGACGGTGGCTTTTTCATCGGCAATCGCCTCGATGCTGCCGAGGTGTCCGACATGCGCCTTGGCGATGGTCGTGATGAGGGCAACATGTGGACGCGCCATACGGGCCAGGGGCGCGATCTCTCCCGCGTGGTTCATGCCGATCTCGGCGATGCAGAACATTGCGTCGCGCGGTGTGCGGGCCAAAGTCAGCGGCAGGCCCCAGTGGTTGTTGTAGGAGGCAACGGCCGCATGCGTGGTGCCAAACGCGGACAGCGCGGCGCGCAGCATTTCCTTGGTCGTCGTCTTGCCGACGCTGCCGGTGACCGCGACCGTCAGGCCGCCGCCCACGCCGAACCGGCTGCGGGCAAAGGCGCCAAGGCGGGCCAGACCCGCCAGCGTGTCGTCCACGCGCAAAACCGGCTCCAATGGCGCGACGTCGTCGTGCACCAGCGCACCGGCAGCCCCCTTGGCCAACGCATTCGCGACGAAGGCATGGCCATCGCGGCCTTCACCCAGCAAAGCCACGAACAGATCGCCCGGGGTGAGCGTCCGCGTGTCGATGGACAGGCCGTTGGCGTCGAACGGCCGGGACAGCGTGCCACCCGTCGCCTCGGCAAGTTCGTCGGCGGTCCATAATGGCCGGGTCATGCGACGATCCCCATGAGGTGACGAATGACACTGACATCGTCGAACGGCAGCACTGTCTTGCCGACGGTTTGCCCTTGCTCGTGCCCTTTGCCGGCAACGACCAGCACATCGCCGGGGCGCAGGTCGTTCAACGCGGTCTCGATCGCCTTTGCCCGGTCCCCGATCTCACGTGCTCCGGCACACGCGGCCATAATCGCGGCGCGAATACTGGCCGGATCCTCGGTGCGGGGGTTGTCGTCGGTCACGATCGCGCAGTCGGCGAGAGTGGCGGCGGCCTGGCCCATCAGCGGGCGCTTGCCACGATCACGGTCGCCGCCGGCGCCGAATACGACGTGCAGCCGGCCGGTCGTGTGAGGCCGCAGCGCGGTGAGCAAACGTTCCAGCGCATCCGGCGTATGGGCATAATCGACATAGGCGACCGCACCGCTCGGCAGGGTGGCGGCTCGTTCCATGCGTCCCCGCACACCGGTCAGGACCGGTAAGCGGTCCAATACATCGGTGAGACCCAGGGCCTCGGTGAGGGCGGCGGCGACCAGGACGTTATCCGCCTGGAAGCGGCCGGGCAGATTCAACATGACCTGCTTGCGATGGCCGTCGACGAGAAGTGTCAAATCCTGGCCATCCGGACGCGGACGGGCGTCGATCAGTTGCAGGCGGGTGCCCCGTTCGCCCACCGTCCGCAAGTCCAGGTGGCGACGTTGCGCGATCTCCCGCAATGCGGCGAACGTGGCCGGATCCATATCGGCATGCACGATGGCGGGTGCTTTCGCCGGCAGCAGCACCTCGAACAGGCGCAGCTTGGCGTGACGATAGGCCTCCAGCGTGCCGTGATAATCCAGATGATCGCGTGTCAGGTTGGTGAACGCTGCGGCAGCGAGGCTCACCCCGTCCAGACGGAACTGGTCGAGCCCATGCGATGAGGCCTCGATCGCCGCCTTGGTGATGCCGTGCCGAGCCAGCCCGGCCAGCGTTTCGGCCAGACTAACCGGATCTGGTGTCGTTAGGCCGGGGCCGGGATCGAAACCCGGGGCAATCAAACCCAGCGTGCCAAGGCTGGCGGCTTTTATGCCGGTGGATGCCCAAAGCTGCCGGGTGAATTCAGCCGTGCTGGTCTTGCCGTTAGTGCCGGTGACAGCGACCGCGGTTTCTGGCTGCGGACCTGCCAGTACAGCGGCGATCCGGGCCAGAGACTGACGCGGTTCGGCGTCGATAATGACCGGCCGCGGCGGCACTCCCGGCGGCCACTCGGTTCCTGTAGGGGCAAGAATAGCAATCGCCCCGCGTGCGACCGCATCGGCGATGAAACTGCGCCCGTCCGCGTGCAAACCCGGAAGCGCGGCGAACAGATCACCCGGCACAACCTGACGGCTGTCGGCGGTCACGCCGGCGATATCCAGATGGGCGACTGCGTCCCAGCCGCGCGCGGGGCCGGCCATGGCTGGAAGCTGGCGCATGATATCAGCGAGCCGCATTTGAGGAGGCCGCCGAAACGGCCATGACACGCACGGTTCCCGGTCCTTGGGGCATGGGGGTCTGTTGAATGGTTTCACGCCGGATATTGGGTGACGGACGGCTCATCGCCGGGGGCAACATGATCGCCGGTACGGTCAGGTTCGGGCGCGGCGGCGAAGCCGGAGTGGCCGGGGCAGTCGCGACCTTCGCGGCGGCCTCGATTGTCGCGCCACCCGGTCCCCGGGCCGGGGCACCGGGAGGGCGGCCGGGTTGCAGGGGAATCGCCAGGGACTGATTGATCGCCACCACATCCTTGATATCGGGCAGCATCCCCAGCATCGGACCGATCCGTGCGATCACCTTGCCAGCAGCCGGTGCGATCACCCATCCCGCTGTCGCGTAGCCGAACGTGGCCTTGGTCGCATGCGGCTCATCCAGCATCATGTAAACCGCGTAGCGTGGCGCGTTCATCGGGAACACGCTCATGAACGCGGCGACATTGGTGTGCTTCTTATAGCCGCCATGGGCGGCGACCTTTTCCGCCGTGCCGGTTTTGCCGCCGGGATAGTAACCGGCCACCTCAGCGGTCTTGCCGAACCCGTCGGTGACCACCAGGCGCATCAATCGCCGCATGATGTCGGAGGTCGATGGCTGCATGACCCGCACGCCTTCGGGTTGTTCTCCCGGCTCCAGAGCCAGGATCGTCGGCCGCAACAGGATGCCGCCATTGGCAACGGCAGCCGTGCCGCGCACCACATGCAGCGGGGTCACGGAAATGCCGTGGCCGAAGCCGACCGTAAGGGTAACGATTTCTTTCCAGTTCGCCGCTGGCTGCACTTGCGGTCGCGCCGACTCCGGCAACTCGATGCCGGTGCGTTCGAACATGCCCATGCCTTTCAGCCAGGCCCGCTGCCGCTCTGACCCCATCGCCTGGGCGATATGCGCGGCGCCCAGATTGGACGAGTACGCCAGCACCTCAGGAAGATACAGCCAGCGATGCTTGCCCTCGAAGTCCGAGATGGTGAAACGTCCGATGGAAATATTGTGCGACGCGTCAAACTGGTCCCAGATATGCGCGACGCCGCTGTCCAGCGCCATCGACGCGGTCTGTAGTTTGAACGTGCTGCCGGGTTCGTAGGTCGCACCCACCGCGCGATTCAGGCGGTCATCACCGGGACTGGAGCGCACCGTATTGGCATCATAGTCCGGCAGGCTGACCATCGCCAAAACTTCGCCGGTATGGACATCCATCACGATGCCGCAGCCACCGATCGCCTCGAAGGTCGTCATCGCGGTGACGAGTTCTTCCCGAACCGCCGCCTGCACCTGTAGGTCGATCGACAGGCGCAGCGGGTCGGTGTTGGTGCGCAGGCGTTCGTCAAATTCCTTCTCGACGCCGGCGAAACCGGTTTCCTCTACGTTCACACCGCCCAGAACCTGGGCGGCGGTGCGCCCGAGCGGATACTGGCGGTGTTGCGTGGGGCGGAAATCGATCCCGGGAATACCCAGGTCATTGACGGCCAGTTCCTCGCGCGGCGTGATCTCGCGGGCCAGGTAGATGAAGCGTTTGTTGCGCTTCAGCCGTTCCGCGGTCTCTTCAAGATCCAGGCGTGGCAACACCTGCTTCAATTGACGCGCGGTGTCGTCGGCGTCGCCGATCTGCGCCGGGTCGGCGAACAGCGATACAGTGTTAAGAGAGATCGCCATCGGCTGGCCGTTGCGATCGGTGATCATCGCCCGTTGGCCCGGCAGGGTCGAATCAACCGGGGTATGGGGTGCCGAGGCCACGATCTCGGCGACCGGCCGGTCGATGCGATGCGGTGTCGCGGGCGAGACGATGGTCACCATTGCCAGCCGGATCAAAACCGCACCAAACAGAGCACTGAACCCGCCCGCCGCCACCACCAGCCGCAAGCCGGCCTTCTCCATCACCGCTCGGCCCTTCAGATCGGCCTCGGTTACCCTGGAGAATTCCATCAGCGGCACCGCATCCGAACGGGCGGCACCCGTCCGATAGGCCGGCTTGCCATAACGGCCGCCATTGCGCGGCCCCCCGTTGGGCGGGGGATCGTTCGGCGGCAGGCCGGGATCGTTCGGGTTGCTCATGGAAACTGCTTAGTTGGTATTATACGTCGCACTCACCGGGGTCGGACGCGGCGCGGTCTGCATCGAACCGCGCGCCATGCCGAGCAGGGAACCGCCATAGGCCGCGCCATAGGCATTCGGCGGCGGAGCCATCCCGGACGAGGCGGCCACCGTCGGACGTGCCTGCGCAGGTACAAACGGCGCGGGCACAAAGGCCGCGTTTGCGGACGGCCGGTTCGGCTGGGCCGGCGGCGCGAAGATCTGGGTTGGCCGCGAGGTCGCCAGAACGATCGGGCGAGGCGCCGGCACCGGAGCCCGGGGCTGGTTTTCCGCGATCACCGACCCGCTGGTCGCCGGAGGCGCTGCCGGGCGGTGCTCTGCCGGAGCCTTGATCTCCGCCAGGTGCGTCGCAGGCGCGGCAACGGGCGCCGCGACCGGAACCGGCGGAATTGGCAACGGTTCATCCGCCGCGGCAACGCGGGATGGTTCAGACGCCTGTTGTGACGTCCCTTCGGCGACGATCGGCAACACTTCCCGCAGGTCTGCCACAGGCACGGGCGCTACCGGCGCGGGCGCTTCGGTTCGGATTGAGGGTAACCGGTTGCCGAGGTCCGCCACGCTGGTGAATTGTGCCGGGGCAATCGGCTTCAACCCGGGCAGATAGGCATCCGTGAACTGACGCAGCCGGTCGAAATCGTTCAGCATGGTCCACTCGGCCGCGAGCAGGCGGCTTTGATCCCGCAACGCGCTGGTTTCACGAACGGTTTTCTCGATCGATTTATCGAGTAGCTGCACCTCGTGCTTCGACTGATAGAGGTACAGTCCCGAACCAAAAGCCAGCATGCAGAAAGCGACGGTGAGTGGGCGGATCATGGGGTACGACCCTTGTCGAGACGTTCGAGGGCACGCAGCCGAGCGCTGCGGGAGCGGGGGTTCTGATTGGCTTCGTCGTCGCCGGGGCGGAGAGCCCTGGCGGTCAGAAGCTGGAAATTCGGTGTTTCGCGCGTTAGAAGTCCGGCGGGATTGTGTCGGGACGGAGACCCGGTTCGTCCGGCGGCTTCCGTCATGAACCGCTTCACGATGCGATCTTCCAGGCTATGAAACGCGACGACGACCAACTTGCCACCGGGTGCAAGTAGCCCAACGGCGGCGGCCAATGCATCCTCAATCTGCTGTAGCTCGTCGTTAACTTTGATGCGCAGGCCTTGAAAGCTTCGCGTCGCGGGGTGGTTTCCGGAACGATCCGGCGGCAGTACGGAGCGGATGATTTCCGCCAGCCGGCCCGTCGTTTCGATCGGCGCTTCCGAGCGGGCGGCGACGATGGCATGGGCGATGCGGCGGGAGGCGCGCTCCTCGCCATACTCATACAATACGTCGGCCAGCGCGCTCTCGGGCAGGGTGTTCACCAGGTCGGCGGCGCTGGTGCCCTGCTTGCCCATCCGCATGTCGAGGGGGCCGTCGTGACGAAACGAGAAGCCACGATCCGGATCGTCGATCTGGAACGACGACACGCCCAGATCGAGCACCACGCCGTCCAATTGCGTGACACCCACCTGTTCCAGGAGCGAGACCATGTCGCCGAACTGACCGTGCAGCAGATGCAGCCGTCCGGGAAAACGCGCCACCAGACCGGCACCGCGCTCAATGGCTTCCGGGTCGCGATCGATCGCAAACAAGGTGCAGTCGGCCTGTTCGAGGATCGCGGCCGCATACCCGCCGCCGCCGAATGTGCCATCGAGATACACGCCGCCATCGCGCGGCGCGAGGTTCGCGAGGACTTCGTTCAGCATCACCGGAATGTGTCCGCTCATGCCGACACCTTTGTCCGCAGGCTGAAGCCGGCGGCCTTGGCTTTTTCGGTCGCTTCGGCAAGGCGCCTGGCACCGGCCTCGGGTTCCCAAATCTGAAACGTGTTGCGTGTGCCTATGAAAACCAGATTGTCGGTGACGTTGGCGTGCGCCAGCAGGCCGGCCGGCACCGAGATGCGTCCCTCTTTGTCGGTTTCGGCCGAACACGCGTTGCCGAACAATGCCATCACGAAATCTTCGTGCTCCGGACTGAATTGGTTGTAGCCTTCGGCTACAGGCGCGCTGAGCTCCTCAAAGCCCAATTCGGTCCAGCCTTCGATACACGGGTGTTGATGGGACGGTCGCAGATACATTGTTGCGATCGGAGAGGTCTCGCCCGCATGGCTCATCTTTTTGAGAATAGAACGAAATTGTGCAGGTACCGACACACGCCCTTTGGCGTCCAGCTTATTCTGGTGAGTGCCGATGAAAAGGGCCATTCGGACCCGTGTACCTTTCGTTCCGGTTGTGTTTGTCGTGTATGAGGAAGGCGGAGGCGCAGCGGCAATCGGATTCGGGTATTGGGATGAGGGTCCGTATCCGGTCGTTTTCGGTGACAGCGAGTGGGCCGCTTTGGGAGAATTTGGGATAACATGGGATTGGCCTGGCAGTCAAAGCAATTGGCCTCTCTGCATGCCATGCGATGGACGTTTTTCGCGTCTATCATCAGATAGTTAGCCGAGAACAAACCGAGTCACTGCAAGATGATTCTCGATCACAACTGTATTCTTATTTTGTTCTTTTAGGTGTTTGCCCGGAAACGGCGGCCGATGCCGGGTCGGTAGCCGAACCATCAATAATTCGTTACAATTGGTACGATGGAAAATTGCCAGACAGTCTGTAAGCCGGGTTCTGTCCGCCCCTTGCGGGACGGGACGACCATTCCTCTGGGACGCATTTCGCAATGCGCCTCACGCGACCAACCCGGGCGGCGGGACTGGAACATCCCTGCGGTTATCACGGGTTTAATGCCGTAATATCGCCGCCGCCCCTATTCGGTCTTGCTCCCGGTGGGGTTTACCGTGCCGCCCCTGTTGCCAGGGGCGCGGTGCGCTCTTACCGCACCGTTTCGCCCTTACCCGCGGGACCCGGCCTGCTTGCGCTGGCTGGTCTTGCACGGGCGGTTTGTTTTCTGTGGCACTGTCCCTGGGGTCGCCCCCGCCGGCCGTTAGCCGGCACCGTGTTCCCGTGGAGCCCGGACTTTCCTCCACCAACGGAATTGCTCCGTCCGCAGCGGTCGTCCAACTGTCTGGCGACGCGCATGTGCGCCCGCTCGGTCGAGCGGTCAAGCGTTGCGGTGCCATGAGTGCACGCATTGATCCGCTTCAAAAACGCAAATGGCGGGCTTGCGCCCGCCATTTGGTTCTGCTCAGCGCCGTTGGTTAGCCCGGCTGAGGTGCCGGAGCCGCCCCACCGGGCGGATTCGACGAAGCCGGACGTCCCGCTGTCGGCACCGAAGCGCGGCGCGATTCCGGCGCCGGTTCGTCCACGACCTTGCGGATCACGGGTTCGCCGCGCAGGACGGTGCGGATTTCATCGCCGGACAGCGTCTCGTGCTCCAGCAGTCCACGTGCCACCCGATGCAGTTCCTCGACATTCTCCGTCAGCAAGCGGCGAGCCTTGGAGTAAGCGCGGTCGATGATGTCCTTGATCTCTGTGTCGATCTCTCGCGCCGTGGCTTCCGACACATTCTTGTTCTGCGTGACGGAGTGGCCGAGGAACACCTCCTGGCTGTTATCGCCGTAGGCGATCATGCCAAGCTTGTCCGACATGCCCCACTCGGTAATCATCATTCGCGCCTGATTGGTCGCCATCTTGATGTCACCGGCGGCGCCGTTGGACACCTTGTCCGGCCCGAAGATGATTTCTTCCGCCGCACGGCCGCCCATCGCCATGATCAGTTCGGACAGCAGCTTGGACTTCGACTTCGAGTAGCGATCGCCCTCCGGCAAGCTCATGACCAAACCGAGCGCACGGCCACGCGGAATGATTGTCGCCTTGTGAACCGGATCGCATTCCGGCTCGTGCATGGCGCACAGAGCATGGCCGGCTTCGTGGTAGGCGGTCATCCGCTTCTCGGATTCGGACATGACCAGCGACCGGCGTTCCGCGCCCATCATCACTTTGTCCTTGGCGGCCTCAAACTCGGCCATCGCCACGACGCGCTTGCCCAAACGAGCCGCCAGTAGCGCCCCTTCGTTCACCAGGTTCGCCAGATCGGCACCGGAGAAACCCGGCGTGCCGCGAGCGATCACCTTCGGATCGACGTCAGACGCGATCGGCACCTTACGCATGTGAACGCGCAGGATCTTCTCGCGCCCATTCACATCCGGGTTCGGCACCACGACCTGACGATCGAAGCGGCCAGGACGCAGAAGTGCCGGGTCCAGCACGTCGGGACGGTTGGTCGCGGCGATCAGGATAACGCCCTCGTTAGACTCGAAGCCGTCCATCTCGACGAGCATCTGGTTCAACGTCTGCTCACGCTCATCGTTGCCGCCACCCAGCCCGGCGCCACGATGCCGGCCGACGGCGTCGATTTCGTCGATGAAGATGATGCAGGGCGCGTTCTTCTTGCCCTGCTCAAACATGTCGCGGACACGCGAAGCGCCGACACCGACGAACATTTCCACGAAATCGGAACCCGAGATGGTGAAGAACGGCACGTTCGCCTCACCCGCGATGGCACGGGCCAACAACGTCTTACCGGTGCCGGGAGGACCAACCAGTAGCACGCCCTTGGGGATCTTGCCGCCCAGGCGCTGGAACTTCTGCGGGTCCTTAAGGAATTCTACGATTTCCTGGAGTTCGCTTTTGGCTTCGTCGATGCCGGCGACGTCCTCGAACGTCACGCGCCCCTGCTTTTCGGTCAGCAACTTCGCCCGGCTTTTGCCAAATCCCATCGCCCGGCCGCCGCCGCCTTGCATCTGCCGCATGAAGAACACCCAGACGCCAATCAGCAACAGCATCGGGAACCAGGACAGCAGGTAGTGCAGCAGCGGGTTGACGTCGCCGTCTTCCGGCTTGGCGATCACCCGGACGTTTTTGTCGGTCAGGGTTTTGACCAGAGTGGGGTCTTCCGGGGTGTAGGTCGAGAAGGTCCGCCCATCGTTCAACTGGCCGGTAACAGTGCGGCCCTGGATCACGACATCGCGAACCCGGCTGCTGTTTACCTCGGTGATGAAGTCCGAATAGGCGATTTGGGTGGACGCCGTGTGGCTCACCCCGGGCTGGAACAGGTTGAATAGAACCACGAGCAGCAGGGCGATGATCACCCATAGCGCGAGGTTACGGCCAAAATTGCTCATATGACTTTGCTCACGTTCTCAGTCCGATCGGGGACGCCCCGGGGGATGCGTATTGTGCGGAAACGATATCAGGTTCGGCGAAACAGGCTTTAACATAGTGTGCGGGATCGGTCGCACCATCCCCGCTGTGCAGGGATCGTCCACCAAATGGTCATAAAAAACAACCTGGAAGACCCGGAGGCGTCCGTCCGGCTAAAGTGCCGGGACAAAACATGCGCCGCCAAGGGGTCTTCGCGGGTGGAACAGCAGTGTCATCCGCGCGACATCATCGCGGCCCGCATATCCTAAATGCGGCACCGCCGCCACAAATTTGTCGAATCTGATGGCGGGCAGGGTGCGCAGCACCGCTGATGGCAGATCCGAGACGTCCCTGAAGCGCGCGGAATCGTCGCCCAGTTTGCCGATGATGGCCCCGGCGGGGCAGCCATCGGGAGCCCGCACCCGGAACCGGTTGTCCCATAGGTCATTGGCGGCTGCGGCCGCCGGGGCGGCGATCGCCGCTTCCTCCCGCACGATCAACCAACCAGCACCGAACCGTCCCGCCGGCATGATGCGCACCCCGGCGATGGTGGCCGGCCCCGGGCCGGCTGCGATGGCAGCGATCCGTATCGGCGTGGGAGGGTACGCGGCACCGCCGATCGTCTGGACCAGGCTTGCCAAGGCCGCGGCGCTGATCGGGCCAGGCGATAACAATGCGAAGCCTTCCGGACGGATGGTCGTCCGGCGCGCCAGTTCGGCCGCGGTTGCCGTTTCATCGTGCGCCCTGGCTTTCGCAATGGCGGCGATTGCCTGCGTCATGCCTGTTTCGTTGGGCGATATGGAACCCAGGCGCTGCCGCAATCTGGATCGCAGCGCCCGCATGTCCTGGTTGGACGGGTCTTCGACCCATTCAACGCCGCGTGCGGTCAGGAACTCTCGCAAGCGGGCGGGCTCGATGGCCAGCAAAGGGCGTAGCAGGCGAAGGCCGGCGGTTTCGCGGATCGCGGACATGCAGGCCAGCCCGTGAGGGCCGCTATCCCGCAAGACCCGCATCGCCAGGGTCTCCATCTGATCCGCCGCATGATGACCGAGCAGGAGGTGGAGGATGCCTGACTCGCGGCAGGCATCGCTGACGATGCGGTAGCGCGCGATCCTTGCCCGTTCGGCGAGTGCCGAACCCCTGGTCAGGCTGCGGATCGATAGCAACGTGGCGGGTATACCCAGGCTAGCCAGCCGTTCGACGGTGATCCTTGCCTCGTCGGCCGAGGCTGCCCGTAACCCGTGATCGACGACAAGCGCGGTCATCGATCCGTTGTGCGACACCGCCCACTCCCGCACGAGAACCGCGAGGGCCGTGCTATCCGCGCCGCCGGACACCGCGACGGCCAGCCGCGGCCGCGGCTCGAACGGACCCAGCCGGTCCATGGAGGTGGCGACGGTGGTGGGCAGACTATCCGGATCGATCGTTGTGTCCTCGCAGTGTGCCAGACGACGCCAAAATAAGCGAAACGGCGGCCAGCCCGCACATTTTGACATGGCCCGGCTAGTCCGGGCCACCTATGCCTTGATGGTGCCGCGATAGGTGCCCCGGACTAGCCGGGCCATGACGATGGGCGGACGGTGCGTCCCCCCTTGGGGTGGTTATTCTCGGGCGCCGCCTCAGTGGCAACCCGTCTTTTGCGCGGCCGCCGCCGCGCCAGCCGCTATGTCGGAGCGTTGCTGCGGGAAGTCTGCCCGCAACCGGCTCAGCGTATCGCAGGCTGCCTTCTTTTCGTTGATCGCGCTCAACGCATTCGCCAGGCCCAACAGCGCATCCTGGGCATGCGTTCCCTTACGCGAACTGGTGTAGGCGTCATCGAATGCAATCGCCGCCTGCGCGTATTGCTTTTCACCAGATAATGCCTGCGCCAGCAGCAGCCGGGCGTCGTACGCGCGCGGGGATGTGCGGTTCGCCAGGACACCCCGCGCGGCGGCTTCCGCGGCGGTATAGTCGCGGCGGGCGAGAGCGGCGTTGCCCTCCTGAAGCAAGATCTCCGGGGTGCGCGGCGCAGCCGGACGGGGAGCCTGTGGAGCAGCGGCAGCCGGCTCCTCCTCGCGGGCCGTGGACGGTTGCGCGGGACGCGTGCCCGGTGCCACTTGAGGCGAAACCTGGAATGCGAGATCGTCGATCCGCTTGCCGAGATCGTCATTCTGCCGCTGAAGCTGGTTCTGCGTTTCATCAATGCGGCCGCGCAACTGGCGAATCTGATCCTCCAGCGCATCGACGCGGGTCAGAAGCTGCGCCAGCAGGTCGTTGCCGCCATTAACCTGCTGCGGCGGCGCGTAAGCAGGTGCCGGTCGAATGGTCGAGCCGCCGCCGCGCGAGGTCTGATCCTCAACCGCTTTCAGCTCTTGCCGAAGCTGGTAGATCTGGTTTTGCAAGGCAATGCCCTCGCGACTGTCCACCTGAGCGCGGGCAGGCGCCATCGGCACCGCCAGCAGCAGGGTCGCCACGAGAATTGGAGCAACGACGAACCGCATGCTGGCGTCCTCACGAGTAATCGGCTTGGAAAGTATCCTGTCGCACGTCAACGCGGCAGCCTGAAGGCGAATTCGTTGCGAACCCTACCGACAGGCCGCCGTGACGCCGAGTTTAGTCCGTTGGTAGATGGCGCGCGATATAGGGCGGCAGGTTGAACGCCCCGGTATGTATCTCGGGAGTCCAGTATTCGGTGTTGCCCAGAAGTCCCGCCAACTGCGCTCGGGCGCGGATCGTTTCCACCGGTGTGGATGCCAGCGACGCGTCTTTCGCGGCCCAGCCGAGCGTCATGAAGCCACCGACATAGGTCGGCACGGCGGCGACATAGGCGGTGACATGCGGGAAGAAGGTCCGCCGGCGGGCACTGGTTTCCCGCAATTCTTCCGGCTGCATGAACGGTACGCCGCACTGGTTCACCACCAGGCCGCGGGCAGTCAGGATGCGCGCGCAGTTCAGATAGAATTCGTCGGTGAACAGAACCTCACCCACGCCGATCGGGTCAGTGGAATCAACGATGATCGCGTCGAAGGAGGCATCCGGCGCGCGCTTCACGTAGTCGATCCCATCGCCGACGATGACCTCCGCGCGTGCGTCGGTCCAGGCCGTTCCGCCGATCTTCGGCAGAAATTCCTTCGACAGGCGAATGACTTCGCCGTCGATCTCGACCATCACGGCGCGTTTCACATTGCCGTGCTGGAGCACGCGCTTCAGCACGCCGCCGTCGCCGGCGCCGATGATCAGCACGTTCTCGGCCGATCCGTGCGCCAGCAGCGGCACATGAGTCAGCATTTCCTGATAGACGAACTCGTCGCCCTCGGTGATCTGGATCACGCCGTCCAGAACCATGACCCGGCCATGCGATGTACTTTCGAAAATCGCGATGTCCTGGAACTCGCTTGTTACACGCGCGAGTTCGCGTTTTACCTGAAAGCGCTGGCCCCAGTCCGGGTAAAGCGTTTCGTTGATCCAGCTATCGGTCGGCATTGGTGTCGCTCCATACAGCGACGGCCCGGACTTTCGCCCGAGCCGTCGGTCGTCAATCCGTCAGGCGGACGATCAGGCGATCAGGCCGCGCCGTTGTTCACCCAGGTTGATCGAGGCGGGCTTGAAGGCTGCCTTCAACGCGGTCAGCCCGTTATACGGGTTGCACGCGCCGCACATGAAGATGTCGATCGCGGCGAAATCGCGCTCCGGCCATGTGTGGATCGAGATGTGACTCTCCGCCAGCACCAACACACCGCTGACCCCGCCATTCGGCGAGAAGTGGTGAAAATGACTGTGCAGAATCGTCGCACCCGCCGCTTCCGCGGCTTCGCGCAGCGCCCGGTCGATATGATCCGGATCGCAGAGATTGGTGGCGCCCCAAAGATCGATCAGCAGGTGAGTGCCGGCGAACTTCACGCCATCCTTCTCGACGAAATAGTCCTTCTGGACTTCCATGTCCGAGTCATCGGAAATTGCCCGCTCAGCGTCGGACTGCATCTGGTTGCTGCTCGGAATTTCCGAGACCATCCCCAGTGGGCTGAGTGCGTTCATCGCGTACCCTCCTACCAGTAGACGGCCTGTTGGACAGTACGCGCGAAAACCGCCCGCTGTCCCCTTGGGCCAAGGCGGCGGAACATGATGAAAAGGGGGGGCGGGCGCAAGCCTCTTTTTGCTCTTAGCCGCGCCAAAATCGCATACCCCATCCGCGAAACGTTCAGCGAATTGTCACAATTGCCGGCAGCGCCTTTAACCCGCCGGGTAGCGTCGCGGCCAGGCCGGTTTCCTGGTGCGAACGTCCAATGTCGGCGGACGTCCGAATTGGTTCCGCGGTCAACACGCGAAACAGATCGCCAACCGGACCGGGGCTGAAGCGGCCACCGAATTTCACACGCAGGTCCGCCAGGGCCGCATCGTCGCCCGCGTGGGCTGTGGCGGTGGCCAGCCGAAGCACGGTTCGCGCGCCAGCGTCATCCAGTGGGCCGGTATCGGGCACGGTCGCGGTCACGATGTCCATCCAGACCTTCGCCGCGTCCGCCCACCGGCCGCTTCCCTCCAAGATCTGCGCCCGAGCGTCCATCGCCGGGGTGCTGGTGAAAGGCGCCAATAGTCCGGCGGCCGCGGAGCGGTCCCCAAGACGCGCAACCGCCTCGGCCAGCAGGATTGCGCGCTGCTCCGCCAAATCCGGCGGCAGCACGCGCGCGTCCGAGGCGCCCAACACGTCTCGCGCGGCGGCATCGTTGCCCTCTCGGGACTCCAAAGCCGCGAGGCTGGCGCCATACTGGGCTTTCGGGATGTCCGATTTCGCCGTCCGCAGCAGTTTCTCCAGCACGGGTTTGGCTCTGCCGGGGAGATCCAGGGCGGCGAGCCGATCCGCTAACGCTTGTTGGACCGGAACCTCGTCATCGCTGGTCTCCGGGATCAGGTCGGCGTTCTCGTCCACCATGGACACGAATTCGATGGGTGGAATGTGGCTGGCGCCCTCGTCGCGTGCCATCGCGGCGAACATGTCCTGTAGCCGCTGGTGGATGGAGGCGTCCTGTTCCGGAAAATCGGTTTCCGCCTGCCGCAGTGTCGCCAGCGCGGCGCGCCATTGACCAGATTGGCTGCGCAGTTCGGCAATACGCTGGCGCAACCCAAGCTCTCTCCCGTCGCCTCGCCACGTATATAAGAGCTTGTCCAGAGCATCCGCCGCTTGTGGCTTGTCGATCGTGCGCGCGGCCAGCCGCAATTCCACGGCCCGAACCGCTGCACGCGCCCGGTCGAACTGGTCGTGACCCACAGCGAGGGCGTCCAGCATGGCCAAAGCCTCACCGGTGTTGCCCTCCGCCTGGCGCATCAGCGCGCGCGCGTAGGCCAGATTCGGGGAGTCCTTGTATTCGTTCAGCAAGCGCGCCGCCGGGGCGATTTCTCCCCCCTGGGTCATGGTTTCGACCACTATCGGCAGCAGGTGGGCACGGATTGGTCCGGGATATTGCGCCATCAGCGGTGCGGTCGTCGCGAACACCGCGGCGGCGGCCGGAGAGCCTTCGTCCCGCATCGCCGTGCGCACTGTCCGCCAGAAGGCGATCTCATCCGAACCGTCCAGGCCCTGGTCGGACAAGGCAGCGGCTTCATCTGGCCGGTCCGCTAACAGCGCCGCGATGGCGGTTAAGGCTCGGGTTTCGGCCGAGGCGGCTTCTCGCGGGTCCTGTTCGGTGGCCATATGCAGCAATGCTTCCGCCTCGGCGGAAAAACCGAGCGCCAATAGTGTTTGGGCGGCCGAACGGTGTTTGGGGCCGCGTGCCCCGGGCGGCGTGGCGGCGGCTGTGGCCAGTTGCTTGTTTGCCTGTTGGATCGACAGGTCGGCCGGCATAGCGGCCAGCGTCAACCGTTTGGTCAGGCTGGATGCTTCCATCAGCAAGTCGGTGGCGGTGATGGCGGGGGACAGAAGCAGACCGGCTGGTCCGCCGGTCAGGATGAACCCGGCCGGCGCGGGTCGAAGGTCAATTGCGTCGGACAGCGGTTCGACGACGATGCCATGGATGGTGGGGCGCATGATGAACTCGGCGCTGCGCCGATAATGCGGAACACCCTGGCCGGAACGATGCTGTGTCCCGACCAGCAGGGTCGCGCCGGTCTCCGGATCCGCCATGGTGAGCACGGTGCCGGGCTGTTCGGCGGCCAAAGCCAGGTGGCCGTCGGCGAGCGCGGCGACAATGGGATGGCGCTCGGGCGCGGCCGTCAGCGCCGCGATCCGCCAGCCTTGCGGTATCTGTGTCAGTGCGACGGATAGTCCGGCCGGCAGAGCAACACGCAGCAGCGTGCCGTTGGACAGAAGCTGAACGGTTGCCTCGCCGAACACCGGATCGTTTCGTAGCGCCGCCAGGTCGATCGGACGCCGCTCGTCGAACGCGAGGTATGTGGCACGTGCGGTTTGGAAAGCCGCCGCCGCGGTCGTGGCGTCAAACGGCACCAGGATCGCCGACCCATCTATGTCTTTGGGTAGTTTGACGCGGCGAACCCGTAGTCCGATTGGTACCACGTTTTCGGGCAGGGCGTTGGGCCGGGCCGCCGCTTCCGCGGGCTGTGGGCCGGCTGACGGGAGTGGTTGCGCCTCGACCGGAACACGTTCGGCTGACATTGCCAGTGCCAGCGTCGGGGCCGGTGCTGGGGTCGTCGCTTGGGCCGCCGCCGTCAGGGGGGGAGGCTCCTGCACCGTCGCGGATCGATCGTCCGCGCTCTTTGTCGCGAAAAGACGCGCGGGGTCAGCGTTCAGGTGCGGTTGCGCCGCTTGCTGGTGGTCGGCCGGCGCCCCGGCGACGCCCCCCGGCGTTCTTTCACCGGACAGCGAGGCGGGCGCACGTTCATCGGCCGCCCGCTCGGTTGTTCCGGATGGCGGCGGCCGAGCCGTAACACGCTTTGGCGCTACAGGAGCCTTGCCCGAAGGGTCCAACGCGTCGAGCACCACACGGCCTCCCAACTGCGTGGCATGCAACACCGAACCATGTTTCAACGTCAGTTCGGCTATCGCGCCGCTGGTTTTGATCTTGGTCACGTTGCGGGGCAGGGCAGGCGGGGTCCCCAGTGAGACGCCATCATCAAAACGCACCACGACGTGATCGCCGTTCTGTTCGATGCGATATCCGGCTTGCCCGATCGTATCGACAACAACCCGCCCGAAGTCGGGATGATTGCCCGATCTGACAGGTGTTCGGTTCACCAAGGGGAGGTCGGCCGCGGCATCGGGCGCCGCGGCCGGCATGATCGCCACCAGGGCCGCGACGATGCGCGCGGTCCGGAGAGAGAGCATTCAGAAATCGGCCAACAGCTTGTCGATGTCCGACTGATCCATCGCCTGTGCCGGCAACTGCGGGCCGTTCAGCAGGTCCGCTCCGTTAGCGACAGGCCCGATCGTCGGTTTCATCGAACCGATCGACGGCCCGAAGGTGCCGATGATATGGACGACCTTTTGTTCAATTGCCTTTAGCGTCGTGACAACCTTGGTGATCCGCTGGCCGGTGATGTCCTGGAAGCTACAGGCTTCGTAAATCTTCGTCGTCGCGGCCTGAAGTCTCGCCGCCGGGTCACCACTGAGCGTCGCGGATACCTCGTCCAGCATCTCGCAACTTTCCAGGATCGCATTCGTCGCATGCGCGGTGTGCTCGACGATCGCATCCAGTTCGTCGGTGGCGAATGGAATGTCATGATCATTGATGTCATCGACCCGCAGCGCGGCGATATCCGATTTCGCGCTGGCGATGGTGCGCCCGAGTTCCTCGACCTCGCGCAGCAGGGCCGCCTCTTTCGCCGTCAGGTCGTCGCTGATGGTTGTTAACACCGCCCGTACTACCTCCGTAACCAGTCCGGCTTCGATGCCGGGTTGTTGTTCCCGGATCGAAGCCAGTTTTTGTTTTAACGCGTCGAGACCGCTCAGTCGGCCATCTTCCGGAACATCAAGCATGGGCCAGCACTTTCTCGATTTTGTCCTTCAGCGTTTCCGCATTGAACGGTTTGACGATGTAGTTAGAGACACCAGCGGCCTTGGCCGCGACGACGTTTTCCGTCTTGCTCTCCGCGGTGATCATAATGAACGGCGTCGTTTTCAGGCGGTGGTCGGCTCGCACCTCCTGTAGCAATTGCAGGCCGGTCATCGGGGCCATGTTCCAGTCGCTGATGATCAGGCCGTAATTGCCGCCGCGTAGTTTTGATAAGGCTTCGGAGCCGTCGGACGCTTCCTCGACGTTGTTGAAGTCGATCTGCTTCAGCAGGTTGCGGATGATCCGCAGCATCGTCTTGTAGTCATCCACGATCAGGACGTTCATGGATTTGTCGATGGCCATTGTATTCTCCTTGTTAAGTCGTTTAACCACCGGGAGGCGCGGTCCTGGCATCCCGGCCAGTGCGAAATTGCGCCAGCTCCGCTGTTACTTCGCGCGCCTTGTCCGGGTTCATGGCGGCCATGACCGATGCCGCTTTGGCCTCCTTCATCCGGTCGAGTACTGGCAGCAGCACCGGCATCGACAGTTCGTTGAAGATCGTCGCGGCATCCTTGGGCTTCATCGCCTCGTAGAGTTTAACGAGACCTTGCCAGCCGGCGTCCTCTTTCTGTTTTTGCGCCGAATCAATGCCTTCCAGCCGCTTTTGCAGACTTTGCAACTCGGACACTCGCCCGGCCAGTTTTTGCTCTGTGGCCAGCAGCAACGATTCCCGCGTCGCGACGGCGTCGGCGCGCGCATCCAGTTGCTGGCGCCGCTGCCGGAGGTCTTGCAAAAGCGATTTTTCACTGGCGGAGACCGGCGGCGGGCCTTCCTTGACCGGCTCCGCGGCAGATTGCGCCGGGACTTCTGGCTCTCCCTTGGGCGGCGGCGGTGCGGCTGGTTTGGTATGCTCTTTCGAGGCGTCCGAACCCGCGGCCCAGGCCACCGCGACGATCAGGCTGTCAGGGCGCGGACGATGGGTGATCGCGGCCTGCACCAGGACGCCGCACTTCAACAGCAATACCGCCGCCAGGGTCAGGATCGTGGCGGGGAGCAAGCGCGGTGCTGGAATTTTCAGCGTCATCGGGCCATCCGCAATGTCTGCATCAGATCGCGTTCAATCTGACTGCCGTCCGTTGCCGGCCAAGCATCCGGCGGACGACCGGCGGCCGGGTTGAGCGAACGGTCCTGCGTCAACGGCCGCGCCGCGCGTACCAAGCTGTCCAACCTGTCCGCAAGCCGCTCGCCGCGCTCTGTCAGGTAAGCGATATCATCCTTCAACGAGACGGATTGACCCAATTGGCTTTCGATTTGCCTGCCCGCCCCATCCGCCGCCGCACGCAAATGTTGGATACTGGTCTCCGCCTGGTGCGTGCTCGCATTGAAACCCGCCACCAGCGATTCCAACGAGGACCGGTCACGCTTCAGAACCCCCAGTGCGCGCTCCAACCGGATGGCCTGAAACAGGGTTGCGCCCAGCAGCACGACGAGAACGATTTCGAGGGTCCATTCCATGAGGTGCATCGTGCCGGTTAAAGGTTAATAAATGGTTGATAAAATCTAGAAACGATCCGGCGAGGCGGGGCGAACCAGTTCGCGTTCGATCTTGACCGCCACGTTGTTGTTTTTTTGCCCCATGCGGCCCTCGAACAACGCCACCGATCCACAGCGGACGGACACCGCGCCGCCGGGGACAGTGTTCAGCAACAGTTGCTGCCCGGGCTTAAACGCGATCACATCCGCCAGGCGCATGGTTTGCTCATCCAGGACCACCGACAGTTCCACTTCGGTATGCCAAAGTTGTTCGGCCAAATGAGTTTCCCAGATGGAGTCGCGGCCGAATTTTTCGCCCATGAATTGTTGCAACAGAAGTTCCCGGACGGGTTCCAGTGTCGCGTAAGGCAGCAACAGTTCAACGCGCCCGCCGCGATCCTCCATATCGATGCGAAGCCGGGCGAGAATCGCGGCGTTCGACAGCCGGCTGATGGTGGCGAAGCGGGGATTGACCTCCAGGCGTTCGAACCGGAACGTGACCGGGCACAGTGGATCGAAGCTGGTGGACAGGTCGGCCAGCACGACTTCGATCAATCGCTCGACCAGGCTGCGTTCGATGGAGGTGTAGGGGCGGCCTTCGATCCGCATCGCTGCCGTTCCGCGGCGTCCCCCCAGCAAGACATCGACGATCGAGTAGATCATCGCCGAATCGATCACCATCAGGCCGTGATTGTCCCATTCCTCCGCTTTAAACACCGCCAGCATGGCGGGCAGAGGAATGGAGTTCAGATAGTCGCCAAATCGCAACGACAGAATGTTGTCGATACCGACCTCAACATTGTCAGAGGTGAAGTTGCGCAAACTGGTGGACATGATGCGCACCAGACGGTCGAAGACGATCTCCAGCATCGGCAAGCGTTCGTAAGACACGAGGCCGGAACTGATGATCTTCTGCATACCGGTGCGGGCTTCACCGTCCGCCGGGCCGGTATCGAAACCAAGCAGATTATCGATTTCAGATTGATTGAGTTCGCGCGCCGCCTGTGCGGAGTCCACCGGCGTTTGGGCATCAGTTGCGGCACCCCATGCGGCGGCGAGGTCGTCGTCGGATTGGTCCTGAGTGTCGCTCATTGCACCAGCATCTGCGTAAACAGTATATCGCTGATCTTGACCGGCGCCACGGCGGCATTTGCTCGGATCAAAAGTTCCTCCCGCAGCCGGTAGGTTCCGGCGGAGCCGCGTAGTTCGTCCGGCCGCATTTCGCGCAGATAAGTCTGCATCAGGTCCTGTAGCCGGGGTAGCGCGGCCTTGACCCTGTCCGCGTCCTCGGGTTTCGGCACTTCGATGCGAACCGCCAGCTTCACGTAGCTGGGCTTGTGCGTGGTGCTGTTCAGGTTCGCTATCATTTCCGGCATATCGACATAGCCCGGTGGCCTGGCGGATTCTTCCGCGTGTTCGACATGCTTATCGGCGCCTATTATGTGTGGCAGGACGCCACTGAACCACAGACCAGCTCCGGCGAGCAGAACAACGACCGGCGCGGCGATCAGGATCAATTTTGCCATGGCCGGCTTCTTCGCCGGCGTGGCTTCCGGATCGCCTGCCTTGGTGGGGGAGGGTGAATTCATGCCAGCCAGAGTGACAGATAAGTATTAACGAAAGGTTGACGGCACCGGGGTAAACGACATTTTTTTGCTTTTTCGTGTAATCGGCCAACGCGGATAACGTTCGCGGCGCGGCACGAAGCGATAGTGGGCCGGCACAAATTGCCGGAGGGCAGGAAATGCCGCCACGGCGCACCCGGGCGACATTTGTGAATGTGTTATATTCCAACGGCCTGAGGCAAAGGGGCTGTATGGCACGCCGTTTGCTGTAGTGGAGACAGGACGTCTCGGATTATTCCATATGGATATCACCACTTCACTGGCCGCGTCGCGCCTGCTCGCTCAGCAGCGTGCCATGGACATCACGGCGAATAATATCGCCAACGCCAACACGCCGGGTTTCCGGACGGAGCGGGTTCAGTTCGCCGACTGGATCGATCAGCAGCCCGGCACCGCCCGCACCCCCGGCAGTCATACGATTACATATGCGCAGGACCGCGCGACATACCGGGAGGCGCAGACGGGTACGATTACCCATACCGGTAATTCATTCGACCTTGCCCTGAGCGGCGAGGGATTCTTCACCGTCAACACGCCGGCCGGCCCGCGGCTGACCCGTGACGGCCGCTTCGGTCCTCTGCCGGACGGCACATTGGCGGATAGCAGCGGCAACCCGGTGCTGGATGTGAACGGCAAGCCGATCCAGGTCGGCTCGACCGACACGCAGGTGACGATTTCCGGCGACGGTTCGGTGTCCACACCCGACGGCACGATCGGCCAGATCGGAGTCGTGCAGCCGGCCGATCCGATGGCCCTGCGGGCGGAGGGCGCGACCAATTTCATAACCGGCGGACCGACCGCCGCGGTCGCTTCTCCGGGCATCGTCCAGGGGGCCATCGAGGGGTCCAATGTGCAGCCAGTCATGGAGGTGACGCGGATGATGAACGATCTGCGCCAGTTCCAGCTCGTTACACAGCTCGTGCAGGCCGAGGGCGACCGCCAGCAGAACACCATCGACAAACTACTGCCTGCCTCTGGAGGGTAACGACCCTTCACGCGACATCATACCACAGGAGTAACAACCATGCGTTCGCTCGATATTGCCGGCACCGGTATGCAGGCCCAGCAAACTAACGTCGAAGTCATTTCCAACAACATGGCAAACATGACCACGACGGGGTTCAAGCGGCGCCGAGCGGAATTTCAGGATTTGATATATCAAAATCTGCGCCGGGTCGGGGCCAACAGCTCCGATAGCGGCACCGTTGTGCCGTCCGGCGCGCAGGTGGGCCTGGGCGTAAAAACCGCGGCCATTTACCGTATCAATGAGCAAGGCAACCTGCAACAAACGTCCAATACACTGGACGTCGCGGTTCAGGGCAACGGGTATTTCCAGGTTACGACGCCGTCGGGTGAAACCGCCTACACGCGGGACGGCACGTTCTCTTTGGCGCCCGACGGCACGATCGTCACGGCGGACGGCTATACGGTGCAGCCCGGGTTGCAGATCCCCTCGGCCGCAACGAGTGTGACGATCAATACCTCGGGACAGGTGCAGGTGACGCTGGCGAATACCACCGCGCCGCAGACGATCGGGCAGCTTCAGCTCGCGGCGTTTCCGAACGAGGCCGGGCTGGATGCCCAGGGCGGCAACCTGCTGGTGCAGACGGCGGCATCCGGTGCGCCCGTGACCGGCAATCCTGGAACCGCCGGGTTCGGGTCGGTGGAGCAGGGGTTCATTGAAACATCGAACGTCAACGTGGTCACCGAAATCACCAACCTGATCACCGCTCAGCGTGCCTATGAGATGAACAGTAAGGTCATCACCTCCAGCGACGAGATGATGTCCACCCTGACCAACCTACGCTGATGCGTATCTTGGTTTTTCTGGTGGCGATCGGGGTTTGCGCGCAGGTTCAGGCGGCAACCTTACGCCGGATGACGACGATGCACGGGCCGGATGTGTTCCTGCGGGATCTGTTCGATGACGCCGGTCCAAACGCCGGGCGGGTGTTGGGAACGGGGCCGGAACCCGGCGGCGTTATGTCCTTGGAAGCCTCGCAACTGGATGCCATCGCCCGGATATACAACGTGGCGTGGCGGTCGGTATCGAGTGCGGATCGTGCCAGGCTTGAGTGGCCCGGGCGGCCAATGCGCAAGGAGGAAGCGACCGAAGCCGTGCGGATCGCCATCACCGCGGTCGGGGCCACCCCCGATATTGATGTCGATATCGCAGGATTCAATCCCCCGATCATTCCGTATGAGGCGGACGCGGCATCGACCACCGCTCAGGTCGATTACGATAGCATTACGGGGCACTTCACCGCGCTGCTCAGCGTCACGGCGGAAAAAATGAATCCTATCCATGTCCGGATTACCGGCCACGCCGACGCGATGATGGAGGCACCTGTGGCGGTGACCCGGTTGCTACCCGAGACCATTCTTCGGCAGGATGACATCCGTGTGTCCCGGGTTCGGTCGACTTTGCTACAGAATGAGTTTGCACGCTCCATCGACGAGATTGTCGGGATGCAACTGCGCCGTCCGGTGCAGGCGGGGCAACCGTTGCGGCTGGCCGATCTGGTCCGTCCGACGCTCGTGCAACGGGGTGCGGTGGTGCGGGTCGAGCTGTCCGGGAACAGTTTTTCGTTAAGCGAGCAGGCCACGGCGTTGGATAATGGCGCGGAGGGCGACAATATCCGGTTGCAGAACATGAACTCCAAAGCCTTCCTGTCAGCCCAGGTCATCGGCCCGGGATTAGTGCGATTACGATCCGATGCGCCGGCCGCACTGCCAACAGCCCCGGTTCGTTTTAATCGTCAGGAACGGCGATGACGGCACGGACGCTCGCCTTGTTGTTGTTCGCGGCGGGGCTACAGTCCGGATGTGGCATGCTGACCCGGCTGTCGGAGGTCGGAAGCGATCCGCCGATGACACCGACCGCCGATCCGACCAAGGATCCTAAATGGAAGCCGGTTTCGATGCCGATGCCGGCTCGTCAGCCGGAGTCCAATGAGGCGAATGCGCTCTGGCGGCCGGGATCGCGGGCGTTTTTTAAGGACCAGCGGGCGGCAGTGGTGGGGGATATTGTCACGGTTCTGGTCAGTATGAACGATGCCGCCAACCTGAAGAATGTAACTTCAGCGGCGCGGACCAGCTCGGAAACCGGCGGACTGCCGAATTTCTTCGGACTGGAGACCGTATTACCGAAGGCGATCAATCCGTCCTCGCTTATTTCGGCGGCGAGCAGCAACAGCAACACCGGTACCGGACAAATTCAGCGCACCGAGGCGGTCACGCTGCGGTTGGCGGGGATCGTCACCCAGGTGCTGGCCAACGGCAATCTGGTCGTGGCGGCGGCGCAGGAGTTCATGGTCAACAGCGAATTACGGGAGCTGCGGGTGACCGGGGTGATCCGGCCGCAAGATATCGCCTCGGACAACACGGTGCTGCACGACCGCATGGCCGAGGCCAGGATCGCCTATGGCGGCAAGGGGCAACTGACCGACCTGCAACGCGCCCGCTGGGGACAGCAGATGATGGATATTCTGCTGCCGTTCTGATCGGCCGGGTCTCTGCCCTTATCCGAACCGAGGCATCACCTGCGTCCAGAATCGCTCGATCGACGCCATCAGCTTCCCGTGCGGAATCAGCCCGTTATACGTATAGCAGAACACCCAATCGACATTCTGCCGCTTCATGTTCGCCTCCATCCCCCGGATCACCGTGTCCACCGTCCCGGCCAGGATGTATCCCGCGCGCACTGCTTCCTCCGGCGTCAGGAATTCGCCCGTCTTCGGGTCCTGCATCCCGCGCCGGAATCCGAACGGTTCGAACCAGGCCCGCCCCGAAAACTGCCCGGAGTCCCGCCACAGCGCCATCGCCTCCTCATCCGTGTCGGCGATGATCACGTCGCGCAACAACCCCGTCCCGTGCCCGCGCGGCCGCCCGGAGACCTCGGCATACACGTCGTACAAATGGTTCTCATAAACCGGCAGCATCGCAGGCAGGATCGCCGTCACGCCTTCCTTCGCCGCCCAACGGATCGAATTTTCCGACGACGCGAACGGCAGGAACAGCGGAGGATGCGGCTTCTGCAACGGCTTCGGCACCACGCCGACCGCTTTCAGAATACCGTTCTCAACGCCCTTGCCCCATTTCTCGGTGGTATCCAGCACCCAAGGGGTCTCGCCCGCCGGCACCTTCCAGAAATGACCATCGTGGGTCAGCATCTCCTGCGTCCAGGCCTTCTTGATGATCTGAAAATTCTCCTCGAACGCCGCCCGGTTCGCCGCGTCGATGGCGTCGTGCTGATGCGGCAGCGCGCCGCTGACGCCATGGGCCTGCTGCGCCATGATATCCACCCAGCGCCGCTGGTAGCCTCGCGCGAACCCCGCATTTGCCCGCCCGCCAGTCATGTGATCGAGCATCGCGATGTCCTCGGCCACGCGGATCGGGTTGGATGCCGGCAGCACGATGCCCAACTGACCGACCCTGATCCGTTTCGTCTGCATCGCGAAATACAGGTCGAGCAGCACCGGATTGTTGGAAACCTCGAACCCCTCGATATGGAAATGATGTTCGGTGAAGCTGACTGAATCATACCCCAGGTCGTCCGCCAGCCGGATCTGTTCGGACAATTCCGCCAGCATCCGCTGATAGAAAACCGGGTTCATCCCGGCCATGCCCGACTCAATCTCCGCCCGATTCCCGATGCTCGGCAGATAGAACAACGACGCTTTCATGACCCACTCCCGCTTCATTAAGAGGATTCTGGCGCACTTCGCCGCCGAGGGGTAGGATTGCGCGTTACGAATCGCAACGGGGATGTGCAATGTTGAAAAAATCCTTACTGGGAGCCGCCTTGGCCGCCCTGCTGTGGCTGCCGGCGATGGCAGCCGACGTGCAGATCGGCGTGGCCGGTCCGCTGACGGGCTCCAACGCCGCGGCCGGCGAGCAGATGAAGATCGGCGCCACCCAGGCGGTCGAGGACCTTAATAAGGCTGGCGGCGTGCTGGGTCAGAAGATCGTGCTGAATGTCGCGGACGATGCCTGTGATCCGAAGCAAGCCGTGTCCGTTGCCAACCAGATGGCGACCAAGAAAGTCGTTCTGGTGGCAGGCCATTACTGTTCTGGCAGCTCGATTCCGGCCAGCAAGGTGTATCTGGAAGAGGGCATCCTGATGATCTCGCCCGCTTCCACGAATCCGAAATTCACCGATGAGGGCGGCTGGGGCACGTTCCGCGTCTGCGGTCGCGATGACCAGCAGGGAGAGGTCGCGGGCAATTATCTTGCGCAGCATTACAAGGGCCAGAAGATCGCGATCCTGAACGATAATTCCGCCTATGGCAAAGGTCTCGCCGTCGAGACAAAGAAGGCATTGAACGCCGCCGGCGTGCAAGAGACTCTGTTCGACGCCTATACGGCCGGTGAGAAAGACTACAATGCCGTCGTCAGCCGTCTGAAGCAGGCCGGCGTTTCGGTCATCTATATTGGCGGTTACTACACCGAGGCCGGGCTGATTATCCGCCAGGCCAAGGAACAGGGCATGACCGCCACGCTGGTCAGCGGCGATGCCATGGTGACCAAGGAGTTCTGGAACATTGCCGGGCCGGCCGGCACGGGTTCGTTGATGACGTTCTCCCCCGACCCGAGGAAGAACGCGACGGCGGCTTCGGTGGTGAAGGAATTCGCGGCCAAGAACATCGATCCCGAGGGTTATGTTCTCTACAGCTATGCCACGATCCAGATTTGGGCCGAGGCGGCGAAGAAGGCCAACTCGCTCGATCCGAAGAAGGTCGCCGCGATGTTGAAGTCAGGCGGTCCGTGGCCGAGCGTTTTGGGATCGATTAGTTTCGATAAAAAGGGCGATGTGACGAGCGGTGGTTACGTCATGTATATCTGGGATGCCAAGGGCGAATATTCCCAGATGTAGTCTTAATTGGGGGGCACTGGCTTACGGTGCCCCCGCTGGCGAAGTCGTGGATGGCGGGCCGTCGCCCGCCATGACGGTGGGGAGGCTGGTGACCTAACCCCGTTTCACGCCCGGCAGAATCCGTGCCGCATTATTCCGCTCGAAGTCCCGCAACACCCGGCCGTTGAACCGCTTCGCCAGTCCGGCGGCCGTTTCCTCTGATGTCCGGTAGGGAAAATCCGACCCGAACACGATTTGCGACGTTGGCACCAGTTTCGCCAATGTTTCAATGGTCAGCGCGTTCGACACCTGGGCGGTATCGTAGAAGAACCGGTTCAACTCGTGATCGACCTGCGCCCGTGTAATCTTCCCTTTGAAGGGCGGCGTCGTCACCATCTGGATCTGCAGGCGCTCCGCCACCGCCGTCAGCACGCCGCCGCCGTGAGAGAAGATGAAGCTGATATCGGCATAGCGTTGCGATGCACCCGAGAAGATCAGACTGACGATCGAGCGCGTCGTATCCGCGCCATATTCGACCGCGACCGGCCCGATGCCGCGCACCAGATTGACGCAGCAATTCGCCTCTGTCGGATGCGTATAGACAACGGCCTTGCGCCGGTTCAGTTCGTCGAACACCGGTTGGAATTCGCTGTATCCCAGCCACTTGTCGCCATAGCTGGTCATCATGCCAATCCCGTCGGCGTGCAGCACGTCGAACGCGTAGGCGATCTCTTTCAGGCATTCGTCGACATAAGGCATCGGCAGCATCGCGAACACGCCGAACCGCCCGGGGTGAGCATCCGCCATCTTGCGCGTATATTCGTTCGATTCCCGGGCAACCCGCGCCGCGTCGGCGGCCGGCAGAAAGGTGACCTGGGGCGTTGTCGGACTGACCATGGCCGTGGCGACGCCACCTTTGTCCATGTCTTCCAGCGACTTTTCCGGCGACCAGTTCACCACCGGCGGCGAGTCCAGTTTCGCGGCCTTCAACGCGTCCAACCAAGCCGGCGGCGCGATATGATGATGAACATCGATTCGGAAAGCTTTTGCGGCGGCGTCTGCCGATCCCGCCGCACCGAACAATCCCGCCACGCCCAACGCCGACGCGCCCGTCAAAAGTCCGCGCCGTCCCAAAACGCCCGCATCGCAGCAGGCGCAGCCATTCGTCGTTGTCATTCTGATGTCCTGCTACGTTTCAGCGATTGATCCGACGGTCAGTTCTGCGCCGTGACCTTGTGGTAACCGCGTCCGTAGTAAATCAGGCCTTCATGCGCCTTGCCGGTGCGTACGGCCTCCACCGAACAGAAGAACACGTCGTGAGTGCCGACCTCGACCACCTGATTGATCCTACAGTCGAACACCACCACCGCCTCATCCAACGCCGGGGCGCCGGTTTGCAGTGTGTGCCAGGCGTGGCCGTCGAACCGCTCGCTCATCGCATGTTGCGTCATTCCGGCGAACACCGGCGACAGCCCTTCCTGCGCCGGGGTCAGCGTATTCACGCACAGGACGCCGTTCTGCCGCATCGCGGGATAAGAGTCGTTCGCGCGATTGGCGCACACCAGCAACGTCGGCGGCGTGTCCGTCACGCTGGTCACCGCGCTGGCGGTAAATCCCGCTCGACCGCCTGGCCCATCGGTGGTGATGACGTTGACCGCGGCACCCAAACGGGCCATCGCCTCACGGTAGGCTTGCTTCTCGACGGGCACCGCTCGCATCCTTCTTGTTTCCCTGACAGAGTATGCAGCAGGTTCAGGCCGGAGGCCAGACGGACAACAGGGGGGATCATGCGGTTCGCGTTCGGCCTTCTGCTTTTGCTCGCCACGCCTGCATTGGGGATCCCGGCCCGCGCCGATCAGACCAACCTCACGCCACCCGTTAGTGCGGTCGAACTGCGATCCTATGGGTTCGGTCTGTTGCCGTTAGACGGAAAGTTCACGCGCTTTCATGGCTGGTTGCGCTACGAACCTTCCAATCCTGGCGCCTGCCAGGTCGTGCTGGAAATCGAGGCGGGCAGTCTGACCATGGCGAACGAAACCGTCCGTGAGACAATCACCGGACCTGAGATGATGGATGTGGCACGGTTCCCGGACCTGTCCTTCCACGGAGCATGCCAGGGCGATTCCGTCGCCGGCACATTGACGATGCACGGCCAGACTCATCCGTTCAGCCTGGATATCGAGCGGTCCGCGGGAACGATCGAGGCCACCGGCCGGTTGCGCCGCGCGGAGTGGGGTGTGTCGGGCAATCCGGTGCTGGGTGGTTCGACAGTGCGCATTCGCGTGATAACACCCGATCCATTGAACAACGGATCACACACCTGATGCGCCTGCCCGCCGCCCTGGTGCCGCTTCGCAACGGCATGTTCCGCCGGCTATGGATCGCCACCGTCATCGGTTGGCTCGGCACGTGGCTGCAAAATACCGGAGCCGGCTGGCTGATGACCACGCTGGCGCCGGAACCACTGATCGTGGCGGCGGTCCAGGCGGCGACTATTATGCCGGTATTTCTGCTGGCGCTTCCCGGTGGTGCCCTGGCCGATATCGTCGATCGTCGCGTGTTTCTGATCGGGACGCAGCTTTGGACCATCAGCGCGGCGAGTTTGCTGGCGATTCTGACCCTGTCCGGCATGATGACCGCCGGCTGGCTGCTGGTGCTGACCTTCGCGATCGGCATCGGCTCCGCCATGACCAACCCGGCCTGGAACGCGATTGTCCCGGAGCTGGTCCCGAGGGAGGACATGGTGCAGGCCATTGCCCTGAACGGCATCGGCTACAACCTGACCCGAGCGGTCGGGCCGGCGATTGCGGGTTTTTTGATACTGCTGGGAGGATCCAGCCTCGCGTTTTCCATGTATGCGGTGTCGATCCTGGCGGTCATCAGCGCCTTGTTTGTCTGGAAGCGGGAGCGCCGGTTTACCGGCCTGCCGCGCGAACACTTCGTTTCCGCCATGCGGGCGGGCATGCGTTTCGTGCGCAACACGCCGGCGGTGCAGGCGGCCATGGTGCGCACCGCCGCTTACTCGATACCGGCGTCGGCCACCTGGGCGCTGCTGCCGTTGTTCGTGCGGCGGGACCTTGAACTTGGGCCGGGCATGTATGGTGTCATCCTTGGGATGATGGGAATCGGTGGGGTGACGTCCGGCATGTTGCTGCCGATGGTGCGCGGCAAGTTGTCACGTGGCGCGACGGTGGTTGTGTGTTCGCTGTTGTCATGCACTGGTATGGCCATCGTCGGCGTTTCGTCGCATTGGGTTCCGGCCTCCTTTGGCATGCTGTTGTTCGGCCTGGGCTGGACGGCGGCCTTTGCCACAATCCAGGCTTCTGCCCAGTTGGTGTGTCCGCCATGGGTGCGGGCACGGGCGTTATCGATCTATCAGCTCGCCCAGAACGGTGCGCTGACGATTGGCTCGTTCGGCTGGGGCTGGCTTGGCGGCAATATCGGCATTCCGCGCACGTTCCTGACCGCGTCCGCCGTCGGACTGATATTGATGATTATTGCCCGGTATTTCAGCATCGAAGCGATCGTGCGCGCCCCGGCGTTCGCCCCTCCACAGGTCGCGCCGGAACCCGAGGCACCTGCACGCGAGTTCGTGCCGTTGCTGCGCACCGCGCGGGGCCGGATCATGGAGATGGCCTATTACCGTGTCGAACCGTTGCAAAGGTTCGAATTCCTGAAACTGATGAACGAATTGCACCACGTCCGGGGCCGCGCCGGCGCGGTGTTCTGGCAGGTGTATGAGGATGTTGCTCACCCGGAAGGCTGGGTGGAGGTTTGGTCGATGGAAAGTTGGACTGATCATCTGCGCGAGGCGATGCGTCTGTCGGACGACGACAAACGGCTTCTGACGGCGGTGGCATTGTTCCAGCATGACGCGGATCGCCCGTCCCGATATCTGGCAGTGGACCCGCAGGACTATCTGCATACCCATCCGGAGAATGCGCCGCCGCGGGAGAAGCTGACCGTTGGCAATGTCCCGCACTGACCGCGCGAACCAACGGGGCGGCGGAAAAATGCATGTTGGTTAAATAAGCTTTACGAAATTTGGGAAAATACCGCTGCGATTCACGGAAGGTTTGAAGACAACCCGACCGTCGTTGATCCGTTCACACACTACCGGAGCGCACGCTCCGGTGTAACGACCGGAAAGAGGACATCGCATGGCAGAAGAACGACACACAGGAAATCCCGGGAATTTTGCCGAGGATCGTGAGAAGGCTGCTCGCGCCGGCCATGTCGGCGGTCAGCACAGTTCCGGCAATTTCGCCAATGACCGCGAACGGGCCGCCGAAGCCGGCCGGAAAGGCGGCCAGGCCAGTCATGGCAGCTCTCACGGCGATGACGAAACATCCTCGGGGCGCGGCGCCGAACATAACCCGGGCAACTTCGCTGAGGATCGCGAAAAGGCATCCGCGGCGGGACGCAAGGGCGGCAAGGCTTCCCACTGAGGTGGCTGAAATGAGCGACCAGGCTGATGGTGGTTGGTTCGGAGTCAGGGCGACTTTTGCCGACGCCAGTCGGATGCAAGACGCGGTCAGCCAATTGTCTGTATCCGGCTTTGATCGGGCCGACATGAGTATCGTGACTCCCGCATTGGCTCGCGGGGAAACGATTTCGGAGTCAGATACCAAGCCGGCCGCTACCGACGAGGATGCGCGTCAGATGCGGACACTGGGCGCCAGTACCGCGGCGGCGGTCGCTGCGTTGGCGGCTGCGGGCGTAACGGTTGCGACGGGAGGGGCCGCGGCACCGGCCGTCGCGGCCGCGGTCGTGGCAGGTGGGGCGGCGGGCGGTTCGGTGTTCGCTGGTCATCGGGCCGCTGACCGTTCCGAACAACGCGACCGGGATGAACGAGCGGCTGCCGGGGAATTGATCCTGGCTATCCGTGCGGTGACCGGCGCGAAGCGGATGGAGGCGGCGGCGCTTCTGCGAGCCGCGGGCGCAACCCATGTTGAAGAATGCGATTAGGAGGATGTATGGCTGTCACAAAAGGGTTTAACGAACTCATACTGGCGTTTATGCAGGATATTTACTATGCTGAACGACAGATATTAAAAGCGTTGCCGAAGATGGCGAAAGCAACGAGTCATCCGCAGCTACGGGATGCCTTTACCCAACACCGGGAGGAAACTCAGGGCCAGGTTGAGCGGCTACAGAAGGCGTTCGAAGTTCTGGGCAAGCGTGCGCGTGGGGCTACCTGCGAGGCGATTAACGGCCTGATCGAGGAAACCGAGGAGGTCATCGAGGAATTTCCCGAAGGCGACGTTCGCGATGCCGGTTTGGCGGCGTGCGCGCAAGCGGTGGAGCATTATGAAATCGCCCGTTACGGTGCCTTGATTGCCTGGGCCAGGACAGCAGGACAGAAAGAGATCGTGTCTCTGCTGGAAGAGACATTGGCTGAAGAGCAGAAAGCCGACACGTTACTGAACGAATTGGCGAACAATGAGATCAATCAGAAGGCTTTCGCCCGGGCAGCTTAGGGGACGACTGGAATAACCGTTACCTCGCCGTCATGGCCCGGCTCGTCCGGGCCATGCTTGGCGGCAGGAGCGGGGATAGGTGGCCCGACTCGCCAGGCCATGACGAAATGGTGATGGGTTTATTGGTCACGATAGTATCACCATGACGCGGCGGCTATACCCGCGCCACCTCTCCATTGTCTTCCCGGATCATCGCTGCGCCTTTTTCGCCGATCATGATGGTTGGGGCGTTTGTATTACCGGTTGTCAACGTCGGCATGATCGACGCATCAACGACCCGCAGGCCGGCAATACCGTGCACCCGAAGCCGGGAATCCACCACCGCCGACGGCCCGTCTCCCATCCGGCACGTTCCCACGGGGTGGTAGATCGTGGTGCCAAAGCGACGAACGTAATCCAGCAATCCGGCTTCGGTGGTGACGTCCGGCCCGGGAAGCGTTTCGACCACGCTATGGGCGGCAATTGCCGGAGCGGCAAAAATTTCCCGTGTGAACCGAATGCCCGCTGACAGTACCCGCATATCCGCCGGATCGGACAGATAGTTCGGTGTAATGATCGGCTTTTGGGTGGCATCGGCGCTGGCGGCCATGATGGTGCCCCGGCTGTCCGGACGAACCGGGCACACTGCCACGGTCATGCCGTCCTCGCGTTCCAGCGTCCCAAACTTGCTTGGGTCGTAACTGGCCGGGGTAAACAGCAATTGCAGGTCCGGACTGGCCTTTTCCGGCGATGACCGACAGAAGACCTGCGCCGTTGTAATCCCGAATGTCAGCGCGCCACGCCCTTCGAACGCAAATTTCATCACTTCGCGCGCCAGCCGCAATCCGCGAGCCAGCTTGTTGATGGAGATCGAGTTCTTGACGCGGTGCGACACCCGCGCAACGTAATGATCCTGCAGGTTGGCGCCGACGCCGCGCAGATCGTGCACGACCGGCACGCCGATCGATTGCAGATGGTCGGCCGGTCCGATACCGGAGACTTGCAACAAATGCGGCGAATTCACCGATCCGCCGCACAGGATCACCTCCTTATGCGCCTTGGCCTGGACGATTTTGCCGCGTTGACGGAAGGCGACACCAGTGCAGCGCTTGCCCTCGAACAGCAGCTTTGTTGCCAGAGCGTCAGTCTCTACCCGCAGGTTCGGCCGGCCCCGGGCTTCCTTGAGGAAGGTTTGGGCGGTTGATCCGCGCCATTGTCCCTTGCGGGTCATCTGCGAGTAGCCAACGCCTTCTTGCTCCCGCCCATTCAGGTCTTTTCGGAATGTGTGGCCGGCCTGGCGCGCGCCCTCGATGAACTTGTGGGTCAATGGCAGGATGGTGCGATAGTCTTCGACTTTCAGGGGACCGTCCTTGCCGCGATACTCCGCATCGTCGCCCTGTTTGTAGTCCTCGGATTTGCGAAAATACGGCAGGACATCGTCAAAACTCCAGCCACGGCAGCCCATCTGCGCCCAGCCGTCGAAATCGGCCGGATTGCCGCGCACGTACAGCATGCCGTTGATGGAACTTGATCCGCCCAACGTTCTGCCGCGCGGCCAGTGGATGCGGCGGCCGTCGCTGCCCTCACCGCCCTCGGCGCTGTAGTTCCAGTTTACTTTCGGATTGTACAGCAGCTTTAACGTGCCGGCCGGGATATGAATCCAGATCAGCGAGTCCTTTGGGCCGGCTTCCAGCAGGATCACGCTCGACCCCGTCTCGCTCAGGCGGGCGGCGACGACGCAGCCGGCGGACCCGGCTCCGACGACGATGTAATCGGCTTCCATGGCTTCAGTGCCTGTGGGGCAGAGGTTCGCCGGCGAAGAAGCGGCGGGGATTGGCTTCGAGCATCGAATAGATTTCCTGATCGGTGAGGCCACGTTCCTTTAGCATCGGAACGAAATCGGTGAACAAATAGCTGTAGTGCGGCGGCCATTGCCCTTTCGCGCGCAGCGCATCCATTTTGGCTTGTTCCTGCGGGCTGATTTGCCGAGCGTATTTGCCGTACCAGCCGCAGTGGCGGTCCTGGCTCATCATGATCTGCGCTTGATGGCCGTTGTTCACCAACTTCACCAGATTATCGGCGCGAAGTTCGTCTGGTTGGAAACGTAACAACCCGATGCGGTCGAAACCGATATATGATCCGCCATCGACGACGCGCTGGTGGTAGGCCGGGTCGGGGTTGCCACAGCAATGGCCGATCAGGCAACGATGCGCCGGCACGCCGCCTTTGGCGAAGGCCGCCTGCTGTTCGGGGCCGGCGTGGCCGTCCTGGGTGTGGGTGATGATCGGCACCCCGGTTGCGTGCTGCGCCATACAGGCCGCTTCCAGGAATTTGTGTTCCAGTTCGGTGATCGCCGGCGCGCCTGTCGCGACCTTGATCGCGCCGGCCTTGATGCCGGTCTTGCCGATTCCGTAGGTGATTTCGCGGATATACAGACCGGCGATTTCTTCCACGGTTCGGGCACGCCAATAAATGGGCAGACCCATTTCCTCGAAATAGAAACCGGTAGTGCAGACGACGTGCATCTCCGATTTTTCCGCGATTTCCTTCATCAGCGCGGCGTCGCGGCCGAGTTCGATCGGGCACGGATCGACGAAGGTCCGCACGCCGTGCTCGACACGTAAACGGGTCAGGCGGCGGACGGCTTCGGCGACGAAGGCGGGTCGATCGAACGTTACGGACGGATCGTATTCGGAGCCTGAGAAGGCGATAAACAGGTGCTCGTGCATCAAGGTGCGGCCGAGTTGGTCGAGCCCGATCGGGCCGGTGACCGTATGGACGTACATGGATCGTGTCCCTTTATACCGTGCCGGTTATGTCCTGCCACAGACGGCGTTCTTCGCCGCGCGGATCGTTCTCTATCCGGCAGTTTTTGTCCAGCAGCAGCGTGGCACGTTTGTCCGATTTATAGACCGGCCATGCGGGAATCGACGGGTGATCGGGGCGGCCGTTGCGTGCGAATGTGGCCCAGACGGAGGACATCGTGTCCGCCAGCGTCTGTGCATCGGGATCGCCGCCTGTCGCGTTGGTCAGGTCCAGGGTGTTAAACACGAACGGCACGTCCATCGCGTGCGGAGCCTTGAGCTTGCCGCCGAACACCGGGGTTTCCCATTCAAACGAATACATCCAGACGGGGGCTTGATGTAACGCAGCGCGGCGTTGCGCCAGAGCCAGGGAACGGATGCGGAAATTGCAGGCTGTAGTGATCGCGATCAGGCGTTCGGCGGGGTTGGTGCCGGGATACAATTGTCCATATGTTTCGATGACACGACCCGTGTGCGGGCCGGCGACGGCCTCGACCCGCTGACGGAGTTCGGCCTCACTCAGGGTTCGGTCCCAGACCCGATCGACCGGCGCGAGGAAACTGGCTGTCTCGGTCTTCATATCGCCAATGATGAGCGGCACATGGGAACAGATCGGCGATGCAACCGGGTCGAACGGATGCGCCGGCAGCACGTCGCCATCGACGACCGGGCCGAACGGGTAACGGTCGAACAGCGGGAAGGGCGAGGCACCCAGCGCTTTTTGGGCCGGCTCGACGGCGGCAAGAAGTTGCGCGACCGGGACATCCTGCAATGCGGCGCCGCTGATCCCGAGATGGCGCGCCACGCACTCGGTCAATGCCAGGGCACGCTCCTTTGTTCGCAGACGAACCGCCGCCCCGCTTTGGATGATGGCTCTGTGGAACAGACCTTTGGCGCGGGGCATTGCCAGCAGGGTGCTGACCTTCGCGCCGCCGCCGGATTCCCCGAAGATCGTGACGTTGCCGGGGTTGCCTCCTAATGCCGCAATATTGTCGCGGACCCATTCCAGTGCCGCGACCATGTCCAGTGTGCCGGCGTTGCCGGACAGGCGAAACGCGTCGCCGGTGGCGGACAGATCAAGATGGCCGAAAATGTTCAGCCGCTGGTTGACGGTGACCACCACGACATCGTTCCGGGCCGCCAACCTGTGGCCGTGCGTGCGGGGCGAGTTGGCATTGCCGTAGGCAAACGCGCCGCCATGGAACCAAACCATGACCGGCCGTTTCGCTGTGTTGTCGCAGCCCGGGGTCCAGACGTTGACGGTCAGGCAGTCCTCGGTTTCCGGCGACGGGTCGGCGGCGCCGGAGAAATTCTCCAGTTCCGGACGGGTGGGCGGACGCAACCCGGCCTGTGGCGCGCGTCCGGAGAAGTCTGTGCAAGTCCGTATTCCCGACCAGGGGGCGCATGGTTGCGGCGGCAGGAAGCGGTTCGTCCCGGCTGTTGAGGCGGCGTAGGGGATGGTTTTGAACACATGAATGGTGCCGTCGATCGTTCCCTGCAACTTACCGGCTGTGGTCTCGACAATTTGGGTCATGTCCGTTTCTCCCGATTTGCAGACGAGCATGCCGGAAGTTCGGAACGGAAGGAAAGGGCGGCCCGCGCGGAACCGAGTGTCTCGTCTGCTCACGCAAACGTGTTGCCGTCGGGTTCCGTCCCGTGCCGACGCCATCGCCCTGCTTTGCTGACAGCAAACCGATGCTCGGCCCGGCGCCGCTACGCCGGAGGGCTGAAAACAAAATGCAAATGCAGGCGGCAACAGGCAACATGCCCGGAGCAGCAGCGGAAGCACCCGACGGATGATCAAGCAGCCCGAGAAATACCAGGATTTCAAAGACCCGCAGGCCCATCCACGTTATACTGGTATCGCGACGTTCTTTCGCACCCCGGCATCGCAGCAACTCGCGGACGTGGATATCGGCATCATCGGGGTGCCGTTCGACGGCGGCGTGACCAATCGGTCCGGCACGCGGCACGGTCCGCGCGCGGTGCGCGACCAATCGACGTTGCTGCGCCGGATCAATGCCATCACCCGGGTGATGCCGTTCGCGTCGGCCCGCGTGCGCGACCTGGGGGATTGCTGGATCGAGCAACCCTACGAAATCCAGGGGGCTCTAAACGAAATCGAGACGTTTTATCGCACCGTGACCATGGCCGGTGTCGTTCCGCTCTCGGTCGGCGGCGACCATGCCATCAGCCTGCCGATCCTGCGTGCGGTGGCGGTGAACGGGCCGGTTGGGATGGTTCACATCGATGCGCATTGCGACACGGGCGACGACTACATGGGCTCGCGCTTCCATCACGGCGCGCCGTTTCGCCGGGCGGTCGAAGAGGGGCTCCTGGACCCCGCGCGAGTCATTCAGATTGGCATCCGCGGCACCACCAACGATCCGGATATGTGGGGGTTCAGCCAGCGCAGCGGCATGCGGGTGCTGCCGATGGAGGAATTCGACGACAAGGGCTGGCGGTACGCGGCCGAGGAGGCGCGTCGTATCGTTGGTAATGGTCCTACCTACCTGACATTCGACATCGACAGCCTCGACCCCAGTCAGGCCCCCGGAACAGGTACCCCCGAAGCGGGCGGCATCACTGTGTTGCAGGCTTTGCGCTTGCTGCGCGATCTGCGCGGCATCGATTTCGTCGGCGGAGATTTGGTCGAGGTCTCTCCGCCGTTCGACGTCGGCTCGTTGACCGCCTTCAATGGCGCGTCGGTGTTGTTCGAAATTCTGTGTCTGCTGGCGGAGGCGCTGGAACTGCGTCGATCGACCTAACAGGGTCCGGGTTGGCCGTTCGAGCAGGTCACCGTCGATCCGGGCGGCACGACGATCGTGCTTTTGGCCGGTGGCGGATTGTCATGGAAGCTGAGGCAGCCTCCAAGGCCGAGGGAAAGCAAGGCGACGACGAGCAATTTGCGCATGCGATGAATCCTTTCAGGATAGCAACGCGCCCGGCTGCTCGCGGTTTCACGCGCAAGGCATAACGTGACGGCTCAAATCGCTGTGCGCGCTACTGAAAGGCCGGCGCCCGTTTCGGTTCGTTTATGGGACGCAGGCTTTCGGACGCCGGCAGGCCGTGCAGGACATCCCCCGATTCGCTCCGTAATGGTGTGTTCGGGCCAGCGGTCGGTGCCGAGGGACAGCCCGACGCGCCGTCGAGGCCGGGCAGCGCCGCGAACCTCTGCAGTCCGGCGTCACCGCTCGGACGTACCGCGAGATCGAGCGATGCAGGTAGGGTCGGGCCGCCGGTCGAGGTGGACAGACAATCGCCCGGTGGCGCCGCGCCCGCGGTCAGGAACAGCAACGAGAGCGCCGCGGGTAGTTTCCAGACCATCGAAGCCTCTCAGGTGTGATCGCGGGTGGGCGGCGTCAGGCTTGCCAGCAGGGCGGGGATGAACACCAGGCTTGCGAGCAACGTGCAGCCCAGGCTGATCAGCAGCAGTTTCCCCATGCTCGCGGTTCCGGGATGTCCGGACAGGGCGAGCGATCCGAAGGCCGTGGCGGTGGTCAAGGCCGAGAACAGGATCGCCCGAGCGGTGGCGCTGCCGAGTGGCCGGGTTTGTCCGGCGCGCCAGTTCATGACGAAATAGATGTTGAACGACACGCCGACCCCAAGCAGCAACGGCAACGCTATGATATTGGCGAAATTCAGCGGCAATGGCAGCAGCACCACGATCAGCAGCGTTAACAGCGCGGACATCAGCAGCGGCGCCATCACCAGCGACACGTCCAATACGCGGCGCAGCAGGCTGAACAGGATCAGCGCGATGGCGATAACCGCATAGATCGCTGCTTCACGGAAGGCTCCGACGATCGTGTCGGCGGTGGCGGCGATGGTGACGGCGGAACCTCCCGCATCCGGCGCGACGGACGTGACCTGTTGGACGAAGGCTTTCAGGCCGGCCGGGGTTTGCGCCTCGGGCTTCGGATTGACCTGCACCCGGGCGCGTCCATCCGGCAGCACCCAGTCGCGGGCAAAATCCGCCGGAATGGAGGCCAATGTGACTGGTTCGGCGGTCAATGCCAGCCGCAGATGGGCGAGCTGGCCAGGCAGGAAGCGGGTCAGGGCGGCATCGGTCGCCGTCAGGACATCGTCGGGCGCGGTCTGCAACCGGCGCAGATCGTCGGCAATCTGCGCCAGCGGGTGGGTTTTCGGCAGTTTCTCCAGCGCCGGGTCGATTTGTGCCAGAGCGGCCTTCGCGGCGAGGCGGATTTGCTCCGGCGTTACCGGCGCGGCCGTTCCGTGCGGAGCGAGGGTCGGGGCGAGGATCGTGTTGGCGTCAGCGATCACCGCCAGTTTCCGCGGCTGATCGGCGGGCACAAAGCTGTTGATGCTGATCACGCCCGCGACCGAGGGCAGATTTTCCAGTTTGTCGCTCAGATCCTGCGCCGCCTTCGCGTTGGGGGCGAGGACATCGATCGTATAGGGGTTGGTCAACGGGTTGTTGATCAGGTCGCGCAGGGTGCGCATCGCCTCGGTATTCGGGTTCTTGGTGTCGAGCGGGTCGGAGTCGAATACCAGGAACGGCGATGCGGCGAGCGCGGCGACAGCAAGAGCCGCGAAGGCGATCAGGATGGGGCGCCGGCGCCGGACGATGACCGGGTCTATCCTTGCGGCGAAGGCGAAGCCGACCTCGGCCGCTTCGCCGCGCGGGCGGAACAGGGTGATCGCAGCCGGCAAAAAGCCCAAAGTGCAGATGAACGCTATGATCATGCCGGCACCTGCGATCAGACCGAGTTCGGCGACGCCGGCAAAGGCCGTGGGCACGAACGCCAGGAAGCCGGCGGCGGTGGCGAGGGCGGCGATCAGGATCTGTACCCCGACCCGGCGGGCGGTTTCGGTCATCGCGGCGGCGGCGTCGCTGGTTTCGAAGCGGAATTCTCTGTAACGCACGGAAAACTGGATCGCGAAATCGACGGCCAGACCGACAAACAGTACGCCAAAGCCGACCGACACCAGGTTCAAGGTCCCCACCGCTACCGTCGCGAACAGCACGGTCAGCATCAGTCCGAGACCGAGCGTCATGAGGATGGGGACGATCAGGCGCCAGGAATGGACGGCGAGGAACAGCCACAGGGTGATCAATACCAGGCTGCCGATCAGGCCCTCGACGGCGCCTTGAGCGACGGTGGCGAATTCCTCGTCGGCCAGCGCCACCTGGCCGGTGATCCGGACATGCGCGTCACCGGATCGCACGAATGGAAGGCCGGCGATCACGTCGCGCATCGCCTGTGTAGCGGCGCCGCCCGGTTCCAGCGAGCCGTAGTCCTGGTTCGGTTGCACCAGCACGAAGCGGTAGGGGCCAGCGAGTTCGCTGAGGCCGCCGCCGAGCAGGGTTTCCCAGGACAGCGGTTGCGGTTTCCCGGACAGGGCGAAATCCATCGCCTGATGAAAGCCCTCGATCGGCGCGAGATAAGGGGTCAGGTCGGCATCGGCGCGAGCGACGCCCATGCCCAGCAGTGATAACGCGGAGAACAGGCCACGAATGGACGGGTCAGCGACGAGTTGCCCAAGGAACGGCTGCGCGTCGATCGTCTGATCCATCAGCGCCGACAACTGCTTCGGTTGCAGGAACAGCAGCCCTTCCTTGTCGAGGAAGGGATTGGAGTCCGGGCGGCGGACGGTCAGGAAATGTGTTGTGTCGGTCGCGAGGCGCGCGGCGAGTTCGTTGGCGGTGGCGTCGGTTTCCTCGGGGATGCGGGCGTCCACCACGGCGACGAGCAGGTTGTTGAACTGCGGGAAGGCGCGGTTCATCTCCACGGCCTGACGCCGCCAGGGCAGGCTGTCCTTGAACAACAGGTCGGTGTCGGTACTGACCCCCAGGTGGACGGACGCCACCCAGCCGGCGAACACGGCCAGCAGCAGGCCCCCGAGGACAACGGACAGAGAATGACGGCGGCTGAAATCGACCAGTCGGATAAGCAGGCGGATCAGCATGCGATAAAATAGCCTGATGTGAGGGAGGCGGCACCTGATAGTCGCTCCGTTCGGATGGGTCCACCGCCATCGCGTCGGATCGTCATTTCCGGGCGGGTAAGGCGAGCGGACTCGCGCTACGCGAACGATTCCGGGTCACGGGCTGGGTTGTGAGTGCGCTTCAGCCGTCCACAGGTTCAGCCCCGTTCTGGCTGATGCCAATCGCAGGACGCCCCCTGACGGCGCCACATCCGAAAAAAGACCTGACGGTCGCGCGATCAGGCCCGTTTGCGCCGTATAACGCCGAGGCCCGCCATGGCCACTCCGAGCAGAGTCATCGAGGCCGGCTCCGGGGCTGCTGTCGGGGCGCTCAGGGATTCCGAATAAGAGGTCGCATACAGACTTAGGCTGGTGCCTGAATTGGCGTCGTCAAACATTCCGCTGTTAGATTGATCAGTCGTCGTGTCGATGCTGAACGCCGTGGTGATGGAGGCGGGGCTGTTTCCAGGAAAGCCAAGGATTTGCACATACAAGGAGGCACTCGAATCTACCGCATAGGCAAGGGATTCTGTCAGGGAGTTGGTATTTTCGCCCAAAATCTCCCCAAAACTCGTCCCGGCAACCGAGAATGTCTGTCCATTGATGGCCAGGCTGGCACCAAGAGAAGGCGATGCATTGCCATACTCTGTTCCCCCGTAGGCGGAATTCAGAGAGCTGGAACTCCTGGTGGTGCCGAGGTTCGTGTCGAATTTAAACCGGACGATGAAGGCTGCACCGGTCAGATTGGTGCCCGCGGCACCGAAGTCGCCACCCATATCAGTTCCGGTGACCGTCCCGACCGCGGTTATGAAGACAACGTCGGCATTGGCCGGCGATTGGTAGCCTGAGACCGCCGTGCCGAGGGCTAGCGTCGCGACAGTGGCCAGCAAGAATTTCGTCATTTTTGCCGGTCCGGCGCCGCCCGTAAGCAGCCGCAGGGGAAAGCGGCGATGAAGCGGTGAAAGGCGAGTGCTGTCAAACATCGGGGATCCCTCGGTTGGTGTGATGAACTCTTCCCACCGCGAGAATTCGGCGCTGAATTGCTCCGCCATTCGCTTGTATCAATTGATGATGATGAGTCTGGTTGCGATAGACTGGAAATACACCATGCCGCATTCGGTCTCATGCCGGCATGATATGAATCATTTACGAAATTGGCTTTGGCTTTGGTGTTTTCAAGGTTTAAGGTTTTCCGGCACTTTCATACAGCCGCCGGTTCGCCGGATGGATATCCGACATTCCTGGAAAGCATGGCGGGTCATACGGCCGGCACTTTCGCGCGATGGTTGGACGACGTCACGGCATCGTCTTAACGGACCCGGTGCGCCTGGCAGGCAAAGCTGGCTCGGCCATTGCATGGCGATGACGTCGCATCGGTTATGTGCGGGTGAAAATAAGTGGCTCTGGCGTCGCATCGTGTTTTCTGGACGGTGGCGGCAAAACGAGACTTGAGCCGGTGGCGTTGGCCCGCTATAGGCCGCGCTTGCGCGACCGGTCGGGATCGGTGGCGTCATTTAGGAATCAGACCATGAAGCCGGGCATTCACCCCCAGTACCACGAGATCAACATCATCATGACGGACGGGACGCAGTTCAAGACGCGCTCCTGCATGGGCAAGCCCGGCGATACGCTGCGCCTTGACATCGACCCGAAGTCTCACCCGGCCTGGACCGGCGTGCAGCGCATGATGGACACCGGCGGTCAGGTCGCCAAGTTCAACAAGAAGTTCGCTGGCCTGGGTATCAAAACCGCATAAATCGCTTTGCCATGCGGCAGCGGGATCGCGCCGGAGACAGCGCGATTTCGGGCCGATGGCGGTGTGTGTCAGCGACCGGCTTGCTCCCTCGCCGCTTGCGCTTCGATCGTTAGCGTGGCGGTAGGTTGCGCCTCGAGCCGTGCGAGGGAGATCGGCTCCCCAGTGTCGCTACAATAGCCGTAAGTGCCGTTGTCGACGCGGGTCAGTGCCTGTTCGATCTGCCTCAGCAGGGCGTTCGCCCGATCTTTGTTGATCAGGGCAAACTCTCGATCCTCACTGGCACTGGCTTTGTCGGCCTGACCGCCCTCGCGGTCGTCCTCATCGATATTCGAGGCCGCCATTGCGTCCAACTCTTCCTGTGTGTCCCCTTGCAGTTTGACCAATTTGCGGCGGAAGTATTCCACCTGCAGTGGGTTCATGAACGCCTCTTTGGGCGATGGCGTGTAGCCTTCCGGTAACCCTGCTGGCATGCTGATCCACCTTTCGTGGTGATCTGTTATAAACGGTATTGTAGATCCGGATTGGTGTCACTGTCGGACAGCGCCCCAAGCGAGCAGGCAAGGTCTGTCCGGGGCGTCGTCATGGAGCCTCTTGAACAGGGTCCGGGGAACACCATCTGAGTTTGCGTCGGGAATGCCCAATGGGGTTTTCGACGATCAGACCAGGGCCGGCCCGCGTGTGGGCGGCTTGCAATCAGTGACCTTGCTTCGCAGGAGGTTTTTCCATGACGACCGTAAACTTTGCGCCACTCTTCCGTACCGCGATCGGCTTCGACCGTCTGGCTCGGCTTGTGGATACCGCCGCTTCCAGTCAGGAAGCACAGACTTACCCCCCGTATAATATCGAGAAGACCGGCGACGATTCGTACCGCATCACCATGGCGGTGGCGGGTTTCCGTCCGGAAGACCTGGATATCACCGTGAAGGACAACATGCTGTTCGTCTCCGGCCGGGTCGCCAACGATGGCCAGCCGGCCGAGATCCTCTATCGCGGCATCGCCGGCCGCGCGTTTGAGCGTCGGTTTGTTCTGGCCGACCATATGGTCGTGGATGGCGCGGACGTTCAGTTGGGCCTGTTGCATGTCGGCCTGAAGCGTGTGGTGCCCGAGGCGCTGAAGCCGAGGAAGATCGTGATCGGCAGCAATGCGCCGGTTGCCCCCGCGACGATCGCCAACGACTCGCAGGAGGCCGCCAAGGCCGCTTGAAGTCTTGCTGAGGGATGGGGGCCGAGCGATCGGCCCCCGTTTCTATGTCTTCTTAAAGAAAGCGTCCGCCGCGCTGCGGTGGCTGCTCTTGCGGCCGATATCCGTCTCAACTCTCGCGATTTCAGTGCGCAATTCGTCGATGTAGCCGCGGAGTTCTTCGATCCCCAGGCTGTCGAGCAACAACGGCTCAAGTCTGCGGCGTTTCGTCAGGGGTTCGTCTTCATCGCGGGCCATTGTTTCCTCCGTCGGACCTGTCCCGGAGCATAGACTGAAGCCGGTCCATTCAGCCATGCGCCACAGAACATTGAGAAAACCGCCAAAGTCGCTTGACCGACCCCCGCGGTCTTGCCATATCCGAGGTTCGTCTGCGGCTACGATGTGTCCTTTGCGCTGAATGGCCTGCAAACGACACCGTAAGAGTGAATACATCCGCCGGCGACCCTGAGAGTGAAAGCCATGACCCTTCCGCTGATGCCCAAAGCCACCGCCGTGTGGTTGATCGAGAAAACCGCCCTGACGTTCACGCAGATCGCGGACTTCTGCGGCATGCACCCGCTTGAGGTCCAGGCCATCGCCGATGGTGAGGTCGCACAGGGAATCGTGGGTTACGATCCGGTTGCCAACATGCAGACCACACTGGCGAATATCCGCCAATGCGAGGCCGATCCCAACGCCCGGTTGAAGCTGATGGCCAACTCGATGCCGGCGCCGAAGCGCCAGCGCGGGGCACGCTATACCCCCGTGGCGAAGCGCAATGACCGTCCGGATGCCATCGCATTCCTGTTGCGCAATTTCCCGCAGCTCTCGGAAATCCAGATCGGCAAGCTGCTCGGCACCACAAAGGACACTATCCAGAAAGTGCGTGAGCGCACCCATTGGAACAGCGCGAACATCAAGCCGCGTGATCCGGTGATTCTGGGGTCATGTAGTCAAACGGATTTGAATGCCGCTGTCGCGGCGGCCAATGAGCGGCTGCATCGTGAGGGGAAGGTGGTTCCCGTCCCGCCACCGCCGGAGGCGGACGAGGCCGCCTGAGCGGCGTGACGGGTTAGGTTGAACGGTGTCCGCTCAGTGTACCAAGGTTCGTAGGCGCTCCATCTCTTCCTTAAGGCGTAGCTTTTCGACCTTCAGTCGGGTCAAAGCCTCTGCATCGGGTTGCGGTCGATGGTCCTCATCGAAAATTTTGGTTTCGAGGGACGCATGGCGTTCCTTTAGGGCGTCGAGACGGGTATTCAGACTCATGGGCTGGGTACCTCCGCGTTTAACCGGTTGTCTGCCAGCGGCCACCGAAGTGGCCGGGGCAAGACACCGTAACGCGATTGCCATCGATTTGACCAGTCGTGAAGTGCTGCTCGGAATAACAGATTATTTCTATCGTGGGTTGCAAACATGCTGAGCGATAGAGATTCGCTGCTGCGTAAACTGCATGGGCTCCGTAGCGAACATCGTGACCTCGACACGGTGATCGCGCGTCTGGCCGATCAGGGGGCTTCGGACCAGTTGCATCTGCAACGCCTCAAGAAGCGCAAGCTGATGCTGCGCGATGAGATCGCCTGGCTGGAAAGCCGGCTGATCCCGGACAGCATCGCCTGACATGCTGGGACCGACGCACCCGCTGGTCGGGATCATCATGGGGAGCCAGTCGGACTGGCCCACCATGACGCACGCCGCCGATATGCTGACCCGGCTTGGCGTGGCGCACGAGGTGAAGATCGTATCAGCCCACCGCACCCCGGATCGGTTGCGTGAGTATGCCAAGACGGCGCGCGACCGTGGGCTGAAGGTTATTGTCGCCGGGGCCGGGGGCGCGGCCCATTTGCCGGGTATGTGCGCGTCCTGGACGCCGCTGCCGGTATTGGGCGTTCCCATTGAATCGCATGCGCTGAAAGGCATGGATAGTCTTTTGTCCATCGTTCAGATGCCGGCGGGTATCCCCGTGGGGACGCTCGCGATTGGCCGCGCCGGGGCCGTGAACGCGGCCTTATTGGCGGCTGCCATGCTTGCGGCGTACGACGCAGGGCTGGCGGTTCGCCTGGATACCTTGCGCGCCGAACAGACTGCCGGGGTTGCGGAAGAGCCTGCGCGACTCGATCCGTCATGACCTGTTTTCCGCTCCCGCCCAATGCGACCATCGGCCTGGTCGGCGGCGGGCAATTGGGGCGCATGTCCGCGCTCGCCGCCGCGCGGCTTGGCTATCGCTGCCATATTCTGACGCGGGACACCGATAGTCCGGCGGCGCAGGTCTCGCATGCTGTAACAATTAGTGATTACAGCGACCCCGTTTCACTGCGGGCGTTTGCCAATTCGGTCGATGTCATCAGCTTCGAATTCGAGAATATCAGCGCTGAGGGCCTGGATCTTCTGGCCTCGATTCGTCCTGTCCGCCCGGCGGCGTCGGTGCTGCGGATCAGCCAGGACCGGGTCGACGAGAAGACCTTTCTGAATAACGCCGGCGTTGCGACGGCCCCCTGGGCGGCGGTCGGATCCCGTCAGGAACTGGACGACGCGGTGGCGCGGCTGGGTTTACCGGCGGTCCTAAAGACCACGCGGCTGGGATACGACGGTAAGGGCCAGGCGATGCTGCGCTGCGCCGCCGACCTGGATGCGGCGTGGGAACGGTTGAGTCCCCGGCCCTTGGTGTTGGAAGGATTCGTCGATTTCGCGATGGAAATCAGCGTCGTTGTGGCTCGGGGCGCCGATGGCAACGTGGCGGCGTTCGATGCGGTGGAGAACCGCCATCGCGACCATATTCTCGACCTGACACTGGCTCCGGCCCGGATTTCTGTGGCGGTCGAACAGGCGGCACAGGCGATCGCGCGGCGGGTGGTCGAAGCGCTGGACCTGATCGGATTGCTGGCGGTCGAGATGTTTGTCGATAACACCGGTCAGGTGTTGGTGAACGAGATCGCGCCGCGGCCGCATAACTCGGGTCACTGGACGATCGATGCGTGTCCGGCGAGCCAGTTCGAAATGCATATCCGGGCGATCGCGGGTTTGCCACTGCCGCCGGCGGTGAGGCATTCGGATGCCGTGATGAAGAACCTGATCGGGCCGGAGGGCATGGCCCTGTGGCCGGTTGCTCTGGCGGAACCGGGCATCATCCCGCATCTGTACGGCAAAGCCGAAGCGCTGCCGGGCCGCAAGATGGGGCATGTCACGCGGCTGTTTCCACGCGGCGCATTACCGGGCGATTTCGGGATCGAGGCGGCTTTAGGGACTTTGCTGGAGGAGGGCTAATACCGGTCCTCGTTGACATCAACGTCTTGCCATTCCGTCTCTGTTATGGTCGATCCCAAGCAGGAGCCGGCATCAACACCGATGCTGGTATCGGTCCGGGTGATCGATAAGCCGGCTTGGATCGTCGTTTGACGTGTGGATCGACCGACCTGATACCGTGACGATTTCGTTACAGGGTGCTAGCGAACCGCTGGTGAAAAGCGATATCGCTTTGGCATTGATGGGTGGCCTAATCCATCGCCGATCGTTATAGATACCAAAATGCAAGACCTGCTTTTCCTCACCCAACGAATTCCCTACCCGCCGATCAAAGGCGAAAAGATCCGTCCGCTGCAGATTTTGAATCATTTACGCAAATTTTATAACGTCCATCTGGGGTGTCTGGTTGACGACCCGCGCGACCTCGAACATGTCGATACGGTGCGGGCGCTGTGCAGCACGTCGCATTTTGCTACCCTTGATCGCAAGCGTGCCAAGCTGACCTGTTTGCGCGGGTTGCTGACTGGCGAGCCCCTTAGCGTCACATTTTATCATGACAAGGGCCTGGCGGCGTGGATTCGAAACGTCATCGCCGAGGTGAAGCCGGCGGTGGTGTTTATCTGCTCGTCCAACATGGCGCCGTATGTCCTGGACACCGGCTTTCACGCACCGGTCTGCCTGGTCGATTTGGCGGACGTCGATTCCGAAAAATGGCGGGCTTATGCGGAAACCGGCTCTTTCCCAATGAGCCTGGTGCATGCGCGTGAGTGGCGGCTGACCGCAAAGCTGGAAAAGCGCATCGCACACGAAACCGACTGGAGCACGTTCGTTTCGCCACAAGAGGCCGAACTCTTCACCCGCCTGGTGCCCGAGTGCGCGGCAAAGATTCGTTCGATCAGCAGTGGCGTCGATCATGCATATTTCGACCCGGCGTGGCCGGGCGCCGGGGATTCGCCGCCGTACGACACGTCCTGTTCGAACTATGTTTTCACCGGAACGATGGATTATCCGCCCAATGTCGGCGCCGTCTCGTGGTTTGCCGAGAAAGTGCTGCCGCTGCTGCGCCGTGTCGAACCGGGCTGTCAGTTCCACATCATCGGCTCCAGTCCGTCACCCGAGGTGCTGAAGCTGGCGGAAATACCCGGCGTGTTCGTCTCTGGCCGAGTGCCGGACGTACGCCCTTACATCGCCAACGCCACCGCTGGTGTGGCGCCGATGCGCATCGCGCGGGGCATCCAGAACAAGGTGTTGGAGGCGATGGCGATGGCGAAGCCGGTGGTGGTCACCCCCGAGGCCCTGGAGGGGATTGACGCTCAACCGGGGACAGAGGTGATCCTGGCGGCGGATGCGGCGTCGTTCGCGGATGGTTGCCTGGCGGCCGCCCGGCCCGAGGGGAGCCTGATCGGTGCCGCCGCCCGTCGGCGCGTCCTCGCCGATTACGTGTGGGCGGAGCGTCTGCGCGGGTTCAATCCGTTGCTCGGTATCGCCGAATCTCCCGGTACCCTTCCGCTCTCGCATGGATGTCATCCATGATCATTCGATCCAGAGCCCCACTGCGCCTCGGCCTTGCCGGCGGTGGCACTGACGTCTCGCCGTATTGCGATCGTTTCGGGGGGGCCGTTTTGAACGTCACCATCGACATGTACGCGTACACGATCATCGAACCGACCGATGACGGCAGGGTCGTCTTCGCGGCATCTGATATCGACGGCGTTTTTGAGGCCCGCACAGATGAAGCGATGGAGATCGGTTATCCGTTAATCCTGCACCGGGCGGTCTATCGGCGGATCGTTAGTCAGTTCAACGATGGCAGACCTCTCTCGTGCCATATCACAACGTTCTGCGACGCCCCGCCGGGGTCTGGGCTTGGTACGTCCTCGACCATGGTCGTATCGATGGTGAAGGCATTTGTCGAATGGCTGAACCTGCCGTTGGGCGAATATGAAATCGCCCATTTGGCGTTCGAGATCGAACGCATCGATGCCGGGCTTGGCGGTGGGCGTCAGGATCAGTACGCCGCCACATTTGGAGGCGTTAATTTCATGGAATTTCTCGCTGAGGACCGGGTGATCGTCAACCCGCTGCGGGTCAAGAACTGGATCGTTTCTGAGATGGAGACGTCGCTTGTTCTGTTTAACAGCGGCGTGTCACGCTCCTCCGCACGCATCATCGAGGAACAGACGACCAATTTGACGTCCAAGAACAGCACCACCCTCGACGCAATGCACGAAATCAAGGTTGACGCCTACGGGATGAAAGAAAGCCTGTTGCGTGGCGATTTCGATAAATTGGCGTCGTTCATGCGTAAATCGTGGGATGCCAAAAAGCGGCTCGCCAAAAGCATTACTAACGACCGTATCGATCACGTCCATGCGGTGGCGATGGACGCCGGCGCGCGGGCCGGCAAGGTGTCGGGCGCGGGAGGCGGCGGCTTCATCACGTTCCTGGTTGATCCGTCCCGCCGTGTGGCTGTGATACGAGCCCTGAGGAACGAGGAAGGCCAGGTCATGACATGCCATTTTACCCGGCACGGCACCGAGGGCTGGAAAATTCTCTGAATTGGTTTCCTTGGGACCGCCGGAAGTCGCCTTCCGGCTGGCGAAGGCGGACTCCGTCCTATGGGCGCCGGTGCGATGATCGCGACCGCCGCCCCTGGTCGAATATTAGGATGATGTACGTATTCCGTGGCGCACCGGCTGGCGTTCCGGGCAAAGGTGGACCGGGTTGGCGAGTCTGTTGGCCGATCCCTGACCGCTAAAGCAACCGTCCGGCTGCCTCGGTTTCATCATTGCGAGTACGACGGCGGCTACCGGGTTACAGCGCCACCGACCGCACCGACACCGCCACCAATCAGGGCTCCAGTCGCGGGCTTACCCCCCGTCACGGCTGCAACCCCCGCGCCGGCACCGGCGCCCATCAGGCCACCGGTTACCGCCCGAGTCCCAGGGCTGCTGCCGCAGCCAGCCAGGCCAAACGTAGTTACGACAAGAAGTGTAAGTACGGATTGTCGCATAATAAAGCCTCCTTGCGAGGGCAACGCGGTTACTGGCCGGTAAGTCTCAGCCTCACAGATCTTTGATATGATGATGATAAACACGCGGTTTCGGTGCAATCGATCTCGGAATCGTCAACTGGCCCTTGTGAACCGGCGACGTGAAGGCTAATGCCACCGCCTTCCGCTGTTTCCCTTACCTCGGCCCTTCGCGGCGCCAGTCCCGACGCTGCCAACGCACCACTACGACAAAGGTTTTCTGGATGTTCTCCCGGTTGCTCGGCTTTATGTCGGCCGACATGGCCATCGATCTCGGTACCGCCAACACGCTGGTCTATGTCAAAGGACGCGGCATCGTGCTGGCGGAGCCAAGCGTCGTCGCCATCGCCGACGTGCGCGGCAAGAAGCAGGTCGTCGCGGTGGGCGAGGAAGCCAAGCTGATGCTGGGCCGCACGCCGGGCTACATCACCGCCAGTCGCCCGCTGCGCGACGGCGTCATAGCCGACTTCGAAGTCGCCGAGGAGATGATCAAGCACTTCATCCGCAAGGTGCATAATCGCCGCCGGTTCGCCTCGCCATTGATCATCGTGTGCGTGCCGTCCGGCTCTACCGCTGTCGAACGCCGGGCCATCCAGGAAAGCGCCGAAAGCGCCGGCGCCCGCCGGGTGCAGTTGATCGAGGAACCCATGGCCGCCGCGATCGGTGCCGGCCTGCCGGTGACCGAACCGTCGGGTTCGATGATCGTTGATATCGGCGGCGGCACCACCGAGGTCGCGGTGATTTCGTTAGGCGGCATCGTCTATGCCCGCAGCGTGCGGGTCGGCGGGGATAAGATGGATGAGGCGATCATCAGCTACATCCGCCGCCACCATAACCTGCTGATCGGTGAATCATCGTCCGAACGGATCAAGATGGACATCGGCGCCGCGGCACCGCCGGATCATGGCGAAGAGGGACCGTATCGCGAGGTGCGCGGCCGCGACCTGATGAATGGCGTGCCGCGAGAGATCCTGGTCAGCCAGCGCGAAATCGCCGACAGCCTGGCGGAGCCGGTGTCCGCAATCATCGAAGCGGTGAAGGTAGCGTTGGAAAACACGCCGCCCGAACTCGCGGCCGACATCGTCGATAAGGGAATTGTCCTGACCGGCGGTGGAGCGCTGCTGCATCGCCTGGATCAGGTGTTGCGCGATGCGACCGGCCTGGCAGTCGTGATCGCCGAAAATCCGCTGCAATGCGTCGCTTTAGGGACCGGCCGCGCGCTGGAGGAAAGAAAGCGTTTGAGCAATGTGCTGACAAGCATGTATTGATCACGCCGTCGTGTTTCGTCGGTGTGACGGCTGCCCCGGCCTGTCGGGGCCACCGGTCGCGGCATGAGCTGGAATGTGGGGTCCGGGTAAGCCGGGCCATGACGGCGGGCATAATGAGTGGCCCAATTCGTTGAAAGATCCAGATGATCCGGCTTTCGATCCAGGCTCGTCAGGCGTTGGCTCGGTTGACACTGCCGGTGCTGATCGTGGTCTCGTTCGGCGTCATGCTGCTGGGCAAGGCCGACACTCTGCTGGCTGAACGGGCGCGTATCGCGCTCGCGGACGGGTTGGTCCCGATCTACGCGGTGCTGTCGTCGCCGCTCAGTCAAATTCAGGAGTCGATCACCGAAACCGCTACCCTGTGGACGATGCGCGAAGAGAACGCCCGGCTGCGCGATGAAAACGAGAAACTGCGCCGCTGGCAGTCGATCGCGCTGGCGCTGGACGCGGAAAATCAGCGCTTGAAGGCCAGCCTGCAATGGATACCCGACGCCGACGCATCCTATGTCACGGCGCGCGTCGTCGCCGATGCGGGCGGCGCCTATGCCAAGGCGGTGTTGCTGTCGGTCGGTCCCAACCATGGTGTCCGCAAGGGCGAGATCGCGGTGGATGAGCGTGGACTGATCGGCCGGATCACCGAGGTCGGCTCCCGCACCGCGCGGGTGCTGCTGATCACCGATCTGAACAGCCGCATACCTGTGATCATGGAAACCTCCCGCGCGCATGCGATTCTGGTTGGCACCAATGGCACGCGGCCGCGTCTGCAATATTGGCCGGAAGGCATCGTTCCGAAAGAAGGCGAACGGATCGTCACCAGTGCCGAGGCCAATGCCTTCCCGGCCAATCTGCCGATCGGCACCGTCCATTACACCGCCAGCGGCGCCGCGGATGTCGAACCCGCCGCGCTGCTGCAAAAGCTGGAGGTCGTGCGAATTTTCGACTACGGCCTGAACGGTGTTGTCCCACCGGAGCGGCCAACACCCGGCCGGCACTAATGGCCCATATTGACCGGCGCCCGGGAATTCGGCCTCGCCAGAGCCTCGGGCGGCGGCTCGACGTCACCGCCCGGACCTGCTTCCCAGCAGCCATAACCATCCTGCTGATGCTGCTGAGCCAGGCGCTGTTGGGCATTCCCGAGCAAGCCGCGCTGCTGCCGGCGATCGCCCTGGGCAGCGTGTGGTTCTGGTCGGTGTTTCGGCCTGACGCCATGCCGCCACCGGTTGTTTTCGGGATCGGTCTATTGGTGGATTTGTTGGGCTATCTGCCATTGGGCGTGATGACGTTCACGTTGCTGGCCGAACACGGGGTAGCCCTGGCGATGCGCCGCGGGCTGTCTCGCCGAGGCTTCGCCTGGATCTGGGTGGTCTTTGCCGGCATGGCGGCGGCGGCGTCGTTGGTGATCTGGCTTCTGGTCATGGTTTTGACCTTGCGTCTGTTGTCGCCCTGGCCGGCGCTCTTTATTGGCGTCGTGACCGTCGCGATCTTTCCGGTGCTGGCTGTCCCGTTCGCGGGCGCTCACCGCTCGGTCGCCAATCCGGACCACGCCTGAGATGATCCGGGCGCCCTCATGAAACGCGATATCGAGCGGACGAACATATTCACCCGCCGGGCACTGCTGTTGATGGCGGGGCAGGTCGGGGTGCTGGGGACGCTGGGCGCCCGACTGTTTCAGGTGCAGGTGCGCGAGGGCGCGCGCTATACCACCCTGGCGGATGAAAATCGGATCAGCGCGCGAATGATCGCCCCGCCGCGCGGGCGGGTGCTGGACCGCTTTGGCACGGTTGTCGCGGGCAGCAGCACCAATTGGCGGGCCGTGCTGATCGCCGAACAGGTCACCAACGTGCCCGCGACGCTGGATGCATTCTCGGCCCTGCTGCCGCTGAGTGAATACGAGCGTGCCCGCATCGACCGTGAACTGCACCGTAAGCGGAAATTTATCCCTGTCCTGATCCGCGAGTTCCTGACATGGGATGAGATGGCGGCGATCGAGGTAAATGCGCCGGATCTGCCGGGTATCGTCGTCGATGCCGGCACCAGCAGGAACTACCCGTTCGGCCCGCATCTGGCGCACATCGTGGGTTATGTCGCCCCTCCCAACGAAGCCGACGTCGCAGACGACCCCTTGCTCGGTTTGCCGGGCCTGCGGATCGGCCGCGCCGGGATGGAGAAGTTCCATGACCTCGGACTGCGTGGACGCGCCGGGTCGGTGCAGTTGGAGGTCAATGCCGTCGGCCGCGTCATCCGCGAACTGGACCGGCAGGAAGGCATGCCCGGCGAGGACGTCGGGCTGACGCTCGATGCCGGCCTGCAAGAGGCGGTGCTGGCGACGCTGGGGGATGAAAGTGCCAGCGCGGTGGTGATGGATTGCCGCAACGGCGAGGTGTTGGCGATGGCCACCAACCCGTCGTTCGATCCGTCGGTGTTCAACTCCGGCGTGTCGCAGGCGCAATGGCTGGAATGGACCAAAGATCGCCGGACGCCATTGATCAACAAGGCAACGTCCGGCCTGTACGCGCCGGGTTCGACGTTCAAGATGGCGGTCGCGTTGGCGGGGTTGGAGTCCAAGGCGATCACGGCGACGGATCGTATTTCTTGTCCCGGCTATCTCGACCTTGGTGACACCCGCTTCCACTGCTGGCGCAAGGGCGGTCACGGGATGCAGGACCTTCGCGGCGGCCTGAAGAACAGTTGCGACGTCTATTTCTATGAAGTCGCCCGCCGGACCGGTATCGATCATATCGCGGCGATGGCCAACCGGCTGGGACTAGGCGTCGAGTTGGAATTGGACCTTCCCGGCCAGCGTCCCGGCCTGATCCCGACGCGCGAGTGGCGCATGGGCAAAGGTCACGCCTGGAACATCGGCGACACCATCGTCAGCGGTATCGGTCAGGGGTTCGTGCAGGTGACGCCGCTACAGCTCGCGACCTATGTCTCTCGCATCGCCAGCGGGCGTCTGGTGCAGCCACATCTGACCCGCTCACTGGCTGGCGTCCTGCAACCGGGTAGCGAGCCGGACGACTGGCCCATGCTCGGAATGACCGATAAATTGCTGCAAAACGTACGCGAAGGCATGTGGGCGGTGGTGAATGAGGCCGCGGGCACCGCGCCGCTCGCCCGTCTGGCCGATCCGCTGGTGCAGATGGCGGGCAAGACCGGATCCGCCCAGGTGCGGCGCGTGTCGCGCGAATTGCGGGAAAGTGGCCATTTCGACAGCGAGAAGTTGCCGTGGGAATATCGGCCGCACGCGTTGTTCGTCGCCTATGCGCCCTATGATGCGCCGCGCTACGCTCTGGCCGTGGTGGTCGAGCACGGCAACGCCGGTGCCGCCGCCGCCGCGCCGATCGCGCGAGAAATCATGACCGAGGTGTTGCGGCGCGATCCGGCGAATCGTTCCGAGGCACCGCCGGCCCGGGTGGCGGACGCGATCATCCGATGAACGCCGGCATCCAAAAATGTCATAGCCGGGCTTGGCCCACCCCGGGACTTTCTGTGCCGCTGCCGGCAAAGTCGCGGAAGGCAAACATCTGATGGACAGGCGACTGTGGCGAGAGCCGTCGTTCGACCTGATGGCCAAGATACTTCAGGTCAACTGGCTGTATGTCATCCTGCTCTGCTGCCTCGCCGGGGTCGGCTATATCACGCTTTACAGCGCGGCGGGCGGCTCTCCCGAACCGTATGCGACCCGACACGCCATGCGGTTCGCGGTGGGCGTGCTGATCATGCTGTCGATCGGATTGGTCGATATCCGGGTGATTGCGCGGCTCGCCTGGCCTGCCTGGGTCGGCGGTGTGGTCCTCTTGGGGCTGGTCCTGCGCATGGGACACGTTGGCAAGGGCGCGCAGCGATGGCTGGACGTCGGCGGCCTACAGTTGCAGCCTTCGGAGTTGATGAAGCTGGCTCTCGTGCTGGCGCTGGCCGCCTGGTTCCACAGAGCGTCTCGCGAGCGGGTAGGCAACCCGCTGTTCCTGGTCCCGCCGCTCATCGCCATTCTAATCCCGGTCGGGCTGATCCTGAAGGAACCCAACCTCGGCACCGCGGTGATCACTCTGATGCTCGGAGGCGCGATCTTTTTCGCGGCCGGCGTGCGGTGGTGGAAATTCGTGCTGGTGTTGCTGCCGGTGCCGCTGGTGGTGAAGTTTGCCTATGCCCATATGCATGATTACCAGCGCGCCCGGATCGACACCTTTATGCACCCCGAGAGTGACCCGCTGGGTGCGGGCTATAACATCATTCAATCGAAGATCGCTCTGGGGTCCGGCGGTATGTGGGGCAAGGGATTCCTGCAAGGCACCCAGGCGCATCTGGACTTTCTGCCTGAGAAGCAAACCGACTTCATCTTCACCATTATCGGCGAGGAATGGGGCTTCGCGGGCGGAATTGTGGTGATGGGTTTGCTGGGTCTGATCATCATCGGCGGGATGGTGATCGCCTTGCGCTGCCGGAACCAGTTCGGGCGATTGGTCGCGCTGGGCATATCGTGCAATTTCTTCCTCTATGTGTTCGTCAACATCGCCATGGTGATGGGCGTTATCCCGGTCGGCGGTGTGCCGCTGCCACTGGTTTCGCATGGCGGTTCGGCCATGCTGACAGTCATGGTCGGCTTTGGTGTGTTGATGTCGGTGCATGTGCATCGCGACGTGGTGTTTGCCGATGCCGATGACGATGGCTGACGACCTCTGTCCGGCCACTTCGTCTCTGACGCAGTCCGGTTGAGGCAGGCGGTCGCCCGATGCATCCCGCTATGCTGACGGCGTACCGGAAGTCCTCTTATGAGGTCGCAGGCATTCACGTTCGTGTTGGCCGGCGCTCCCCGGGGATGGACGTCCTGCTCCGGGCGGCGGGTGTTCGCGAGGCGGCGTTCGTGACTGCCTTCAATCCTTACTCGCGTCGCATGCCGCCCGGCTGGAACCGGCGGATGCTGGCCCGCCTGGTATCAGCGCTGAGACACCGAGAGGTGAGTCCGGGGACAGGCTCGTGGCGGCGCTGGTCCGAGTCGCACCTGATTGTCTTCGGCGACACAAGGCCGACCGCACGCCTGGCCCGGCGCTTTCGGCAAAACGGGATTGTGACCATTCGTCTCGGTCAGCCAGCCCTTATTCAGGCAGTCTTTGAATCAGCCTGAGGGTCCCGGTTTTCTCGGGGCCGAAGGCGCGGGTTCCGGCGTCTGGCCGTCACGGTGGTTAATCCACGATGGCACGATAGGTGCTGCTAACGATTTGCTGATCAAATCATGGAGTCGGGTCAGAGTATCCATGCCGGCGTCGGCCATCGGGGGCGAATTTTACGACATGCATAATCGTGCCAAATCGGAACGAAAACGAAATTTGGTCGCGATTTATATTCACGACCTGTCGCCCGGCGGGGTCGAACGGCAAACCCTTGTGCTGGCGAAAGAGTTGCAGGCACGTGGAATGGACATCGTCCTTGTTCTGCATCGATTGCGCGGGGAGTTAATCCCGCTGCTGCCGCCCGAATTGCCCGTTGTCGTATTGGGCTCCCGACGAACCTTGCAAGATGTGCCGCGATTGCGGCGGTTTCTGTTGGATAGGCGTCCTGATATTTTGTTGGCCAACGTCGATCTCAACAACATCGCGGCTGCCTTGGCCAATGTGATGGCCGGAACCCGAACGAGGCTGGTGATCTGTCAGCATAATCCTTTGTCAGCCGACTATCACGCAACCGTTAACTGGAGGCACCGGTTTGTACCGTGGTGCTACCGGCTGCTCGCCTCTCGGATTGACCATGCGGTCGCGGTGTCGAGTGGCATCGCCGACGAACTTCTCCGAAGCGGAATCGCGCCGGCGAAAGTCAGCGTTATCTCCAATGCCGTGATCGGGGAAGATTTTCTCGAACGGGCGGCGGTTCCGGTGTCGCACCCCTGGCTGGTCAACAAGGATCGTCCGGTGTTTGTGACGGCCGGCCGGCTGGTTGCCATGAAGGACCACGCAACCTTACTACAGGCATTCGCGCTTCACCTGCGGAAGCGCCCGTCCCGGCTGATTTTGCTGGGCGACGGCCCCATGCTGCAATTATTGCGCGATTTGGCACACTCGGCCGGTATTGCTGACGATGTTGCGTTCGAGGGCTTCGTGCATAACCCGCTGCCTTATATGCGGGCGGCGGATGCATTCGTGCTTTCCTCCCGGTCGGAGGGGTTCGGCAATGTCCTGATCGAGGCGATGGGCTGCGGCACACCGGTCATTTCCACAGACTGTCCACACGGGCCGGGGGAAATCCTGGCGCATGGGGAATTCGGCATCCTGGTGCCGCCACGCGATCCGGCCGCGTTGGCGCCGGCTTTGTCACGGATTTTGGACCAGCGCGAAAAGTGGTCGGGTGACCGTGTTCGGTCACGGGCGGCCACCTTCAGTTATGGAGCCTGCGCGGATCGCTATGCGGCGCTGTTCGATAGCCTGATTCAGCTGGACAACTAGCACGCCGGGGCCGAAGCCATCCTGCCTTTATCGTCAGGCGGAGATGATCTTTACCCGATGCCAATCGACCGCGCCCGCCTGAGCTTTCTCCCCCTGATCTGTCTCGCGCTGACCGGACTGATCGCCGGCTGCACGGGGCCGGTTCCCCCGGCCGCCGGTGACGACGTGGTCATCTATGTGATTAAGCGTGACTGGCATACCGACATCGGACTCTCGGCTGAGGTGATCGCCGCACCGTTGCAAAGCCTGACGGCCGCCTTCCCCGGCGTTCGTTTTCTGACCTTTGGCTTTGGCGAACGGCAATTTCTGGTCGATCAAGACCGTAGCGCGGGTGCCATGCTCCGCGCGCTGCTGCCGAGCGAAAGCGCGGTGTTGATGACGGCTTTGCGAGCGGCGCCGGGCGAAGCGTTCGGGCGGGCGAACGTCGTCGCTCTGCGTGTCTCGCGCACCGGTCTGAAGGCGATCGAGGACAGGATCTGGCGGGAGTTCGAACTCTCCCCCGCCGGTAGCCCGGTCTTACTGGCCGGCGGGCCTTACCCCGGCAGCGTTTACTACGCGGCGAGCGACATCTATTCGGGACTGTTCACCTGCAATACGTGGACCGCCGACGTCCTACAGGCCGGCGGACTACCGGTTCACGCCTTCGGCGTGTTGTTCTCAGGACAGGTTATGGGTCAGGCGCACTGGATCGACATGCATCAAATATCCTCACTCGCTGATGATACCAGTCCGCGTTGATGCCGAACCGCCCTCATCGACATGACCGCGCGTGTCCGGGCCACCTGTTGTGACAGGTGTTCACACTTTTCGCCCGGGCACGCCAGTTATAGCACCTTTGATTTGGCCAATCGAGGCATCGTGCGCCGGTCAGCCGCGAGGAGGCCGTTTAGCGAGACGGGGTAATGACCGTTGTATTGCTCGCCGGCGGCGATGGGTTGCTGCTGCTGAAGGACAAGCAGCCGGCCAGAGCGATCGGGAGAAGCACAACAAGATAGGTGAGTCGCATCGGTTGTTTCCTTGAGTGAACCTTACCGAAACATGGGGGTGCGCATCCATAAATCGGATCACGAACTCGTGAACGTTGCTCGTCTGCGACAGAGAACCGTGGAATGGCGACAACCGGTGCACTTACGAGAGGTCAGCCCCAGCATCGAAGCCCGGCTTTTCTTGCCTTACAGACCACGAACCAGACCCAAACAAGCTGCGGCACCAGGGTGATGAACGGGATCTGTGTCTTGTTGGCGGACGGCGCGCTGATGAATACCAGGCAGCAGACGCCGCCAAATATCGCAAAACCCCAGTGCACCAGCGTCACCGCTGTGGGTGATACGCCGGACCTCTGGGCGATCTGATAAAGATGTCCGCGGTGTGCTCGGGTCACAGCCTCGCCTTGGAATAAGCGGCGGAGCAGGGTGAAGCCCACGTCGAACAACACGCCCGACAGCAGCATCGGCATCAGCAGGAAGGACAACTCCACGCCGTCGAAGCGGCTCGCGACGACTGCGAGCACCGCCAGCATGAAGCCGCAGAACTGGCTGCCGACGTCCCCCATGAAGATGCGGGCGACCGGGAAGTTAAACGGCAGGAATCCGGCCAACCCGGCCGCCAACAGGCCGGCCGAGGCATATGCGAACCAGCCGCCGTGCTGTTGCGCGATGCACACAATGAACAGGCACGCGATCAGGGCGACTCCGCTGGCCAACCCGTTCAGCCCGTCGATAAAGTTCATCGCGTTGGTGGTGAACAGAATCCAGACCAATGTCGCCGCCACCCCGATCCAGGCATACGGCAACGGTCCGAGGTAGGGGATACGAAAATCCGTCACAACCAAACCGCTGCCGACCGCGACCAGAGCCGCGAGCACCTGGGCACCGAGTTTCACCGTGAACGGCCAATCGAACAGATCGTCGAGAAATGCGACGACCGCGATAGCCACGGATGCCTCAATCACCCCGAGGAAATAGCCGTCGGCCAACCGGGCGAACGCGGCGTAGCGATACAGTACCGCGATGCCAACCAGAAAGGCGACGACAACACCGACCCCGCCGCCTTTCGGGATCGGCCGGTCGTGCGCCTTGCGGTCGTCCGGCGTATCCATCACCCGCACGGTGATCATCATACGGACGATCACACCGGACAACACCATCAGCAGTGCGGCGAATCCCAGGTGACGGAGGAAGGCGACGGATGTCATTCAGCAATCCGGTGTGTGAGGCCGGATCGTCTATCGCCTCCCGGACCTTCCGACCATCCCGTTTGTAAAACTAGCGCGTGAACCCCTCCAGTTCGTCCTTTGCCCAGTCGATCGCCTGTTGGATCGTCTGGCCGGCGACCAGTTTGGATACCATCGTCGGGATCAGGCCCCGATTCCATGCCTGGATACCAATGTCAGGTGGGCCGGAAGAGCCGGTTACGTAGTACTCAGCGTCGTGCCAGGGACGGATCGGATAGTTATAGACGGTGCCCTTCGGCGGTCCGACCTCTCCCCAGATTTTGAAGTCCGACATGGAGAGGTAAGGTGGAATGTCATATCCATCGACGGCGGAGGTCAGAAACTCCATCTGTTCGCGGGCGCCCAGATAGCTCAGCAGATCGCGCGCCGCGGATTTGTTTTGCGCGAACGACCACAGGCCGAAGAAATACGGCCGCATCGGCACCAGGCGGCCTTTGGGGCCACGCGGATTAGAGAAAGTCCAGCAATCTTCCGCCACCTTGGGGGCATCGCGTTTCGCCACCGCCCAGGCCGAGGGCGGGTTCCAGATCATCGCCGACCGGCCCGAAATCAGCGCCCGATTGTTGGATGCATCATCGTAGCTGACGGTATCCGGGGGTAAGTAGGGCACCATCCGTTTGGCATACTCAAGCGCCTGCCGGACATTGTCGGAATCGACCGTGATCGTGCCCTTGGCATCCACCAGATCGGCGCCGAATGCACCGAACGTGGCGCCCCATGTCTGGTTGGAATCCGTCGTCCCGCCACATCCGAAACCGAACGGGAAGCCGGCTTTATGGCAGGCCTCGGCGGCTTTCAGTTGCGTATCGTAGGTCCAATCGGCCGATGCGGCGGGGGTCGATTCATGCGCCGGAAACCATTTCTGGATGTCGATGCCCGCAAAATCCTTGAACATGCTGATGCGTGCGCAGGGCGTCAGCGGCGCCGAACCCCAGGCCACCGGGACGCCTTTCCAATGGCCGTCGGATACGCCGAGATACTCATAGGCCCGGCCGAGCTTGCCGTATTTGGCGATGAAGCCCTGCATGATGTCGTCAACAGAATCGAGCACGTCGGTGTACTGATGCACCGACCACATATCGAACGCCATGATGTCGTGGCCGGTCTTCGCCTGCGCTTCCGCAGCCATCGTGATTTGGATCTTGTTGCCGACGGAGGTGAGGAAATCGAGGTTCACCTCAACCTTGTTCTTCTCGGACCAGGCCGCCACCAGCTTGCGCATGGCCTCATTTCCGGCCGGGACCCAATGGTCCCACAGCGCGACGTTCAGTTTCCCGGCGGCACCGGCGGTTCTGATGTGGACCAACGGTAGTGCCGCGGCGGCGACGCCAAGGTTCAATGCCCTGCGACGCGTCAGACGTGCTTTCATGGTCATGCCCTCCCTGTCTTGAGCCGGCGTTTTTGCCGGCTTTTTTTATTGCAAGGAGTATTCACCCGGCCGCGCGGCGAAACAAGGTAATCTGTTGTTAACCATTATCGGTATAAACTGGCTGCCGATGATGATTTTTGGCGGACCATGATGATCCAGATAACCCGATCGCTCTCGATCGATGAAAAGGCGGTGGAGGAGACGTTCATCCGCGCCTCCGGTCCGGGTGGGCAGAATGTCAACAAGGTTGAAACGGCGGTGCTGTTGCGCCTGTCGCTCGACCGCGCGGACCTGCCACCGCCAGTGCGGTCCAGGCTGGAAAAGTTGGCAGGTCGGCGCCTGACGTTGGACGGTGATATCCTGATCACCTGCCAGCAGCACCGCACGCAGGAGCGCAACCGCGCCGAGGCGATGGCTGCTCTGATCGAGCTGATCCGACGGGCGACCGTCGCCCCGATCCGGCGGGTGGCAACCAAACCAAGCTACGGGTCAAAGTTGCGGCGCCTGGAAGAGAAGACGCACCGGGGCAAGATCAAGCGCGGCCGCGGGGCGGGGGCGGATCACGATTGAGGCCGCCTGTTATCCTATCAGCGCGCGTCCGATCAGAAGGGCCGACAGGGCCGACAAGGTGACGAGCGCGACCATCCGGTGGTGCTTTGGCTTGGCCTTCTGAAATGCCAGGGTGCCGAGCCGGGAGCCGGCGATTAACACCGGCAGGGATGCGACGGTCCAGATCAGGATATCCCGGGTGATCAGACCGCGCAGACTCATGGGAACCAGCGACACACAGCCTGACAGCATGAAATAAACGATCGCCGTCGCCCGCATACGCGCCGCGGAGTGTCCCAGCGCCAACAAGAAAACCACCACCGGCGGCCCGCCCATCGACGCCAGCCCGCTGATGATCCCTGACACCAGGCCGATCCCAAAACCGGCCAGCCGCGACGGGTCGGGCGGCAGCCGCAGGCCGCGATGGATCAGCACGACCGACGCGGCGATGATCAGGCCGATCACCAGCCGCACGGGGTTCGGCGGCAAGCTGGTCAGAATCACTAGGCCGATCGGGATGCCGGCGAGCAGCCCCGGGGTCAGCAGCCGAACCGCCCGCCAGTCGCACTCTTTCGACGCCGCGTGCAGTCCGAGGACCCCAATTACCACCTGAAGCGTGACGACAAGCGGCACAACCTGTGCCGGCGGCAGCGCCAAACTGAGCAAAGGCACCGCTGCCAGGCCAAATCCGAAGCCGGTAAAGCCGCGCAAAACCGACGCGGCAAGGACCCCGAGAATTGTCACGATCAGACTGGATATCATTGAATATGCACGATTTTTGGCCCTGCTTCGTCACCGAACAGATGTCGTTCATTTATCCTTTTCAGTCAATTCCAGCGAAAAAATAACGATTACGGGGTTGTCACCGCAGTCCAAACGCAGCATCTTGCGATTTATGGAGCGAGGACACCCCTCTCGCGGCACGCAAAAATGCCGCAAATTCGCCTTAATGGTGAATTCCTTTAGCGCTATGCAGGTCATTTCGACCGCATTGGCCGGGCGATATTGTAACCCGACCATCGTCGCAACGGTCATTTAGATTATGTTAACGAATCCCCCCTCATTCAGTGAGACATGATGTTAAAACATTTCGTAATAGCAGTTGTTGCAGTATCTACAGTCCTCATGGCGCATCCGGGGGACGCCCAGGCCCGCGCTCAGCCGGGAAGCGAACCCCAGACGGCAGTCGCCGAGGCGTCCTGGTTGAGCGAATCCGGAACCGCGTCGTATTACCGTTCCTCGTATAATGGCCGCCGTTCGGCGGATGGCAGCCGCTTCAGCCAGAAGGCAATGACGGCGGCACATGCATGGCTGCCATTCGGCACCAAAGTGCGGGTGACCGTGGCCTCTACCGGCCGTACTATCGTCGTGACGATTACCGACCGCTTGCATTCCAGGCACCGGGTTGTCGATCTCTCACTCGCCTCCGCCCGGCAACTGGGCATTGTCCATCAAGGCTTGGCCGAGGTCACGCTGATGCCGGGCTGACGCGCGCTCCTGAATCGTGCTACCTGCGACGGCCGCGTTCGGTTGGGAATGCGGGACCGGTAGGACGAAGCGGGGGGCAGAGCATGTTCAAGGATTGTCGCGGCCTGGTGCTGAGCACCGAGTCTGATCAGGCAGTCGCCGCGTTCGATCATGCTATCGACGGCTATCTCGGTTATCGCGCCGACATGGCGGCTCGGATGGAGGCGCTGCTGGCAGCCGATCCGCATTTCGGGTTGGCGCGCTGCCTCAAGGGCTACTTTTTTCTGATGGGCTTTCGGGCCGATGCGATCACCTCCGCTCGCGCGGCGCTGGCCGAGGCCGTGCGGTGCCCGCTGACGCCACGTGAGAGGGCTCATACCGAGGCGCTGTCCCATTGGATCGAGGGTGATCCGGAACGCGCCGTCGCGGTCTGGGATCAGATCCTGGACGATCATCCGCACGACATTTTGGCCTTCCGGCTGGCCCATTTCGTCAATTTCTGGAGCGGCCGCCCGGAGGCGATGCTCGCCTCGGTCCGGGCGGTGGAAAAGCACTGGAGCGACGCGCTGCCGGGTTTCGGCTCGATCCTCGCCTGCCGCTGTTTCGCGCACGAAGAGGCCGGCTATTACCTGGAAGCCGAACATGCGGGACGGGCGGCGATCCGCCACGATCCGGCCGATCTATGGGCGGCGCATGGCGTGGCGCATGTGATGGAGATGACCGGTCGGCGTCTCGAAGGGATCGCCTGGGTCGAGGATTTGCAGTCTCACTGGGACGGCGCCAACAATCTGAAGCATCACCTGTGGTGGCATCAGGCGATGTATCATTTCGAAATGGGCGATGCTGCCAAGGTGATGTCGCTGTACGACGCCGGCTTCCGGAACCTCGGCTCGCCGCTGACCCAATTGGCGCCCGACCTTTACATCGATGTCCAGAACGCGGCGTCCATGCTCTACCGACTCGGGCGGTTCGGTGTGAACGTCGGTGATCGCTGGACCGAACTGGCCGATAAGGCCGAGGCCCGCATCAGCGATTGCGAATCGGCGTTCACACTGCCGCATTGGATGATGGCGCTCGCCGCGACCGGCCGCGAGGCCGCCGCGAACGCCATGCTCATCGGGATGCGGGATTTCGCCGCCGGATCGCAACCGATCGCCCGGCTGGTCCGATTCGTCGCGCTGCCGGTGACCGAGGCGGTGCTTGCGAACGGGCAGGGGCGGCATGCCGACGCGCTGGCGCTGATGCGGCCGGTGTTGGGGACGATGTACCGCATGGGCGGCAGCCACGCGCAGCAGGACGTGCTGGAGCAGGTGTTCCTCGATTCCGCCCTGAAATCCGGGTCGGAACGCGACGCGCGGTTGCTGATGCAACGGGTTGCCGGCCGGCATCCGGTGGCGCCCATTCGCCGCCGGGGCTATGCAATGGCCGCCGCGCTGGTGTCGCCAGGGATCGCGGTTGGGACAGCGTAGCTGACCGCGCCAGGCGGTAAGCCTTTGGTCGTAGCACTCAGGTGGTAAGCCATCAGTCGTAGTCCATTGAATAATACCGCCCGGCGGTTACAAGGCCGCATCTAACCTCGCCTCTACGGCGCAACTCTGGAGACATCATGGCTGCCCACTGGTTGGTTAAGTCGGAGCCGGAGGCGTTCTCCTGGGATCAGCAGGTCGCGAACAAAGTGGAGCCCTGGACCGGCGTACGCAACCACATGGCGAAGAACAATCTCAAGGCGATGCGTCAGGGGGACCTGGCGTTCTTCTATCATTCGAACGTCGGCAAAGAGATTGTCGGTATCGTGGAGGTGGCGAAGGAAGCCTATCCCGATCCGACCGCGGAAAGTGGCGACTGGGTGTGTGTCGATATGCAGGCGGTGCGTGCGATGCCAAAAGCCGTGACCCTGGCTGACATTAAAGCCGATCCGGAGCTGTCGGACGTCGCTCTGGTGCGGCAATCGCGTCTGTCCGTGATGGCGATCTCGGAACCACATTGGGACATTCTGTGCCGCATGGGCGGCCTGCCGGAGGGGTGGAAACGGTGACCTTGTCCAGGATGCGGACCCTCTGCCAAATCACCGATATCCCGGAGAACGGGGCCAAGGGGTTCCCCGGGCCGGATGGCGCGTTCACCGGACTTGTCGCGGTTCGGCGGGACGACCATGTCTATATTTACGAGAATGCGTGCCCGCATATCGGCACGCCGTTGGACTGGACACCCGACCGGTTTCTGTCGGTGGACGGCAAACACCTGATCTGCGCCACGCATGGGGCCGAGTTCACAATTACCGACGGACTGTGTATTTCAGGCCCGTGTCGGGGCGACCGGTTGACGCCGGTCAATTTCGAAATTCGCGACGGGGTTATTCTCGTCTCGCACAGCGGCTGACTTTGGTTTGCCTCGCATAACGAGTTACACAGGGTAGTTAAGGAAACAAACGTGGAAGCGAATACACCGACCCAGGATCAGGTCTTTCCGGTACGAAGCGATTTCGCTGAAACGGCGCATATCGACGCGGCCGGCTATCAGGCGGCCTACAAGCAGGCCGCGGAAAATCCGGACGCCTATTGGGCGCAGGAAGCCAAGCGTCTGACCTGGCAGAAATTCCCGACCAAGATCAAGAACACCAGCTTCACCGGCGATGTCTCGATCAAGTGGTTCGAGGACGGCGTCCTGAACGCGTCGGAATCTTGCCTCGATCGCCATCTGGCGGAGCGCGCTGATCAAACGGCGATTATCTGGGAGGGCGATGACCCGAACAGCAGCCGGCATGTGACCTATCGCGAGTTGCACGATCAGGTCTGCCGCCTGGCGAACGCCATGAAGAGCCTGGGCGCCAAACGCGGCGACCGGATCACGATCTATCTGCCGATGGTGCCGGAAGCGGCCGTCGCGATGCTCGCCTGTGCCCGGATCGGCGCGATCCATTCGATCGTGTTCGGTGGTTTCTCGCCCGACAGTCTCGCCAACCGCATGCAGGATTGCGGGTCCACCCTGCTGATAACCGCCGACGCCGGCCGCCGCGGTGGCCGTTCGGTTCTGCTGAAGGCGAACGCCGACGAGGCGCTGAAGACGTGTCCGAGCGTGACCACCGTGATCGTGGCAAAAATCACGGGGGCGGCGACGGAAATGGTTGCAGGTCGCGACCATGATTACACCGAACTTCTGGCCGCCGCGTCTCCCGACTGCCCGGCCGAACCGATGGGGGCTGAAGACCCGCTGTTCCTGCTGTACACCTCCGGCAGCACCGGCAAGCCGAAGGGCGTGTTGCACACCACCGGCGGCTATATGGTCTGGGCGAGCTACACGCATGAAAACGTGTTCGATTATCGCCCCGGCGACGTCTATTGGTGCACCGCCGATGTGGGTTGGGTGACCGGGCACACGTACATTATCTACGGCCCGCTCGCCAACGGCGCGACCACGCTGATGTTTGAGGGGATTCCGAACTATCCCGACACCAGCCGTTTTTGGCAGGTCATCGACAAGCATCAGGTCAATATCTTCTACACCGCGCCGACGGCGCTCCGTTCGCTGATGCGTGACGGCGACGGCCCGGTGCTGAAGACGTCACGTGCGTCGCTGCGCGTGCTGGGCAGCGTTGGTGAGCCGATCAATCCCGAGGCCTGGTTGTGGTATTACAACGTGGTCGGGAACAAGCGCTGCCCGATCGTCGATACGTGGTGGCAGACGGAAACCGGTGGCATCCTGATCGCCCCGCTGCCGGGCGCCACCGCTTTGAAACCGGGTTCCGCGACACTGCCGCTGCCGGGCGTGAAGCCGATTCTGGTCGATGCCGAAGGTACCGAACTGACCGGCGCCACCGAGGGCAATTTGTGCATCACCGACGCGTGGCCGGGCATGATGCGCACGGTGTTCGGCGACCACGAACGCTTCATACAGACGTATTTCTCGACGTATCCAGGCCTGTATTTCACCGGCGACGGCGCTCGGCGCGATTCTGACGGGTATTACTGGATCACCGGCCGCGTCGATGACGTGATCAACGTGTCCGGCCATCGCATGGGGACCGCCGAGGTCGAAAGCGCATTGGTGTCGCATCCGAACGTCGCCGAAGCGGCGGTGGTCGGGTTCCCGCACGACATCAAGGGGCAGGGCATTTATGCTTACGTCACCCTGAATGCCGATACGGAGCCGTCCGAGGCTCTGCGCAAGGAATTGATCGCCTGGGTGCGCAAGGAGATCGGGCCGATCGCGTCTCCTGATGCAATCCAGTGGGCGCCGGCGCTGCCGAAGACCCGTAGCGGTAAGATCATGCGCCGGATTCTACGCAAGATCGCGGCGAATGAGACGGACGGCCTGGGCGATACGTCGACACTCGCCGATCCGGGCGTGGTGACCGAACTGGTGGACAACCGCGTCGGGTAGAATCGGAGCGGCCTGACGCCATCTGGCGTTCAGGCCGCCTTACGCGGCAGGGTGGCCGCGCCAGGTGGCCCATACGTTCCGGGCTTTCGGGTATCATTCCAGTTGCCGTCGAGGCGGATCATTGCCTCCATCGTCATGGCCCGGCGCGTCCGGGCCACCTATCGCGGCACCGTCGAGTCACGGTTGGCCCGGACAAGCCGGGCCATGACGGGTGTGAAATAGCCGTACGTCAAATGCCAACGGCGGCTGGTATCAGTCGTCCTGCACCGCGGTGGCGGCGTGCTTGACCGGTTCATCCGCCGGGTAGGCTTCCGCCTCGCCGTCGATGATCAGGCCGTCGGTGTCTTCGTCCTCATCGTCCTCGTCGTCGCTGGCGAACCACAAAGCGTCCGCGCCGGGCAGAGCCGTGATCACCAGCGGTTTACCGTCCTTTCCGAATTCAAACACCGCATCACTGTCGTTGGGATCGATGGTCCCGAACAGCCGCTCGATCGTCGCGTAATGGCGATGCGGCAGGAACCCGAAGCCACGCGACCAGCCGGTCAGGTCGTGCAGCAACTTCCGGGCATAGGCGGGATCGGCCGGCTTCATCGGTGTGGCCATCGACATGCGATCGATCAGGTCGGCGAACGCCTGGTTGTCAGTCTGCCGGAGGAACACGTCTTTCGCACCAAGCCCGAACGTATCGAGCAGAAACACCGCCGTGGTGAGATCGTACGGTGTCGTGCCGCGGGCCAGGACCAGGGTGCCCATGCCGGCTTCGAACAGTTCGCCGGACACGAGGCAATGCTGGATCGGCGTGGCCGCGGCAACGCAAACCTGTCCGGCGGTGCTGTTGGAGTCGATCTCCGCCTTGCGCTTCTGCGCGACCACGGACTTGCGGCGCTGAGCCTTGGCGGCTCGGCGAGCCGCGATGTTTTTGGCCATAGGGACTCCTTTGGTCGTTTGGGGCGTTGACTATATCTGGGGTTAATTCCCGAGGTCTATATCCAAATATGCCAATTGAGGGGCAGATGGGCGGGTCTGGGCCCAGGACTATAGATTTTTTGGGTGGCTGCCCGAGCGTGGCCTGTTCCCGAGATGGAGGCCGGAGCCGCCAAAAACATTCGGTCCTGAGGCAATTGGAGCGGACTATCAGGCGGCCAGCGAGCGGGGTTCGATACGATTCAACTGCGCCGCGATTTTCTGCCGCTGATGCATGAGGTCATGGTCGGTGATGCCAGGGTGTTGGTTCGCGTCGGGTCTCCCGATCTCTCATCGTGATCGAAGAGCGCAGGTTAGGACAGCATGGAACCCGTCACGGCCCGATAAGGGGCGAGATGGTTTCCACGAGATGTGCCGCCTCCTCGATTGCCCGTTCAGCCTCGGCGGGAGAAACCGCAGCGCACTGTTCATAATCCGCGACGTTCTTTAATTCGTAACTCCAACCAAGTAGCGATATTTGTTCTCGGCTGATGCGGGGCTCCTCGCGCGCCGGGCGGCTGAATTCGCTACGCGCGCCGCTGTGCGTCTTTGGAGACTTTCCGATACGGGAGACGATGAATGCCATGGCCGCGTGATAAGCTGCCATGTAGGCACTGCGTCCGGCCTCTTCAGCATAGCCACCTACCAGCGCATACCTCTGAAACACAAGGCTCTCACGTGCCTTGGCGATGTGGGGTTCGGCATCGCTCACAGGTCGATGCCTTCGTGCCGGATTTCCCGCATTAGCGGCAATGGTTCGTTGTAAGCACGCGCATTAAACGGCTTGGCTGAAATAACGGCACCGGTATCCAGCAGAATATCCGTGCCGAGCCCGGCCAGACGGACCACCTCGTCGAACCAACGGCCCGGTTCGCGAATGAAGACCGCGATGTCATAGTCGGAATCGGGACGAAAGTCGCCGCGTGCGCGGGACCCGAACAATACGACGCGCTCCAGGCGCGCACCGTACGTGTCCGCCAGCGCGGCCCGAAAGCGTCTTACGCCCGGGTCATTGGAGATACCGTGATCCATCCTGGCAGGCAAAATAGCACACAATCCCCGCCCTGTCCCGCGTTTCGCTGGTAGGGCGGCAACCGGGTTTCCGCTCCAGGCTCATGCGACTACGAGCAGGGAGGCTTATCTGGATAGCCCCCCTTTTCGTCGTTATCGACGACTTGAATCAGCCACCCGCCTCCAACTCATCGATGAACCCGGAAATCACGTCCAACCCCTTGTTCCAGAACGCCGGGTCCGACGCATCCAGCCCGAACGGAGCCAGCAGCTCCTTGTGCCGCTTCGTGCCGCCCGCCTTCAGCATATCCAGGTATTTCGCCTGGAATCCCGGATGGCCGGACTGGAACACGGCATACAGCGCGTTCACCAGACAATCCCCGAACGCATACGCGTACACGTAGAACGGCGAGTGGATGAAGTGCGGCACATACGACCAGAACACGCTGTATTCGGGCGTGAATTCGAACGCCGGACCCAGGCTCGCGGTCTGCACCTGCATCCACAACTCGCCAATCCGCTCCGGCAGCAACTCGCCTTTCCGGCGTTCGTCGTGCAGCAGGGTCTCGAACTCGTAGAACGCAATCTGGCGGACGACCGTGTTCAGCATGTCCTCGACTTTCGAGGCCAGCATTTGCCGGCGCTGCGCCGGCCCGGCCGCATCCAACAACGACCGAAACGTCAGCATTTCGCCGAACACGCTGGCCGTCTCCGCCAGGGTCAGCGGCGTGCCGGACATCAGCCCGCCTTGCGGCCCCGCCAGCACCTGATGCACGCCGTGGCCCAGTTCATGCGCCAGCGTCATCACGTCGCGCGTCTTGCCGTGATAATTCAGCAGCAAATAAGGATGCACGCTCGGTACTGTCGGATGCGCGAACGCACCGCCAGACTTGCCGGGTTTCAACCGCGCATCGATCCAGGGCTTGTCGAAGAAGCGCTTGCCGACCGAGGCCAATTCCGGGCTGAACGCGCCATACGCATCCAACACCTGCTTCTCCGCGTCGGGCCAGGGGATCAACCGGTCGTCATCATTCGGCAACGGCGCGTTGCGGTCCCAATGCTGCAACTTCTCCAAACCGAGCCACTTGGCTTTCATCTGGTAGTAGCGATGCGACAACCGTGGATAAGACTGCCGCACGGCGGTCGCCAGCGCATCCACGACCTCATCTTCCACCATGTTCGCTCGGTTGCGAAAACTGGTGGGCCGAGCGTGGTGGCGCCACGTGTCCTCGATCTCCTTGTCCTTGGCCAGGGTGTTGGTGATCAGGGAGAACAACCGGATGTTGTCGCCGAACGCCTTGCCGACCGCCTTGCCGGCGGCCTCGCGCACGGAACGGTCACGGTCGGACAGTTTGTTCAGCGTGTCGCTGACCGTCAGCTTCTCGCCGTTCAGGTCGATCCGCATCGCGGCAACGGTTTCGTCGAACAGGCGCGACCAAGCGGCGTTGGCGGTCAGATCCCGCTCATGCGTCAGCTTTTCCAGATCGTCGCTGAGTTGGTGCGGGCGGAACACCCGCAGGTCGCGCAGCCACGGCCGATAGCGAGCCAGCGCCGGATCAGCGAGCTTTGCCTCCAGCACCGCGTCATCGACCCGGTTCAGCTCCAGCGTGAAGAAGATCATGTCGCTGCTGATCGCAGTGATCCGCTCATTCACCGTCTGGTAGAACTGGCCAATCGCCGGGTCGCTGGAATCCCCCGCGAACAGCAGTTGCGCATAGGACCCGACGCGGCCCAGGATTTCCTGGATGCCTTCGTACTTGACGATCGCGGCGGCCAGCGCGGCGCCGGACATTTCGGCAAGCGTTCCCGCGTGTGCCTGCGCGAAATCGCGGGCCATCTTCTCTGCCGTGGCGAAATCCGCCGCCACCTCTGGGCTGTCGGGAGAGCGATAAAGATCGGACAGATCCCAGGCCGGTAAGGTGTCTGTCTGGGCGGCGCTTGTATCGTTCATCGCGGATTTCGAGTCCCTGGCCTGCTGCATCGCCTTTTTATGTAAGCTAGTAAGACCCGACATCAAAGGGCGTCCGAACGCCCGAACCTGAATCGCCCTCGCTTGGCTACTAAATGGGCACCGGAGGACGCGTGCAGAGCTATCCGAACTGGCCGAACCTGGCCTCCATGATGTTCGCCCTTGCCCGGGCGTGGCCGAATAAGCCGATGCTGCGGGCATGGCGGGACGGGGCGTGGTACGGCCTCACCTGGGGCGAGTATGGCCGCATGACGGCGTCCTGTGCCCGGCACCTGCGGGCCGCCGGGGTATCGGCCGGCGACCGGGTGCTACTGTGCATGGAAAACCGGCCGGAGTTCCCCATCGCCGAGGTCGCGCTGATGGCGATCCGAGCGGTGCCAGTGCCGGCATATACGACGAACACGGTGGACGATCAGGCGCATCTGTTGCGCGACTCGGGTGCCCGCGTGGCCATCGTTTCGTCCGTTGCGCTGGCTGAGCGGATGCTGGCAGCGGCCGGGAAAGTGGCCGGACTGGACCTGCTGGCGACGATCGACGGGGCGGCCGGCCTTTCTTCATCGTCCAGGGCCGGATCTTCTCCCGCGTCATGGCCCGGCTTGTCCGGGCCACCTGTGCACGCTCCTGCCGCCATAGGTGGCCCGGACAAGCCGGGCCATGACGATCTGGGAGGGCCGCGCCACATCTCCTGGTCCGATCTGATCCTGGACCAACTCCCCCCAGGCGATATCGCGGCCGAAGCCGCGTTGATCCCGGTTACCGCCCTGGCGTGCCTAATCTACACCTCCGGCACCGGGGGCACCCCGCGCGGGGTGATGCTGCCGCACCGCTGTGTCCTGTCCAACTGCGCCGGTGCCTTCGACCTGTTGCGGCCGTTGGGACCCAAGGACGAGACCTACCTGTCCTATCTTCCGGCCGCCCACAGCTATGAGCACACGGTCGGTCAGTTCTTCCTCGCCAGCCTGGGCACCGAAATCGTCTATGCCCGCGGTGTCGAATATCTGGCAGCCGACATGCTGACGGTGCGGCCGACCCTGCTGGCCGTGGTCCCACGGGTTCTGGATGTCATCCGCACCCGGGTTCTGTCCCAGGTCGGGCGCGAGAAACCCTGGCGTCAGCGGCTGTTCCAAAAGGCGCTCTCGATCGGCCTGAAGCGCGTTGACCGAGTCGCGCTGACGCCGGCCGAACGTATCCTCGACCCGATGCTGGAACGCCTGGTTCGTTCCAAGGTGCGCGCCCGATTCGGCGGCCGTCTGAAGATCGCCATGTCCGGCGGCGCCCGCCTGGAACCGGACATCGGCCGCTTCTTCCTGGCCCTCGGGCTGCCCATCATGCAGGGCTATGGCCAGACCGAGGCCGGCCCGGTCATCAGCGCCAATCCGCCCTACCGCATCCGGATCGACACTGTCGGTACCGTCCTGAACGGAGTCGATCTGCGCATCGCCGATGACGGTGAGATCATGGTGCGCGGCGGCCTTGTAATGGATGGCTACTGGAATCGTCCCGCGGAGACAGCCGCCGCGATCCAGGACGGCTGGCTGCACACCGGCGATATCGGGGAACTCGACGACGGCTATCTGCGTATCACCGACCGGAAGAAGGACATGATCGTCCTGTCCGGCGGCGAGAACGTCTCGCCGGCCAAGATCGAAAGCATGTTGATGGCGGAAACGGAAATCGCCCAGGCCGTGGTGGCCGGAGAGGGCCGCACGGGCGTCAGCGCATTGGTGGTCCCGGCGGAAGGTTACGACGACGTGGCGGTAGCGCTGGCGGTCAACCGGACCAACCTGCGCCTGTCTGTCACCGAGCGAATCCGAAAACACGCGATTGTGCCGCCGTTCACGATCGAAAATGGCTTGCTGACCCCGTCGCAGAAGATCCGGCGGGTGCTGGTTATCCGCGCCAATTCCGCCATTCTGACCAAATTGCATTGATGGCGAAAGCACTTGGCCTCATAAGGCATTGCGAGGGGGCGGTCGCTCTGCTAGACGGCGCCGCTCGCGTTTTTGTCCAATCGTGGATTTCTGTCCGGCCCCGCGCGGTTCGCGAGGCATACGTCGTTAGAGAAGGGGCTTCGTCCCATGGCTGTTCCGAAGAGAAAGACCTCCCCGTCGCGCGCCGGTATGCGCCGCAGCCATCAGGCGCTGACGACGGAAGCTCATGCCGAATGCGGCAATTGCGGCGAGCTGAAGCGTCCGCACCACATCTGCAGCCATTGCGGCCATTACGATGGACGCGAAGTTGTGGCAGCCGGAAAGCCGCTGCGCGGCACTGTCCGAGTCTGAGTCCGGCCTGCGGCGTCTTTCTGTAACGCCCGTGCCCGGTCCTTACACACTTGCCGTCGATGCCATGGGGGGCGACAACGCCCCTGACATGGTCATCGCCGGGCTTGAGATCGCCGCTGAGCGTCATCCGTCGGCGCGCTTCCTGTTGATCGGTAACGAGCCGGTGCTGACCGCGCTGCTTGGCCGTCACAAGCGTGCGCGGGCGGCCTGCACCGTTCGTCATGCCGCCGCGGTCATCAGCAGCGAAATGAAACCGACAGCGGCATTGCGCAGCCGCCAGTCCTCTATGCGTCTGGCGGTTGACGCCGTGTCATCGGGGGAGGCGTCCGGCCTGGTATCCGCCGGCAATACCGGCGCGCTGCTGGCGCTGTCGAAGATTTTCATCAAATCGCTACCCGGCATCGACCGCCCGGCCATGGCGGCCATCGGCCCTTCGGCCCGTGGCGACGTCGTCATGCTCGACCTCGGTGCCAATGTGCAATGCGACGTCCGCAATTTGGTCGAATTCGCTGTCATGGGCGACGTTTTTGCTCGCACCGTGCTCGGTCTGACCGCTCCCACCATCGGCCTGTTGAATGTCGGGTCGGAGGAGCTGAAAGGCGGCGACACGCTGCGTGAGGCAGCGGAAATCCTGCGCAACTCCCATATTGGACCGCAGTTCTATGGCTTCATCGAGGGCCACGACATTGCTGCCGGAACGACCGACGTGATCGTGACCGACGGGTTTACCGGTAATGTGGCGCTGAAGACCGGGGAGGGCGCGCTCAAGCTGATCGGTCAGTTCCTAAAGCAGGTCTTCAACAGCAGCATTTTTGGCAAAATTGCCTATCTTCTTGTTCGCCCGGGAATGGACCGACTCCGCGAATGGCTCGATCCCCGGCGATACAATGGGGCGGTGATGGTCGGCCTCAACGGAGTCGTAGTGAAGTCACACGGCGGAACCGACGCGAAGGGCTTCGCCCACGCTGTGGATGTCGCCATGGACATGGTGGTGCATCGGTTCAACGACCGTATCCGCGAGGATCTGGGCAGGCTGTCGCTGGATAAGCGCAGCGCCGCCGAGAAGAACGGCCGCGACCGTAAGCCCTCACCAGCGAACGACGCCGCGTCCGACAGTGCACCGGCCGACGAAACGCCACGCCGTGCGACCGACGATACTCATCTCGCCACGGCCTGATCAGGACCCATTATGCTGCCTCGTTCCATTCTCGCCGGCTGTGGGGGCTATCTGCCCGAACGGATCGTCACCAACGACGAATTGTCGCGGACGGTCGATACCTCCGACGAGTGGATCCGTGACCGCACGGGCATTCGCCAACGTCACTTCGCCAGCAAGCATGAGACGACGGCGTTCATGGGCACCGCCGCCGCCAGGGCCGCCTTGGCCGATGCGGGCGCGACCGCTGCTGACGTTGACGCCATCATTTTGGCCACAAGCACGCCCGATCAGGCGTTTCCCGCGACCGCGTTGCGGGTGCAGGCTGAACTGGGCGTCACGAAGGGTTTCGGGTTCGATCTGTCGGCCGCCTGCGCCGGGTTCATTTATGGTCTGTCGGTGGCCGACGGCATGATCCGCTCCGGTCAGGCGCGCGGCGTGCTGGTGATCGGCAGTGAGGTGTATTCCCGTATCCTCAATTGGCAGGACCGTGGCACCTGCGTGCTGTTCGGCGACGGCGCCGGCGCGGTGTTCGTGCGAGCGGCCAACGCTGACGATGACGATCGGCGCGGCGTGCTGTCCACCCACATTCATGCTCAGGGCACGCTGGGCGATATTCTGTATGTCGATGGCGCGGTTGGCCAACCCGACAAGCCGGGGCATCTGGTCATGCACGGACGGGAAGTGTTCCGTCACGCCGTCACGCGGCTGGCCGAAGCGGTCGAGGAAGCGCTCGCCGCCAACGGGATGACGCACGCCGATATCGATTGGCTGGTACCGCATCAGGCAAACCGGCGCATCATCGACGCCATGGGTAAGAAGCTGGGCCTGCCGCCGGAACGAGTCGTGGTGACCGTGGACCGGCATGCCAACACCTCGGCTGCCTCGGTTCCGCTGGCACTGGCCGAGGCGCGGGCCGACGGCCGGATCAGATCCGGTGATCTCGTGCTTCTGGAGGCTTTGGGCGGCGGTCTGACCTGGGGATCGGCGCTGGTTCGGCTTTGAGAGTTGTCGCAGGGGCAGCTTGCGGATCGGGTCGGGTGCGGCGCACGGCGATGCGTTACGATGTTTAATCAAAAATGGGGCCGAGTCTATTGGCTGATGTGTTCGCTCAAAAATGAGCGCAATCTGATCGCACAATCAAGCGATACCGCCAGGATCGCCCGCAAACCTCTGATCCGGTAAGATTTTTTCTGTCCGAACCTTGACGGGTCAAACCGATCTGCATAGCGTCGGGGCATGCTGACGATAACCCGTGCCCACATAGCTGAAATGATCTACACGCAGGTTGGCCTGTCTCGTAACGAGTCCGCCGATCTGCTGGAAGATGTGCTCGAGCGTATCGCCCTGCACCTCGAAAAAGGTGAATCCTGCAAAATAAGCGGATTTGGAACCTTTTCGGTGCGGCAAAAGGGGCGCCGGATCGGCCGTAATCCGAAAACCGGGGAAGAGGTACCGATCCTGCCACGCCGGGTTCTGGTGTTCCGCCCGAGCCATGTGCTGAAGGCGCACGTCAACGGCACGGCCCCTGGTGTGGAAGACGATGAATGATCCACTCGCCATAAGGATTGAGGATTCGGGTGGCCATCGTCCATGGTCATAAGCGATGATCTGACCGATCATAGCCCTGATCAAGGGAGTCGGGTTCGGCCGAAGAAGGCCCCCAATGCCTTTCGGACCATCAGTGAAGTCGCTGATGATCTTCACATTCCGCAGCATGTGCTGCGGTTCTGGGAGACGAAATTCCCGCAGGTGCATCCGCTGAAGCGAGGCGGCGGGCGGCGCTACTATCGGCCGGACGACATCCTGCTGCTGCGCCGGGTGGCCGATCTCCTCTACACACAGGGATACACGATCAAGGGTGTCCAGCGGCTGCTGCGTGAGGGTGGCGGTCAATTATCCGACGATATCCCTCCGCCCACGGACGAGGAACGTGCTGCCGCTGCCGCTGAGAAGGCGGCTGGCGTGGCAGACGAGCCGCCGCTGATTCCGGGTCTGGAGCTGGCTCCACCGGCACCGGCGGTACTTCAACCGATTCGCCCGAAGCCGAAGCCTGACGGGGAAACCGAGCGATTGCGCGCATTGCTGGCGGAGGCGTTACAGGAACTGGAGGCGCTGCGATCGTTGCTGGGGTAACGCCAGTAGTTGTTGATGCCGACTTTCGCCTCCCGCCGCCGTGGCTTGGCTCGTCCGGGTCAACTATCGCGGCACCGTCGAGTCACGGGTGGCCCGGACAAGCCCTACCGGATTCGCACTTCTCGGAAACATTCCGGCCGCGTGTCGGTTGATCCATTAGTGAAGCTTTCCAATCCTATAGCCAGCGACCATAGCTGTGAAGCGGTCGAGCCCGGCAAAGATGACGATTGGACCGGGTTGTCCGTAGTATCCGGTCCAGCCGCCAAGCCTTGCACAGACCCAGGTGGCGTAGGCAAGCGATCCCGGCGGATGAGGGTTCTTCTGCTTGGCCGTCTTGCCTTCGAGTGTGGTGCAAATCGCCTCCAGGACGGGTTGGTCTTCGGGGCTGAACGCGTCCGTCAGTGGCCGTTTGGCAGCTCCGTCGCGCTCGTACACCATCTGCAACACCCGCACGGCGGCGATCAGCGTCGCGGCGACAAGGTTCTCGAACGCCGTCACCTCCTCCATCACCACGGCTTCGATATCGAAGCCCCCGGTTTTCATCACGCGGAACAATTGCTCGACAATCCAGCGCCGGCGGTAGAAGCCGACGATCCGGCGAGCATCGGCCAACGTCGCGACAGGGTGCGTGGTCAGCAGCCGCCAGTGCAGCGGCTTAGTGCGCGGCGGGGCGCCGATCTCGCGGGCCTCGACATAGGTCAGGGTCGTCTCCGGCGGCAGCTTCGCCGTCTCCTTCGCGGTGTTGCGCTTCGGGCGCAGCAAGGTCACCTGTCGGGTGTACAGCGCCACCACCGCGTCGCGTTCGGCCCGCCCGGGTGCGGCCGGCACGTGGACGATGTCGCGACCCAGTTCGGTCAGTTCATCGGTGCTCGCATACAACCGTGTCCCGTCCGCCAGGACGCGATCGTGATGACAGCGGATCAGCAGTTCGGTGTTCGCCGGACGCAGCGCGAATTCGTCGTAGATGTCGCATTCCCGGTCCGCCACCACCGTCACGCACCGTGCCCCGGCCTCGGCCAGCTTGGCCGCTTCGCAGGTGGCTTCCAACCAGCGGGCGCTTTCCTTTTGCGCGAACGGACGCTTGTTGCAATGCGTCTCCTTCTTCCCCGTGCGCAGCAGGAAACTGGCCGCCACCACGCCAAACAGCGTGCCATCGTCCGCATCCACTGCGATCGTCGGGTGCAGATAGTGGCCCTTTTGCTTGCCGTCGTCGCGCAGGCTGGTGGTGTCCTGGATCGCCAGAATATGTCGCCCGGCGACCAGGGTGAGGGTATGCCCCAGCGCGGTCTCGATCATCTCGTCCGGGGTGACCGCCGGGTTGTGCAGGAACCGCCGGATCTTCATCTCGCTGCCTCGGCTCCCACCAAGCGTGCGGACTTGTATGCCTTGCTGGCCCACTTCGTGCAGCCGCTCCAGCAAAAACGCACCTGCCTTTTCCCGGTGCCGATGGCCAAAATGTCCCAGTCCCGTCATCGCCGAATCATCCCCGACCGCCACAAAGACCCGCTGGCAGCGAATCGAGGTTCCATGGCAAAAGCAAGAAAATTCGTTTCCGAGATCTGTGCATCCGGTAGGGACAAGCCGGGCCATGACGATAGGGGCGACGATGGGGCATGTGAGCGAGGCAACCAAGCCGATCACCCTGCCCGGACGAAAAGGCCGCGCCGGCCGTCCGTTTTACCCGCCGAACGCGGATATTCCCGTTTGGGCGCGTCCGAGGATCAACGCATGTACGTCATGCGTGCCCTCATACGTGTTCACCGTCTCCAGGTTCATCACATGACGGATGACATGGTATTCATCGACAATACCGTTGCCGCCGTGCATGTCGCGGGCCACCCGGGCGATGTCCAATGCCTTGCCGCAGTTGTTGCGCTTCATCAGGCTGATCATTTCCGGCGCAGCATCGTGCTCGTCCATCAGGCGGCCCAGCCGCAGGACGGCGTGCAAGCCCAGGGTGATTTCGGTCTGCATATCGGCCAGTTTCTTCTGCACAAGCTGCGTCGCGGCCAGCGGGCGGCCAAACATCATGCGTTGCAGCGTGTAGTCACGGGCAGCGTGCCAGCAGAACTCGGCGGCGCCCAGAGCGCCCCAGGCGATGCCGTAGCGGGCGTTGTTCAAGCAGGAGAACGGGCCGCGCAGTCCCTTCACGTTCGGCAGCATGTTCTCGTCCGGGACGAACACGTCCTGCATCATGATCATGCCGGTGACCGAAGCGCGCAGCGAGAACTTGCCCTCGATTTTTGGCTGTGTCAGGCCGGCCATGCCGCGGTCCAGGATATAGCCGCGGATGTCGCCGGCATCGTCCTTGGCCCAAACGACCAGCACATCGGCGATCGGCGCGTTGGTGATCCAGGTTTTCGACCCGTTCAGCAGCACGCCGCCATCGACCTTTTTTGCCCGCGTGCGCATCGACGCCGGATCGGACCCGGCGTCCGGTTCGGTCAGGCCGAAGCAGCCGACAAACTCCCCCGAGCGAAGCTTCGGAAGATATTTCTGGCGCTGATCCTCTGACCCGAACGCATAGATCGGATACATCACCAGCGACGACTGCACCGAAAACGCCGACCGGTAGCCGGAATCGACGCGCTCGACTTCGCGGGAGATCAGGCCGTAGCTGACGTAGTTGACCCCCGCGCAGCCGTAGCCTTCCAGCGTGGCGCCAAGGAAGCCCATCTCGCCGAATTCATTCATGATCTCGCGGTCGAACTTTTCCAACCGGTTGGCCATCAGAACGCGGGGAAACAGCTTCTCCTGGCAGAAATCACGCGCCGTGTCGCGGATGGCGCGTTCGTCTTCAGACAACGCGCTGTCGATGCGCAGCGCGTCATCCCAGGCGAATGGCGAGAAATGGTTGGCAGGGCGGAACGCGGCGTCGTTCATACGTCGGACTCTCTGGTCTCCGCGCTTTGCGGCGGGCGGGTTCGGAGGAACATGAAGGCTGGTACGTCGTCGCCGAAGCCAACCACGGACGGGCCGAGGTCCTCGTCGCGGCGGTAACGTTCGCGCGGCCGATCGTCGCGGCGGGGTTCATCGCGGCGCGGTTCGTCACGCCGATGGTCGGCCCGCCGCGGTTCGTCACGGCGCGGTTCGTCACGGCGAGGTTCGTCACGCCGGGGTGCCTCGCGGCGCACGTCGTCACGCCGTGGTTCATCGCGCCGGGACTCCGGCCGCCTTGGTTGCTCGCGCTGCGGCTCCTCGACGCGGGGTTCTTCCTGGCGAGACGGGCTCTCCTCAAGGACGGCCAGTTCGGGCTGCGGATCATTGTCCGGGCGGGCACGCGCGGTACGAGCCGGCCGCTTGCGTTCCGCGCGCGGCTTTTCGACCTTTTCGGCCGCTTCCTTTGGTTTTGCCTTTGCCGCGGGGGCCTTCTCGGCGGCGGGCTTTTTGCCTTCCGCTGGCTTGCGCCCACGACGCTTGCGGCCGTCCTTCTCGGACCAATCCACCGGGTCCAGGCCCTCGACAATCACAGGCGGGATCGGGTGACCGATCAGCTTCTCGATCTGCTCGATGGCAAAGCGGTCGTCGGGGGAGGCGATGGTAAAGGCGCGGCCTTCGAGTCCGGCGCGGCCGGTGCGGCCGATGCGATGCACATAATCCTCGGCGTGGATCGGCACGTCGAAGTTGAACACATGCGACAAACCACCGATATCGATGCCGCGCGCGGCGACGTCGCTGCATACCAGCAGGCGCAGTTCATTCGCCTTGAATTTTTCCAGCGTCGCGAAACGAACCGTCTGCGCCAGATCGCCATGCAGCGCGCCGGCATCAAAATGGTGCTTGGTCAGCGACTTATGCAGGATATCGACATCGACCTTGCGGTTGCAGAAGATCAACGCGTTCTGCACGTTCTGGCTACGGATCAGCCGGCGCAACGCCTCCCGCTTATCGTGTTCGGCAACCAGCGCCAGCCCTTCGGTAATCGTCGTGGCGACCGAGGCCGCTCGGGAGACGGCGATTTCCTTGGGGTTTTGCAGGAACGCCTTGACCAGCCGGCGGATTTCAGGACCCATCGTGGCGGAGAAGAACAGGGTTTGCCGGGTGGACGGCAGCATCGAGACGATCCGCTCCACATCGGGAATGAAGCCCATGTCGAGCATGCGGTCGGCTTCGTCGATCACCAGCAGCTTGGTGTCGGACAGCAGGATGGTGCCGCGATCGAACATATCCAGCAGGCGGCCCGGGGTGGCGATCAGCACATCGACGCCGCGGTTCAGGATTTCTTTCTGGTCGGACATGCTCTCGCCGCCGATGATCAGCGCATGCGTCAGCTTCAGGTACTTGCCGTATTGGACAAAATTCTCGGCAACCTGCAACGCGAGTTCACGGGTCGGTTCCAGAATCAAACTGCGCGGCATCCGGGCGCGAGCACGAGACCCTGACAGGATGTCCAGCATTGGCAGGGTGAAGCTGGCGGTTTTGCCGGTGCCGGTCTGCGCCGTGCCCATCACGTCGCGGCCCATCAGGACGTAGGGGATCGCCTGTTCCTGGATTGGCGTCGGATGGCGATAACCCATGTCGTCGATGGCGCGCAGCACTTCCGCGGACAGGCCAAGGTCGGAGAACAAGGCGCGAACCACTTCCGGAGGCGGGCCTTCGGAGATGGTGATCGCGGACGGCCCGTCGTCCGGGTCGCGCGGATAACCGTCGTCGTCGTAGAGCGATGCTTCGGTCACCGGTTGCGGTTCGGCTGCCGCGACGGCTGGTTCGTGCGAGAATAAGTCGTGCCGAACAGGTTCAGCGGCGACGGCGATGGCAGTGTCTTCGGTTACGAAAAGATCCGCCACTACGGATTCGGCCGGGACCGGCTCGGCGGCAACAGGCTCAGGCGCGACGGGCTCCGTAGCCACAGGTTCCGCTGGCGCGACTTCAACATAAACGGGTTCGGGAGTGACGGCTTCGACCACGACGGGTTCCACCACGGCCGGCTCTGACGCGACAGACTCCGGCACCGCGGCTTCGACGGGAGCAGGCGCAGGGGCGATCGCTTCGATGACGACCGGCTCGTCCGGAACCAGCGGCGCGGGCGCGATCGCGATTGTCGTTGCGTCGTCAGCCTTGGCAGCGGCTGGTGCGGCGACGATCAGGTCCGCGACCTGCAGCTCCGCGTCAGTGTGTTCCCGTGTAGCGGTCGTTATTTCGGTCAAATCCGGTCCAGTCGATTGCGTGGGTACGATGTGTGGTCAGGTCATTGGCGCGGCACAGCGGGTGCGCCAATCCGCCAAATGAGTCAGCCAAACGCGATTCCCGCATGCGAGGGACCCTGCATCCGCTCGCGCGTTGGGCGGGGTATCGGGACTGCCACGGCAAAAGTCAAGGATTGGCGGCGGGTAAAGAGCGGCTTGATCCTGCGAGACGTACTCTATCAGGAGACGACCCGGGACGCCAACCGGCTGGAAGGCGTCCCGGGCACACACACACACCCGGGGAAAGGATCCGGGTACACGGTCGAGAAAGCCCAACTACAGTTTGCGCGGACGCGCGCTTTCGGCCGGACCCGCGGTTACGCCGATCCGGTCGAATGACGCTGGTTCAGTGGTGACCGTGAGCCATCCCGCCCATACCATCCGGCAGGCTGATCTGGACGTTCTGCATCATCCCTTGATCCTCATGATCCAGGATGTGGCAGTGCAGCACGAATTCGCCGATGTAGCGCTCGTACCGGGTCCGGACGACGATTTTATAGTAGCCCTCCGGAACTTTCTTGAGATCGCCGGGCTGAAGGAGTGTCTTAACCCAGATCGTATCCTTCCATGCCCCGCTGAGGCCCGCGAACTGATCATCCTCGGTACTGGTTTCCGACGGGTCCTTGGGCAAACTGACGTCCTTGCCGTCAGGATCTAAAATTTTGACGATCTGGAACGGATTGACGTGGATGTGGAACGGGTGGCTGACGCTGTATGAGCGAAGTTCCCATTCCTGTGCCTTGCCAAGGATCAGCGACCGCGCAACCTCTTTCGGATCATACTCAGCGGCGCCTTTCGGAACCCAGTGATTGTTGTCGAGAACCACATCGAAGCTGTTGCCCACCTCGAAGCCTGTTTTCGGCTCATCTTTGAAGGCCCGGATGAAGAAAACCAGGTCCTGTGTCGGCATGCCGCTGGTCTTGATCTCGTCCTCAGTTACCGTGGGGTGGGGCACGAACCGGGAAAGCAGCGGGACCAACTGGGGACCGGCCTTGGTGTCAACCTTGTGTGTCAGTCCGCTGATGATCGATTCGCGGACATCGGCGTTCATGTTGGCCTTTGCCGAAGCGACGAGGATATTGACCAGTGTTTGCGTCAGATCCTGCCGCGCGACTTTTTTGGTCCCGCCGACCGTGACGAAGCCAAGCAACGTTGCCGGCGAGTCGGTGGCACTGGCGTTGTCGCTGGCTCCGACGGCGGGTTGTACCATGCAGTATTCGCCGGGTTCGGGGAATATGACCAATAGATCATAACGATAGCCGGGCTGAAGCGTTACGGCCGTGCTCGTGAAGGTCCGGTCCAGGGTTAGGCCGTCCGCCGCGACGACCTGATATGGGACGCTCGGGCCGTTACAAGCAGTCTGGATCGTCGCCTCTTCCGACGTTCTGATCAGGCCGGCCGTCAGGGCGGCTGGCTTTGTTGACACGACTTTCTTGACGAACTGAACTTGGATCGTCTCCCGCACGCCCGCGTGGATCAGCCGCCAGCGTTCCACCTCCCCGGATTGTGCGACGGGGATCGTCGGCAGAACCAGTCCGTTGATGCTGGTCCACCGTTTCGACGTGGCCCAGGTTCCGGGATCGAACTGCTTGATGGATTCGACAACGCCGGTCTGATCCTTTTTGCAGTCCCAGGTGAATGTTTTCATGTCGGCACTGAAGCAGGCATATGGAACCTGCTGAAATAGCATCACCTTTTCCGGAAACGGCGTTGCTCCGGAATACAGCAGCGTATCAAGGTCGCCGTTGTCCAGCACTGTGGGCTTGCGATTACCATTGATAATCAGCGCACCGGCCATACCGCTGCCAACCTGCACCGCCGTCGAACCATGCTGGTGCGGGTGGAACCAGAACGTTCCGGCCGGGTGGTCGGCGGGAATGTTGTACTCGTATTGGAAATCAACCCCTGGATTGATCGACAGCAAAACGTTGTCGCTGTTACCGCTCGGGCTGACCCACAAACCGTGGCTGTGCATGTTCGTATCATTGTAGCAATGCGCGGCGTCTGGTCCGGTCGGTGCGGCGCAGCTTGAATCGGCCGGCAGTTTGTTGTGCAGTGTGATCCGTATCGTGTCGCCAGGCGTGGCCCTGACCATCGGCGCGACGAACGGTGCGCCGGCTTTGCCGCCGTTCAAATCGCGATAAGCGCGCAGCTTAACCGGCTGCTCCCAATTGTTGGTAGGGTCTTTAATCGTGGCGTTAACGTAATCGACATAGAGATCGAAGTAATGCTCGACGCCAGCATGGGCCTGCGCCTTGGGTGATGCCCGCAAGGCGACGGCCGTCATCGGCGCAAATCGGTGTGGCGGCGCCGAATCCAACAGGCTGGGCGGGTTGGCAAATAAAGGCTGTACCGCTGTTTGCTGGGCCAGGACGGGCCCGGACGCAAGAGTACAAAACCCTGCCAGCGCGGTGTGCAGTGTTCTCCAAGATCGTAACATGTAACTGTGTCTCCCAAAACCGATCGCTGCTGAGTGCATCGCCCGACATTGCCGGGCCTCGCACTCAGTTGCATCGAAGAATATATCGGTTTCGGTATATAATCGTTATCGAGTCGTTAATATGCCAGCAAATAAAATCGCCACCAAATTGAAAACGCGTGGCCACCACGCCATCCCCGCGTTCATTGGGGATGGCGTGGGGCCGAAGCCTATGCCGCCGCCTTGGCGGTCCCGCCCAAGCCCGGCGACGCCAGGAACTCGGCCAGCTTGTCACCCTCGAAGCCCAGGACGTCCTTCAAAATCTCTGCCGTGTGCTCACCCAGCAGCGGCGAACGCAGCACCTCGGACGCGCTGTCCGACATCTTGATCGGGTTACCGACCGACAGATACTTGCCGCGGGTTGGATGATCGACCTCGACGACTGTTCCAGTCGCCCGCAACGATTGATCCTCGGCGATTTCCTTCATCGACAGGATCGGGCCACACGGGATGTCGTACTTGTTCAGGATCTCCATCGCCTCGAACTTTGTCTGTGTCATCGTCCACTGTTCGATGGTGTCGAAGATCGCCTTCAGCTTCGGCAGACGAGCGGCTGGCTTGGCATAGCCCGGATCGGTCTTCCATTCCGGCTTGCCGATCACATCGCAGATCGGCTCCCACACCGGGGCTTGGGCAATGAAGTAGATGTAGGCGTTGGGATCGGTCTCCCAGCCCTTGCACTTCAGAATCCAACCCGGCTGACCGCCGCCGGACGCGTTGCCTGCACGCGGCACAGCTTCACCAAACTCGCCATCCGGATACTGCGGGTATTCCGTCAGCGGGCCGGCGGCGAGGCGCTGCTGATCGCGCAGCTTGACGCGGCACAGGTTCAGCACGCCGTCCTGCATCGCGACATCGACCTTCTGGCCGCGACCGGTCGTGTTGCGCTGAAACAGCGCCGCCACGATGCCAAGTGCCAGATGCAAGCCGGTGCCGGAATCGCCGATCTGCGCACCCGTCACCAGCGGCGGGCCGTCATCGAACCCGGTGGTAGACGCAGCGCCGCCGGCGCATTGCGCAACGTTCTCGTACACCTTGCAATCTTCATACGGACCCGGACCGAAGCCCTTGATCGAGGCCAGGATCATCCGCGGGTTTAGTGCCTGCACGCGCTCCCAGGTGAAGCCCATTCGGTCCAGCGCGCCGGGGGCGAAATTCTCCACCATCACGTCACAGGTCTTCACCAGCGATTCCAGCACTTCCTTGCCGTGCTTGTCGCGGCCATCGATGGTGATGGAGCGCTTGTTGTGGTTCAGCATGGTGAAATACAGGCTGTCCGCACCCTTCACATCGACCAATTGGCCGCGGGTGATATCGCCGACGCCGGGGCGTTCGACTTTAATGACGTCGGCGCCGAACCAGGCGAGAAGCTGGGTGCAGGTGGGGCCGGATTGGACGTGGGTGAAGTCCAGAATGCGGACTCCGTCGAGTGCTTTGGACATCTTATGCTCCCGCCTTCTTCGTCAAGGCGCTCTTGGGGTTGAGGTTGCCGATATTGCCGCTCTCGCTGCCCGCCGCCGGGTCGATCACCGCGTTGATCAACGTGGGTTTGCCGGAGTTCATGGCCGCATCGACGGCCTGCTTCAGTTCATCCGGGGTGGTCGCATTGACGCCGACGCCGCCAAAGCTCTCCATCATCTTGTCGTAACGGGAGCCTTTGACAAATACGGTGGTGGCCGGGTCGCCATCGCCGTTCAGGTTAACACCGTCGCCGCGATAGATGCCGTCGTTGTTGAACACCACGATGCAGACCGGCAGGTTGTAGCGGCAGATTGTTTCGACCTCCATGCCGGAGAAACCGAACGCGCTGTCGCCCTCGATGGCGAGCACCGGCTTGCCGGTTTCGATCGTCGCCGCAACGGCAAAGCCCATGCCGATGCCCATCACGCCCCAGGTGCCGACATCCAGGCGTTTCCGAGGTTGATACATGTCGATCACGCCGCGCGCCTGGTCCAGCGTGTTGGCACCCTCGTTCACCAGGATCGCGTCCGGCCGCTCCTTGATCACGTCGCGCAGCACGCGCAGCGCGGAATGATAGTCCATCGGGGTCGAATTCTTACCGAGACGGGTCGCCATACGGGCGATGTTGGTCTCTTTCTTGGCGTTGATGGTGGCGATCCATTCGGCCGGCGGCTGTACCCAGTCGTCGCCCATGCCGCGCAGCAGTGCGGCCACGCAGGAACCGATATCGCCCACCACCGGGGCCGCGATCTCGACATTGCTGTCCATCTCGCGCGGTTCGATGTCGATCTGAATGAACTTCTTGGAGCCTGGCGGACCCCACTGCTTGCCCTTGCCGTGGCTCAGAAGCCAGTTAAGCCGAGCGCCGATCATGACAACGACATCGCTCTCGGCGAGGACGGTGGAACGCGCGGCGGCGGCGCATTGCGGATGCGTGTCGGGAATCAGGCCCTTGGCCATGCTCATTGGCGTAAACGGAATACCGCTCTTTTCGACCAGGGCGCGGATATCGTCATCGACCTGCGCATAGGCAGCGCCTTTGCCGAGGATGATCAGCGGGCGTTTGGCACCGCGCAGCACGTCCAGCGCACGTTCGACGGCGGAGGGGGCCGGGATCTGCGCCGGTGCCGGATCGATCACCTTGACCAATGAGCGGCGGCCGGCCTCGGCATCCATAACCTGGCCAAACAGTTTGCCCGGCAAATCCAGATACACTCCACCCGGACGTCCGGAAACGGCTGCTCGGATCGCACGCGCGACGCCGATGCCGATATCGGCCGCATGCAGCACGCGGAATGCCGCCTTGCACAGCGGTTTGGCGATGGCGAGTTGGTCCATCTCTTCATAATCGCCCTGCTGTAGATCGACGATCTCGCGTTCGGACGACCCGCTGATCAGGATCATCGGAAAGCAGTTCGTCGTCGCATTGGCGAGCGCGACCAGTCCGTTCAGGAAGCCCGGCGCCGAGACTGTGAGGCAGATGCCCGGTGCCTTCGTCAGATACCCGGCGATCGCGGCGGCGTTGCCGGCGTTCTGCTCATGACGGAACGAAATCACCCGCATGCCCTCGGCCTGCGCCAGGCGGCCCAGATCGGTGATGGGGATGCCGGGGACGCCATATATCGTCTTGATGCCGTTCAGCTTCAGCGCGTCGATGACGAGATGGAACCCGTCGGTCAGTTCGGCCTCGGGCGCCGATTGGGCAGGGTGCGTTAGGGCCGTCGCCGACATGGTCATAGTTCTCCCGTTTCGTTCGTTATCAAACCCAGATTGACCCGGCCAACCAGCGGTTGGTCGAGAAAGTCGCCATGCCGTTCGACATGAGCCGCCAGATCGAGCGTGTGTTCCCGCACCAACCGCTCCGCAAGCGCCGCGTCGCGTGCCTGCAACGCCGCGATGATCGCCCGGTGATCCGCCACCGACCGTTGCGCCCGGTTGTCCTGCGTCATCGTCACCGCCCGCACCGCGCGCATATGAATGAACAAATTTTCCGTCAGGCTGGACATCAGTTCGATACCGCCCAGGCGGATAATCGCGCGGTGAAACGCCATGTTGGCGTCGGAATATTCTGAGAGCTGTCCGGACGGATCATCAGCGAAGGTATCCATCAGTCCGGTCAGCCCCGCTATGTCGGCCGCGGATGCCGAGGCGGCCGCGATGCGCGCCGCCATGCTCTCGATCGCTGCCCAGACGGTAATCATTTCGACGATCTCACGTTTGGTCTTTCGCACGACCACGATGCCGCGGCGGGGGATGGCGCGCACGAAACCTTCCTGCTCCAGCACCGACAGCGCCTCGCGAATCGGCGTGCGGCTGACGCCGAGCGCTTCACTGAGCTGACGTTCGTCCAGGCGCAATTCGTCGGTGCGGCCGTAGATATCCATACCCATGATGGCGCGCTTGATCGCATCGCCGGCCTGCTTGCGCAGGCCCGGACTGGTGTCTATGGCCAGGATACTCAATCTTGGTTGGGCTTGTGACACCCTGATTCCCCTGTGTTGGCGCCGTTTTGTATTTTGTATGCCACGGTCGTCAAGAGGAGAGTTCGATGTGATCGCCCGTGAAATAGGATCGCCCAACACGCCTACTCGCATTTGTTCGAGGTGATGCATTCTGGCGGGTGGCTGTGTGAGATTTACCGGCCTGTTCCGCTGACCGGCGTTGCTCATGAGTTCGCGAGACGCTAGATTGAAGTCGAAACGGAATCTTCCCTGCATGTTTTCGGCGGCGCACGTCAATACTGGATCGCCCGGGCGGCCTTCAAAGATTGGTTCAGCAAAAGCATGAGTGACAGTTTCAAGCGTCGGCGTAAGCGGACAGGTCCGGGGTCCTCACGATCCTCGCGATCACAGTTGATCCCGATCGAATCTGTCCGGCCAGCCCGTGTTGGAACGGCCGACCTGGCGGCTTGCGGCGGCGTTGCGGTCGTCGCGTTTGCGTTGATAGCGCTGATCTGGATGGTAACGGTGCGGATCGTCGAGGAACAGCAGGTTGGAATCCGCGAGCAGGCGACGCAGATCCTGGTTGGCCAGGCCGCCACAATGGCGGAAACGGTGGGACATGAACTGCAACTGATCGATCAAAGTCTGACCATCATCCAGGCAAGCTGGAAGACTGAGAGCGACAGTGTGGATCTCGTCAAACTACAGGAGAAGATGCCTGCACTGACCGGGGTGGCCGACGATTTGTTCATTGCCGACGACAAACATATCATTCGCCAGGACATCCTGCCGCAGGCAATCGGTCAGGGCATCGGTTCAAACTATGTTACATTTCCGCATGGCTCGCTGGAAAAATACCTCAGCGATGGAACCAAGGAGAGGGTTGGAACCACCGAGAAGGCGACCTTTTTCCTGCAAGGAGATACGGGCGGCCCGGTGGAAGCGCGGCAATTCTTGATGTACATCGTGCGGCCATTGGACCACCCGAAGGGCTGGCTCCTGGGAGCATCATATCGTTCGAACGAGCTGACCAAACTCTTCGCTCAAGCCGGCCTGGGGTATAATTCCATGGTTGCGTTGGTGGATACGCAGCGCGGCATCGTACAGGCGGTCGTTGGCGTAGCAGCTCGTCGTCCGACGACGGATGTTGCGCGGACGCCTCTGTTTGCTGTGCTGGCGCGATCGCTGGCGGGAACCTGGATCGGGGCCAATGCGATTGATGGTATCGAACGGCTGCACGCCTTCCACCGGGTCGTCGATCGCGACATGTCCGTCGTCGTTGCGGCGAGTTTGACCGAGGTGATGCTGCCCGCCAGCGGCCTTGCGGACGCTGCGCGAGGGGTGGCCAGCGCGGCAACCGTTCTCGTGCTGGCGATCGGTGCTCTGGTGCTATGGGAGATCTATACAGTTCGCGCTCATCGAAGTCAGAAGCGGGTCATGGACCGTAACCGAAGCGAGCTTGAACGCCTGCGAATAGGGGAACCCGCGAACACGGCGCGCGCCACGCTTAACGCTGCCCGGTTGCAGGCCGTCATGGACCATACCGCCGACGGTATAGCGCTGTTGGACTCCAACCTTCGTCTGACGCAATGGAACCACGCCTTCACGCGCGGCATTGGTATCGAGCCTCGTGCGGAGATGCCGCTCGATATGCTCCTGCGTGGTCAGATCGCGACTGGCTTGTTCGGCGCTTTGCAGGATGCCGAAACCGAGGTGCTACGCCGGATCGGCGTTTTATGCGCCGGGGACGCGGCAGGACTGCGGCAACCTGGACCGGAGGGTGACACCCTGACCTTGCGCGGTGTTTCAACCGGGGACGGTGGCTTCATCCTGATGTTGGCGGGTTTCTCCGGCTGGGAAGCGGCCCCTCAAGTGGCCGCTTCGACGGACATCGATCAACTGGCAGCATTGGCGGTGCCTGTGCCGATCGAGTGGTAGGCGTGATCGTAAGCGCGGTCTTGTCGAGCAATTAGGCTTCCACGACCTCTCGGGGGATGAACGCGGAGAAAATTACAGGAGGAACGGCAGGATCACGGCTGTCAGCAACGCATTCAGGCCCATGGCGATCCCCGCGAACGTCCCGGCCAGAAGATCGACCTGGAAGGCTCGGGCGGTCCCGATCCCGTGTGCGGCTAAGCCTGCCGCGAAACCGCGTGCCCGCATGTCGGTGACTCGCAGTACGTTCATCAGAGGCGTGACCACAATCGCCCCGAGGATGCCCGTGAGAATCACCAGGACCGCGGTCAATGCCGGGTCGCCACCAAGCCGGCCGGAAATGCCCATGGCCACCGCGGCGGTGACTGATTTGGGCGCGATCGAGGCCACGATCCCGGGAGACGCCCCCAGGAAACGGGCAATCAGAACCGCTGAAACCATGGCGGTCACCGAACCCGCCAGCAGCGCGCAGCCCATGGGTACGATCGCTCTCAGCACCAACTGTCTGTTCTGATACAGCGGTATGCCCAACGCGACTGTTGCGGGTCCCAACAAAAAATGGATGAACTGGGCGCCGTCGAAATAGTCCGCATAGGGTGTGCCGGTGCCCCGCACCATCAGGCCGACCAACACCATCGACATCAGGACCGGGTTGGCGAGTGGTGTTCGGTGCAGGGCTGCCGACACGCGGTCGCAGGCGCAATAGACCAGGATCGTCACGGTCAGCCACAGCAATGGTGTGCGGGCGAGATAGACCCACAGGGCGAAGACGTCGTCGTTCATGGCGTGTCGCGCGGTCTGACGGTGCGGCTGGCGACGAAAGCGAACACCTTGGCGGTTACCGCGAGGCTGAGAAGGGTCGAAACCGTCAAGGCCATGACGATTATGAGTGCATTCCCGGCCAGCACATCGAGGCGTTGAACGACCCCGACGCCAGCCGGAATGAAAAGCAGCGACAGGTGCGACAGGATCCCGCGCCCGGTCTGCTCAAATGTGCCGTCACGTAGTTCCACGGGCGCAAGCCGGCCGATGCGGTCGCGCGCCGCGAGCAGCAGCACGCACAAAACCAGACCGATGACCGGCCCGGGCACCGCTATTCCGGTGCCGCGGGCTATGGCCTCCCCGACCAACTGACACAGCAGGATCAGGCCGAGGCTGAGTAACATCAGGCTTGTGCGTCAGACCCGTTCGATCAGAACGGCGATGCCCTGGCCGACGCCGATGCACATGGTGGCGATGGCGCGCTTCGATCCAAGCGTCTCCATCGCGTTTACCGCTGTCATCGCCAGACGGGCGCCGGACATACCGAGCGGGTGGCCGAGGGCGATGGCGCCGCCATGCGGATTGACGTGTTCGGAAGCCTCGGACAGGCCGAGTTGACGCAAAACGGCAATGCCCTGACTGGCAAAGGCTTCGTTCAACTCGATGATGTCGATGTCGCCGATCGATAGGCCGGTCTTGGCCAGCAGGCGCTGCACGGCCGGGGCGGGGCCGATGCCCATGATGCGCGGTGGAACGCCGGCGGTGGCCATCGCGACGACACGGGCGCGCGGGGTCAGGCCGTGGCGTTTGGCGCCTTCCTCGGACGCCAGGATCAGCGCGGCGGAGCCATCGTTGACCCCTGACGCGTTGCCGGCGGTGACCGTGCCGGGGTCGCGGAACGGGGTCTTCAGTTTCGCCAGCATTTCCAGCGTAGTGTCGGGGCGCAGGTGTTCGTCGTGCTCGACCACGGTGTCACCCTTGCGGCCCTTGATGGTGACCGGGGTGATCTCCTTGGCGAAGAACCCGCTATCCTGGGCCTTCTTTGCACGCTGTTGGCTGGAGTAGGCGAACTTGTCCTGATCGGCGCGGGAAATCTGAAATTCCTCGGCCACGTTCTCGCCAGTCTCTGGCATCGAATCCGTGCCGTACGCCTTCTGCATCAGTTTGTTCACGAAGCGCCAGCCGATCGTCGTGTCGTACATCTCGGCCGAGCGCGAAAACGCCTCCGTCGCCTTGCCCATCACGAACGGCGCGCGGCTCATGCTTTCGACGCCGCCGGCCAGCATCAAGTGGGCGTCCCCCGCCTTGATGGCGCGTGCGGCGGAACCCACGGCGTCGAGGCCGGACCCGCACAGGCGGTTGATGGTCGAACCTGGGACCGACGCGGGCAGGCCAGCCAGCAAGACAGCCATGCGGGCAACGTTGCGGTTGTCTTCGCCGGCCTGGTTGGCACAGCCAAAAATGCTGTCATCCAGCGCGTCCCAATCGATCCCGGCATTGCGCGCCGCCAGGGCGCGGATCGGATGCGCGGCGAGATCGTCGGCACGGACGTCGCGCAGGGCGCCAGCATAACGACCAATCGGGGAGCGGGTGAAGTCGCAGATGTAGGCCTCGGCCATGGACGTGTTTCCCTTGGTTTACTGTGTCGGTGTATTCAGGCGACTGCATTTAAACGTTCGCGATCCGCGACGCCAGAGTGCGTACATCATCTGTGGGACGACCCGGGACAATGAGACCGCCCTCAAAACGTCCGCCATCTGCCAATTGGCCTCCTGCCTCAAGCCGCGCTATCTGAGACCTAACCAAGCGGGGGAAATGCACATGTTGGATATGACGGGAAAAGTAGCGATCGTGGCCGGTGCCGGGTCGGTCGGGTCGGCCGGCAACACAATCTGGGGCAACGGCAAGGCGACGGCGATCCTGCTGGCCCGCCAGGGCGCCTCGGTGTTTCTGTTGGACATTAACGAAGAGGCAATGGCGGAAACCAAGGCCATTATCGAAACCGAGGGCGGCACCTGCACCACACACCGTTGCGACATGACGCTTGCTGCCGATGTGCAAGAGATGGTGCAGGCCTGCCTGGACCGGTTCAAACGGATCGACATCCTGGTGAACAATGTCGGCGGCTCGGCGCCCGGCGACCCGGTATCGATGACCGAGGAAGTCTGGGACCGGCAGATCGACTTCAACCTGAAGACGGCCTTCCTGGGTTGCAAATACGTGCTGCCGGTAATGGTCGAGCAGGGCAAGGGCGCGATCGTCAACATCGCCTCGGTCGCCGGCATGCGGAACGATTTCCTGAGCGGACGGTCGCATGTCGGCTACAGTGCCGCTAAGGCTGGTGTGATTCAGTTGTCCCGTTCGGTCGCGGGAACCTACGCCAAGAAAGGCATCCGGGTGAATACCGTGGTGCCAGGCCTGATGCACACGCCGCTGGTCGAATACCGTCTCGCCCGTTCGGTGGGTGGCAACGATCCGCAGAAATTGATCGACGCACGCAACGCCGCGGTGCCGATGGGGCACATGGGCGATTCGTCCGACGTGGCCCACGCGGTGCTGTTCCTGGTGTCGGATGAGGCGCGCTTCATCACCGCGACCGAGATCATCGTTGATGGCGGCAGCACGGCGGCGATGCCTTAAAAATAATTTGCATTTTCGGCAAAAATATCTATCTGACCAGTCTGGTCATTAATGGTCTGTTAACATGTCCCTGCTACAACAGCCTTCCGATCAGCCATCCGCCGATGCGGCCTCCGGTCAAGGGACCGCATCATGGAAGCTGGAAGATGCAAAAGCGAGGTTTAGTGAAGTGGTCAGATTGGCAGAACGGGGTGTTCCCCAACACGTCAGCGTGCGCGGACGGCAAGCGGTGGTGATCCTGGCGGCGGCGGATTATGCGCGCCTGGCTTCAGCGGCGAGCAGCCCCAGCCTCGCCACTCTGTTCGCCAACAGCCCGTTTGCCCGGCTGGACAATTTCGACGAAGTGCTGGTCCGCGAACGTTCGCCCGTCCGCGACGTTCCGGACTTTGAGCCGTGACGCCGCGTGGGTGGTTGATCGACACCAACGTGGTGTCGGAGTTGCGGAAAGGCGCCCGCTGCGCTGCACCGGTTCGCGCCTGGTCCACCAGCGTGCCGCCTGTTGCGTGTTACCTGAGCCGTCTCAGTATCGCGGAAATCCGCTTCGGGATCGCGCGCGCGCCGACCCCGGATTTCCGGGCCGAGCTTGAGGCGTGGGTGCGGGACGGGTTGCTGCCATGGTTCGGCGAACGCATCCTGGAGGTGAGCGAGCGGGTGCTGGTGCGTTGGCGGATGCTGGTTTGGGAGGGGCAGAAGGATAACTACACGTTCTCCCAGCCGGACGCGTTGCTGGCCGCGACGGCTTTGGAACATGACCTCGGCGTGGTCACTCGGAACACCGAGGACTTTGAGCGTGCGGGAGTGCTGCTGCTGAATCCCTGGACGCAAGCGGCTACGGCATAAACGCGCCGCCGTTCACGTGGATCGTCTGCCCGGTCACGTAACGGGCCTCCTCCGAACATAGAAACCGCACCATCGCAGCCACCTCATCAGGTTGCCCACGACGACCAAGCAGGCTGTCGGGCAGGGCGGAGCGGCCGTGATTGCCGCCGGCGGCGGCGCCGCGGATCGTTTCGATTGATCCCGGAACGACTGTATTAACGGTGATGTTATCGCCCGCCAGTTCTTTCGCGAGCGCCCGGGTCAGGCCGACAATGCCGGCCTTTGCGGTGACGGCATGGACTCGTCCGACGGCGCCGACATGGGCGGAAATGCCACCCAGATTGATGATCGAACCACCACCTGCCGCCGCGATATGCGGGGCGGCGGCATGGGCACAGAAGAATGGCCCGTCCAGCGTGGCGCTCATGATTTCGCGCCATTCCTCCGGTGTCATTTCGGAAAATTTAGTTTGGCGGCGCACCGAGGCGTTGTTGACCAGCGCATCCAGCCGGCCGAAACGGGTGACCGCCGCTTCGATAAGGCCGCGCGCCTGCGCCGGGTCAGTGATGTCGGCCATGTGAACATGCGCCTCGCCGCCTGCTTCGTGGACGAGCCTGGCGGTCTCGGCTGCGTCGTGTTCGGCCTGGCGGGCGGTGACCAGAACGCGGAACCCGTCCCGCGCCAGATGCACCGCGATGGAGCGGCCGATATTGAGTGCGCTGCCGGTGACGATGGCCACCTTCGATTCGTCGGTCATTGCTGGTTCCTCTTTATCCGCCGATTGGACAGGGAAAGCGGCTTGGTGTGCAATGGGGCGGGGTTAAACAACAGGAGGAAACCATGGCTCAACCAGCATCCGCATCGCGTAATGCCGTCCGCGACGTCGTGCCGAAGATGATCGAGGTAACTGAGAACGTCCTGTTCGGCGATATCTGGGAACGTCCGGAACTGTCCAAGCGCGACCGTAGCCTGATCGTGACCGCCGTTTTGGTCGCGACGTATCGGCCGGAGCAACTGCGCGGGCATCTGCAACGCGCCTTGGATAACGGACTGACGAAGACGGAAATCTCCGAAATGATCACCCACGTCGCGTTCTATGCCGGCTGGCCGGCGTCGATGTCGGCGGCAGCGATCGCGAAAGAGGTTTTCGAGGCGAATCCATAAGATTTCAGGCGGGGACGGAAACGATGAAGGCGGGCTTTATTGGCCTTGGCACCATGGGTGCCAAAATGGCCGCGAATCTACAAAAGGGTATCCAGAAGGACGGCCACACGGTTGTGGTGCATGACGTCCGCCGGGAATCGGCTGCCGAGCACATCAGGAATGGCGCGGTTTGGGCAGACTCGCCTGCCGCACTGGCGGCCGAGTGCGATATCATTTTCTCGTCCCTGCCGGGGCCTGTCGAGTTTGAGGCCGTCAGCTATGGCGACACCGGGCTGTTATCCGGCATTCGCAACGGGGCGGCGTATTTCGACCTGACGACGAACTCGCCCACTACCATGCGCAAGGCGCATGCGGAGTATGAGAAGAAGGGGGCGTATCTGTTCGACGCCCCGGTCAGCGGCGGTCCGCGTGGTGCGGCGTCCGGCAAGCTGGCGATCTGGTGCGGCGGCGATTCGGAAATATTCGAGAAATGGAAGCCGGTGCTGGATACCATCGGCGACGCGGCGAAATACATCGGCCCGATCGGTGCCGGTTCGGTCGCCAAGCTGGTGCACAATTGTTACGGCTATATCGCCACCGCCGCCGCCGCCGAAGTCTTCAGCATGGGCGTTAAGGCCGGGATCGAGCCGTTGGCAATCTGGGAAGCGGTGCGTGAGGGTGCCATTGGCCGGCGCGGTGCGTTTGAATCCATGACCGACCAGTTCCTGCCGAACAAATATGAGCCCGCCGCATTCGCTCTGCGTTTGGCACACAAGGACGTCTCGTTGGCGACCGCTCTGGGACGCGAGCTGAACGTGCCGATGCGGTTGTCCAACCTGGCATTGGCGGACTTGTCCGAAGGTCTGAACCGGGGCTGGGGGCATCGGGATTCGCGCTCGATCATGATCCTGCAAACGGAACGGGCAGGGGTGGAGATCAAGGTCGATCCGCAACGATTGGCCGAGGCGATGGAGAAGAAGGCGAAGCCGAGCTAAGGGGGCTGTTGCAATCCGGGCGGTATCGCAAATATGAAGGTCGATGCCTGCCCGAATGAAAGTAACCCCGATGACATCGCCTGACCGGCCAACCCAACCGCGGCGCCGCGATGTCCGGTAGCAATTTTTTTGGTGAAGTCCGGCGCTTCGCCCGCACCTCCGGCGCTGTGGGTGGAATTGCCGCCCGCGTGGCCGGGGAGCGGATGTTCGGGATCAAAACCGATCGGGCGTCTCATGCAGAGGATTTGAAGACCATCCTGGGTGGGCTGAAAGGCCCGCTGATGAAGGTCGCGCAATTTTTGTCCTCCGTTCCCGACGCTTTGCCTGCGGAATACGCGGCGGAACTGGCTCAGCTTCAGGCCAACGCGCCGGCCATGGGCTGGAACTTTGTGCGGCGGCGGATGGCCAGCGAACTCGGGCCGAACTGGCAGTCGAAGTTCACGTCGTTCAGTCAGGAGGCTTCGGCCGCCGCCAGCCTGGGACAGGTGCATCGCGCCACGCTGCCGGACGGGACGCTGGTGGCCTGCAAGCTGCAATACCCGGATATGCCGAGCACGGTTGAGGCTGACCTGCGGCAGTTGAAGCTGGCGATGGCGGTGTATCACCGGATGGATAACGCTATCCAGCAGGACGAGATTTACAAGGAATTGCGGGAGCGTTTGCGCGAGGAACTCGATTACCTGCGCGAAGCCGCGCAGATGCGGTTGTATGGACTGATGTTGCACGATCAACCCGGCGTGCATGTTCCGGTGCCGCTGCCGGACTTCAGCACCAACCGGCTTCTGACGATGACATGGCTGGATGGACGGCCGCTGATGGATCGGTTGGCCGAAGATCCGCCGCAGGAGGAGCGCAACCGGATCGCCGAGGCGCTGTTCCGAGCCTGGTACGTGCCGTTCTACCGGTACGGCGTTATCCACGGCGACCCGCATATGGGGAACTATCAGGTGCGGCCGGACGGATCGGTCAATCTGCTCGATTTCGGTGCCATCCGGGTGTTCGACGCGCGTTTTGTCAGTGGCGTCATCGCGTTGTTTGAGGCGGTGCGCGACAACGATGACGATAAAGCCCAACTCGCGTACGAGACCTGGGGTTTCACGGATTTGTCCCGCGAGAAAATGGACGTGCTGAACCTGTGGGCTCGGTTTCTCTACGATCCGCTGACACAGGACCGCGTGCGCCGCATCCAGGAAACCGACGATCCCACGTTTGGCCGGGAAGTGGCCGAACGTGTGCATGCCGGTCTGAAGCGCACCGGCGGCGTGATGCCGCCGCGTGAGTTCGTGCTGATGGACCGGTCGGCGATTGGACTTGGCGGCGTGTTCGTGCGGTTGAAGGCGGAACTGAACTGGAGCCGGTTGTTCCAGGAACTGATTGCCGATTTCGACCCGGCGGCGCTGGCGGAGCGCCAGGCGGCGGCCCTAAAGGAAGCCGGGGTGCCGTTGGCAGGGTAGCGTGCGCACTGAGCAAGGCAGGATCGACCCGAACGGAGTGTGATGGTCATGGATATCCGCTCCCTCAGGACCGAAGCTGACTATGATTGGGCGCTGTCGGAGATTGCGGACCGCGAATGGAACATTCCGGCAGAAGCGCTGCTGCGGCCCGTGCAGAGGACGACAGCCGCATAGTCCGTGCGGGCGATCAGGCCAGGAACCCTCCACTCTGCACCGCCAGTGTCGTCAGATCCGGGGTCGTCGTGGACGATGACGCCACGTTCGTTCTGTTCGCGATCAGGTAACGCTGCACGAAGCTTTCCACGAATTTTGGATCTTTGAATTTCGAAATATCCACTTGAGAACTGATCGCCTTCTCCTGCGCCTTGAGCGACTGGAACGCGATTTGCTCCGGGATTCCCAACGCCGTGGTCACCACCGTTCGCATTGTCGGATTGCCCAGGATCTGATCGACAGAGGTAATCGTCGATGCACTTGCACGAAAAGACAGGGCGTTCGACAGACCCGGCGTCACCGCGTCCTGCTGGGTTTGCCAGGTCGCCTGTGCATAGCTTTGGGCGATGGCGGCGATCGCCGCCGGAGTCTGTATCGATTTCAAACCGGTGGTGGCGAAGTTGTATTGCTGTGCCAGGGTTTTCCAGCGCGTGTCAGTCAGCCGATTAGCCAGCGAATTGGGATCGCTGAGCTTGGACGTCAGCGCCTGTGTCGCCAGCGCGGTGTAGCCGATCTGATCCGACATACCCGCTGCGGTCAGCAGGACCTTCATGACCGCCGGGTTTGCCAGGAGTTGCTTCACACTGGTCGCGCCATTCACCGCTTTGGTAAATGCGGTGATTGCTCGTTGCACATCCGGCTGCGCCGCCGTCAGTTTCACATCCTTCGTCTCGTTCTGCTCCGCCGACGTCAGGGCCTGGACGGGCGTTTGTCCCGATGATCCGGCGGATTGTGTTCCCGTTCCATAGAGTGCGTTCAGGATCGGGTCGCCGGACCCGACCGAGGCGCTGAACAACGAGGTCAGATAGTTGACCGACCCGCTCATGGTTCGACGCTTTGTGGACAGAGATCGGACGAGAGGGTGTTCATGGATGATGGCACCGAACGGTTTCGCCGGGACAGTGCAGCATAAAGGTTAATGAACGGTTAATCGGCCGTCCTTTATATCTTGTCGATTTGTAACTGATGCGTGGATCTACGCCCGCTCCGGCGCCAGCGTCCGATACCGCTGGCTGCTGCTGACCAGATGCGCCCGCATCGCCGCTTGGGCCTGTTCGACTGAACCCGCATCGATCGCCGCGACGATCGCGCGGTGCTCTTCCTGAAAGCTCATCAGATAGGTCCGCAGGTTCAGGGTCCTGATCCGCACGCTGTTGCGCGGAATGATAAAGCGGCCGAGGAAATCCAGAAAGCGCCGGAACTGCGGATTGCCTGTTGCATCAGTAATGACGGCGTGGAACGCGAAGTCCTCGGTAATCGCAGGCTCATCGCGTTCGATGGCCGCGTCGATCGCGTCCAAGGCCGCATGGATGGCACGACGCTGGGTTTTGGTGGCGCGCTCGGCGGCCAGACCGGCCGCCTCGGTTTCGACTGCCATGCGCAACTCCATGATGTGCAGCACGTCGGCCAGGGAGGCAGTCTGCCCGGATTCGATGCGGAACAGCGCCTGCGCCGGCTGTTCGGCGACAAATGATCCGATGCCCTGACGCGTGGCGACCAATCCCTCCGCCCGCAACGCCGCCACCGCTTCGCGGATCACCGTCCGGCTGACGCCCATGGCATCCATCATCGCCTGCTCGGTTGGTAACTGAGCACCCGGCATCAATCGGCCGGATGCGATATCCGCCGCGATGCGCCGGCCGGTTTCCTGCACCAAACCACGTGCTGGCGTCACCGGAGTCAGCGACGAGAGAATTTTCTTTGATCGTGCAGCCATGCGGGTGTTGTGCGCTTGCATCCCTGTTGTCAGTCATCGTATGACTGCTGGTAGTTTCAGGCAAGCCGGTATCCAGTCAGGCCGGCACGGGAGGAAAACAAATGTTCGGTAAACGTCAGGCCATGCGGTTCGCCGCGGCAAGTGCACTCGCGGGCCTCGCCGGTCCCGCCCTCGCGCAAGCGAAGATGGTGTTCAAGGCATCCGATGTTCATCCGGCGGGCTATCCCACCGTCGCGGCCGTCGAGGAAATGGGCACGGCCCTTTCCGCCGCCACCAACGGCCGCCTGTCTGTCCAGATGTATGCCTCCATGCAGCTCGGTGGCGAAAAGGAAGCGATCGAGCAAGCCCAGGTCGGCGCGATTGCCTTGGCCCGTGTCAGCGTCGGCACGCTTGGGCCGGTGGTGCCCGATCTGAACGTGCTGAACCTGCCGTTCCTGTTCCGCAACACCGAACATGCCCAGCACGTCCTGGACGGCGCGATCGGGCAGGAGTTGCTGGACAAAGTCAGCAACAGCCCGACCGCGAATATGATCGGCCTGTGCTGGATGGATGCCGGCGCACGCAACATGTACGATACGAAGCATGCCATTAACGATATCGGCGATCTCAAGGGCCTGAAGGTCCGCGTCATGGGCAACCCGATGTTCGTCGATATGATGAACGCGCTCGGAGGCAACGGCGTGGCCATGGGCTACGACCAGGTTTTCACCGCGCTGCAAACCGGCGTCGTCGATGGGGCCGAGAACAACCCGCCCAGCTTTGTGTTCGACAATCACTATCAGGTCGCGAAATTCTACACGCTGACGGAACATCTGATCGTGCCGGAGATGTTGGCGTTCTCGAAGCCGATTTGGAACAAACTGTCGAAGGACGATCAGGCGCTGGTGCAGAAGATGGCTCGCGAGGCGCAGATGCGCGAGCGCGTGCTTTGGAACGAGTATCAGGCCAAGGCGCTGGCGAAGATGCAGGAAGCCGGGATCAAAGTGGTAACGATCGCCGACAAGGCGCCGTTCCAGGCAGCGGTCAAGCCGGTGTGGGACAAATACGCTCCGCAATTCGCCGACGTGATCCAGCGCATTCAGGCGGTGCAGTAAGTCCGGACTTTTATTTCGGCGTCATGATCGGATGAGCGTGACGCCGAAATCGACTGCTCCAATCGTCATGGCCCGGCTTGTTCGGGCTAACTGTCGCGGCACCGCCCGGGCATAGGTGGCCCGGACAAGCCGGGCCATGACGGGCGGAGGATGGTGATCACGCCCAAGTGCGGAGGTCTAACGCAGTGTCACGCCGGCCAGGGAAAGCATCATGACCAACCTTTACCGACAGGCAATGGACGGACTCTATCGCTTATGCGTCGTCGTGGCGGGGTCCGCGATGGTCATCATTGCGTTTATCGTGCCCTGGGGTGTCTTCACCCGATACGTTCTCAACAGCGCCTCGTCCTGGCCTGAATCGGCCGCGGTTCTGCTGTCAATCGTGCTGACATTCTTTGGTGCCGCCGGCTGTTACCGTGTCGGCCTGCACATGCGCGTCAGCTTCGTGCGCGACCACATGCCGCCGTTGCTGCAACGGTTGTCCGATCTGCTGGCGGAATTGCTGATGGCTGCCGTCGGCATCTTCATGATGAACTGGGGCTGGGGTCTGTGCATGACCACCTGGGGGCAGTCGATCGCCGAATTCCCCTGGCTTTCGGTCGGCGTCACCTATCTGCCCATCCCGTTGGGCGGACTGTGCCTGTTGCTGTTCGTTATTGAACGCCTGCTGATTGGCGCTCCGGTGGATAAAACCGGCGATGCCCACGCAGCCGTAGCCTTTGAGTAGGATCGCATGGACATTCTTATTGTCATCGGCACGTTGTTCGCCTGCATCGCGATCGGTGTGCCCATCGCTTACTCGCTGGGCTTGTCGGCACTCGCCGCCGCGTGGTGGATCGATATTCCGCCGGAAGCCGTCATGTTGCAGGTGTCCAGCGGCGTGTCGAAATTCGCCATGCTGACGATCCCGTTCTTCGTTCTCGCCGGCGCCATCATGGCCGAGGGCGGCATGGCCAACCGGTTGGTCGGTTTTGCCAACGTGCTGGTCGGATTCATGCGGCTGCGCGGCGGGCTGTCGGTGGTGAATATCGTCGCGACAACGTTCCTGTCCGGCATTTCCGGTTCGGCGGTGGCCGATATTTCCGCGGTTGGTTCGGTGATGATCCCGCAGATGGAGAAAGCCGGCTATCCGCGCGTCTTTGCCACGAATGTAACGATCAGCGCCTCGGTGCAGGCTTTGATGATGCCACCGAGCCATAATGCGGTGATCTATTCGTTGGCGACCGGCGGAACAATCTCGATCTTCAGTCTGTTCCTGGCCGGTGTGATGCCCAGTCTGCTGCTGGGGTTTTCGCTGATCATCCTGTGTCTGGTGATGGCCTATCGTAACGGTCACCCGAAGGGCGATGCGGTGCCGTTGCGCCTTGCCGGGCGGATGGCACTTGATGCGTTCTGGGGCCTGATCACGCTGATCATCATCCTGGGCGGCATTCTGGGCGGCATCTTCACTGCGGTTGAGGCCGGAGCAGTTGCCTGCGTTTGGGCGTTCCTGGTGACCATGTTCATCTACCGCGATTACCGCTGGGGCGATCTGCCGGAACTGGTGCACCGGACCCTGCGAACCGTGGCGATGGTGATGACGCTGATCGCGTTCGCCTCGTCTGTCGGTTACATGATGGCGCTGATGCAGGTGCCGTCGAAGATCACCGCGTTCCTGCTGACGTTCTCGCACAACAAATACGTCATTCTGATGATGATCAACGTGTTGCTGCTGGTGTTGGGCTGCTTGCTGGACATGGCGCCCGCGATCCTGATCGTGACGCCGATCCTGCTGCCGGTGATGATCAATTTTGGCGTCGATCCGGTGCATTTCGGCATGATCATGCTGATGAACCTGGGCATCGGGTTGTGCCACCCGCCGGTCGGATCGATCCTGTTCGTCGGCTGCGCGGTGGGAAAAGTCTCTCTCGAGCAGGTGATGCGGGAGATCTGGCCGTTCTATTTGGTGATGTTCGGGGTGCTGATGCTGGTGACCTATATTCCGGGGATTTCACTGTGGTTGGTGCACCTGCACGGGTGATGCCCGGTGGATCGTCCTGACCCTGCTCCTATATCGGAACAGGGCCGGGACGACACCCGATCAGCCAGTCCAGGTCCAGGACCACGCTTCGGGCACCCGTCCATTTTTGTAGTCCACTGCCGCCACCTGCAATCCAGGTAACCGCAGCGCCTGACGCACCATTTCCGGGATCATCACAGACCCGATGGCGCGGCCGATGCACTCATGCATACCGCTCCCGAACAGGAACTGGTTGCCGGGTCCGCGGGTCGGATCGAACGCGTCCGGGTTCGGCAGCGCCCGCGGATCGAACATCGCCGAGTGTGTCATCGCCAGCACCGTCGTCCCCTTGGCGATCGTGGTTTCGTGGGGCGAACCCAGGCCCAGCACGGTGTCCTGTTCGCAGGTCCGGAAGAAATACGGGAACGCCGGCACGAAACGCAGCGCTTCATTCGCATAGCCGTCGATCGCGGTTGGATCGTCGCCCAGCGCGGCGGCGCGTGCCTTCGCCAGGACGTCGGGATGGCGTGTCAGCCAATCCAGGACGTTCACCACGCAATGTGATGTCGTTTCGACGGCCCCGATCAATAACCCTCCAACATTTTCCACCACTTTCAGCATGCCGAAATCTTTAATGGCGCCGGTGCGCGACAACGCGACCAGCCGTGAGACCGCGTCTGTCGGTGGGACGCCCGCCGCTGCGTCGGCCTCCCGCGCTGTGACCAGCCCGACCAGGTAGGCGCCCATGTCATTGCCCACGCGCTCGCGGTTCGCCACGATCGCGGCCGGGTCCGGGACGAATGGTGCGTCGAACGGTTGGTTCCAGAATGCGTCGAGTTGGCTCCAATACGACCACTCGCGCATCGCGGCCGTATCGGAATGAACATAGCCGAACCATTCCTGTGTCAGGGCCAGCGGCACCGCCCTTGTCAGCCCGTCCACCGCATCGATCGATCCATTCGCGGCGGACAGCAGAGCGGCGGCCTTTTGCGCGACCCAGGTTCGGATGGCGGGAACATCCTCGAAATCCAGGATCGCCTTCATGACGGATTTTTCGCGCCAATGGACGGCGGTGTCGTCCTGCGCCATCCAATAGGCTCCCTGCTTGGGCTTGTACAGCGCGGCGCTGAACAGATCGTGACGGCGCAGAATATCGGTGCAGTCGTCGAAGCGGGCGGCGATCGTCAACTCGGGCATCACCAGGATTGGGCGGTGGCGCCGGAGTTCCTTGAAGAACGGCAACGGTTCATTGAAGATCCAGCCGCGCACCAGGGCCCAGCGTGCGGCCTCCGGCGTGGCATCGAAGCGTTCCAGATAAGTGGCCATCGCATGCATCTCCGCAGGGTGCCGACCGGTGATTGATCGTTATGCCACGACACTGGTTGAACGATTTGGGAGCGTCAAGACGATGCGGCGGGGGGCGTTTCGCCCGGATACGCGCGCTAGTTGCCGAGGCGGCGATCGCGGCCCTCGCGGGTTTGCGCCAACGTCCCCGATTGCGTTCGGGATGATCGCGGCCCAAATGGAGCGTCAACAGCGATGGCTCCCAATCCCATGCCGAAAGCGGACGTCGATCTCAGAGTTCTGGACGCCTACCTCCTGTCGGACGACGCACCAGAGGAATGCATGATGATCCCCGATCTGGACGGGTTTCTGACCGGAATCGCCGTGGGGCCGGAACCGATCCCGCGGTCGGAGTGGATGTCCCGTATCTGGGGCGGCGAGGATCCGAAGTTCACCGGCACAGAGGAGGCCGAGCTGGTCCTCGGCACGATCATAGGCCGCTATCATGAGATCGTGGCGCAACTGGAAGCCGGACCTGACAGCTTCGAGCCGATGTTCGAGCAGTCCGCCGACGGCCGATTGATCGTTACCGACTGGGCGGCCGGCTTCATCGACGCGGCGATGCTGCGTCCGGAGCGATGGGAGGCCCTGATTCGCGATGACGGAATGGCCGCGGTCTTTTGGCCGCTGCTGTTGTTGGGCGCGGATGACGACAACAATCCGCCGTTTGGTGCGCCGCCGGTTCCCGCGGAGTCGATGGATGAACTCTATGAGAATGCAGATGAGATCATCACCGAAAGCGTTTTCCGTATCCGGGCGTTCTGGCAACAGCACACAGGCGATCCGGTCCGCAAGGAGAAACCCGGCCGCCGGCCGACCGATACTCGCCGGCGGCGGTGACGTAAAATGGCACGGATAAATTGGACGCGGCCCGGACGATCCCCACATCCTGTATGATGACCCCTGTTATTGTATGGTTCCGCGACGACCTGCGTCTGTCCGACCAGTCCGCGCTGCACGCCGCGATCGCGACCGGACGGCCGCTTCTGCCTGTGTTCATTCTCGACGATGGATCGGCTGAACGTTGGGCGCCGGGCGGGGCCTCGCGCTGGTGGCTGCATCACAGTCTCGCGGCGCTGCAACAGTCGCTGGAGGAGCGTGGCGCCAGGCTCACGCTGCGGCGGGGCGACAGTGTCTCGATCATGTCCGAAATTGCCAGGCAGACCGGGGCCGTCGAGGTGTTTACCGGCGGTTCGGCCGATCCCGGTGCGCGGCGGCTGGATCAGGCGGCTGCCGCGGTTCTTGGCAGTGGCTTCCACCGGATGCGCACCACGACGCTGTTTCATCCGGACTCAATCCGCACCAAGGCCGGGGGCGCTTATTCGGTCTATACGCCGTTCGCCAATGCATGCCTGGCGCTGGGAGGGCCGAAGGCGCCGCTTCCCGCGCCACGAACCATGCGCGGCGCTGACCCGCTTGCATCCGACCACCTTGAAGACTGGGGTCTGCTGCCCGGTAAGCCCGATTGGGCGGTGGGTTTGCGCGAAACCTGGACCCCTGGCGAGGCCGGCGCCATGGAGCGGGCTGAGGCGTTTCTGGATCACGGATTGTCGGGTTATGCCGCGGCGCGTGACCACCCCGCGCATGACGGGACATCGATGCTGTCGCCGCATCTGCATTTCGGCGAGATCTCGGCCTCCCAGCTTTGGCACATGGCCCACCGGCGGCCCGCCGGACCGGCGCGGGACATTTTTGTCAAGGAACTGCTGTGGCGGGAGTTTTGCGCCAATCTGCTCTGGCATCACCCGGCGTTACCCGACACGCCCTTGAAGCCGGAGTTTGCGAACATGCCCTGGCGCCACGATCAGGCCGGGTTGCGGGCATGGCAGCGTGGGCAGACCGGCGTGCCGATCGTCGATGCCGGCATGCGCCAGCTTTGGCACACCGGCTGGATGCACAATCGCGTTCGCATGATCGTCGCCAGTTTCCTGGTCAAGCACCTGATGATGCCGTGGCAGGATGGCGAGGCCTGGTTCTGGGACACCCTGGTCGATGCCGATCTGGCGAGTAACGCCGGCAACTGGCAGTGGGTCGCCGGGTGCGGTGCCGATGCCGCGCCGTATTTCCGGATTTTCAATCCGGTCCTGCAGGGCAAGAAATTTGATGCCGACGGGGATTATGTCCGGCATTGGGTTCCGGAACTCGGCAGACTCAATCCCCGCCATATCCATGCACCTTGGGACGCGCCGGCGGACACTCTGACCAGGGCCGGTGTCACCCTCGGCAACACGTATCCGAAACCGATCGTGGATCTTGGGACCGGCAGGGCGCGCGCCCTGGAGGCCTATGCGCGAATTCGTGAGGTCGCGTGATGCGCGCCGGGTTGTGATGTTGGTTCGAAGCACCAACTTAATCTACATATCATCCAATGACCACCCATCCGATCCCTCCTGGTGCCAAAGTCCGAGTCGTTGGCGACGTGCACGGCGACGTCAATGGCTTCGCGTACGCGATCGCCACCGACCGCTTCATCGTGCAACTCGGGGATCTGGCCGATCACGGCCCGGACAGTGCCGGGACGCTGCGGATGATGTTCGATCTGATCGAGCGCGGGCGGGGATTGTTCATTTTGGGCAATCACGACCTGAAGCTGGCCCGCGTGCTGTCCGGCGATCATGTCCGGATCGAGCCTGTAGTTCAGGCAACAGTGGACCAGATGGACGACGACCTGAAGGTTCGGACGCAGCGTTTGGTCGCCGAGGCGCCCGCTTGGTTGCGTCACGGGTCGGCGTTGTTCGTCCACGGTGGGTTTCACACCACGATGCTGGAGCAGCCATCGCCTGATCACGGCCTGGATCGTCCGTACGGACCGGTGGCGCGGGCCTTGTATGGTGAACCGACCGGCCGGATGCAGCCCGACGGGTATCCCGAACGCAGTTTGCGTTGGGTGGACCGCATTCCTGACGGTCTGACCGTGTATTGCGGCCACGACCGGCGCAGCAGCGACGGGCGGCCTTATGTTCGCCATGGCGCCCTGGGTGGGACGGCGGTGTTCCTGGATACCGGGGCGGGGAAGGGCGGTCACCTGTCCTGGATCGACCTGCCGTAACTAAATCACCAGTCCGCCATCCACATGGATCGCCTGTCCCGTGACATAAGCAGCGCCGGGGGATGCCAGGAACGCGACGACAGCCGCGACTTCATCGGGCAGTCCGACCCGCCCCAGCGGAATGCGTGCGGTTTGCGATGACAGAACACCGGGGCCGATGGCGCGATGGGCGCCATCGTCCTTGCGGATGAATCCCGGCACGACCGCGTTGACCGTCACGCCTGTCGGACCGAGTTCGATCGCCAACGCCCGGACCAGCGCCTCCAGCCCCGCCTTCGCGGCAGCCGAGGCGGGGAATGTCGCCAGATCAGTGCGAAACGCGTGCGCGACAAAGCTGGATACCGCGATCACCCGGCCATTGGTGGCGTTGCGCAATGCGGGCAGGGCGGCCCGAGCGAGCCGGAAAAAAGCGCCCTGGATTGTCTCGGTTGAAGCTGTCATGGCCAGATCGGTCAGGTCCGCGAACGGCGTCCGATCGGCGAAACCGGCGTTGCTGACCAGGACATCGAGGCGCCCGAAGCGATCGGTCGCGGCGGTCACCAGGTCGGCGGCGACGCCGGAATCCGCGAGATCTCCCAACACGATCTCTGCCAGGCTGCCGGCAGCCCGGACCTGGCCTGCCACAGCCTCGGCCGCATCCCGATTGCGGCGGGTATGGATCAGGATGGCGGTTTCGGGTCCGGCCATGGTTCGGCAAATCGCCGCACCGATGCCGCTGGCGGCGCCGGTGACAAGGATGGAGCGTCGGGTTGGCTGTTCGGTCATGCGCGACGATACCTCCAATGTCCGATGCCTCGCGGCTCAGAAGCAGCGTGATTGAGGCTGCGGACCGATGCAAGCCCCGCCCGTCGATCCTACCCCTCGACCGGCGCCGTCATCCGGCGGATAGTGCCCGTGGTGCTGTGGCCTTCCCGCAGGGTGACCAGGACCACCTTACCGCCCCATGCCTGCACCAGGTCGCCGCCGACCACCTGATCGACCGTATAGTCGGAGCCTTTGACCAGAATGTCCGGCCGCAGCGCCCGGATCATCTCCAGCGGCGTGTCCTCATCGAACAGGGTGACCAGATCGACCGGCGCCATCGACGCCATAACAGTGGCCCGGGCCATCTCGTTTTGCAGCGGACGGCTGGGTCCCTTCAGGCGTTTGACCGAGGCATCGGTGTTCAGCGCCACGATCAGCCGGTCGCAGGCGGCGCGGGCCTCACTCAGCAGGCGGACATGGCCGGGATGGATCAGGTCAAAACAGCCGTTGGCGAATCCGACTTTCAGGCCGCGGCGGTGCCACTCGGCGATCTGGTCGATGGCTTCCTCCAGACTGGCCACCTTGCGGTCGGTTTGAACAAGGTCATCCAGATGCAGCGCGTCCAGCAACTCCTGGCGTGAGACCGTGGCGGTGCCTTGCTTGCCGACCGAAATGCCGGCGGTGGCGTTCGCCAGCATCGCCGCTTCGGGCAGCGCCGCGCCGGCCCCGAGTGCCACGGCCAGGGCGGCGACCAGTGTATCGCCCGCCCCCGAAACGTCCGCGACTTCTCGCGCTCGGGTGGGGATGTGCAGCGCCTCGCGGTCACGGCAAACCAGCGTCAGGCCCTTTGCCGAACGGGTGACCAAAACGGCCTCACCACCGGTGGCTTCCAATGCCACGCGGCCGGCGCGGTCGGCCTCGGCGTCGTGTTCGGCGTCGATCCGCGTGGCGGTCCGCACTTCCAACTCGTTGGGCGTCAGGATCGCGGCGCCCCTATAAGCGGCGAAATCCGCCCGCTTCGGGTCGGCGATCACCAGTTTGCCGGTTCTGGAGGCGCACGCCAGGATCGCCTGTAGCACGTCATCGCACAGCACGCCTTTGGCATAATCCGAGAGCACAATGACGTCCGCCGAGTCGATGCTGCGTTCGACCGCCGCCATGACCGCATGCAGCCCGGCCTCATCGAGGGGCGCCGTGGTTTCTTCGTCCAGCCGCAGAAGCTGGTGCGAACCGGTCATGAACCGTGTCTTGCACGTGGTAGGTCGCCCCGAGATTCGTACCAGGGCAGGTGTGATACCGGCTGTTGCGTTGACCAGACGGTCCACATCATCGCCGGTCGGATCGTCGCCGACCACACCGATCAGGATCGCATGGCCACCCAGCGTCGCGATGTTCAGCGCCACATTGGCCGCGCCGCCGAGAGTGTAACGGTTATTCGCCGGCCGCAGCACCGGAATGGGCGCTTCCGGGGACAGACGTTGCACGCTGCCGGTGATATACCGGTCGAGTATCACGTCGCCAATGACCAGAATCCGAGCGGCATGAAAGCCTCGGACAATCGTTGCAAGTTCGATATCGGTTGGTGGGGATGTCCGGCTGCCGTCTGTCAAGGGCGGTGTCATGCGGCGATCCCTGTCGGGCTGGTGTTTGAAGCGACCGCGTCAATAGCAGGACAAATCCTCCGCCGCACCTGCAAAAGCGGCTAATGAGTGTTCCATCCCCGGTCTGGAAACGCTATTGGGATTCGCGAAGGTTACGCTACTGTCGGCCTGATGTTTCGTTTGTGCCGCCCATTAAGGAGAAACCGTGAAATATCTCCCGCCGTTCGAGTTGATACGCCGTTCGATTGAGATCTCCGCAATCAGGGGCGAGCTCCGGGTCAATTTGTCCTACGGAGATTTCGTTAAGCTGCTCCAGATGATCATCCAGGGTATCGAGGTCGATGAGGCGTGGTACGCGCGGGCCTACGAGGATATCGGTAGTGCGGTTGCGGATGGCGCGGTGCAATCCGCCAGGCAGCATTTCGTCAGCGATGGGTATTTCGAGGGACGCTTGCCCTTCCCAATCATGGTCGATGAGCCGTGGTATCTGGCGGCAAATCCCGACGTTGCGGAAAGTATTCGCAAAGGTGCTGTTGAGTCGGCGCAAGATCATTTCAATCGGGATGGCTACCGTGAAGGGCGGCTGCCGTTCAGATTATGACGTTTCCCGCCTGATACCCGCACGCCGCGGCCCTGGCCCCAACGGTGCGGCGGCAATTGGCGGGACGCTTGGTCCCTGCTCGCGGATCCCTGGAACCGACACCTTACGAAACCCCCGTAGGACAGGTCAGTCCGCCGGCCACAAACAGGACCACCGTCCGTATGACGCGTAAACGACCGGCATCGCCCGGGGACTCAATCCTTCTCATGGCGCCCGTCAGGCAACCGGTCGTTCGCAGGACGAAGGCGAAGCGAGCAGAGGCTGGGCTTCCAGCGCACACTCTGCCCGCGGTTGAGCCGATGCCCGTCGCCCAACGGGAGCGACCGTCCAGCCTTCCCGTTATCCTGATTGAAATCGATGCGGTGGTTTCCGGGGGATTCGTCAGCGACCGGTTCGACGTGATGATTCGTGGCCGAGCGGTCAGTGTGGCGCCGATCGAGGATATCTGGTTGCAGGTTAGCGGCCAGGTCACCGGGTCCGCTTCCTTCGGACGACCGGAACGCGCCGCGGCGGCCGTCTTGCCTGACGGCACGCAGGCCCGTCAGCGCGCGTTCCAGTTTAATCTGTCGCGCCCTGGTGACGGCCGAACAGAAACCTGTGCGTTTCAGATTATCGCCCGCACCAGCGATGGCGTCGAACGCGTCGAGGATTTCAGTATCGAGATCGATCCGGAGGCCGGCGAGCCGGTGGCTGTCATTGTTGGACCGACGCATTCTGGATTCGGAATGGCTCGGCCGCACGCAGTTATGTACATCGAGCGGGCGGTGCTCGATTCGGACGGTATGCTGTCGGTCCAGGGGTGGGCGATCGCGCTGTCGCCGGTGATCACGATACAAGTCTTTGCCGCGGAAGAACCGATCGCCGGGGCAATTTTCGGTGGCGAACGCGACGATGTGGCGGCAGCCCATCCGGCCTATCCGAATGCCCGGCTGTCCGGCTTCGGTCTGACATCGAAACTGACGAACGCCGATCGCAACGCGGACCGGATCAGGGTCCAAATCATCTGCTCGAACGGGTTCGTGCATGAGGAGAGCATCCCGGTCGAGCGTCTGCAACGCCGTGTCGCGCCGCGGCGGGAGGCTGAAGCCGTTCGACGCACGCTCGAAAATTCGCATGCGTCTCATGATGCGGCGGCTCCGGAGCCGCAGGCCGAAATTCGCATGCATTGCGATATTGCCGAACTGACCGGTGATGGCGATCTGCTCGTGACGGGTTGGGCGGTGTGTGCCGCCGGGATTGCTCAGGTACGGATTCTGCTGGACGATGCGGAGGTGGGTTTGGCCTCGTTCGGTCACCCGCGCCCTGACGTGGGCAGCACCTTTCCCGCGATTCGGTCGGCGGATCTGTCGGGCTTCCGGTTTGCCCAACGTCTCAGCGGCCGTTTCCAAGGCCCGCACGAAGTCCGTGTGATTGTACGCAATCTGACCGATGACGAGAATGCGGCGCAAATTGCTGTCGTGGCGAGCGAAGCCGATCTCCGCGATGCAGGTCGTCCTGCGGCTGCCGATCAGCCCGAACCGGACCGCGGCCCCGGGCTGACGCCGGACGAGGCCGCCGAATTCCGTTTCGAGATTGATGCGCCCGGCGTGGCGAACGGAGCCGCGGTGGCACTGGTCACCGGACGCCTCAGTATCGACGGCTGGGTGTTGAGCCGCAGCGGCATCGCCAGCGTCGAGGTCTTGCTCGACGGTCAACGGCTGGGCGACGCCCATTACGGACAGGCTCGCCAGGACGTTGGTGCGGCCTTCCCGGACTGGCCGAATGCCCTGCGCAGCGGCTACGCGTTTCATTGTCCGCCCCGCATCCTGCATGACGGCGACCACACGATCGAGCTGCGTATCCGGGCGAACAACGACCAGACCATGGTGCGCTCGTTCGGTATTTCGGTGAAAAAGGCCGAGGACCAGCAAGAGAATACCGGTATTCGACGGCGGGTTCCCCGGGTGGAGGCCGACATGATGGCCGGGTTCCTCGCGGCAGCGGGCGCGCGCCCGTCATTTCAATACATACTCCGGCAAGATCGGCCGATTGACGCCGGCCGGCTTCGTAAGACGCTGAAAGCGCTGCGGTTGCAGGCCTATCCGGAGTGGAGCGTCCAGGTTTTGGCCGCGGATGATGACGTCGCGGCGGCGCTGCGGGTGATCGTCGATGAGACGCTCCCGCACATGTCCGATCGCTTTTCTGTGGTCGAGCCGTCGGATGCGGCGGCCTGGAACGCACCTTTGGGTGACGCTGGGGATGCATCGTTGTGCGGCCTTCTGCTGCCTGGTGATGAGCCCGGGGCGGATGCATTGCTGGAACTCGCGGTCGCCAGTGTCCGGCATCCGGCGTGTGACCTGTTGTATGGCGACGAGGTCAGGGTGAGCCCGGTCAGTCTTGAGAAGGAGCCGTTCTTCAAGCCCGATTTTTCCCCCGATCTGCTATTTTCCACCAACTATATCGGCCGGCTTTGGGTGGTGCGCTCCGGCCTGTTGGCCAGGTCCGGCGTGACACCGGCCGGTTTATTCGCGGATGGCGAATACGATCTGGTGCTGCGCTGCGCGGAACTGGCGGCGTCGGTGCATCACATTCCCGGACTGCTGTGTCAGCGTGGTGTCATGGTGTTGGACACGGTTGAACAGGAGCAAGCCGCGTTGGAGCGGATGCTGATTCGGCGGCATTTGGCCGCGGAGGTATTGCCAGGGCGGATTGCCGGCACCTGGCGTGTCAGGCGGGCGGTGCCTGCGAAGGGCAAGGTTTCCATCATCATTCCGACCTGCGCCGCGCACGGCTATATCGAGACATGCATCGACACATTGCGGGCAAAGACGACCTATACTGACTACGAAATTATCTGCATTGACAATATCCCGGCGTCCGGGGTCGCCTGGAAAATCTGGTTGCGACAAAATGCCGACAAGGTTGTCGAAATCCCGGATGCCTTCAATTGGTCGCGGTTCAACAACCGGGCCGCTGAGGTCGCCGATGGCGAATTTCTGCTGTTCCTGAACGACGATATCGAGATCATCCAGGACGGTTGGCTGGAAGCGATGATGGAGCATGCCAGACGCCCGGAGGTCGGTTTGGTTGGGCCGCAACTGTTGTACCGGGACGGCAAGGTTCAGCACGCCGGAATGTTCCTATCTAATAATGGGATCGGACGTCACGCGTTTCGTTTCATGGCGGCCGACGATCCCTGCTATTTCGGGTTGGCGCTGACACAGCGTAATGTTATCGCCGTCACCGGCGCCTGCATGCTGGTGCGGCGTGAGGTTTTCGATCGTCTGGGACGTTTCGATGAAGCGCATGAGATCGTCAATAATGATTTGGATCTTTGCCTGCGCGTGCATCGCGCCGGCTTGCTGACGGTGTTCACGCCGTACGCGTCGCTTATTCATTACGAATTGGCAAGCCGAGCGACGATGAAGGAGGTGTTTGATTCGGCGCATTTCAATGCGGCGTGGAGCACGATGTTCGCGGCCGGCGATCCGTATTTCAGTCCTCGGCTGTCACGTCATGACGACGATTATCGCCCGGATGACGAGCCGGTGCAGTGGGTGGTCGCCGGTGCACCGCTGTTTCATCCGCCCGAGATCGAGAACATCCTGGTGGTCAAGCTCGACCATATCGGCGACTTCGTGACCGCGCTGCGGCCGATCCGGCGCTTGAAAGCACTGTTTCCGCATGCTCGGATCACGGTGCTGGCCGGGCCGGCGTCGCGTGCCCTTATCGCGCTGGAGTCCTGCATCGACGAATTCATTCCGTTTTCTTTCTTTCACGCCCGCTCGCAGTTGGGCGAACGAGAGGTCAGTGCGGACGACTACGCCGAACTGGCTGCGCAATTGCGGCCGCGCCGCTTCGATCTGGCGGTGGATCTGCGCAAACATGTCTCCACCCGCGATGTGCTGAAGCACACAGGCGCCCGCTTCCTGGCCGGGTTCGATTATCAGGGGCAGTTCCCGTACCTCGATATCGCGCTGGACTGGGATGGCGATCGCAGTTTGCAACGCAAGCGGAGCCATATCGTCGATGACCTGATGGCGCTGATCAATGCGATCGGACATGCATCGGAAGCGGATCGGACCATCATGCGGCCGGGTCCCGTGCCGATGCCGATGGGCGACTTGCCGGATCGGGTGCAGGCACTGTTTGCCAAGCCGGTTGTGTCGATCCATCCGGGGGCCGGAAACATCACCAAGCAATGGCCGGAAGAGCATTTCGCGGCGCTGATCGATCTTTTGGTAGAGCGGAACGATGTTCACATTCTGCTGGTGGGTGGCCCGGACGAGGTGGAGGTCGCCGATGCGCTGCGGGGGCGCGTACAGCATCCCGAGGCGGTGGCGTCGATGGCGGGACAGACATCGCTGGCCGATTTGCCCGGTTTGCTGAAGAATTGCGTGCTGTATATCGGCAACGACAGTGGGCCAAAGCATATTGCGGCGGCGGTGGGCATTCCGACCGTCGGCATCCACTCCGGCGTGGTCGATCCGGTGGAGTGGGGACCGATCGGACCGAACGCGGTGGCGCTGCGGCGGAACATGACGTGCAGCCCGTGCTATCTGGCGAACGCCGAGGATTGTCCGCGGGCGCTGGCGTGCCTGCGGTTCCTGGAGCCCAATCTGGTTTACCAGACAGCGTCGTTGCTTTTGAAACCGGCCCGCATGTCAGGGTTGCCGGCGGCGCTGGCGCGATTGCCTGACGTCGCCGCCCCGCACCCGGCGAAGCCGCCGATTTCGGCACGTGGCGCTGCCGGGCATGCCGTGGCCGGAAAACCAGTTCGAAGCCAAAAAGTTATCAGCGACCCGGTTCGGAAGCCGAAACGCGGTCATCGCAGCACGAAGGAACCTGCATAATGGACGACCAGGCGTTACTGGTGCTCGCGACCCGCCTTGCGGAACGCGCCGGGGCGGAAATCCGCACGATCCGGGATCGTGGCTTTCAGGTGCAACGCAAGGCCGACCGGTCGGTCGTGACCGAGGCGGATCATGCCGCGGAAGCCATTATTCTCGCCGGGCTGCGCGAGGCGCTGCCGGGCTGCGTCGTGATCGCCGAGGAGGAAGCGGCCGGCGGCAAAATCACGCAGGCTGCTCCGGAGTTCTGGCTGGTCGATCCGTTGGATGGCACCCGGGAGTTCACCGACGGCGGCGATGATTTCGCGGTCAATATCGGGCTGGTGCGTCATGGAGTCCCGGTGCTGGGCATTGTCGGCGTGCCGGCCAGGGACGAGGTGTACGGCGGCATTGTCGGTGTGGGCGCATGGTTGCTGAAAAACGGCCATCGGACACCGATCTCGGTGCGGGTTCCTCCCGCCGAGGGGCTGACCGTGGTGGCCAGCCGCCATCATGGCGATCAGGCGGTGCTCGACGCGTTCCTGGGTGAGCGCAAGGTCGCCCGGGTGGTCAATTTCGGCTCCAGCCTGAAATTTTGCCGGGTGGCGGAGGGGCAGGCCGATCTGTATCCGCGCTTTGGCCGGACGATGGAGTGGGATACCTGCTCGCCACAGGCGGTTCTGATGGCGGCTGGCGGATCGGTGGAAACCCTGGATGGTGCGCCGTTGCTGTACGGCAAGCCGGGTTGGGATAATCCGCATTTTGTATGCTGGGGTGCCCGCGCTGGGTAACCGGGCCCTCCAACCGTATTTGGCGCGACGGGTCGTCCGGCCTTAAGCTGGCCTCCGGGAGGACACGGGATATGGATTTTCGCGCGGTCGATCTTGAATACCAGCACCAGGACGGCAAGCCCTTATTGGGCCGGCTGTATCAGCCGGTTGGTCCGGGGCCGTTTCCGGCGGTTCTGGAGGTGCATGGCGGTGCCTGGACGGGCGGCGACCGTTTGAACAACGTAGCAATCGCCGAGGCGCTCGCCGCCGATGGTGTCGTCGTGCTGTCGATCGATTTCCGGATGCCACCGCAGGCGCGCTATCCCGAGGCGGTCGCTGACGTGAACCTGGGTATTCGCTGGCTCAAGGCCAACGCCGCGAGATTTGGTTCTCGATCCGATCTTGTCGGCGGGCTCGGTACGTCGTCCGGCGGACATCTGTTGCTGTTGAGCGCGCTGCGCCCACACGATCCGCGCTATACGAAGTTGCCTTTGGCGGACACGGACGTGGATGCGTCGTTGCGCTTCGCCATCGCGTGTTGGCCGGTGGCCGATCCGCTGCAGCGCTACCGGACGATGCAGGAAAACGGCAATGCCAGACTGGTCGCCGCACACGACGCGTTTTGGCCATCCGTGGCCGACATGGAGGATGGCAACCCAACGCTGATCCTGACCCGTGGCGAGACGGTGGCAAAACCGCCGGTGCTGATCATGCAGGGAACAGCCGATAACAATCTGACCCTGGATATGGCCGATCTGTTCGCGGCGGCCTACGCCCGGGCAGGCGGCGTTATCGAGAAAGAGATTTTCCCCGGTCAGCCGCACGCCTTCATTCCGAACGCTCCAGAAGCCCCGGCGTCGTTACGGGCGTTGGCGTTGATCAAGGGGTTCGTCCACCGGCACGCCGGTTAGGGCGTAACGCCGACACAGGTCAACTCAGCCGGCCGCGGATCGGGATGCCCGGCCAACGGGCTTCACTTCCGCTGGACCACGCGCGCCCGGCGCTGTAGTGAACCGTGCATCATGCTCCGCACAGCCACCATCCACAGGAAGACCTCGGAAACCGACATCGCCCTGACCCTGAACCTTGATGGGACAGGCGTGGCGGACATTGCCACGGGGATCGGCTTCCTCGACCACATGCTGACGTCCCTGGCGAGGCATGGGCTGTTCGACCTCACGGTGCGGGCTACCGGCGACCTCCACATCGACTTTCACCACACCACGGAGGATGTCGGCATTGTCCTGGGCGCCGCGTTCGCGAAAGCACTCGGGGATAAACGCGGCATTCGCCGGTTCGGCAACGCGCTGATCCCGATGGACGAAACCCTGGCAGAAGCCGCCGTCGATATCTCCGGCCGCCCCTTCCTGGCCTGGAACGTCTCTTTCGAGCGGCCGAAGATCGGCGAGATGGATACCGAACTATTCGAGGAGTTCTTCCGGGCGCTGGCGTTCAACGCAATGGTGACACTGCACATCACGCGCCGAGCGGGTCATAATGCGCATCACGTTGCCGAGGCGTGCTTCAAGGCGACCGCCCGCGCATTACGTATGGCAGCGGAACCCGATGCGCGAATTGGCGATGCGATCCCGTCCACTAAGGGGGCGCTGTGAAGCTCTATACCGCTCTACTGAAGGCTGACAGTGAACCCGTTCTGGTGCGGGAGGGTTTTGCCTGGGGCGCCCTGATCCTTGGCCCGCTCTGGCTGGCCGCGCATCGCGCCTGGATCGCGGCGGCGCTGACTCTGGCGGCATATGTTCTGATCGCCGCTCTGGCCCCCGGATCTGTTGGGGCGATCCTGGCGGTTGGCCTCGCGGTGATACTGGGATTCATCGGCCATGATATGCGCAGGTGGGCACTGGAAAGCCATGGCTTTCTCCTGGCGCATGTAGTGGCGGCCCGTAGCCCGGATGACGCCTTGTTCCGTTTGCTGACGCACCGCCCGGAACTCGCCGCCCGTTTCCGTCCGGACGCTGTCTGATGATGCTTATAGCGGTCGTCGATTACGGCAGCGGCAATCTGGCGTCGGCCTCCCGCGCGCTGGCCTTGGCGGCCGAACGGGCCGGGATCGAAGCCACCGTCGCCGTTACCGCTGATCCGTCCGTCGTGGCCAGGGCCGACCGGATCGTGCTGCCCGGCCAAGGGGCCTTTGCGGATTGTGCCGCCGGTCTGGCCGCCGTTGCCGGCATGCGGGAGGCGATCGAAACCGCGACCGGCCGCGGTACACCGTTCCTGGGTATCTGCGTCGGCATGCAATTGATGGCCGAACGCGGTCTGGAGCACACGGTCACCCCCGGGTTCGGCTGGATCAAAGGCGATGTGGCCGAGATGCCCGCCCCCGGTTTGCGTCTGCCGCAAATGGGTTGGAACGGCCTGGATTTTGTGCCCGGCTCGCACCCGTTGCTCGACGGTCTTCAGCCGGACGATCATGTGTATTTCGTGCATAGCTACGCCCTGGTCCACGGCGTACCGGCCGAAACCATCGCGACCACCGAATATGGCGGCAGCGTCCCGGCCATCGTTGTCGCGGGCAATCGTGCCGGCACCCAGTTTCACGTCGAAAAGAGCCAGGACGTCGGCATTCGCCTGCTGTCCAACTTCCTGCGTTGGGTGCCCTGATCATGCCAGGTGCTGTCATGAACACGGAGCCTGAATTGCTTGTCGAGCAAATCAAGCGTTTCAACGACCCTGATCTGAACGCCTTGTGCGAGGCAACCGACGCCGCGATCATCGACGGCGGCGGCTTCGGCTGGGTCACGCCGCCGGGGCGGCGTGCCATGGAAACCTATTTTCGCGGTGTGCTGCTGGTGCCGGAGCGCGAGTTGTTCGTCGCGCGCTTGAACGGCGACATCGTGGGCTCTGCCATTCTGGTCCGGCCGCCTCGGAATAACGAAGCACAGGCGTTCGCGGCGAACCTGATGCACTCCTATATCGCGCCATACGCACGCGGCCATGGGTTGGCACGCATGCTGACCGAGGCGGTGGAGGAACGTGCCCGTGAACTCGGGTATCACATCCTGAATCTGGACGTGCGGGAGACGCAGGCGGTGGCGATCCGGATGTACGAATCGCATGGCTACGTCCGCTGGGGCGAGCATCCGGAATACGCACTGGTGCGGGGTAAATCGGTCACCGGTTATTTCTACTACAAGCGGCTGCGGCCGGCTAAGACCGGTGGCGGGCAATGACAGCAAGCCATGGCGTGGGCGCCGTTGACACGGTTTCGGTGCGGACTCGTCCCCTCATTGGCATGGGCGGCCACTTGATCGTCATGGTCCGGCTTGGCCGGGCCACCCGTGACTCGACGGTTCCGCCACAGGTGGCCCGGACAAGCCGGACCATGACGATCGGGAATAATGGCCAATGACCGCAATGACCCTCTATCCGGCGATCGACCTGAAGGACGGCCAGTGTGTCCGTCTGAAACGCGGTGACATGGATCAGGCGACGGTCTATGCTGACGACCCCGGCGCGCAGGCCAAAGCGTGGCAGGCGGCCGGGTTCTCCTGGCTGCATGTGGTCGATCTGAACGGTGCGTTCGCTGGTAAGCCGGTTAACGCCGCCGCTGTACGTGCGATCCTGGCAAACGTGACCGTGCCGGTGCAACTCGGCGGCGGTATTCGCGACATCGCCGGCATCGCCGCATGGCTCGACGCCGGTATCCATCGGGTGATCCTGGGCAGCGCCGCGGCCAAGAACCCGCCGCTGGTGTTGGAAGCCTGCAAGGCCTTTCCCGGCCGCATCGCCGTCGGTATCGACGCTCATGACGGCTTTGTTGCAACCGAAGGCTGGGCCGAAACCTCCACGATGCCGGCCGCCGACCTCGGGTTGCGGTTCGAGGACGCCGGTGTATCGGCGATCATCTACACGGACATCGGCCGCGACGGTATGCTGAGCGGCCTGAATCTGGACCAGACAGTCGCGTTGTCGGCGCGCCTGACCACGCCTGTTATCGCATCGGGTGGGGTTGGTTGCATGGACCATCTGGCGGCGTTGAAGGCGGCCGCAGCCGGCACCCGAATCGAGGGCGTCATCGTTGGCCGGGCGCTGTATGATGGCCGGATCGATCCGGCGGGGGCCGTTGCGCTGCTGGCGGCCTGAATTTCAGTCGAATCAACCGGATAAATCGGCAGGTTATCCAGCCACACGCATCTTTGCGTGTCCGATATATGTATATCTTCTTGCATCCGCGGCCGTCGCGTCTACTAAAGCGCGACCATGTTGAAACTCCGCGTGATCCCCTGTTTGGACGTCAAGGACGGCCGCGTCGTCAAAGGCGTGAACTTCGTGTCGTTGCGCGACGCCGGTGATCCGGTGGAGCAAGCGTCCGTCTATGACGCCGCCGGCGCGGATGAGCTGACCTTTCTGGACATCACCGCCAGCCACGAGAACCGGGACACGATTCTGGACGTGGTCTCCCGCACTGCCGCACGCGTCTTCCTACCGCTGACTGTTGGCGGCGGCATTCGTTCGGTCGAGGACATGCGCCGTCTGCTGCTCGCCGGCACTGACAAATGCAGCATCAACTCCGCCGCCGTGGCTCGGCCAGAACTGGTGCGCGAGGCCGCGACAAAGTTCGGCAGCCAGTGTGTCGTCGTCGCGGTAGATGCCAAGCAGACCGCGCCCGGCAAATGGGAGGTCTTCACCCATGGCGGCCGCCGCAACACCGGCATCGACACCATCGATTGGTGCCGCCAGGTCGTGTCGCTCGGTGCGGGAGAAATTCTGCTGACCAGCATGGACCGTGATGGTACGGGTGCGGGCTTCGATCTCGACCTGCTGCGCGCTGCCTGCGGTGCGGTGCGGGTGCCGGTGGTCGCGTCCGGTGGCGTTGGCACGCTGGAGCATTTCGTCGAAGGCGCGCGGGCCGGAGCCACCGGGTTGCTGGCTGCCAGTGTCTTTCATTTTGGCACGTTCACCATCGCACAGGTCAAGCAGGCCCTCGCGGATGCCGGCCTGCCTGTCCGTTTACCCCGCAAGGCTGCCTGAGCATGGCTAAATCAGATAAGAAAAAGACCGCGGCGAGGCCGAAGGCGGCCGGTAAAGCGTCCACCAAAGTTGTGGCGAAGCCATCCGGCAAGGCAACACGCAAGCCAGCCGGCAAGCTGAAGAAGTCAACGCTCATGAAGGTCACGCCGCTGGTATTGGAGTCCGATGCGGTGGTCTTGGATCGTCTGTTTGCGGTCGTCGAAAGCCGCCGCGATGCTGACCCCAATACCAGCCATTCTGCTCGGTTACTGTCCCGGGGGCCGGCCAAGGTCGCGCAAAAATTCGGCGAGGAAGCCGTCGAATGTCTGATCGAAGCCGTCGCGGGCAACCGCGAGGCCCTGATCGGCGAGAGCGCGGACGTGCTATACCATCTGCTGGTGTTGTGGGTGTCTTCGGGTGTCAGCCCCGCCGACGTTTGGGCCGAATTGATCCGTCGCGAGGGCATCAGTGGCATCGCTGAAAAGGCAGCCAGGGCGAAGCCGCTTTCTGTGGCCAGGGCCGGGACCTCGAAGATACCGTAAGGCTTCACGATCCAGGCAAGGATTGTCCGTCACCGTCAGGATCGCCGATAGCATCGGCGATGTTCCCAGCCGTATAGCGCGCCGCGGCACGACACAGCTTGGCGCGGTCGAACAGGTGGGGCAGTGTGCCGCCGCACGATCGGGGACAGAATATGGCCAGCCTGCCGAACCGCTTGCCGGGACTAAACTTCGACCTGGGGGAGGGAGCCGACATGCTTCGCTCCACCGTTGAGGCATTTGCGGCGGACGAAATCGCGCCGCGCGCGGCGGCGATCGACCGCGACAACGAATTCCCGATGGACCTCTGGCCCAAAATGGGCGCGCTGGGTGTGTTGGGTGTCACCGCATCGGAGGAATATGGGGGCGCCGGCATGGGATATCTGGAGCATGTCGTGGCCATGGAGGAAATCTCCCGAGCGTCCGCTTCGGTGGGATTGTCGTACGGGGCGCATTCGAATCTGTGTGTCAATCAGCTTTCCCGCAACGGCTCGGCCGAGCAAAAGCGGCGGTATCTGCCGGGACTGATCGACGGGACGAAGGTCGGCGCTTTGGCGATGAGCGAGCCGGGGGCCGGATCGGATGTCGTTGGCATGCGCACGCGGGCGGACAAGAAGGGCGACCGCTATGTGCTGAACGGCACCAAGATGTGGATCACCAACGGGCCGGATGCCGACGTCCTGGTGATCTATGCCAAGACCGATCCGGCGGCGGGTTCGCGGGGTATCACCGCGTTCCTGGTGGAGAAGGGTTTCAAGGGTTTCTCCACCTCGCCTAAGCTCGACAAGTTGGGCATGCGCGGCTCGAATACTTGCGAACTGGTGTTCCAGGACTGCGAGGTCCCGGAGGAGAATGTCTTGTCCACCGTCGGCCGGGGCGTGAACGTGCTGATGAGCGGGCTCGACTACGAACGGGCCGTGTTGGCGGCCGGGCCGCTCGGCATCATGCAGGCGTGCATGGATGCGGTGGTGCCGTATGTGCACGAGCGCAAACAGTTCGGTCAGGCGATCGGCCAATTCCAGTTGATGCAGGGCAAGCTGGCCGACATGTACACCACGATGAACGCCGCCAAGGCCTACGTTTATGCGGTGGCGAAGGCGTGCGATCGCGGCGAAACGACCCGCAAGGACGCAGCGGGTGCGATCTTGTATGCGGCCGAAAAGGCGACCTGGATGGCACTGGAGGCGATCCAGACACTCGGTGGGAATGGTTACATCAACGATTATCCGACCGGGCGTTTGTTGCGAGATGCGAAGTTGTACGAGATCGGCGCGGGTACCAGTGAAATCCGCCGGATGCTGATCGGGCGCGAGTTGTTCGCGGAAACCGCGTAGCGATCGGGGACGGTTCCGTTTTGCCCGTGTTTCACCGGGCCGTCTGCCCCGTCGCCGCCACATCGCTATCCTGGCTCCGGACGGGGCGCCTCGGGTTCATTTTATGGAGCGTCCTCCAGTTAATGTGCGCCACGGCAGTGGCCGGTCGTGGAACAAGCCGCGGACATTATCACGATGATGGCTTCAGGGGCCGGTTCGCAGGGTGAAGCAGGCGATGCCGGTTTTTGTGTCATCGTATTGGTGGCGGCGCGCGTTTTCTCGGGCGTTCTTCACGATTGATTAACCTTCTCCATGCACGATGGCGGCGCGGCGAAAGCCGCTTGACATTCTATGCTACGGAGTAGTATGTATGGCACTAAGAATTCTGATGAGCCGTGGCTTTGCCCGGTCGGCTCGCAAGCTTGGATTGACCGACCGGGCGTTGTCCATCGCGGTGCGGGAGATCGAATCCGGTTTGGTCGATGCGCGTCTCGGCGGGTTCTTGCTGAAGAAGCGCATCGGTATCGACGGCAGGGGTAAGAGTGGTGGATTGCGATCTATTGTGGCGCATCGTCAGGCGGATCGCGTGGTGTTTCTTTACGTATTCGGCAAGAACGAGCGCGACAATATCACCGAGCAAGAGAAGCTCGCACTGTCTGAACTCGGCGATGAATACATGCGTCTGACTGTTGATCGCCTGAACGGCTTGATCAGTGTGGGTACTTTATTGGAAGTAGTGTGTGATGACCAAATCCAGGGCTGACAGTTCCATACTCGCCGCCGTGCATGAAGCGGCCACCGACCTGCACGGCGCCGGGGCCATTGATACCCTGACGATGCGGCGGTTCGACGTTCTCTGCCTGCCGCCTGTGCGTGCCTGCACCGCCGACGATGTGCGGCGTATCCGTCAGGATGCCAATGTCAGCCAGGCGGTGTTCGCGGCGGTGCTGAATGTCGGCAAGGCGACGGTCTGCGCGTGGGAGCAGGGCAGCAAATCCCCGTCCGGCCCGGCGTTGAAGCTGTTGGACCTGGTGGAGCGAAAGGGTCTGGGCGCTCTGGCGTAGCCCATCGGCCGGCAGGTTTTGCCACAACGCCAATGCGGCTGTACACGTCCGGCACCGCAACCGGATAGGCACGCATGCTTCGCTCGGACCTGAATACCAGATCGGATGAATTCGCGGCCAACGCCGCCGCGATGGGCGCCCTGGTCGCTGACCTGCGCGCTCGTGTGGCTGAGGTCTCGCTGGGCGGCGGCACCGTTGCCCGGGAACGTCACGTCGCGCGCGGCAAGCTGTTGCCGCGAGACCGCGTGGCCGCCCTGATCGACCCCGGGTCACCGTTTCTGGAGTTCTCCCAGTTGGCGGCGTTCGGACTTTACGGCGGCGACGTCCCGGCCGCCGGGATCGTCACCGGCATCGGCCGCGTGTCCGGCCGGGAGTGCGTGATCGTCGCCAACGACGCCACCGTTAAAGGCGGCACCTACTTCCCGATGACGGTGAAGAAACATCTGCGGGCGCAGGAGATCGCGCGGCGGAACAGGCTGCCGTGCCTGTATCTGGTGGACTCCGGTGGCGCCTTTCTGCCGATGCAGGACGAGATTTTTCCGGATCGGGAGCATTTCGGCCGTATTTTCTTCAACCAGGCCAATATGTCGGCCGAGGGCATTCCTCAGATTGCCGTCGTCATGGGGTCCTGCACCGCTGGTGGCGCTTACGTCCCGGCCATGAGCGACGAGAGCATCATCGTCCGCAAGCAAGGCACGATTTTCCTCGCCGGCCCGCCATTGGTGCAGGCGGCGACGGGCGAAATCGTCTCGGCCGAGGATCTGGGCGGCGCCGATGTGCATGCGCGGACCTCGGGCGTTGTCGATCATTACGCTCGGAACGATCATCACGCGCTGTCGATCTGCCGCCGTATTGTCGCCGGACTGAACCGGGACAAGCCGGTGCCGCTGTCGATGCGTCCGGTCGAACCGCCTCGATATGATCCGGCCGAACTGCATGGGGTGGTGCCTTTGGATTTGCGCGCCCCGTACGATGTGCGGGAGGTGATCGCCCGCATTGTCGATGGCAGCGTGTTCGATGAATTCAAAAAGCTTTACGGCACCACACTGGTATGTGGTTTCGCCCATTTGTACGGCTACCCGATCGGCATCGTCGCCAACAACGGTATTCTGTTCTCGGAATCCTCGCTGAAGGGCGCGCATTTCATCGAGCTATGCAGTCAGCGGAACATTCCGTTGGTGTTTCTTCAGAACATCACCGGCTTCATGGTGGGGCGCAAATACGAATCCGGCGGCATCGCGAAGGATGGCGCCAAGCTGGTGACTGCCGTTTCCACGACCGCGGTTCCCAAGTTGACACTGATCATCGGCGGCAGTTATGGCGCCGGAAACTACGGCATGTGCGGGCGCGCCTACGATCCCCGGTTCCTGTTTATGTGGCCGAACGCTCGCATCTCCGTCATGGGCGGCGAGCAGGCGGCCGGCGTATTGACGACCGTGCGCGCCGGGTCGGCCGATTGGACGCCGGAACAAACCGAAGCCTTCAAGGCGCCGATTCGGGCGCAGTATGAAACCCAGGGCAATCCGTATTATGCGAGTGCCCGGCTGTGGGATGACGGCGTCATCGATCCCGCTGATAGCCGCCGCGTGCTGGGGCTTGCCTTATCCGCCGCCTTGAACAAACCCTTGCAGGAGACACGTTTCGGCGTGTTCCGGATGTGACCGAAATGTTCCGGACCCTGCTCATCGCCAACCGAGGCGAAATCGCCTGCCGCATCGCCCGCACCGCTCGACGGATGGGGATAGAAACGATCGCGGTGTACTCTGAAGCCGATGCCACTGCGCTGCATGTCCAGGCGGCAGACCGAGCATACCCGATAGGCTCAGCGGCCGCGCGCGAAAGCTATCTGAATATTCCCCGGATTATCGAAACCGCCCGCGCGGCCGGTGCGGAAGCGATCCATCCCGGCTACGGCTTCCTGTCCGAAAACCCGGCGTTCGCGGATGCCTGCGCGGCCGCGGGGATCGTGTTTGTCGGTCCTCCGGCCTCGGCTATGCGCGCCATGGGGTCGAAATCAGCCGCCAAGGCGCTGATGGAAAAATCGGCGGTACCGCTGCTGCCGGGTTATCATGGCGACCGGCAAGAGGCGGATTTCCTGGAAGACCAGGCCGTTCGGGTCGGTTTTCCGGTCGTTATCAAAGCGGTCTCCGGCGGCGGCGGTCGCGGCATGCGGGTTGTGACATCAGCGGCCGATTTCGCGGCGTCATTGGCCTCCGCTCGCCAGGAATCCGCCTCTGCCTTCGGCGACGACCGCGTGCTGATCGAACGCTATTTGCAACGGCCGCGCCACATCGAAGTGCAGGTGTTCGCCGACATGCAAGGCAATGCGGTGCATCTGTTCGAACGCGACTGCTCTGCCCAACGCCGCCACCAGAAAGTGCTGGAGGAAGCCCCCGCACCCGGCCTGTCCGCAACCCAGCGCGACGCCATGGGCGCCGCCGCCGTCGCGGCCGCGAAAGCCGTCGGTTATGTCGGGGCAGGGACTGTCGAATTTGTCGCCCAGGACGACGGATTTTTCTTCCTGGAAATGAACACCCGCCTGCAGGTCGAACACCCGGTTACCGAAATGGTCACCGGCTTCGACCTGGTCGAATGGCAGTTGCGCGTGGCCTCCGGCGAACCTCTGCCTGTCACCCAATCCGCCATCACCCTGACCGGCCACGCTATCGAAGCCCGTATCTACGCCGAGGACCCGGCCAGGGATTTCGCTCCCTCCGTCGGCCGGTTGGCCCTGTTCCGCACGCCGCCAGAAACCGAAGGCGTGCGCATCGACACCGGCTTCACCACCGGCGATACGGTATCGATCCACTACGACGCCATGCTGGCCAAACTGATCTGTCACGGCCCGACCCGAGAGGTGGCGCTCCGCCGGATGTTTCAAGCGCTGTCCGACTGTACTGTCGCCGGCGTTGCCAGCAACCTGGATCTGCTGGGGCGTATCGTTTCGCATAGGGATTTCATCGCCGGTGGCATCGACACCGGTTTCATCGCCCGCGAAGGCGCGACGTTGCTGGTCGCACAAGCCACCCCGACCGCCGAAATCCTGGCGATCGCCGCCCTCGCGGTCCTGACGGCGGAGACGCACGTCAGTAACGAGCCCTGGGATGCGCGCGATCTGTGGTGGGTGAACACCACTCTGCAACGAGTTCTGGCCTTCACTGACGGGGAAACAGCCCACCCGGTCACAGTCAGCCGCGAAAAAGACGGGTGGCGCATCGGCGACATCCTGGGGATAGCCGAACACCTGCCGGACGGCCGCCTGCGCGTATCGCTGGACGGCGTCCGGCGGACAGTCTCGGTCGCCATAGACCACCACAACGTGACGCTAAGAGATAGTGGTCTGACGTGGCGGCTGACCCTGCCAGACCCTCTGGCCTCGGCCGAGGAAGAAGAGGACGCCGGCGACCGCCTGATCGCCCCGATCCCCGGCCTGGTGACGCAGGTTATGACGGCACCGGGAGACCACGTCACACGCGGACAGGTCCTCGTGGTGCTGGAGGCGATGAAGACCGTCTTCCGCCTGGCCGCCCCGGCCGACACCGTCGTCGCGTCAGTATCCTGCGCCGCGGGAGAGATGGTGCAAGAGGGCCAGGTGCTGGTGGGGTTTGAGGAAGCCCCCGCGGTCATTTAAGGCGCCGCCGATCCGGGTTAACGATAATGTTTGGCGGCCCTGTCCTGTAGCTGTGACTACAGTCTGGAATATTGGGGGATTCCAGATGAATGGTGTCACAAAACTGGGCGCAATGGCGCTTCTGGCCGCAACGACCATCCAGCTCGCGCTTGCCGACGAAATGCCGTCGCGCAAGCCGGGCCTGTGGCAAGTCGTCATGGACCGACCGGGAAAAAATATGCCGCAACATGAGATCAAAAGCTGCATCGATGCCAATACCGATGCCGAAATGTTCAAGATGGGTATGGCAACGGCACAAGGCATGTGCTCCCGTCTGGAAAGCCACCGGGACGGTGATGTCTTCACAACAGGCGCCGTCTGCAAAGTCAACGAAACCCAAATGACCACGCACTCGGTGAGTCACTTCACCGGCGACACCGCTTATCACACCGATATCAACACCAGGTTCGATCCACCGATGATGGGGAAATCCGAATCGGTCATGACTCAGGATGCAAAATGGACCGGTCCCTGTCCGCCAGACATGCAGCCCGGAGACATCGTGATGGGCAACGGCATGAAGATGAATTTGAAGTCGATGGCGGCCGAAAAGTAGGATTGTCGTCCCGCGACCGCGGCGGTCCCGGAAAGCCTCATGCCTATTGCGTCAAAGCGCCAATGCCGGGCGAATATGCTGCCGCAAACGCTCGCGAACCGCCTCACAGTCTAACTCGGACAGGCGCCCGATCGTGAAGGCGAGCCGGCTGTCGATCGCCGCGAATTTGGCGGTTAGAGCGATGACGTATCGTTATGACACGGTCGCGGTCTGATCGGTGATCGTAACGTAGTCCGGCTGCCACGCTCTTGACTGTCATAGCCGACTTCTTCACGGGGCCACTGAACTCTCGCTTTTTAGTCGTTGCCCCACCGCCAGTGTGGCGGCTCGCCCTTGAACCAAACTACCGCCACGAGAAGTACGGAGAGACCCATAACGTAAATGAGGAAGGCACCGCGCGCCGCTCTCGGGGGAAAAATCAAAAAAACCACAGCGAGCAGTCCGAAAAAAATGGACAACGTGAGCCAGCCTTCCCAGGTAATCGGAAGCCCCCATCCCCAGCCGTAACGCTTTGCCGGAAACCAATAGGTATTTTGCATTCCAGGCCCGCTCCCGTTCAATGTCTGTGTCGGGTAGGATTCCCAGCCCTAAACCAGCGTTGCTCACAAGGATAACCGCGATAAGGACACCAGAACAGGACCGTGAGACACTGGTTGCGCTAAACCATCACTATGTCCGTTCCGTCGGCGAGGCCGACACGGCATGGTTCGAGACCAGCCTCGCCAAGGATTTTCTTAACACCAATCCGGACGAAACGCTAATGGGACGCGCCGCCTTCATCGCCCAAACATCGCGTGTTTCTGGCTTGCGGAACATTCGCGAGCACGCCGCCGTTGTACGGCCGTTCGGCGACTTTGCTATCACCCACGCGCGGACAACCGTCCAGCAGCCGGACGGATTGGAAGGTGGTGGGCGCTACACCAATGATTGGCTGGTCCGCGAAGGAAGCTGGCGTTGCGTCTCGGCGCGCGTCACGCGGCTCTGACTTCGGACCCCATCGGTTGCGTCATTCGCCACCTCCTGTATGGAGTCCCTGTAACAGCATCAGGAGGAGGAAGCGTGCCAACCGAAACCGGCCTGCGGTCCGCCGCCGAGAGTGTCCCGTTGGACTGGGAGGCGGTCCGCACCTATCTCGCGGCCAACGGCCATCGACTGGACGCCGACCCACCGCCGCGCCAGTTCGCCGGCGGTTTGGCGAACCTTAACTATCTGATTTACCTCGACGGCAAGCCCGCCGTTCTGCGCCGTCCGCCGATGGGGGAATTGCCGGCCGGCGCGTACGACATGGCGCGCGAGTTTCGGATTCTGTCGCGCCTGCCGGACGCCTTGCCGTTCATCGCACGCGGGTTGCACCTGTGCGACGACCCGTCGATCATCGGCCAGCGTTTCCAGATCATCGAATACCGAGCGGGATTGGTGATCCGGGAACATTTGCCGCCGGAACTGGCGCACCGGCCGGAAATCGGCGCCCGCCTGTCGCAAGTCTTGCTGGAGACCATCGCCGCCATCCACGCCGTCGATACAAAGGCGATCGGACTGGACGACCTCGGCCGCCCCGAAGGTTTCCTCGCACGCGGCGTCTCTGGCTGGCGCAAGCGCGGTCTGGCGGCGAAGGAGGACGGTACTGATGCCCTGCACCACGACGTCGGTTCCTGGCTGGAACGCAACATCGTTCCGGAGGGTAAGCCCGCCCTGCTGCATAACGACTTTAAACTGAACAACATCATCCTCAATCCGGACGATTTTTCGCCCCGCGCCGTCGTGGATTGGGACCAGGGCACGCGCGGCGATCCGCTGTTCGATTTCGCCACGCTGATAACGTACTGGATTCACGCCGACGACCCGCCCGCCATGCACGACATGGAACAGATGCCCGCCGTCGAGGCCTGCCTGTGTTCCCGCCAGGAAGCCGTGGCGGAATATGCCCGGATCTCCGGCCGCGATATGTCCAACTTCCTGTTTCATCGGGTGCTGGCGATGTACAAATTGTCGGTGATCTTTCTGCAACTCGGTTTGCGCTATCGCATGGGGGCGACGCAGGAGCCTCGCTACGCTCCGCTGACTGGTATCGGCACCGGCATTCTGGAATTCACCCACGAAATCGCCCAAGGGCGCGCTTTCTAATCCGGGGACTACCCGGTCATCTCTATCCGAGGAACGCCGCATGGACTTTTCCCTGTCTCCCGAACTGCAAGAGTTGCAGCAGCGGACACGCGCTTTCATCCGTGACAAGATCATTCCCATGGAAGGCGACCGCCGCCAGACCAGCCATGGCCCGACGGAAGAACTCCGGCGCGAACTGGTCGCATTGGCCGCCGCCGAGGGGCTGGTCGCGCCGCATGTCGGGGTGGAATACGGCGGCATGGGCCTGTCGCACGTCGGCAAGGCGGTGGTGTTCGAGGAAGCCGGTTATTCGTTACTCGGTCCGGTCGCGATGCACATCTTCGCCCCCGACGAGGGCAATATGCACCTGCTTGAAGCCGTCGCTTCGACAGAACAGAAAGACCGCTGGTTGCGTCCGCTGGCGGCGGGCAGGACGCGGTCCTGCTTCTGCATGACCGAACCTGCGCCGGGCGCCGGTTCCGACCCGGCCGCGATGCTGACGACGGCAGTGAAAGACGGCAACCACTACGTCATCAACGGCGACAAATGGTTCATCACCGGGGCCGAGGGCGCCGCTTTCGCCATTATCATGGCCAAGGGTGAGGACGGTCACGCAACAATGTTCCTCGCCGACATGGACACGCCGGGGATCGAGATCGTGCGCGCCATGGACAGCCTGGACAGCGCCTTTGCCGGCGGCCACGCGGTGATGCGGTTCACCAACGTCCGCGTGCCCGCCAGCGATATTCTGGGTGAGCCGGGGAAGGGGTTCCGTTACGCTCAGGTACGGTTGGCGCCAGCTCGGTTGACGCACTGCATGCGATGGCTGGGTGCCGCCCGTCGAGCGCATCAGATTGCCACGGATTATGCGCTGAAGCGGGAAGTGTTCGGCCAGAAGCTGATCGGGCACGAGGGCGTCGGCTTCATGCTGGCCGACAACGAAATGGATATCCGTATGAGCCGGCTGTCGATTTTGCATACCGCCTGGCTGCTGGATCAGGGCGAACGCGGCGGCACCGAATCGTCGATGTCGAAGGTGTTCGTGTCGGAGGCAGTCTGGCGCGTGGTCGATCGTTGCGTCCAGGTGCTGGGTGGCCAGGGCGTGACCGGCGAAACTTTGGTTGCCCGCATCTTCAACGAGGTTCGTGGTTTCCGCATCTACGATGGCCCGTCCGAAGTGCATCGCTGGAGCCTGGCGCAACGCATTGCCCGTAATGGAGCCAACTGGTGAGCGACTTCGATCTGACCGGCAAAGTCTGTATCGTCACCGGTGCCGGACGGGGGATTGGGCGGGGCATGGCGGAAGGCCTCGCCCGCCACGGCGCCACCGTCATCTTGTCCGGAAGAACCCGATCCACCCTGGAAGAGGCGGCCGCCGCGATCGGCGACAAGGCGATCGTCGTGACGGCGGACGTGTCGAAGGAAGCCGACGTTCTGGCTTTGCGCGATACGGTGCTGCAACAGTGCGGCCGCATCGACGTGCTGGTCAACAACGCAGGCGTGAACGCGATCTTCAAGGGCATCGAGCGCACAACGTTGCAAGAATGGCAGGAGATGATCGACGTCAACCTGACCGGCGTGTTCCTGTGCTGCAAGCACCTGGGCGGCGCCATCGGGGCAGGCGGGTCGGTCATCAACGTCAGTTCGGTAGCCGGCCATGGGGGATTACCCCGATCGGTGCCCTACTGCGCATCCAAGGGCGGTGTCGAAATGCTGACCAAGGCGCTGGCGTTGGATTGGGCGAAGCGTAATGTCCGCGTCAACACCCTGGCCCCGGGTTGGGTCGATACCGATCTGACCCACGGCCTGTTGGAGCACGATGTCCACGGCAAACGTCTGCTGGACCGCACGCCGCTCGGACGGTTCGCCACGCCGAAGGATATGGCGGGCGGCGTGGTGTTCCTGGCCAGCGACGCCTCGGCGTTCATGACCGGGCAGAGCCTTGTTATTGATGGCGGCTGGGGAGCGGAGTAACGAAACCGACTTACTAACAAGCGCGTCACACTGGTGCGATATGGCCCGGCTTGTCCGGGCCACCCCTGACTCGACGGTGCCGCGATAGGTGGCCCGGACAAGCCGGGCCATGACGATGGGACGCAAGAATATAGCTAGCAACGTGCGGTGGTATTAATTCGATACCATCCTATACTGTCGGTTCCCACTTGCCTTTGACAGGTTCAGCCTCGCCATCGCCCGGCCACGGCGGCATGGTGACGGCGACGGCGGTCAGCGGCTGATCGCCAAGACAGCGGAACTGGAAGACGGTCCCAACCGGGATCGTCAGGCAGGTTTCGGCCGACAACGATACGATCTCCCCGTTCCGTCCATCGGCCGACCGCCACATCTGGCCCACCCCGGACAGCACATACCAGATTTCCTCGACCGTCCGGTGGCGAACCGCCCGAGAAACCTGCCCGGCCGGCAGCAGAAAATGCGCCATGCTGCCGCCGGGGACGGACAACAGAATACGCACCTCCGACCCGTCCGGCGCCAGCACAGTCCGATCCAGTGGTAACGCCATCGTTGAACCCGTCTGCATGCCCCGCCCGTCCTGTGATCACCGCCCCAACTAAACGCCAAAACCGTCCGAGGCCAGCTAACCGCGCCATGCGAAGCTGCTAGACTTCACCGCATGGAAGCCCACGCCATCGACACCTCGATCTATAAAGAAGCTCTCGTCGTACTCGGCGCGGCCGGCGTCGTCATCCCGCTGTTCCACCGTCTGCGAGTCAGTTCCGTCCTTGGCTTCATGCTCGTCGGCGTGGTCGTTGGCCCATTCGGCATCGCCTCGTTCGCGCCGCATCTGCCGTGGCTCTCCGTTATTACCCTGGGCGAGCCGGAGTCGATCGCGCCCATCGCCGACCTGGGTGTCGCGCTGCTGCTGTTCATGATCGGCCTGGAACTGTCGTTCGAGCGTTTGTGGCTGATGCGCCGGCTGGTGTTCGGTCTGGGCAGCCTACAGGTCGTGTTCAGCGCCGCCGGCCTCGCTGCCGCCACGATTGCGCTTGGCTACACCTGGAACACCGCCATCGTCATTGGCTTGGCGCTGGCGATGTCGTCAACCGCCGTGGCGATCCAGGTCCTGGCCGAGGAAAAGCGCCTCAACACCCCGACCGGCCGCACCGCCTTCGCGATCCTGTTGTTCCAGGACCTCGCCGTCGTCCCCATCCTGTTCGCCGTGGGCGCGCTCGGTCCCGCCAATCACGCGGGCAGCGCGGTTGGGATCGGCCTTGCCATCGGCCAGGCCGTCCTCGCGGTCGCCGCCGTCGTTTCTCTCGGCCGGCTGGTGCTGCGCCCGTTGTTCCGCAGCGTCGCACGCACCCACAGCGCGGAGCTGTTCGTGGCCGCCTGCCTGCTGGTGGTGATCTCCACCGGCCTCGCCACCGCCGCCGCCGGCTTGTCGATGCCGTTGGGCGCGATGATCGGCGGACTGCTGCTCGCCGGCACGGAATATCGCCGTCAGGTCGAAGTCACGATCGAGCCGTTCAAAGGCTTGTTCGTCGGTGTGTTCCTGATCTCGATTGGCATGAGCCTGGATATCCGGACCGCGGGGGCCCACCCGCTGCTGGTGTTCGGCGGGTCAGGGGTGGTGATCCTGCTGAAGCTGCTGATCATCGCCCCGGCTGTCCGAACCTTCGGGGCGACCTGGACCTCCGGCCTGCAAACCGGCCTGCTGCTGGGGCCGGGCGGCGAGTTCGGCTTCGTCATCGTTTCGGTTGCAATAGCCGAGCACTTGTTGGCGCCGGACGTGGCGGGGATCGTGCTGTTCATTACGGCTTTGACGATGGCAACCATACCATTGCTTTCGAAGCTCGGCAATACCGCCCGCCTGTTGCCGCAAACGCAGGTGGACCCCGCCTTGCTGGTTCCGGACACTTCCGACGCGCTGCCCAGGGTGATCATCGCCGGCTTCGGGCGGGTCGGTCAGACGGTCGCCGCGATGCTGGAGACCCACAAAGTTCCTTACGTCGCCATCGACAGCGACCCGAGGCGCGTCGCGGTGCAAAGACAGCAAGGCAAACCCGTCTATTTCGGCGACATTACGCGGATTGAGCTGCTCCGTCGCGTGCATCTGGGTTCGGCCCGTGCCCTGGTCGTGACCCTGGACGATACCGCCGCCGCGGATTCCCTGGTGGCGGGTGCGCGGGCTGAACGGGCGGACCTGCTGATCGTCGCCCGCGCCCGCGATGCCAACCACGCGGCGCATTTGTATCGCATCGGGGCCTCCGACGCGGTGCCCGAAACGATCGAGGCCAGCCTGCAACTGTCGGAAGCGGTGCTGGTCGATGTCGGTGTGGCGATGGGGCCGGTAATCGCCTCTATTCACGGCAAGCGTGCGGAGATGCAGGCGGCGATCAAAGCCATGGCACCGGATGCGGATATTCGCAGTCTCGGGCATCGGCGTTTGCGCGACAGGTTGTAGCCGAGGGCTGCTCCGCCAGGTAGGTTGGGCGGCCGGAAAAAGCCCCCGATGGCGCGGTGCCATCGGGGGAGCCGTCATCAGGTGATGGCGTGAGCCAACAGGCCGGTCAGGTTCGCGGTGGTGGCCCCGTCGATCATGGCGATGCCGACCGGCGTGCTACTCGACGCGACTGAAAGCACCGCGCCTTTCGCCGAATCGGTCACGCTCAGGTAGTTCGAAAGGGTCGAAGCCGCGCCATTCCAGTTGGTGGCCGCCAACGCCGTCCGGAGATCCAACGTGTCACCGTTGGTCAGGATGTTGTTGGTGAACGTGTCGTATCCTTTACCGGCGGCGGCGAGGACATAGCTGTTGTTGCCTCCGGTGTCGGTGATGGAGTCTTTTCCTCCGGACAGCGACACGATGTCGTTCGACCCGCTGATGAAGACCATGTGGGCTCCGGCCGTCGCCACGACCTCGATGTTGCTGGCGCTGATCGTGGCACTTGTCTGCGACTGCGGAATGGTCGTCGTCGGCGGCAACGGGCTGGTCGTGGTGCCGCTGGACCAGGCGGCGGTCGGACTGGTCTTGTCGAACCACATGCCGCTGGTGTTTTCCTGCCAGACCGCCCCTTTGACGTACGCCAGTTCGGTGACATTGGCTGTCGTGAGGTCGGCCGTGCCGTTCATCGCAACCCGGTTGCCCGAGGTGATTGTCCACTGGTTGCCGCTGGTATCGGTGATCGCTGCTGTGGTGCGGGCCATTACCACGGTATCGTTGGGAGACGATGTGACTGTGACAGGCGGTGTGGTAACCGGCGGCGTGGCGGGCAGCGGGCTGGTTGCGGTCCCGCCGGTCCAACCGGCGGCCGGACTGGTCTCTCCCCACCAAAGGGCACTGGCGTTCTCCTGCCAGATGGTCCCGTTAACATACGCCAGTTCGGTGACGTTGGCCGTTGTGACATCGGCCGTGCCGTTCACCGCCACCTGAGCACCGGAGGTGATGGTCCACTTATTACCGGCGGCATCGGTGATCGCCGAGGCTGAGCCCGCCATGACAACGGTGTCGTTGGCGGACGGAGTGACGGTGACCGGCGGTGTGGTCACCGGTGGCGTGGTTACCGGTGGCGTAGTGGCTGGCAGCGGGCTTGTAGCGGTCCCGCCGGTCCAACTGGCTGTCGGGCTGGTCTTCCCATACCAAAGACCGCTGGCGTTCTCCTGCCAGATGGTCCCGTTGACAATGGCCAGTTCGGTGACACTGGCCGTCGTGGTGTCAGCCGTGCCGTTTACCGCGACCTGACCGCCCGATGTGATGGTCCACACGTTGCCGCTGGCATCGACAATCGAGGCGGCCGAGCCTGCCATGACGATGGTGTCATTGGCTGAAGGATTGCCGGCCGGTGCGCCCGGTGGGGTGGTTACCGGCGGCGTTTGAACCGGGTTAACGGTGAACGAGCCGGCCACTTCCTGTCCGAACGACGTGAGGGCCCCCGATCCGTTCGTCAGATTGTCGTTTTGCCCTGAGTCCCAGCCCCAGGCGACGCCGCCTGAGGTCTCGCTGGCCTGCTGCACCGCCGTCAGGACCTGACTGCCGTTCGCGTCGGTCGTCGAGCCATTCGTGGACGGACCATACTCGCCGATGATGACGGGCACGGCACCGCTGGCGCTGATCATGGTCTGCGACCCTTGGACGAGCGAGGCCAGAGACGCATTCACGGTCGATTGGCTGGTGCTGTAGTTCGAGTCCCAGCCATAGAAATGGGCATCGGCGACAATGTTGGTCATTGACGTATAAACGGTCGGGTCCATGCCCTGGCTTGAGATGCTCGATCCCGGGTAGCCGCCGCCGGGCACCTCCATCATGATCGTGCTGGTGTTCCCGGTGCCTCTGATGGCGTTATAGGTCGCCTGTTCCCAGGCAGACAATCCGCCGGCGGGCGGCTCGTTGTCCGTGCCGAACCAGACATAGGGGTTGGACTTGTAGGCGCTCGCCACCGCTGCATACCAGTTCGATTCAGCCGTCAGTTGCGATCCGGTGAAGGCGCTGCCACTGCCGCCGCCCGCGTTGGAGCCGGTGCTGTTGGTATGATCTTCCAGTTCGACCACCACGCCCGCGGCCGACATGGTTTGGATGAACGACGCATAAGCGGAGGGCGACTGGTAGCTGTAAACATTCAGTCGAACGAAATTGAGGCCGGGAAAATCCGCCAGGATCTGAGAGGCGTTGCCCATCTGGCTATCGTAAACATTCATGCCCTGGGCTCGGAATACGTTGCCGTTTGGGTCGATGATCTGACCGTTTACCGTTTGAAATTGACCATTGCCGCTCATGAAAGCTCCCGAAGAAGTGATGTCCGTGGAGGGTCTTTTCACGAGGACGTGATCACAGTCAAAGCGATTTGGGCCGGGTGTTAGTGGCCGATCGACTGCGTTACGGGGTATGTCATAACACTATAGCGGTTCATTATTGGCATTTCGGTGAGGATGCATCGGAATTTATATCATTTTCGTTATCTAAATGATATATATATCGACACCAATGCTCGAAATGGCATTGGGGAGCTATTTTTCTTAAAGCAATGTTATTGTATTCAATCCGATTCGTAACGCATATATTTCTTTCTCTCCTGCTTACGGAAATGTCCGCCGTGCGTGGTGCCCTTGCGGTTGCGAGATCGTTCGGAATTTTGCTGCTGGGGCTGCGCCGGTCTTTCCCTCAGTGGCGGCGTATCGGGGGACGCCTACCTGCCAGGCCGCCCAACCAGCCAAGCGGGTTTCATCGTCGGTCATCGCGCGTTGCCGGCGCGGACCTTCGAAGCCGGCGGATGGCCATAGACTGTGACGATCCTGTCAACGCCCCGGGGGACGGTTCGGTCACGGCCGAACCGTCCCGGCCTGCACATATCGACGGTCCGGTCTATACTCCCGCCCCATGAGCGACATTACCCGCATGGCCTCGATCGCCGCATTGCTCGGCGATCCGGCCCGAGCCAATATTTTGACGGCGCTGATGGATGGGCGGGCGCTGACGGCGAAGGAACTGGCATTCGCCGCGCATGTCTCGCCACAGACCACCAGCGGGCATCTGGCGCGGCTAACTGACGCCGATCTGCTGAGCGTGGAGAAGCAGGGGCGACACCGGTATTTCCGGCTGGCCTCGCCGATGGTCGGGCAGATGCTGGAAAGCGTCATGGCGGTCGCTGGTCCGGAGCCGGGACGAACCACCGCATGGCGGGGTGGCGAGGCCCTCCGCACCGCACGCACATGCTACGACTATTTGGCCGGCCGGCTCGGTGTTGCGCTGGCCGACTCGCTGACCGCCGCCGGCCATGTCGCGCTGTCGCCGGACGGTGGCGAGGTCACCGATCGGGGTCATGCCTTCCTGAGCGGCTTCGGCGCCGAACCGGCGGCCGGAAAGCGCGTCTTCTGCCGCCCGTGCCTGGACTGGAGCGAACGCCGCCCACACATCGCCGGCCGCCTGGGCGCGGCTTTGGCATCACGCTGTCTGGACCTGGGGTGGATCGCGCGTCAGCGCGACTCGCGCGCGGTCACCATCACCGCAGCGGGAGCACACGGTTTCGCCGAACACTTCGGCATACATATTGATGGGTAATTGGGGGGCTTCTGTTGCCCGGTGCCCCCCGAACCGCGCCTATCGCTTATGCAGCGACGGCGAGCGCCTGATTGTCATTGGCACTTGTGATTTGACCCGATAACGGCGGAATCATGCCGGGCAAAAGAAGAGTCTTTACCACGCGTGTCGAGCCTGTTTCGCCCCCATATGTCCCGCTGTTCCGGGATGAATGGTGGAGGCGCCGGGCACTGCCCCCGGGTCCACAACGATTATTCCACGCTCCGTTTATCGCCATAGTCAGCAAGCTGACGACACCTATGTAGGCTGACCGGCCGGCATGTTCAAGCACCATTCCTGATTGAGCTTGTTCATGGACATGTCACAGTCCCGTTGGTAGAACCCGCGTGTTTCCGGCATCCCGACCGGTTCGGCATTCCTATCGGCGGCCCTGCTCATGAAGATCGTAGCCTGCAACAGCAATCGTCCTCTTGCGGAGGCTGTCGCCCGCATCCTCGGCCTGTCGCTGACCAAGGCCTCCATACGGCGTTTCGCTGACATGGAAGTGTTCGTCGAGATCCAGGAAAACGTGCGCGGCGAGGACGTTTTCGTCGTCCAACCGACCTCGTTCCCGGCCAACGACAACCTGATGGAGTTGCTGATCACGCTGGATGCGCTGCGCCGCGCCTCCGCCCGTCGCATCACCGCCGTTATTCCCTATTACGGATACGCCCGGCAGGATCGCAAATCGGCCGGACGCACGCCGATCTCTGCCAAATTGGTGGCGAATCTGATCACCGAAGCCGGCGCCAACCGGGTCCTGACCATGGACCTGCACGCTGGCCAAATTCAGGGCTTTTTCGACATTCCGGTGGACAACCTGCCAGCCGCGCCGCTGTTCAGCCGCGATATCGAGGAACGCTACAAGGGCCGCGACATCATGATCGTGTCGCCCGATGTCGGTGGTGTGGTCCGAGCCCGGGCGATCGCCACGCGGCTGAACTGCGATCTCGCCATCATTGATAAGCGGCGCGAGCGGGCCGGGCATTCCGAGGTCATGAACATCATCGGCGACGTGGTCGGCCGCGACTGCATCCTGGTCGATGACCTTGTCGATTCGGGTGGCACGCACTGCAACGCCGCCGATGCGCTGATCAAACGCGGTGCCCGGTCGGCCAGCGCCTATGTCACGCACGGCGTTCTGTCCGGTGCGGCCATTTCCCGCATCGCGTCCTCGCCGATCGAGATGATGACGATCACCGACTCGATCCTGGCCACGGACGAAGTTAAGCGCTGCGACAATATCCGGGAACTGACCATTGCCCCGCTGTTGGCCGAGGCGATGCGCCGGATCAGCGACGAAAGTTCGGTCAGCTCGCTGTTCGATTGACCCGGTGAGCCGCTGAGTCGGCCCGCGGGGGCGGGCCGACCGGTCGTCACGCGCGTGCCACTGGACGAACCGGGCGCGAACCGGCATGGTCGGTAACAATCGATCGGCCGCAAACAGCGCTTGTTTGATGGCTGATGCGCTACATCTACGTGTGAACGACCAGGAACCACGCTCAATGGACCACATCATCGGCCAGGCCCCTCCGGCTGCCGGACCCGCCGCAAATATGGCCAACATGATCGTCGATGGCGATCAGAAGACCTTCATGCAGGACGTGATCGAGGCCTCGCGCACGATCCCGGTCATCGTCGATTTTTGGGCGACCTGGTGTGGCCCATGCAAGCAACTGACCCCGACGTTGGAGAAGGTGACCAAAGCCGCCGGTGGCCGCGTCAAACTGGTCAAGATCGACATCGACGCCAATCAGCAATTGGTGCGTCAGCTCACCCAGCTTGGCCTGCCCATGCAGTCCGTTCCGACCGTCGCGGCGTTCTGGCAGGGCCAGATCGCCGATGTGTTCCAGGGCGCGCAGCCGGAGTCGGAGGTGAAGCGCTTTGTCGAGGCGCTGTTGAAAGCGTCCGGCGGCACCATGCCCACCGCCGACCTGCTGGCAGCGGCGAAAGCGGCGCTGGATGAAGGCGATGCGCAGCAGGCCGGTGAACTGTTCAGCGCGCTGCTCGGCGAGGAACCCGAGAACGGCGACGCCTGGGGCGGCCTGATTCGGGCGCTGATGGCCATGGGCCAGGAAGACGCGGCGGAAGACGCGCTGGCGCAGGTTCCGGAAAAGATCACCGATCACGCCGAGGTTTCGGGTGCCCGCAGTGCGCTGACGCTGGCGCGTGAAGGCCGAGCGGCAAAAGATCAGATGCAGTCGCTGCAGGACCGGCTGGCGGCGGACCCGGCGGATCATCAGGCTCGGTACGATCTGGCGACCGCGCTTAACGCGATGAATGAACACGAGCAGGCGGCCGAAGCCCTGTTGGAAATCATCCGCCGCGCCCGCACCTGGAATGAAGGTGCCGCTCGGTTGCAGCTTCTGAAATTCTTCGAGGCCTGGGGATCCGACGACCCCGCGACCTCGGCGGCCCGCCGGCGCTTGTCGGCATTGTTGTTTAGTTAGATGGCCGCGTTTCACCCGCGGCTGGAAAGTCTGCCGTCCGAGTTCGGGGTCTTCCCGCTGGACGGCGCATTGCTGCTGCCGCGGGGGAAGCTGCCGCTTAACATTTTCGAAGCGCGTTATCTGGCGCTGACGCTGGACTCGCTGGCCGCCGGCCGGATGTTCGGCATGATCCAGCCCGATCCGCATGCGGCGGAACGCGGCGGAGAGCCGGGGCTCTATAAAATCGGCTGCCTTGGGCGGTTGTCGTCGTTCAGCGAAACCGACGATGGACGGTTGCTGATCACATTGAGCGGCCTGGTCCGGTTTACCGTTGCCGCCGAACTTGCCCCACATGCGGGGTACAGGCGTGTGCGCGGCGACTTTTCCGCCTTTGCCAGCGATCTGGAGCCAACGCGTCCGCCGATCGAGATTGAGCGCGATAAAATCCTGACCGCGCTGCGGGCCTATTTCAGCCGCCGCAACGTCGAGGCGAACTGGGATGCCATACGCGGCCTGTCGGACGACGCGCTGATCGTCACCCTGGCGATGGCGTGCCCGTTCGAGCCGGTGGAAAAGCAGGCGCTGCTGGAAGCCCCGACCGATTCGGATCGTGCCGCGACCTTGCTGGCGTTGCTGCAAATGGGCGCGGCCGGCCCGGATCTGCCCTCCGGTCATTCGGTCAGTTAGGAAATTCCATGTCCGAACCAGACATCTTGTCACCGTCCGTCGATCCCCGTTTGTTGGAGGTCCTGGTCTGTCCGCTGACCAAGACCGCACTGGAATACGATCGCGTCGCCAATGAGCTGATCAGCCGCAAGGCCGGCCTCGCTTACCCGATTCGCGACGGCATCCCGATCATGTTGCCGGAAGAAGCCCGGACGCTGGAGGATTAATGGCCGTTCCCACGGAAATCCGTCTGGACCGCGCGACCCGCGTACTCCATGTGTCATTCGACGATGGAACCCGATACGCCCTCCCAGCCGAATACCTGCGCGTGGAAAGCCCGAGTGCCGAGGTCCAGGGTCACAACCCCGGCCAGAAGCAGACGGTCGCTGGCCGGCGGCATGTCGGCATTATCGCGATCGAGCCGGTTGGCCACTATGCCGTCCGGCTGGTGTTCGACGACCTGCACGATTCCGGGATTTTCTCCTGGGACTATCTGGCCGAACTCGGGCGCGAGCAGGACAAGCGGTGGGCCGGATATTTGGACGCGCTCGCCTCGCGCGGATTGTCGCGGGAGCCAGGGTAGGCGACGGATCAGCCCGGACGGCCCGGTATAATGGCGCCTCGCGCCCGCCGCCTGAGCGAGGCCGATCAGGAGTTGTGGGCCAGTTACGCCCAAAAATTGGCCCCGTTGCGGGGGCGAGTCGCGAAACGTCAGGCCGAACCGGCGCCTAAAAAGGTGGTTCCGGTCGAACCGGACCCGGAGGCTCCGGTGCCGCATGTGCCGGCGGTGGTGGCCAAGCCGCGGATGAAGACCACGGCTTTGGCCGTCGGCACCCAGCCGGGCGGCATCGACAAGGCGACCTGGCATCGCTTCCAATCCGGCAAACTGCTGACCGCCCGGCGGTTGGACCTCCACGGGATGACGGCGCAGCGGGCCTTTCAGGCGCTGGTGCCATTTTTGCGCACCGCCCATGCTGAACAGGTCCGGTGCGTGGAAGTCATCACCGGGCGGGGCAGTGGCGAGACCGGCGGGGTCATTCGGCGCGAGTTTCCGCATTGGCTCAATCTGCCGGAGATCCGGCCGCTGATCCTGGGGGCGGCACATCCGCATGCGCTCAATCATGGCTCTGTCCGGCTGATTTTGCGGCGCATCCGGTGACGCCATTCGGTGTTCGGGTGCGCGCCTTGCGGGCTGATCGCGGCGTTACCTTGAAGGACCTCGCCGCATCGCTGCAAATTTCGGCGGCGTATTTGTCGGCCCTGGAACATGGCAAGCGAGGGTCTCCCAGTGCAGGTCTGGTGCACCAGGTGAACGAGTATTTCGGGTTGATCTGGGATGAGGCGGACGATCTGTCCCGACTCGCCCGATTGTCCAATCCCCGGGTGACGGTCAATACCGCCGGGCTGACGCCGGAGCAGACGGCTCTGGCCAACCGGCTGGCGCAGACGATCCATCGATTGCCGCCGGAAACCATCGCCACATTGCATGCGGTGTTGGACACGACGGCGTCACAGCCGAAACCACGCTTGCGGCGGTTGGCAGCATCGCGGGCAGGGGGGCGGGAGGCCTGACTTATCCCCGCTAACAGTCCCGCCGACTCTTTACCCATCGTCATGGCCCGGTTTGTCCGGGCCACCTATGCCCTGAAGGTGCCGCAACAGGTGGCCCGGACAAGCCGGGCCATGACAGTGAAAACGATCAACGCGACCGCCAGTTGGTATTATGCCGCGAGCGGCTGCACCATGGCTTCGATTTCGGCGCCGAAGCGGGCCTGCGCCATCGCCAGATCGTAGGCGGTCTGGAGTCCCAGCCAGAATTGCGGGCTGGTGCGGAAGCAGCGGGCGAGACGCAACGCGAGATCCGAGGTTACCGGCTCCTGATCCGCGATCAGCGGGGTGATCTGGCAAGCCGCGACGCCCAAAGCCCGGGCCAAACCGGATGCATCGAGGTGCATCGGTTCCATGTATTCTTCCCGCAACACCCGGCCGGGGTGCATTCGGCGTTTCATGCTTGCCATTTTTGGAAACCCTTGGGTTTTCTATGAGGCGGAACATGACGGCGACTCATGGCAGCAAAATGGCAAGATTCGCCTTATTGTGAGGTGACCCAAATTTATTTCACGCCCCGGCCGAACGTTGCCGCAGCAGATAACGCTGGCGGCCTTCCAGGAGCAATTCGCGCCGCTGATTGTGGATCGTGCTTTTGAATCCCACGACGCCGGTGGTGCGGTTGGGTGTCAGTTCGTCGATCTCCAGGGCCGGATAGATCGTGTCGCCGGCGAACACCGGCTTCAGGAAGCGACTCGACTGCTCGATGAAGCCGACCAGTGAGTCTTCCACGCAATATGGGAACAATCCGGCGCCGGGGGCCGTCTGGATCAGTGATTGCAGGCCGTGCGCCAGCAAACCCGGCATGCCGCGCGCCTTGCAGTACTCCACATCGTAGTGGACCGGGTGGTTGTCACCGCTGGCCGCCTGGAACGCCAGGAACACCGCCTCGGTCATAGTCCGACTCGGCAGCACGAAGCGTTCGCCGATGCGAAAATCCTCGAACCAGCGTTGTTCGGGGACCATGCGGTGCTGCGTGGGATCAAAGGTCATATCGCGCCCGCCGACCGCATCGCGGCGATTCGGTCGGCGGAGAAGCCGATTTCGTGCAAAATTTCGTCCGTATGTTGGCCGACCGAGGGCACATCGCCCATCGGGGCCTCCTGATCGGTGAACTCGAACGGCGGCAGCAGCGCGCGCACCGGGCCGGCGGGCGTGTTGATCTCCCGCCATTTGTCGCGGGCTTCGAACTGGACGTGGTTCCAGACGTCGATCGGCTCGTTCAGCCGTCCGTTGGCGATGCCGGCGTTATCCAGCATCGCCGCGGCCTCCACCGACGTCATGTCGCTGAAGACGGTTTCGATCAGTGCCGTCAGTGCCGGCCGGTTTTGCCGCCGCGCCGCCTGGGAGGCGAAGCGCGGATCGGTCTGGATCTCCGGCCGACCGAGCACTTTGGCGCAGAAGATGGCCCATTCGCGCTCATTTTGCAGGCCGATAATGATCTGGCCGTCCTTGGTCCGGTGCGCCCCGTATGGAGCAATCGCAGGATGCGTGGTCGGGACGCGCGGCGGCGGCGAGCCTGCGTAGGCGTGGCGCAACATCGGATACGTCATCCATTCACCCAGCGCGTCCAGCATGGCGATCTTGACGTTGGCACCCTCACCGGTCCGCCCGCGCCGCACCAGGGCGCCGAGGATTCCGGTCAGCGCATACATCCCGGTCGAGATATCGGCGATCGAGATACCGACGCGGGACGGTTCGTCCTCTGACCCGGTCACGCTGATCAGCCCCGACTCGGCCTGGATCAGCAGATCGTAGGCCTTCTTCTGCACGAACGGCCCGCTTTCGCCGTAACCGGAGATGTCGCACACCACCAGCTTCGGGTTGGCCGGTTTCAGCGCCTCATAGGTCAGGCCAAGCCGAGCGGCGGCGCCGGGGGCGAGGTTTTGGACAAGGACGTCGGCGCCGGCGATCAGCGAGTCCAACGCCGCCCGCGCATCCGTGCGCTTGACGTCCAGCGTGACGCTGCGCTTGCCGCGGTTCAGCCAGATGAAGTGGCTGCACATGCCGTTGACATACTCGTCGTAGGCGCGGGCGAAGTCGCCGTCTCCCGGCCGTTCGATCTTGATCACATCGGCGCCGAGATCGGCCAGATGCCGCGTGCACAGCGGCGCGGCAACAGCGTGTTCCAGCGCGATCACGCGCATGCCTTCCATCGGACGCATTCCGGTCGTTCCCCTTGCCGTTTCGTTGGGGAGAGCAAAGCGCCGGGGCGTGGTGGTTGTCAAAACCGGCGCGGGTCAGACGTGGGGTGTTTTCTTCTTCAAGCCGCCGCGTAGGGTGTGATTTGCAATGCTTCGGCAGGCATCTCGGCCCGCGCCCGCTTCAGGTCGTGGATGGCCTGCAGGTTCAGCCAATACTCCGGCGTGGTGCCGAATGCCTGGCCAAGGCGGATCGCCATCTGAGCGGTGACCGACCGCTCTCCGTTCATGATTCCGGTGACGGCATTGTGCGGGACGTGGATGTGTTCGGCGAATTTGCGCGCGCTCAGGTTCAGGGCCTCAAGTTCGTCGCGCAGGAAACTGCCGGGATGGATTGGGGGGAGGGTGTCGATCGGGTAGGCCATGGTCCTGGTCCTGTTGGATGACGACGTAAGGGTTTAATGGTAGTCTGTGATCTCGACATCATAGGTTTCGCCGGAAACCAAAAGCGTGTCCGTCCGCACGGACGATGGCGAATGAGGTCTCCATCGGAAGCATACTCTGTACTGCGCATTGATTCGGATGCTGTATTGGCCTTTCCGGTCACTAGCCAGAAATCGCTCGGTTTTTCGATCCCTGCATCCTGCAATTGGCATCGGACTTTACCTTGGTTGGTATATGGTATGTACCGCATCACGGTCAAGTAAAATTTTACTTGCCGTCCAGCCGCGCGCGCCGTTGGGGCGCCGGTCCGCGGTGCAGGATGACGTGAAATGATTGAGAAAACGTTAACGGCCGGTGCAAAACCCGGGCGCCGAGGAGAAAATGCATGCGCGGCCGGTGCTGGAAACCGGCGGCATAGGTGTGAAAGGACTGCTACAAGGAAGTGCCGAGACGTGATCGCACCGCGTCCGCCAGACTGCCGTCATCAGCCAGGTATTGCTCGTGCGCCTGGCATCCCCGGGCGATATCGGCTTCCAGTTGATGCCGTGTTCGACAAGCCAGCGCCGGCACGTCGGGTCCCTCGATTGGTGTTTTGGTCACAGGATCACTGCTACGTTTCGAGTCAGCCCAACGTTTGGCCGCCCCAATATCGTGCCGCATGGGTTCAACGTCCCCAAATCGATGCGGCATATACGACGCGATTCATGCCCGTTCAAATAAACGCACCGTCAGCTATTTTCCCGGTGAACGCCCGTCCGGTGCCGCGCCGATGTCCGACCCGGGTTCGTCCGGCACACCGCCCCCGGTCAGCAACTGGTTCGCCATGCCGCGCAACGTCGCCGCTTGCAGGATCGCGGCCTCGCGGTCCTCGGGCGGAAGTTCGGCAAGGTGGTCTTCGATCTCCGCGGCCTCATTGACCATCACGATGGCCATTATCTCCCGCCGACGTTTGTCCGTTACTTCGCCGGTAGGTTCCGGCGCCGCGGCGCTGGCCTCGGGCTGCCGCGCCGCGCGAAAACCGGCCATGGTCTGCGCCGCCAGCATCCGGTCCATCGCCGCATCCGCCAGCGCATCGCTTTCAACGTCCGCCGGCGCGCCGGTCGCCTCGGCATGTGCGGATTCGGCGGCCATGGTCACGGTTTCGGCGTCCTGCGGCCCATCGGAGAAACACAGCGCTTCGCCGTCGTCCTCGCTGAGCGTCCGCCGGTTCTGTTCGGCGGAGCGCGTGCACGCGTTGGCGTTGTTACGCAGCTTTAGCGTCATGGAGACCGGCAGGTCCTCACCGAACGACAGGCTGAGCGAACTCAGGGCCGCGAGGCCATACGCCGTGATCAGCGCGATCGCGATCAAATCCGGAAGGTCTCGCGGCCGGAGCGAATTGACCGTCCCGATCGCCGCCGCTCGGGCCAGGCGGATGTCGCCGCCGGTGATGCCCAGGAACATCGGCGCGAGCAGCGCGACGATCAGGTTCATCACGGTTTGCGCCGGGTGGCGGATGACCGCGATCACCGGGTTGGGGGAGGTGGAGGTCTGAGACATGCCGCGCGCCCTTGCTGAGTGTCGGTGGAATACTATCTCAGGTTGTGCGTGGTGTCAAGACTTAGTTCCTAAGACTGAAGCCTGAAGCTGCGATGCCATATAAAGCCCGAAGGAGCGGCCCGATCCCTATTCCCGAGCCAGGGGATTTTCTTCTTCCACGGCGATAGTCCCGTAAACCTCCGCCAGCGGCGGCACGACATCAATTTCGGGCAGATGCGGCATCGCATCTGGACTCGCAACGATCTCGGACAACCAGTCTGGCCCTCACCGAGCGAGGACAATCGTCACTGTGGGCGGCACCGTGTGGCAAACCACAAACGCGTCGGGATACCGGCCTCGGCCATGAATGATAATCTTCATGTTCGGCTCCGGGGGCTGGCAGGGTTTTCCTGTCAGCCGCGCGGAGAGTCTTCTGAAGATTGAACGTGATCCGGTCATGCGCCGCGGTCGGAATTGACCCGCGTTGATCGAAACAATCCGCTGGCAAAAACCTGGTGGGGGATTCCTGCCATCAACACGGCGATGGGTCCTTGCGTGGTATCATCCCCCGTGGGCGTCCCGCGTGACGTATTGCCCGCGCATGCGGCTTCGCGCCGCCAACAGCGCCGCGAAGCCCAATCCCAACACCGCCATGCTCGCCGGTTCAGGCACGGCCTGCGCGACAGTTCCGTTCAATGTCAGTGAGAAATTGTCGAAATCGGTCAACGTGTTTCGGTTCGAACAGCAGTTCACTGCCGTCAAACCGAAGGTGATGGTGGAGCCGGACGCCGAGAAATCCGGATGCGACGATCCGGGATACGATATGAAACTGGAGGCGGTTAAGTTGGTCAGGGAAACCGTTGTATAGGACCCATTGTAACTTAGGTTAAGTGTTTGCAGGACATAATCTACGCTACCCTGTTGCAGGGCAAAACCTGTGCCTTGTCCATTGCCGTTGATAAAGCTGATCTGGTCGAAGCTGCCTGATAGCGAGGAGATCGCGCCCTGGACCGACGGGTTCCAGGTTGCGTTCGGGTCGAGCGCAACGGCATAAAATTGGGTGGAATTGCCGGTGTGGTTGTTGATCTGAAGGAAGGCGCCCGGGTCGCCGCCGCTCAGATATTCGGTGGCCGAGGCCACACCGGTGGAATGATTTTGTACTTGGCCGATCGACCAATCGCTGAAGGTGCCGTCGCTGAACGATTGCGGTGCCGCGGCTGCTCTGCCACCGGACGCGATCCCCAAGATACCAAACGCCAGGAAGGCCGCACCTGCCAGTCTGTGTATGCCCGCGATGTGTGTCCACGCGGCGAGCGGCTTTACGCAAGAGACGTATTTGCTGTACACAGTCATGTTCCCTGTTGGTTGCGCCGGCTGAAGCGGACCGGCGACACTATTTCACAACTTAATGGCGGATCATCCGCCCTATCATTGAATAATATTATAGCGTTTAAGTTGTCAATAAACATTATTTGTACGAAACAATATAATTTAGACCGCGCGGCACAACCGGTGCCGCTGAGAGGAGCAGAAAAATAGCATAAGGCGTCTGTCCGTCGATGATGCGGTGAATCGTCGCGGTGTGGTGACGTTGAAAGTCCCGGCCACGGCGCCGATCGCCTTCCCGTCCGGGACGAGCTCCCTGGCCAGTTGCTGCTGGTCCGGGCGCATCCTCTTTGGCCGGCCGAAGGCGACACGGCGCGCCTGGGCAGCCACCATGCCGTCGTTTGTCCGACTGATGACGAAAGTGCGCTCGAACTCGGCGATGCCCATGAAGATCGTCATGACTGTCCCGCGGGAAGGGGTTTCACGCATTCATAACATAACATACAGAACATAAGTGAGCTCTGCCGGCTGCTATGCCGACTTTGCCATATGTCCTATGCGCTTTGAGTATGCCCCGGCCCGGGCCTACACCGGGATGGAACGAGATTTCGGTTCCTGCGGCAAACACGAGGCCGTCTCAGTCTCTGTATGGACACCCGGCGCATTGCCTGTTCATATTTCGGGCAAGCGGCGTCCCGGGGGAAAGGATGTCGCATGGAGCGGACAAAGATGAACGATTTCGACCAATCCTTTCTTGAATTCCAGGCCGCACAGCACGTCCGGCGTTCGGCCGAAGACTGGCTCGCGGCGTTTGAAATGGCGTTGGTCTCCGGGGACGGGGCGCGGATCGGCGCTTTGTTCCATCAGGACAGCCATTGGCATGACATCCTGGCCTTCACCTGGCATCGGACCCCGGTCGAGGGCCGGGACCCCATCGCGGCGCGTCTGGCGGCGGAACAGGCGCGCACCGGCGCGCACGGATTTCATCTGCCTCCGCACCGAAGGGCGCCCCGCGGCGTGAAGCGCCTCGGCATCGACAGCGTCGAGGCGATCTTCGAATTCAAGACAGCGGTTGGTCGTGGCGCCGGCATCATCCGCCTGTCGCCGGATGCCGGCGGCGCGATGAAGGCGTGGCTGCTTTCGACGACGCTGGAGGCCTTGGATGGTCACGAGGAGAAAATCGGCGCCAACCGGCCAACCGGCGCCGCCTATTCGCGGAATTTCGGCGGCGACAACTGGGCGGATATGCGCCGCAAGGCCAGCGCCTATGAGGATAGGCAGCCGACAGTTCTTGTCATCGGCGCCGCCCAGGCGGGCCTCGCGATGGCGGCACGTCTTAACCAGCAGGGCGTTGACACGCTCGTCGTCGAAAAATGGCCCCGCATCGGCGATAGCTGGCGGAAACGTTACCATTCGCTGGCGTTGCACAATTCGATCCACCTGAACCACTTGCCGTACATGGAATTCCCGCCAACCTGGCCGAAGTATATCCCGAAGGATATGCTTGGAAACTGGTTCGAGTTCTACGCCGACGTCATGGAAATAAATTGCTGGACCGATACGGAATTCGTCGGCGGCACCTGGAACGAAACCGAAAAATGCTGGACCGCTCGGTTGAAACGAAGCGACGGGACGGAGCGGGTTGTGCGGCCGCGGCATCTCGTCTTCGCCAACGGCGTCAGCTCTTATCCGATGATCCCGGACGTGCCGGGACTGGAGGATTTCAAGGGAGACGTTATTCATTCCGAAGGTTTCGATAGCGGCGCTGGCTGGGAGGGGAAGAACGCGTTCATTCTGGGCACCGGCAGCAGCGCCAATGATATCGCGCTCGATCTGCATAGCCATGGCGTGAATACGACGCTGATTCAGCGGGGATCCACCACCGTTGTGTCGATCGATCCGAGTGCGAGACTGAACGAAGCGATCTGGGACGAGGGCGGCGCGCTCGAGGACTGCGATCAGATCGTCTCGGCCGCGACACCGCCATTGATTATCAAGGCTTATAAATCGGTCGTGAAACGGATGATCGATCTGGATAAAGACATGATAGCGGGCCTCAAACGCATCGGCTTCAAACACGATATCGGCGAGGACGAGACCGGCCACCAGATGAAGTATTTCCGGCGTGGCGGTGGCTATAATCTCGACGCGGGCAGTTCGGATCTGATGATCAAGGGTGAACTGGGCCTTCTGCAGCATGACCGGATCGAACGCTTTACCGCCGATGGTGCGTTGTTGAAGGATGGATCGACAGTTCCGGCCGACCTGATCGTTCTGGCCACCGGGTACTATCCACAAATGGAACTCGTCCGCCGAGCGCTCGGTGAGGACATGGTTGAGAGGATCGGTCCGGTGTGGGGTATCGGCGCGGATGGTGAACTCAACAACATGTACAAGCGCACTCCGCAGGAAGGCCTGTGGTTCATCGCGGGTGGTCTGGCGCAATGCCGCATCAACTCGAAGTATTTGGCCCTGCAGATCAAGGCGATGGAACTCGGGAAACTGGGGCCGCTCTGAAGCGGCCTCGCAGTCCTGGATCAGATGTCACGGAACGATACGATTTCGGTATCACAAACCCCGCATCTGGATCAGGCTCCGCCGCCGCCGCACCAGGTTTGTGGCGAGATCCGTCAGCTCCTCCTGCAATCGAACTGGCGCCACCGCGATCACCCCTTGCCCGGGCAGTGCAAGATCGGGAAACCACGCGTCGGTCACGGGCATTTTCGCGAGAACGTCCAGCCGCGGCATGAACGCGCGAGACTGGTTCAGGCGTTCCGCCTCGTCGCGATCGAACAGGCGCGCGCGCGCCGGCAATGGGACCGTCGCGGGCCAGGGTTGCGAGGTCGTATAGGCCACCAGGACCCCATTGGCCGTGCCGCCGAGCACATAGTCAATATGAAGAAGCCCCGGCTGCAGGGGAATCGCTTGAATGTCTCATGCCGTACGGCGAATGATTTTTTCCAGGTAATCCTGGTTCCAGCCCGCCCGCTTGCGGCGATTCTTAAAGCTGGTGATCGGTTTAGCCTGATTGAGCAGGTTCATGGCGGTATACTTGACGATCGCCATGTTGGCGGGCCCGTGACCGGAGCGCAGTCGTGCGAGATCGTCGTGGAAAACAACATCCAACACCCAATGTAGACCGTTCTCGACCCCCCAGTGACTGCGCACGACCCGCGCGAATGTTTCGGGGTCCAGCTTTTTCGAGCACAGGTAATAGCGCCGCTCTTTCGCGGCGACGTTGCCGCGCTCTGTTTCGCTTTCGATCATGCCAACCGCGACTAGGCCGGGGAACCGAAATTCACCGGGATAGCGGCGGTCGGAGAACAGCCAATCGATGGAATGACAAATCGTGTGGCGGCGGGTTTCGATACGGCCATGATCGCCGTCGACGGTCTGACACCGTTGTATTTCCAGGTCTGCCGGCGGATCGGCGAAGACCTTCTCAACCTCGGCATACGTGGCCGGCCAGTTTTCCTTCAGCGACAAGACATAGTCTCCGCCATCATCAATGATGGTTTGGGCAATCTCCTTCTGCGTTCCCATCGCGTCTATGGTCACCAAAGCGCCTCTTAATTCCAGGCGGCGCAGCAGCAAAGGAATGGCGGTGATCTCATTGGATTTTTCCGTCACGGCCTCTTGTCCGAGAACCAGACGCTGGCCTGTCGCCCAGGCGGAAACCGTGTGCAGCGGCAGGCGGCCCTTACGCCGATCGTGGCTGCGGCGTGAGGTCTTGCCATCGATGGCGATGACCTCCGGGATATCGGCACGCAACCCCTCGACCCAGGTCAGGAAGCACTTCTTGAACAACTCAGGATCGATCGCCGCGATCACGTCGCACAAAGTGTCGTGGCTCGGGATGCTCCGCGGATAGGGCAGGAAGCGGCGGAGAAAATCCTGATGTTCGCGGCCCCACAGGCCGATCTCGACGAAGTCGTCCGCACCAGCGATTGTGGCACAGAGCATCAGCAACAGGATTTCGTCGAGCGGATAAAGCACCTTCGTCGCCTGACGAGGGTCCCGTAGCGCCGCGAAGTGGGACAGAAAGCAGGGGGAAACCGGATCGGACATGGAAACCTCATGGTAGGAGGCTCCCTAAGAATCGTATTTTTGGCCGCGCCGGAATCCCACACCCATTCAAGCGATTGCCGTGGCCCCGGCTGGCGGGGCTTTTCGCGGGTTGGAAACTTCACGCGGACGAAGGCGCCCGGTACCATTGCGGCGCCGCCTCAATCGCTGTCCGGGATCGACCAGAGTTCCGTCAGCAAGGCCTGGCGTTTGGCGTAGGCGGGGTCCGTCTCGCCCTCGGCGCGGAGAATGTCGGCAGGGTCGATCTGATTGGACGTCTCTGGCGCCGCGTACATCGTGATGACACGAGACGCCTCGTCGCGCAGGGCCAGATCTCGGATCAAGGCAGTCTCCACATAGTTGGTGAGCGTGCGATTATCCGCGTCGGCAGCCGCCTGTAGTTGCCGAACACGATCGGGATCGAGCCGGACGGCGATCGCCACCTTCTTGGCGACAACCAGCGGCGCGGAACCGGTTCGGCTGCTTGTGGCCGGGGAAGTGCGTTTGGTGGTGCGTGCGCCGGGCATGGGAAAAATATGTCGCTGAATGCAAGCAAACGCAAGCAAATGCAAGCAAATACGTCCTAATCTCGCCTCCGCTGTCAGCGACCCTTCAGTCGGTGTCACCTGTTCTCGCGTCGCTATCACCACTTGGCCAGAAACGCTTCAAACCGAGCCAGAGCCGCCGCCTTGTCCGCATCCGGCAGAAACGACGCCACGAAAGAATTCCGCCCCAGCGTCGCGATCTCGGCCTTGTTCAGCCCCAAAGCCTCCTGAATCGCAACAAAGTTCGCATTCAGATACCCGCCGAAATACGACGGATCGTCGGAGTTCACCGTCACGAGCATCCCCGCCGCCAGCATCCGCCTCAATGGATGCACAGTCAGGTCCGGGCACGCTTTCAACGCCTGGTTCGACAACGGGCACACCGTCAGCGGTATTTTCTCCCGCACGATCCTGGCCACCAGCGCGGGATCCTCCATCGCTCGGTTGCCGTGATCGATGCGCCGCACACCCAACAAATCCAGAGCCTCGCGCACATAGGCCGGCGGCCCTTCTTCCCCCGCATGCGCCACCGCCACAAATCCCTGCGACCGCGCTTCGGCGAACACCCGAACGAACTTAGACGGCGGATGTCCTTTCTCTGAAGAATCGAGCCCAACCGCGAAGATGTGATCCTTGCAGCGGCACGCCTGCGTCAATGTGTCGAACGCCTGTTCTTCCGGCAGATGCCGCAGGAAGCACATGATCAACCGCGACGTCATGCCAAAGTCTCGCCGCGCCTTGTCCAGCGCATCGGTCAGCCCCGACAGCACCGTATCGAACGATACCCCCCGCTCGGTATGTCCCTGCGGATCGAAGAAAATCTCCGCATGGGTCACATTCTCCGCCGCCACCTTTTCCAGATAGGCAAACGCCAGATCGAAAAAATCCTCCCGCTTCAGCAGAACCGACATCCCGAGGTAATAAATATCAAGAAAATCCTGCAACGATCCAAAGCGATACGCCGCACGAACCGCGTCCACACTGTCATACGGCAGCGCGACATTATTGCGCTTCGCCAGTGCCATCATCATCTCAGGCTCCAGCGTGCCCTCAATATGCAGGTGCAACTCCGCCTTGGGCATCTCCGCGATAAAGCGGTGCAAAATGGACTGGTCGATGATCGGGGTCCTCCTAATCAGCGCCCCAGCAGCCTGACACAGCCGATTCGCAAACGCACGTTATTTCGCGTCCAGCGCCAGCACCGCGAAACTGGCCAGCCAATGCTCGCCCATATACGCGCCGGAGACATGCGGCAGGCTGGCCTCGAGATGCGCCTGGGCCGTCCGCCGCACCGCCTCCGGGTCGGGACAAAACTCCGCGAGCGTCCGCCAGCACCAGGCTCGGCTGAGGTTCAACCCATCCAGATGCGCGATCTTGCCGTCGTCGCGGTCGCTGACAAACGCAGGCGTGAACAGCGTCACCGGCAAACCCTGGTCCAGCCGAGGCAAGAACGCGGCGAACCACGCCCGAAACGCGGCATCGGGCAGGGCGGCACGCATACACTCCGCCTCCATCAGCGCAGGAGACAGGAATTCGTCGCCGCCAGGCTCCCATGCCTGACAGTCGGCGTCGGCGGAATACCAGCGCCGCACGGTTTTCGTCAGCAACCCGGTCAAATCCGCATCGGGAAAATCCAGCGCCAGACGGACGGCAAACGCGGTGTTGGTGTGGACGCCGGTTCGGATCGGATAGGTCGCGAGCGGCAGGAACCGCATGAACCGCGCCACGAACAGGGCGGCCAAAGGCTCCAGCGCGGCGGACCAGGTTCGGCCCTGTGGCGTGTCGTGCAAGGCCAGTTCGGCGGCCAGCTTCAGCAGCCACGCCCAACCGTAGGGCCGCTCAAAACCAAGCGCGGTCGGCCGGTCAAGGTAAGCGCATTCGACGGCGACACGATCGGGGATCAAATGCGCATCGAACAGCGCCCGAATGTCAGCCGCCTGCCGCAGGCCCGGAAAGCGCCTGTAAAGACGCGCCAGCATCCAGTAGCCATGCACGCAGGAATGCCAGTCGAAGCTGCCGTAGAACACCGGATGCAATGCCCGCGGACCCAGTGCGTCGGCTGGTTCAGCCAACACATGGTCCAGCTTGTTCGGATACTCCCGCGTAACGTGGCCGAGCGCCACGGCGGCAAAGCGATCCGCGAAATCCTGTGTCAATTCGGTCATTGGCTTGCTCCCACATCGTCCGCAAGATTGCCGCGACGACGGACACCCCTCAAAGTGACTCCATCTTGGAGCGTCCAACGTGAACACAACAGCCCCGATCCCGCCACCCGAACCAGACATGACTCCCGAACGCCTGTTCGAACGCGCCATCGCGCTACGCGGCCTGTTGCGAGACCAGCAGGAAGACGCTGACGAACACGGCACCTATTCCCCGGAAATCCATGCAGCGTTCCTGCAAGCCGGCTTCTACCGCGTCACCCAGCCCCGCATGTTTGGCGGATACGAGTTCGACCTCGGCACCAACTACCGCCTGATCGTTGAGATATCCCGAGGCCACCCGTCCGCTGGCTGGTGCCTGTCGCTCGGTGGCTCGCACGCGTACGTTGTCGGATCGCACTGGCCGGAACGCGCGCAACGCGAATTGTTCGGCAGGGACGGGCACTTCATCGCGCCGCACCGTCCGGCCGCGATGGGCACGCTGCGGCCGGTGGAGGGTGGCTACCGGCTGAACGGCCAGTGGAACTACTGCTCCGGCATCCCTTACGCCACGCATCTGTTGTGCGGCGCAACGATCGAGGGCACGACAACCGCCCGTCAGGTCGTCATCCCGCGTTCAGCATTCGAAGTCCTGGACGATTGGGGCGGCGACCGGACCTTGGGGATGCGTGCCAGCGGCTCTAACAGTGCCCGCGTCACCGATGCCTTCGTACCGGAGCACATGGCGGTGCAACTCGATTGGCTCGGTGCGAAGCCGGACGGAATGAAGGACGGCACCCCCGGCACGCGGCTGCACGGCAACCCGATGTATCTCGGCCGCATGATGGGGCCGTATCATTGTTCGCTGGTCGCGGTCGTCGTCGGCACCGCCCGCGCCGCCCTGGACGAGTTCGAAACGCTGATGCTGAAGAACCGTTCCCTGGCCGATCCAAGCCTGCTATGGGCGGATCATCCCGATTACCTGCGCCCGTTCGGTCTGGCGCTGTCGATGACAGACGCGGCAGAAACGATCCTGCACGGTGTGGCCGATCGATACATGGACTACTGCCGCCGCTGGCAGCGCGACCGCACGCCGATCAGCATCGAGGACAATCTGCGCCTTTGGGCGCTGGCCCAGCAGGCCGGCGGTCTGGCGCGGCAGGCGGTGGAAATGCTGTTCCAGAATTCGCTGTCCGCCCCAACCAGGAAAGGCAGCCGGCTGGAGCGGTATTTTCGCGACGTGGCGATGTACAACTCGCATGTTTCCGCGTTGCAGAATAACCAGGCGACCTACGTCGCGCGGGCGCATTTCGGGCGTCCCACAGGATTTCGCGGTTTGTGATCCGGGTTTCGGGCAACGGCGTTCGGTGCGCCGGTCCCGTCACGGCCTTTATCTACCGTCTTGCGAAGGTCCCGGAGCAGCGATTCACGCTCCCGATATGTGCGCACGAGAAAGCGATGACTACCGACGAAACTGTCCGGTCCGCACACCGTTAGGCGAAGGCCCGGTATGAAAATTTCGTGCACATGGTGCGCGCAGGCGTTCGTACTGGCCAGCTTCGCCTAATAAGCACAGGAAATCAGTAATGTTTTTTCACCGCAAAGAACTGATCCGGCCGGTTGAAGTCGGCAAGCCCGACGCGCGCTTCGGCACGTTTTTGCTCGAGCAATTTGGCGGCGCGACCGGCGAATTAACCGCTGCCCTGCAATACTGGGTCCAGTCGTTTCACGTCGAGAACGCAGCCATCCGCGATATGTTGCAGGATATCGCGATGGAGGAGTTCAGCCATCTGGAAATGGTCGGGAAACTGATCGCCCAGCACACCAGCAAGATCGATCAGACCAAGGTTTACGACTCGCCGCTGTTTCGTCTGAAAGGGGGTGGCCCACATTTCCTGGACAGCCAGGGAAGCTGCTGGACGGCCGCGTATATCAATGAGGGTGGCAATGTCGTGCGCGATCTTCGTGCCAATATCGCGGCGGAGGCTGGCGCGCGCCAGACGTACGAGGCTCTTATCAAGGCGTGCGACGATGAGGGAACGAAACAGACACTCACGCATCTGCTGACGCGTGAGATCACTCATGCCAACATGTTCATGAAGGCGCTCGATGGCATGGGCAAACTCGATGATCCGATGTTCGGTACGATCCCGCCCGACGACACCGTCAGGTTAGTCTTCAATCTGTCGCACGGCGAGGACGCGCGCGGTCCCTGGAATGAGGAACCGGAGTTTGATTACGTGGAGCAACCGGAGCCCATGGGCGGACTGCCACCGGCGCCGGTCAATCCGGACGACGAACGTCCTGCCGGGCCGAAGACACGCACCAAAGTGCGTTAAGTGGGCATGATGTCGATGGCGGGCCTTCGCCCGCCATGACTGACCTGTCGCCCAAGGACCCGGACCGAGACAGCCGCACTTAGATCGCCATATAACCACCATCGACGTTGTAACAGCCGCCGGTGATGTAGGAACTGCGGTCGCTGGACAGAAACAGCACCATCTCGCCGATCTCTTCCGGCTTGCCCATACGGCCGAACGGAACCCGGCCCATCAGTTCCTCGCCCCGGCGGCGCATGGTGTCCTCGGTCATGACCGTTTCGATATAGCCGGGACACACCGCGTTCACCCGGATATGATCCTGCGCGTATTCCAAAGCCGCCGTTTTCGTCAAACCGAGCACCCCGTGCTTCGCCGCGACATAGACCGATGATGTTGGCAGGCCGATCAGCCCGGCGATGGAACCCGTATTGACGATCACACCGCCGCCCTGCGACAGCATCTGCACCAGCTCATGCTTCATGCACAGAAAGACGCCCTTCAGGTTCACATCCACCATCCGGTCGAACGATTCATCGGCCCATTCATGCGTGCGCTTACCCCCGGCATTGACCTGATAGCCGGCGATCCCGGCGTTGTTGAACGCGCAATCGATCCGGCCATACGCGCTGATGACCGCCTGCATCATCGCCTGCACCGCCGCCGCATCCGTCACATCGCCGGACAGAGCGATCGCCTGCCCGCCGGCCTGGTTCACCAGCGCCACCGTTTCCGCCGCCGCGTTCGCATTCGCGTCGGCGACCGCCAAGCGGGCGCCCTCCCGCGCGAAGATCAGCGACGTCGCGCGGCCGATGCCGCCGCCACCGCCGGTGATCAGGGCCGACTTACCGTCCAACAATCCAACCATTGCTTCCTCCTGTTATGAGACAGCCAGCAGGCTACTCGCCGGTATCCATTCGATCCAGCCCGGCGGTTGCACCGGCCACCCCCGCGTCGTTAACTCCCGCCATCGATAACAGCGGGAAGGAAATCGGCTCATGGGACCTTTGGCCGGGATAAAAATAGTCGAATTCACCGGCATCGGGCCGGCACCCATGGCCGCGATGATGCTGGCCGACATGGGCGCCACGGTCATCCGCATCGATCGCATCGCCCGCGCCGACGTGGGCGTGCCGATGGCCGAGGAACACGAGTTCACCTATCGCAACCGCGCCGTCATGAACCTCGACCTCAAGCAGCCTGAAGCGATCGAAACAGCCTTGCGCCTGATCGACGGCGCGGATGCGTTGATCGAGGGGTTTCGCCCCGGCGTGATGGAACGCCTCGGCCTGGGTCCCGAGATCTGCCTGCGCCGCAACCCGAAGCTGTCCTACGGTCGCGTGACCGGTTGGGGGCAGGAGGGTCCAATGTCGCAAGCCGCCGGGCATGACCTGAACTACATCGCCCTGACCGGTGCGCTGCACGCCATCGGGCGCGCTGGCCAAAAGCCGACGCCGCCGTTGAACCTGGTGGGCGATTACGGCGGCGGTGCGCTGTATCTGGTGACCGGGTTGCTTGCCGCGATGTTGTCCGCCCGCTCGACCGGTGTGGGCCAGGTGGTCGATGCCGCGATGGTCGATGGCGCGTTGTCGCTGATGACGCCGATCTACGCCATGAAGGCCGGCGGCCGGTTGACCGGACCGCGCGGCGAAAACCAGCTCGATTCCGGCGCCTATTACTACGAGGTGTATGAATGCGCCGACGGGCAGTACATCTCCATCGCGCCCATTGAGGCGAAGTTCCACGCCGAACTGCTCCAGCGCCTGGATATCGACCCGGCGTCGATGCCGCCGCAGCGCGACAAGGCGGGATGGCCGCGTTGGAAAGAGAGACTGACCGAACGGTTCCTGACACGCTCCCGCGACGAATGGTGCCGCGTGCTGGAGGGCACCGACGCCTGTTTCGCCCCCGTCATGTCGATGGACGAGGCGCATACGCATCCTCACAATCAGGCGCGCGACGCCTTTATCGATATAGGTGGATATACGCAGCCGGCCCCCGCTCCGCGCTTCGGAACGACCAAACTGGCGACGCCGCGCCCACCCGGAGCGGTGCACCTGGACGAGGCTTTGTCCGTATGGAGCCAGTCCCTGACTGAGATTTCCGCGTTGCCCGGCGAATGACCGAAACGATAGCGGGACGGTTCGTGATGCCATGCGATTGATGTGATCACGAAATCGTTATATTTCGCCTCCTGTCCGGGGTGTCGCGGGACGCAATATCTCTTCCGCTGTCATAGCGTTTTTCGTCATGACAAGAGAGGAACACACAATGTTGACACGAGCGAATTTCCTAAGCGGTGCCGCGCTGCTGGCTACCTCCATGTTGGCCGGCGTCCCCGCCATGGCACAATCCAGCCAGCAGGTGACCATTGATGGTGCCCGCAAGGTCCTCAACGACCTGCATCATGACAAGGCGTTCGGCAACGCCGTCCAACTGTTGCGCCAGGCCAAGGCGGTGTTCATCGTACCCAAGTTGATCAAGGGCGGCTTCATCATCGGCGGTGAGGGCGGCAACGGCGTCCTGATGGTGCGCAATCGCGGCGGCTGGAGCAATCCTGGCTTCTATGCCATCGGCGCGGGTTCTTTCGGATTGCAGGCCGGGCTGGAGCAGTCGGAACTGATCATGCTGATCATGACTCAGAAAGGTCTGGAAGGCGTGTTGCGTGACCAGTTCAAAATCGGCGCTCAGGCCGGGATCTCCGTCGTGACGCTTGGTTCCGGAGTCGAGGGCGCGATCGGCGGCGCGTCGTTGCCGGATGTCGTGGTGTGGTCATCGTCCACCGGCCTGTACGGCGGACTGACGGTCGATGGATCGGTGATTCGCGCCGAACCCCGTAAGGATGCGGAGTTCTATGGCCGGCCGGTCACGGCGCGTGACGTGTTGTACGGTGCGATGGAAAGCGGCCGTGCGGCCCCGCTGCGCCATGCGATGAATGAGATCGGATAAGTTTCACACAAGCCGTTGCGGGGTTCGGGCAGGCATGTTATTGGCTGCGCCCGCGCCTCGCTGGGGGATAGTTTAGCGGTAAAACTCTCGGCTCTGACCCGGGCATCCTTGGTTCGAATCCAGGTCCCCCAGCCAATTCTCACATTTCAGGCGTTCACAGACCAAACTGGGCAGTCTTCCACCCTTGGTCCGTAGCCTCGGTTTATGCCGCCCGGCGCGTCTGTCGTGACCCGGATCACCCGGACAATATGGCGTTGGAAACCGAGGTTTCGCGGCGGGTGCCGGTCCGAACACCTTCGGACCGGCCAGGGAAACCCGGGGACCAATATCAGACAAAATGTCGCCTCCGTTTTAAGCGGCCAACATTATAACTGAGTGCATGGTCAGCAACCCGATCCGGATACCATGTCACAAGTTTCCAATTTGAGTGCCCAGCCCGCAGCGACGACGCGCGCGCGAGACGAAACCTCGCACGCGAGCCCGGGTCGGCTGACGAGCCTTCCTCGACGAGATGCGATCCGACGTCTGCCATGATTGGGTGAAGCGTGCGGTTAACAAACCTTATGACCATCTGCATGGTCATTATCGCGCTGTGCTTTGGCGCCGTGGGCGGTCGGGTCCTTCTAATCGAGGCGAGCAATCACGCACGGGCGCGGGATGGCGTCGTCGCGGCGCACCTGACCGACCTTATGCTGCTGGCGGCGACGCAGATATCCTTCGAGCGAGGGCCTACCAACAGCGCACTGGGTACGGAAAGCCCGTTGCCGTCCGAACGCCGCAATGCGCTGGATACCGCTCGGGCGGCAACCGATGCGGCGATTGACGCCGTCGTCGATGCGCTGGGCACCTCCGGCAGGGTGTGGCCGAAACAGATTCCGGACGGGATCGACGGCATGCACCGCCATCTCAGGGACGTGCGCCAGAGTATCGACGAACTGCTAATCCGGCGGGTGGCCGACCGAAGCGAAGCGGATCTGAACGGCGTTGTCCGAAGACTGATCGCAATCATCCCTGAACTGTCGTTCAGCCTTAATGTGATGGAGGCGACGCTGGCCAAGGCTGACCCAAGCCTCGTGAGCCTGATCAGCGAGGCGCGGCTGGCCACCGAAATACGTGACCTCGGCGGACAACTGGGCTCGGTATTCACCGCCCCTATCGCTGGCAAGCGACTGATGACCGCCGACGAGAGCGCGCGGTTTGAACGCCTAAACGGACGCATGGATGCGCTGTCCGACCAGTTTCGTTTGGCCTACTCCAAGCTGGGCAGCAATCGGGAAATGGACCAGGCTCTGGCCGCCATCGACGTCCATTTTTTCGGCAACGGGCGGGCCATGGTGCAGCGGCTGGCCGCGGCCGGGCGGACGACCGGTGATTACGGCATGTCCACAACCGAGTTCGCGAAAGGCTTCGTCCCCGAACTGCAGTCGATCGTCGGGTTGCGCAACGCTGCCATTGCGGAATTCACCCAACGCATCAACAAGGTCGTCGAGGACAGTTCCGCTTCACTGACGGCGCACGGACTGGCGCTGGTGCTGGTGATGACGATGCTCGTCGCGATCTCTTTCGTGGTCCGCCTGCGCATCACATCGCCGCTCGCGGCCATTAGCAACGGATTGCGACGAATCGCGGAAGGTGACCTTGACGTAATCATCGCCGCCCGTGCCCGTGCCGACGAAATCGGTACGGTCATCAAGGCGCTTGACCAGTTCCGCGCCGCCCTGGTTGACAAAGCGCATTTCGCGGCCAGGCAGTACGAATTGGAACGCCAGACCAACCAGGCGCTGAGCGAGCGTGCGAGCGAACTGGAGCGCTTCTCCGACGAACTCAGGCGCGCGAAGGAAGCAGCAGAGGCGGCCAGTCAGGCGAAGGGACAATTCCTTGCCAACATGAGCCACGAACTGCGCACGCCCATGAACGCCATCCTCGGACTGGCCTACCTTCTACAAACCCGCCCGCCGCGCAGCCCGGCGGATTTCCCGGCGATGCAGGATATGCTGCAAAAAATTCGCGGTTCCGGCCGTCTGCTGCTGGGCATCATCAACGACATCCTGGACATCTCCAAGATCGAGGCCGGACGGTTGGAGATCGAGCATGTGGCGTTCAGGATGGGCAGCGTGCTCGACAACGTGGCCACGATCATGGGTTCGCTGGTCGGCGATAAGAACATAGAACTCATCATCAGCGGGCCGCCGGCCGGCACCATGTACCTGAAGGGCGACGCCCTGCGCCTGGAGCAGGTCCTCATCAATCTGGCCAGCAACGCCATCAAGTTCACCGAATCGGGGGAGGTGGCGCTGACAATCGATTGGCTCGACGGACCGGATGATCCGCGTCTGAGATTTGCGGTCCGCGACACCGGCATCGGCATCCCGATCGAGAAGCAAGAGGAAGTCTTCGCGGCCTTCTCGCAGGCGGATGGTTCGACGACGCGGCGCTTCGGCGGTACCGGCCTCGGCCTCACCATTAGCCGGCATATCGTGAGCTTGATGGGCGGCAACCTGACGGTCGTCAGCACCCCGGGGAAAGGCAGTGATTTCAGCTTCATCATTCCCCTCCACGTCGATGACGGGGGCGCCTGCCTCCCGTCGTCACATCCGTCGGGACAGAGGATGCTGATTGCTGACGACCACCCTGTCGCGCTCGAAACATTGGCCGGGAAGGCGAGCGGCCTGGGTTGGCAAACCTCGACCGCCGATTCGGGAGACGAGGCGGTGATCCGGTTCCAGGCAGCCATCGATGCCGAAACGCCTTTCGATGTCGTCATACTCGACTGGAAGATGCCCGGCACCGACGGACTGGCGACCGCCGCCAAACTGCGATCGATCCCGGGCGATCACCCGCCCCCGGCGATTGTCCTGGTGACGGCCCACGACCGCCAGGGTCTGCTGCGCGGCATCGAGGGTGACGTGATCGACGCGATACTCTCCAAGCCGGTTACGGCGTCCACGATGGAAAACGCCATCGATCAGGCGCGTCGCAAACGCGCCGGGCAGCATTACGAACACCTCAGTTCGCCGCGCAGCGCCAGGCTTGCGGGCCTTTCGATCCTGGTGACGGACGACAGCGACATCAACCGCGAGGTTGCCCAGCACATCCTGCAGGACGAAGGCGCCCGCGTGCTGCTCGCCGGAAACGGAGCCGAAGCGCTGAAGGCGCTGGGGACGACGCCTTGTGGGGTGGATATCGTTCTGATGGACGTGCAGATGCCCGTAATGGATGGATACCAGGCGACGCGGCAGATCCGCCAGCGTCCGGGGCTGGCGGATCTGCCCATCGTCGCGCTAACCGCGGGCGTCTTCAGGAACCAGCAAGTCGCGGCACTGGATGCCGGCATGGACGGCTTCCTGCCCAAGCCGTTTAACGTCGAGGACCTGGTCGCCATCATCTTGCGACTGACCGGGCGCCAGCACACGGCATCAGTGACGGTCGATCAAACCGAGGACACCGCGGTCCTATCCCCAATCGACATGAAGCGCGGCCTAAGTAACTGGGGCGATGTGACCACATACCAGAAATATCTCCGCCGTTTCGCCGCAATCCATGGCCAGGACAGCCAGGCGATCGCACGATTGCTGGCGGATGGCAGGTTGGCGGACGCGGCAAGCGCGGTTCATCGGCTTAAAGGGGCTGCTGGCAATATGGCGTTGATGCCGGTCTGGCAGCAGGCTGTGGAACTCGAGCGTACACTCGAGGGCCGGGGTGACCCGGCCCCGCACCTTCATCTTTTGAACCAGGCGTTGGACGCGGCCCGGGCGGCCATTTTAGACTATGCCGGCCTCCAAGATGGCGATCCCCCAATCGCTGTGACCGCCCCGGGGAGTGCCCGCCGAGCCCTCAACGCCCTTTTACTGGCGTTGGACGGCGACAGCCCGGATGCCGCTGAGGCCATTCTCGACCAACTGACGGATCATCTGCCAACCCACCCGTTAGCGAGCCTGCGAAGCCGCGTTGACGTCTTTGACTTCCGCGGGGCCGAGGCGCTTGCGCAGGCTCTTATCGGCGACCTTGAAACGACCCTGAAAGCGGCGGATTGATGAAGCAGGCACCAATTCTTTGCGTCGATGACGATCCATCCAACCTCGCCATCCTGCGGCAGATCCTGCGTTATGACCATGCCCTGGTCTTCGCCACGGGCGGCGCGGAGGCGCTGGCAGCCGTCGCCAAACATCACCCGTCCCTGATTCTTCTGGACGTGGACATGCCGGAGATGGATGGGTTTGAGGCGTGCCGACGGCTCAAACGCGACAGGCTGACCGAGCACATCCCGGTCATTTTCGTGACCAGCCGTTCGGATGAAGCGCACGAGACGGCAGGCTTTGATGCCGGTGGAGCGGATTACATCACCAAGCCCATTTCGGCCGCAATCGTGCGCGCCCGTGTGCGGCTGCACCTGTCACTCGTCGCCGCGAAAGCCCTGGAGGATACGTACCGGGAGGCTGTCCACATGCTCGGTGAGGCAGGTCATTACAACGACAATGACACCGGTTTGCATATCTGGCGCATGGCCAGCTACAGCCGAGCCCTGGCAGAGGCCTCGGGATGGCATGGGGAGCGCTGTCAATTAATAGAGATGGCCGCGCCGATGCATGACACAGGCAAGATCGGCATCCCGGATGCGGTGCTGAAAAAGCCCGACAAATTGAACGTCGAGGAGTGGGACATCATGAAACGCCACTCACGCATCGGCCACGACATTCTGACCAAAGCCCGTTCACCGCTGTTTCGGTTGGCCGCCGAAATCGCCCTCCAGCACCATGAGCGCTGGGATGGCGGCGGCTACCCGCAGGGACTGGCGGGTGATGCCATTGTCGAAGCCGCGCGTATCGTCGCCGTCGCTGATGTCTTCGATGCCCTCACCATGAAACGACCCTACAAGGAGGCGTGGCCGGTGGAGCGAGCCCTGGACACCATCGCCCAAAGTGCGGGCACTCATCTCGACCCGCGACTGGTGGCGCGCTTCCTCAGTATCACGCCCCGTATCCTTGAGATCAAAGCCAGGTGGGATGAGACGGAACCAGGCCGGACGTCCTGACAAACCTCAGGATCGGGCAGCAACAGGGTCGGCGGCATAGGCTGTTGTGGCGTCACGGGGACCAGAGATCCGAACCTTAATCCCCGAGCCGATGCAGCGTTTTGACGGGCGCGGCCGTTTCAACGTTTTCACAAGTGGGATAGTTTGAAACCCACGATGCAGCACCCACCCCAGGACATCATCGACGCGTTGGACCGGATGCACCTGCTGGACGGTGTTGTTCCGGCCGGCCAACCGCTTACCGGCGGGGTTTCGTCCGACATTTGGCGGATCGACCTGCCGAAACGGCCGATCTGCGTGAAGCGTGCACTCTCGAAACTCCGGGTCGAAGCCGACTGGCAGGCTCCGGTGGAGCGCAATCTCTACGAAGCCCGTTGGATGCAGGTTGCCAACCGAGCCGCACCGGGCGCCACGCCGGAATTGCTCGGCCAGGACACGGTGTCGGGCACGTTGGCGATGGAATATCTGGCCGCGGATCAGTATCCACTGTGGAAAGCGCAACTACGGGACGGGATGGTTGACCCGGGGTTCGCGGCCTCTGTCGCCGTGACTCTCGGCCGCATCCACGCCTTCACCGCGGCCGATCCGGCACTGGCCGCCGCGTTCCCGACCGACGCGATCTTCCACGATATCCGGTTGGAACCCTACCTGACCCACACCGGCCGAGCCCACCCGGACCTCGCGGATCGGATGCAAACCCTGATCGAGACCACCCAACACAACAAGCTCGCTTTGGTGCATGGTGATGTCAGCCCGAAAAACATCCTGTGCGGTCCCAACGGTCCTGTCTTCCTGGACGCCGAATGTGCCTGGTGGGGTGATCCCGCCTTCGATCTGGCGTTCTGCCTGAACCATCTGATGCTAAAATGCCTGTGGGTGCCGAAAGCGCGTCAGGCGTTGTTGGCCAGTTTCCGCGCGATGACCGGCGCCTACCTGCCTTTGGTGGACTGGGAGCCCGCCGCGGCCCTTGAACAACGCGCCGCCCGGTTGCTCCCGGCATTGTTCCTGGCTCGGGTGGATGGCAAATCGCCAGTCGAATACATCGTGAATGACAGCGACCGTGATCGGGTTCGATCCGTCGCACGCCCCCTGCTTTTCAACCCGGCCGACCACCTCGCCGACATATGCGTGGCGTGGGAAAAGGAAATTTCGAGATGACCGACACGAAAATCGCCTACGTGCACGCGCGCCGCGTCTGGGACAGCCGGGGGCGTCCGACGGTGGAGGCGGATGTGCTGTTGGAAGGCGGCGCCGTCGGTCGCGCGATCGCTCCGGCCGGCGCATCAACCGGATCGGGCGAAGCGGTGGACCTGCGCGACGGCGGGGCCGCGTTCGGCGGCTATGACGTGACGAAGGCGGTGGAGAACGTCAACACAATCGTCGCGCATGCCTTGATCGGTATGGACGCGACCGATCAGGAAGCGCTCGACGAACGCCTGATCGAATTGGATGGCACGCAAAACAAAAGCCGGCTGGGCGCCAACGCGCTTGTGTCGGTATCGATGGCTGCCGCGCATGCCGCGGCTGGTGCCTCCGGTCATCCGCTGTACCATTACCTGGGGGGTGCGGAGGCGACTTTGATCCCGCTGCCGCAGATCCAGATATTTGGCGGCGGCGCCCACGCCGGACGACGGGTTGATGTCCAGGACTTCATGATCATGTGCCCGGCGGCGGACAGTTTTGCCCAAGCGCTTGATTGGACGGCCGAGGTGTATCGGCACGCCGGCAAGATCATGGAGGCGGCGGGAAGCCTGGCCGGAGTCGCGGATGAAGGCGGCTGGTGGCCGTCGTTCGCCTCCAATGAGCAGGCGCTGGACACGTTGGTCGCGGCGATCGAGAAGGCCGGCTTCAAACCGGGCGAACAGGTCGGTATCGCGCTGGATATCGCCGCCTCGGAGTTTGGGGCGAAGGGGCAATACAAGCTGGCGTTGGACGGTAAGGAACTGACGACCGATGGCATGATCGAGATGCTGACCGGCTGGGTCGGCCGCTATCCGGTTCTATCGATCGAGGACCCGTTGGCTGAAGACGATCTCGCGGGATTCATCGCATTCACGGCCGCTGTCGGCGACAAGATCCAGATCGTCGGGGACGATTTTCTGGTCAGCGACGCGGATCGTCTGCGCGATGCCGCCGAGTCGAAAGCAGCCAACACGGTTTTACTGAAGCCCAATCAGCGCGGTACTTTGACCGAAACGTTCGACGCGCGCAGGGTGGCGGCGGAGTGTGGCTACGCGACGATCGTCTCGGCGCGGTCGGGGGAAACCGAGGATGTGACGATCGCGCATCTCGCGGTCGGCTGGGGCGCCGGTCAACTGAAGGTCGGCAGCTTTGCCCGCGGCGAGCGCATGGCGAAATGGAACGAGATGCTGCGGATCGAAGAGGCGCTGGGCGGTAAGGCCCGGTTCGCGGGTGGTTCGGTGCTCGGGCGTGTGCGGCGTTGAACGCCATCCGGCGACAAATGCCTTGACCAACCGCACGTCGATGCCGGTCCCGCCGCGTGACATCATGGCCGCCGCGCGCAACCACGGCTTCGCCGGCCTTGTTGCGGGGACGAGTTACACAGTTTGGAACTGCCGTTCCGTGCTTTACGAGGGTCCGGATTTCGCTTCCGATCAGGGATTTTCTGGTTGAGTTTGCTATCCGAAGCTGGATGAATCGCGTCATTCGCTAATTAGATGGACGAAAAACAACCATTTGGTGTATATGCTCATGCGATTGAGGAGTTTGCCCATGGGGATACTCGAAACTTTCGCAAACGTCTCCGTGCCTGAAACGCTGAAGCGATCGCTGACCGACCTGTTGCTGCAACGCCTTGAGCTTGCGGGCGCGGTCCATGTCGAAATCCATCCTGAACTCGACTACTCCGACACTCCGATCGTCTCGGTAACCGTCAAACATCGCCTGGTGAAACGGCCGCTGCGTATAAAGGAAATCGTCGAGGCGGACACAAAGGCGCGTGATCTCGCCTGGGAAGCAGGCGAGCGACGGTTTGTCCACGTCGATCACATCTACCACGAAAAGCAGGAGGTCGCCGAACTGCGGTGATCGACGATATGATCGTTCTGGCCAAGCGGTTGGCCAGAAGCACTCCCGGGAAACCGCGACAGGCGGATCTCCGCCGGGCGGTCAGCACCGCCTACTACGGGTTGTTCCATGCGTTGGCGGCCATGTTTACGCGCGGCAAGACCTTTGGGGGGATCGACAAATCGGAATACGGATCGTTATGGTCCGGCAGCGGCCCAATCCCTGGCCCGGCAAGCAAAAAGGCTACGGATGCTGCACAGAATGGCAATTGCAGGTACGATCGTCCTGCTCGGACTCACCGGCATGGCACGGGCCGAGGGCGATGCCGCGGCTGGCAAGATTGTCTTCAACAAATGCGCCATCTGTCACTCGCCCCTGCAAGGCGTGAATAAGATCGGTCCCAGCCAATTTGGCATCATCGGCCGCCACTCGGCCGCGATCCCGAACTTCGCGTATTCCGAGGCGATGAAGGCGACAAACTGGGATTGGACGCCGGAACAACTCGACAAGTACTTGACCGAACCGCGCGTCGTCGTTCCCGGCACCAAGATGATCTTTCCGGGTCTGAAAGTGGAAGCCGACCGCGCCAACGTGATCGCCTATCTGGATACGCTGAAATAGGCTGATATCCCGCGCTTCGGCCGGTTGGCGGCGACGGCCTTCAATCGTGCCGCGGCGGCGGGGTAAGCTTCCCATTTGCCGCGGTACCTGTACCATCCCCGGATAATCCCGGGGGAAATGGGCATGAAAAAGACTTGGTTGATCCGCGCTGGCGTGGCGCTCGGCTTGGGTTGCGCCGTCGCGATGCCTTTCAACGCGCAAGCGGAACCGCAATGGAAAATGGCGGCACCGCTGCCGGAGGCGATCGGCGAGCTGGAAGCCGCGTCCGTCAATGGCAAGATTTATGTGCTGTCCGGCCTGAACAACCAGCCCGGGGTGGTGACGCCTGCCGGCCACAACTGGGCCTATGACCCGGCGATCAATGCCTGGACCAACCGCACGTCGATGCCGGTTCCGGCGCACCACATCATGGTCGCCACGCTCAACGACAAGATCTACGTTTTCGGTGGGTTCGTCCGCCCGCCATCGGTGCTCGCCTGGCAACCGATCGCCCGGTCCTGGGAATACGACCCGGCGGCCGATAGCTGGAAGGAACTGGCGCCGATGCCAACCCCGCGCGGCGCCGGGGCAGCGGTCGAGGTCAACGGCAAGATCTATGTCATCGGCGGTGCCCGGTCGAACAAGCCTGGCGACGACGGCGCGCCAATCCCGCTGGGCTCCACCGACCAGTTGGTTGTCGGCACGGTGGAGGAATACGATCCGGCGACGAACCAGTGGCGGTCCCGCACGCCGATGCCGACCGCCCGCAACCATTTCTTCGCCGATGCGGTGAAGGGCAAGATCTACGCCATCGATGGACGCATCGGCACGGTATTCGTCACAAAATCCGACACGATCGATCTGGTGGAGGCCTATGACCCCGCCACCGACCGCTGGGCCTACGCCGGCCGCGCGCCCACCACCCGCGGCGACGTTACGGGCGAGGAACACAACGGCCTGCTCTACATCGCAGGAGGGGAATTTCAGGACACCGAACGCAAGATGACGTTCTGGGCTGTGGAAGTGTTCAATCCAGCCACCGGCACCTGGTCAACCCTGCCGCACATGCAGGTCGCTCGGCATGGCTTCGCGGCGGCCTTCATCGGCGACAAACTGCACGTCATGGGCGGCGGTTTTCAGTCCGACGGCATGCCCGGGGTCGATCCCACCACGGCAACGCATGAGGTGATCGATCTGGCGGGCGAGTGACGCGATCGCAGCTTGTCATTCCTATATCGTCATAGATCGGCTTGTCCGGGCCACCCGTTGCGGCATTCTCCCCCGCCAGATGGCCCGAACAAATCGACCGATAACGATTGGAGCAAGACTTAATCCGCCGGTTCCACCTTTACGATCGAAGCCCCATGGTTGCTGCCAACCCAGAACGTCACCGGCGTTGTGCTGTTATCGACAAACGACCGTCGCATGTTGGTCGGCCGCGGCATCAGATATTCCGTGAATGTCCCGGTTTTCGGGTCGAGCCGGTCCACCCGGTCCGCCATCATCCCACCGCCCCAAGCCTCGCCATTACGATCGGCGACTACGTCGTACGGGAAATACCAAGGCGTCGGAGGTGTCCACTCGCCGAATTTCTCCGTAGCCGGATCGAACATTCCGAAGTTGTTGCCATGGAATTCCCCGAACCACATCTTGCCCGTGGCGTCCAACGACCCACGGCGAGGTTGCGAACCGACGGTCGGTGTCGGCCACGTCTTAATCGCTCCGGTCTTCGCATCCACCCGCCCAATATCGCCCCGCCCGAACACAGTAAAATACACGTTGTTCGCCGTGTCACTGGAGATATCATAAATGTTCGGGCTGGGGATCGGGAACGGCTGGAACACCTCAAAATTGCTGGTCGCCACGTCCAGCCGATAGATCGAATAGGTGCCGGAATCCTCGATCCACACCTTGCCGTCCACATTCATATGTGTCGGTTCTACTTCCGTGGTCTGGGTATAGTCCTTGTTCAGATTGGGCGGCAGTTCAAACATCTGAAATTTTTCCGTTTTTGGATCAAACCGAGCCACCGCGCGCTGAAACGCCATGCCGATCCAAATACCACCGTTCGGGTCTTCACGCAGCGCCAACGACCCCTTGGGTGCGTTCGGCTGTAGGGTCGGTATTGTATATTCAACGGTCTTGCCCGACTTGGGATCGAGCTTGCCCAGGATTTCTTCCCCGAAACTGTCGTACCAAACGGTCCCGTCCTTTGCCACGATCACGTCGTGCGGCATTCGGGTCGGTTCACCCAGATCGAACTCCGTCATAACCACCCGCGTTGCCCGCCCCTTCGGCCGCGGAAACGTCTTCAACGGGAAATTCCAGGTGTCGCCCTTGTTGAGATTGACGCCGGACAGATACTCGGCCTGTTGGCGCAACTTCTCCGGGCGCCGCTCCAACGCGAACTCCCCAACCCGCGCGGCGACCAGCGGCTGCGGTATCAAAAGCGAGGACGCCGCCGCGTAATGCGACATGCGCTGCTGCACATCGACAAACTCATCCGCCGTATGGGTGGAGAATAAGGGCTGGTGCAGGCTGTGACAGTTCGTACAACTCTGCAGAAACTGCTTCTGCGATGCCGGTCCCGGTAGACTTTCCATCCACTCGGCGTTGGTAAGCTGTGCCGACAGATCGGTTGTTGTCCGTAATGTCAGATCGGCCGTGGCCGCTGCGGCTGCCGCAATATCCGTCGCCACCGCCCCGGACAAATCGTAGCCCACCGCGCGAATTGACAACGTATAATGTCCCGGTGTCAGCCGCGAAGGCGGAAACGCATAGTGACCCGCGGCATCGCTGACCACCGTGACGGTGATGTTCGACCCGTCACGATGCGCGCTGACCAGCACACCTTCCATCACTGGTTCGGCCGCCGAACTGACATGCCCGGACAATTGGGCCGATGCCGTTCCCAAACTCAGCAGCAACGGCAGCACAAAAGCAGCCCCTGCGACGATTCTCGACGTTCCCATTCGTTCCCCCATAGTCTTCTACGGGGGAGCGAAGCACCTCATGCCACCAGACGCAACGTCAGGCCGGTTCCAGAACCTGTAAGCCGGACGCCGTGTTCGAAACCGGAATGTGGTAATTCACATGAACCTGCCGCACTTTTTCCGGTAACGTTCCGCGCGCGACCAGCCAGTTGAGCAATTCGACCCCTTGGGTCCCGGCAAGCTCCACCAACTCCACGGTCGAGTATTTCGTCGCCCAGGTCGGATCGCTCACCAGGCTTTCCATGAACTTCAGGTCGAAGTCCTTGTTGATGAACCCGGCCCGTTCCCCGTCCAACTGATGCGACAAGCCGCCGGTCCCCAGAACAACCACCCGTTCATCACCCGGCCACGACGCTATGGCGCGTCCGATCGCCTGCCCGAGCTTGTAGCAGCGGGCGGCGGAGGGCAGGGGGGATTGCACGGTGTTCACGACCACCGGCACCGTCCGCACCGGCCATTTCTGCTCCGGCCATAGCAGCGCCATTGGCAACGTGAAGGCATGGTCCACCGCCATTTCCTGGCAGGTCACCAGATCGAAATCCTCGGCCACCAACGATTCGATCATGTGCCACGACAGCGCCGGGTCGCCCTGGAACGGCGGTACTACCGGGATACCCCAGCCCTCATCGGCGTTGCGGTATTCGGGGGCGGCCCCGACCGCGAAGGTTGGCATCTTATCGAGGAAGAAATTCAGTCCGTGGTCGTTATAGGCCACCACGACCACATCGGGTTTCACCGAGGCCAGCCAGTCCCGCACTGTTGGAAAACCATCGAAGAACGGTTTCCAATACGGATCGTTTTGCAACCCCTTGGCGATCGCACCGCCAATGGCGGGAACATGGGACGTCGTGATGGTACCGACGATTTTCGCCATAGTTAGTCTCCCCTCGCGGCAATCAGCCTGGCTTTGAACTGGTCTTTGGTCATGCCGGTCTGCTGGGCGCCGATGTCTTGCATGTCCAGTTTGAAAATCCCGGCGAATTTGGCCAGGTAATACGCATTGCCGCCGGCCGCGATCAGTTGCAGCACGTTCCTGGCATGGATGGCCGCGCGTTGTTCGGCGTTCAGCCCGTAGCGCGTGCAATACCCGTCTTCGTCATCAAGAAATGCTTTTCGGTTGGCGGCATCATTGAACGAGTAACACATCTTGTTCAGAGCATAGCCTTTGCGGGCCTGCTCGCCGTCGAAAATGGTGGTGCCTGGCACGGGCTGGTGTGATTTGATCAATGGCATGACGGTTTCCCTCACATGTTGGGGGCTGGCATGCTTTGCCCCGTTCGAGCCGTATTCAGACGCCAAGTCAGAAATAAACGTACTGATCCTGATCAATTAAATCAGTCGATTTGTTGATTTATACCAGCGGCCGTTGCGTCTGGTTCTCGCCCCTCATCGTCACGGCCCGACTTGCCCGGGCCACGTGTCGTCAGGGCACAGGTGGTTGGGACAAGCTGGGCCATGACCGACCCGTAATGGCAGTTCGTCAACATCAACCGCGGCTGATATTGCACCCCGACGGCCGGTGATTGCCGGCGGGGCGTCTCATTTACCCCGCGTTCAACTGCTGTTCCAGATCGTGCAGCACCTGATAGCAAGGCAGCACCTGCGCGACGCTGGAATTCGGTTCCCGGCCCTCGCGGATCGCGGCGAAGAATTCCCGATCCTGAATTTCGATGCCGTTCATCGAGACATCGACCTTGGACACATCGATCTGCTCTTCCTTACCGTTGAACAAATCATCATACCGCGCGAGATACGTTCCGGTATCGCCGATATAACGGAAGAACGTCCCCAGCGGCCCATCGTTGTTGAACGACAGGCTCAGCGTGCAGATCGCCCCGTTCGCCGCCTTAAGCTGGATCGACATATCCATCGCGATGCCCAGTTTCGGGTGGATCGGTCCCTGGATCGCGTTCGCCTTCACGATCGGCGAGCCAACCTGATACGCAAACAAATCTACCGTATGCGCGGCATGGTGCCACAGCAGATGGTCGGTCCAGCTCCGGGGTTGCCCCAGCGCATTCATGTTCGTGCGACGGAAGAAGAAAGTCTGCACGTCCATTTGCTGAATGTTGAACTCGCCCGCGACGATCTTCCGCTTGACCCACTGGTGGCTGGGGTTAAAGCGGCGGGTATGGCCGCACATCGCCACCAGTCCTGTTTGCTTCTGCGCTTCTACGACCGCGAGCGCGTCATGCAACGAATCCGCGAACGGGATTTCCACTTCCACATGCTTGCCCGCCTTCAGGCAGGCAATGGTCTGGGAGGCATGCATCGGCGTTGGCGTGCACAGGATAACCGCGTCCACCTCCTTGATCGCCAGACTTTCCTCAAGTTGGGTCGTGCAGTGCGGAATGCCGTACCGATCGGCGACGGCTTTCGTCTCATCGATACCGGCGCTTACCAGGGAGATAACCTCGACTCCATCGATGTTTTTGATACCGTCGAGATGCTTGGTGCCGAACGCGCCGGCTCCGGCCAGCGCAACTTTGATTGTTTTGCTCACGTTTAATCTTCCTCTTTGGGCCAGTAGAGACGCATCGGATTATCGACCAGCAGCTTGTGCTGAAGCCGGCTGGTTGTCGCGATATGGGGAATGAAATCCACCAGCAGCCCATCGTCCGGCATGTGGCCTTTCAAATTGGGATGCGGCCAATCGGTCCCCCACAGCACGCGGTCGGGAAACGTCTCGACGATACGCCGAGCGAACGGAATGACGTCGGTGTAGGGGGTGCGTTGGCCGTTCAGGGCCGGCGGGCCGGAAACCGACAGACGTTCCGGGCAGGTCACTTTGGACCAGACGTTGGGATGGTCCTGCATGAACTTGATGAACAGCGCGAATTCCGGCCCGTCGATCGGTTTCGTCACATCGGGGCGGCCCATGTGGTCCACCACAACGGTGGTCGGTAACGCGGTGAAGAAATTCCACAATTCGGGCAAGTCCACTGACTCGAAGTAGATCACCACATGCCAACCAAGCGCGGCGATCCGCCCGGCGATTTCCAAAAGTTCATCTTTGGGGGTGAAATCGACCAGCCGCTTGACGAAATTGAAGCGTACGCCGCGCACGCCGGCTTCGTGCATGGTTTGCAGGTCGGTGTCGGTAACATCGCGCCGCACCGTGGCGATGCCGCGTGCTCGGCCACCTGAATGCACCAGCGCATCGACCATCGCACGGTTGTCGGCGCCATGGCAGGTGGCCTGCACCACGACATTCCGGGCAAAGCCAAGATGGTCGCGCAGCGCATAAAGCTGCTGTTTGGACGCATCGCACGGGGTGTATTTGCGTTCCGGCGCGAACGGGAATTCCGCTCCCGGACCGAACACATGGCAGTGGGAATCCACTGCCCCGGCCGGCAGTTCAAACCGGGGTTTGGAGGGGCCAGCGTACCAATCCAGCCAGCCAGGGGTTTTCTCGAATTCCATCTTGGTTCCCGAACGTCTCGTACTCGCGTTGATATTTTGGTCTTCCTCCGTCATGGCCCGGCTTGTCCGGGCCAACGATCGCGGCACCGTCCAGGCACGAGTGACCCGAACAAGCCGGGCCATGACGGTGGTGCGTTAACAGTCGGCCGATTTCAACACCAACTGGCTTCATCTGCCACCGACGAGCGGTGGCGGAGATGATGCAGATCAAACAAAATGAATTATTTGCCTTTCGCCTTCAGCGCGGTATCCAGCCGTGAAAACACGCGGCGCGCGTTGCCTTCATAGACCGCTTGCTTGTCCGTCCCGGACAGGATGGTCGAGTTCTCGATATACCGCCTGGTGTCGTCGTAATAGAATCCCGTTTCAGGATCGATGCCACGCACCGCGCCGATCATCTCACTGGCGAACAGGATGTTCTTGGTTGGAATGACCTTGGTCAGCAGATCGATGCCCGGCTGATGATAGACGCAGGTGTCGAAATAGATGTTGTTCAACAGCAGCTCCGTCAGCAGCGGCTTTTTCATCTCCTGCGCCAGACCCCGGAAGCGGCCCCAATGATACGGCACCGCGCCGCCGCCGTGCGGGATCAGGAATTTCAGCGTCGGAAAATCCTTGAACAGATCAGAGGTCAGGCATTGCATAAACGCCGTCGTGTCGGCGTTGAGATAATGCGCGCCGGTGGTGTGGAAGCACTCGTTACAGCTTGTGCTGACATGCACCATCGCTGGGATGTCGTACTCGACCATCTTCTCGTAGATCGGATACCACTGCCGGTCCGATAGCGGAGGCGAGGTCCAATGGCCGCCCGACGGGTCCGGGTTCAGGTTGATGCCGACAAAACCGAAATCCTTGATGCACTTTTCCAGTTCGGGAATGCACGTCTTCGGGTCCACCCCGGGAGACTGCGGCAGCATTGCCGCACCGATGAAACTATCAGGAAACAACTCACTGACCCGGAAGCACAGTTCGTTGCAGATCGACGCCCAGGTGGAGGACACGTTGAAGTCGCCGATATGGTGCGCCATGAAACTGGCGCGCGGGCTGAAAATGGTCAGGTCGCTGCCGCGCTCCTTCATTTTCGCGAGCTGGTTGGTGATGATGCTCTCGCGCAATTCGTCGTCGCTGATTTTCAGCTCGCTCACCTTCGGCATGGAAGATGGGTCCTTGATGCCGGCGATCTGGCGGTTGCGCCAGGCTTCAAGCGCCTTGGGCGCGGTGGTGTAGTGGCCATGGACGTCGATGATCACGGAAGTCTTCTCCTGGACGCGGTTGGGCGGCCAGTTTCGCCCGTTCGCGGCGATTGGGCCAGCCACTACTTTTCCGGCGTTATCGGGTTGCGCCGCGCAACGTAATCAAGCATTGACCGTTCGTCGCGAAACACCGCGAACACGGCGGCATAAGACTGCAAGATAGGGAACTACGGACCATGCGGATTTCGCATAAGATCGGTGTCGCTGGCGCCGCACTCGGACTGGCTCTGGCGGTGCCAACCGCGCAGGCCGCGGACCCGATCAAGATCGGTGTCATCGCTGAAACCTCGGCGATCAGTGGCGTGGGCATTCCCAACGCCGCCAAAATGGCCGCCGAGGAAATCAACAAGGCCGGCGGCGTCAACGGCCAGATGATCGAGATCGTCGATTACGACGACCATAACTCCGCCGTCGATGCGGTTCGCGCGTTCCAGCGCGCCGCCCAGCAGGATCATGTGGCGGCGGTCATCGCCAGCTATGTCAGCGAAGTCGTGCTGGCGCTGGAGCCCTGGTCCGGCCGGCTGAAGATGCCGCTGATCACCCCGGGCGCGGCGAGCAACGACATCACCAAGCGCGTCCATGACGACTACGATCACCTGAAATACGTCTTCCACGGCTACCTCGCATCCACCCAGATCGCCGACGTGGTCTGCGAGGCGTCGAAGACCCTGATGATCAACGACCTTCACATGAAGACGGCCGTGGTCATGAGCGAGGATGCCGCCTGGACCATCCCGCTGGACGAGGAATACCTGAAGTGCCTGCCGGCCGGTGGCCTGAAGGTGCTGGACCATATCCGCCTGTCGCCAGACACCACCGATTTTACCCCCATCTTCAATAAGATCGAGGGCCTTAAGCCGGACGTCATCGTCACCGGGATCAGCCACGTTGGCGTGCAGCCGACGGTACAGTGGCAGCAGCAGCAGGTGCCGATGCCGATGTATGGCGTGTCCAGCCAGGCGACCAACGCCACGTTCTGGAAAGACACCAACGGCGCGTCCGATGGTGTGATCTTCAATATGGTGGCGGCTCCGGATGTTGCGGTGACCCCGAAGACCATTCCGTTCGCCAAGGCCTATCAGGCGAAATACGGTAGCCTGCCCGGGTATGCCGCTTACCAATCCTATGACGACGTTTACATGTGGGTCGATGCGATCCGTAAGGCCGGCGGCACCGATCCCGACAAAATGGTCGAGGCGATGGAGCAAACCGATTATGTCAGCACGATCGGCCGCATCGTGTTCCTGCCGAAGACCGATACCTTCGCGCACGGCATGAAGATCGGGCCGGGCTACATCTCCGGGCTGATGGTGCAGTGGCAGAACGGCAACCCGGTCACGGTCTGGCCGGCCAACGTCGCCACCGGCAAGATGGTGTTCCCGGCGTTTACCAAGCTGCCGCAATAAGCCACCGCTAACCGGACGCAGGTGCCGCCTCTTCGCCATGACGGCGTGGTTGGCGGCATCGGCTTTGCCAGGACGAGAACGGCTGCTCAGCGCCAGGCGCGGCTGAGCAGCGCGTCCATCGCGTTGATGATCCTGGTATCCTCGTTCGCCAGGGATGCGACCACCGGACCAAGCGCATCCCGAGGCAGATTCGTGATCTGGAGCGGGTCCAAAACCACCTGCCGGTCTTCCACGGTGAAATGCGGACCGATGTCGCTATCGGCCTGACCAAAGGCTTCGGCCTCCACAAGCGGAACCACAGCGCGCCGCGCGGAACCGCGAAACCGGTTGGATTGCACAACGACAACAAACGGAACCACGCGTTTATTGCGCCCGGGGTTGCGGTGAACGTCGAGCTGATCGGACATCACAGCGTGCCGAACTCATCCGCCAGGCTGCCGTATTTTGCAACGAAGGCGTCGCTGGCAGCGATGTGAGCTTCAATCTGTTGATCACGACGGGCTGCCTGCGCTTCGGCATCCTCGACATAGGTTGCGAGCAGGTTTTCGACGGTTTCGGACAGATTGGCCGTTATCCCGCGTGCCCGGCGCACGAGATCTTCGTTTAACGTCATGTTGACGGGCCGCTTGGGGGCCGTCCGATCATAACCCATATCGTTTGTCTCCGAAATGCGCATGGCATACGCATCGTACCATATATGCGCGCCTGAGGGCAATATGGCGCCGCGCTGCCTATTTGATGTCTCGACTTTTCACGTCTGAAATTACGCATTTTACGCGTTTTGTTCAACGATTTTCGTGCTGGCTTGCCGCATGTGGCGGTCCCGGTCCATTGCGCCGCCCGGCCGGCCCCTGGACGCGGGGACGCTCTTGGTGCATCACCATAATCAGGTGGAGATCGGAATAAATGGGGAGGGTAACAGCAATATCGGACCTGAAAAACCGGCCGGATCTTGGGGACGGGATACAATGCTCAATGCCCGTCAACACGTGGCCACTATATTTCACCCGCCCATGGTAACCGCTCCAACATCGTCCGATCGACCCTTGGTTTATCCTCGATAACAGGGCCGGCACAGGTTTTCATTGCGTGCCCGAATGCCAGCGATCAACACCACGACGAAGGCGCGAAGGTGCCCGGGACCGATCAACCAAACCGCGGCGGCCGCTGCCGTGTTAAACGCCCGACCGGCTAAACCATACGGAGCCCCATGCTCGCTTTACAAATCCTGATCGACGGTTTCGCGATCAGCAGTCTCTATGCCCTCGGCGCCACCGGGTTCACCCTCATCTTCGGGGTGTCCGGGGTGCTGAACCTGTCGCATGGCGCGATCATGGTGGTTGCCGCCGTGATCGCCTGGTGGGTCGCCGGAACGTTTGGGGCGGGTCCGTATCTCGGCGCACTGGCCGGTGTCGCCGCGAGCCTGGCCTGCGCCTTCTTCACCTACCGGGTGATCGTCCGCCCGATCCAGAATTCGCCGTCCATCCCGCGTGAGGAAAAAGAGATTTTTGTGCTCACCGGCACGCTGCTGTGGGGCATCATGCTGCAAGAGGCGATCGCCTACCTCTTCACCAACAACCCCAAAACCGTGCGTCCGCTGGTCGAGGGCGTGGTGATGATCGCCGGTGTGCGCACCCCGTGGAACGAAGTTCTGACGGCGGTGCTGTCCTGGGCGGCGATCGGTCTGCTGTATCTGCTGGTCAATCGCACCCGCACCGGAAAATCCCTGCTGGCGGCGTCGATGAACCCCCGAGGCCTGACGCTGCTCGGTTTCGAACTCTCCAACATCTACGTCCTGGTCTGGGCGATTTACGGCGTGCTGGCAGGTATCGCCGGCGTCTTGCTGGGCGCCTTTCTGGGCGTCAGCTCCGACAACGCCGGCGTGCTCACTGCCAGCGCGTTCTCCATCGTGGTGCTCGGCGGCCTCGGGAGCGTTCCGGGATCGCTGTTCGCCGCGTATGTCGTCGGCTACCTGGAAACCATGACCGCCTATCTGATTTCCCCCTCGATCCGCACTGTCCCGGTGCTGCTGTTGCTGGTCGCGGTGGTCTATGTGCGCCCGCAAGGCCTGTTGGGGCGGAGGTAAGCCGATGCTACGATCCCGCACCTTCCAAATCGTCGTCCCCGCGCTTCTGGTCATGGCGCTGCTGCCGCTGGGTGTCGGCGGCTACATCCTCGGGCTGCTGACGCTGGCGTATTATTACGCTGTATTCGCCATGTCCTGGGACCTGCTGTTCGGCTTCGCGGGCGAGGTCAATTTCGGCCCCAGCTTCCTAATCGGTGTTGGCGCCTACACCGCCGCGCTGCTGAACCACTACTGGATGTGGCCGATCCCCGCCTGTCTCGTCGCCGGCGCCATCGCCGCGGTGATTGGCGGCGCGGTCCTCGCCGTTCCCGCCCTGCGCCTGACCGGACCCTATTTCGGACTGGTCACGCTGGTCGCGGTCCTGCTGCTGCAAAACATGCTGGTCCTTTTCGCCGGAATCACCGGCGGAGAAATCGGGCTGGACTTGCCCGACGTGCTGTCGATCGACGACTCCACCAACTACTATTACGCCCTGGCTTTCATGACGGTCAGCGGCGGCATCCTGTTCGGCCTGTCCCGCTCCCCGGTCGGGCTCATTCTCCAGGCCAGCGGCCAGGATGCCATCGAGGCGGCAGCGCTCGGTTTCAATGTCGCCAAGCATAAAATGGCGGCGTTCTGTATCAGCGCATTTTTCTCCGGCCTGGCCGGCGCGATGCTGATCTTCTACCTGGGCACCGCGTCTGTCGGCACCGTGGTCGATATCGCCGTCGGCGTGAACGTCATCATCGCCGCTGTGCTGGGCGGCCGTCGCACCATTATCGGTGCCGCCGTCGGCGCCATCTTCCTGATCGGAGCCGGCGAAATCCTGCGTCCACTCGGGCAACTCTCCACCTTTGTCGTTTCGGCCGTCGCTCTGGTTGTCATCCTGTTCTTCCCAAGCGGCTTTATGGGACGATTGCTGCAATCGGGAGGCCGCGAATGACCGCGCTGCTGGAAGTATCCGGCCTGACCAAGCGCTTCGGTGGTCTGGTCGCGGTGAAGGATATCGGCTTCTCGATCAATGCCGGAGAAATCCTCGGCCTGATCGGCCCCAACGGGTCTGGCAAATCCACCGTGATGAAGTGCATCATGGGGATCGAGAAACCCAACGCCGGATCGGTCAAACTGGACGGCACCGACGTCGCCGGCTGGCCCACCCATCGCATCGCCCGCCACGGCGTCGGCATCGTGTTCCAACACGCTCGTCCGCTGCACCGGCAGACCATCCTGGAACACATTCAGCTCGCGCTGCTGCCCGACAATCTGTTCATGCTGGTGACCGATCATAAGATCACACGCCGAGCGGAGGAGATTGCGGAGCGGGTGGGGCTGGGGCAGGTGATGCACCGGTTGCCGCGTACCTTGCCGTTCGCCGATTTGCGCCGGTTGGAGCTGGCCAAGGCAATCGCTCGCAATCCCAAGGTGGTGCTTGTGGATGAGCCGTTCGCGGGTCTGACCGCCGGCGAGGTCGCCGATTTCTCGGCCCTGATCGGTAGTTTCCGCGCCGAGGGGCATGCGGTGCTGCTGGTCGATCACAACGTCAAGGGTGTCGCCGCGCTGGTTGACCGCGTGTTGGCGATGTATCTGGGAGAGAAAATCACCGAGGCCACCGCTGAAGAGGTGATGCGCAACGAAACCGTGCGCCGGGTCTATCTGGGCGGCAAAATCGAAACCGCCGCGCGTCCGGACCGCGAGGGCAAGGGCCACACGCCGCTGCTGGATGTGCGCGGCCTTGGTGTCCTTTACGGCAAGGCAACCGCGCTCGACGACGTCTCGATCCATGTGGGGGAGGGCGAGTTTGTCTCCGTGGTCGGACTGAACGGCGCCGGTAAGACGACGTTGTTCAACGCGATCTCCGGACTGGTGCCGTTTTCGGGCACAGTCGCGTGGCGCGGCGAGACACTGGCCGGCAAGACCCCTGGCGCCATCGCGCGCGGCGGTATCGTGCAATGCCCGGAATCGCGGGAACTGTTCGGCGACATGTCGATCCGGGAGAACCTGGATCTTGGCGGACAGCATCTGACGGTGGCGGAGGCCGGCAAGCAACTCGATTGGCTGTTCGGTCTGTTCCCCATCCTGAAGTCGCGCCAGGGACAGGCGGCCCGCACGCTTTCCGGCGGCGAGCAGCAGATGCTGGCGATCGCCCGCGCGCTGATGATGAAGCCGAAGCTGTTGATCCTGGACGAGCCGACGCTGGGCCTGGCCCCGGTGATTTTGGAGCAGTTGTCGAAGGCGCTGGAGGTGTTGCGGCAGACCACCGACATCACTGTCCTGCTGGGTGAGCAGAACGTGACGTTCGCTCTGCCGCATGCCGACCGCGTCTATGTGATCGAGCACAGCCGTATCGTCTGGGAAGGTGATCCCGGCCGCTTCGCGGAAGAAGCCGGCGCGGGATATCTCTGACACCAGCCGGCGATGCCGCCGGCTGGTGTCCCCGGATCAGAAGCGGATGCGAAGTCCGGCGCCAATCACATGAACTGAGTCGTTCGGGTTCAAGGTGCCGGGCAGGATAGCGTTCGCATACTGCGTCGGGCTGGTTCCGTTCATGAAGTCCTTGTACGAGAACCGTTCGAACTCGTAACCGAAGATCACCGTCCAGTTGGGGCGGATCGTGTATTCGCCGCGGATGCTGACCATGTTCAGCATCGACGTCACGTCGGGAAGACTCTGAAGCGTCAGATTGGCCAGTGTGGATTGGCTGGTTTGGCCACCGCCGATCAGGGCCATGCCGTCACCCAGGGCGTAGGCGGTATCGCCGTAAGAGAAGTTGTAGATGAAGCTTATCTTCAGAACGTCAGGGATAGCCTGCCAATCGGCCGTCACCCCAACGGTGTGGACGGAGTCAGTGGTTTTGTTCGTCCAAGGCACATAGTAACCGGTACCGGTCGGGCCGAAGTTTGTCCCGCTGGTGTAAAGACTGGCCTGTTCGTAGTAGATTTGTTGATACGTGTAGTAGGCATGGGTGTTGAGGGCAGGAGTCATCTCCCACGCCAGGTCCGGACCGATCTGGAAATTGTGGTTATTCCGCAAACCATAGATCGTGCCGGGGTAAACGTCGTGGGAGAATTTGGTCATGACAGTCGTATTCAGCGAGTGGATCGGCGAGAAATCCAATGTCGCCTTCGCCTCGTCATGCTTCCGGGATGCCTCGAAATACATCACCGTTCCCGCGATATCCGCATTGACGCCGCCGCCGCTCAGCAACGCCCAGGTGTTGCCGTTGGCGTAGTTGTTGGCATTCCGGTCCTGATGAGCAAAGCTCACGGCCCCAAACACATCGTCATCCAGTTGGCTGCGGACCTTGGCGGTGACCGTATCCGACGTCACGAACGATGCGTCGGCGTAGTTCCGGTATGTCGTTTCGAACGTATTGTTCAACGTCACCTTGGTCTGAGGCAATATCCTGTAGCCGGCCTCAGCCGTGATCGTCTGGTGCTGGAAGCTGTAAGGCAGGTTGATACAGCGGCCTCCGGTGAAACCGCAGTCGCCGCCGCCGTTCACCGCGGTCACACTCCGCGTATCGACGCCATACGCGTTGCTCGGACTTTGATTGTCACGATCATCGATCGTGTACGACAGACGCATATCCAGCTTCGGCAGCGGCTGGGTGACGAACGCCAGGTTTCCATAATAGGTGTGGACCAGGCCGTCGTAACTTGTTCTTGGCTGATAAGGATTGGCGTTTGCGTTGCCAGTGCCCTCTACATACGGGGCATTTTGCATTTGTAGACCATAGGCGAAGTTGGCATTGACCCGCGTCGTCGGACTAAGGTTATAGCCGACCATCGCCTTGATTTGATGAGCCGAGTTCGAGGGCGGCAGCGAATACACCGCGCTGATGTTGGCGGGAGACGTGCCGAACGCGGTGACAGGTGTGAAGGCGAATGGATTCTGTGCGTTGAACGATGCCAGATTATCCGTGAAGTTACTGAACATGTAGCCCAGTTGCACCTGCAACCGTTCGGCACTGTAGGCCGCGGTCAAATCGTAGCGGTCGGTGTCATAGTCAATCGGTTGGGCAAAGTAACCAAGACCGCTGGTAACACCCGTCGTGGCGGCTGGCTTGCCATTCGTCAAACCACCGATACCGGCGACCGTCAGGCCAACCGTGCCGCCGATTTCGAACGAGTTGGACTGATAGCCGGTCTTATGCTCGTGGCGGATTGAACCGGTGATCGTCCAGTCGTTCCACTGGTATTTCCCGCTTCCCGCGAACACGTCGCGCATCGTCCCGATATTGTAATCATAGAGCGCGCCGGCCAGGGAACCATTGGGGCTGGGCAACCAGAGCGAGTTGAGGACGATCCCGTTGGACTGCGTATAGGCGGGGTATTGCGGATGCGCGGGAAACACCAGGGGAACACTGCCCGGCGCCACGCCCGGAACGGTCGCCCCCGACGGCGTCCAGACGCTTTTGAAGCCGTTGGAGGCGTTGTAAGGTATGCCGTCATACGACAGCGTCAGACCCCAGGTTCCCTGCTGCCCAACCCGAGCGATTACGGAACGATCCTGGAAGCCCATGTCTTTGCCGTCGATCGACCAGTAATGAGTGCCTCCTGAGTCCCAGGCATCGCGTTGGCCCAGGTGGAAGTCACCGATTCCGTAGAAGCCCGGATCGACCGAACCTTTGAAACGATTCAGATAATCCGACCGGTTGCTGTTGTATTGGCCACCGATATCGATCCAATTGGTCGGCGTGGCGGTTTGCGCCGGGCTTGCCGGTTTATCGCCGATATCGAAACTGTCGTCGCTTTGTGCCAGCGCCTGTAAGGGCAGGAGGCACACACTCGCAGCCAGAGCGGCTTTGAGAGAACGTGCGATCGTCATTGTCGTGTCCTCCTTGCCTAGCGTGTGAAGAATGTGCCGTTCGGGCTATTGGAACCGTGGATCTGCGAATGGCAGTTCACGCAGCCACGAGCCATCATCCGGACGTTGGCGCCGATCTGGCCTGCCAGGTTCTGGCCGGCCAAGAGCTGCGTCTGGTGACCGCCGTTGGCATGGCACTCCTGGCACAGGTAAGGCGGCCGCTGGATCAGCAGGCGAGCCTGGGTCGAACCGTGTGGGGTGTGACAGTTCAGGCAGCTCTCACGCACCGGCTCGTGTTCCCACAGCAACGGTCCGCGTTTCTCGGCGTGGCAGGTGTAGCAGGTCTCGTTGACGGTGAATTCTTTCAGCAGCTTCGGTCCGGCCGAACCATGCGGGTTGTGGCAATCGGAGCAGACGACCTTGCCCTCGCGGATCGGATGGTGCGAATACTTGAAGCTGTCGGCCCGTTGTTCGGCGTGACAGGTGAAGCACTTCTCCGGCTGGCTGAATTTCACCAGGACCGGATCTTTGGCGATATGGACCGTATGGCAGTTGGTGCAGGCGACATCGTTGGTCTGATGCTGACTGCCCTGCCAGTTCATGCGCAGGCCGGACTGATGGCAACTCAGGCATTGCTCGTTGCGCACGGCAACCGGTGAAATATTGGGTCCTTTGAACACGACGGTCGGGAACTTCACCTTCCGCGACACGTGGTCCGGGCTGGCGCCGTGACAGGACTCGCAGCCATTCTGGCCGAACGGGGTATGCTTGTCGCCTTTCACCGAGTGTGGCGTTTGCAGGATCGGCGTGACCTTCTGCTCATCATGGCATTTCAGGCAGGTGCGCTCACCCTCCGCCGCGAAGGCGGACTGCTGCGGTGTCGCCGTGGTCTGCGCTCGAACTGGAACAGCACTGAATACCAGGCCGATCCCGCACAGAAGCGCCCATTTCAGATGTCGTTTCATGCCGCTGTCCCCCCTGTTCACCAGGTGCGTTGCGCTATTTCTTCACGGCGACGAAGTCGGCCGCGCCACTGTTGATGGCGAGGGTCCGTTCGTACGATACGTAGTGGAACCGGTGCGCCGTATGACCGGAGTGAATGGCAAACCCGACGTAATACACCGTGCCGGGTTCCAGCGCGGTGTATGGCGCCGCGGCGGCCAGCGGACGGCTGATCGTCACCGACCACGAGCCGCCGGATTGGGTTGCCTCCGCCGAAACGATAGACGGGCCGGCCGCACCGCGCTTGTCGAACACGATCTCGGTTGCCGCCTTGGCCGGCTGCCCCGGGTTGAGCATCGCCTCCCAGAATTCGAGCTGGTAGCCGTCGGCCTTCAGCTTCGCGAGGTCTTCCGGGGCCTTCAGGGTATCGCCACCGCCTTGCCGGGTCATCTTGGCGCGGGTGCGCGGCAGATACATCGTTCTGTTGCCACCGCCGCCGTTGACCTCGCCGGCCGAGTCATCATGGCAGGCAGCGAAACAGCCACCGCGATTGGCCTCCGGCACCTTGCCGTCGTCGAACATGACCGTGACCTTGGTGGCATAGGCAGGATCTTGTTTGGCGTCCGGCTGCGCGCCTTCTTTGAAGTCCAGATGCACATAAAGGTTGGTGCCGTCGTTGGCGGTTTTTACCGTTGCGGCGATGAAGCCCGGCTTGCCGGCGATCGGTGTCGGCTCCAGCGATGGCTTCTCGTACGGGGCCTGGCCCTTGGGTGTGAACGTGCGCGGTTGGCCCGTCACGATCTGCGGACCCATGTCCTTTTCTTCGCCGATATGGCAAACGTCGCAATTCTTACCCTTGCGGAAATCATCCGCGCCCGACATGTCGGCCGGCGTCAATGCCCACTCCCAGGACGCCTGACCGGGGTAGAACAGAACGACTTCCTTGCCCGCGACACTGCCCCAGTCGATCCCCGCCGCGCGGCCTGGCGTGACACTCAACAGAGCAGTGAGACTGACGGCTGCGGACAATGTTTTGATCGCGAATTTCATGTGTTCGGTCCTCAACTTTATTGATTCGGCATCCAGCGTGTGGCACCGATCCGATCCGGCCTTTTCGTAGGCTGGCCGTTACGCATGTCAGAGAGAGATGGGCTGGATTATCGTTTCGTTAATTAATCAAATCCTTCAATCTCGTCCGCTTTCGCGGTTTCGGGAAGGTGGTGGGCGATCCCCTTGTGACAGTCGATGCAGGATTTCTCCCCGGTCAGCAGTTGTGCTTTGTGGGCGCTCGCTGCCTGCGGCGATTGTTTGGCCAGGTCCATAGAAAGCGGGTTGTGGCAGTTGCGGCATTCGGCGGAGCGGTTCGCGCTCATGCGGGCCCATTCATGGGCGGCCAGCGTCGGGCGCAGCGCCAGGAACTTTTCGCGGGTGTCGATGATACCGAAGACTTTGCCCCAGACTTCCTTGGATGCCTGCATCTTGCGGGCGATTTTGAGGGTCCAGGGGTGCGGCACATGGCAGTCGGGGCAGGTGGCGCGGACGCCCGCCGGGTTGGTCCAGTGGATGGTGCCCTGTAGTTCCTGGTAGACGTTGTCCCGCATCTCGTGACAGCCGACGCAAAATGTTTCTGTGTTGGCAACCTCCAGCGCGGTGTTGAAGGCGCCCCAGAAAGCGACGCCGGCAACGAAACCGCCCAAGGTCAGAAAGGCGAGGCTGAGATACACGGGCGGACGCGTCGCGGTTCGGACCCAGACATTATTCGTGAGCCAAGCCCAAAAGCCGCGGCGGGGAGGAGGGGTATCCGACATTAGTCTGTCCTCCTCATTGCGGCCCCGGAGGGCCGGACAGAATGAAGTAAACCCAGAATGCCAACCCATAGGTGGCAACGAAGCCCGACGCGATAACCGGCCAGATGAAGACTGACAGAATCAGGAACATCAGCACTTCCCGCCATTTCCGTGCTTCCTGTACCACCACGTCCGCCCTACTCCTTCCGATCCTGCATCAGCCGTCCGACATTGGCCGGACGGTCTTTCAGCATCATCAGGGGAACGTTCCACCCGCTACGCACCGTTGCGTAGTCCCAGTTATCCGAAATTTAATGATACCAGAGGTGTTGGGGTAAGGTTTCCGCCGGGGCGACCGTTGGGAAACCGGGTGCATTCCGCTCGTGCTAATGGAAATGGTACCTCAACAGCAGCCTCACCGGGCCGCGGAGTCACTGGGCCGCGGCCAATGCACCTTCATCTTGCCGTTTGGCCAAGGCTGCGGCGAGGCGGTTGATACCAGTCTCGATCTGGGCTTCGCCCGGGTTCCCAAACCCAATCAGCACGACCTGGTCGCCGACCGAACCCGCGTCCAGTCCGCAACGGCGCGCCAGGCTGGCGATGGCGATGGCGTGTTCGGCACCCTTGGGCAGCGTCCACGCCAGATGCAAACCGGCCATCGTGCCGGCAAGCCACAAATGATCGCCAAAATTCCGATGCAACGATGCGATCAGGCTATCGCGCCGGCTGAGGTAAATTTTGCGCCGGTCATGCAAGTGCCGCGCATAACCACCGCTGTCGAGCAGGTTGGCGAGTGCCGTTTCCTCCAGCCGCCCGGCACGGTCGCCGATCAGCCGGCTGGCGACACGCGCCGGTTCGATCATCCGGTGCGGGACCGCCAGATAGCCAAGCATCATCCCGGGACCGAGCGTTGCGGCGAAGTCGCCGGCGTGTATGACCAGTTCGGCCTGGTCGAGGCTCATCAACGGTTGAATGTAGGTCAGGTCGTACCGGTACTCGCCGTCGGAATCCTCCGCGACAATGGTGGCTCCGGACCGGGCGGCCCATGCGAGCAAGGCGTGACGGCGTGCCAGACTCATGACGACGCCCATGGGCCGCTGATGTTCAGGCGTGACCAAAGCCAGGGCGCTGGGGCCGGCGGGCAGACGATCGGTTTGGATGCCGTCGGCATTGACCGGAACGCGAACTAGCGTGACGCCCGTGCTGGCAATCAACGCTTCGGCCCGTGGATCGCACGGCGATTCCACCACCGCTCGGCTGCCCGGGCGCAGCAGCAGATGGGTTGCGATGTGCAGCGCGTGCTGTCTGCCACTGGCAAGGATGATCTGATCCGGGCTGACGGCGATCCCGCGGGAGGCCGATAGCCAGCGGGCGATCGCGTGGCGTAAGGCCGGATCGCCGTCCAAATGGTCGTCCGCGAGGCTGGCACCGAGACTATCGAGAGCCGAACGGATCAGCGCGCGCCAACGGCCGGAGGGGAAGAGTCTGGGGTCCGGCCGGCCGACGCTATGCTCCGCTATGGTTTCGTGGCCGTTGGTTTTGTGGTGTTGGTTATGGCAGGGCGTCGCATCGGCAGCCACGGCCGAACTCACGAAGGTCCCTTTCGCCGGTTCAGTGCGCAGATAATTCTCGGCGATCAGTCGCTCGTAGGTCAGCAGCACGGTAATGCGGGAAACAGAGAACTGTTCGGCCAGCATCCGCGTGGACGGCATGCGCGTGTCGGGCGCGAGGCGCGACGATGCGATCAGGTCCCGCAATTGTTCGTAAAGTTGTTGTTGGAGCGGTTGGTCGCGGACGAGCTTTAGCGGAATCAGCATGGTGCCGGCCACGTTGGCGCTGCGTCCACGAAATTCACCAATCCGACCATTCGTTACAAACCACCCCTGGATACATGTACTGAAAAAGCAATAAATCCTGACGATAACGAGCCAAAATATATGCTCCATCCGCATGATGACAAATTATGAGGGTGGTTGCGTTCCCACACCTTGATCCATGTCAATGAGGCGCCGGTCATTGATCCTCAAAACACGCCGGGATGTTTCCAACATAGCCATGTTCGAGGACCGTGACCGTCGGTTAGGTTTGCAGTACGATAAAGACACGGTGCCTGCCCAGAAAGATGCGAACCCACCACTTCCGGAGAACCAATGATGGCACTGTTCGTCTTGCTGGCCTGCCTCGCGTTCGTGGCCCTGTTGCCGCTTCTGTTGCCATTGCTGCGCCGCTCGCGCGCTGTGCCGGAACGGGGGCAGTTCGATCGTGTCGTCTATCGCGATCAGCTTCAGGAACTGGATCGCGACGTGGCGCGGGAGTTACTTACGGCGACGGAAGCCGCCGGTGCGCGGTTGGAAATCCAGCGGCGTCTGCTCGCGGCCGACACTGTATCAGAACCCGTCGCGGCGGCCCGGGCCGGGCGCAGTCCGGTTCTGGCGTCGATCATTGTGCTGTTCGCTGTCGGCGGCGCGGGCGCGGTCTATTGGCGATTGGGAGCGCCCGGCATACCGGATTCCCCGTTTGCCTCGCGGGCTGCCTTGGCGAACGAGGCGCCGGCGGCTGAACCGGCGGGCCACAACGACCTGTCGCAGGCATTGGGCAAACTGGCGGCCAAGCTGAAAGCCAATCCATCCGACGCGGATGGTTGGCTGCTGTATGCCCGTACCGCTGGCAGCATGCGCCATTGGGACGAAGCCGTGGACGCCTATCATCATGCCTTCGCCCTGGGGCGCAACGGGGGGGAACTCCAGGCCGGATACGGTGAGATGCTCGTCCTGCAAGCCGATGGCATCGTTACGCCTGCCGCGCACGATGCGTTTGTCGCGGCGTTGAAAGACGATCCGAAGCAGGACGTCGCCCAGTACTATTTGGCTCTGGCCGCGGGTCAGTCGGGTGAGCCGGAGAAGGCGATCAGCGTCTTCCAGGGCTTGCTCGCCGACATTCCCGAGGATTCGCCGATGCGGGAGGAAATCGGTAAGCGCATCGCCGAAGCCGCGAAAGCCGCCGGCCTGGCAATGCCGGAACTTGCCAAGGGCACACCGGCGGAGGCCGTGGACCCTGACACCGCTGCGATGGAAGCGGCCTCGACCATGCCGGAGGGTGCGCAGAAAGATATGATCGCCGGCATGGTCGGCAAGCTCGCGACACGGCTGCTCACGGAACCCGGTGACATTGACGGCTGGATGCGTCTCGGCCGAGCCTATGTGGTGATGGGTGACCGGGACAAGGCGGCGGATGCCTATGATCACGCCGTCGCGCTCAAGCCCGACGAGGTAGGCATTCGGCTACAAGCGATTGAGGGATTGCTGTCCGGATTGAAACCCGATGCCCCGCTGCCACCGCGTGCCGTCGTCTTGCTTCGTCAGGTGGAACGCATCGCGCCGGAGGAGCCCGAGGTGTTGTGGTATCTGGGGATCGTTGCCGCCCGCGATGCGCATCCGACCGACGCTAAACAGTATTGGACGCGCCTGCTGGCGAAGCTGCCCGTCGACGGAGAGGACGCCAAGATGGTGAAGGGCGCGATGGGATCGCTGAGCGGCGGTTAGAACGACAGGACTTTGCCCGTGCAACCGGTGGCGGTAGCACGGGCGAAAACCTTGATATCAGTGCGACACCAGTGAGCAACGCCCCGCCCGCAGCAGCAGATCGCGGGTTACGCCGCCCAGTGCCCACTCCCGCACCCGGCTGTGGCCATACGCGCCGGCTACCAAAAGATCGCCTCCCTGTTCCTCCACGATTGCACTCAGCTTCCCGGCGTCGTCCCCCGTCGCGGGCGACACAAGCGCCGTAGCCTCGATGCCGTGCCGCTTGAGCCAGCCAACGACGTCCTGAAGGTCGGCTTTGGCGGCGGCAAGGTCCTGTTCGGCCGCGATCTCGACCACCGTCACCCGACGCGCCACTTGCAGCAGCGGCAGTGCGTCGCAGATCGCCCGGCGGGTTTCCCCGGTGTCTTTCCAGCCCACAACGATGTGGTCCAGGGCGAGCCGATCCGTTCCGGCTGGAACAATCAGGCAGGGCCGGCCAGCCTGCATGACGAAGTCGCCCATATCGACGTGCCGCGACGAATCGAACAGCGACGCGTTGCGGTCCACCCCGGTGATCACAAGGTCGGCGCAGCGCGCCTGTCGCGCCAGATAGTCCGATAGCGATCGGTGAGTGACCGCCGAACGCCATTCGGTCTTGGCCACGCTTGCGCCCAGCGCGGCATGGAATTCAGCCTCGGCCGCTTTGATCTCGTCATCGATTTCTTGCCGGTCCTGCTCGATGATCTCGGCCGGGACATAGCCGTCATTGTAGATCAGCCGCATCGGCTGGCACGCGGCGATTCCGACCACGCTAGCATGCAGCCGGTTCGCGAGATTACGCGCGATACCAAGCAGAGCGGTGTTGGGGTGCCCAAGTTCCAGATGCACCATCAAGGTCGCGTAGCTCATTGTCCGTTCTCCCGGGTAATGTTGAATGATACCGAGGAGAAGCGCCACGCGCCTTGATGCGCATCAATCGTGCGGACGGATCAGTCCGCCGCAGCCGCCGGAGCATCGTTGGCGGTGATGGTTGACCACGTCCGATTGAGTTCCGAACTTATCTTTTGTGCCAAACCGAGTGTGCGGCCCGAGCCGCGGCGCAACACCTCAAGTTCCGCCTGAACGAAGGCATCCGGTGTGCGGGCCGCGGTCAGAAGACTCAGGTCCTCCATGCTTCCCTCCAGGATGCCCTGGCCCAACTCGATCTGCCGCATCGCGAGATGCATCATGCCCATCATCCAGGTCTCATAGCCACGCGTGATTCGGTTGAGAGTCTCCTGTCCACTGCGCGCCGTCTCCAGCAGGCGATCGACGGGGCTTTGCGGGTTTGTTGAAGTTTCGGTCGCTGACATGGCAGTCCTCCTGTGAAACTACATGTTCACAACCGCATCTGCCGGCCAAAATCGAGGGTGGGACTTGATCTGCCGCAAGTTACACTTGCGGTTGAACCGATCGTGACCCCGGGTGTCTGCGCCCGCCATTTTGGTTTGATGTCGATCTGATATGGACGCCAACGGGTGTTGTCTGGGATCGCCCCGACGGAAGGTCCGTAAGCCCGGCGATTCCGGTTCGGCGCTTTGACCGCGATCAAAGACATGGGTCCTTGTCCGAGCCATTTATGCGCGGCAATCAGGAGGATTGACCATGTCCATCACAGCGGCCGACATTATGACGACTCAGGTCACCGTCGTGACACCACACACCAGCATGGCGGAGATCGCCTCGCTGCTTGCCAGCAAGCATCTTAGCGCTGTTCCGGTATGCCACCCGGACAAGACCCTGGCGGGCATTGTCAGTGAGAACGATATTCTGAAACCATTCCGCGAATCTGTCAGGGCGCGGCGCGACTGGTGGCTGGGTGTCATCGCGGAAGGCGAAGAACTGCCGCAGGATTTCCTGGACTATCTGCGCCAGGACACCCGCTCTGCCGCCGACATCATGGTCCCGCATGTCTTCACGACGGAAGAGAGCGCCACCTTGCCGGAGCTCGCGGACCTGATGATCAAGCATGCGGTGAAGCGCCTGCCGGTGCTGCGCGACGGCAAGCTGGTGGGTATCGTCAGCCGGGCGGATCTGGTGGCGGCGATCGCGCGGGCGCCGGGGATGTTGGTATAATCAGTGCGCGCTGCCGCTGTCGGGTTCCAGCAAGCCGATACGGCCCAGATCAGCAGTCGCGTGCCCTTTGTCATCGAACGTGACCGCGTCGGCGTAATGCATGCCGAAGCGGATGTGGTCAGCCGTGTAGGTCTGCATGCATTGCACCGTCGCCGCCAGCGTCTGATCGTGGGCATCGACGGTCAGGAACAGCTTGGCATCCGCGGCGATCAAAGCGGCTGGGTTGTAGCCATGCAGTGGGCTTTTATCGTCGATGATGTGCAGCAACGTCCATGGCATTACGAACAGCGGCAGGTGCGGCTGTGCCAGATGCAGATCGTGGATGCGCCGGAAGTAACCGCCCTCGGCCGTTTTCTCCGCCAGCAGAACGAACAGCCGGGCGTTGGCGCTGCTCATGACCGCCCGGCGTCCGTTGGCCAGGCGCAGCATCAACGCGGGCTTGCCGTTGCGGAGTGTGACTACCGCGTCGCCGGCGTAGGTGATCTTCGCTCTGGGGCGGGAGAAGCGGACGAACAGCAAGCCGGTGACGATGGCGGTAAAGGCCGTCCCGGTGACCAGTTCAGCGCTACTGACGATGTGGCCATACTGCGACCTGGGCGCCATGACGCCGTACCCGACCGTCGCCAGGGTTTCGATGCTGAAATAGAAGACATCACCGAACGACCCTGGCTTTGTGTTCACGATGCCGGCCGGGTCCAATAGATATAGCAGGGCGAAGAACAGGTTGATGACCAGCCAGCAGCCGATCATCGCGACAACGAACCCCGGCCAGGACAGGCCGATGGCAAGATGGTACGGATCGCTCAGGTCCAGCCGGGGGATGCCAAGCTTCCAATGCCCGGACCCCTCGCGTCCGATGGCCAGCCTTTTGGGTGGCCGGATTTTGCTGATGATCGACATACCGCGATACTAGATCGCGGTTTGCGACGTTACGCTACCCTAAATCGATGCCTGATGAAACGAAGCCGCCGCCGGCGGGCCTCGTCCCGCCCCTTACACGGTCATGCCAGCGAGCATGGAGGATGTCGAACTGGTCAGGTTCGATGCGGCGTTGGCCGCGTAGGCGTTGGCGGCGAATTGTTGCTGGAAAAAATCGCCACGATTTGGATTCCAACCGGCCGCGTTGGTGCCCCTCGTGCCGGTGTTGGAGGTATCGTCGCTGTCATGCCGGTGGGAGTGTCCGGTCGCGGTTGGCTGCGAAGACCCGTTGGCGATCGAAGTCAGATCGGACGCGATGTTCCGGAAGTCCGCACTTAAGGTCGCGCCAAGACTCGCGGTTGCGGTAGTGGCATCGGCCGATGTACCGGATGTGCCGCTGCTGCCGGACGCATTCGCGCTGCTGCCTGCCGACCCCGTGCCGCCGGTCAACGTCGAAATCAAGGATTGCAGGTCGGAGAGAAGCTGCGATTGCAGGCCGCCGCCGCCCGGTTGGCCGGATGGTGGCCCTGACGCTTGCCGGGCTGACGCGGTACTGCCCGATCCAGCCGTCTGCGACGACTGGCTGTTACCGAACGCGAGTAACGCGAACGACAGGCCGTCCGACAATCCCGTGGACATGCCCCCGGTGGCGGGTGTCTTCGTTGTTGAAGCGGACGACGGGTTCGCGCCGATCGTGCTGTCCCACCCGCCGACCGATCCGGAGGGAGACAGTGGGGGCGGCCAATTGGCGCCGGCGGGCGGCGTCCAAGGCTGGTTTTGCCCGGATATGGAACTCAGCACCTCTGGTACTCCTTATCTTGCAGTGGACCCACCAGCACTCAAGCATGATCCGGGCCATGCAAAGGCCATTGAAAGGCCACATGATTTCGGAATGGAAGGCGGCAATTTTTGCCGGCCGGCAGCAATCATCAGGCACAAACGGCCCGTAGACCCGGACAGTGGGGTATATTGCGTGCCACGGACCCTGCCGGTAACCTCCGCCGCGCTGAACAAGGGGTGGTTTTCACATGGACATGACAGGCGAGCGGCGCATTGCGGCACCGCGCCAAACCGTATGGGAAGCACTCAACGACCCGGAGGTGCTGAAAGCCAGCATACCGGGCTGTGAGAGCCTCGAGAAACTGGCCGACGACCAGATGAAGGCGACGGCCGCCGTCAAGGTCGGGCCGATTTCCGCGCGTTTCACCGGCAAGGTGCAGTTGACCGACATCGATCCGCCGAATGGCTATCGGATCAGTGGCGAAGGGCAGGGCGGTGTCGCCGGGTTCGCCAAGGGCGGTGCCAATGTGTACCTGAAGGATGACGGCGCCGACACGCTGCTGAGCTACCAGGTCAACGCCCAGGTCGGCGGCAAGCTGGCACAACTCGGTGGCCGCTTGATCGACGCCACCGCCAAGCAGATGGCCGACGCGTTCTTCGATCGCTTCAGCGCGCAGGTCCGGGCGATGGTGCCGGCTGCGGCCGCGGAACCTATCGCCGCACCGATCGCGGCCGCACCGGCTTCCGCTGAGATTTCTTTGTTGTCGCTGATCCCGAAAGAGCCGTTCGGCCTGCCCATCGCCGCCTGGGTCGGCGTGGGTGTGTTCACCATTATGATCCTGCTCATGCTGGGAAGTATGCTCTAGTGACGGCGCTTCCCGGGACGGTCGCTGCCACCGCTCAACTGTTGGGCGAGAACGGCTACATCGCCGATTTGGAGCTGGCGACGACGGTGCATCTGGCGCTGACCATGCAGCGCCCGCTGTTCCTGGAAGGCGAGCCGGGAACGGGCAAGACCGAGATTTCCAAAGTGCTGGCGGCTGGCCTGAACCGCCGGCTGGTCCGGCTGCAATGCTACGACGGCATGGATTTGTCCGCCGCGGCGTATGAATGGGATCACGCTCGTCAGTTGATGGCGATCCGCCTGGCCGAGGCGGCCGGCCAGACCGACCGCGACGAACTGTCCCGCGATATCTACACCCGCGAGTTCCTCCAGGCGCGGCCGTTGCTGTCGGCGATCGATCCCGACCTGCCGCCGGCCGTGCTGCTGATCGACGAACTCGACCGGGCGGATGAACCGTTCGAGGCGTTCTTGCTGGAATTGCTGGCGGATTTCCAGATCACCATTCCCGAATTCGGCACCGTCCGCGCGAAGACCAAGCCGGTGGTGATCCTGACGTCGAACCGCACGCGCGAGGTCCACGATGCGATCAGGCGCCGCTGTCTGTATCACTGGGTCGATTACCCCGACGCGGCGCGCGAACGGGCGATCCTGGCGGTGAAGGCTCCCGGTGTGCCGGACAAGCTGGCGCAACAGGTGGTCGATTTCGTGCAGCGTTTGCGCGGCGAGGAACTGTTCAAGTTGCCGGGCGTGGCCGAGACGATCGACTGGGCTCAGGCGCTGACCTACCTGAACAAGACCGAACTGACGGCTGGCGACGTGGATGACACGCTGGGCGTGCTGCTGAAATACCAGGACGACATCGCGAAGGTGCGCGGGGCGGAAGCAGCTCGGTTGGTGACGGAGATTGGAGCCAATACACAAGCTCGGCCGGTATAAGTTCTAGTCGGGTGCAAGGCATCCAAGACTGGTGAGGGCGCGCCGGAGATTCTTTTCGAAACTCTGAAACGAGCCGCATTGGCGTAACGCGACCAGTGTCTGTGTCTGTGCGATGGCCGTAAAGAGTTGAGACCCCGCCGGATGTCGTCTCCGGTTGAAGACCTTGTTTGTCGCGGCATCAAGGACTGCCTTGGGATCCGTCAAAGCTTCCGCAGCGGCCCCGTTGGCGGGAAGATCAATACTCTTCGCGGTTCCTGAGTAGTTGAGTGCGGCGATAACCGCGTTCGGGTCAGCTAACACCCATGCTTCTGTTTCATGCCTTGGCGCGAGAATAATGCAACGGGACGGATCCCAGGCGCAGAGTTGCTGCATAGCCTCACAGTAAGCCGTGGATCTTTCCGCGATTCGCCTGGACGACCCGCGTCCGCCAGTGTCCGCGTGAATGAAACAAATATGGATCTGGTCTTTGTTGGCACAAATCTCCGGCGCCACCTGAGCAACGTCTCGGCCATTCCGTCCAAGTTGGACGACTGGTGTAGTTGCTATTGTTACTTGTTGTGTTGCCTCGGCGAGTGTAATTTCCTCCATGATTCGTGGCAACAGAACGTTATAGTAGGCGCGATCACTGCTCCCCTCGTAAAACCCGGCCCAGGCAATGTAGATCATGCCTCGTCGCTCGGTCGGCGTAACAAATTCTCGACATCCTTACGGGTAAGGTCGGTTTCCCAATTGAAAGTCGCTTGCGTGGTGCTGGCGGGCATGCGCCGCATACGGGTTTTGACCTGGCGTATCTTGCTGGCGGGATCGATGACACTGACCGAATCGGCGGCAACGATTTCATTTTCCTCAAGCGCTGCCATAACCGCGGGCGAATGGGTATTCACCAATATCTGGAATAATGTGTCGTTCCCCATCGTTTCGGCTGTCGGCACGGCGTGTCGCAGCAGGTCAACCAATGTCGGAATGCGTCCTTCATGGATACCGTTCTCAGGTTCTTCGAAACACAGGATACCGCGCCGCGCGGGATCGTCGAGTATCGCCAGAAGCGCCAGAAGCCGCAAAGTTCCATCGGAAATCACGCGCGAACTGAAGCTCAGATGGTCGGATGTCGCGATACCGAACGAGTATTCCTTGGCGGCCGGATTATCGGCGATTTCCACTGCACGAACCGAAGGAATCAGAGTGGCGAGATCCATCGATATGTCGGCAATGACACCCTCCGACCTGAGGTCGGTTCGCGTCTCGTCCCGCAGATGCGCCAAAACGGCCGCAAGATTCGAAGCGTCGGCCCGCAGGACACGTTCTTCAAACCGGTCACTGGGTTTGCGTGCCGCCTGAGGATTGATTTCCAGGAATCGCGTGGACGCGAACAGATCGCGCAACGCATAAACGTGCGGGAACTCCGCGGTGGTGATTGTCGATAAGGCCGTTCGCGAGGCTTCCGTGGCAGCCAACCGGCGGCCTGTTCCTCGCTTTGTTCCGCCTTTCTCCGACGGGCCGTCCTGCCGGATCACGAACGCTTTGGCGGTATCGTTTTCGATCTCTGTCTCAATGAAAGGATTGCGCCGATCAGAATAGCTGAGTTTGGCCCGCCTGAAGAACGCAGCCTCCTCATCCTTTTTTGCCAGCGCAACGCACGATTCATAGGCAACGAAGGTACCGCGAGGCTGACCTCTGCCGTCCATCTTCATCCGGAGCGACAGCTCGTAGCGTAGCCGTTGCGACTTTACCTCATAGTTTGTCCCAAACGCGTCTCGACCTTCGCGATCCAACGCGACCTCGACCGCGAAACGCATCTCGGAGCAGGGACCCGAAGCGGTCAGCCTGAACAGCTCCTCCGGTTCGCCTCTCAAGTCCTGCATCGCCGTACGGATGTCATGCAGAGACAGCAAAGACAGAAACTTCAACGCATCGAACAAGTTGGATTTGCCGCTCGCATTCGGGCCAACGACTGCCGAAAACGGCTGCAGATCGAGAGAGAACTTCTCGAATGTCTTAAATCCGTCGATCTCTATACGGGTCAGCATCGTGGATGAGTATCGTGATCAGCGTTCTCAGGCAACCGATCCAGTCATCCTCTGGCTAGGCTTCGGCCCACAATGCTCTGCTGCACGCGCCGCGACCGTGTCCCAAGCCAGGCTTCTCACCGGCGAGGCTACCCAAATTACCGGAGGTTCTGGTTGTGTCAGACCATGCGCATTCCCAGATCGGCCGCCTGCCGCACCTCGAAAGCGCGTCTGGCATCATCGTATGCCTGTCCGGCGATGCCACCCCGGACAATCCCGGCCTCCACCGACCGATACGCCGGCCGCCAGCTTTCCGGCAGCGCGACCCCATCCGGGGGAGCCAGCCACAGCCGGAACAGGCACCGCTTCAGCGCCGGATCATCATGATCCTCGAATTCCGTGCGCGAGTGCAGCGTGACATGGTTGTTCAGGATCTGCATGTCGCCCGGCCGCAGATACATCGTGTGCATCACCCCGGGCCGCCGCAGGATGTCGTCCAATAAATCCAGCGCGTCGAACTGGGCCGCCGACAACGCGGGCACGCCATCGATCGTCTGCGCCGACCGCAGCCGATTGCGGTTCCATTTGCTGAACAGCAGACCGTCCCGCTCATCGTAAATCGGGTTGGGATAGAACGGAGGCTCGTCTGCCGCCTCTTCCTGCTGGCGGCTGAAATAATGCGGCTGGTGCAGCACGTCGATCAGGTCAGGGCGTTCCTTCGCCAGAACCTCGTGCGCGGTGACGGAACTGGACACCATGCTCATGCCGCCGGATTTCGCCACGTTGTAGCAGGTCAGCAGCACGATATCCGCACTGTCGGTATGAAAATCCAGGTCGGCGTTCGATGAGTATCCGCGCCCCTTGCCGGTGCGATAGACAACCCCGGCATCGCGCACCGCCGACATGAAGTGGCTCGCCTTGCCTTGCGGCCGGGCGACGCCGGTGTGGAGGCCGATGGCCCAGGTCAGGAGTTCGAACTCGGCGGCGGTCAGGTCTTCCCGCGGCATCCCGCGCAGGATGGCGAAACCGGTGCCGTCCCGGACGTCTCGCAGCGACGCCGCGATCACCGTCCATGCGGAACCGAGGTCGAAGTCGTCCCTCCGGTAGTCGAACAGCGTTTTGGCCGGGTTGGCCGCCTTGCGCACCGCGGCGACCAGGTCCCGCCGTGCCCGGGCGTCCAGTTCGAACACCCAGCTTGTGTTCGAACGCAGATCGTCTACCGTCCAGGCCGCTCGGCGATTGGCGTGTGTCATCTGTCCCGTCCTCCTCCATTGCCGCCATCATGCGCGCCTGGAGGCGAACATCAACCAGGTCTGGCGGAGCGCGTTCGCTGATCAAGTCGGCGCAATGGGATTGACGACAGTATCGGTGGAGTTAACGTTGCCCGAGCTGGACGGCCCGTTTTCCGGGTGGCTGGCGCTGTCCCGCAACTGCGACAGATCACCACTTGCAGCCCCGGATCGTTTCCGTCATGTTGCGAACGGATGGCAGCGCGAATTTGCTGACTGCTGGTCATTCGCAAGCCGGGGGCCTTCCAGGGAATGTGTCGTTATTTCGCAACGAACTGGCGATGTGCGGAATGTCGTGGCATGCAGCCTGATGTCCCGGGCCGGATGGATCAACGCGAAGGGCGTACTCTATGACCACGTTCAAACTCGTTGTGGCGACGGCGATGCTGATTGCGTTTGGTGCGACGGTTCGCGCCGCCAGCCTGACCATCTCGCAATCCGGGCAACATTTCAGCGATCATTCGGCGTCGATAAACCGTGGCGATACGTTGACGTTCTCAAACGAGGATGACGTCAGCCACAATATCATCGTGGTGGATGACGCGGAGCACGAATCGGATCTGGGTCTGCAAAAGCCGGGTGAAAAGCTGACGTACCAATTCGATCGGGCCGGACACTTCAAGATCCGGTGCAACATTCACCCTGGCATGAAAATGAACGTTACGGTAAAATAAGCCGGTTCTCCGTCAGGAAGTGTCGATGACCGTTTCACCTTCAACGTCGGCACAAGCCGTTTTCGTCAGGGCATTCCGCCAGACCGCCGGATGGTTGGGGGTATTGGCGGTACTGCTGGCCCCGCTGGCCGGCCGCGCCGAACAACCGGAGGGACTGACCGAGCTTTTCAGCAAGGACGGGGTGCTTTCGACGACGCTGGTTGCGGCGGCGGGCAAAGTGCACCTCGGCGACCTGGCACTGGATGGCATGACCTACAACGGGATCTATGCCGGACCGGTGTTGCACCTGCATCCCGGCGACTTGCTGAAAATCCGGTTGATCAACCGTCTGACCGAACCGACCAATCTGCATTTTCACGGCCTGCGCGGCTCACCGCTTGGCAATGGCGACAATGTGCATGTTCTGGTCCAGCCGCATACCGCCCTGGACTACCAGATCCGTATTCCCGACAGCCAGCCGATCGGCCTGTACTGGTATCACGCGCATCCGCATGGTACCTCGGAACACCAGATCATGGGCGGTCTCAGCGGCGCCCTGGTGATCGAGGGAACGGACCCGTTGCCGGTGAAGCAGCGTCTGTTCGTGCTGAAGGACATGGTGTTCGACGACGACACGGATAATCCCGAGATCGATGACACGCTGCATGGCATTGTTCAATCGGTGAACGGACTCCTGCAGACCAAAGAGACGATGCAGCCAGGGGACGCCCAGTTATGGCGATTCACCAATCAGAGCGCGAACCGTCTGGTGCATATCGCACTGACCGGCCATAGGTTCCGCATTGTTGGTCAGGATGGTGAACCCAGCACGATCCAGGAGCCGGTGGAGGTGCTCGATATTCCGCCCGGCAGCCGGTTCGACGCGATGGTGGAGGCCGGGGCGCCCGGCCAGTATGCGCTGGTGGCCAAGGTAACGATGACCGGAAGCGGGGCCGATCGGGTACCGGACCGGGTGATCGGCTCGTTGGAGGTCGGCGGCGCCTCCGTGCCGGCGATGTCCGCCGCTCAGGCTGCCGCGGTTGTGCCGGCCAAATTGCCGACCGATTTGCGCACCGCGCGAATCGATGCGACGCGAAAAGTGGTGTTCACCGAAACCGCCCCGTCCGCCCATGAGAAGCAGCAGTTCTTCGTCAATGGCGCGATCTACGATGCGAAGCGGATGGACCAGTCGGTGCCGCTCGGCAATACCGAGGAATGGACGATCCGCAACGACTCTGACGATCTGCATGTGTTTCACATCCATCAGATCGGTTTTCAGGTCGTGGCGGTCAACGGCAAACCAGTGCCGTTCACCGGCTATGTAGATAACGTTCGTATCCCCGAGCGGGGAGAGGTGACGCTGCGTTTGCCGTTCACCGATCCGCTGATCGTCGGTCGCTTCGTGTACCACTGCCATGTGCTGAAGCATGAGGACGGCGGCATGATGGCCAACATCGAGATTTACGATCCCACGCCGCCGACGGTTCTGGTTCGGCTCAACCGTTTCTATATGCATGTGGTTTGGTGGTGGAACGGGGTGCCCTGGTCGCAGTGCGGGTTACAAGACACGGTTTGATAATAACCTGACTAGCCCATCCGTCATGTAGCCCGCCGGTGGCGGGGCGCTTTACCGCGGTGCCAAGCGTCTCTTCCAGAAAGGAGAGTTCGGCCATCTGCGTTCCGCCGAATAAAGTTCCTGGCGCTGTGCGCTGTAGGTCGCTGCGTGGCCGGCAATGTCGCCGGGATAGGCCTCGGCAAGACCATTCTCGCCCCTTAGCCACTCATCGACGATTCGCGCGGCCTGGATGCCGCTGGTGATCGCATAACCGACCCCCAACGACGCTAACGGGTCGAACGCGCAAGCGGCATCGCCGGCGGCGACCCAACCGGCGCCAACGGCTGGCTGCAGCACATGGCTCTCAGATGGAAACACGCGCGGCTCGGTTATCGGATGGGCCCCCAACAGACGCGTCCCCGCGTGTGCGGTGGTTGCCAACTTTGCCAGAAATCCCGTAATGGCCCGGAGATCGAGCGCGCGAAGCAGATCGGCGTCCGTCATCAACGCCACGACAGCCTGGCGGTTGGGTAGGGGCGCTGTATACCACCATCCGTCGGCTATCGTTTCGACAAACGTGGTTTGCACGGCCGGTCCTTCAGGCAATGCGAAATGGCAAACCAGGCCAACCAGGCGGTCGGAAACGAGACGTTGCGCGCCCATTCGACGCGCGACGCGGGCCTGCCGCCCCGTCGCATCGACGATATATTTCGCGAGGACTTGTTCGTGACCCCGGGGGCCTTCGATATCGACCACCCAACCGTCGTGTTGCCTGGCAACGTCCCGAAAGCGGGTGCCGGTGCGCAAAATATCGCCCAAAGAGTTCGTCGCCGCCGCCAGCGCCCGATCGAAGCCGAGACGATCCAAATGAAGGCCCTGACCGCCGCGCGAGTAGATGGAATCACGTTCCGTCACGCTGTCGCTGCCCCACGCACCGGCTGACCCATAGGCCTTTGCAGTCAATCGGTCCGTCAGGATCGACTCCGCACCAAGGTAGGACAGCAATGGCATCAGGCCCGACGAAACCGTTTCGCCGACTCTCGGTGAATCGTAATTTGACGATTCGATCACCAGGCATCGGTGTTTCGTATAGCGTCCCAAGGTCAGGGCGGTGGCGGCCCCGGCGGGACCGCCACCGATGATGCAGACGTCTGTTTGTATCAACTGTCCTGCCGTCCGCGCTGACGGGCGGTGGCAAATCTAACGGCTTCGCCGGAGCGCTTCTTTTTGACTTTTTCACCGGCCCCGAGATTGTGTTGGGGAATCGGTGCCGGCAGGAACCAGCTATTCGCGAAGTTCTGATCTGCTCCGCTCACGACGTTGCTGGCATCCCCGACTGCGACTGCGACCGCGGCCGCGACAAACGCCGCGTGATTGCGTTCCTGTTCGACAATGTAGGGGAACAGATCCGCATGCTTGCCCTTATTTTGGTTTACCAGGAAGCCCATGTAGTGCCAGTAGTCGATCATCTGACTGAACGTGTTGATGCCGCGTGTGAACATCACCTGGAAGCCGGCTGGCGTTCCGGCCAATGCCTGGCCGGTTTGGGTCAGATCTCCGGTAATAACCTGCCACGGGCTTTGCGGCGGCCACCAATAACCGTAATAGGTTGGCGGCATGGGGATGCCGTCCCCTTTGTTCACGTTCGGATTTGTGAAGTTGATATATTGAACTGAGCATTGGAAGAAGTCGGCTTGCCAGGGAATGGCCATCCGCTTCGTCAGGTCGCCTGGCTCACAGCCTGCGGGAGCATGAGGGGCCAGGTGTACCTGTGTTTCGTCTTCGATAGGGTTGAGACCGTGCGTGTTGTAGTAGTCACTCTGGTGCCGATGCCGAATCACGCTGTTGCCGGCGTAAATGTGCGGGTTCCGGGTACTCCAGGTCACTTCAATGCCCGGACAGAACGGGCCTCCGACACAGTTGCCCATACTGGCTTGGGTTAGTGCGGTCACGATATCGGTCTGCTTCGGTTCTCCAGTGTCGAACAGCCCTTTGGACCACTGGCTCAGGAAGAAGTACTGTGTCTCGGTCAGCGTCAGAAATTTATCGATCAGTTCCGGCTGATTGAATACCGAGTTGCTTCCGGAGTTCAAAGGCATCGCCGGAAAGCCATGCGTGAATAAGTCGTTCGCAGCTGCTCCGATTGAATCTTGTGGGCTGGGTATCCGGAACAACTCCAGATAGGCTACTCGCAATGAAGCTGTTTGGTCCGACTTGTCGGTGGGATCGAACGGCGGAGGCGAAAGCGAATTCATCGACGGCGTATTCGCCACCCAACGATATCCGCCGGGGCGTTGCAGGATAGGAAGGATGTCCCGCTTGAAATTCGGTTGGAACGCCGGATTGAATTGCCCGTTGTTGAAAATATCCTTGTTGGTCTCCAGGCAGCGTATCGCGGTGTCGTACATCGTATCGTCGAGTGTGACGATATTAACCACTTCGGGCGCGAATTTCGGCGAACCGACGATACACCACGCATTCAGCTCAATCCTTACGGGCGCCTCGTGCAATGGATTCTTGATAATGATTACGCAGGAGACCGGCCCGTCCGAGGTGTCGTCATGCCAAGTGTCGGCACCCGCGAATGACGTTATCGACGTGTCGCCGCCGGATCTACCGAACCCGCCCAGCACAATCAACCGGCCGGCCTCGTCAGTCATGATATCGCCGAGGCTGACGATCAAATCGCCATACACGGCGGTTTCCGGCCAACTCTTGAAGGCGTAATCGGACGACGACGGCTTATCGATCGGTTTATGTTGGTGGGATCCGCTGACAGTGCGCGGGCCAGGATCGATGATAAGGTCGCGCCGCTTGTCCATGTCCGTCACCGTCGCGTTGCGGAGAGGAACCTCTTTTTGTACATAGCTATTGCTTTGGCCGTACAGAAGATTGCCTTGCAGACCGGAGAAATTGTACCAGCAAGCCTTCTTGTTGGCCAGGTGCACCGTCCATTCGATCGACTGTACACCGGGGCTATGCAGCGTTATTTCCTGACTCGTACCATCGTCGTAAATTTGGTAAATTCGGAAGTATGCGCCCTGGCGTTTGACTCGTCCCGAACTGTCTTTGAAATGCCTCACGCTCTCTGGCGGGTTCTTCAGGTCGCCGTTGGGCTCGCACGCCCGGGGGAGTCCACCGATCGTGTCCGGTTCCAGGTAAAAATCTGTCTCGGAATTGCCGAGGCGGGCAACGCCTATGGTTGGTCCGATTTGATAATATGAACCCATGCGAAGCTCCCGATCGCGGTTGTTGCTTGAACACCATAATCATTGTTATACTGCTGCTAGCGTGTCAATGCCGAATCGGACGGGTAAGGCAACAAATAAACATAAAAAATTCGTTAATCGTATTGTTTATACTCAACGCCTGATCGGCCGCAGGTTCACATTCGGGTCACGTTCCTTGTGCGGCGGACAATCAGCCGGGGAGGGAGCGAAACTTCGTGAAGGAGCCGGGAATGCGTTGCACAGCAGAGATGATTTCCCGTCGCGTCGCGGTGCTGGTTCCCGAGGCAAAATCGAGCGAGATCGTATCGACAAGGCCGCCGTAGCGTTTCTCGATCGCGGCCGGCAGATCGTCGTAGGTGGCGCGCGCGACGAACAGGTCCAGCACGTCATCCGGCACCTGCGCGGCCATTTCGCTCCATCGGCCCTGTTTCGACATCTCTGTCAGCCTGATGCCGAGGTCGCCGACGCCGTGTATGTCAAAAACGCCGCGGTAGGCGGGGGTGGAGCCGTAAAACGCGACCCGATAGCGGACTGTCTCAGCGGCTGCCTTGACCGAGGCCGCATCGGGGCCGGTGGCGACGAAACCGCCACCGCTGATCTCGAAATTTTCGAAGGATTTGCCGGCGGTTGCCAATTCCTGCGCCAATAACGGCCGCACCACCTGTTCCAGGTAAGCGCGCGTGGCGAAGCTGTGCAGACGCACGCTATCGGCGACGCGGGCGGCGGTTTTCAACATCAGCGGGCCGACAGCCGCCATGGCGATGGGCGGCATCGGCAAGCCTTGCGGGCCGGGTGAGAACTCCGGCGTCATCAGCGAGAACGTATAGTATTTGCCTTGGTAACTCAGCTTTTCGCCGGTCTCCCAGGCTTTGAAGATCGCGCGCAGGGATTCGATGTACTCGCCAAGCCGAGCGGCAGGGGCGATCCAGGGGGTGCTGAAGCGGCGTTCGTTGTGCGCCTTGATCTGGCTGCCGAGGCCGACGACGAAGCGGCCCTTCGAATGGCGGTGGATGTCCCAGGCGAGGTTCGCCACGACCATCGGGCTGCGCGGAAAGGCGATCGCCACGGACGGGACGAGCGCGACCCGTTCGGTCGCCATGGCGGCAAAAGCGAGCGGGGTGAACGGGTCGTGCTTCAGTTCGCTGGCGGTGACCGCGTCGGCACCGTCCTCCTCCGCCTGCCGGGCGGCGGCGGCACAGGCGGCCCAATCGGCGACCGGTAGTCCTATCGAGACGCGCATTGTCGGTTTCCTCGTTCGTCGGCCACGCAATTTGGTCCAATGCGGGATCGCCTGCAAACGGCGCCTTTGTACCGGTAAGGCGACGGATCCTCCATCATAACGATATGGCCGGCGGTGTTGCGCAACGCATCGCCCGTGCGCCGTGAGGGGCCACACGGGTGACAATCTTTTTGGTATTTTGTTGACGGACTCTATAACCGAATTGGCATGCTTTTATTATTCCAAGGACAGAACTTAGGAGTTCGGGCCTTATCGGTCGCAGTTGATGCTGAACCATAGGCGACAGTCCGTTGCGTTTCCGCACATCGTGGCCTTGCGGTCCTTCCCTTAACCAATCGCTTGATTCTTACAGGAGGCCGGAGGCGTGCTGATGACTAGAAGCGCGGACACTGGCCGGCGCAGGCGTCGTCAGACCATCACCCGGTTGCTGCTTATGCTCGGGGTGAGCGTTGCGCTGGGGATGCTCGCCGTGGGCGGTTATATTCTGTATGATCTGCATCGAGACGCGTGGCGGCAGTCTGAACGGGCTTCGGACAATCTCATATTGGCTTTGGCGCGGGACATTACTCGCACGATCAACGTTTATGATTTGTCGCTCCTGGGTGCGCGCGACGTCTGGTCGGAACCGGGCCTCGACCTGGTCAGCCCGAAAATCCGTGCCATGGCGTTGTTCGATCGTGCGGCCTCCGCCGAGTATCTTGGCTCGATGCTGATCACCGATGCGCAGGGTAATGTTGTCGCCGACTCCACGTCGATCGTACCGCACACACTGAGCCTGGCGAAACGTGAACACTTTCTGGTGCACGCAAAGGACGCGAACGTTGGCCTGTTCATCAGCCGGCCCATTTTGGGTCGGCTTCGCAATGAGCCGATGATCGCGATTACGCGCCGTTTGGAAAAGGCTGATGGTCGTTTCGATGGGGTCGTGGTTGGCGCCATGGAGCTGAATTATTTTTATGATTTGTTTAGTAAACTCGATGTCGGACCCAAGGGTACGGTCACGTTATTTCGCGACGACGGCCACATCATGATGCGGGTGCCGTTTCACGAGGGCGATATCGATCGCGACCTGGGTCAAAACGTATCGTTCAAGGCGTATCTCAAGGCGCCGCATGGCCAATTGACCTTGACAGCTTCGACCGATGGGATCGAACGTTTTTACACCTATCACCGCCTTGGCAATCTGCCGCTCATTCTCACCGTTGGTGTCGCGGTTGACGACGTTTTCGCGTCATGGTGGCCAAAAGCCATCAGTATTGGCTCTGCCATGCTGGTTCTGTCGGCAACCACGATCGCCCTGTGCCTTTTGTTCCGTCGCGAGATTCAGCGGCGTATGGCGGCGGAGGATGCCATCGTGAAGGCCGCCGAACAGCTATCGGTGATCGCCAGCCATGACGGGTTGACCGGCATTCCGAATCGCCGCTCGTTCGATCTCGCATTGAAAGAGGAATGGCGCCGCGCGATCCGCGGGGAGACGCCGATCGCTCTGCTCATGCTCGATGCCGATTGTTTCAAGTCCTACAACGACCATTACGGTCACCCCGCAGGCGATGCCGTTTTGGTCGCGATCGCCAAGTGTATCGAGAGTGGCGTCAGGCGGCCTCGGGATACCGCCGCGCGCTATGGTGGGGAGGAGTTTGTGGTGCTGCTGCCGGACAGTGAACTGACCGGAGCGATCACTATTGCCGAAGCAATACTCAATGCCGTTGCGGGCTTAAATATGCCGCACCCGTGGAGTCCAACAGGGTATGTCTCGATCAGCATCGGCGTCGCTGTTATGCGCCCCCGGGTGGAGGAATCGGAAAGCCTGCTGCTCGGCCAGGCCGACGCGGCGCTGTATGACGCCAAGCGGTTGGGCCGCAATCGATTGAGTACCTTCACTGGCCCCCAAGTGTCTGAGGTCTTTTCAGACGTCGGTTCCTTTTTTGCCGCGGCGTCCTACAAGTAGGCGTAGAGGCGCTGTCTCGGCTTCCTCTCGGTATCGGGGTTTCCTATTGCGGACAGCACCAGGGTAGGCGTTCGGTTGCCGGTGCGGCAAGGGCAAGGGCAAGCGGGAGAGCCGGTTGTATTCCAGTTCGCTCGCGTGACCGAAGTATTTGATTGAACTGGATCAATGTGGACTGTCCAGGGGGATAGTAGATGCCACTACAAGGACTGTCATAAGCTGATGCTGCACCACCGGATACGGTTTGAACAACAGGAATCACCGTGCCATGACCATCGCCCCGAGAGCAACGCTTGGACTGCTTGCCCTGCTGGCTGCATGCTCGACGACGCCTGCTTCGACATCGTCGCCGCCGCCCGCCACAACCGCTCAGGTCGTGCCCGGCAGTCAGGAAGATCTGGTCGCGAATGTGGGTGACCGGGTGTTTTTCGACTTTGACCGATCCGCTATCCATGGCCACGGATCGCTGACGCAGAATAATGCAGCGGTCCTGGACCGGCAATCCGCGTGGCTGATGAAGTATAACCAAATCAGCGTACAAATAGCGGGTAATTGCGACGAACGCGGAACAGAGGAATACAATCTCGCACTCGGTCAACGCCGAGCAGACGTTGTCCGTGGCTATCTTGTTGCGAAGGGCACCTCCGGAGGGAGAATGTCGACGATCAGCTACGGGAAGGAACGGCCGACGGCGCTTGAATCGTCCGAGGATGCCCGGGCGCGGAATCGCAATGCGATCACCTCTGTGAAGTAGTCTTGTGGTCGCCTGTCGTCATTCCCGCACTCGTTCCGGGGGCAGGTTCTATCCCCGATCGGCCCCGACCTTGGCCTAATCCGAACACATGCTCTAACCTCCTCGGCATGAGCAAGGGGAACGTTATGAGCAGTTTGGACGGCAAGGTCATCATCGTAACAGGCGCCAGCCGGGGCATCGGCGCTGCCGCCGCGGCGGCGCTCGCGGAGGCAGGCGCAACCGTCGTACTGACCGCTCGGGACGGGAAACTGACCGGGGACGTCGCAGCCTCCATCGGCGACAAGGCCTCCGCCCGCGCCTGTGACGTGTCCGACTATGCCGCCTTCGCCGCCCTGGTCGCGGACACCAAGGCCCGCTTCGGCCGCCTGGACGTGCTGGTCAACAACGCCGGTGTGATCGAGCCGATCGCTTCCATCGCCGACAGCGATCCGGCGATCTGGGCGCGCAACGTCGATATAAACCTCACCGGCGCCTATCATGCCATCCGCGCCGTGCTGCCGGGCATGCTGGCGGACGGCGGCGGAACGATCATCAACGTGTCGTCCGGCGCGGCGATCCGGCCGTTGGAGGGATGGAGTGCGTATTGCAGCGCCAAGGCCGGCCTGCACATGCTGACCCGAGCCATCGCGTTGGAAACGGCAAGCAAGGGCATTCGCGTGTTCGGCTTCCAACCCGGCACGACCGACACCGATATGCAGGTGCTGATCAGGGCCTCCGGGGTGAATCCGGTCAGCCAAATTCCGCGCGGCAACCTGACTCCGGTCGCATTGCCGGCGCAGTCCATCGTGTATCTGTGCGGTTCCGCGGCCGATGACCTGATCGGCCAGGACTTCAGCCTGAACGAACCGTCGTTCCGCGCCCGTTTGGGCGTTGGATAAATGGCCGGTCCGCTGGAGGGTATCAAGGTTATTGAGATCGGCCAGGCCCTGGCCGGTCCGCTCGCCGGGGTCATTTTGGCGGACATGGGCGCCGACGTGATCAAGGTCGAAAAGCCAGATGGCGGCGACGATGCGCGCCTGTGGGGGCCTCCGTTCATCAATGGCGATTCGATCAGCTTCCACACCAACAATCGCGGCAAGAAATCGGTCACGCTGGATATCAAGGATCCGGCGGACGTCGAGAAGTTAAAGACGCTGGTGCGGGATGCCGACATCCTGATCCAGAACCTGCGGCCGGGCGTCGTCGATGATTTCGGTATCGGGCCGGATGCGATGATGATGGTGAATCCCCGGTTGATTTACTGCTCGATCTGGGCGTTCGGCTATACGGGGCCGCTGAAACTGGCACCGGGCTTCGATCCGTTGTTACAGTGTTATGGTGCGGTGGTGACTCTGACCGGCCGCCCTGACGATCCGCCGACCTTCTGTGCGCCGGCGATCAACGACACCGCGACCGGCATGTGGTGTGTGATCGGCGCCCTGGCGGCGCTGCAGCAGCGGGACCGGACGGGTGTGGGTTGCGTTGTCGATGCGTCACTGTTCGAAAGTGCGGTGGCCTGGGTGCAAGGGCCGTTGAACGCCTACAATGCCACCCAAAAACCACCGGAACGCCACGGCGCGGCCAGCGCCACTCTGGCGCCCTACCAAATATTCGAAACCGCCGACCGGCCGATCTGCATCGCCGCCGGCAACGATCGTTTGTTCGTTAAACTGGCTCGCGCCATGGGGCACCCGGAGTGGTGCGAGCATCCACTGATGGCCGATGGCCGCAAGCGTGCGGCGAATCGGCTGGCACTGGTCGATGTGATGCAACCGGTTCTGCTGACCCGTACCCGCCAGGACTGGATGGGCATCATCGGAGAGGCCGGCGTGCCCTGCGCCCCGGTTAATTCGATTGCCGAACTGGCGGAGACCGAACAACTGCAAGCCATGGACATGATGCGGACCCTGCCTGGCAGCGAATTGAAAATCGTCGGCCTGCCGATCACCTTCGACCGGCAGCGCCCGCATCCGCGCGGTGATTCACCCAAACTGGGGGAGCACAACGACGAGGTGTTTTCTCCCGCCCGTTCAGCCTAAACAACACAGCGAAACTCCGGGGTTCCCGCCATGACTGACGAACTGCTCTACGATATCCGCGACGGCATTGGCCATATCACGTTCAATCGGCCGCAGGCGCGCAACGCCCTGACCTTTCCGATGTACGAACGCCTCGCCGAGATCGCCACCGCCCCCGGCGAAGTGCGTGTGCTGATCATCACCGGCGCCGGCGAGAAAGCCTTCGCCGCCGGCACCGACATCAACCAGTTCCGCGCCTTCTCCACGCCGGAGGACGCCCTCGGTTACGAAAGCCGCATCGACCGCGTGCTGGTCACCATCGAACGCTGTCCGGTGCCGACCATCGCCTCTATCGCCGGGGCCTGCACCGGTGGGGGCGCGGCCATCGCCGCCGCCTGCGACATGCGCATCGCCGCCGCCAACGCACGGTTCGGCTTCCCGATCGCCCGCACGCTGGGCAACTGCCTGTCGGTGTCCAACATCGCCCGCCTGACCGCCCTGGTCGGTTCGGCGCGCGTGATCGAGATGATCTACACCGCCCGCCTGTTCTCCGCCTCCGAGGCGCTCGGCGCCGGATTAATTACGGAAATGCTACCCGATCAGGCCGCGCTGGAAGCCCGCGCTTTGGAACTGGCCACGCTGCTGGCGGGTCACGCGCCGCTGACGATGCGCGCGACCAAGGAAGCCTTGCGCCGGCTGCGCGACAACCTGCCGCCGGACGAGGATTTGATCCGGATGTGCTACTCCAGCCAGGATTTCCGGGAAGGCATGGACGCGTTCCTGACCAAGCGGCCGCCGGTTTGGAGTGGTGCATAACGGCGCCGCCGGCCGGCTGAACCTGACGATGACCGGCGCGGGAGCCCTACCCCCACAGAATTCTGTCCGTCCTGACGGCTTTCTGTACCGATTGCCTGCGCCTCCCGCGCTATAAGGACCGCGTGAGATATCTGACCGACTTCGCCGACCAGGCGGTTATCCTGCCCGTGGTGCTGGCTGTTGCCATCGCACTGGCCGCCCAGGGGTGGCGGCGGGGTGCGCTGACATGGCTCGGCGTCGTCGGCGCGACGTTTTTCGCGACGCTGGCGTTCAAGCTGATGTTTTTGTCGTGCTCGCCGTTGTTCGGGCCGATGGATGTGCACAGCCCCAGCGGGCACGTTGCCGCCGCGACTGTGGTCAGCGGCGGCCTCGCCGCCATGTTCACCCGCCGCCGCCACAGTATTCTGCCGGCCGCGCTGCTGGCCGCGATCGTCATTGGGATCTCCCGTCTGGTCCTTGGTATGCACTCATTCCCCGAGGTCGTGATCGGCGCCTTCGTTGGCCTGGCCGGCGCTTTCGCCCTGATGCGTTTTTCCGGCGAACCGCCACCGTTGCGGGTCGCTCCGCTGGTCGGCGTGGTCGTGGTTGTCGCGATGATCTTCCACGGTCTGCATCTGCCGGCTGAGGCGGCGATTCGCCACACGGCCTTCAGGGCGGCCCAGTTCATCCCAGCGTGTCGCGGCGGACCCGAGTTTTACCGCCGTCCGCCGGCCGATGCCGCGCAACCGAGGGCCGCGACGTCCTGACGGAAGGCGCCGTCAGACCCGCGTGACGTCGCTCAGAAACCCGCCCAGCGCCTCAATGAATCCCTTGGTGTTCTGCCCGTGTACGTTGTGACCGCACTCCGGGACGGTCACCAACTGCCCGAGCGGCAGCGCCGCGGCGAACCGCTGCGCCGCGTCCGGTTCCAGAATGTTGGAGTTGGCGCCCCGCACCAGTAGCACCGGCAGATCGAACGCGGCGGCATCCTGAAGCGTGATGTTCTCCAGCGGCCCGGTGCCGCGCACGATGTTCAGCCGCCGAGGGTTCGAGTCGCATTTGCTGACGTATTTGCCGTCCGCCCGCTCCAGCATGTTGTATTTCACCGTCCGCTCGATGTGCTCGCGGGAGCGGTATGGATCGTATTGCCGCACGTTGCGGACAAAATGCTCCAGATCGTCGAATTCCTGGTTCGCCTGGACAAATCCGCCAATCGCCGCCCGGCCTTTTTCAGACAGCTCCGGCCCGACATCGACGATCACCGCCGCGCGCAGCAGCGCCTGATTTCGCCGCATCAGCAGCATCGCATTGCGGCCGCCCATGGAGTGACCCATCAGCACCGGCCGGTCTAACCCCATCGCGCCGATGAACGCCTCGGCATCCAGCGACATTTCGTTGTTGGAATAGGTCACGTCGCGCGGCCACTCACTGTCGCCATGCCCACGCTGATCCAACGCAAGCACACGATATTTCTGCGCCAGATGCAGGCTGACCAGATCCCACGAATGCGCCGACTGATGCCCGCCATGCAGCAGCACGATCACCGGCGCGTCCGGGCGGCCCCATTCCAGGAAGTGGAAGCGCAACTGCCGCAGCACGATGTTGCACGACCGGTAAGGCACATCCGGCGCATGCGGAATGCCCAGGTCGGCCGCGCTTGAAAGCAGGCTGCGGAACTCGTCCGACGCAGTCATGTCCATCGGGGCGGAGCCGTGGGCGAATAAATTCAGATACATCGTGACGTGGTTCCCGTGTCTTTCCCCAACAACACCCCGGCGGTCGCCGCTTGGCAAGAGTCGCGGGTTATGTTGGCATCCACGCCGTCACCGTCCGGGAACCGAATATGACCGACTCCATGCTCGACCGAGCCCGTCTGTACCAGGACGAATTGTCCGACATTCGCCGCGATATTCATGCGCATCCCGAACTGGGACTGGAGGAATACCGTACCTCCGACCTTGTCGCGCGCAAGCTGGAGGAGTGGGGCATCGAGGTGCATCGCGGCGTCGGCAAGACCGGCGTGGTCGGGGTGCTGCGCAATGGCAACGGCCAGGCGACGGTCGGGCTGCGCGCCGACATGGATGCACTGCCAATGCAGGAGGCGACCGGTCTGCCGTACGCCAGTCAGACGCCCGGCCGGATGCATGCCTGCGGCCATGACGGCCACACCACGATCCTGCTGGGCGCGGCGAAGTATCTGGCGGAGACCCGAGCCTTTAACGGAACGGTCAACTTCATCTTCCAGCCCGCCGAAGAGGGCTGCGGCGGCGCCGAAGCCATGCTGAAGGACGGACTGTTCCAGCGGTTTCCCTGCGATGCGGTGTTCGGGCTGCATAACCGGCCCGGCATACCGGTCGGTCAGTTCGCCACCAGCCCGGGGGTCCGTTTCGCTGGCGCCGCGTTCTTCGACATCTCCATCACCGGCAAAGGTGCCCACGGGGCTCGGCCGCAAGAGGGCATCGACCCGGTCATGGTCGCCTGCCACCTCGCCACTGCCCTGCAAACGATCGTATCGAGAAACATCTCCGCGCAGGATGCCGCCGTGCTGAGCGTCACGCGTATCCAGTCCGGCGACGCCTATAACGTCATCCCGCAGCATGCCGTGCTGGCCGGCACGGTCCGGACGATGAAGTCCGATGTCATGGCAACGGTGGAGCGCAACATGAAACGCCTCGCCGTCAGCGTCGCCGAAGGGTTTGGCGCGCGGGCCGAGGTTGATTTTCGTAATTTGTTCGCACCGGTTGTGAACGACGATCGGGAATTCAGGCTGTATGCGGACGCCGCCGCGTCAGTGGCAGGTGAAGCGAACGTCGAACGCAACGCTCCACCGGCGATGGGGTCGGAAGACTTCGGCGCGATGATGGAGCAGGTGCCCGGCGCGCACATCATGTTCGGCAACGGCGACACGGCCGGCGTCCACCATCAGGCCTATGATTTTAATGATAAAGCGATCCCGTACGGCGTCGCTCTGCTGGCGGCGATTACCGAGAAGAAACTGCCGCGGGGTTCGATCGACTGATCGCCCCTGGCCAGCCTGGGAACGCGTGATAGGATCGCGGCCACAAACACATACGGGACCCATCGATGACCGAAACCGCGCTCGACCGTGCCCGCCTCTATCAGGGCGAATTGTCCGCGATCCGCCGCGACATTCACGCGCATCCGGAACTGGGGCTGGAGGAATACCGCACCGCCGATCTGGTCGCGCAAAAGCTGGAGGAATGGGGCATCGAGGTGCATCGCGGCGTCGGCAAGACCGGTGTTGTCGGCGTATTGCGGAACGGCAACGGTCAGGCCTCCGTCGGTCTGCGGGCCGACATGGACGCGTTGCCGATCCTGGAGGCCACAGGATTGCCGCATGCCAGCCAGAACCCCGGCCGTATGCATGCCTGCGGCCATGACGGCCACACCACCATGCTGCTCGGTGCCGCCAAATACCTCGCCGAGACCCGCAATTTCAACGGCACGGTCAATTTCATCTTCCAGCCGGCCGAGGAAGGCACCGGCGGCGCCTTGGAGATGCTGAAGGACGGATTGTTCGAGCGGTTTCCCTGCAACGCGGTCTACGGGATGCACAACCGTCCCGGATTGCCGGTGGGCAAATTCATTACCGGCCCGTCCACGCGGTCGGCCGGCGGCGCGTTCTTCGACATCGTGATCACCGGCAAGGGTGCCCACGGCGCGCATCCGCACCAAAGCGTCGATCCGATCGTCGTGGCCTGCCATCTGGGAACGGCGTTACAGTCCATCGTGTCGCGCAACATCTCCGCGCAGGATACGGCGGTCCTCAGTATCACGCGCATTCAGTCGGGCGACGCCTACAACGTCATTCCGCAGTCGGCGGTCATGGCGGGTACCGTGCGGACGATGAAGACCGAGACAATGCAGACGATCGAGGCGAATATGCGGCGCCTCGCCACCAGTTTGGCCGCCGGTTTCGGGGCCGAGGCGACGGTCGATTTCCGCGTGATCTTCGCGCCGATGGTCAACGACACCAACGAAGCCATTGCCTACGGCGATGCCGCGTCGGAACTGGTGGGGGAGGGCGCGGTGCGCCGCGACGGCCCGCCCGGCATGGGATCGGAAGACTTCAGCTTCATGATGGAACAGGTGCCCGGCGCCCATATCAATCTGGGCAATGGTGATAGCGCGGCTCTGCACAATCATCTGTATGACTTCAACGATGAGGCGATCCCTTACGGCGTGGCGCTGTATGCCGCGATCACCGAGAAGAAGCTGCCGAAATTCTCGCCGGACTGAGGCTGACCGTCATGCCGACGAAGGCCGGCATCCATGTTTTTTAGTTCAATCAAAGACGTGGATGGTGCGCCTTCACTTCGCGCACCATGACGATACAGAGGCGGCCGGCGTGGGCCACATCAGCTGATGACCGCCTGACCGCCGCTGAACGTTGTGTGAGCCGACAGCAGATTGGAAGCGGTCAACGTCGAAGACATGCCCAGCAGCACGACGCCATGCGTAGGATTGGCACTGCTGTAGATCGAGATCGCGTGACTGCCGGCGACCGTTGTATTGGCCGCCATCAAAACCGAATTGGCCGCACCGGACAGATTGATCACGAGTTGATCGTGTCCGTACTGGAAATTGGCGATCGTTTCGATCCCACCAGCCGGCTGCAAGGTGAAGTCGATGATGGCCGCACCGGTGCCTAACGTGATCGCATCGGGGGTCCCGATGAAGCTCAGGCTGGCGGCGCTTAGCCCCGCACTGACGCTGGCGGTGTCGCCGTTCAAATTGATCGTGGCCGCGGCCTTGGACCCGGTCAGAGTGAGCGTATCCGCCGTCGTGGTCCCGCTGACGGTCAGGGACGCCAGCTTGCTGTCGGCATTAAGCGATGTCAGTGCGGCCGTCACGTTGGCGGCTGTGTCTGAAATGGTAAACGACGCGACGTGACTGTTGGCCTGTAGCGTGGCCGCGTTCGCTGCCGTAACCCCGCTGACTGTCACAGTGTAAGCGGTTGGCAGCTTGCCCAACACGGCTGTGTCGGCAGTGAACTGGGCATAGGTCAGCGACAAGGCGTTGGTATCGGTCAACGTGACCGCTGTCAGCTTGGTGTCGGCGTTCAAAGTCGCGATGTTGGCCACCAGATTGGCGGAACTGTCAGACAGGGTGAACGATGTCACCAGGCTGGCGGACTGCAATGCGGCGGCGACCGAGACCGGTGCCCCGGTGACCGTCAGATGATACGGGCTGGAGATCTTCGCCAGAACCGCCGTATCCGCACTATAAAGTGCCGAGGCCAGCGTGATCGTCGGCACACTCGCATCGGTCAGGGCAATCGATGTCAGCTTAGCGTCCGCGCCAAGGGTGCTGAGCGCCGCGGTCACGTTGGCGGCGGTGTCAGAGACCGAGAACGCCGAGATCGCTGCATTCGCCTGCAAGCCCGCGGCGGCTGAAACCAATGCGCCGGTGACAACCGATGGTGCCGAGGATACCGCGTTGTTGTCAGCCGAGATCGTATCGCCATCCGCCAGCAATGTGGTGAGGCTGACCTCGAACGTCGTGGACCAGTATTGGCCGCTCATCGAGCCCCATGGATTGCGGATCTCGAGATTGCCGGTGGCACTGTCATAACCATAGACCGACATCGCGTGGTCCGCGATCAGGGTTTCCTTGCCGCTAACGCTGGCGTTGGTCATGGACGACAGGATAACGTCGAAGCCTTTGCCGATATCCGTCACCAACGCTGACAGGACTGACGCGGTGGACACTCCCCCGACAGCGGACACGGCCCTCAACGCATTGTTGTAAACGTATTGCACCCAAGACGAACCGTTCGCGTAGAAGTCCGTGATGGCCGAGGCGCCGGTGATCTCTTCCAGCGTGTATTCCGGGGCGCCGCCGTTGCCGATCGTCGAAAAGGAGTTGCCGGCATTGATGGTGTTGCCGGTGGGAATCAGGCCGCTCGCCTGCACCTGAGCGTAAGCTTTCTCGACCAGGCTGGCCCAGTCGTTCGTCGCTGAATTGAAGATCGTCCCGCCATCCGGCAGTTGGTTGTTGACCGTGACGTATTGGGCGGTTCCGTTGATGAAAAACCGCACACCATAGGTGTTGTTGCCGTTGTCGGTGATCATCGACTGAATGGCGGACGGGTCCTGCTTGGCCACTTCGGCCAGCGCGCTCAGCAGGTAGCAATCGCCCAGATAGCCCTGGTTAATGTCATTCATGCTGGGGCCGGTGGCGGCAAACACCGCGTTCGACACGGCTGAGTAAGAAACGCTGAACGCTGCAACACCGCTCATGCTGACCTTGCTGCTCGGCAGATCGCTGCCGAGCAGCCATTTGCCATCGAGTTCGGTGACCTTCGCGGCGGTGGCACCGGCGGCGAGATTGCCAAGCGCCACGGCGGTCGCGCCGCCACCGGTCCACCAGGTATTGGACGTGCTGCCGTTGATCAGGGCACCAACAACGTAAGTCAGATACGCCGATGCGGTCTCGCCCACATTCAAATCGGTGGCGATCAATTTCAGGTCGGTGAACTGACTGGCCGACAGGGTCGTCTTATTGGTGGTCAGTTCGGTGGCGAGATCGGTGAACAATTGGGCCATGCCGGCCTCGGTGACCGTGCCGCCGGCGGATGCCGCCGCCATATCGGATCGGAGGACCGTGTCGTTCAGTGATGCGATCCAGGACGCCGCGGGTGTAGCACTGATTGCCTTGGAGGACGACGCGGGCGTTACAAAGGACGACGCCGACGATGCGGTGGCTGTCGTAACCGTCGCAATAGTGGCGCTAAACAGAGAAAACCCGGCGGGTGCCCATTGGCCGGCGGAGTCATCGGCGGGTTGCGTCAGGTCCGACAGCCAGGATTGCTGGGTGTCGCTGTCGTTGCCGAGGCCGGGTTTCCTGAGATTATTCACTTCGAATTCCCCGCAGATAGGCTGAGTCAGACGGTCTGACCGGCGTTATCGTGCTTTATGATTGCGCAATCATCATTACATCAGCCGGCGCGCTCTGCATATGATGATCTTGTTTCAATATGATGCAAATGTGGTGGATGTTTTTTTAATAGTCTCGGTGTTATTTTTTATTCAAATTGAATGCCGTTTCGCGAGGTTCACAACCTGACGATGCTTTGTTGGCAACTGGCAGCCACCATCGAAATCCATTGTTGGCGCGTATTCCCTGGCGTCCGGCGATTCGTTCCCAGCGATAGGGTTGACGGGTTTGCGGGCGCCTGTACCGTCCCGATTGGGTGCGGTTGCCGACGCCGCGACAAACGCGCGTGTAGTACCAAGGGTCGGATGACCGCACCGCTGCCGATCACTGCAAAGCCCGCGAGTGCAAACCCAGCAGGTTAAAGAGACTTCGTGGGCGAAACGGACAGGAGACATTTCTGCCGGGCCGTTCACGAACAGAAATCGGATGGGCTGCAAAAGCCTGGCGAGAGACGACCATCATGGCGTTCGCGCCACTTCCGGTGATGTCGTGATGACCCTCGCATGGAACCTGATCGCAGTGAGAGGCGCACGACTGCCTCTGTCGCAGGCGTACTCGGGCGGTCGGACACAATAAATCCAGCCCGGTGCGCGCGATGGGCGGGAGAATTTGTTGCGCCCCGACTGCCGGTGAGGTGCGCGTTAAGCCCTACCGGCCTGATCAGTAGAGTCCGCGTTAGCGGCCGGCCCGGATCTGATTCACCACTTCCCGGAAGCGCCCGGCGGGTACTATCGGCGCCGGGGTTGGCGCCTCGGCGGGCGGTGCCACGGCACGTACAGGTGCGGCCGCGGAGATCTCCACAGCCGGCAATGCCGCAGTGGGCCGCAGGCCGGCGGCCCGCTTGAGGGCTCTCACTTCCACGGCCAGGATCTCTTGAGTCTGCTTCAGCGTCAGCAGCTTGCTCTCAAGTTCGGCGATGCTTGCCTGATTCCTGGCGATGTCCGCTTCCCTGGCGGCAATCTCCTGCTCAAGCGGATCGTTGGAGGTTGTGAAAGTTTCCATGGAATGACACATACACCGAAGATCATTGCTTTGTCCACATTAAAGCGCGGTGATTAGGGTCAGGAGAGGGTTTTTGGCGAGGGTAAAGGTGAAAGTGCAACTTAATTTTTAATGGTTTGTCTCAATTTTCGCCATTTTGTAGCGCGTGGCAATCTCTGGCGTCACTCTCGAACCGGCAACAAAGTCTGCCTTGACCGGGGCATCGCGAAATTTTGGGATGTGGCCGCTGGTATGGCACCAGCCGCATTTGATTTTGACGCTTCGCTGTTCCTTATGGCCGGATGTTGATGGGCCGGATATCCAGCCTCACAGTGGCGAGATCCTGTCCAATTTGTGACTCAGATCGGGCTCACGAACAGGTCGACGCGGTGGGACGAGCCCAATCTGGTCGGTACAAAATTTCGCGGCTATGCGACCTTTGTAATCATGGCGCCGATGACGGGTGTTGTCGGTCCGGACTTGATTGCTCGGTTCGGCCGGGCGCGGGTTTCCGCTGAGCGGCATGGTCCCGGTGCACCTATTTCTAAGCGCCGTCCACTCGGCGCCCTGGCTGAAGCTGATCCCCAGCCCGCGAACTGGGGCTGAGGGGCATTCCGTCATATCTGTCACGTCCACCGGGAAAACGGATACCGTAAGAGTATTAGCTTGAAATTTCGCGACGGGATCGTGGTCTGGCGTCCCACTACAACACACTCCAGTCGCGTCACGCGCTGGGCGATCGCACACCGAGGCCGGAGGCAGTGATGAACTGCCCGACGCCACAATGCCGTGGTCGGGCAATCGCGCGGCCACGGCATCGGTGACGCATGCTCGAACACCGAACCAATTTTTCACAGGATCATCTCATTGGAACAGGCTCATGCCCAGTTTTAGACATAGCCGCCCGCCGAGGGAATCCTGTTTTGTTAACTGGAGCTAACTGGCAAACGTGTCGATAGTCGTGTACCCCAAAACGATCGTCAGCGCTTCCAGACGCAGCGATTTGCCGGTCGTGCCGGCTTGCTGGCCGTTCCCGACCATTGGCATCCAGGCCTTACTCTCAACATAAGGCATATATACGATACCCAAATCGCCACCATTAGTCAGCGCGATCTCAATGGCTTCAATCCGCAATGACTGGCCCGTCGTTCCGGAGATATCAGCATCTGATTTCCACGCCTGCCACCCCGATGCCTCAATAAAGGTCCGATACGTTACTCCCACATCGGAAGGAACGCCTGAGAGCCATATTTTGATGGCTTCCATTCGAAGGGTTTGACCTTCGGTACCCGCAGTCTGTCCGTTGAACTTAGTATCCTGCCAGCCGGAGCCTTGGACGTACGCCTGATAATGAACGGTTAATGACGACATTTATCTTTTTCCCCAAAAAACCTGGAAGCCTCTCTTATCGACTCGATTACAAAGATATTTATTACGATGCGACGAGCCGATGTCAGTTAGATACATATAAATAGCGCATACAGCAATGAAATGTTCCGAATGCTCGCGTTTTAATGGAAAAAATATAATCTCTATGCTTATCCGTCATGTCAGCCGCCGATGGGACCGACCTCCTCGTCGTGACCCGGATAAGCCGAGCCATAACGGATAGGGAATGGCAGTAATTCAACGTCACCATTAACGGTTACCTCCCGCGTTCGATGCCCCTTGCACCAAGATCCCGTCCGGAAAGAGTTCAAGAACGACATGTTGATCGTCCATGTCATTAATGTCTTTCTCTCTTGTTATTTGATCAGCTTGGCTGGCCACGATTTGTCGACCCAGCAACATTGCAACAAGACAAACGATTCACCATGGCTCGTAACCAGAGTGATCGCTCCAGTTGTCTCTGGCGCCGGTAAAACGATGGATCGTCGAACGAATGTCAGGTAGCGCCCCTCAGAGCTATGGGCGTTGACATTGGGACCCAGGGTATCCGCGGCTGACTAGCTTTATGACTCTGTTCACCGATTGGGGGGTGCCTCAGGGGCGGCAGCGCCCTTTGCCGCCGCGATAAAAGCACGGATCAGCGCGGGGTCTTTCACCCCTTTGCGGCTCTCGACGCCGGAGGAGACATCGACGGCATTCGCCCCGGTTTCCCGGATCGCGGTTGCGACGTTGTCCGGCGTCAGGCCGCCTGCCAGCATCCAGGGGCCGGGCGCGGACCATCCTTTGAGAACCGACCAATCGAACACCGTCGCGTTGCCGCCCGGACGATCGGCTCCGGCGGGTGGCTTGGCCTCGATCAGCAGGCGGTCGGCACCGAGCGGATCAGTCGGACGGTCGGCGGCGGTGCTGACGCCGACGGCGCGCCAGATCGGCAGGCCGAACCGTGCCGCGATCTTCGGCAAAAGGTCCAACGCGCCGTAAATCTGTAGGATATCCAGCGTCACAGTATCGAGGACCTGCGCGATGGCGACCTCGGTCGGGTTCACGAACAGACCGACGCGGGGTGGCCCTCCGGCGATCCTGGCTGACAGGGCAGCGGCGGTTTGCGCGGTCACATAGCGGGGCGAGGGGGGAAAGAACACGAACCCGATCCAGTCGGTGCCGGCCTCGACGGCGGTATCGAAGGCGACCGGGTCGTTGATGCCGCAGATCTTGACCCCGATCATCGGATGCTGGCGGCGATGTCCGCGGCAGCGGCGGCCGGGTCAGCGGCACCGGTGATCGGGCGTCCCACCACGATCCAGTCGGCACCTGCCGCAACCGCCTGAGCGGGTGTCATCGTGCGGGCCTGATCTCCGGTGGCGGACCCTGCCGGGCGGATGCCGGGAACCACCAATTTGACCGTCGGCCCCAGGGCCTCGCGCAGCATAGCGACCTCCAGCGGGCTACAGACCAACCCGTCCGCGCCGGCTTCGATAGCGAGGCGGCCGAGGCGCAACACCTGTTCGGCGGGGGTGGCGTTGACGCCCAGCGCATGGAGATCGTTCTGGTCCAGGCTGGTCAGCACCGTCACCGCCAGGATCATCGGACGATCCGGCCCTGCGCTGGCCGCGGCCTGATGCGCCGCCTGGATCATCGCGGAGCCACCCGAGGCGTGGATGGTCAGCATCCTCGGCCGCAGATGCAGGACCGCACGAACCCCTCCGGCCACGGTATTCGGGATGTCGTGCAGCTTGAGATCGAGGAAGATCGGCGCCCCGGCGATCCGCGCGAACCCCGCTGCACCGTTTGCCAGGAAGAACTCCAGCCCCAGCTTCAGTAGCCCGGCATGCGGACTGACCGCTTCGGCCCAGGACCGTGCGCGATCGGCATCCACCGTATCCAGGGCGACGATCAGCTTCTTATCGAGGGACATCAGGCGGCCGGGGGCAGCGAGAGGGACGGGGCAACGCGGGCCTTCAGATCCTCGATCTGGGCTTCCAGCAGTTTAACCGTCCGTTCGGCTCGCCTGGCGCGGCGACGCTGCGACAGTTCGGCGATCCAGACGACCAGGCCGCCGAGGAGGAAGGCGATGGCCATGGCGACCAGGATGGCGAGGGAAACCGGGACATCCACGCCGTAGTCGGTCGGCCAAAGCCCGAGCCTGACAACCTCAGTGTTTGACACCGCGAACAACACGATGGGGAGGCACAGGATGCAGGTGACGATCAAGAATAGCATGCGCAACGCCTACCTTTCATACTTGCCGGGTGTGGCCATTCCGCTTGTGCCATGGCCCGGCTTGTCCGGGCCACCTGTCGCGGCACCGTCAAGGCAAAGGTGCCCCGAACAAGCCGGGCCATGAGGATGAGAGGCGGCCTCAACCGCGGTTGGTATAATACCAACTGGCCGCGATGACGACTCTGGCTCAGGCCTTCTTCCGTTCCGCCGCCGTGGCCCTGGGTATCTTGCCGGCATTCACCCGCAGCCGCAATTCCTTGCCGGCCTTAAAGAACGGCACCGATTTCTCGTCCACCGCGACCGATGCGCCGGTGCGGGGGTTGCGGCCGGTGCGGGCATCGCGGTGCTTGACGGTGAACGCCCCGAAGCCGCGCAGTTCGACCCGCTCCCCCCTGGACAAAGCGTAGGTGATTTCCTCGAAAATCGTCCCGACGATCGTCTCCACGTCTTGCCCGCGCAGATGTGGATTCGCGGCAGTGAGTTCGGCGATCAGTTCGGATTTGGTCAAGGCAGCCCCCAGGCAATCAGTTCCCGGAACGATGCCAGACAGCTTGGGGGGCGTCAAGACTAACGCTTTGTGAAATCAGGATTTTCCACACGCCTTCGACCATCATCCCCAACGTGCCGCTCAGCGCCCGGCTGGCGAGGCCGCCGTTTTGCAGGTCTTCGACCGGCAGGCCGGCGGGAACACTTTTCGCGGAAGTCAGCCATTCTTTGGCTTCGCGCTCGCCGCCGATCGCATCGACCAGTCCCAACGCCAGCGCCTGGCGCCCGGTGTAGGCTCGGCCATCGGCCAGGGAGCGGACTTTCTCCGGGTCCATGTGGCGGCCCTCGGCGACCATGCCGACGAACTGGTCGTACATGTCGTTCACGATGCCTTGCAGAACGTCGCGGCCCGCGGGCGACAACGGCCGCACCAGGCTGGGTTCGTCCTTGAGCAGGCCGGATCGGATGACCTCGGCGCTGACGCCGACTTTACCCAGCAGGCCGGATATCTCGCCGGTTTCCAGGAGCACCCCGATGGATCCGGTCAGGGTGGAATCACGCGCGAAGATGCGGTTGGCAGGCACGGCGATCATGTAGCCGGCGGAGGCGGCGAGTCCGCCCATGGTCACGACGACCGGCTTCCTGGCGACAATGCGAAGCAATGCATTGTGCAATGTCTCCCCGCCGGACACGCTGCCGCCGGGGCTGTCGATCGATACGATCACCGCTTTGACGTGGTCGTCATCGGCCAGGGCGTCGATCGCCTCGGTCACTTTGCGGTCTTCGGAAATGATGCCCTTGATCGTGACGCGGGCGATATGCGCGCCTTCCGGGGCCAATCCGGCACCCTTCAGTCCGACAAGTGCCGCGATGACCAAAGTGGCAACCGCGAACACCCGCCAAAAGACAAGGCGGCGCTTGAGGCGCCGCCTGTCCAGTAGCAAATCGGTTTCCAGCGACATGTGTCTTTATCCTTGCCGCTGGACCGTTCGGTCTTAGCTGTCCTGGGCGAGCTGGTTGCGGCGACGGATCGCGGCTCCCAGGATGTCGCCGAGGGAAGCGCCGGAGTCGGATGAGCCGAATTCGGCCATCGCGATCTTCTCTTCCTCGACTTCCTTGCCCTTGATGGTCAGCGTCAGCTTGCGTGACTGACGATCGACCGCGGTGATCTTGGCATCGACCTTTTCGCCAACGGCGAAGCGGTCGGGGCGTTGATCACCCTTGTCGCGAGCGAGTTCGGCGCGGCGGATGAAGCCGGTCAGCACGTCGTTGACGCGGACTTCAATGCCGTTGGCCTGGACCGCGCTGACGATGCAGGTCACGACGTCGCCCTTGTGGACGGTGTCGAGGATCGTGGCGGCCGGGTCATCGCGCATTTGCTTGATGCCGAGGCTGATACGTTCCTTCTCGACATCGACGTCGAGCACCTTCGCCTTGACGATCTGGCCCTTTTCGTAGCCGGCCATGGCACCTTCGCCAGCATCGTCCCACGACAGGTCGGACATGTGGATCATGCCGTCGATGTCCGCGGACAGACCGATGAACAGGCCGAATTCCGTGATGTTGCGGATTTCGCCCTCGACCTCGGAACCGATCGCGTGGTCCTCGACGAACTGCTCCCACGGATTGCGCTGGACCTGCTTGAGGCCGAGCGAAATGCGGCGCTTGGAACTGTCCACGTCCAGAACCATGACGTCCACTTCTTGCGAGGTGGAGACGATCTTGCCCGGATGGACGTTCTTCTTGGTCCAGGACATCTCGGAAACGTGAACGAGACCCTCGACCCCGGCTTCCAGTTCCACGAAGGCGCCGTAGTCGGTGATGTTGGTAACGCGGCCGGAGTATTTCGCACCGGGCGGGTACTTCGCGGCGACACCTTCCCAGGGATCGGCTTCCAACTGCTTCATGCCCAGGCTGATGCGCTGGGTATCGGAGTTGAAGCGGATGACCTGTACCTTGACCGGCTGACCGATGGTCAGGGCCTCGGACGGGTGGTTGATGCGGCGCCATGCGATGTCGGTGACATGCAGCAGGCCATCGACGCCGCCGAGATCGACGAACGCGCCGTAGTCGGTGATGTTCTTGACCACGCCGTCGAGGATCATGCCTTCCTTGAGGCCCTGGATCAGCTCACTGCGCTGTTCCGCACGGGTCTCTTCGAGGACGGCACGACGGGAAACGACGATGTTGCCACGCGCCCGGTCCATCTTGAGGATCTGGAAGGGTTGCGGGGTGCCCATCAGCGGGCCGACGTCGCGCACAGGGCGGATATCGACCTGGCTGCCGGGAAGGAACGCGACCGCGCCGCCGAGATCGACGGTGAAACCGCCCTTGACCCGGCCATAGATCGTGCCATCGACGCGCTTCTGCGCTTCGAACGCCTTTTCCAGGTTGGTCCAGGCTTCCTCGCGGCGAGCCTTCTCACGCGACAGGATGATGGCGCCGTCTTTGTCTTCGTAGCGCTCGACATACAGCTCGATCTTATCACCGGGCTTGACGTCCGGCTTGGCGCCGGGCGGGCCGAATTCCTTCAGGGCAACGCGGCCTTCGGACTTCAGGCCGACATCGACGATGGCGAATTCTTCGGTGAGGCGCAGCACGATGCCAGTGACGACCGAGCCGTCAAAACTGGTATCCAGGCCGAGTGTTTCGTCGAGCAGGGAGGCGAAGTCTTCGCCCCGGAAATGGTCTTGCGCGGGCTCTTGGGCACGTGCGGTGGCGGATAATGCCATGAGTTCAGTGTGTTCCGTTACGGGTAGCCGAGCGGTGAGGCTCGGTGGTTGCCGTGGTGTGCGCGTTTCGGGTTGCGAAACACGGCTTGCCCGCGTCCTTTGAGGCGCGGGCCGGTGAAGTGATGGTGCGGCTGTAGAACGTATCAGCCACGCTGCTGAAATAGAGATTTCGTGAGCGGAGTCAAGGGTTGCGGGTCATTTCGACGATCGGGGGTCGCTCATCGTGTTGGCGGATCGGCGTCGTCAATGACAGAGATGCTTTGTGTTCGGCGCCATTTCAGCAGTCGTCCGCCGCCCCGGCAAGCCGTTCGGCAATATGGGCTAAAAAGCGACGCGCAGCCGCGACTGCCTCGGCGGCTTGCTCAGGTGATATCGATACGACCGGGCCGCTGAAATAGTCGGCAAACGCTTTGAAATCGTATGACTGCGAAAGGATTGCTCGAAGGTCCCTGTCGATCTCGGGGTTGTCTCGGGTCAAGCGAGCAAACTCGGTTTGTACGCCGCGATGGGTTTTCAGAACCCGGTCGGTGGTTTCGTAAATCCATGCCTGTGCCATGTGGAAGTTAGCGAGATACGACGTTCTGGCTGCATCCTCTGGCAGGCCAGCGTCGAGCATGATGTCGGCCCGTGCGAAGCAGGGCGTGCGCCTGATTGGCAAAGCGCACTGTTTCGGGCTTCACAGGTCGATCCCGTCCTTGCGGATCTCGTGCATCAGCGGTGTGCGTTCTTGCCAGGAGCCGGCGGGTAAAGGAAATGCCTCAAAGAACGCGCCGGTATGGTCCAGGAATTCCAGACGCAGATCGGCCAGCCGGAACGGCTCCTCCATTCCTGGCGCCATTGACCGCAAGAACACGGCCACGTCGTAGTCGGAATCCCTCTGAGCATCGCCGCGTGCGCGCGATCCGAACAGGACCACGCGTTCGATCCGGTCGCCATAGAGCCTGTCCAGGGCGGCCCGATATCGGCTGAGGATCTCAGTGTCGGCATTGTCCGGCGGCATGGAAGGGGCTTAGCACACTCGACGCTCAAGCCGCCACTTTCCAACCCTGCCGTGGGGCGGAACGGCGCCTCGGTGTTTTGTTGGAGCGGGCATCTGCCAGCACCACCTCGACATTGAGCATGCGCCGGAAATGGGTCGCCTCATCAAACACGAGGCACCTGGAAACACGAGGCGCCCGGCGTGGCTGTCGAAGGGGCGACGCCGGACGATCAGTAGAAATATTTCAGTCGCGGATCGTATTTGACCCGATGCCAAGAACCACCGCCATCTGCCGGGTAATGGTCCGCATCGTCACCGTATCGAGACGACCGATTGCCTGCCCCATATCGGACAACCGAACCGTCTGCGGCCAATCCACCATCACTTGCGACGGCACGTGAAGTCCGTTCGAGGGGGCGGGAGCGATGTCGATCCGCAGGCTGACGTCGGCCTGCAAATCCGAGGTAATGGGCAACACCGTGGCATAGGAAAGCGCATTCAGCAGGTCCGAACGGACGACGACGGCGGGTCGTGCTTTGTCGCGCGGCAGTCTGACCAAAACCACGGTGCCGCGGCGGATGGAATCCAGGCCTAACTCCATCCCTCCATGCGCCCCGCCAATTCAGCGAAGCCGGAGGCCATGATTTCGTCATCGCCGGACAATTGGTTCAGCCGCCGGCACTCAACGGCCAGGCGAGCGCGATAGGCCGGGTCACTGGTGTCCGGCAGCCACAGCGTGACAGCGCGCAAACCGCGTTCGCGCTGCGTCGCGCGATGGCGGGCAATACGTTCGCGGGAGGTTGCTCGGATTTTGGTTGCCATGGGGGTTACACGTAACGCATTTTCGTGGCGATTTCAAGCGAATGGCTTGCTGGTGGCAGGGCAATCGGGTGAACAGGGCCGGTCCCATTCTTGCGAATGTCGTGCGTCTGGGGAGCGTGTTCCTGCCAGCAACCGGCCGGGAAGGGAGACGCCTCAACAAACACCGGGGTATCGCTGCGTGGCGGAAGCTTAGCCCGCTCCGGGGTTAGGCCACCACGCCCGAGTCTGAGCTAATCTGTTTCGAACGGTGTCACAAGGCAGGTCCGCGCCGTGGCGCACCCGCCTCCCCGCGAAGTCATCAATAAAAACTGCCGTTATTAGAAGGATTACGGCTCGGACGTGCCTATACAATACCGGTGCGACGTTGGTTCGGCCGAGCAGTTCGGAAGGGGTTCGTGGATGTCACCGATCGGGGCAACAAGTGTTTCGGCCGGTCGCCCGCTTGCTGGTGCCAGTCAGTTTGGCGTCACTCCGCCGGAGCCTGCCACCGCGGCAAAGACCACGGCCAACCCAGCGCAAATTGTCGCCGCGCAGCGAGCCCTCGCAGCGGCGAACAGTCAGGTTGACCTCGACAAACGCAACCACAGCCCGGGATGCGTGGCCTGCGATCAGAAGCTGGTGGACAAGGCATCGATTGCGCTCGCACAAGCCAAAGCCGCCGTGTCATCCACGGGTAGCCTACTCGACGTCTCGCTCTGAAGATTAGCGGGCTGGCAGAGACATTTCACCTCATCGGCACCGCGACGCGTATCCGGAGTGATCTGGACGAAGATGCCCCGGGGAGGTCCGGAGCGATTATTCGTGTCCGGGTTTGCTATCCGGCCGGCCCGGCGGGCCGGCCATCAATAACCGGATACCGGTTACCTCGGCCGCAGTGGGTGTACGCTCGCCGTCCGAGCCGGATATGGTGAGACGTACGTCCAGGCGGCCACCGTGCACCGCGTCCAACGGCACCGGCACAAGGAATGTACCGCCCGGCTTGCCCGCGGGCACACCAAAGGTAGAAATGGACCCCAGCAATTCACCGGACTCCGTGGACACCTGAATGAACCGGTGCCCGATGGAACCCGCACGGATCTCCAGGGCAACACGATCGCCGTCCCGAGGCGGATGCGGCAATGTCAAACTTATACCGTCAGCCACCGCCGCGCTCACGCTTACGGACAGAATTCCGGTCAGCAGGAACCCGGCGGTGTTCATGGGCGCCTATGTTGCCTTGAAGGATACCTCTTTCAAGACCGGTGCCTTGCTCTTCCCGCTCGCCGGTAAGACGGTAAGGGTCAGTTTAGTATCGGCCGCTGTCTTCGTCAGGCCTTTCAGATTCGCCAGCGCGGCGCTTAGCGGCACAATGAAGGTCGCATGCTCACCCATCTTCATGTGGTGCATCGCCGGTCCAAAGAACGAAATGCGCGCCACGAAATTGGGGCTGGTCGAGTTGGCTTGAGTGGTGCCGGGCGGCGCGTTCAGCAGGACATCGAACGACCTCCCGCCCGAATGCATCTCAGGCACCGGCACCGTAATAGCCGCGATCAGCCGCGACTGAGACGATATGGGCATAATCGCGCTCGCCACGTTTCCGGCCACGCTGGCGGATGCCAACCGCGGCGGCTTTGTCGCCACGGCCGCGACAAGGGCGCCTGCCGCCGGAATAAGATTCGAACCCGAGCCCGGGCTGTAGTCGTAGTCAAAGGCATCGGTGCTGAAGTAGTCTGCCGCCTTGGCATTGGTAAGATAGGTGCCGTCGGTTGAGACGAAGAACCGAAACGGTTCCGTCATGTAGGCCTGCTCGTCGTCCTTGCCGGGTCCGAATGGCAAGCCCTTGGCCTTTTGTATCTTCGTCCAAACGTCCCACAGCCGGTCCATATTGGCGTGATGCAGAAAGAAGATCGGGTCCACAGGTGACAGGAAGTTGGTCATATTGCCATAGGGCGGCACATAGTTCGGGGAGCCGACGCCACCCAGGTAGTTGTGCACGTTGTTATGCGGAAGGCCCTCCAGGATGGAGAACCAGGTCGTGCCGTCCGGTTGTTCCACATGCGACGGGGTTTTGATGCTGTTGAAACTGTTCAGCTTGTCGTCCGCGTAAAAGTCCGGGACGCTCAACCCGTCCTGAATGACGCTTGGCGCGCAATCCTTTGCGACGGCCGGGGATAGTTTCGGATTTTGCGCCGTCAGGTAACGGGCTTTACTCGTCGGCGCGAAAGCGGCGTCCTCTGCTGAGCCGCCGCCATTGACGCTGGCCCAGACATCATCGAACGAGTTGTAGCCCCGCAACGACATCTGCTGCCGTTGCTCGGCATTCAGGGTGTTCCAGTATGTCAGCATCGGATCGTGAATATATTTCGTAAAGGTATCCATATCCTTGGTAAAAGGACTGAATCCGGCGTCCTTGGGGGTCAACACGCCTTTGAACATTCCCTCCGGCACGTAAGGATCTTTCGTCCAATCCCAATACGGAAACGCGAAGTTGGGATCGCCGCTCAGCACGCGAACGGTTTGCTCGAAATGCCCAACGAAGCCGCGATGCCAAACGTAGAACCACCAGTTACCGTGCGGGCAATCCAGCACATGCACGAATGCGTTCCGGAACCAGTTATGTGGATCGCCGGGCGGCAGCGCCAGCATCCTGGTAACGCCCTTCGCATAGCTGGCAAGCATCTGTTGCCCCTCGGCGCTGGTAACATCGTAGCGTGTGTATTTCGCCGCGGCCCGAGCGGGAGCGGTCGGCAACGCTGCGACACCCGCGGCGGTCGCCGCGGTGACGAGGAAGCCGCGACGGCGGAGGTGTGCGGGGTTCGTGGACATTCTTGACGGCTCCCATAAGATATTGCGTGATTATCTTAATGGAATAATTACGGCTGACGCAAGTGTCGGTTGCGGTATCCGGTCGGATAACCATCCTCTGATTGGAAAATTCCGCCACAGAACACACGCGAACAGTGCTGTTTGCCGGTGCCAGGGCACAATTTTTTTGGAGGTTTTCTCAAAAGGCGGCACATACAACCGCCAGTCCGCCGTCAACAGCCCCAGCCGCAATAGGGCGCGATGCCGATCAAACCGGAAAAATCTGGAGGCATCTTAACCACACGGCGGCCGGCGTAATCGGTGCTTCAGGATTAACGCCTGCATGGGGTGCGTCTGACAGGCAACATGGCCCGACAGACGCACAAAGCGTATTTATACCGTCAGACTTGCCGCGACGGTGAACGGCGCCTCGGTCTTGGCGTGGATCTCCGCCAGCGTCACGTCGGGAGCGATATCGATCAGCACCAGACCGTCGTCGTGGCCCTTCGCCGTGACCTGGAAGACGCCCAGATCGGTGATGATCAGATCGACCACGCCCGCGCCGGTCAGCGGCAGGGTGCAGCGTTTCAGGATCTTGGGTTTGCCGCCCGCCGTGTGCTCCATCAGCAGCACCACGCGGCGCACGCCGGCCACCAGATCCATCGCGCCGCCCATCCCCTTGACCATCTTGCCGGGGATCATCCAGTTCGCCAGGTCACCGTTCTCGGCCACCTGCAATGCGCCGAGGATCGACATATCGATGTGCCCGCCGCGCACCATGGCGAAGCTGGCGGCGCTGTCGAAGTAGCTGGTGGTGGGGATTTCGGTGACGGTCTGCTTGCCGGCGTTGATCACGTCGGCGTCTTCCTCGCCCTCCCACGGGAACTCGCCCATACCGAGCATGCCGTTCTCGGATTGGAGTTGGACGGAGATGCCGGCGGGGATGTGGTTCGCGACCAGGGTCGGAATGCCGATCCCCAGGTTCACGTAGTAACCGTCCTGTAGTTCCTGCGCCGCACGGGCGGCCATCTGGTCACGGGTCCAGGCCATGTCTTGAGGCTCCCTTAAACGTGCTTGCGCACGGTGCGTTGCTCGATCCGTTTTTCGACAGTGTCCAGCTTGACGATGCGGTTCACGTAGATGCCGGGGGTGATGATGTGGTCGGGGTCGATGTCGCCGGATTCGACCAGATGCTCGACCTGCACCACGACGTTTTTCGCGGCGGTGGCCATCATCGGGTTAAAGTTCCGGGCGGTCTTGCGGTAGACCAGATTGCCCTCGGTGTCGGCTTTCCAGGCGTGGATGACCGCGAGGTCGGCGGTCAGGCCACGCTCCTGCACATACAGGCGTCCGTCGAATTCCTGCTGGACCTTGCCCTCGGCGATTTGGGTGCCGGCGCCGGTCGCGGTGAAGAACGCGGGAATGCCCGCGCCGCCGGCCCGGATGCGCTCAGCCAGGGTGCCTTGCGGGTTGAACTCGATTTCGAGTTCGCCGGCCAGGAATTGTCGGGCGAAGGTGGCGTTCTCGCCGACGTAGGAGCTGATCATTTTCCGCACCTGCCGCGTCACCAGCAGCAGGCCGAGGCCGCAGTCGTCAACGCCGGCGTTGTTGGAGATGATGGTCAGGTTGGTCACGCCGCTGTCGCGGATCGCCTCGATCAGCGCGCCGGGGATGCCGCACAGGCCGAAGCCGCCGGACATGATCGTCATGCCGTCACGCAGCAGGCCGGCCAGTGCCGTCTTCGCGTCCGGGTAAATCTTGTTCACAGCCATCTACGCCCCCAACCCTCTGTTACGGCGCATCTAGCCGAAGCGGGGGGCGGTCAGCAAGCCGTGCCGGCGCTCCATAGGAATGTCAGTTCGTGCTTGTTGTGCGACAGGTGCATGACCAGGGCACCCGGAATGGCGGCGAAGGCGTCCGCTGCGGCGTGGTCGGTTTCGCCCTGGAACTTGATCGTGCAGACGATGTTGCGGGTGGTGCCGGCGTCGATCCATTTCCGCACCAGGGCCAGCAGCGGCTCCGGGTAGGCGATGATGTCGCTGCACAGCCAGTCCACCGGTTCGGGGGGCAGGGTGAAGGCGTTCTCGACGCGCTCGCTGACGCCCGGCATCGCGGCCACGTTGGCGGCCAGGGGGGCTTTGTCGATTGCGGTCACGTTGGCTTGGAGCTTTGCCAGCACCCAGGTCCAGCCGCCCGGGGCGGCGCCGAGGTCCAGGCAGGTGTCTCCCGGCCCGGGGAATTTGCCAAACCGTGTCAGCGCCTCCCACAGCTTCAGATAGGCTCGGCTGGGCGGGCCGATGTGGTCTTCCTCGAACACGCACTCGCCGTTGACGAACGGGCTCGATTTGGTCGGGCTGGCGAGCATGCGGTCGGGGGCGAGCAGCGTCCAGGCGCCCAGGTGCGAGGCGGGCGCGGGCTCCGGGAACACCAGTGGCCGGGCTTTGACGGGCGGAAGGCGCTCGGTGATCAGCGCCATGCGGCGGTGGTGTTCCACGCCGTAGGCAGACCAGTTGCGCTGGATGGCGCGGAGCGCGTCGGCGGCGGTTTTGACCGATTGCGTTTCGATCTCCCGCGGGTCGGTCCAGATGTCGAGCGCCCAGGCGGCATTTACGGGCGGATCGGGAGACAGTGCGAGGCGGCCGTGCCAGGCGTCGATGTGGATGTTTTTGCGGGTGAGTTCGTCGAAAAGCTGGATTTCGAAGCCCTCGGCGGCGAGGTAGGCGGACCCGATCATCGGGCGCGCCAGGCGGAGGCGGCGAGCAGGAGCCAGCCGAACATGAGTAATGTGCCTCCGGTTGGGGCGATGAGGCCGAGCGAATGGCCGGTGAGGGCGTGCGTGTACACCGCGCCGCAAAACAGGAGAATGCCGAGGGCGAAGGCCAGGCCGGCGGCGTTGGCGAGGCGGCCGCCTCGCGGCGCCCACAGGGCGGTGCCGAGCAGCGCAAGCGCGTGCCAGCCCTGCATCTGGACGCCGCTGGCGACGATGCGTTCGGCCGCCGGGTCGGAGATGCCGTGGGCGGCGAAGGCGGCCATGGCGACGGCGGAGAAGCCGGTCAGGGAGGCGAAGGCGATCCAGATACGTTGCATGGCGGCTCCGATGGCATTTGAACCGGGAAATGGCCGATCGCATCGTTCTAACATGCGGCACCATCCGGAGGCGATGACCGTACGGTCAGTGGGCCAAATTGGTTGTCCTGCGTTCGGTGGTTGCGATAGCGGTTCCGGGATGGCATTGGCTGTTGGCGGCTCGGTGGCCTGCAGCGAGTCGCCGGGACATCGGTGAAGGGACGGAACAGCGCATGCCTAGCCTCGACTGGATCGGCAAGAAGGCGGTGGTGAACCACCATCGGGATGTGCCGTATCGGCTGATCAATTGTGACGAGTCGAGATCTGGTGGCGATCGGGATGCCGGGAACCTGTTGGTGCAGGGTGACAATCTTGAGGCGCTGAAGGCGCTATTGCCGTATTACGGGGGGGGTGAAATGTATTTACATAGATCCACCATACAACACGGGAAACGAAAATTGGATTTACAACGATAACGTAAATTCACCCGAGATGCTGGCATGGTTAGGCAAGATCGTTGGTAAAGAAGCTGAGGATCTCTCTCGCCATGATAAATGGCTGTGCATGATGTATCCGCGACTGCGCTTGTTGAAAGAATTTTTGCGAGGGGACGGCTCTATCTGGATCAACATTGACGATAATGAATCCCATTCACTCAAGTTGGTTTGCGACGAAATATTCGGCAGGAAAAATTTCATTGCAAATATAGTATGGCAGAGTAGATATTCGCGTTCTAATGACGCTATCGTTTCGCTTTCCCATAATCATATTTTGGTTTATGCGAATGATATCGCACTATGGAAATTAATTCGAAACAGACTTCTAAGAACCGATCATCAGGCAAAGCAATACACAAATTCGGACAATGATCCCAAAGGCATGTGGAGGGCCATTCCCTGGGATGCGCCCAATATTCGCGAAAATCTAAGCTATCCGATTAAAACAGCTTCTGGCAAGGTTCGGCTTCCGCCGGCTGGCCGGTGTTGGTCGCGAACAGAAGACCAGTGGCTCGAACTTGTGAAGCAAGGTCGAGCTTATTACGGTATTTCTGGTAATGGCGCCCCATCATTCAAACAATATATTAGCGAAGCGTCGGATATCGTGCCAAATACATGGTGGCCGCACACCGAAGCTGGTCATACAGATGAAGCCAAGAAGGAAATTGCTGAACTATTTGGTTCAGATAACTCGTTTGACACTCCGAAGCCAGAAAGACTCTTGCGGAGAATTATCCAAATTGCGTCCAATCCAACCGAGTTTGTATTAGACTCTTTCGCTGGATCGGGTACCACTGGGGCCGTCGCCCATAAGATGGGACGTAAGCATATCAGTGTCGAACTTGGCGACCACGCACAAACGCACATTGTCCCGCGCTATAGAAAAGTCATCGGCGGTTCTGATCAGGGTGGCGTTTCCAAGGCGGCCGAGTGGCTGGGCGGCGGCGGCTTCCGGTATTGCACCCTGGGTGAACCCCTCTTCGATGCCGACGGCAACGTAAGCTCCGCTGTCACCTATGCCGACCTTGCCGCCCATGTGTTCTTCTGCGAGACCGGCTCGCCGATTCCACACCGTGCTAACGGGGCAACGACCCTGATCGGAACTTTCCAGGGCCGGGCAGTCTATCTCCTGCATGCCTCTGACAGCATCGGCGTAGCCAGCCCGCATGCAGGCAACGTGTTGACGGCGACAATGTTGGGTGCCTTACCTTCGCCAGAACCCGGCTTCACTGGCGCGCGTATCGTCTATGCCGAAGGCTGCACCGTCCCGGACGATCGCCTCAACGCGCTCGGCGTTACTTTCAAGCAGATTCCGTATCAAATTGAGGGTCTGTGAGCATGGCGTTCCTGCCTCGCGAAGGCGAAATATTGTTCTATGCCGGTATGGACGGCGCACCCCGGCTGGAAATCCTGTCCGATTGGCGAAGCTCCCTCGGTAAAGCCAAACCAATCTATAAGCTCAAGGGCAACCAGGCATGAGCGCGCCAGTATTTTCGCTTAAGGGCTATCAACGTCTGTGCCTGGATGCATTGCGCCGGTTTTTGGAGAGAACTGTCGAATTGAACGATGCCCGCACGGCGTTTTACAATTTAACGAACCGTCCTTTCATCCCAACCCCGGCTCTGCCAGACCTACCCTATATCTGCCTGCGCGTGCCCACGGGTGGCGGGAAAACCATTCTCGCGGCTCATTCGATAGGCGTTGCCGCCGACAGTTTCCTAAGGTCCGACAGGCCCACGGTTATCTGGTTTGTGCCGTCGCAGATTATTCGAGATCAAACCTTAGCGAGTTTGCAGGACCGCACCCACACTAACCGGCGAGCGCTCGCGGAGCGCTTCGGTGAGAACGTACGGGTCATGAGCGTTGCCGATGCGCTTTACGCCAAGCGAGCCGATTACGATGGGGGCGCGGTCGTGATTGTGGCTACCATTCAGGCTTTCCGGGTGGAGGAAACAGAAGGCCGCAAGGTCTATGAAGCCAACGGCGAATTGATGGATCATTTCACCGGCTTGGCGGACGCAGTGCGCAGCGGCCTTGAAGCGGGACCATCGGGCGATCCGGTTCCGTCGCTGGCCAATGTGCTACGGCTGCATCGCCCGATGGTGATTGTCGATGAGGCCCACAACGTTCGTGGCAAACTGTCGTTCGACACGCTGGCTCGGCTCAATCCATCGCTAATTGTCGAGTTCACCGCGACTCCGGTCACCCCGGATGAGCACAAACCGGAGAAGGGTATCTACGCGTCGAACGTCCTGCATCATGTCTCGGCGGCGGAACTGAAGGCCGCCGAAATGATCAAATTGCCGGTGATCCTGCGTGGCCGCCCCGACCCACGTGAAACGATCGGCGACGCGATCGCCTGGCTGGATGAACTGGTGACGCTGGCTGGCGCGGAAGAAAAGGAAACCGGCGAATTCGTGCGTCCGGTCATGCTGATCCAGGCCGAACCGAAGTCCAAGGACCGGCAAACGCTGCATGCCGAAGAAGTTCGTAAGCTACTGATTGAGGATTTCCATGTTCCGTCCAAACATATCGCGCTCGCGACCGGCGATTCGAGAGAGATCGATGGGGTCGATTTGTTCGACCGGAACTGCAAACTGCGCTTTATCGTTACACAACAGGCATTACGGGAGGGCTGGGATTGCTCCTTCGCCTATGTCCTGTGTTCCGTAGCCGAACAGAAATCGCCGCGCGCGGTGGAGCAGATCTTGGGTCGCGTACTGCGACTGCCGTACGCAAGGCGCAAGAAGCGAGAGGAACTAAACCGAGCCTATGCTTTTGCCACGACGACCAGCTTCCAAAATGCGGCGAACACGCTGCGTGATGGTCTGGTCAACAACGGTTTCGAACGGGTCGAGGCTGTGGCGTCGATCAGGATAGAAGCCGACCCGTTACCGGGGCTTGGCGAGGACCGCACGGCGTATGTGGTGGATGAACCGATCCCCGCGGGCATCGATGCTGCCGCATTCAAGCAGAACGTCGAGAAAAGCACCGGTGGCCGGGTCGAGGTCGATCTCGAAACCGGCCGCTTGAAGGCGCGTGGCGCACTCAGCGATTACGACAAGACAGCGATGTTGCTGGCGATGCCGGACGCTGCCGCCGGGGCCGTCGCGGCCTTGGTGCATAAGTCGCGCGGCGCTCGGCTGCGGCCCGTCGAAGAGGCGCAACCCGCGATTCGATTCGCGGTGCCTCTGCTTGCGGTTCGTGGCCCGTCCGGGTTGGAACTGTTCGACCGAGCGCATTTTCTCGATACACCGTGGAAGCTCGAAGACTGCGACGCCAAGGCGATTTTTGACTTCTTTGCACCGCCGAGGCCAACCGGGGATGAAGCGCACCTGGATGTCGATACGGGTGGGCAAGTGACCGTCCAGTTTGTGACCGATCTGCATGAACAGCTTGCGCTGGTATTAGCAGAGCGAGGGTGGACCCAATCGGCCCTGGTCAATTGGCTGGACCGGCGTTTGCCGTATGGCAACAGGCGCGACATTACGCGCGTATCTTCGATGCTGTTCATATCGAGGGCATTGGACGCAATCGACGAGGCCACCGGGGTGGGTGTGGCAGGTTTGGCTCGGGCGAAGTTCCGGCTCGTCGAGGCTTTGATCAAGACTATCGCCAGGTTCCGTGACAAGCGGGAGGCGGAAGCATACCAACGCGCGCTGTTGCCGCAAAGCGGCCTCGAGTTCGAAACGAATTCCGGTCTGGAACTTGTGTTCAACGAAAGTGGTTATGCGTACCGGCAACCTTATAAGGGCGGCACGGTTTTCAAAAAGCACATGTTTCGCGTCGTTGGCGACCTTGATCCCAGTGGCGAGGAATATGATTGTGCCGTTTACCTTGAGCGGCTTGGGGCCGTGCGGGCCTGGGTGCGTAATACGGCGCAGCAACCGCTTTCGTTCTGGCTACAGACCTCATCCGACAAATTCTATCCGGACTTCGTTGCTTTGCTGACCGATGGCCGGATTTTGGTGGTGGAATACAAGGGGTCCTATTTGGCCACGGCTGATGATGCGAAGGAAAAGCGTTTGGTTGGGGAGCTTTGGGCCGATCGCTCACGTGGTCGGGTGATATTTGTGATGATCGAGAATAAGGAGTTCACTCGGATCGATCGCGTGATACAAGTGGGATAAGTTGCGTCTTCCATCGCGAGGACCTGGTATCGAAGACAGCCCGCAGCGGACGGTCAGCGCGGGTGGCGCGCAGCGGCAACAGCGTCGGCGACATCGGTCTCGGTGATCCCAAGCGCCTCCAGTTTGTGGCGAACCGCATCCCCGGTACTGTCGGTGGTCTTGGCTCCAAGTCGAGCGAGACTGTCGAGCAGGTCTTTCAACACCACCGTACCGGGAACAATGCGGCCCGCGGCAAGGTCGACGTCGCTCTCGGCAAGGACTCCAAGCCATCCGGCGGGTTCCGGATCGTCGTTAGATATATCGTCCATGGGAGAACAGTAGTTGCTTGGAGCGCTGCGTTCCAGTTCAATTTCAGATGTGGTTTGACGGGCCGGGTCCGAAGTGACTTCGACGCCATCGGGGACGATGTCTTCGACCTGAAGCGGTTATGTTCTGACGGCGCTTTGGTCGGCGATCCCATATGCAAGACGGGGGAGACACGCGGCGTCACCCGACAACCCGGAACAGCAGCAACAAAACTTGACATGTTTCCTATTTTAATCTACCATTGAAGGAATGGAAACCTCGCTTCCGCGCCTCCTGGCTCCGATCTTTCCCCGAGCCTGTATCGCCAACTTGTGTACACCCTCACCGGCCTGTTGCCGCCGCCGATTGATGGTTCGCCCGAGGCGCTACGCGCCAGAAACCAAACCGCCATTGCCTAGGTGGTGGGGCGCTTGTCGGTCGGCGCAAATCAGATCGATCTCGCGCTGATCCGTGTGAATGCGAACGACGTTAGGTTGGTGGTGCAACTCAACGCGCAGTATGGATCAATGGTACGGTGGCCGCTGTTCCGTGCGCTCTCGCCTGATGCGGGTGCAGCGGCACGTCAGAAGCGGGCGACGATCGGCCGCGCGGTGACAGAGGGTTCGTGGACTCAGCATGTGACCGAACGGTCTATGCTGAGGGTGGTTGAACCGAAGGCCGGGCGGGTGGGGGCGCTGTGGGCCGGAGCGGCACTGGCCGGACCTCCAGCCGCGACCGTGGACCAGGGGATTGAGAACAACGTCTCAACAAGATGTATAAATTCTCATGGTGTGGCTTTTGAGACATTGGTGAGCGAGCAACCCCAGAGCCGGAGGGCGGAGCGGCAGTTTGGCAACCGAGATCGTTTGCGTGCCGCCCTTGGCCGCGTCGAAGCGATGCCGTCAGACCGTCGAAGGCCGAGACCATTCGTCCTCGGCAATCGCCTCGAATCGGTCGGGGTCAAGGGCCAAGCCGGCTTCGGCGGCAATGGCCTCGGCCAGGGGAACCGACAACGGATACAGTCCCGCCACACCCGGATCGTCATCGGGCGCGCCAGCAACCTCTCGCGCGAAGGGAACCAGATCCACAGGGACGGTCACAATCGTCGTCAGAAACTCGCTGGCCTTATCGTAGCCGGTAAGCTTGAGCACTGCGTTCATGGCTCAATCCGATGGAAAGGGTTTGCCGGCTTTGTCCGCACGCCGGTATCTGGGGCGAATTCGCCTAAATGCCCGCCCCATCGATCACACACCTCCACGCCGAAAATGCATGCCCGTCTGCGCGCCCTACGGGGTCTTAACCGGCGGCACAGTGCGCAGAAACAGCACCACGGCATTCAGATCGGCCGGCGTCATCCTGGCATACCAGTCGAACGGCATCGTGCGAACCAGTTTGGTGCCGTCCGGACGCACACCCGCGACGATCGCGTGTTTCACCTGCGCGTCGGTCCATGTGCCGATGCCCTGAACAGGATCGGAGGTGATATTGCGGCTGATCACCACCGCCCCCGGCGTCCCGGGATTGGGCTTGCTCGCATCCGGCAGGTCGCGACCGCCGGCAAAGGCCTTCGTCATATCGAACGGTTGGCCGCCGCCGGGCGCCGTGTGGCACAGCACGCAATGACCAAAATTCGCCAGATAACCGCCATAGGCGACCGTCTCGCCACGCACCGGTTCGTCAACATGCGTAACCGGCGGACCATAAGACGGCGGTAACGGTATCTTATACTGCGTGCGGGCCACTGTGTGGCGAACCGGCTTCAGGCTGCGCAGATACGCGGCGATCGCCGTGACGTCAGTGTCGGAGAGGTGCCGGTAAACCGATATCGGCATGGGCGGGCCAATCAGCGTCCCGTCCGGCCGCCTGCCGTCGCGCATCGCGGTGACAATTTGCGCCTCGGTCCAGGTGCCGATCCCGGTGCCGAGGTCCGGCGTGATATTCGGGCCGACGACGTGCCCAACGTCGTCCTCAAACGCGAACCCGCCGCTGAGCTCGGTGCCCGGAACGATGTGGCCGCCGGCGTCGCGGGGGGAATGGCAATTGCCGCAGGAGCCGATCGTCGTGACAAGATACGCGCCACGCTCAACCGGCGTCTCAGCCACGGCAAAGTTGCCGCCGAGGGTGAACGCCGCAATACTGGCCGCCGCCGCAATGATGCGGCCGCATGTGGATCCCCAGCGCATGGCAAGTCTCCCGCCCCGTCTTAATGGATATTATAGTCCAGAGGTCCAATAGTAACGAATATACTCCATAATTGTCCAAGACAAAAGCGACCACACACCGTCATGTGACTGCGGCGTTACCCAACCAAAAAACACGTCGCCGGATCAGGCCGCCAGCGATCCGCGGATTGGCGATGCCGGCAAATCCGTCTTGCGCGTCAGGAACGCCGCCCCCGGCGTCCTGGCCCGCAATTGAGCCAGGATCGCGTCCGGATCGTATTCCACCCCGATCGCGTTGGCGCTGAAACCCGGCCCGTGCATGTAAGCGTTGGCCGCCTCGCTCGATGTAAACGCATCCACCTGTAGTTCCATTTGGTTGCCGTCAGGATCGGCATAATACATCGACATCGTGACCCCGTGATGCACGCACCAATACGGCACAATCCCCTTTTCCTTCAGTTGAGCATAGTTCTCGAACAGGTCCTCGATCGACCCGTACGTGTAAGCAACGTGATCGACACCGACCGCGCCGCGCCGATCCGCTTCGGTGGCCTCAGGTTGGACCACGGACAGGTTGATCAGCGCGATGCGATGATGCTCGTCGTCGTAGGTCAGGAAGGCCAGCACCGGGTTGGCGTATTGCACCCGGGCGTCGAACACCGTCTCGTACCAACGGGTCATCTCGTCGAAACGCCGTGTGCGATACACGACATGCACGAATTGAGCGGGGCGGATGCGGGCCATGATGGTTGTTTCCCTTTTCTAGACTGTCCTGGACTTGGCGAACCAGTGTTCCGGGTTGACCGCCCATCGTCAAACCGAGCGGACAAGCCAACTATGGCACCGGGAGGCGAACGCGGCTTGATATATTATGACCGGCTGCCTCGCATCAAATGGTAGCTCAGATCGCCGGGATCAGTCAGGTCCGGCACTGTCCAGCCGTTCAAATCGTATTCCGCCATGCACTGTTCTGCAAAGCCGGTGAACTTCGCCGCGTTCCCCGACGCCTGCGCGCCGAACAGGGCATAGCGGCGAATTTCCTCGGTCGAGCCGGCGTAGTTGATCTCGTATAACTCATGCCGGCCGCCGAATTCCGACGCGATGCTGTCCCACAGCAACTTCATTAATTTGACGCGTTCTTCCGCGCTGTAGCCGTTCGATCCGCGCAGGTATTTGTCCAGATACGGCCGGATTTCGGGATTGGCGAAGTCGCGGGCATGACTGTTCAGGTAAATCAGCCCGGAGGCGACCGTCTGTTCAATGATGTATTTGATCTTCGTATAGGCAATGGTCGCGAGGATCATATAGGAATTGACCGGGTCCATGTTGGGTTGCACATACTCGCCAACCCACGGCCGGGGATCGCGCACCATCGCGTCCGACAGGCCCCAGAACATGTTGCGCCAGGCGATCACCTCACCCACGTTGGCCTGAACACCGCGGTAATCTTTCGTCCCGGATGCCTCCACAGCCTTGAGCAGCAGCCCGGAAATAAAGTCCAGTTTCACCGCCAACCGGGTACAGCCATGCACGCCAAACCGTGGCAGAAAACCGGTGCGAGGAAAGAAGTTGTTGGCTTTCTCCACATCGCCGTAAACAAAAACGTTCTCCCATGGGATCAGCACTTCATCCATGATGAAGATCGCATCGTTCTCGTCCAGCCGGCTGGACAGCGGATAGTCGAACGGACTGCCCATCGCCGTCGCGGCCATTTCGTAGGACGTGCGGCAGATGAATTTGACCCCGGGCGCGTTGGTCGGGACCATGAACACCGCCGCAAACGCCTTGTCCTGCAACGGGATCAACCCGTGATGCGCCACGAACGTATAGTTCGTCAGCACAGACCCGGTGGCGACCACTTTCGCCCCCGACACGACGATCCCGGCGTCCGTCTCCCGAACCACATGCGCACACACGTCGGCGACCTGATCCGGACCCTTGTCGCGATCCACCGGCGGATGAATGATCGCATGGTTGATGAACGGCACCCGTTCCTGACTGAATTTATACCAGCGCCGAGCGTTGTCTTGATACGGGTCGTAAAAGTCGGCGTTGGCACCGAGCGTCGCCAGAAACGCCGCCTTGTAATCGGGCGAGCGGCCCATCCAGCCATACGTGACCCGAGCCCATTCGGCGATCGCATCGCGCCCGGCGAGTAAATCCTCGGCGGTTTTCGGCGCCTTGAAGAAGGCATGGGTCCTGCCGCCATTGCCGGTGTCGGTCGGCACCATGATCTTCGACGAGCGCTCCGGATCGTGCATCGCATCGTATAATCGGGCGACCATGCGGGCGGTGTTGCGGAAGGCTGGGTGTTCGGTGACCTTGGCCACCCGCTCGCCGTAGATATAAACCACGCGGCCGTCGTCCAGCGACTCCAGGTAGTCCGCCCCGGTCATCGGCGCTGTCACCGTGGCCAAGCCAATGGACAGATTATCCGGCATGACGCCCGCCCCCCTTTGTTTGTTCGGACTATCCACCGCGCCGGCCGCATCCGGCAACCCACCCCACCCGAAACGCTTGTTTCCCGGGACCGTATGTCCCTATAGCATTCGGGAGATGCCCCGCGGTGACCTGTTCCCTGAGATCGGCCCTTACGAGACCGGCTATCTGCCGCTGTCCTCCAACCATGTCATGTACTGGGAGCAAGCCGGCAACCCGAACGGCCGCCCGGTTCTGTTCCTGCACGGTGGCCCGGGCGCCGGCGCCGGCGCGGTGCACCGCCGTTTTTTCGACCCCAATCACTGGCGGATCATCATTTTCGACCAACGCGGGGCAGGGCGCTCGCGCCCGCTGGGTGGGCTCGACAACAACAGCACGCCCGATCTGGTCGCCGATATCGAGATCCTGCGCCGCCATCTGGCGATCGAGCGCTTCCTGCTGTTCGGCGGCTCCTGGGGCTCCACCCTGGCACTGGCCTATGCTCAGGCGCATCCTGAACGCGTCGGGGGAGCGGTCCTGCGGGGCGTCTTCCTGGGCCGCGCGCAGGAGGTGGAGTGGTTCCTGTACGGCATGGGCGCCGTGTTCCCGGAGGCGCACGCCGCCTTCGCCGGCTTCCTGCCGGAACACGAGCGCGCCGACCTGCTGGGCGCCTACCTGCGCCGGCTGATCGACCCCGACCCGTCCGTTCACCTGCCCGCCGCCCGCGCCTGGTCGGTGTATGAGGGCACATGCAGCACGCTGCTGCCGAGCCCGGAAACCGTCAGCGGTTTCTCTCAGGACCGCACCGCGCTTGGCCTTGCTCGGATTGAGGCGTTCTACTTCGCCCACAAGCTGTTCCTGCCCGCGGCCGGGTTGCTCGGGCACATGGACCGGATCAGCCACATCCCGGCTGAGATCGTGCAAGGCCGCTACGACATGATCTGCCCGGCGGTGAGCGCGTTCGATCTGGCGGCGTCTTGGCGCAATGCGCGCATGACGATTGTGCCGGATGCGGGACACTCGGCGCTGGAACCCGGGATACGGCGCGCGTTGGTCGCGGCGGTGGAGCGGTTCCGGGGGACGCGGTAAGCCGACAGGCAGGGCATCTTGGGGCCGACACGACCGCGTCGTCCGCGCGGACCCAAATTTTAGTTGTAGCAGTTCGCGGGGTACTGCCGTGTGGTCGCCGATAAAAGCAGAGGCACGCTGTGTGATCGCACCGAGTTGGGGAGGTATATTTCGTAACGACGTCGATCACATAGGCAGAAAACTAACATTCTATTTGTTGCAAGTAGCGGGACATGGATTGGCGGTTCCGGGCTATTCGAGAGATGTCACAACTGGCAGAGTAAGCTGTGAATACAATTGTATCATCCCTGGAAGGTACCGGACACATTCTACGCAGACTATCGCGTCGTCGCGCGATTCGGGAAAGTCGGCTAGCTGGGCAATGAGGTGCTTAAGCTTGTCATTAAAATCGTAGGTCGGGCGATATGTCTTGAGAAGAGCGCGCAGGACTTTTCCAGTTGCCTGGGGGCTAACAGCCGCGAAGCGAACGAGGTCCTCGGTCAATCGATCCGCGTTATAGTTGACGGCCGCATGAGGGGCGACAGCCAAAAGGCATATTAGCGCGCGCTGGTCGATCTCAGCCAAATAGCACGCTAGGCGGCTGAGATCTGACAAGAGACTTGCTGGAGGGAAATCGAGGGATTCGGCCCATGTGACACATCGTTCCCAAAACAGCAATATCCGATCCTTCTGCTTTTCTTCGATCGCGCTACTGCGGACCATCCAAAAGTACTTGACGAGGTGGGAGAGGTCGTTGTCCCGTTGCATTTTGAAGACGTAAGAATACCTCGGGCCGTCGAGGGGTTCTTGGTCCCAAAGGTAGGCCAAGCCTACCCGCTGTAGGAGGTCTTCTCGCGCGCGATTCGCCGTCAAATCTTGCCGGAGCGCCCAGTCGAGAACGCCGGAGGAGGCGAGGGCCGCATAAATCTTCATCGTCCGTCCTGCGAACACGAGGCCGTCGAGCGCCGACCAGCAATTAGCCGAAAATTCGATCGGAAATATTTTCGTGAAATTGACGCTAACCCAGGTCTCGCTCATGTAATATAGATTGGTGATATACGCTCCCGCGAGGGCAGAAAACTCGAAATTACCATTTTGGCACGCCGCAATTTGCTTATCAAAGAGTGGTTCCAACTCCTGCCACGTCACACCGTGTATCTTGTCTGCTTTGTTGCTCATTCGGCAGGAACGCAGCGCGTAATCCAGCAGAGCTTCAATTGCCTTACCCTTGGCTGTGTTGATGGCGAAGTTGAGTGCGTCCCCAGCGGGAGGTTCCTTTTTGGGCTCGGATATGCCGAGAAGAATGACCACGAGCGGCAGCGTTCGAGGCAGCAAGTCCGGCGCAAACGCTTTCTCGTCGCTTCGCATTCCGGCCCTTAAGAGTTCAGATATGACGGGCGGAATCCAAGCACGAGTTGGCGAAAGCGGTGCTCCCGCGACAACTTCCTCATTCCCAAATTTGTTGTCGGATAAAAGTGTTTCAAAAAAAACGAAAAGCTTTGGCCAGATATAGTCCCAACGGAGTCCCTCTTGTTTTCCATCCCACACGTCCCACAGCTTCTTGAAGCCAGCGATGACCGCATATTGGTATTCTGGTTTTGCCTGAAGAAAAATCGGCAATTGATGGACGAAAGTATGCGGATCCGCGCCGACGGCATCAACAACGGCATCCGCCAAAGACCTTATCGAAGGCCCATCCCAAGCATTGGTGGGAACAAATGCATTAAGTTTCTCAACGATGATGCCGTTTCTAGCGAAGGCAACGAGCTCGTCCACATTATGTGGACTAGGGTCGAACCCCCAGCCCGATTCAATATAACTATTAAAATCGGGATGAAAAAATGACCCAACTGGACCTAGTGTATTGTTGAGATCAGCCGACCAAGAATCCGCGGCCTCGTGGCCGTGCGACGCAATTGCCGAAAGCCAGGAGCGCTGGAGGACCTGCTGTGCACGCAGAGAATTCTCGCCCCTTTCAGGAAGTGGTAAGCCTCGAACGGCGTCGATAATTTTCGTCTGTTCTTCCTCCGTAAATTGCTGAAAATGGTTCTTGAGCAAGCGGTACACCTCGTGCAGGTGGCCAGAGTCGAAAAATAATGATGATATTGCCTTCGACACGAGATGCCGGAGGGTCTCGAATCGTTGGTCGATAAGATGAACAGCGACTCGTTCAACGATCTCTGATCCCGAACTCAGCATGCCATCGACATAGTCTCCCGACGCCTCGGCATCACTGTCGATCCAAGCCAGCATGATATCACGCAATCCTTCAACGAGCCGGTTATATGCCCCGCGCCACTCGTGATTTTGCTGATGGTCTTCGATTGCTGGGCGGAACACCCAGGTCTCGTGACCATTCATCGCGCCCGCAAAAACCTCCTTGACCCGCGTTTGGAACACATCAGCAGCGGCCGCCCCTAATTTTCTGCCAAGGATTCCAGCATGCTCATCGACGAGTTTCTTGAGCCAGTGGTCCTCGATCGAGGTCCGTATCTCGGTAGTCTTCTTCTCAGCTTCTGACCCTGCTGTACCGACGAATTCGACCGCCGTGCAATGGTAAAGCAGGTTGGATGCCTTTACCAAATCGTCGAGGTTCCCGCTGGTCAATAAGCGAGGCAACAAATCGATTGCAAGTGCATAACCCACCATCGGCTGGCGGAAAGGGCCGTCGAGCCATGCGGGAGTAAGGCCGATGTCGGTTAGTGTTATGGAACTGGTGGGGAGCAAGGCCAGGTATTGGGCGAACGCATGCCAAGCGTCTGGATTTTCGTGGGGTTGATTGTTGACGTCTCGCCACTTGGTGACATCGCGAATTACGCCCAAGACTTTGTCAGAAAGGGTCAAGTCTCGACGTTCGCCAGCGCGCTTCGCCACCGCCTCCAGATAGGCACGCGGCGGCCAATAGGGAAACCTGTAGTAGCCTGGCTTATCACCAGCGACCGGTCCCTGAATGCGCTCGGGATCGAACATGCCTTCGTTCGCGAGTGCTTCGAAAAATCTATCGAAATCGGGCCGCTTCAACAATAACTCGAAGCCGCGGTGCTCGAACTCCTCACCGTCCTTCATCATCCTAATGAAAGCCCGTTGATTTGAGGACAGATTATCCATCGAGAAGGGCCTCCATTTCCTTTAGGACCTGAACGTTTAAAAGAGCGCCAGCGGGCGCGAGCTTCGCAAATTCCTCAAGAACGTCGACGAGCTGTTCCCAGTCCTTCTGATCGCGTGAAAAGGGGATCAGCTCGATTCCACAATCAGCATAGTAATTCGAAAGACTTTTTTCAACGGCCTGCTCATGAGTGAAGAAGCCCTGAAGCAGAAAATGCCGCATTTCCGTCGCGGTATGGCCTCCCGTAAGGCCCACTTTCACAATAACGTATTCCAGAATTTCCAGTTCTTCAAGACCGTACCCAACAAAAAGCACATTTCTCTCGGTAAATAAAAATTCAAGGAAACGCAAGACCTTGTTTTCACGGGATCCACTATGGGAACGACGGTCATTTGCATAATGCCGGAGGTAGTCCTGAGTGGTTAAAACCATGCTTGTAGGATCGTTAACGGAACCGTGCAGATGAAACACTGTATTCGGACGTCTCAGATTGTCCGGTGTCAGATCGTCGGTTCTGTAGATCACCGTTCGCTTCTCTCCAATGGTCGCCATAGCGGCGTCCCGATCGGCGCTTGCCGACGGGGTCGGTTCGCTGATGGTGTTGTCGAGCCATTTGTCATAGTTTGTGGTGACAAATGTATTGCCAAGACTCGACAGGGCTTGATAGATTCTGCGGCCCTTATCGTTGATAATAGGGTCTTTAGGGTAAATAATATCGGAGAAATTGATAGGTAAATTGTGCCTGCGCTCGAGATCGCGGGCGATTGACAATTTTATCCGTGGCGGCTGTCGGGCGAGTTGATCGAATTGGCTGTGATTGATTTTGCCTTGTGTTACGAAGAAGCGGAGCGCGCCATCGGCGAACTCGGTCCAATTTGGACAGCCAGCAAGACGAGACGCCCCGGCCCCAATAAATGGGATAAGCGTTCCCTTAAGCGCAGCTTCGCGCAAGCCGGGCGGCAGAGCCGGAATCGTATTAATCACATTCGACCGTTTGGGTCATCGGGCAAACCTGCTGAAGCCGTTGCATTGGCGATCTTACCGTATGTGGGTCCAATATGGCAACAGCCGCGCGAAGATTGTTTGAAATTGAGTGGCCTAGCCGGCGAGGGCAAATGTCCGCTGCGGGGAGCTAACATTTGGTGATGATTTCCATGAGTGAACGTCTGCCAGAAGCGGCCATTCCGCTTTCCGCCAATGTCCGCCATCTGGGTATCGGCAGCCGTTGGGGAGAAAAACGAGTTCCAAGCTCGCTGCCGCTCGAACCTCGTTCCTGCGCGACTCCGCTCTCGAGTTCTCACGCTTAAGATACCGACCGCTCGAATGCTCCTTTCAGCCCAGCCAACCCGCCTCCGGCGTCCAACCTCGATCCCGCCCAGGGACAAATCATTGACACGCGCCACGACCCGGGTATGGCGTGGGGGCAAGGACGAACAACGCCCAACAGCCGAGGGACGACGAACATGAGCGCTGCGCTCGAACTGCCCGCCAGCACCTTTGACCCGACCGCCGATCCGGTCGCGCAGGCCCGCGCCATCGCGCCGCTGCTGCGCGCCGAGGGCCCCAGGATCGAGGCCCTGGGCCAATTGACTCCCGCCGTCGTGGAAGCACTCCACGCCAGCGGCCTGTATCGTACCCTGTTGCCCCGCCAGTTGAACGGCTACGGCGCTAGCCTCGCGACCTTCGGTCAGGTGCTGGAAATCCTTGCCGGAGCGGACGCGTCCACCACATGGTGTCTCGGCCAGGCGGTCGGTTGTTCCATGGCCTCGGCCTATGTCGATCCGGCGGTGGCGCGCGACATCTGGGGCGACGATCCGCGCGGCGTGCTCGCCTGGGGCTTTCTCCAGGAAGCCCGGGCGAAGGTGGTGCCGGGGGGATACCGCGTCACCGGCAAATGGGGATTCGCCAGCGGCGGCCACCACGCAAGCTGGATGGGCGCGCATTGCCATGTCGAACTGCCCGACGGCTCCATTCTGAAGGACGCCAACGGCACGCCGATCGAACGCACCTTGCTGGTGCCTCAGAACAAACTGAACTGGATCAATAACTGGAACGTCGTCGGCCTGCGCGGCACCGGCAGCGACAGCTACACCCTGACTGATGTGTTCGTGCCGGAGGCCTACAGCCTGCGCCGCGACACCGATTCCGAACGCCGCATCGACGACCCGTTCTTCCAGTTCTCCACCACCAGCGCCTATTCCTCCGGCTTCGCGTTCGTTTCGATGGGCATCGCCCGCAGCATGCTGGACGCGCTGAAAGATCTGGCGCAGGCGAAGACACCGTCCAACACCTCCCGCACCCTGCGCGACAGTCCGGTGATGCATCACCTCGTGGCGCAGAATGAGGCCAAGCTGCGCTCCGCCCGCGCCTTCGTGCTGGAAACGATCCGCGATGCCGAGGACTGCATTCGCCGCACCGGCTCGCTGGACCTGGAAAACCGGATTCTGATGCGGCTGTCCTCCACCACCGCGATCCAGCACGCCAAGCAGGTCGCCGAATTCGCCTATCATGAGGCCGGTGCGACCGCGATCTTCGCCAGCAACGTGTTCGAACAGAAAATGCGCGACATCCACGCCTCGGCGCAGCAGTTGCAGGGGCGCACAGGGCATATCGAAATCTGCGGCCAATATTTTCTGGGATTCACCCCGGCGGCGCGGCATCTTTAGGCCGTTGATAGTCTTTCCCGGTCGTCATGGACCGGTCCCGGTCGTCATGGCCCGGCTTGTCCGGGCCGCCCATGCCAAGGCGGTGCCGCGATAGGTGGCCCGGACAAGCCGGGCCATGACGATAGGAAAACGCATCTTTAGTTCGGAGAAACAGGTATGAAAGTCGGCGTTATCGGTCTCGGCAACATGGGCATGGGTGCGGCCCTGAACCTGCTGCATAGGCAGCACGACGTCACAGGCTGCGAGTTGCGGGAAGAAACCCGCGCCGCGTTCGCGGCCGAGGGCGGCAAGGTCGTCGTCTCCCCCGACGCGCTGCCGACCGACCTGGACGCTGTGGTCGTCTTCGTCATCAACGCCGCGCAAACCGAGCAAGTCCTGTTCGGAGAAAAAGGCTGCCTCGCCCGAATGGACAAAGGCGCCGTCATCCTGTGCTGCGCGACCATCGCCCCCGAAGCCGCCAAATCCCTCGGCCGCAAGATCGAGGACGCCGGCTTCCTGATGGTGGACAGCCCCGTCTCCGGCGGCGCGTCCGGTGCGAAAGCCGGGACAATGACGGTGATGGGGTCCGGATCGGACGCCGCCTTCGCCAAGGCCGGCCCGGTCCTGGACGCGATCTCGACGAAGGTCTGGCGGCTGGGTGACGAAATCGGCGTCGGCAGCACCGTGAAAATGGTCAATCAACTCCTGGCTGGCGTGCACATCGCCACCGCGGCCGAGGCCCTGGCCCTGGGTATCCGCGCTGGCGCCGATCCTGAGACGCTCTACAAAGTCATCAGCGAGTCCGCCGGCAGTTCCTGGATGTGGCAGAACCGCGTGCCGCACATCCTGGCGGGCGACGATACGCCGCTGTCGGCCGTGAACATCTTCGTCAAGGACCTGGGGATCGTGCTGGATCAGGCTCGGTCCCTGACTTTCCCGCTGCCGATGGCCGCCGCCGCGCACCAGTTATTCCTGGCCGCCGCCGCGAACGGGCAGGGGCTGAAGGACGACTCGTTCGTCATCCGTGTGTGGGAGCAACTGACCGGGATCGCGTTACCGGAGAAGAAGTGAGGTAGCGCAAACAGACAGGAAACGCGTCAGGCCCCAACCATGACGGCTTGCACCCCCGCACTGGCCGCATATTCAGCCTGCTTCTTTTTCAACGTGTCCGCGATCCGCTTGGCCGTCTGGCGCTTCTGGAAGGATTGCGACCAGCTCTGACCGCCGCTTTTGCGAACGGTCTGGATCGCCTCGCGAACCTCCTCAATCAACGCCACGGCGTCGTCCACCTTGGGCGCCGTTGGCTCCGGCGCCGCCGCCTCTGCCGCTTGCGGCGTGACACCGTTCAGCCGAACCCGCTGCAACCGCGCCAACTCACGCCGCGCCTTGTGGGACTCCCGGCTGAGACTGACCGCGCTGCCGCGCAGTCGCAGGACTTTATTCAACGACAGCTGCGGATCGGTGGCGTCGCTGAGTGCTTCCAGCGTATGAAGCTGAAGACTGACGATCTCCCCGGCCAGGGTGAGTTCGTCCGGCGTTTCGGCGTGGTAAGCGGCCAGCATCTGACTGGCGGCGAAATGCGCCCCAGTCATGTCGCCGCCCGCCCCCTTCAGGAATTGATGCGCGAGGCCGCCGATAACCGTTTCCAAGGTGGCTGGGGCGATGCTGACGGGAAGGGACATGGGGCGGACCTTGCTGTTGCTCGCTAAGGTTGTAGGCTACTATTCCAAAAAAATCAAGAATTATTTCAGACGTGGGAAATAAAGTTCCAGCGGTAATCGGTGGCACATGTGCACGTCCGGACCCGGGCGATCCTGAAGACGCCGCCGCTTCCCCTCCGAAATGGCCCGAACAAGCCGGGCGACGACGAAATGCCGGGCCTCTTATCGGGCGTCCGCTGAAAACCCGCAGCAAACCCTTGCAACCAAACCCGAGCAGTGGTCAGAGGGGGCTTTACCAACCAGGATCACTTTTCCATCATGAGCGACACGACCACCTTCGGCCTTCCCGACGCAGCCCGCAGCCTCGGCGTTCCTCTCCGGGTTCTCCGCCGCGCCATCCGCGCCGGCAGCATCCCCGCCCCGGCGAACCTGACCGCCACGGTTTCCCTGACCGTCGAATGGCTCAACAGCGCTCATGCCGCCGTCGCGGCGTCGCCGAAGGCCCTCAGCGCCAATACCCCGCAAAAGGTCCCCGCGTTCGCGCGTTACGAGGGCACCTCCGCCTGGCACAAGTATGGCCGCCGCGTCCGTGAATACGCCCGCTTCCGCGCCGCTGCTGCGGCCTGAGACAGGTCTGATCTGATCGCGGCCCCCGGATATCGGGCCCGCGATCAGGCGAGTCTCACTCCATCGCGGTTTTCGGCGCTGCTGCGTCCGATAGGCCGTCCGCATCCTTCCGCCCGACAATGATTCGCGGCAGCAGGAAAACCAGCGGAACCGCGATCGCCGTGGTCACCGAGTTGGCGATTACCAGCGAATCGAATGCAAAGTGATACGTGTCCAGCAACGTCGAACCGAACCAGTCGGTTCCGAACAATGCCAGGTTGCGCACGCTCACCATCAGCGAGAAGCCTAACCCTTCGCTGCCGGCCGGTGTCGAGCGCACGGCCAGGTCCATCAGCGCCAACTCCGCCAATGTGTAGCCGAAACCATTAAACCCCTCGATCACCTGTGCTCGGTCGATCGAGGTGTAAAACAAATATCCGAGGTTGGCCGCCGTCCCCAGGACCATGCACACCACCAGAAGCGTCCGCAGGTTTAATCGCCGGCACAGCACGCCATACAAGACCGCCGCCGCCACGCCGAACACGCCGCCGATCAGACCCAGGTAACCCCGCATCCGGGTGTCCATATGCAGTTCGTTCTGCTGCTTATAGAACATCGCCGTGGCGAACCCGGGGGCGATATAGAACAGCGCCATCAGTCCGGCCGCCGCCCACATCGTCCTGGCCGAGGCGATGTTCGCGAGTTGCGACCTGACATTGTTCAGAACCACGCGCGAGTCCGTCTGCCGCCGCTGCTCCCGCAGGAACAACGCGGTCACCGGCACCAGCAAAAACATGATCCCGCCGCACGCCGCCGCGGTCCAGCCGAACGCGATGCTGGCGAGGTATCCCGCCGCCGGCCCGTTCAGGATCACGCACCCCTGTTGAACGAACTGGCGGATCGCTGTCAGGCGGCCGGACCCGGACACCGCCTGCGCGGTTTCCACCATGTAGCCGCCGACCACGGTGCTGGTCACCACCATGCACAGGTTGATGACGATCACCACGAACAGCAGATTGCCGAACGCATGCGGCGTTACGACCAGTGCGAGCCACGCAAGCGCGGCAAGGGTGGCGCTGAGGAGGATGTAACTTGTGCGGCGATTGCCAAACAGCGGGAAGGCGTCGGTCACGATGCCGGCAAACGGCTTCAGGTACCAGGCCAGTCCGGCCCAGAAGAAGAACGCCGAACTGCTGCTGCGATCCAGGTGCAACTCGTTCTTCAGCAGGTTTTGCAACGGCAGCCGAGCCAGCACCTGCGGCTGCGCCAGGGTTGTCGCCAGCACGCCGGCAACGATGACGATCGCCGCGTAGATCAGCGTTCGGTTGGGTGGCGGTGCTGCGGTGGCGGGTGCGGTCATTTCGATCCGATGATCGGCCGAATGACGCGGGCTGGCAACATCGCTTTCGCGGGGCGCAATTGTCACCGGAAATGGCGCGCCAAAAACGCTATGAAATTGCAATAAAAATTAATCCACAATTCAAAGCGGCCGGTCTAGTCTGGCGTGTCATCCGGATCGTTAGAAAAACGAACATGATCCCGGATGAAGGGAGGGCTTGTTCAATGATCACGATCAAGGCCGAACAGGAGCACTATTGCCTGCTGACAAACGGCCAGGACTGGACGGTCGCGGAGCGTCGCGCCGGCAAATACCATCCGCTGGGGAACTGTTCACGTCCGGGCATTCCCCTCGATACGCCGGAGGCTGCCACGCTGTTTCACCGGCGCTATACAGAACCTGTGGCTCGGCGCATCCTGGATGAAGTCGCCACGGAATGGCGCGATCTCTTCGAACCCATCAGATAGACGTCAGTGGCAACAAGACCGGGACCCTCAACGCGCACCTATTTCGTGGTGATCTGCCTGATCGCCGGTTTGATGGGTGCGTATATCTCGCTGCTCCCGCTGACAGAAGTGTCAGAGGCCAACGCGGGCATGTCCGCCGCCCCCGGTTAACATTTCGGGAAATGCCGCATACGTGAGGGGGATTTTTGGCCGCCGTCCCCACCTGATGGATGGTCCAGAGGGGATGAAACCATGTACGCAGCGATCCGGCAGGGTAAAGCGAAACCCGGCATGGCAGAAGAACTGGCGCGCACCATCAAAGAAGGCGCTATTCCGATCATCAGCAACGTCGCGGGTTTTCGGGCGTACTACGTCGTCTATGCGCCGGACGACACACTGACCGCGATCAGTATCTTTAACGACTATGCCGGCGCCCAGGAATCCAACCGCCTGGGCCTGGCCTGGATCGAGGAAACTCTGACCCCACTGCTGGCCGGTCCGGCCACCGCGGTCGCCGGACCGGTCATCGTTCACACGCTGGCGTAACGAGGGATTATCCCTCCAGGATAAACGTCACTTCCATCGTGACGCGATATTCCGCGATTTTTCCGTTGTGGACGCTGGCCTTTTCCTCGATCACATGCAGGCCGGTGATCCCGCGCACTGTTTTATTCGCGCGGGCCAGACCTTCATGGATTGCGGCATCGAAGCTTTTCTCTGAAGCCGCGGTGATTTTGGTCACGCTTGCTACTGCCATCTCTGCCTCCCGAGATGAAATGGCACCCATGATTGGCTGCCACGCCATCACCATGCACCGGGCATGGCAGCCTCCGACTACGATTCTATGTGATCAGGACATCAACTTTGCAGAAAATTAAGTCCGTCCCTTGCGGGCGATAAATTCAGGAAAAGCATCCTCCGCCTTGGCGCCGCGCATCACGTTGGTGGTGTAATCCCGCTCCGCTGCCCATTGCGCTTCCAGCCCCTCACCGAGTTGATGCAACAGCAACGATTTGATCCCGGTCACCGCCCCGTGGTGATTCGCGGCGATCATCTTCGCCAACCACATCGTCTTCGTGCGCAGTTCCGCGCGCGGCACCAGATGGTTCAACAGGCCGATGCGATAGGCTTCGTCGGCCTCCACGACACGGGCGCTGAACAACAATTCTTTCGCCATCGGCCAACCGACCTGATTCGGCAGTGTCCAGGTGCTGTTGATCCGCCCGTAGGCTGCCGCCAGAAAGCGGAACTTCGTCCCCTCGCATCCCACGCGCATATCCAACGAAGACGACAACACCGCCGCCCCACCATACGCCAGCCCGTTCATCATCCCGATCGTCGGCTTGTGGCAGGCGCTGATTTCATAACTCCGGCGGGGATTGCTCATCGCATCGAGCTGTTCGGGCGTATATTTCAGGTCGTCGGCGCGCTGTTCATGAATATCGCCACCCGCGGAAAATGCCTTTTCGCCCGACCCGGTGATAACGATGCAGCCGATCCCCTCATCGGCATCCAGCACCTTAACCGCCTCGGCCAGTTCCGCCGATAATTTCCGGTTCATGGCGTTCAACACGTCAGGCCGATTCAGCGTGACGATGCCAACGCCGTCCTCACGTTCCAACAGGATGTGTTCGTACATCATGGTTCTACCTCCGGGCAGGATGGTGGCAGAGCCCGTGTCCGCTGTCACGAGCCACCCCCGGTTGCGCACACTGGCGAAGCCCTTCAAAATAAGCCCCAAGAGAATTGAAGGAACCGCCCGCATGCTCGAAAAGCGCCAACTCGGCCGCACCAAACTGCACGTCACGACCATGGGTCTTGGCACCGCGACGATGGGCGGCAGCCGCATCAAGATCACGCAAGCCGAAGGGCAGGCGATCGTGGCCGCCGCGTGGGACGCCGGCGTGCGTTATTTCGATACGGCGCCCTTCTATGGGGTCGGCGCCGCCGAACACCGGGTTGGCGACGAACTCAGGGACAAAGACCGCGACAGTTGGGTGCTGTCCACCAAGGTCGGCCGCTTGTTACGGCCGAAAACCGACACTACGCCGTCGCCGGATGGCCGTTTGTCGCCGATGCCGTTCAAGGTCCTGTACGATTACGGCTACGACGGCATCATGCGGTCGGTGGAGGACAGCTACCAGCGCCTCGGCCTGGCGCGTATCGACATTCTGTATGTGCACGACATTGGCGCCTACCAGCATGGCGAAGAACTGAACACGCACTACTTCGCCCAGCTCCGCGACAGCGGTTACAAGGCGCTGGACGAACTCCGCCGCACCGGCGTGGTCAGCGCCATCGGCATCGGTGTGAATGAGTCCAGGGTTCTGATCGACGCCCTGGATATCGGGGACTGGGACGCGTTCCTGTTGGCCGGGCGCTATACGCTGCTGGAACAGGCGCCGCTGGATGACCTGATCCCACTCTGCCAGGCACGCGGCACGTCGCTGGTGATCGGTGGGCCGCTGAACTCCGGCATCCTCGCCGGCCGGGACACCTGGAACTACGAGACAGCCCCGCCGGAAATTGTCACCCGCGTGCGGGCTCTGGAGGCGGTCTGCCAATCCCACAACGTCCCCTTGGCGGCAGCGGCGCTGCAATTCCCGCTGGCCCACCCGGTCGTCGCCGCCGTCATTCCCGGCCCGCGCAACGCGACCGAGTTTGTGGAAAACCTGCCATTGTTCACCATGAAGATCCCCGCCGGCCTGTGGTCCGATCTGCGCAGCGAAAACCTGCTGCACCCCAACGCCCCCGTGCCGGCGTAAACCGCTATGCCGATCTATCAGACCGACCCGTGGCGCACGCAGTTTTTCGAGAACCACCCGTGCCCGGACGATACTATCATTCCGACCAAGGATTGGGAGGCGTGGACACTGTATCCGGCGCACCGCTGGATTTACGACAAGCTGGCGGTCGCTCTTTCGCAAGGTCTGGATGCTGCGCCGCACGGCGTGATTCCGCCAAGCTTCCCGGTGTTTTCCAAGCCTATGATGAACCTGCGCAGCATGGGCGCGGGCAGCCTGCCGATCCCCGATCTTGAAACGTATCGAGCCTCCCTAAACCCCGGTCATTTCTGGTCCACGCTGTTGACCGGCGCGCATGTCAGCACTGACGCCGCGATCGTCGATGGCAATGCCGTCTGGTGGCGCCATGCCACCGGCGCCACCGCTCCGGGCGGCACCTTCGACTACTGGCACATCCATGCCGAAGCCATGCCGGAGATCGAGGAATGGTGCGGCACCTGGTCGCGCCAACACCTCGCCGGCTACACCGGGATGGTCAATTTCGAAACCATCGGCAGCCGCATCATCGAGGCGCATCTGCGCTTCGCCGACCAATGGCCTGACCTGTACGGTCCCGGATGGGTCCCGGCCCTGATCCGCCTCTACGCCACCGGCCGGTGGGATTTTGACGACTCAGGCCGCGGCGATGCCTACAGCGTGGTTCTGTTCGGACCGCACGGACCCGCCTATCGCCACCCTCCCGGCGAAGTTGTCGCCAAAGCCCGCGCGGTGAAGGGTGTGTCCAGCGTGCAGATTTCGTTTCACGAGGACCGGGACCCGTCGCATCATTCCATGCCCCCGGGAGGCTTCCGCCTCGCGGTGATCAACGCCACTTCGTTGGACGCCGGTCGGGAGGCACGCGACATTCTGAGCGCTGCTGGATGGGAACGCCTGCCGCCCAGTGTGGCCAGTCCGTAACGATATTGTCCACAACGCGGGCCTCGACACCTTCGATGCCCTCAACAGTCATTCCGCACGGAGGGCTCGGCCAGTGCGATTCGACCCAGCATCGACCGATGGGACAGTGATTGAACCCGGCGAAGGACTTAACGCAGAGGTCGCAGAGCGTGGCGCAGAGCACTCAGGGAAGAATTTGAGGGCCTTCGGCTTATACTCTCTGCGCGACACACCAGCATAAATTCAGCATCGCTGTAATAAATTGGCGGTCCAAATTTCGTCCCTGCGTGCTCTGCACAACGCTCCGCGACCTCTGCCTGAAGTCGAAAGGTCGGTCGGCCGCTGTCCGGGTGATCATCCCGGCACGCCCGCCGTCTGACCGGGGGACGGTTCCACCGAACCGTTAACCCATTCGATCCATCTCTGTGCCAGTCTGCCTCCGTCGCCTGGAGGTCCCTGTCGTGAAATGCATCCTGATCCTGCTCGCCGTGCTTGCCGCCCATCCCGCGTTTTCGGCGGAGATCAAAATCGCCACCTGGAATCTCGACTGGCTCACCATCCGCTCGGCCGGTGACCCCGGCCTGCCCACCGACGTCACACCGCGCACCGAGGAAGATTTCGTTCGGCTTGCCAGGTATGCCGCGGACCTGAATGCCGACCTGATCGCGATCCAGGAGGTGGACGGCTTCCGCGCCGCCACCAAAATATTCCCGGCGGATCGTTACTCCATCCACATGACGCGTGACCATGTCATTCAGCGCGTCGGCATCGTCGTTCGCCGCGGCCTGAAATACGACATGAACCCCGATCTCATCGCGCTTGGTGCCAACCACCTGCGCAGCGGTGCCGACATCACTTTGCATTTGCCCGGCTCCGATCTGCGCGTCCTGGCCGTCCATCTGAAAACCGGTTGCCGCAACCAGAAGCTGCCAAATGCGCATGACCGGTCCTGCCTGGAACTGCGCGATCAGGTCCCCATTGTCGCGGCCTGGATCGCCGACAGACAGAAAGACGGCACGCCGTTCATCGTCCTCGGTGATTTCAACCGCTGGATGGACGGACGCGATTCACTGCTGGCCGAACTACGTCAGGCCGCTCCGCTGGCCCGAGCGACAGAGGGCCACAGTTCCCCCTGCTGGGGTGCCGAGAATTTCATCGACCACATCCTGGCCGGCGGCGCCGCCGCCCACTGGATGCAACCCGATACGCTCAAAGTGCTGATCTACCAGGAGACGGACAAGGCGATGAAAGACCGCCTGTCCGACCACTGTCCGGTATCGGTCCGGTTCGCGGTTCCCGATTAAGCGTTCGAACGCACCAGCTTGCCGGGCCTGGCACCGGTTTCCTGGCCGCGTTCGAAGATCGGGACACCGGCCACGATCGTCGCCTCGTAGCCATCGACGCGCTGCACCAACCGCTTGCCGCCGGCCGGCAAGTCATGCCGCAACTCCGGATGATGCAGTCGTAACGACGCAAAATCGACGACGTTCACATCGGCTTTCTTGCCGACAGCCAAACGTCCGCGATCATGGAACCCGAAGAAATCCGCGGTCTCACTGGTCAGGCGTTTGACGATGAACTCAAGCGGAAACCGCGGCCCGCGATGACGGTCGCGTACCCAGTGCGTCAGCATGTACGACGGCAGGGACGAGTCACAGATCAGGCCGCAATGCGCGCCGCCATCGCCGAGGCCCAGGATCGTATCCGGGTCCTTGATCATGTCATGCACAACGCCGTGGTCGCCATGCACGTAGTTTGTGACCGGGTAGAACAGCATGCGGTCGCCGTTCTCGCCCACCAGGTAATCGTAACAGAATTCCTCCGGGGTCATGTTCGTCTTCGCCGCCATCGCCTCGATGCTGCGGCTGTGGTCGGGTTCGTAATCCGGCGGATCGCCCAGCACGTATTGCCGGTCCCAGCGCGTCGCGATCGGCCGTTGCAACGGTGGCAGGATCGCCAGCAACTCTTCCGATGACTCCTGAGCCAGAATGTCCCGCCGCACCGCCGGGTCGCGCAAGCGTGCCAATCGATCCTTCACCGACAAGCCAGTCAACGCCGCAAAAGCCGGCCGCGCGGCAAACGGGTTCAGCGATGTCGTCAGCCCCAGGATCAGCCCGACCGGCCGCCCGGCCACCTGAGCCGTCACCGCCGCCCCGCCGGCCCGCGCCTTGCGCACGCCGTTCATGAGCCGGCCATACCGTTCCGGGTCATACGACCGGTCCGTCAACAAAAACCACAAGGGCCGGCCGTTGGATTTCGCCAACTCCGTCATCCAGGCGAATTCAGCCGCTTCGTCGTCGAAGTCGCTCAGCATGCCGAACGTGCCGGTGCCGGTGCGACCCAAAGCGGAGCCGATCCCGAACAGTTCCCGGTTCTCGGCAAACCGTCCCGGCACCAGATCGCCCTTCGTCGTCTTATGTTGTTCTGTCCGGGACGTCGTGAACCCGAACGCCCCGGCGCGCAAAGCTTCCTCCGTCAGGCGCGACATCGCATCGATATCCGTTGCGGTGGCGATTTCGCGGCGCACCGCGCGGTCGCCCATCACATAGACCCGCAGCGGATGATGCGGCACCTGCGCCGCCACGTCGATGGTGCGCGGGAAGCGGTCCAGCGCATCCAGGTATTCGGGAAAAGTCTCCCAGTCCCACCGCAGACCTTCGGCCAATGCGATGCCGGGGATGTCCTCCACGCCCTCCATCAGGTCGATCAGGCAGTCATGGTCGGCCTTGCGAACGGGAGCGAAACCGACGCCGCAATTGCCCATCAGGATTGTGGTTGCGCCGTGCCAGGATGATGGCGCCAACACCGGGTCCCAGGTCGCCTGACCATCGTAGTGGGTGTGAATATCGACCCACCCCGGCGTGACCAACTGCCCGTTGGCGTCGATCTCTCGCCGGCCGGGACCGGCCTTGCCACCGACCTGAGCAATCTGGTCGCCGTCGATCGCGACGTCGCCGGTATAGGCTTTGGCGCCGGTGCCATCGACGATCGTGCCGCCCCGGATGACGATATCATGCATTGCGTTCGGTCCCTTGAATGCGTCTTTACGACAGCATCCGCCGAGGACCGGGAAGTTTCAAGGGACGCGGCCGGTCAGGCAGCGACTCTACTTGTCGTTCAATAACAACCGGAACGTATCTCCATCATACCCAACCGGCTTAAACCGTGCCCGCACCGTCACCGCCTCGATCCCGCTCGGTATTATCACCTGTGGCACATCCCGGGTGAACGGCTGTTCGGTATCATGCGGATGTTCCAACACCCGAACCGCCAACACCGTCCCATCCGGGGCGAGCACTTCGATCCGATCCGCATAACGCTCCCAACCCGTGTCCCGGCTGCGCACCGTCACGTCCAAATCGTACACCCCGTGCGCCGTCCGATGGGCGACCGCCCCAATCACGTCGGCCTCACCCGCCCGCGCGGTGCCCGACGCAACGGCCAGCAGCACGAAGGCGGTCCGCACGATCACCCCGCGACCATGCACATTGGCAGACTGGCCATCCCGCGCAACGTGTTATTGTAGCGCCGTTTTGGTTCGCCCGTGATCTCCAACCGGCTGACTTTTCGAGCCAACGCCGCCAAAACGAGTTCGCCCTCCATACGCGCCAGCACCGCGCCGACGCAGGCATGGATGCCCGCGCCGAAACCCACATGCCCGGCGTTGCGCCGCGTCATATCGAAGGTGTCTGCCTGGTCCCAGCGTCGTGGATCGCGGTTGGCGGCGCCCAGGAACATCAGTATTTTCGTGCCCTCGGGAACCATTTCTCCTCCGATCGTTACATCGCGCGTTGTGGTGCGGAAGAACGTCTGCACCGGGCTTTCCAGCCGGATCGCTTCCTCGAACGCCGCGCGTGCCAGGGACGGGTCGGCCCGCAGTTTCTCAAACGCAGCGGGAAACCGAGCCAGGCAATAGACGGCGGCACACAGGCCGTTGACGGTGGTATCGACACCGGCGGTTAACAGTGATCGCACCAGGATCTCTGCCTCAGCTTCGGAAATATCGCCGTCATCGGCTGCCGCGTGGATCGCCGCCCCGAATCCCGTGGCTGACAGGGCATCGCGCTTCGACTGCGCTTGCACCCAGGCCAGCACCGGTTCGGCATCGGCAACGGCCTCCTCGAAAAACGAATTCCGCGGCCCGAAGCTGTTGAACACCATGTTCCCATAGGGCAACAGAAATCGCCGGTTTTCGGCTGGCATGCCGACTGCGTCGGGGAAAACCGTCAGTGGATACGCCTCCGCGAGATCGCGCACCGCGTCAAACGTGCCGCGCGCCAGCAGATCGTCAATCAACGCCTCGGCCGCCACTGCAAACGCTTCTCGCAGCCCGCGCACTGCTGCCGGAGACAGCACTTTGTCCATCAATTTCCGTGTGCGGTCGTGCAACGGTGGGTCGGTTTCCAGCAAAAGACTGGGCAACCGCCATGGTTTTTCTTTCGCAAAATCGGAAATGCCGACGCCGCGGGCGCTGGTGTAACTGCCCCAGTCCAACAGCATGGCCCGCACGTCGTCGTAACGGGCAACCGCGTGAATGTCATACCGGGGTAGATACACCACCGGCCCGGCATCCCGCATTGCGGCGTGCGCCGGGTAAGGATCGTCGAAGAACGCCGTGCAGAACGGATCGATGTCGAGAGCCGGAATCATGATGGGATGCTCCTTGTTAGCGGCTGCCAGCCTGATACGGCGTGATCAGCGTGCCGGACCGGGCAAACTGCGGCAACAGCACGATCTCTTTGGATGTATCCATGAATTGCGCCAGATCGTTATTCTCGATCCCCTGGAACTGTGTCCAGACCAGCCGGGAATCCGCCCATTCCCCATCCTTGCCGAACGCGAAATCGCCAACCACCGTCTTGAACGTATGGCCCCGAATGTAGTCGGCCAACTTATCATCCTCCAGCGAACCAGTCGCGGTCACAGCCTGCTCCAGCACCTGCATCCGGGCATAGGCGAACGGCGGCAGGAAAACACCGAGCGGATCGACGCCGGCGGCGACGGCCCTGGCGCGGTAGATGTCCAGAAACGACATGACCCCCGGAAATTGTAACTTCGGTGCCGGAACCCATTGCTCGCCCAAAACCACGCCGTTCATCAAAGGTCCAAGCTGGGTCTTCATCGCCGCCGATGCCAGACCCACCAGATTGCCGCCGAACTGCCGCACTTTCAGGCCCATTTCCGATGCGGTGCGCAAAATCCCGGCGGAATCGGTGGGATAGGATGCGACGTAGATCACGTCCGGATTGGATGCCCGAACTGCCCGCAGCACGGGCGCGAAATCGGTGGTCGCGGGAGGATAGCTCGCGTCATAGACGATCTTCAGGCCGGCTTCCCGGGCATTGGTGCGCGCCCCATCGGTCGCATTGCGGGCGAATTCCGCGTCGGCGCCAATAATCGCGACGGTTTGCGGCTTCGGGTCCATTCCCATGGCGATCTCAAAATATCCCAGGGAAAACGCCCGCTTCGGGTCCGGCCCCACCGGCATCATGCCAAACACACGCGGGTTATGGTACTCGCTGTTCACCGCCAAGGCGAACAGCGACAGAAACAGCTTGTTATGGCCAATGACGATCGGCATCGCCGGTGCCGCCATATTGGTGGAATAGCCGGACAACACGAAATCAACATGATCGACGTCGAGTAATTTGACGTAAATTCCGGGAACATTGGCCGGGTTGCTTTGCGTGTCATAGGTGACCAATCGAACCGGCCGGCCCAACAGACCACCCGCCTTGTTGACGGTTTCCGCCCATATCTCCATCGCCAGCAGGCCGGACTTGCCGATCGCGGCCAGTGGACCGGTCTGCGCTTCCCCAAACCCGATGCTGATCGGTTCCGCCGCCCGCGCCGACACCAATCCCAACACCAGCGCCGCGAACAAAGCCAGGCTTCGCTTCATCGTTTCCTCCCTTGCCTGACATGTCGCAGGCTTATGGACCCGACGTTAGCGCAATACCGCCGCAACGCCAGCCGGTCTTCTTGACCGGCCCGAATGACCGGACCACGATCCTTCCAACAAAACCCGGGAGTGAACGATGTCGATCACCGTGGAGCAACTGCATCCCCTTTTCGCCGGGCAGGTCACCGGCGTGGATCTGCGCGAACCCCTGGACGACGCGACCATCAAAGAGATCGACACCGCCATCAGCCGGTTGGGCGTCCTGGTGTTTCCGAACCAGTTTATTACCGACGCGCAGCAGATGGAGTTCAGCCGGCGATTCGGCGATCTGGAAACCACGGTCAAACTCTACCGAACAGACTACACGCCGAGACTGGACCCGCACGTTTCCGACGTGTCGAACCTGGACGAAAATAACCAAATTCGCGGCAAGGACGACCGTCTGCGCCTGAACGCGCTGGGGAATCGGCTGTGGCATTCCGACAGCAGCTTCAAACGCGTCCCCGCCCGGTTTTCGTTGCTATCCGCTCGGGCGATCCCGTCGGAGGGCGGTGAAACCCAGTTTGCCGACATGCGTGCCGCGTGGGATGCGCTGCCCGAACGGACCAAAGCCCGCCTGGACGGCCTGATCTGCGAACACACCCAGTTGTTCTCCCGCGGCAAGATCGGTTTCACGGATTGGTCGGAGGAGGAGCGCGTCAAGATGGCGCCGGTGCCACAGGTGCTGGTGCGCACGCACCCCGGATCGGGACGCCAATCGCTGTATTTGTCGTCTCATGCCGGGCGTATCCGCGGCATGGAAGAACCCGAGGCGCGCATGCTGCTGCTGGACCTGACCGAACACGCGACACAGGAACGATTCGTCTATTCTCACAGATGGACGGTCGGCGATCTGGTGATGTGGGACAACCGCTGCACGATGCATCGCGCCAGGGCTTATGACGAAACGCAGGTCCGCGATATGCATCGCACGACGGTGTCGGACGGCCGCCCGACGGTCGCCGAAGCGGCCTGACCCGTTGTATCCGCCAACGGCCTTTTGCATGACCGCGGTTTCAGGCACAATGGCGCGCAAGATGCACGAGGGACCGCCGTGAAACTGGACACCGATGACTTTCGCGTTGCCGAAGGCAGCAAAGTCAACCTCGACAAATGGCCAACTTCGGTCGATCGGGTGTACAAATCGAAAGCCGATTACCACGAAATCCTGGCTGATCATGTCACGCAACTGAGTAACCAGCAGCAGCTTCTATACGCGTCCAACCAATTTGCGGTCCTGCTGGTCTTTCAGGCGATGGACGCAGCCGGAAAAGACGGCGTCATCCGGCATGTCATGTCCGGGGTGAACCCGCAGGGCTGCCAGGTTTTCAGCTTCAAACACCCCAGCGCGACCGAATTGCAGCACGACTTCCTCTGGCGCACGACGCGCGACCTGCCCGAACGCGGCCGAATCGGTATTTTCAACCGGTCCTACTACGAAGAAGTCCTGATTGCCCGTGTCCATCCCGACATTTTGCGAAACGAGGGCCTGCCCAACCGGCCGAAAGACGATAAAGCTATTTGGCACAGCCGGTATCGCTCGATCGTGGACCTGGAACGGCACCTGCACGACAATGGCACAAGGATCGTAAAGTTCTTCCTGCACCTTTCGAAGGAGGAGCAGCGAAAACGATTCCTGGCCCGCATCGATGAGCCGGAGAAAAACTGGAAATTCAGCATGGCCGACATCGAGGAGCGGCAATACTGGAAGCACTACATGAAGGCATACGAAAAATGCCTCAGCGCCACCAGCACCAACGATGCGCCCTGGTATGCGGTGCCTGCCGACGACAAGGAAAACGCGCGGTTGATCGTGTCTCAGATCGTTCTGGACACGCTACACAGCCTGAGAATGCACTATCCGGAGACGACCGAGGCCCGCAGGCAGGAGTTGTTGGCGATCCGGCAACAACTCGCGACATAGCGTTTCAGGTGATAGTTTCAGCGGCTGAAGCCCGGGCGAACGCCTGGTAGAAGCGCCAGCGCTGCCCGCACATCGTTCCGGCGGTCAGGCAGAGAATGAACGCCGTCGCACCCTGAAACGAACTGTCGAGTCCGATCCGCACGAAGGCTTTCAGCCCGAAAACGGCGCCGAATAGCAGAACGAACCAGATACTCGGTTTTATCCTAATCGTTCTGGCCAGGACATCGATGCGATCGATCGACATTTTGGCCCGCATGATGCCCAGGACCACGCCCGCCAATAAGCCGGTGAACAGCCCGGTCAGCACCGCGGGCGAACAATCCAGTCGGGACAGGCCAAATCCGACCACGACGACCATTGCGGCCGGCATAATCCAAAGCCGTCCGACCCGGAAGGCGCGACGCCTGGACATCCGAACCAGCATCAGCACGGCCATGACCGGGAACAGGATCGTTTCAAGACGCAAGTCGATGCTCCCGGCCGGTGGTAAGTTATACCATTCCACGTTGAGACTGACGTACGGCTATTCCACGTCCGCCATGGCCCGGCTTGTCCGGGCCACCTATGGGCTGATGGTGCCGCGATAGGTGGCCCGGACAAGCCGGGCCATGGCGATGGAAGAGCGAGAGTCGGTCTCAACACGGACTGGTATTCGGCGATAATGCACAGATTCCGGACGCCAAGGCCATGGGAAATGCTGGTCAGGAACCACCCCCGAGTCCGGCACGCAGGCCCGCTAGGCGGCCATACTGGCCTCGAAGACGCGGACGTAGTTGCCGCCGAGGATTTTGCCAATGTCGGTGGCGCTGAAGCCGGCGGCGGCCAGCGCGTCCGCCAACGCGGGCAGGCGGTCATAGTCGGGGAAGACGCTGGGACCCAGCAGGCCGCGCATGTCGGTGCCGAGGCCGACGTGATCGACGCCCACGGCATCGACCATGCGGGCCATGCCGGCGGCGAACGAGTCCATGGTGGGGAAAATCGATTCCGGCGGCCAGATGCCGATGACACCGCCGGTCTGGGCGATCAGACGGGCGTGTTCGGGCGTGATCAGGCGCGTGAACCGCGCGGGATTGTTGGTCAGGGAGGTGTGGGACAGAACCAGGGGTTTGGTGGTGACGGAGGCGGCGCGCCTGACCAGATCGAGCGTCCCGTGCGCGACATCGACGACGATTCCCAATTTGTTACAGCGCCGGATCACCTCCGCGCCGGTATCCGTCAGGCACCATGCACCGGTGGTTCGGTTTGGATGTCACCGAGCTCGTTGACCCGGTAATGCGTGAGTTGCAGGTGGCGCAGCGACCATTTGGTGTAGGCTTCGTCGACGCGGTCGGGCCGGCCCTCCAGGAAGTCCCCGCCCTCGGCCGCGATGATCGCCGAGGCGGTGCCCGCTCGGGCGGCCCGCAGCGCGGCGGCATTGGTGACGATCGCCATGCCTTGCGCGCGGGCCATGTCGTTGACGCGGGCGAAGGTGAGTTGGCTGAGGGCATAGAGTTCGCCCGGTGCCGGGTCGCGGAACGGATGCAGCCGGCCATCGGTCATGACTTTGTGGGTGCCGCTGTCACCGACGATCGCAAGACACACCGCCGCCATGCCGCCCTTGCGCATCGGTTCGGCTACCGGGCTGAAAGACCGGCCGGTGCGCATGCGCTCCATGTTGGCGATGCCGCCGGCATGGCTGTGAAAATCGACCGCTGTGATCGCCTGGATCGCCGCCCGGGCGGAGCCGATGTCCACCGCGGCTGCCAGGCACATCAGCGGGCCGGCCGCCAGGGCGCGGCGGCGTGTTATGGCGGACCAACCAACCGGTTCCGCCAAGTGTGCGTCTGTGAGCCGGTAGGCGCCGTCATGTGCTGACCAGACGCCGGACAGATGAACCGAGCCGGACAGCAGCGGAATGGCGGAGCGGGCCTGGATTTCGATGGTTCCGGCCGGGTCACGCGGGGCGCAACCGGGGCAGCAGCCTGGTTCCTGCGTTATCAGGAACCGCGCGGCGTGGCTTTGGCTCGATAACGCGACCGGATGCCCGGATAGTGTGACCCGTCGCCCGGCGACGAGCAAATTGAGGTCGCTCCATCGGATTGACATAGGCTGCCTCCCATCCGGCGGATCATTGATCGCGTCGCGCCGGTCATTGATGACGTATTATCGTCTCAAGTGGACACGGGTTATGCAAGATGAAACGATCGTCTGTGACTGTGGCACGTCGCGCAACGTGCCGGGCTGGAGCCGACCGTCATCCTGTATCTCAAGACGCCAGACGTGGCGGCGCTAATCGGTCAGGCGCTCGACAGTGCGCAACCCTCCGATGGTTGGGCGTCGCTTAAAGTCGCGGTTTATCGCCGCCGTCCGAGTCTAATGGAGCTTGTAGGTCCACAGGCAATATCTCGGGCGTGGACCGGGGGGGCGCGGTTTCCAGCAGCAGGTCCTCCCGCCGCGGCAATTCCCGAATATCCTTCAGTCCGAAATGCGCCAGGAACGCGGCGGTCGTGCCCCACAGTGTCGGCCGTCCCGGTGACTCACGCCGGCCTTTCGGCGCGATCAAATCCAGTTCCAGCAACGAGTCCAACGTCTGCTGCGACAACGCGGTGCCGCGGATATGCTCGATCTCCGGGCGGGTGACCGGCTGATGATAGGCGACGATCGACAGCGTCTCCATCGCCACGCGCGGCAACCGGCGCGGCGATTCGATCACCTTGCGCAGCCTCGGCGCCAAATCCAGTGCCGACCGAAACATGACACCGTTAGCGGCATCGACCAGTTCCACCCCGCGGCCGGCATAGCGCGCCCGCAACGCCACCAGCACGGCGTCGGCGTCCAGATCGTCCGGCAGCACCTTTGCCAATCCACGCGGCGTGACCGGTTCCGCGCTGGCGAACACCAACGCCTCGGCCAGGCGCAGCGAGTCTTCGTCGGGTTCCCGCATCGGTTTCAACTCGCTCATACCACACCCTCAGCACTGCCCCGGCGCACCAGGATGGGTCCGAACGCGACCTCTTGCCGCAGCCGAACCAGCCCGCCCCGGGCCATCTCCAGGCTGGCCAGCAGCGTGCTTGCCAGCGCCGCGCGGCGTTCGGTCGGACTGTCCATGTGATCGGGGAGAAATTGTTCCAGTGTGGTCCAGTCTGGCAGAGTCCCGACCAGCTCGGCCAACCGGCGCAACGCATCCTGCACCGTCCACAACGTCAACGCCCGCGGCGTATAGGGCGAGGACTTCGTGCCCCGCCGGATCGCCTCCAGATAGGCCCGCACGAACGGGCCGGCCTCGATAATGATGCGCGACCGGTCATACTCGTGGTGGCTCTCCGGCGCCCCCCGGGCGAACACGTCCTGCCCCAGCACCGGTCGAGCGCCGAGCCAGGCGGCGAGGGTGCGAATGACGTTCATTTCGCGCAGACGGTTTGCCAGCGCCTCGGCCGCCAGTTCGCCGTCGTCCGGGTCCTCGCCGGCCGCATGTGGCACCAGCAGCCGGGATTTTAACCACGTCAGCCACGCCGCCATCACCAGCCAATCGGCCGCCAGCTCCAGCCGGACGCGTTTGGCGCCCTCGATCACCGCCAGGAACTGATCCACCAGCGACAGGATGGAGATCTTCGCCATATCGACCTTCTGTGCCCGGGCGAGATCGAGCAGCAAATCCATCGGTCCATCGAATCCGTCCAGATGCAGAACAAGGTTCTCGGACGGTCTGTCCAGGCCGGGGAGTTCAGATGAAGTTTCCATCCGTCCCGCCGTCGCCGTGGCCGGCGAGCCAGAACAGCGTCCGGAACGCCCATGGCAGGATGTCGGCCAACGCCCGTCCCACCGGGTCGAAGCCGATCAGCCGAGGCAGCACGAACACCACCAGCAACACGACCACGATTCCGGCGCGCTCCATCCGTTCCCACACGCGTGCCAGGGCCAGGGGCAGCAGCCCCACCGCGATGCGCCCGCCATCCAAAGGCGGGATCGGCAGCAGGTTGAACAGCCCCAGCACGATGTTGGAGAGCATGAAGTAAATCAGGAACTGCTGGGCGATTTCCTGCCATGGCGACAACAGGTCGGCGGTCGGCATGACCAACGCGGCCAGCCACGCCAGGAAGAAGTTCATCAACGGTCCGGCGCAGGCCACGATGGCCATGCCCTGGCGAGGATTGCGGAACTTCCACGCCCCGACCGGCACCGGCTTCGCCCAGCCGAACATGAAGAACACCTTGTGCGGCGGAAACAGCAACTGGCTGATCAACAGGAACCCGGGCAGGATGATCGTTCCGACGCGGTCGATGTGTTTCAGCGGGTTCAGCGACAGGCGCCCGGCATCCCGCGCGGTGGTGTCGCCCAATGCCAGGGCGGCGTAGCCATGCGCGGCCTCATGCAAGGTGATCGCCAGGACCACCGGGACGACCGCGAGGGCCAGATTGAGCAGGAAATGGTTCACAGCAACCGGTCCCGTTCGGCCTTCAGCGCCTTCGGGTCCAGGTTCAGCCGTTGGTTCAAGGCCGCGTTCCGTCCGGCCCGCAGACGCCGTTCGGTTGCCGGCGTCATTTGCGGACACGCTCGCAACAACGCCTCGGTCAGTGCGAAGTCGCCGCTGCAATACAGCGCGATATCGCAGCCGGCGGCCAGTGCCTGTGTTGCCAGATCGGCGGGGGTGCCGCTGAGGGCCTTCATCGCGAGGTCGTCGGTCACCAGAACTCCTTCGAAGCCGATCCGTTCGCGGATGATGCGCTTTATGACCGTCGCCGACAACGTGGCAGGGAAATGGGGGTCCAAAGTCCGATAAACGATATGGGCCGTCATCATCCAGGGCAGATCGGCCCGCAGTGTGAACGGCTGGATGTCGGCGGACAGATCGTCGTCGTCCACCCGCGGCAGGGTGAGGTGGCTGTCCACGCGCGCCCTGCCATGCCCCGGTGCATGCTTGCCAACCGGCAGCACGCCCGCCGCCAGTAACCCGTTGGCCACCGCCGCCCCCAGCCGGGCAACCGCCACCGGATGTTGGGCGAACGCTCGGTCGCCGATCACGTCATGCGCGCCAGGAATGGAGATATCCAGCACCGGCGCGGCGGCGATGGTGAATCCGGCGTCCCGGCAATCCAGCCCGATCAGCGCGCCCGTCAGCCACGCGGCCCGCAGCCCGGCCGCCGGATTGTCAGCGAATAGTTTACCGAATGTCGCTGCCGGCGGGTGAGCGTGCCAGTGCGGCGGGCGTAGCCGCGCCACGCGGCCGCCTTCCTGATCCACCATCAGGTCGGCGTGGTCCGGCAACACCTGCCGCAGCGCCGCGATCAGGCCGGCCAATTGGTCCGGGTCCTGGATGTTGCGGGAGAACAGGATGACTCCGACCGGCGGAAACGCGCGAAACAGCGCGGCTTCCTCGGCCAGCAGGGAGGGGCCGGCAATGCCGACAATGGCTGGTAACGATCGCGATTGCCCGGGAACGGTGCCCGATCCGGCCATCATGCCGTTAGAATTCGGCAACCGAACAGCCGTTGCCCTTGGCGCGGACGTGTTCACAGAAGGCGCGGGCCTGCGCGACATCGGCGAACCCGGCGGTCCGGACCCGCCAGAAGGTGTGTCCATCCCGCTCTGTCCGCGAGTAATTGGGCTGATGTCCGCGCAGCAGCTCCGGCATACGGGTGGACAGAAGTTGCCACTCGTTACGCGCGGATTCCTCGGACGTGAGCGCCGCGAGTTGCACCATCGCCGGATGTGGGCCCGCGGCCGGGTGGGCGTCCGCCACAGCGGCTTGCGGCTTGGGCGGTGCCGGCGGTTTGGCAACCACGGCCGGAGCAGGCGCGACGATGGCGGGCGGAGCGACCGGTGCGGGCGGTGCCTTCGCAACAATGGCGGGGGCTGGTTCAGCAGGGGTCTCGGCGACCGCCGGATGCGGAGCCTCTGCCGCCTGGAACGCCTTGGTATCGGGGGTTTCCGCAGCGGGAGCCAGCTTCGCATCCGCCGCGTCGGACAGACCGGAGAACACATCGTTCTCCGCCCCGTCGATCTTCATGCCGCCGGCTTTCGCAGGCTTCTCCCGGATCGGCCGTGTATCGGCCAACACGACGGGAACCTCGCTGCTGTGCCGGCTAACCAGCGCCGAAGCCCCGATCATGACGACCAGCAACCCGCCTAAACCGCCAGCGAACATCATCAGCCGCCGCGTATCCGGGTCCATCCCCGGCCGTCCCCGGCTGGGACCCGTTCCATACCGACCGGCTCGGCTGCCCCGGTAGCCCGGGTTTGGAATGCTAAGATCGTCCGACACTGCTTTTCCCCGTCAGCCGGTCCCCCGGCCAAACCGAGGGATCAGCGCATTTCCTCGACAGGCGCCACGCCCATCACCGCGAGGCCGGACCGGATCACCACCGCCGTCGCCGCGACCAGAGCAAGCCGAGCACGCGTCTCGGAAGGTTGGTCGGACTGCAGGAAACGCAGCGTGGCATCGTCCTTGCCTCGGTTCCACAGCATATGAAAGTCGGCCGCCAAGTCATAGAGAAAAAACGCTATCCTGTGAGGCTCACGCGCGATTGCAGCGGCTTCCACGGTGCGCGGCCACTGTGCGAGTCGCCGGATCAGGGTCAGCTCCGGATCACCTTTTAGTGTATCTACGGTGGCGCCGGCCAGATCGAGGTCGCCGGGGAACATCTCGGCCGCGGCACGCAACACCGACCGGCAGCGAGCGTGGGCGTACTGGACGTAGAAGACGGGGTTTTCGCGCGTGGTGGCGAGCACCTGATCCAGGTCGAACTCCATCTGCGCGTCGGCCTTGCGGGTCAGCATGGTGAATCGGACGGCGTCCTTGCCGACTTCCTCCAGCAGGTCCCGCAACGTCACGTAGCTGCCGGCGCGCTTGGACATTTTGACCGGTTGGCCGCCCTTCAGGATGTGCACGATCTGGCACAACACGCCTTCGAGCTTCACCGAATCCGCCGAGATGGCTTTCACCGCGGCCTTGATGCGCGAGACGTAGCCGCCATGATCGGCCCCCAGCACGTCGATCAGCACGTCGTATCCACGGGACACCTTGTCGGCGTGGTAGGCGATGTCGTTGGCGAAATACGTGTTGCTGCCGTCGGATTTGCGCAGCGGCCGATCCACGTCGTCACCGAACTCCGTGGAGCGGAACAGGGTTTGCGGGCGCGGCTCCCAGTCGTCCGGCGTCTTGCCCTTGGGTGGTTCGAGGACGCCTTCGTAGATCAGCCCGTCTGCGTGCAGCTTTTCGATCATGGCGTCCGCCGCGCCGGCCGCGACCAGTGTCCGCTCGCTGCTGAAGATGTCCTGCTGCACACCGAGCAGGCGGAGGTCCTCGCGGATTTCCGCCATCATGGCGTCGATGGTGAGGTCTTTGGTGATGTCCAGCCATACTTCCGGCGACGCGATGCCCAGGTCCGGGGTGGCCAGCTTCGCCTGATATTGCGCCGCGAGGGTCTGGCCGACGGCGATCAGGTATTCGCCTTTGTATTGCAGGCCGCCCGGGACTTCCCCGGCGAACTCGGTCTCGGTCATTGGGGAGCCGATGGCCTGGAGGTAGCGCCAATACGCCGCCCAGGCGAGCGCGGTGACCTGCGCGCCGGCGTCGTTGATGTAATATTCCTTGGTGACGTCGTAGCCGGCTTTTTGCAGCAGGTTCGCGAGGGCGTCACCGACGACCGCACCCCGGCAATGGCCGATATGCATCGGGCCGGTGGGGTTGGCGGAGACGTATTCCACGTTGATTTTCGTGCCGGCGCCGGTGGTGGAGGCGCCGTACGCTTCCCCGTTGGTGAGGATTTGCGGCAGCAGGGCTCGGAAGCTTTCCGGGCGCAGGCGTAGGTTGACGAAGCCGGGGCCGGCCGCCTCGGCTGTGTCGATGTCCGGACCGCCGGTCAGGTGCTGCACCAGCGCGGCCGCGATTTTGGCGGGCGCCTGACGCGCTGCCTTGGCCGAGACCATGGCGGCGTTGGTGGCCATGTCGCCATGGGTCTGGTCGCGGGTGGGGGTAACCTCGACCCGGGCGGCGATGTCAGCCGGAAGGTCGGGGACGATTTGCGCCAGGGCGGCAAGGACGGTCTCGCGCAGGCGAGCGTAGAGGTCGGTCGGGTTCATGGGCGGGTATTAGCGCGGGTTGGGGGTGCGGGTCGATGGTTGTTGGGAGCGGGGACGATGGGCGGCCCGGTTCGTCCCCACGTGATGATCGGGCTTGGACCGGCCAGTCACGACTTTGCTTCGATTGGCACCGCAGTCGTGGCGGGCTGCCCCAAGCCCGGCCCTGTCCCGTCGAATTGGCTGGAAATCTGCCAGCGTCCTGCTTACTGTGGCACCCATGGACATGATCGAGGATCACATCCCGGCCGGTTGGCTTGCCTCTCTCGCGCAAAGTAAGGCGGAGATTGAGGCTGGTCAGACTGAACCGTTGGGGCCGATCCTTGACGAGTTGCGAGCCAGCATCGCCCGTATGAGGGCGCGACGACAGGAAGCGCACACCGACCAAAAAGCGTGATTGCTGTCAGTCCACGCGCTGGCGCCCAAATTAAAGGACTCGTGGCCTATTTCGAGGAATTGGACCGAATGCAGGCGGCAGAGAATCTGCTCTCCGCGCTGGAACGCGCCAGCGAACGGATTGTCCGGTCTCCCGACTTTGGCCTTCCGGCGCCTCGGCCGTATCCGGGTTTGGCGAGCCTGGGATTTCGGTGGATCAAGGAAGGATCCTATTGGATTGCTTACATGACGGGGGACGACTTGATGATTGCTGGCGTTTATCATGAGGCCGCCGACATTCCGAACCGGATCTGACTTCGAATGCTGTTGTGCCTGCGACCATGATCTTTCAGCGTGAGTGAGGCACGCGCGGATGTTAGGCGGCTACCTTTAGTAGTGCGTTTGCTTTGATTAATTGTCTTCGCCAAGCGCGACACCGGTAAACCAATCCCCCGCAGATGGCGATCCAGATCCATCCGAAGGCACTCGATATCATCGTAATTCCTGGTATGGAAATGATTGAAAACAATATCATGAAAATTGTCATCAGAATGGTGGAGGCGGGGTATAAGACACCTGTGGATTCATTTCTCAGAGCGTAGGCTTGGAATTCGCCAGCCCATTTTCCTGCAACGGTCACCTTATCGCCGTAGCCCAAACTAGGAATACCAGAAAAACAACTGGTTTGTTATCCAATCTGAACACTACGCTGTGAGAAGTACTGACAGTACCGCCTTCTTTGTCTGCCGAAAAATTTGTTATGCTTACATTGTTTACGTGACTTACGAGCCCAGATAGTCCGCCCCCCGATCACTTCAAAGCGGGCAAACCCACCTGAACCGGGCAACTCAACCAGCTTATATCCCGTGCGCACAGGAAGACCGAGGCGTTGTTAAATCCGGTCACGAACCCGCCCATCGCCCCCAGCACCGCAAACACGGACACCGCGACGGCAACAACCTTCTGATACCGTGTCAGGTCAAGGCGGTTGCGAACCTCGATCCGCTTGCCGTCCCAGAACAGTTGGTTCCGCGCATTCAGACCGAGCTTATCGAGGTCTTCGATCCCGATTGGCGTGACGCCGGGTGGCCAGCCGGCCGGGGTGGTCTCGTTCACCGGACGCCGCAGTCAGTATCGTCGTCGGGCAAGTCGAGCCGAACCTCAACCTGACTGAGCCGTTCGCCGATTGCCTCGACCACATTGGCCAGGCTTTTGAGTTCGGCTTGCATATGCTTCACCGCCTGAATGGTCAGGAGGATTTCGCTCGGCCGCGTGCCGCCCATCGGCTTACAGAAAACGGTGGCGCAGCCGCTTTATTTGAGCGGATAACGCCTCTCCGTCGATCTGGATTTCACGCAGTATTGCCGCGATCTTGCGGCTGTCCGCGGTAGAGACCGCCCGCGCACGCGCCATCGTCGCGACCGGCACCTTCTTGGGGGCCGCCGATGGAGCAGCCCTGGAACACGCAGTTGCGGATCGCGACGGGGCCATTTCAACCATCCTTTATAGCGGGATCATAACCCACCAATCTCGGCAATAGAAGACAACTCTGCGCCGGGTCAAAAACAGAGGCGTCGAACGCCGGCGGCTGGCGCACTGGATACACAATAATGACTAACAATGAGTTAACGAAGCGGCACTATTTTCGAATTACGCGAAAAAAATTCGCCTCAACAACACAGGGCGTCACCCGGCAAGCGTTGGTTTAATCGGACAGACTCGCTGTTGGATCAAGCCCCGGCCCACCAGACGGCCGCGTCAAGCCGTCATGCGGAGACCGACTGACAGCGGCGGCAAGGACCCCGCACGTTTCACAGGTCAATCGGTGCGGATCGGTCAGACTGCTCCACCTAAGCCCATTCCTTGATCGACGTGCGCCAGTGAATCCGGTCCTGCTCCGGCGGATAATCTCCGGCCGCTTTGTGATAGGAACACCGGTTATCCCAGATCACCACATCCCCGACATGCCACTTATGCCGATACTGCCCCTCCGGCTGGATCATCAACGCCGTCAGTTCCTCGATCAGCGCATCGCTTTCCGCTGTCTCCGCCCCTTGAATATACAAAATCTTACCGGGATCGAAGTAAAGCGATTGCCGTCCCGTTTCGCTGTGCGTGCGGATAATCGGGTGCATCGCCGGAGTCCTGTCCCGGTCCTCTGGGTTCAACAACGCCTGGGATTTGCTGCGCCCGCCATACGTAAACGCCCCCAGCACCCCGTCCAGCCGCTCTTTCAACCGTTGCGGCATCGCGTCATACGCCGCGTATCCACTGGCAAACAGCGTGTCGCCACCAGTATCCGGGATGGCCAAAGCATAAAGCTGAGTCGCCTTGAACGGCACGTCGTCATAAGCGCCGTCGGTGTGCCAACCCTCCGCCCCACGCCGGTAGATCGCCTGGTTCAGCGTCCCGTCTGCATTGAACTTTCCGGTCCCCAGCATGGTGATCTCGGGCATATCCGGGTGCCGCGTGCTCTTCGACGGGTGCGGCGACACCGTGCCGAAGCGCCGGCTGTAGTCCAAAAATTCCTGGATTGTCAGCTCCTGGCCGGTCACCACCAATACGTTGTGATCCAGCCACGCCTGGTAGATCGGCGCGAATCCCGCCGCATCCAGCGTCCGCAAATCAACACCCGAAACCTCGACCCCAATGTTCGGGCCGACCTGACGTATCTGGACCATGAACTGTCCCTCCCTTGGGTGAAATTCCAGGCCCTACCCGACCCGCCGTCAAGGTGCTTATATCCAGGGAGGGATTTCAGGGAGGCTACGATGCACCTCTTCAAGCAACAAGCGGTCAAGGATCCGGAGTCAGTCTCGCACCTGATACCGGTGATAGACTTTGGTCCATACTTCGCGGGAGAACCCGGCGCTCTGGAAGAACTGGCGCAACACTTACGCCACGCCTGCCAGGATATCGGCTTTTTCTATGCGGCCAACCACGGCGTCCCGCAGCGCGTCATCGACGAGGCCTTCGCCGCCTCCCGCCGCTTCCACGCGTTGCCGTTGGCAGAAAAGCTGAAAATCCAACTGAACGAGAACAACATCGGCTACATGCCAATGAACGCCTCGGTGCAGGCCGCATCGACAGTCCACAAGGCGACAAAACCCAATCAAAACGAAAGCTTCTTCATCAGCCACGACCGCGCCGCCGATCATCCAGACGTTATCGCCGGGACACCGCTACGCGGCCAAAACCAATGGCCCGAATCGCTCCCCGACATTCGGGCGCCGATGACGGCCTACTTCGAGACCCTGCGCGCGATGTGCACCCGCATGATCCCCGGTTTCGCGGTCGCGTTGGACCTGCTGCCCGACCACTTCGCGCCATTCTTCGCCAACGAGGAACATATCAACCTACGTTTCCTCCACTACCCACCCCAGGAGGACGTTTCGGACAATACCTTCGGCACCGCTCCGCACACCGACAACAGTTTCATGACCGCGCTGGCAAGAACCGACGTCCCTGGCCTCGCCGTCCGCCTCCCGTCGGGAGAATGGTTCGCCCCGCCCGTCATTCCCGGCACGTTCCTGATCAACCTCGGCAACATGATGCGCCGTTGGTCCAACGACCGCTTCCTCTCCACACCGCACGGCGTGATCAACGAGTCCGGAACGGATCGGTACTCGATCGCCTTCTTCCACAGTCCCAATCCCGCCTCGACGATCGCATGTCTGCCGACCTGCGTATCAGCCGACAATCCCGCTCGGTACGAACCCGCGGTTTACGGAGATCTGGTCAAGGATTTTTATCGCAAGAATTACGTCCATCAGAAAGGACATGAACCGGTATCAAAATAACGCAAGGTCAAACTTCCAGCCACTCCTGCCGGATACCCGCATTCGCCGCCAGATCGGCCGGCGACCCCTCGAACACGATCTGTCCATGCCCCATCACATACAGCCGCTTCGAAATCTTCAGCGCGATCGTCAGTTTTTGCTCGACCAGCAGGATCGAAACCCCACGCCCGGCGATCTCCGCCAGCAACACGCCCACCTGTTCGACCAGTAACGGAGCCAACCCTTCGGTCGGCTCATCGATCAGGATCAGGTCCGGATCGCCCATCAGGGTGCGGCACATCGTCAGCATCTGTTGCTCGCCGCCCGACAGCACGCCGGCCGGGTTGTTCTGCCGAGCCGCGAGGTTGGGAAACAGCCGGAACACATCGTCGAACGTCCAGCGCCCAAACCGACCCGCGCGCTTCAACCCCAATTCCAAATTCTGCCGCACACTCAACGTCGGGAAAACCTGCCGGTCCTCCGGCACATAGCCGAGGCCCGCACGGGCAATCAGATCGCTGCGCAGGCCGGCCAACTGCCGCCCGCGAAACGTCACCCGCCCCTGCGGCGCCACCAAACCCATGATCGCCTTGCACGTTGTCGAGCGCCCGACCCCATTGCGGCCCAACAGCGATACGATTTCGCCCTCGCCGACATCCAAATCGATCCCGTGCAGAATATGGCTCTGCCCGTAATAGGCATGCAGATCCCGGACCTCCAGCATCATCATTCCAGAGCTCCCAGATACGCTTCCTGCACCGCTCGATTGGCCCGAACCTCAACCGGTGGGCCCGACGCTATGACCTGCCCATACACCAACACCGTAATGGTGTCGGCCAGATCGAACACGACCTTCATGTCGTGCTCCACCATCAGCAGCGTCTTCCCCGCCGTCACCCGCCGGATCAGCGCCATCGCATAATCCGTTTCGGTGTTGCTCATGCCGGCGGTTGGCTCGTCCAACAGAACCACGGACGCCCCGCCGGCGATCGTCATCCCGATCTCCAAGGCCCGTTGTTCGGCATAGGACAATAAACCGGCCAGAATATCGCGGCGGGCGCTCAGGTTTAGATCTTCCAGCAAAACCTCTGCCGCTTCGTTCAACGCCTTTTGGCGCCATAGCGGGGACCAGAACGAATACCGGTAGCCGCGGCTCCACAACAGCGCACAGCGCAGGTTTTCAAACACAGACATGCGTTGGAAGATCGAGGTGATCTGGAAGCTGCGCGACAGCCCCATGCGGTTGATCTTGTGAGGAGGCAGCGTGTCGATACGTTCGCCATTCAGCAGGATTTCTCCCGACGTAATCGGGAAGCGTCCACTGATCAGGTTGAAGCAGGTCGTCTTGCCAGCGCCATTCGGGCCGATGATGCAATGACGCTCGCCCGGAGCAATATCCAACGTGACACCCCGGATAATTTCCGTGGCGCCAAAATTCTTGCGCACATTGCGCAACGACAATGCGGTCATCGCCGCACCTCCGCCGTCAGGTTTTCCCAGATGCGATGGAACCCGGCAGCCTCCCACCGCAGCCACAAGGCACCCAAAATCAACGAGCCGCCGGAAACCACCCAAGGCAAGGCGGCATGGACGTCCACCGGTCCGCCGAACAGCACCAACTTCTTGCCCTGGGCGGCGCCGATGGTCAGGAACGACATCAGTTCCACCAGCCCGACGAAACCCAACAGCAGCCCCAGGGACGGAATCACCAACCGCAGATACGGCACGACCAAACTTCCAAGTCGACCAGAATGCCGAATGGGGCCGTGCGCCTTGATGATCCCCGCCAGCCCGGTGGGCGCGAAGATCACCATCGCAATGAACATCACCCCGACATAAACCAGCCAGGAGTTCGACAGCAGACTCACCCCGCTCTGTAGCAGGGTAATCAGGATCGCCCCCAGGATTGGTCCGCCGAACACCGTCGTGCCGCCAATATACGCCATCAGCAGCGCGTTCGCCGACAGCGGTGCCGCCAGGGCGTCGAACGTCACGATCTCATAAGTGATCGCATACAGGCCGCCGCCGATTCCGGCGAAGAAACCTGACAGAGCGAACTGCAGAAACCGCACCATGCGTGGATCGTAACCAATGAACTGCGCCCGCTCGAAGTTATCCCGTGTTGCGTTCGCCATGCGGCCCAGCGGCGTCAGCGTCAGGTAATACATCAGCCCGGTCGCCAGCACGGTCCAAGCCAAAATCAGATAATAGACCTGAAGACCGGAGGCATAGGTCAGTCCGAACAGGCTGTTCTCGATCATGCGGTTGGTGGTGACGCCGCCCTCACCGCCAAAGAAATGGTGGAACATCAGGGCAGCCGTCGCCATCAATTCGCTAATGCCCAGCGTGATCATTGCGAACGCCGTTGCCCGCTGCTTGGTCGCCATCGCCCCGAACAGGATCGCCAACGCCAGGCCGCTCAGGCCGGCCAACAGAGGCATCAGTTCCATTGGCACCGGCACATCACCGGCCCCGACCGCATTCAACAGGTGAACGGTCGCGTAGCCGCCGATCCCGAAGAACGTCGCATGACACAAGGAAAAGAGACCGGCCTGTCCCAGCAGCATGTTGTACGAAAGTGCCAGGATCACCATCATGCCCATCTGGCTGAGCATCGACAGCAAGAACCCGGCGTGCCGGTGATGCCCCCAATCATAGAAACACCAGGGCAGGGCGATCGCGACGGCGATCAAAGCCAGGATCAGCCAGCGGGACTTCATGTGTCGCGTGTCCCCATCAAGCCACGCGGGCGGAAAAACAGGATCGTCACCATCATCACGAACGGCAGCAATGCGCCAATGCGGGCGACCGGGACCGTCAAGACCTCGGTCAGCAGCGTATCACCGGTCAGCATCAAGCCCATCGGCCGCAGCAGATCGGCGATCGAGTAATCAATCACCACCGCGAACGTCTGGATCATCCCCATCACGATCGACGCAATGAAACAGCCGGCCAGAGACCCCAACCCGCCGAACACCACCACCACGAACACGATCGGCCCCATCGAATCCGCCATGCCCGGTTCGGTGGTCTGGTAGTTCCCCCCGATCACACCCGCCAATCCGGCCAGCAAACACCCTCCGGCGAACACTGTGGTGAAGACTCGGGGCACGTTATGCCCAAGCGAACTCACCATCTGCGGATGCGTCAGCGCCGCCTGAATGATCAACCCAATCCGTGTTTTCTTCAGCAGCAACCACGTCCCCAGCAGCATCGCCGCGGACACCAGCAGCATAAACCCGCGATACGCCGGGAAATTCGCCCCGTACAAAACGAACAGCGGAAAATCCAGCGACGGAGGCACCCGGTAGGCCATCGGCAGCATGCCCCACGTCATCTGCACCAGCCGCTGGATGATGAACACCAGCCCGAAGGTAAACAGCAGCTCCGCGATATGCCCGTTATGATGAACCCGCCGCAGCCCCCAGATCTCAATCGCCGCGCCGATCAGGCCGCACAGGATCGGTGCGATGATCAGCGCGGGAAAGAACCCCACGAACCGGCTGACGGTGAACGCCAGATAGGCACCCAGCATGTAGATACTGGCGTGGGCGAAATTCAGCACGCCCATCATGCTGAAGATCAACGTCAGCCCGCTCGCCAGCATGAACAGCAGCATGCCATAGACAAGCCCGTTCAGAACCGAGATCAGTACGGTTTCCATGTCAGAAACGACCCTTTGCTTACGACGCCGGGCGCTTCATCTTGCAGACGGTGGGTAGGGTCAGGTCGTCGGTCGAGGCGATGAAGTCAGTCTTCCAACCGAAACCCGTCTTTTCCGCGTCGTATTTCACGTCTTTCGTGAAACTGGCGGCGTAGTAAGGCATCAGCAATTGATGATCGACCTTGCGCATCTGCACAGGAGAACCAACGAGATCCGTCGCTTTCATATCTTCCAACGCCAGTGCCACCTTCAACGCGTCAGTCGATCCGGCCGTGTCGATCGCCCGGGCGAGCATCTGGAGCATGGTCAAAAACGGCACCTCGGAGAAGTCGGTGTCATGATTGGCGCGCCAGCCGTTGCTGTAAGCCTCGGCATCCGGTTTGTTCAGTTCCAGCGGCACGTTCGGATGGAATTCGGTGATCGAGGACAGCCGGTGCTCGCCAGCCGACCCGATCGCCGTCGGGCCGCCGATCAGATGCGCCAGATAGGTGTCGAAACGAACGTTCAACCCGTCGTCCACGGCGGCCTTGATCAACAGGTTCAGGTCGCGGTTGTAGTTGCCGGTAATGACCGATTGCGCGCCGGAGGCCTTGATCTTGGCGACATAGGACGAAAAATCCTGCACCTTGCCGAATGGCATCAACTCATCGCCGACCACCTGGATATCGGGACGCAGCTTGGCCAGCCATTTGCGCGTATCGTGCTGGATCGACTGACCGAACAGATAATCCTGGTTCAGCAGATAGACCTTCGTAATGTCCTTCGGCAGCGCCTTGATCCTGGCAACCGCCCGCATTTCCACGTTGCCGGTAAAACGGAATTGCCAGAAATCGCACTGCTCATTGGTCAGTTCGGTCGCCAGTGCGCCGCAGTTCAAATACAGGACCCGGTTATCCGGGTTGCGCGCATTGTGTTTCGACACGCCATCAACCAGCGCGGCGCCGACATTCGATCCGGTGCATTGCATGACGAACGGAATATTCTGATCGGTGATATTTTTCAGCGCGATCAACGCCTCGGCCGGTTGAAGCTTGTCGTCGAAGGGCACCAGCTCAAATTTCTTACCGAGGGCGCCGCCGTCGGCGTTTATCTTTTGCAGAATGTAGCCGAATACTTTCAGGAATTCATCGCCACCCGACGCGAATGGGCCGGAGAACGGATCGACATAGCCGATCTTGATGGTGTCCTCGGCCACGGCCGGACGACCCGCCGCCAACAATGATAACGCAACGAAAGCAAAACACAGGCGTCGGATCGACGATGTCATTTTTCCCCCCGCGGCTCCAATCGAGCCGTTTATTTGTTGGAAAAACTGTAGGCATCGGCGGCAGACGGAGTCAATTGGGCGGCGCCCGCCAAACCGTCGCTGCGGTCTGGCGGGGGCCGTGGTCTCACTTCGCGCGGTAGCCGCGATGGCAAGCGCCGCATTGCTCACCGATGGCCTTGGTCTCGAGCGCCACTTCGTCCGCGTCACCGGCTTTGGCAGCCGACGCCAACTTGGTCGCGGCCTCACCCATCGTCACGGCGATCTTCTCGAAGCCGGCCCGGTCAGACCAAATCTCCGGCAGGGCCTTGGTGTCGCCACCCTTGTCGCTGCCGGCCGGATAGACGGACGGGATGGTGGCGGCCCACCGCGCGAGGGCTTTCGCCGGGGCTTCCAACGGCTTGACGTCGCCTTTGGCAGCGACGACCGTACGGATGAAACCGAATGATCCGGCCTGCAGGTCCATTCCGACCTGGCGAATCGCGATCGGCTCCAGGCCGTCAGCCCGAGCCGCGCCGGTCTGGGCGAGTCCGGTCAAAGCCAGCACGATCCCGGCACATAAAGCGAAGTTTCTTGTCATTCGATAAAGCCTTCCCATCAGTCGGTTGCTTCACAATCCCGCAACGGTGCGGAATCGCGATAATGAATCGCTAGCAGATTTGCCCGGGAGTGGACAGACTGGCCTCATTAGCGAGAAGGATATCCATGACGGCCATAAACTCCCTTGCCGTGTTCTGCGGTTCCCGCGTCGGCATCAATCCCGCCTACGCCGAGGCAGGACGCGTTCTTGGCACCGGCCTGGCTCGGGCGGGCATTCGGCTGGTGTACGGCGGTGGCCGTATCGGCATCATGGGTGTCGTGGCGGATGCCGTTTTGGCGGCCGGCGGCGACGTCCTGGGCGTGATCCCGGAATTTCTGACGAAGTGGGAAGTGGCGCATGACCGCGTCACCGAACTGGTCGTGACCGACAGCATGCATACCCGCAAACGCCGGTTGTATGAAGAATCCGACGCCTTCCTGATCATGCCCGGTGGCCTGGGAACGTTCGACGAAGCGTTCGAGATCATCACCTGGAAGCAGCTTCGTCTGCACGACAAGCCGATCTTTCTGTGCGACGTCGCCGGTTCGGTCGCGCCATTCGTCGCCACCATCGACCATGCCATCGCCCAGGGTTTCGCCGACCCGGCTTGCCGCAACCTGTTCGAGGTAATCGACAGCGTCCCGGCGGTACTGGACCGCCTGCGCCTGGTTCCCGCCGGAGCTGGCGGTTCGGCGGAGCGGCTATAGGCTCAGCACTAACCGGATCATGGCAGCGCCGTCACGTTTTGGTTCGGCCATGACGTGGCGGGTGCCATGGCGCCGATCCCTCTATCCGCATCTCGTGATGACCACGACATGTGGCCCATAAACATGCCCATTTCCGTAAACACCGACTGGACATAAGGATATCTTTATGTCAGTAAGCGCTCCACCATGGAGCACCTGCTGTCCAGTCTGCGCGCCGCCGCTGAACCGACCCGCCTGCGCCTTCTGGCGCTCGCCTCTCGGGGGGCTTTCTGCGTCATGGAGTTCACCGAAATCCTCGGCCAATCCCAACCCCGCCTGTCGCGCCATCTGAAACTTCTGTGCGATTGCGGCCTGTTGGACCGGGTGAGGGAAGGGGCCAACGTTTGGTTTGCTTTGCCCACCGGTGAGGATGGCGCGCTCGCCCGCGAACTCGTCGCCCGTCTGCCCGGGAACGACCCGGTGCTGGAAGCCGACCGCCGCCAGGCCGCCCGGGTGCAGGCGGAACGTGCCCGCATCGCGTCGGAAAGCTTCCGCCAAAAGGGTGCCGACTGGGACGAAATGCGTGCGCTCGAACTCAACGCCCAAGCCGTCGAGGACGCCCTGCTATCGCTTATCCCGCTTGGTCCCGAGGGCCGCTTGCTGGACATCGGCACCGGCACCGGCCGCGTGCTTGAACTGCTTGCCCCGCGTGTCCGCCAGGGTCTTGGGGTCGATGCATCCAAAGCGATGCTGGCGTTGGCCCGGGCCAGATTGTCCTCCCCCGGCCTCGCCCATTGCGCGGTGCGGCAGGCCGACATGTATCGTCTGCCGCTGGCTGACCGGTCGTTCGATACCGTTGTGTTGCAAATGGTGTTGCACCACGCGGAAGACCCTTCCGGTGCCGTGCAAGAGGCGACCCGCGTGCTCGCCCCGAATGGCCGGTTATTGGTGATCGATCTGGCCGAACACGATAGAACAGACCTGACCGGCAAGCTGGCGCATCGCTGGCCGGGATTTTCCGACGCAAACATTAACCGGATGTTCACCGCCGCCGGCGTGGAATGGCGCGACCCGGTCGCTATTCCGGGCACGTTGCCCATCCGGATCTGGCCGGCCGTCCGCGTGACGGCCGACGCATCTTACGAACTCGTTCTCTGAAAGCAGCCTGACATGACCCGTCCCCATTTGCTCGATGCCCTGCGAGATCGCGTTCTGCTGTGCGACGGCGGCATGGGCAGCCGCGTACAGGCGCTGACCCTGGACGTTGAAAAAGATTACTGGGGCCGTGAAAACTGCACCGACGTGCTGGTGCTGTCGCGGCCGGACATGGTGCGGGAAATCCACAAGGGATACTTCGCGGCCGGCGCCGACATGGTGGAAACCAACACGTTTGGCGGCTCCCCCATTACGCTGTCGGAATTCGACCTTGCTGACCGCACCTTCGATATCAACAAAATCGCCGGCGAACTGGCGCGGGAAGCCGCCGACTCGTTCTGCGACGGCCGGGATCGCTGGGTCATTGGCAGCATCGGGCCGGGCACCAAACTGCCCAGCCTGGGCAACATCGCGTATGATCCGCTGGAAGCCGCGCTGGCCGAACAATGCCGTGGGCTGATCGCCGGCGGCGTCGATGCGATCCTGATCGAGACCTGCCAGGACACGTTGCAGATCAAAGCCGCCGTTAACGGCGCGAAAATGGCCCGCAAGATCGCCGGCACGGATACGCCGATTTTCGTGCAGGTCACGGTCGAAACCACCGGCACGCTGCTGGTCGGCCCGGATATCGCCGCCGCCGCTGCCGTGATCAACGCCCTGGACGTGCCGTTGATGGGCCTGAACTGCGCCACCGGCCCGCAGGAGATGTCCGAACACGTCAGTTGGCTGTCGAAGAACTGGCCCGGCCTGATCTCGGTCCAGCCGAACGCCGGCCTGCCGGAACTGGTGGACGGCCAGACCCACTATCCGCTGGGCGGCGCCGATCTCGCATCGTGGCTGGAGCGTTTCATCAACGAGGACGGTGTCAACCTGATCGGTGGCTGCTGCGGCACCAGCATCGAGCACATCACCGCCCTGGACGTCATGTTGCGCAAGCGTGGCGGCTTCCGGCCGGCGCCGGTCGCGCGCAAATCGTTCTGGGTTCCCAGCGTCGCCAGCCTGTATCAGGCGGTGCCGTTGCGCCAGGAAAACGCGATCTTCGCGATCGGTGAACGCTGCAACGCCAACGGCTCCAAGAAGTGGCGTGAAGCGCAGGAAAAGCACGATTGGGACGGGTGTGTATCGATGGGCCGGGAGCAGATCACCGAAGGCTCTCACGCTTTGGACATCTGCACCGCCTTCGTCGGGCGCGACGAAAACTACGAGATGACGGAGGTTATTCGCCGCTTCACCGCCTCGGTGAACAGCCCGCTGGTGATCGACAGTACCGAAACCCCGGTGATTGAGGCGGCGCTGAAGCTGCACGGCGGCAAGCCGATCATCAACTCGATCAACTTTGAGGACGGCGAGAAAGCCGCCGAGGATCGGTTGATCCTGGCGAAACGGTTCGGCGCCGCTGTTATCGCGCTGACCATCGATGAAGTCGGCATGGCGAAGACGGTCGAGGACAAGCTGCGCATCACGCGGCGTCTGGTCGATTTCGCCTGTAACAAGCACGGTCTGGCGCAATCGGACCTGATGATCGATCCGCTGACCTTCACTATCGCCACCGGCAACGAAGACGACCGCAAGCTGGGGCAATGGACGCTGGAGGGCATCGCCGCGATCAGCGCCGAATTCCCCGACATTCAGATTATTCTGGGGCTGTCCAATATCAGCTTCGGCCTGAACCCGGCGGCGCGCGCGGTGCTAAACTCGGTGTTCCTGGATCATGCGTCCCGAGCGGGGATGACCGGCGCGATTGTGCATGTGTCGAAGATCCGGCCGCTGCATTTGATCGCGGACGAAGAAAAACAGGTCGCCGAGGATTTGATCTTCGATCGCCGCCGCGAGGGGTATGATCCTCTGCAGCGCCTGTTGGAGTTGTTCGCCGGCCGGAAACTGGCCGACGCCGTCAAGAAGGAACGCGCCGAGACGCCTGCGGGGCGCCTGAAGGACCGCATCGTCGATGGTGACCGCAAGGGTCTGTCTGATGATCTGGACGAGGCGCTGCTGACGCTGAAGCCGTTGGAGATTATCAACAACGTTCTGTTGGACGGCATGAAGGTCGTTGGCGAGTTGTTCGGCGCTGGCAAGATGCAGCTTCCGTTCGTGTTGCAGTCGGCTGAAACGATGAAGGCCGCCGTTGCCTATCTGGAACCGATGATGGAGCGGGTGGAGGGCCAGGAAAAAGGCACCATCGTCCTCGCTACCGTGAAGGGCGATGTGCACGACATCGGCAAGAACCTTGTGGATATCATCCTGACCAATAACGGCTACCGGGTGATCAACCTCGGTATCAAAGTGCCGCTGGTGGATATGCTGCAAGCGGTGAAGGACAATCGCGCCCAGGCGATCGGCATGTCCGGCCTGCTTGTGAAATCGACCGTCGTGATGCGTGAGAACCTGGAAGAAATGACCCGCCAGGGCGTCGATATTCCCGTCCTGCTTGGTGGCGCGGCGCTGACCCGCAATTATGTGGAAGATGCCTGCGTCAATGCCTACGCATGCGGCCGCGTCGCTTATGCTCGGGATGCATTCGACGGGCTGCATCTGATGGATCGTGTGACCAGCACCGGTTTCGACGATTATCTGGCGGTGATTCAGTCCAAACGCGCCGGCAAGTCGCGCAACAACGCCCGCACGCTGGGTCAGGCCGATACGAAGGCGTTTCAGCCGATTGACATCGAAGCGGTTCGCGCCAGACGTCATCGTATGACGCGCGACGTCGCGGTGGTAGAGCCTCCGTTCTGGGGCTCCCGCGTGGTTGAGTCCGCACCGAAAGCCATCGTGCCGTTCATCAACGAACGCAGCCTGTACCAATTCCAGTGGGGCTTTCGAAAGCAGGGCCGCACGCTGGAGGAATTCCTCGGCTGGGCCAAGCAGGAACTGCGCCCGGTGATGCGCCGGATGTTGGCGTTGTGCGAGGAACAGGACATTCTGCGGCCGCAGGCTGCTTACGGGTACTGGAAAGCCGCCGGCCAGGGCAACGAACTGATCATTTTCGAGAAAGACGGCGTCACTGAAGTCACGCGGTTTGCGTTGCCTCGCCAACCGAAAGACGACGGTGAGTGCATTGCCGACTTCTTCCGCGATATCGACGATGCGGAACGTGATGTGATCGCGTTGCAGGTGGTCACGGTCGGCCAAAAGGCGTCCGACACCGCTCGTGTCTGGTTCGAGGAAAACCGTTACCAGGACTACCTGTATTTGCATGGCCTGTCGGTGGAGATGGCCGAGGGCATGGCGGAATACGTGCACAAGCGCATCCGCGCCGAACTGGGCTTCGCGGCCGAGGACGACCGCGACATGGAGAAAATGTTGGGGCAGGGGTATCGCGGCAGTCGTTACTCGTTCGGCTATCCGGCCTGTCCGCGTCTGGAAGACCAGGTGCCGATCCTGGGGATGCTCGGGGCGGAACGGGTTGGGATCACGCTTTCGGACGAGTATCAGTTGCATCCGGAACAATCGACCAGTGCGATCGTGGTGCTGAACCCGAAGGCGAAGTACTTCTCGGTCTGACGTTGACCGGTGACAAAGCCGGCCTCCCCGGCAGGGGAGGCCGGCCGTTCGGCACCGATCCTGGCAAAACGCGCTTGACGGTGGTGCAATCCCAGGTTGTTAGTGCGGTCAATTGACGGGGCGTGGAACAATGCGTGTGGGTTGGCTTGGACTGGTTTGTGTCACCGTTCTGGCGGCTTGTGCCGTGCCCGGCCAACAGCCTGGAAGCGGGCCGTCGTCGCTGCGCCCTGCCGCCGCGGCACAACCGATGTTCGCAACGCAGATCGCCGGTCCTTCGACCTTTCTGGCGCCGATGCCGACCGCGGTAGTGGTTTTGAAACCGGGTGACCTGAATCGCAATCGTGCTTTCTGTGCGGCCATGACAAGCCGTTTGCCGACAGCACAGCAAGCCATGGCGGCTTCGGTTGTGGCGCCAAACCTGATTCTCACCCGCTGGCTGACCCAACTGGCCGACATGCCGGCGGATCGCGCCACGGATTGCGATTTTCTGGTTGGGACCTACGATTATGCGCGCTCGGCCCGCTTGCTGGGTGCGTTACAGCTCACGGATGGCCGCCTGTCGGGACCGGGGCCTTTCCTGCTGATGGTCGTCCCGGACAGCACCGGCTTGCATGTCGCCGGGCTTGACGGGTCTGGCTACAGTGAGGCGGATTTCGGCCGGTTCGTTGATGTCTGGGGCGGCGCCATGAAACAGGCTGAGGTGCATGTCTCCCGAGCCCCTGACCAACCGGGGCTGGTGCGCAGCATTTTCAATGTGGTGTCTGCCATCCTGCGCACGGCAACCGGCATGGCCGGTGGGCTTATTCAGGGTGCGATCAACGGGCTTTAAATTTGACTGCGGAATCGAGGTACGAAAGCCCCGAACGCCGGGGCTTTCGTCATCAATATGTGTGTAAGGGTAATGCTGTTCCGACACCCCCCGGCTGATAGACATCCCCCAGCCCGATCGAAACCATCACGCCGGCGCTGGTTTGCTGCATTTGTAAAGCCCCGCCCTCCCCGTTGGGAGCGCTGGCAAACCGAGTGGCATCCACAAGTTGGCTGCCATTGAACATCTCCAGGACACCGTTCAGCAATTCGCCACTGGTTGCCTGAATGCCCATAAACGCCGCGAAACCGGATTGCAAAACAATGCTGCCGTGAAACGTCGAAGGATGGTCGATTTGTAGCCCTGCATCGTCTGGCCCCGGGGCACTGATATCGAACGTCAACCCGCGTCCCACCGACCCGTTGATTTCCATAAATTCGCCGGTTGCATTGCCGCCGAGCAGATCAAGAGTTCCCGTCCCGACAATATTGTCTGACAATACGGTGCTGAATGCGGCAAACACGCTGGTGCCGATAAATCCCAGTGTGCCCCCAGACACATTCAAGTAGCCGGCGCCGATGTCCGCCGTCAGATTCAGCGTGCTGCCGGGTGCCGCATCGATATTAATGTGAGCCCCGGGGCCGGTCGTTGCGATATTCAACCTCGTTGCGCCGATTGTCGTTATCGTCACATTCGAGCCGGCACTGATGGATAGAGTATCCCCCGCCAACGCTGCACCTGACAGGTTCATCGAGCCCGACCCCATCGTGAGCGCGTAACCGGGCCGGGGTGCGACCGCAGGCGACCAGTCGGCTGGATTGGAGGCGAGGTTGTTGCCGCCACCGGTCCAGGTCAGCGCAATCGGCTCCGGGGCGCCGGTCAGCGGGTCCGTGGCGGTCCCGGCGGTCCAGGTGCTGGCAGGTGTCGTCTTTGAGTACCACAGTCCGGCCGTGTTTTCCTGCCAGATTGTGCCGTTGACGAGTGCCATCTGCACGACGTTGGCCGTGGAATGATCAACGGCCCCATCGACGGTCACCTGATAGTTGCTGGTGCCACCGGCACCTGTCAGACCCCACACATTGCCGTTGGCGTCAACAAGCATGGCCACGCTTCCAGCTTGGATGACAGCGTCATTGGCCGACACGTCAGTGATCACGACGGGCGGGGTTGCGTTTGGCCATTGGACCCAGGCCGCGGTGGGTGCGGTTTTGGAATACCATTGGTTGGCGGCATTTTTCTGCCAGACAAGGCCGCCATAGTAAGCCAACTCGTCCACGTTCGCAGTGGTCGGGTCAACTATCCCGTTGACGGTGATCTGACCGTTGGTATCGATCATCCACACGTTGCCGTCGCTGTCGGTTACCGACGCGCCAATCCCGGTGACGACGGTGTCATTCGGCGAGGTGACCATTGGGCATTTCCTTTTTCAGATGCGCGGATCGATCGGTTCTGCCAATCGACAATGATGATAGGCGGAGAGCTGATTGCGGTTTCTGTTACAAATTTCAAAATCCAGTCATCGGTTACTCCATAGCTTTGGCGGTGGACCCGCGACATGAGAAGGCAGGTCCGGACACCCGACATCCGGCGTCATGGTCGTTCTCATTATTGTAATACAATGACATAAACAGACCATCTGTACTCCATTCTAAAACCGCTCACCGGGTGATCTCATCGGTACCCAACGAGCATATTTCTGAAATAATGTGTTATAGATTACTGCTTTTTCTATCGGTTGGGTTATCGCGAAGCAACGCACGCTTGCGTGAGTGCGGGGTGGTATTTCGTCTATGCTTGCTCGTGACTCAGGCGAACGGGCATTCTGTTGCCGGGGTGTCAGGGCCTGTGGCGGGCATCCGATCGGCCAGCGCACCGTTGCCGACCCGGCGGATTCACGCGGTCAGGGGCGGTAAACCGCCGAACCATGACGAGCGGGTCCGGCCGGTGCTATGGTTTGCGGCCATCTTCAAAGGCCTCTCCATGACCGACACCAACGCCTTCACCCTTCTGATGCTACCGCCGCAATCCGCCCTGACCCGGCAATGGGCGCAGCGCCTGAGCGATACCGTTGCCGGTATGCGAATCATCGTCGCCGAAGACGCTGTCACCGCCGAGGCCGCCATCACCACCGCCGATGCCGCGTTCGGCACATTACCCGCCGAATTGCTCGGTAAATCGCAACGATTGCGTTGGCTGCAGGCGCCGCAGGCCGCGCCGCCGGCTGGCTACTACTACCCGGAACTGGTTGCGCACCCGGTCACCGTTACCAATTTCCGCGAAATCTATAACGATCACATCAGCGCCCACATCCTGGCGTTCGTGCTCGCCTTCGCCCGCGGTCTGCACGTTTTCATCCCGCAACAGCTTCGCCGCGAGTGGAAAAAGCCGCCCGAGGACCATGGCGTCGTCGCTCTGCCCGGTGCCACCGCCCTGATCGTCGGCCTGGGCGGCATTGGCGCGGAAACCGCACGCCTGCTGCACGCGTTCAATATGCAGGTCCTGGCTGTGGACGCCAGGCGTGCCGACAAACCCGAATACGTCGCGGAACTGCATCAACCAGAGGCGTTGGATTCCCTTTTGCCACGTGCCGACTTCGTCATTTTGACGGTCCCCCACACGCCGGCGACGGAAGGTTTCTTCAACGCCGCGAAATTCCGTCTGATGAAACCGGCCGCCTTCTTCATCAACATCGGCCGCGGCATGACGACCAAATTGGACGACCTCGTCGCCGCGCTGAACAACGGCGAAATCGCCGGTGCCGCCCTGGATGTTTACGAGCAAGAGCCGTTGCCGGCGGAGCATCAGCTGTGGGGCATGCCGAACGTTCTGCTGACGCCGCACATGGCGGGATATGGCCCGCACCTGAACGATCGCCGATTCCAGATCATTCAGGACAACTGCAAGGCTTTCGCCGAAGGGCGGCCGTTGCGCAACGTCGTGGACAAGGCGACCTGGTTCTAGGCGAACAAATCGGCCGGGGAGTCGGCCCGTAAGCTGGCTCCCAGGTCTTCCCCGATGCGCGCCGCGTCGGCCGACGCCCCGGCCAGCGTGCGCCGCAACAGGAACGTTCCGTCGGCGCGGGCGACCAGCCCGGTCAGCGTCAGGCTGCCGCCCGTTGATATCGAAGCGTGCGCCCCGATCGGCGTGCGGCACGATCCATCCAGCTCTGCCAGCATCGCCCGTTCGGCGGTCGCCGCGATGCGGGAGGCTTGATCGTCGATCGCCGCCAGCACACCGCGCAACGCGATATCATCGGCCCGCACGGTCACCGCAACGACCCCCTGAGCCGCCGCCGGCAGCATGACCGACGGGTCAAGCACGACCGCCCCCGGAACCTCCATGTCCAACCGGCGCAGCCCGGCCAGCGCGAGCAGGCTGGCCTGGCACTCGCCCTCCCGCAGTTTCCTCAGCCGCGTTTGCACGTTCCCCCGGATCGAGGCGACCTGCAGATCAGGGCGGGCATGCAGCAACTGCGCCTGCCGCCGCACGGAGGAGGTCCCGACCAGCGCGCCATGCGGCAGGCCGGCGAACGGGTCGGCCGGGTCTGATGCCGAACCTGTGTCGCCGAGGATCAGCACATCGCGCGCATCTTCCCGCACCAGCACGCAGCCAATGACGATGCCGGGCGGCAATTCGGTTTCCAGGTCCTTCATGCTATGGACCGCGCAGTCGATGCGGTGATCCAGCAGCGCTTCGTGGATTTCCTTGGCGAACAGCCCCTTGCCGCCGATATCGGCGAGCGGGCGGTCCTGCACCGCGTCGCCGGTGGTGTTGATGATCATCTCCTGCCCCTGACCCGCACCCGGGACAGCGGCGAGCAGGCGGAGGAAGGTGCGGGTCTGCACCAATGCGAGCGGGGAGCCGCGCGTGCCGGCGCGGACGGGAGGGGCGGTGTTCATCGCCCCTGCTTAGCACCTCGTTCGGCGGCCGGGCCAGACCTCAGCCAGGGCCGGCTGCCGTGAACACACGGGAGATTGCCTCCTGCGCTTCTTGCTGGATACGGTGCAGGTGATCCTCGCCCAGGAAGCTTTCGGCGTAGATCTTGTAAACGTCTTCGGTGCCGGATGGCCGGGCGGCAAACCATCCGTTCTCGGCCACGACTTTAATGCCGCCGATGGAGGCACCGTTGCCGGGTGCCGCCGACAGGGTCGCGCGAACCGGTTCGCCGCCCAGATCCGCCATCCCGATTTGTTCGGGCGAAACCTTTTTCAACACCTCTTTGTGCCGCAGCGTCGCCGGGGCATCGATTCGGGCGTAGAATGGCACGCCGAGTTCATCCGTCAGACTGTTGAAATTCTCGCTCGGGTCGCGTCCGGTTCGGGCGGTGATCTCCGCCGCCAGCAGGCCGGGGATCAGTCCGTCCTTGTCTGTGCTCCAGACCGATCCGTCACGTCGCAGGAATGACGCCCCGGCGCTTTCCTCGCCGCCGAAGCCCAATGTCCCACCGATCAGGCCACCGACGAACCACTTGAAGCCGACCGGCACCTCGACCAGGCCGCAGCCGATTTTGTGTGCCACGCGATCGATGATGCCGCTGCTGACCACGGTTTTGCCGACCGCCTTGCCGGTGCCCCACGCCGGCCGGTTACCGAACAGATACGATATCATCGTGGCGAGGTAATGGTTGGGGTTCATCAAACCGCCGGATCGCGTGACGATCCCGTGCCGATCGGCATCAGTATCGTTCGCGAACGCCACGTCGAATGTATCCCGCATACCGATCAACCGAGCCATGGCATAGGGCGAGGAACAATCCATGCGGATTTTGCCGTCCCAGTCGGCGGTCATGAAGCGGAACGTCGGGTCGATCGTGTCACTGACGATGGTGGCGTTCAGACCGTAACGGTCGATGATCGGCTGCCAGTAATGCACCGCCGCGCCGCCCAGCGGATCGATACCGATTCTCACGCCGGCAGAACGGATCGCGTCCATATCGATGACGCTCCCCAGGTCGGCGACATACGGCCCGATATAATCGTGCCGGTGAACGTTGGGCGACCGCAACGCCTGATCCAGCGGGATGCGCTTTATGCCCTCCAGGCCGGCTGCGAGGAACGCGTTTGCGGCCTTTTCAATCCCGCCCGTGATGTCGATGTCGGCGGGGCCGCCATTCGGGGGATTATACTTGAAGCCGCCGTCCTCGGGTGGATTGTGCGATGGCGTGATCACCACGCCGTCCGAGAGGCCACTGGTGCGGCCCCGGTTGTAGCACAGAATGGCATGCGAAATGACCGGGGTCGGCGTGTAGCCGCCTTGCGCGTCGATGAAGGTTTCCACACCGTTCGCGGCGAACACTTCCACCGCGCTGGCCATGGCCGGTTCCGACAGCGCGTGGGTGTCGATGCCGATGAACAGCGGGCCGGTGATGCCGACACGGCGGCGGTGATCGCAAATCGCCTGGCTGATCGCCAGGATGTGGTTTTCGTTGAACGCGGTATCGAGCGCGGACCCGCGATGGCCGGACGTGCCGAACGCCACGCGTTGCGATGGCACCGCCGGGTCGGGCTTGCCGGTGAAGTAGGCCGTGATCAGCCGGGGGATGTTCACCAGCTTCGATGGGTCGAGGGTCCTGCCCGCGTTGGGGTGGATTTGGTTTGCCAACATACTCTCCCGAAGAAGGACTAAACGATTTCCTCATGCCACGTCCGCCCGTCCCGCTCGATCAGCGCGATCGCCGCCGTCGGACCCCAGCTTCCCGCCGGATAGGGGCGAGGGTGATCGGGCCGAGCGGACCAGGCTTCCAGGATGGGTTCGACCCAGGCCCAGGCGGCCTCGACCTCATCGTGACGCATGAACAATGTCGGGTTGCCGCGCACCGTGTCCATCAAAAGCCGCTCGTAGGCGTCGGGAAAGCGTTTGCCGAATGTCTTCTCGAAGCTGATATCCAGGCCGGTCGGAGACAGCCTGAGTCCTCCGGGTCCGGGGTCTTTGGTCATCATCTCCAGACGCATGCCTTCCTCCGGCTGTAGCCGGATAATCAGCGTGTTCGGCCGCCACTCCGCGGTTTCGGGCGGGAAAATCGAGAACGGCGGTTTTCGAAATTGAATGACAATCTCGGACACTTTTGCCGGCAACCGCTTGCCGGTGCGCAAATAGAACGGGACCCCGGACCACCGCCACGTGCGGACCTCTGCCTTCAGCGCCACGAAACTCTCGGTTCGGGATGCCTCATCGGACCCCAGATCGGTCAGATACCCGGGCACCGGTTTCCCATCGATCGCGCCCTGGGTGTATTGTCCGCGCACGGTCAGATGGGCAACGTCATGGGCTTCCATCGGCTTCAAGGCCCGCAGCACCTTCAATTTTTCATCGCGTACCCGATCCGCATCCAGCGAAATCGGAGGGTCCATCGCGATCAGGCACAGCAACTGCAACAGATGGTTCTGCACCATATCCCGCAACGCGCCTGATTTATCGTAGTAGCCGCCACGACCTTCCAGGCCGACCGTCTCCGACACCGTGATCTGCACATGATCGATCACGTCGGCGGTCCACAAACGCTCAAAGATCGTATTGGCGAACCGCAGTGCCATCAAATTCTGCACCGTCTCCTTGCCCAGGAAGTGGTCGATGCGGAATGTTTGCGCCTCGGAGAATACGGTTCCGACGTCTTCGATAATCGCATGCGCCGAAGTTGCGTCATGGCCGATCGGCTTTTCCAGGACGACGCGTGACAACTCCGTCACCATCCCGTTCGCACCGAGTGCCCTACAGACCGGCCCATACAGATCCGGCGAGGTGGCGAAATAGAAGACCCGGACCCGTTGATCGTCCAGTACAGCGTCGAAACGGCTCCAATCCGCATCGTGCGCTGTGGCGTCAATGGAAACGTAATGCAGTTGCCTCAAAAAACGCTGGACGGTTTCCGGATCACGGTCGGCCTGCGCGACGTGCTTCTCCAGAGCTTTGGCAGCGCGCGCGCGGTAGTCCTCGTCAGACAGCGCAGACCGAGCGGCGCCGATCACCCGCGAGTCCGGCGGCATCTGGCCATCCCGAAACCGGTAATACAGCGCAGGCAGCAGTTTTCGCAGCGTCAGGTCGCCGGTGGCGCCAAAGACGACACAATCGAAGATATCGACGGGAATGATCTTGGGCATCCAAAGCTCTCCTGGTGGGTGGCCTTCGCGGGTGCAGCGTGCTTGCTACACTATCCGCGGAAAGCCCGCCACCGGGGGTCAATCAGCCTGGAGAGCGAAGACTATCCCGGTCACGCGGGCGCACACGAACAAGGCGGCGCCGAGAACCAGCATCAACTGGCGGGACGGTGTGGCTTTGACGAAGCGATTGATCATCAGAAACAGGGCTGCGATCAAGGCGCCCGCGCCGGCCAGGAACAGCAGGTGGGAATAGCCGCGCGGGATGCCGAAATGCCCGGCGAGGCGTCCGGCCAGGAAGAGTGCCAGTACGATCAGGATCGTTCGGTTCTCGCCGCCAAGAATACGCCTGATCCAAGAGGTCAGTTTGTTCAACCGAGCTTCTCCGATCAGTTCCGGCGTGATCAGGACGAACGCCAACAGATCGAGGCCGTTCATAACGGCGTCGTGCGGAATGGAGAGAAGGGCTTGGTACATCCGGGCAATGATACCGGCCGAACTAGCCCCGGATCAAGTGCACCAGATAGGTGGAGAACCACGGCACCAGCACCAGCAGCACCACCACGAATTTCTCGGCCACGAAGAACGGCCACAATGCGCCGAACAGCTTGCCCATGCTTATTCGCCCTATCTTGCAGGCGATGAACAGGCACAACCCGATCGGTGGCGTCGAAAGCCCCAATGCCAGCGTCAATACGAACACGATCGAGAACTGCAACGGGTCGATCCCCATCGCGCGGGCCACCGGCAGCAGCAACGGCACGAAGATCACGATGGCCGGTCCGGGTTCCAGCACCGCGCCGACACCGATCAGGAACAGCACGATGGCGAACATGAAATAGGTCGGATGGCCGGCGAACAGCGGACCGAGCCCTCGCACCCAGCCGGAGATTCCGGCCGTTGTCATTGCGTAGGACAGCACGCCCGATGCGGCCAACACCAGATAGATCGAGGCACTGATGCGCGCCGTAACGATCAGCGCTTGCCAGATCTCCGCCGGCCCCAGTTTACGGAAAACAGTAGTGCCGAGGATCAGCGTGTAGAGTACGGCGACACCGCCGGCCTCGGTCGTGGTGAAGATGCCGGACAGAGCGCCGCCGACAAGAATAACCGGCAGCATGACCACAAGCAGGCCTTCGCCGACGACGCGCCATACGGGTTCGCCATCCAGTGAGAAGCGGGAGCGTGGCAGACCTCTGGTGAAGACGTGGAACAGGATGACACAGGCGACGCCCGCGGCCAGCAACAGCCCGGGGATGATGCCGGCGATGAACAGGTCGATCACCGAAAGCTGCGACACCGCACTGAAAATGACCAGCGTGACGGATGGCGGCACGATCGGCCCGATCATCGAACCGGCGACGACCAGGGCGGCGGCGTATTCGGTCTTATAGCCCTCGCGCGGCATTTCCTTGATGAAGATCTGCCCCAGCGCGGCGGTATCGCCCACCGCCGTGCCGGAAATGCCGGAGAACAGCACCGCGCTGAGCACGCTGCCGAACGCGGTGCCGCCGCGCACATGGCCGGTAATCAGCATCGACAGGCGAACCAGTCGCTGCGTGATCCCGCTGCGCGACATCAGTTCGCCAGCCAGGATGTAGAACGGCGCGGCCAACAGGATGAAACTGTCCACCCCGTTGAACATCCGTTGCGCGATCAGCATCGGTTTCAGATCGAGCGCGAACATACCCACAGACCCGGCGATACCCATCACAAACGCGATCGGCACGCCCAGCGCGAGCAGGGCGACGAAAATACCGGCCATCAGGCTCATGGGTGAAATGACTCCACATCGTCTTCGATGACCGGCGCGCTTTTTGGAAAGATCAGCAGCCAGACGGCATAAACCGCCATCAGCACGCCCCCGACCGGCACGGCGAGATAGGCCCAGACCAGCGGAACCTGGGAAGAGGGCGAGAATTGCTTGATATTGCGGATCGCCAATGGCCATCCGTAGATAATCAGCAACACGGCAAACCCGAAGATCGACACCAGCACAAACGTCTTCAGCAACCAGACGACGGCCTTGGATTTTATCGTATCGAACACGTTCAGCGCCATGTGCTCCTGCCGGAACACCAGGGCGCTGCCGGCGAGAAACGCGACCCACACCATGGCATAGCGCATCGCCTCATCAGTCCAACTGATCGGGTCCAGCAAGACGTAACGGCAGAAAATCTGTGCCGCGTTGCAACAGACGATAAAACCGATCAGCACAGCGGCGGCGCCTTCGGTCACTTTGACCACCCAACGGAGAACCGAGGTGACGCCGCCTTCCATGGCCTTATTCCCCGTAAACGGATTTTTGGGCGCGCGTTACATCGGCCAGCATCGCGTCAACCAGTTCGTTGCCGACTTTTTCGCGGATATACTCCGTCACCGGCCCTTGCGCCGCTTTCCGGAACAGTTCCTTTTCCGCCGGCGAGGTCATGTAAACCTCCACGCCCTTGGCCTTGATCGCATCGATATTCGCCTGGGTGGAGCCGGCACGTTCCGAATTGTTGACACTGGCCTGCAACATCGCGGCGTCATGCACCACCTTGCGCTGGTCCGGCGTCAGTTTCGCCATCGTGTCGTTAGCGGCGAGCAGCAGCATGGCGGAGAACACATGCTGATCGGTGGACATGAATTTCTGCACGTCGGCGATACCCAGCATGTTGATCGTGCTAGGTGCGTTTTCCTGCCCGTCAACGACCTTCTGCTGTAGCGCCATCACCATCTCGGCGGCGCTGATCGGAGTCGCCGCAGACCCCATCGACTGCATCATCTTGATATAGACGGGGCTTTCCATCGTCCGCATCTTCAGGCCCTTCATGTCGTCGGGCGTGCGGATGGGATGCACGGAATTGGTGAAATCGCGGAAGCCGTTTTCGGAGAAATTCAGCACCGTCAGGCCCATCGTCTTGTCGATGTCAGCCGCCATACCGGCAACGACCGGGCCGTGCAGCACTTCCCAGGCGATCGGGGCCGAGGGGAACAAATACGGGATCGCGAACACCTGCAACTTGGGATAAAATCCGCTGACCGCGCCATCCGCCACGAACGCGATATCCAACGCGCCATCACGCACCTGCTCGGTCATTTCCCGCTCACCGCCCAACTGGTTCGCCGGGTAAATCTCGACCTTCAATTTGCCGCCGGTGTTGAACTCGATGTAGTTCTTAAAGGCTGTGGCGGCGCGATAGTCGGCATTGTCGCCCTGTGGCAGGGTCATGCCATAGCGCAGGGTCTGCGCGCTGGCGGCGCCGGCCAGCGCCGTCATACCGACGGCGAAGACAAATCGTTTTAGCATGGTCGTTTCCCCTTGTTTCGTGATGTGTGTGTCGCATCGTTCCCGGCGGCGTTCAACCTACAGGACGGCCAACATCCCGCCATCGACATAGATAATCTGTCCGTTGACGTAATCGGATGCCGACGAAGACAGGTAAACGGCGGTGCCGATCAGGTCGGCGGGCAGGCCCCAGCGGCGCGACGGCGTGCGGCTTTTCACCCAGCCGTCGAATTTTGGATCGTCGGCCAGCGGCTGCGTCATTTCGGTCAACATATATCCCGGCCCGATCGCGTTGGCCTGGATGCCGTGTTCCGCCCACTCCGCCGTCATCGCCTGAGTCAGCATTTTGATGCCGCCCTTGGCCGCGGTGTAGGGCGCGGTCGTGGCGCGAGCGACGGCGCTGGTCAGTGATCCTGTATTGACGATTTTGCCGCCCCGGCCGCGCGCGATCATGCGGCGGGCGGCTTCGCGTCCCACCAGGAAGGCGCTGGTCAGATTGGTTTCGATCACCAAACGCCAGTTGGCCGCGGTCTGATCCACCAACAGGCCGCGCAACTGGATACCGGCGTTGTTGAACAGGATATCGATTTCAATGCCCTGTTCGTCCAGGCGGGCAAACGCCGCCTCGACCGCCACATCGTTCGTTACGTCAAACGGTGCTTCATGCACCGTATATCCCTTGGCGCGTAACGTCGCGGCGGCGGTTGCCACGCGTCCGGCGTCGGACCCGTTCAGCACCAGTGCCGCGCCGGCCTGCGCCAGTCCCTCGGCGATGGAAAATCCCAGTCCGCGGGATGATCCGGTCACCAATGCGGTGCGCCCCGTGAGATCAAACATTGGACCGCCTTGTCGTCAGATCGGATCGTTCGAACACGGCCGGCAGCAGTTCGGTTCCCAGGCCGGGGCCTTCCATCGGGAATACGTAGCCGTCCTTGATGACAGGCATCACGGTGACGAGTTCCTTGTACCAGCCGGTGTAGAAGGCGCGCACGCTTTCCTGGATCAACGTGTTCGGCTGGCTGAACGAGGCGTGAATGCCCGTAATGAAACCAACCGGTCCAACGCAATCATGTGGCGCGAACGGGCGGTGATAGGTGTCGGCCAGGGCGGCGATCTTGCGTCCCTCGGTCAGCCCGCCGGTCCAGCACAGATCGGCCATCACCACGCTCATGGCGTCGCGGTCCAGCATGTCCTTGTAAGGGAAGCGCGATCCCAACGTTTCCGACGCGGTGACCCAGACCGTGGTGGAGCGCGCATACTCCGCCAGCGCTTGCGGCGAGTTCATGCGGATCGGGTCTTCGTACCAGGTCGGGTGATACTGTTCCAGTATCTTCGCCAGCTTTTTGGCCATCGGCAGGTTCCACAGCGAGTGAAACTCCACCATGATTTCCATCTTGTCGCCGACGGCCTTGCGGATTTTCTCAAATGGCGCCAGCGCGGCTTTGAGCTGGTCCGGCGTAATGTGGGCGCCCTCGTTCTCCAGCGCCGCGGGATCGAACGGCCAGATCTTCATGGCCGAGATGCCGGATTCCAGCAGGCTTTCCGCGACCGCATCGGCCCGGGTCATGAATCCGTTCAGGTCTTCATAAGGGCCGGCCGCATCATCAAAATTCCAGGTCGAGACTGGCTTGATGTTGTTGGAGCGCACGTAGCCGTAGCCGGCGCAGGTATTGTAGATGCGCTGCTTGTCACGGCACAGGCCACCCAGCATCTGGTGCACCGGCTGGTTGCAGATTTTGCCGAACAGATCCCACAGCGCGATGTCGATCGCCGAGGCGGCGCGGTATTCGACGCCGGTACTGGACTGCGCCATCGGCAGGTTCAGCATCTCGCGGTGCAGCGCTTCGATCCGCAACGGGTCTTTGCCGAGCAGGCGGCCGGAGAGCGTGTCGTGGATGTGGGCTTCGACCGCGCCGGCGCCGTAAAAGGTCTCGCCGAGGCCAATGATCCCGGCGTCCGTGTGGACGCGGACCCAGATGACGTTGGCAAACTCTTCGGTCCTCAGTGTCTCGATGGCGGTGATCTTCACCAGCGTTTCCCCTTGTCTTGTCAGCCGCCATTATCCCGAGTGGTAAAATATCACAATATAATTCTTTCGGCTTTTCGTCCGCCGCATGTTCCCCTATCGTGGTTCGGGATATGAGGGACGGATGGAACCAAGCGACAAGCCGGGGCGGGTCAACCGTCTGAATTTGGCAAACGTGGCCTATGACCAGCTTGAAGAGCTGATCGTCACGTGTGCGCTGAAGCCGGGCCGCTATCTGTCGATCCAGGATTTGCAAACGATTACCGATGGCGGCCGCACGCCGGTGCACCAGGCGGTCAGCCGGCTGGCGGCGGACACGCTGATCGTGATCCGTCCCCGGCATGGCTTGCAGATCGCGCCGATCGATCTGGCGCGTGAACGCGTGCTGCTGCCGTTGCGGCGGGATTTGGAGCGGTTCGTGGTCCGCCTGGCGACCGAACGGGCAGGGCCGTCGCACCGCAATCAGTTGCTGCATCTGTGCCGCACGCTACAGGCTTCGGGGCCATCGCTGGCGGCGTTCAATCTGTTGGATCGGCGCATCGACCATGTCCTGACGGCCGCGGCGGGCGAACCGTTTTTGGAGCATACGCTGCGGCCGCTGCACACGATTTTTCGTCGCATCGGTTGGATCTACCATAGCTGGGTGCGTCCGGACGAAGGTCTGGCCCGGACGGTGGACAGCCATTTGGCGATCATTGAGGCCGTGGCGGCGGGACGCGTGAAAACCGCCGTTGCGGCTTCCGACCGGTTGATCGCGTTCAGCGACAGCATGCTCGACGCGATCGAGAACGACATCGACCCGGCGCTGTTGGACTGCAATTTAGCTTTGCAAGCCGCCGACTGAAGGAGACTCCCATGCGCATCGTGTTTCACGGCAGCAACGCCGCCGCCTTCAGTGGCGGGTTTGCCGATATGGTCGGGGAGGGGGCGGAGGTCGCCATTCTGCCGAACATCCTCGAATCCGCCTCGGACCGGCAGACATTTGCCGACGCGGACGTGATCATCGCCACGCGTTTCGATGCGACCCTGCCGCGTCCCGAGAATGTGCGGCTGTTTCATGTCCCCGGTGCCGGATACGACGCGGTCGATCTTGCTGCGTTGCCGGCTGGCGTCGTGGTCTGCAATTGTTTTGGCCACGAACATGCGATCGCCGAATTCGTCTTTGCGGCTTTGCTGCAGCGGCACGTTCCGCTGGCGGACGCCGACACGCGGTTGCGCAAGGGCGACTGGACGTATTCGGCCTCGTTGCCCGGGCAGGTTCATAAGGAAATGGCGGGATCGACGATCGGCATCCTGGGTTTTGGGCACATCGGCAAAGCTGTTGCCGTCCGCGCCGCCGCGTTCGGGATGTCGGTCCACGTCGCCAACCGCAGTTCGGTTGAGTCAGACCTTGTTGATCGGCTCTATGGGCTTTCCGACCTGCCGGCGTTTTGGGGGGCGGTCGACACCATCGTCGTTACTTTGCCCCTCGTGCCGGAAACCCGCGGGATCGTCGGCGCTGAGGCATTTGCTCTGATGCGGAAAGACGCTGTGCTGATCAACGTCGCTCGGGGTCCCGTGGTGGACGAACAGGCGCTGTACGACGCGTTGCAAAACAAACGTATCGGCGGCGCGGTGATCGACACCTGGTACCAATATCCCTCGCCGGGACAAAGCGCATGCATGCCTTCGTCCCTGCCGTTCGATACGCTGGATAACATCGTCATGACGCCGCACATGTCGGGCTGGACCAACGGAACGATTCGTCGCCGGCAGGAAGTGATGGCGGACAACATTCGCCGCCGCTTGCGCGGGGAAGCCTGCGAAAACGTCGTGCGCTCCTGATTCCGAAAGGTTGGACAATGTCGAACATCACCTGCCTGCGCACCATCCGGATCGCGGAACGCCCGAACCTGATCTGGGTCGAGATCGAAACCGATGACGGCCTGATCGGCCTGGGCGAATCGTTTCGCGGTGCCCAAGCAACCGAAGCCGTCATCCACGAACAAATCGCACCCTGGCTGCTCGGCCGCGATGCTCGGCGGATCGAAGCGGTGTCGCGGCAACTGACGACGCCCTATCTGGGATTCCATAGTGCGGGCGCCGAAATTCGGGCTGCGAGCGCGATCGACATCGCGCTGTGGGACATGGCCGGCAAGCGCCACGGCATCCCGGTGCACGAGGCACTCGGTGGTGCCGTTCGTAACGAAATCCGCGCCTACAATACCTGCGCTGGTTACGCATACAATACGACCGGCGTGGCGCGCCGGGCGGTTGGGGCCGGAGAGGCGCAGGTTGGCCCGTACGATGACCAGATCGCCTTCACGCGCGACGCAGGTGCATTGGCGGAAAGCCTGCTGTCCGAAGGCTTTACCGCGATGAAAATCTGGCCGTTCGATATTTACGCCGACAAGAACGGCATGATCAGCCTGACGGACCTGAAGGCGGGGCTGGAGCCATTCCGAAAAATCCGCGCGGCGGTTGGCGATCAGATCGAGGTCATGGCGGAACTCCACAGCCTGTGGAACACGACCTCCGCCATCCGTATCTGCCGGGCGCTGGAAGACTATGGAGTCCTCTGGGCCGAGGACCCGATCAACAAAATGGACGACGTGCGGGCGCTGGCCGATTTGCGCCGGCAAACCAAAACCCCGATCTGCGGCAGCGAAACACTGGCAGGCACCGTTCCGTTCCGCGACCTGCTGGCGGCGGATGCGGTGGATTTCGTCATGCTCGATCTGGCGTGGTGCGGTGGATTGACAGAGGGCCGAAAGATCGCGGCTTTGGCGGAAACCTATGGCAAACCGTTGGCGCCGCATGATTGCACCGGACCAATAACGTTATGGGCGGGCTTGCATCTGGGTTTGCACGCTTCGGCCGCTATTTTCCAGGAAGTCGTGAGGGCGACGTTGGCGACCTGGTATCAGGATTTGGTTACCGATTTGCCGGTTATTCGCAACGGCATGGTGCAGGCGCCGACGGGCGTCGGCCTGTGCACGTCGCTGCGCCCCGAGGTAAAACTTCGCGACGACGCAACGATCCGTCTCAGCGGGCAAGCGCTCGGGGTTTGAACCCCGAGCGAAACGTTAGTTATACCAGCCTGGCGTCCAGGGTAATCTCGGCGTTTAGCACCTTCGACACCGGGCAATTCTCCTTCGCCCCGCGCGCCAGTTCCTGGAATTTCGCGTCGTCCAGGCCTGGCACTTTCGCCTTCAGAACCAGATGGATCGCGGCGATCTTCCAGCCGCCCGACACCTGCTCCATTGTCAGGTTGGCGGTGCAGTCCAGGCTGTCAGGCGGATGTCCGGCGCCACTAAGTTGAAACGCGGTCGCCATGCTGAAACAACCGGCGTGGGCCGCGGCGATCAATTCCTCGGGGTTGGTGCCTTTGCCGTCGCCAAATCGCGCATTGAAGCCATACGGCGTGGCGTTCAATGTTCCGCTTTGGGTCGTCAGGCTACCCGACCCATCCTTGCCTGATCCCTGCCATTGCGCCGATGCATGCCGCTTGATTTGAGCCATTGGTTTCACTCCTCCATGTTGCCGCCGACTGTGCGGTTCGGCAGATATAGGAATGGACCGGCGGACAATCACCTCACCGCCCGCGTTTGGCGTCCAGGCTCCAGATACCGCCGCCCGCCGACGCCAGATACAGGAAGACGAAACAGAACAAGATGGCCGCATCTCCGCCGTTGGCCGCGGGGAAGAAGCCCTTCGGGAAATGCGCCATGAAGTAAGCCGCGGCCATGTCCCCGGCGAGAATGAACGCCGCCGGGCGGGTGTACAATCCCAGAACGATCAACGCGCCGCCGATCAACTCCAGGCAGCCCTGAAAACCAACCATTGATATCAGCGCCGGCGCGGCGCCGGTGCGCGGCGGGAATGACAGGAATTTTTGCGTGCCGTGCTCCAGGAATTGCAGCCCCGTCATGATACGCAGCACGCTTAACAAACGCGGCGTCCACGCGGATGTGAAATCGGACCCAAACATAATTGTCTCCGTGTCGTGCAGCGGAGTTTTATTCCGCCGCCAATGCGATCTGGTTGGCTTCTTCGCGCATCCACACTGCCGTATCGTGGAACACCGCACCACCCCAAGGGGGGCCGGGAGCGTCGCTTGTCAGTGCATTAATTCCAATTCCGCCCTCGAAACACTCGCTCGGCCAGATGCTTTCGGCGACCAGAACACCTGATTGCTGACCGTCCGCCAATCGCGCATGCAAAATGACCTCGCCCCGGTCATTGCCCAGGCGAACCTTCGAACCTTCGATCAATCCCAACCGAGCCGCGTCGTCGGGATGTATCAACACCGTCGGGCGTCCCTCGCGCTTCTTGCCCGATGCCATCTCGGTGAAGCTGGTATTGAGGAAACTACGGGCAGGGGCGGTTACCAGCCGGAATGGCGCGTCAGCATCGGCTGCCTCGATATTGGCCATCTGGTCGGGCAGGGCCGGCATAACACCGAGCTTGTCGCCCAACCCCGCCCAATCCGGAGCGAAATGAAACCGCCGGTCGCGCGTCGGGAAGCCATCCAGGAAATGCGCCGTCGGGAACGATGGCATTTCATCCACCCAGCGGTTTTCCATGACTGTCTTCGCATCCGGATAACCCGACGCCCGTAACGTGGCGTCGATCAGTTCCATTGCCGTCATGCCAAAGCCGCGATGTTCGGCGCCCAGACGTGACGCCAGTCTCTGCATCACCTCGTGATTGGACCGGCATTCGCCGGGCGGTTCGATCAGTTTGGGGCCGATCTGGACATGGCTGTGTCCGCCGGCCTGATAAAGGTCATCATGCTCCAGAAACATCGTCGCCGGCAGCACGATGTCTGACCATCGCGCCGTTTCGGTCATGAACTGCTCATGCGTCGCGACGAACAGATTTTCCCGAGCGAAACCACGCCGCACGCGGTTGCTGTCAGGGCAAACGGTCAACGGGTTCTGGTTCTGGATGATCATCGCATGAACCTGCGGCCCGTCGAGAAGTTCCGTTCGATCGCCGGTCAAGACGCTGCCGATGCGGCTCATGTCCAGCACGCGAATTGAAGGATCGAGCACATCCGACCCTTCGATTAAGGTCTTATCCCAGTGATACATACCGCGATTCGACCACAACGCGCCGCCGCCTTCGTGCTGCCAGGCGCCGGTGACAGCGGGTAAACACGACACCGCATGCATCGCCGCCGCCCCGTTCCGGCTGCGCGCAAAACCATATCCCGCCCTGATGTAGCTACGCTGCGTCTGTCCATATAGCGCGGCGAACGACTCGATGGCGGCGACGGACAGCCCGGTCAGCCCGGAGGCCCATTCCGGCCCCCGATCCCGCAGATGCACCTCCAGACGACCAGGGCAATCGGCGTAATCCCGCATGTAGGCCCGATCCGCGTAACCGTCGCGGAACGCCACATGCATCACCGCGCATGCCAGCGCCGCATCGGTGCCCGGCCGAATCGCCAGATGCATATCGGCAACGGTGGCCGTCGGCGTCTTATACGGATCAATCACCACCATCTTCGCGCCGCGTTCCTTCCGAGCGCGCGAGACATGCGTCATGACATTGACCTGGGTGGACACCGGATTGCCACCCCACATCACGATCAGGTCGGATTTTGCCATCTCCCGCGGATCAACACCCCGGCTTTGGCCGACGCCCGCGTGCCAACCCACTTCCGGCAACGACGTGCAAATCGTCATCTTCTGGCGGGAGTAGCGCATGACGTTGCGCAGCCGGTTAATTCCGTCGCGCTGCACCAGGCCCATCGTGCCGGCAAAGTAGAACGGCCACACCGCTTCCGATCCATACCGAGTGGTATCGGCAACGAAGCGTTCGGCGATACGATCCAACGCCTCGGACCACGCAATGGCCCGAAACTGCCCGGCGCCCTTCGGCCCGGTGCGCAACAAAGGCTGCGTCAGCCGGTCGGGATGGTGGATACGTTCGGCGTAACGCGACACCTTCGCGCAGATCACACCGGACGTGTAGCTGTTATCCGCTGCCCCGCGCACCGCACCAATGCGCCGGCCATCGACAACCTCCACCGACAACGCGCAAGTGGAGGGGCAATCGTGCGGACAAACGGAAGCGTGAATCATGCGAACACCCTAAACCAGGGTGCGGGATGCGCGCAAAGCCCTCAGTGAGAGAACGTCGCCACGATATCCTCGTGCAGACCGCCGATTTCCCGCTGCACGTAATCCAGGAACGGCGACAACTTCCGCCCGGCCAGTTCCGACACGTTTCCCTCGGTTAGCGTCGCACTCAACTGATCCAGCCGCTCCATCGCCGGTGACATGCGCAGGAAATAGCGCCGGCGCAGTTGCGTCAGATGCCGGCCCACCTGCGTTAAGTTGAGACCAACTGAACGGGGAAACGCCGTGTCCACCAGCATGAAGCAGGCCACTTCCTGCGCATTGTACCCGTTCGGATGCTCCCGCCGATAGGCGTGGTATCCGGCCGCCGCACGCAACAACGCGTTCCACTGGCCCGCATCCAGATCGGCGTCCACTGCGTCCGACTGTGGCGCCAGGGAATGAAACCGTGTGTCGAGCAACCGCGTGGTCTGGTCGGCCCGCTCCAGATACCGGCCGATCATATAGAAATGCCAAGCCTGGTCGCGGTACAGCGTGCCCTCGGTGATGCCGGTATGGGCTTGCGCGCCATCCTTCAACATCGCGCAGACGGCGGTGAAATGATCCGGCGTAATCGTGTCGGCCGTCAGCGCTCGGATGCGGGCGTAGAACACGTTGATCTGTAACCACATCTCGGTCGAAATCAGCGCCCGTAGCGTGCGCGCGTTCTCGCGCCCCGCCGCGATGAACGACTGGACCGAGGTGCCATTGCTCTGGTCCAACAGATAGAATTCGCCGACGCTGCGCTGCGTTGCCTCGGTGTGCTTCTTGTAGAATTCCGTCAGGTCGCCGTTGATGCGCGGTATCGACAGCCAGTTGCGGGTGTCGTCGGCGTCGCGGGCGAATGTGTTGGTGACGTCCAGGATGCGGGCCATGTTCTCGATCCGCTCCATATAGCGGGCGAGCCAGATCGTGGCCTCGGCATGTCGAGCAATCAGGTGAACTTTGTGGTGGGAGGGCGCGACGTCGATCATGCCAGCACCCATGTGTCTTTCGAGCCGCCGCCTTGCGACGAGTTCACCACCAGCGATCCGGGCCGAAGCGCGACTCGGGTCAGACCTCCGGGCAGCACCCAGGTGTCCTTGCCGGTCACCGCGAAGGGCCGCAGATCGACATGGCGCGGTTTGACGCCATCGGCGCACAGGGTCGGGGAGACCGACAATTTCAGCGTCGGCTGGCTGATGTAGTTCGACGGATCGGCCCGCAGCAGTGCGCGAAAATCCGCCAGTTCGGCCTTGGTCGCGTGTGGCCCGATCAGCAGGCCGTAACCGCCGGATTCGGCCACCGGCTTAACGACGAGTTCGTGCAGATGATCCAGCGTATAGGCCAGCGCATCCGGTTCGGCGCAGATGCGCGTCTCGACGTTCTGTAGGATCGGCTCCTCCGACAGATAGTATTTAATGATGCGCGGCATGTAGGCGTAGATCGCCTTGTCGTCCGCCACACCGGTGCCGACCGCGTTGGCGATTGCCACCGTACCGTTCCGCCACGCCTCGATCAGGCCGCGCACGCCCAGCATACTGTCGGGATTGAAGGCGTCGGGGTCGAGGAAATCGTCGCCGATCCGGCGATAGATCGTATGCACCTGTGCCAGGCCGGAGGTGGTGCGCATCCAGACCTTGCCCTGTTCGACGGTCAGGTCGCGGCCTTCCACCAGCGGCACGCCCATCTCGCGCGCCAGGAACACATGCTCGAAATAGGCGGAGTTGAAGATGCCGGGTGACAGCACGACGACCTGAGGATCATCGACGCCGGTTGGAGCGATCTCGGCCATCGCGTTGTGTAGGCGCAGACCGTATTCATCGACGCCGCGCACGCGCAGGCTGGTCATCAGGTCGGACATGACCCGCAGGCTCATATGGCGGTTTTCCACCACATAGGCGACGCCGGAGGGCGTGCGGGCATTGTCCTCCAGCACCCGGAACGCGCCGGTTTCATCGCGGACGATGTCGGTGCCGCAGACATGGACGTAGGTGTTGAACGGGACGTTGAAGCCGACCATCGCCTGACAATAGCCGGCGTTTTTCAGCACCAGTTCGGCCGGAACGATCTTGTCCGCGAGGATTTTCCGTTCGTGGTAGATATCGCGCAGGAACATGTTGAGTGCCCGGACGCGCTGGATGACGCCCGTTTCGATCTGGTGCCATTCAGCCGGGGTGATGACCCGGGGGATCAGGTCGAACGGCAGAATGCGGTCGATCGCGGTGGCGTCGGAATAGACGGTGAACGTGATCCCGCGTTCCAGCAGATCCCGCTCCGCGTCCTGCGCCCGACGGCGGAGGCTTTCGATCGGCAGCGCCGCCAACCGCGACATCAGCAGCGTCAGCGTCGGGTGCTGAGGCTGCCCGGGCCGGAGCATCTCACAAAAGAACGACTGAGGGTCGTAGCCCTGCATCGTGCCATGCGGCTGCAATTGGCTCTGGCCCTGACTCTGACTCTGGAACGCACCACCGGCCTGCATCCGTGTCTCCGTTTTGCAATGCGGTATGATAGACAGAATCAGGTCGCTGGAAAGGGCTTTTCCGAGGTGGCTGTCGCGCTCAGGGATCGAGTCCATCGCCATGCCAAAGCGGAATGTTCGTCGAGGAGCGGATTCCGCCCCGCGTTAACGGATTGTTAACCTTTGGCTGATAGTCTCCCCAAGCCGGGAGGGTGACGCATGGAGTTTACATGGCTGCCAGAAAGAGAACGCTCGAACATCCGGACGCACGGACTGGATTTCTCATTGGCGCGTCAGGTGCTGGCCAATCCGCTCTCCGACACGCTCCTCGATGGCGTTCTGTATGGAGAGGAACGATGGCGAATAACAGGCACCGTCAGGGGGGATGATTGGCTGAAGACCCTGGTCATAATCCTGACCTATCCGAACCCGGACGACGACACCCGGGTGCACGTCCTCAGCCTGCGAGAGGCAACAGCGCATGAACGAAGACGATACGCCGTACCACGTCTCTAGCGGCCGGCTCCTGACCGCGACGGAGATCGCGCGTCTGGATGAAATTGAGGGCCGCCCGGGTCATTCTGTCGAGATACCGGAACTATCCGACGGGGCCTGGGCCACGGCGGTTCGGCGCAAGGGGCGCGTTCGCGTGGCTGGGGCTATGCCGCCGGCCCATTAAGGTGACCTGGATTTGTGACGGGGTGTGCCCTGGACGTCGATCAGGCACAGTTCGGGTGGAGTTCAAGCGAGACTGATCTCGCCTGGAGGCTGACGACGTGGTCGATACCACAATCATCCAGCCCGGCCCGGGCATCATGATAAGCGAAAATGTCGGCTCGCTGGCCTGGTGCGAAGCCCGTTTTTTTTTAGAGCAGAGGCATTTGAGGCGCCCACATTTTCGTGGTCGTGAATGCAAGCGATTGCATCCATCACTCAATGTATATAATAGCTTACAAAGCGTGATGTATTCGATCGATGGCATGTCTCAGATCCAGTTGCGAACTCCGGCTGATATTGGCGCCTTGATCAAGGATCGGCGACGCATGCTTCGGTTAGATCAAGCCGATCTGGCGCAGCGGATTGGAGTTAGCCGCTTATGGGTGAGCCAAATCGAACGCGGGAAACCTGGTGCGAGCCTCGCCCTTATCCTCAGGGCATTTGCCGCCCTGGGCATTGAGCTGACCGGACATCCCGTACCACAGGATGGTCTCGCGGATGCTCCGCATTCCAGCACCCCGCGTCGGATCGTAACCCCTGATATCAACGCGATCATAGCGGATGCGCGCCTTAAGGACCGATCATGAGCGAACTTCTGGCGCTGCTCGATGACCGGGAAGTCGGTGTCGTCAATCGCAAGAACGGCCGGATGACCTTCACCTACGCCGACGCATGGCGTCATGCGCCGGGCGCTTACCCGCTCTCTTTGTCTATGCCGATGGCCGCGGCCGACCACCCTCATGCGGCAATCGACACGTTCCTCTGGGGGCTGTTGCCCGACAACGAAGCCGTATTGCGGTCCTGGGCCAACCGCTTTCACATCTCAGCACGGAACGTATTCGCGCTGATCGCGGAGGTCGGGGAGGATTGTGCGGGCGCGGTTCAATTCATCCGTCCGGAACGCCGCGAGCAACTTTCGGGACAGTCGGAGGCGGACATCAACTGGCTAACCGAAGCCGATGTCGCCAGTCGTCTTCGCGCGCTGCAGACGGACGCCAGCGCAACGCGCGCGCCCGGCGACGCGGGACATTTCAGCCTTGCCGGGGCGCAACCCAAAACCGCCCTGGTGTTCGATGGGCAGCGCTGGGGCGTTCCATCCGGACGGGAAGCTACGACGCACATTCTGAAACCGCAGACCGGAGAGTTCGCCGGGCACGCCGAAAACGAGCATCTTTGTTTGGCGTTGGCCCGAGCATTGGGACTGCCTTGCGCGCGTTCCGAGGTTCACCGCTTCGAGGATGTGACGGCAATCGTTATCCAAAGATACGACCGCGTTCGCATTGCCGACCTGGCAATGCAGCGCTCGGCACAATCGCTATCTGCATTCGCTAAAACCACAGCCACTTATCGTGTCCACCAGGAAGATTTCTGTCAGGCCCTTCGTGTGCACCCGTCCCTCAAATATCAGAACGAAGGGGGACCCGGACCGAAGCAGATCGTTGACCTGCTGCGGGCACATGCGGCGGGGGCACAAAGTGCGCGCGGCCGGGACGCTGCAACCGCGTATGATGAAGATGTTGCGACGTTTCTCGACGCCCTGATTCTGAATTGGCTCATTGGCGGAACCGATGCGCACGCCAAGAATTATTCGATCCTGATCGGCGGCGGGGGTTTGGTGCGGCTGGCGCCGCTGTACGACATCGCCAGCGCGCTGGCTTATCCGGCGATAGACCCGCGCAAGGCGAATCTGGCGATGAAGATTGGAGGCGAATACCGCCTGCACGAGATCGGCCTATCGCAATGGCGCACACTGGCGGCTGATGTGCGGGTCGATGCAGACGCGCTCGTGGATCGTGTTCGCGCGATGGCGGGCGCCTTGCCGGATTGCCTTGCGGATGAGGTGGGGAAACTGCGCGCGGCGGGATTCGAACATCGAATCATCGACACGTTGGCCAAAGTGCTGCCGGTTCGGGCCACCCGGATCGCGCGTGCGTAAGGCCACGTCATGCCGGCTTGCTGGTTCGCCAACACAGATTGCTTTGTCCGATCGCCTGGCCGCTGTAATGACCAGCATCCGATCAGGCGGAGGTTGCCTTGGCTGACGACTCGCATACACACGAACAGGCGGCGGAAATCGCCGATGCCCGCACCCGCAATGCGTCCACCATCCGGCCGACGGTGCCGGCGCTGGAAGCGATGCTGTTCCAGGCGTTTCCCATTCTCGATCACGGCTTCGTTCGCGTCATCGACTACATGGGCGACGACTCCGCCATCGTGCAGGCAGCCCGGGTGTCGTACGGCCGTGGCACCAGGAAGGTGCAGGAAGATGCCGGCCTGATTCGCTATCTGATGCGCCACCGCCACTCCACCCCATTCGAGATGTGCGAGATCAAATTCCACGTCAAACTGCCGATCTTTGTGGCACGCCAGTGGATCAGGCACCGCACCGCCAACGTGAACGAGATTTCGGCGCGCTACTCGATCCTGGACAAGGAATTCTACATTCCGTCGCCGGAGAATCTGGCCGCCCAGGCCGTGATCAACCGTCAGGGCCGCGGCGACGTGCTGGAGGGCGAGGAAGCCGCCGAGGTCCTGGACCTGCTGCGCGGTGACGCCGAACGTGCCTATGCGAACTATGCCCATATGTTGAACGAGGGGGAGAACGCAGACCCGGCTCGCAGCGGTCTGGCGCGCGAACTCGCCCGCATGAACCTGACCTTGAACACCTACACGCAGTGGTACTGGAAGACGGATCTCCACAATTTGTTCCACTTCCTGTCGCTGCGCGCCGACGCCCACGCCCAGTACGAAATCCGCGTCTATGCCGACGAAATGTTGAAAATGACCGAGGCCTGGGTGCCGATCGCCGCCGCGGCGTTCCGCGATTACCGCCTCGGCGCGGTCACCCTGTCGGCGCAAATGGTCTCAGTTGTGAAGCGGATGTTGACGGGCGAAGCCGTGACACAGGAAACCAGCGGCCTCAATCGCCGCGAGTGGACCGAGTTCGCGGCCCAATTCCAGTCCTGACCTTCAGGGAACGCGACACTGCCGCGCATTACGGCTTGCTTGCTCCCACCAGGGTGCCAGAGTAAGGGACGCCGCGTTCGGCATTTGAGTCATCTGCCGGGCGGGGACAAACGCGTCGCCGCCCTATCGCCCATCATGAGGTTATCCATTTGAGTCACGATCGGGAACCCGGGGACCACCACGGCAGCAAAAAGCCGACCCTCGGTATGCTGGTGGCGGTGCTGGGCATCGTCTATGGCGATATCGGCACCAGTCCGCTGTACGCCTTCAAGGCCAGCCTCCAGCTATTCGACACCGCCAAGACCACCCCGACCGAGATCATGGGCGTGTTGTCGCTGATCTTCTGGTCGCTGATCGTGATCGTCTCGATCAAATACGTCTTTTTGGTGATGCGCGCCGACAACCGGGGGGAGGGAGGCATCCTGTCGCTCATGGCCCTCGCGCAACGGGTGTCGGTCGGCCGCAGCGTCAAAAACGCAATCGCGCTGGTCGGCATCGCCGGGGCCTGCCTGTTTTTCGGCGACGGTGTGATCACCCCGGCCATTTCCGTGCTGTCGGCGGTGGAGGGGCTGGAGGTCTCGGCTCCGGAATTGAAGCTGTATGTCCTGCCCATCAGCATCGCCGTCATCGTCGGCTTGTTCGCCGCGCAATATAAGGGCACCGGCACCGTCGGCCGTGTGTTCGGCCCGATCATGGTGGCGTGGTTCTTCATCATCGGCGTCGAAGGCCTGATCGAGATTGTCCCCCACCCGTATGTGTTGCTGGCGATCTCCCCCACCTACGCGATCGCGCTGTGCGTCCAATACAAGGGTCTGGCATTTTTCGTGCTGGGCGCCGTGGTGCTGTGCGTCACCGGCGCCGAGGCGCTGTATGCCGACATGGGGCATTTCGGCGCCAGATCCATCAAGATCACCTGGACGACCTTCGTGCTGCCGTGTTTGATTCTGAACTACTTCGGCCAGGGCGCGCTGATGATCCGCGACCCCTCGGCGATCGAGAACCCTTTCTTCCTGCTGGGGCCGGACTGGATGCGCCTGCCGATGGTACTTCTGGCGACCGCCGCGACCGTCATCGCCAGCCAGGCTGTTATCTCCGGAGCCTTTTCCATGGCTCGGCAGTGCATGCAGCTTGGTTTCCTGCCGAGGATGACGGTGCGGCACACGTCGAACACCGAAGAGGGGCAGATCTACGTGCCTCAGGTGAACACGGCGCTGGCGGTTGGCGTCGTGCTGTTGGTGCTGGCATTCAAGACCTCGGACAATCTGGCCTCGGCGTACGGAATCGCGGTGACCGGGACGTTCCTGTGCACGGCCGTCCTGGCGATGGTGGTGTTCCGCCGCCAGTTCCATTGGTCGCGGCTGGCGTCGGTGTCAGTGTTCGGCAGCTTGTTCCTGGTGGACATTGTGTTCTTCAGCGCCAACACGGTGAAGATCGTGGAAGGTGGCTGGGTGCCGCTGGTGATGGGCATTGGTCTGACCGGCATGATGACGTCCTGGAAGCGCGGGCGCGACATCCTGTTGACTCGCTGGAAGCAGTCCAGCATGCCGCTGGCGCCGTTCCTGGCTCGGCTGCCGCAATCACGCATCATCCGCGTGCCGGGGCTGGCGGTGTTCATGACCGGCAACCCGGATTACGTGCCGACATCGCTGCTGCATAACCTGAAGCACAACAAGGTTCTGCACGAGAACGTCCTGTTCGTGACGGTCGAAAACGAGGACGTGCCCGAAGTCTCGCAGCGCCGCCGATCAGAGGTCGCGCTACTGGCGCCCGGTATCCATCGAGTGATCCTGCGTTATGGCTTCATGGAGAGCCCGAATATCCCCAAGGCGCTTGAAGACCTGACCGAGGAACTGAAGGTGCGGATGTCTCAGGCCAGCTACTTCCTGGGCCGAGAGGTCCTGGTGCCGGGCATGGAGCCGCGGTTGTCGTGGTGGCGCCGCGCGCTGTTCCTGGTAATGGCGCGCAATGCGGTGCCGGCGACGGAGTTCTTCCGGATTCCGAGCGACCGGGTGGTGGAACTGGGTGTGCGGATTACGATTTAGTTTCGATTTTCATGCCACGGGGCTGGGTTCGGCAGCTACGCCCCCAAGTTCTCATCCCATTCTAAAGGAATGGGAACACCCGGCGCCGTTAGCGCCGGCCGGGCTGTGTGGCTATCGTTCCTTGAGCTCTCCGCCACCGCCGTATGCGGCCCCTTGGCGCGCGAGGGTGTTGACTGCTTGGTCTTACAAAATGATCTGCTTTCCAGCGGCCGCCTTAGAAGCCCGAACCGCCGTAGCCGTAGTTTACGCCTCGGTTGTGACCAACGTGCGCCCCCACGTGATACATGGACGGTGGCGATAGTCACGGCCATGGGCGACTGCATGGCGCAGTAAAGGCATCTCGATTGCGCCGAGGAACCCATTTTTGGAACATTGAGCGCCGCGTCCCGCAGTCTGGCCTGGCGCCTCGCATCGGATTACCCTGACCATCGCGGACCAGACCTCTCGACGGACGGCGACAGGAGCAAGGACATGAGCAACCAACTGCTTCACGATCAGGACTTCTACGCCTGGGCCAACGAACAGGCCGAGCTGCTGCGCGCCGGGCGCTTATCCGAGGCGGACATCGAGCATATCGCCGAGGAAATCGAAAGCATGGGCAAGAGCGAGAAGCGCGAGCTGGTCAACCGGCTGGCAATTTTGCTGACGCATCTTCTCAAATGGCGATACCAGCCAAGCCGCCGGGGAAACAGTTGGCGCTTGACGATGAAGGAACAGCGCACGCGGCTCAAAAGCCATATGAAGGATAATCCAAGCCTCAAGGCTATTCTTAGCGAGGCGGTAGAAGAGGCTTATCTACTGGGTGTCATCGGCGCGGCGCGGGAAACGCGCAAAGATCTCGGCAGCTTTCCGGCCGTATGCCCATGGTCCTATGACCAGTTGATGGACCCCGATTTCTGGCCGTCGGCGGACGCCTAAGCGGGGTTGTGACAAATGCCACTGGATCTGATCGTCGGCGGCACCGGCTTCTATCTGATATCAGACCGTTTGCAGGATCATCTCCTCCCGCATCTCCGGGGTGATCCGCCGCCAGTCGGCGCCATTTGGCAAAACCTCCTCATGCGCGTGGAGTGCATAATAGCTTGGCCCGGTGCCATCCGGCGACCCGCCCGCTTCGACCGTCTTGACCGCCTGACGCAGCAACTTGCGGGCCTGAATGATCGCCTTGTCCACCGGCCCCAAATGTTCTTTCGAGCGATCGACGATACGCCCCATGCTCTCCTGGATCGCGCGATCCTGCACGTTGATCCCATCGATGCCGGTATAGGATTCGTTACGCTGCACCGCTCGGTCCAACAGATAGTTATTGGCGCGGTTTGCGTGTGACCGGAAGGTCGTCGGATCGACATGCACCGGGCCGTTACCGAGCCCTTTTTCCAAACGGTCCGTTTCGGTTAGCGCCTCGGTCGGACTATAGGCCCAGTTGTAAACCATTGTCGTTTCGTCATCGATCGGCACCCAGGCATGTCCGGCGATCAGCTTCATACCGCTTTCGGATCGTGAGGGACGAATTTGATGGAACGGCATGACGAAATGATAGGTTCGGATGTGCATCTCTGAATCGCCCAGCGGCCGGATGCCGGCATACTGGTAGCCATAGTCCGTGATATCGACAACCAACCGGGGCGCCTTGCCACGCACGAATGGGTTGGACGGCTTGAACCCACCGTGCGTGGATGTCTCGCTGAGCAACCGGTGCATGATCGGGGCGTGGGAGGTATCGATGCCGCCCTCCAGTCCCTGCAACCAATTGCACTCCTGCACGACTTTCGTGACGTGCAGATGCGTCTCCGACGCTTGAGTCCAGGCGAATTGCGGCATGGGCGGCATATGCTCCGCCGGCCCCAGATAGGCCCAGACGATGCCGCCGAGTTCGCATGTGGGATATGCGGTCAACCGCACTTTATGTCTGAAGTCGTATTCTTCCGGTTCGTTCATCATGTCGGTGCAGGCACCGGAGATGTCGAACTTCCAGCCATGATAGACGCAGCGCAGCCCGCACTCCTCATTCCGTCCAAAGAACAGAGACGCCCGGCGATGGGGACAGTATTCGTCCACCAGACCGATATCGCCCGCACTGTCGCGGAACGCCAGCAGGTCTTCGCCAAGCAGGCGGACACGAACCGGGGCGCCGTCGGGTTCGGCGATTTCTCGCACCAGCAGTGCCGGAATCCAGTAGCGCCGCATCGCGTTGCCCATGGGTGTCCCGGGCATAACGCGTGTGATCAGCGCGTTCTCGTCGTGTGAGAGCATGGCCGCGATCCTCCTGCGTTGGCGGACGGGCACGGCTTCGCGCACCCGAAGCAGGTTTACCTTAACGCCAACGCACCTCGCCCGAAATGTCTCGCTGGATCACTTCTCCAGCACGTACTCGCCGGGGGCATCGCCGAGAACGGAATGGGCGTTGCTGCCCATGCCGGGTGGTTTCACCTGCGCACCTGCGTGATCCGATAACCAGCGAGACCAGTCCGTCCACCAACTGCCGTCCTTCCGCGTGCTCGCAGCCCGCCATTGGTCTGGAGTCGCTGCCGGTTCTTCGTTGACCCAGTATTGGCCTTTGCCACCGGGCGGGTTGATGATCCCGGCGATGTGTCCGCTGGATGCCAAAACAAATCGAACCTTCCCTCCAACAACTTGTGTAATCCGCCACGCGGCGTCCCAGGGCACGATGTGGTCTTTCTCCGCCCCGACCGCGTAGGTATCGAGCGTGATCCGGTCCAACTCCAAAGCCTCACCCTTCAGCTCGACCTTTCCCGGAACAATAAGATTGTTCTCGCCATAGGTGTTGCGCAGATACCAACTATGGGCGGCGCGCGCCATGCGTGTGCCGTCGCTGTTCCAGTATAGCAGATCGAATGCCGGTGGTTTCTGCCCCAACAGATAGTTGTTCACCACGTTCGACCAGATCAGGTCGTTGGAACGCAGCAGGTTGAACATGTTGGACATCTCACGGCTGTCGAGATACCCGCGCTCCAGCATCTGCTGCTCAACAAAATCGATCGCCGATTCGCCGAGAAACACCGCGCTGTCGCCAACTTTGGAGAAATCCTGCAACGACACCATGAATGTCGCCGAACCGAACCGTGTATCGCCCTTCTTCGCGAGCCATGCCAGCGTCATGGCCAGCAATGTGCCGCCAATGCAGTAACCCATCACGTTGACGGTCGGACTGCCGGTGATCTCGCGCACCACGTCGCTCGCCGCCAGCGGACCGAGGTCCATGTAGTCCTCGATCGTGGTGCTATCCATTGTTGCGTCCGGATTCTTCCAGGACACGACAAACACCGTGAAACCCTGTTCGACCAGGAACCGCACCATGCTGTTTTTGGGCTGCATATCGAGGATGTAATACTTGTTTATCCAGGGCGGCAGGATCAGCAGCGGGACCTGATGCACCGTTTCGGTGACCGGTGTGTACTGGATCAGCTCGATCAGTTTGTTGCGATACACCACCTTGCCCGGCGTCATCGCCAGGTTGCGTCCGGGCGCGAAGGCGGTGGCATCGACCATGCTCAGGCGACCTTCTTTGAGGTCGTGCATCAGATTGCGCGCACCGTCGGCCAGGCTGGCGCCGCCGGTTTCCATGGCCCGGCGCATCGCCTCCGGGTTCGACAGCAGCATCAAAGACGGGCTCATCGCATCGATGAACTGGCGCAGGTGAAAATTCAGGTGCTGCCGTTCCGCATCATCCATGTCGTCGGTTTCGCTCAGGCGCAGCAGCCAGTCGGACGCGAGCAGGTACATCTCTTTCAGCGACCGATAGGCCGGATTGGCCGCCCATTCCGGTGCCGCAAAACGCTTGTCGGCAGCGCCGGATGCTTTGGCTTCGGCGGTAACCGGTCCGGCCATCCATCGTTGGGCGGCATCTTTCCACGCCTCGGTCGCCGCACTGACGAGCCGGGCGTTCAAATCCACCGCCGCGGAAACGGCCTTGGCGGGATCGCGTAACGACCGCAGCCACACAGTAAGCAGCGCCTTGGAGATTTCGGCCCAGTCCACCGGCACCACTTCGCGCAGCGGATTGGCGTTCCACATCTGGTCGAGCGCCCGCAACGCCGGGTCATTGCCAAGACGCTCGTTGAGTTGCCGGACGCCGGAGGCCAGCACATCGCCAGCGGCCGCATCGAAGTTCCACTGTTTGCCGGGATCGCTCAGGCCTTTGCTCCACGCCTGCGCCGAATCCGAGGCGGCCTCGATCCAGGAGGTCCAAAGTCCCAACGCCGCATCCGGTTCGGCGGCGGCAAACCCGACGCCGGGTTTCTGGTTCTTGCTGTCCATCGTCAACATCCTTCACTCGCCGGGTCACATACCGTCGCTCCGACGCGTCAACTCCCTCCGCCATCGCGGAGGCAAGCCCGACGTGCACACCGACCCTATTCAAGACCTGGATGCCGAAACCCCGCCCGCCAGGACGGTTACTCCACGGGGTGCCGGCACCCTCGCCGCCGGTATTGCGCCTTAATCCTCCAATTTGAAACCGGCTTTGAGCGTTACCTGATACGAATCCACCTCATCGCCCTTGATGTGGCCGCGAATTTCCGTGACCTCGAACCATCCCATGTGACGCAGGGTGGAACCCGCCTTGGCGACGGCCCCCTTGATGGCTTTGCTGATGCTTTCGTCGGATGTCCCGACAAGCTCGACAACTTTGAATACGCCCTCGGACATGATTTCTTCTCCGATCTATTCTGTTTCGTTGAGGCGGTCACCGGATCATCTTCCGATAACGGGTGCATGCTAGCCGATATGCCGCCATCCTGACCATGAATCCGTGCACCCTCATGTCACGGAGCCATGATCTGCCGGATCGTCCGGTCTTGATCCGGTCGCCCGTCCGGCCATACTGCGGGCTACCCGCCAGAAGGAACGCCACAATGACCACACCGTTGCCGACCGCAAAGCCCGAGGATGTCGGCCTTAGTCAGGCCGCCCTCGACCGGCTGTCCGCGACCCTGAATGACCGTGTCGCCAGCGGACACGTTCCCGGCGCGGTCGCGCTGATCGCCCGGCATGGCAAAATCGCGTATCACCAAAGCTTCGGCCGCCTCGATCCGGCCGGCGACGCGCCGATGGGCACCGACGCGATCTTCCGCATCTATTCCATGACCAAGGCCATCGTGTCGGTTGCCGTGATGATGCTGTGGGAAGAGGGACGCGTGCTGCTGACCGACCCGATCGGCAAATTCATTCCGGCGTTTAATGATACGACGGTCGGCGTGATCTCCGGCAGCACCTATGGTCTGACCGATGCCGATCGTCCGATCACCGTGCAGGACCTGCTGCGCCACACCTCCGGCCTGACCTACGAATTCCGCGGTGATTCGCCGATCCATAAGGCTTATGGCGAAGCCCGGATCGCGCGCCTGAAGCAGACCAACGCCGAACAGGCCGACACGCTAGCCAGCCTGCCGCTGCTGCACCAACCCGGCACCGTCTGGGAATACAGCCGTTCCACCGACGTGCTCGGTCGTCTGGTGGAGGTCCTGTCCGGCCAAACCCTCGGCGCATTCCTGTCAGACCGTATCCTGATCCCGCTCGGTATGACCGACAGCGGTTTTACAGTGCCGGAGACCGATTTCGGCCGCATCGCCGAACCGTTCCGGAAAGACCCCGAGGGCGGCGCGGATGTCGCGTTGCTGGATATCCGGCGGCCCGCGCTGTTTGAGTCCGGTGGCGGCGGCATGGTCTCCACAGCGATGGACTACGCCCGCTTCCTCGCCATGCTGCACGGCAACGGTCGCCTCGGTTCGGTCCGTCTGCTCGGGCGCAAAACGATCGAACTCATGACGTCCGACCATCTCGGCACAGTCACCGGCGCGACGGACCTGCTGCCGCCCGGCCACGGTTTCGGTCTGGGCTTCGCGGTGCGGACGCACGCCGGTATGGCGCCGTTCCCGGGTTCGGTCGGTAACTACTATTGGAGCGGCGCGGCCGGCACCAGTTTCTGGGTCGATCCGACCGAACGCCTGTTCGCGGTGCTGATGATCCAGGCGCCGGTTCAGCGGGAGTATTACCGCCTGCTGTTCCGCGATATGGTGTACGCGGCGCTGGCGGATTAATACCGGCGGCCGCTGAGATTGTCCGCCGCTGGTCAGGTGGACGTCATTTTTGTAGCGTCATGGATAGGTTTGTGCGGGCCGCTTGTCGGGGATGGTTGATTCGGGTCTGACCGCACAAGCAGAGCTATTTCGATCGACAAACGGGATCTTTATCCCGCAACGATTAGTCGATGATCTGGAAAGGTCAGGGCCGCTCAAGGGCGGCCCTTCCAGTATTAACTTCGGAGGATTTTTATCGTCGCCCCGCGCCTGGAGCTGAAGAACGGCTAGGGGCGCTTTTGATCCGTCTTACCGGCCGTCTGCGGCGCGTTAAGTTGCTTTTTATCCTGGATATCCGCGGAGGCGCTTTCCTCCCGCTTTTTCTCCTCATGCTGGACAGCGGCCTTGAACACGACCGGCAGGCTCGACGGCTGCTCAATCTCGAGTTTGTCGCGCCTCACCGTGTCATGAATCGTCTCGGTTCGGGCAGTGACTTCCTTTCGCAAAAGAACCTCTTCAACCAGGTGCACCGCTTTGGATACGACCGGCACCTCGTTGAAATCAGACATCTCAATGGTCACCTCCGTCAGCACCTCATTCCCGGAACCTGAAACCGGCTGGCGGCGCTCCAGGACAACCGTTTCAGTATGCAGGGTGACATCTTGCTGGACAGGAGTCTGGACAACAACGCGGCGGATTCGGGTCGTTTTACCAGCGACCATACGAGTCCCGATATTCAGGACCTCCTCGCCGACTCCAATGACTTGCTCGTCACTCGTATCATGTAACTCCCGAAGACCCGCGGAGCGGCTGCGCGTGGACTCAAAGCGTGGGCGTGTTGCACGTTCCGCCGCACTCGTTGAATCCATAAAAGCAGAGACAAGTGGCTGATAGGCCGATACCGCCTGAAGGCCAATACGTTGCATATTCATCATCATGTCGAACATCGACAGGGCGCCTTTGGTCATATTTTCAGATGTAAATGACATTTTGTTCCTTACCAGTAGGGAGCAGCGACCGTGACGTGGTGCATTGCAGCATCGGCGGCAAGCGGGCTCCGTATCTCGTCATCTCAGCCGATCAGATTAGCCATAACGTTACGAACTCCCGGATTGGTTGACGGGATCCGGAAGCCGCGAATGTGATTCATCGGAATTTGCATCCCGAGCAGCCATCTCCGCCATCGACGCTACGCTGGTCGACTCCATCGATTTACATGCGATCGCGTGGCAGGAGGCTTTAGTCAAATTCGGTTGCAAAGTGACCTTCGAGCAGGTGCGTCGCCAGATCGGTAAGGGTGGTGACCAGTTGATTCCGGTGTTCCTTTCTGAGGCCGAGCAGAGGGATCACGGTGCCGAGATGGAGCGATGGCGCGGCGAGCGGTTTAAATCGAAATACCTGCCCCTGGTGCGGCCATTCTCGGCGGTGCCGGATTTGCTTCGGTGCGTGCGGGACGCTGATTTAAAGATTGCAGTCGCCTCCTCCGCCAAGAAGAGCGAACTCGAGGTTTATCTCGATATTGCCGGGATCACGGATCTGGTCGACGTGGCGATCTCTTCCGAGGATGCCGGGCGGTCCAAGCCAGCTCCGGACATTTTTCAGGTTGCGCTGGAGACATTGGGTCTCGTGGGTTCCGAGGCGGTCGCGATTGGTGACACACCTTACGACACCGAGGCGGCGCAAAGGGCCGGCATTCCCACCATCGGGATGCTATGCGGTGGCTTCACCGAAGCCGATTTACGGAGGAGCGGCTGCCTATCCGTATATCCCGGACCCGGTGCGTTGCTCGCCTGCTTCGGCGCTTCTCCCGTGGGCCAAAGCAAACGGGGCTAAAGGCCGGCGTGATGTGTGCGGATATTTCCGCCCGCCATCGAACGAATACTGGCATCGGGCATTATGGAAATAATTCTTGATATGCGAAGAACTTTAGCCTAGTTTCGGGACAAGCGAACCGACCTCCAGACCAAAAGGCGTGATCCATGTCCTTCCCGGCCAACATTGCCCAAACCATCCTGGACACAGTCATCGGGCGCCTTGCCCGGCTGTTTGACAACGGTTCTGGCGGTGATTCGGCCAAAGCGCATGAGGCGGCCCGTCAGATGCTGTCCGCGTATAATGCAGAAACGACGGATGAACTCGGCCTCGCCGCCGAGATCGTCAGTCTCCAACTGCATACGCTGGAGGCGCTGAGTGATGCGTCCGAGCGGGACTTGCCGCTGAATAAAGTCCTTCGCCTGCGCGGCGGAGCCGTTAGTCTCAGCCGAGAATCCCATAAGGCGCGGCGGGAGCTGGACAAACTCCAAAGCGCGCGTCGCGCCGGCATCGCGTCACCTTCGGTCGAGACAATGATCGAAGCCGTCATCGCTCAGCCCGCGACGGTTCACCCAGCCGTAACCGAACCCGTCCTGGCTCAACCCGTGCCAGCCGAGATCACGCCCATCGAGACCACGGCCATCGAGACAACTCCAGCGAAACAAGCGGTCGAAAACGCGCTCGGTATGATCGCGGAGGCGCGCGAGGCGGTTCAGGCCGCCAGGAAAACCGGCGGTCAGACCTGGGCGCGGTCGCTCCAAAAGCGTCTGGCGGCCAAGCGCATCACCGACACTTTGAACAAAAAGCAGGCCCAATATGCCACGCTGACGCCAGCTTGCCCCGGCAGCCCTGCCGGAGCTGCGGGCTTGAATGCTTTTGCCTTGACCGGCCGGGGCATCGCGGCAGCGGTTATGCCGTGATTGAAACCATCGGCCCGACCACCCGTCAGACCACGCTGGTCAGCCCACCATCCACATAGATAATCTGCCCGTTCACGAAATCGGACGCGCCCGACGCCAGGAAGATCGCGGCGCCGGCCAGTTCCTCGACGCGCCCCCAGCGCCCGGCCGGGGTCCGCTTGCACAGCCAGTCCGAAAACGCCGGATCGGCGACCAGCGCGGCTGTCAGTTCCGTCTCGAAATACCCCGGGCCGATACCGTTCACCTGCAAGCCGTGTTTCGCCCAATCAGCGCACATGCCTTTGGTCAGCATCTTCACCGCCCCCTTGCTGGCCGCATACGGGGCGATGCTGGGGCGTCCAAGCTCGCTTTGCACCGAACAGATGTTGATAATCTTGCCGCGTTTGCGGGCGATCATGCCGCGGGCGACGGCCTGCGCGACGTAGAACACGCTGTCCAGGTTGGTGCGCATCAGCTCGCGCCACGTCGCTTCGGGGAAATCCTCCAACGGAGCGCGGCGCTGGATGCCGGCATTGTTGACCAGGATATCCAGCGTGCCCAACCCCGCCACGGCAGCCGCCACGGCGGCATAATCGGTGACATCGAACGCGGCGGTTTCCACCGTCATCCCCTCACCGCGCAAAATCGAGGCGGCGGCGTCCAGTTTGCTGGCATCGCGCCCGTTCAGCACCACCGCCGCCCCCGCGCCTCCGAGCGCGCGGGCCAGGGCGAACCCGATGCCCTGGCTGGAACCGGTGATCAGCGCGCGGCGGCCGGAGAGGTCGAATAATGTCACAGCAGACTCCAACGAAATCGGTCTGGACCAACCCCGGTCCATGCCGTTAAGCCTAGCCGGCAGCGAACAAACCGCAAGATAGCCGACCCGGAGAAATGACCATGCGCGCCGCCGTCATTCATGCCCCGCACGATCTGCGGATCGACGACATTCCCGAACAGGCGTTTGGCGACAACGACGTCAAGGTCCGTATCGGTGCCGGCGGTATTTGCGGTTCCGATCTGCACTATTACCACCACGGCGGCTTCGGCACGATCCGCATCCAGCAGCCGATGGTGCTCGGTCATGAGATCGCCGGGACGGTCATCGCCACCGGATCGGGCGTCACCAGCGTCCGTGCCGGCGACAAGGTCGCGGTGAATCCAAGCCTGCCATGCGGCGTGTGCCGGTATTGCATGGAGGGGTGCGCCAATCATTGTCTTGATATGCGTTTCTATGGGAGCGCCATGCGCAACCCGCATGTGAACGGTGGGTTCCGTGAGGAACTGGTCTGCACGCCGGCTCAGGCAATCAAGCTGCCCGCCGACGTCAGCATCGAGGAAGCCGCGTTCGCCGAACCGCTCGCGGTGTGCCTGCATGCCGCCCGGCAGGCAGGCCCGTTGCTGGGCAAGCGGGTGCTGGTGACGGGGACCGGCCCGATCGGGGCCTTGTTGATTATGGTCGCTCGCCTGGCCGGCGCGCGAGAGGTCGTGGCGACAGACCTGCTCGACCCGCCGTTGGCGCTGGCACGCACAAGCGGCGCCGACCGGACGGTGAATATGCGCTCCGACCCGTCGGGCCTGGACGAATACGCGGCCAATAAAGGCACATTCGACGTGGTGTTCGAGGCATCCGGTTCGGCCGTCGCGCTTGCCACCGCCATCGCCCTGGCGCGTCCCGGCGCCACCATCGTGCAGGTTGGCAACAACGCCGACGCAGCACCGCCGGTACCGCTGAACGTACTTGTGGCCAAGGAAATCACCCTGCGCGGCACCTTCCGCTTCCATGAGGAATTCGCCCGGGCGGTGGATTTCATCGTCTCCCGCCGTATCGACGTGCGTCCGCTGTTGACCGAGGTGGTTCCGCTGGCCGACGCCGTCCGCGGCTTCGAACTGGCCAGCGACCGTTCGCGGGCAATGAAGGTGTTGCTGGCGTTTTGATGGCCCACGAAACAGGCCTGCCCGGGTAGAACCACCTATATCGTCGCGAGCAGGGCGGCGATAGAAAGAACGGCGCGAATCGACGCTACCTGCTAACCTGTTGTAGCCTCATCACCTGACCGGAGATGCTCCATGAGACATCGGACCCTGGCTTGCCTTATGGGGCTGGCTTTGCTGACCGCCTGCTCTTCGTCCGACGATTCGAAGAATGCGGACGGATCGGGTGGCGTGAATGCCGGCCAGGGTGCCGGAGGTATGGGTGGCGGAGGCGCTGGCTCTGGCGGTGGTACCGGGCGGGCCGCACCGGGCAGCCAGGAAGATCTGACCCAGTCCGCCGGCGACCGCATTTTCTTCGACTCTGATCGCAACACGATCAACGCGCAGGCGAGCGCCACGCTGGACCGTCAGGCGGCGTGGCTGCAACAATACCCGCAGGTCAATATCTGGGTGGCCGGTAACTGCGACGAACGCGGGACGGAAGAGTACAATCTGGGACTCGGGCAACGCCGCGCCGTCGCGGATCGCGATTATCTCGTCGCGCATGGCGTCACCCGCGGGCGGATCGAAACCATCAGCTATGGCAAGTCGCGTCCGATCGACGCGGCGTCCACGCCCGCGGCCTGGGCGCAGAACCGTAACGCGATTACGTCGGTACGGTAATTTTTTGAGTGTGGCCGGGGCGCTGCCGGTGATGCGGCAGCGGCTTTGTCCCGGGTGCCACGACTTGGCCCGATCTACTTCCTGATCAGGCGGTTTGCGGGAGACGGCACTGTGGGAGGCCTTGGATTCCCTGGCTGCCGTTGGCGACGGCCGGACATAGTCGCGCCTTGTCCGTCGCGCAGGCACGTTGAATTTGGATACCCGGATGCCTAACGTTGCGATGAGGAGATCAGCGATGGGTGTGTCTTACGATGCCGACGTTGTGCTTTGGGCCGAGGAACAGGTCGCGCTGTTGCGGTCCGGGCAGTTCGCACGACTGGATATCGAGCATCTGGCGGATGAGATCGAGGACGTGGGCAAAAGTGAAAAACGCGAGTTGGCCAGCCGGATGGCGGTCCTGTTGGCGCATTTGCTGAAGTGGCGGTATCAGCCGGAGCGCCGTGGCGCCAGTTGGCAGGCGACGATCGCGGTCCAGCGCCGCCGTGTCGCTGTGGCGTTGAGGGCGACACCGAGCTTGAAGACGATGCTGCGCGATCCCGATTGGGCGGAGGAAATGTGGTTGGCCGGGGTCACCAAGGCGTCGGACGAGACCGGCCTTGGCGTTGAGACGTTCCCCGATGTGATGCCCTGGACGTTCGATCAGGTGCTGGATGCGGATTTTTGGCCATCGGGCGATAAATGACGTCCGGGGCCGAGGTCGTTACAGCAGGCGGCGGATCCCGGCGGTCAGGCTGACCACATTGAAGTTCAGCACCACGCCGGCGCGGAGACCTCTGACTTTCGGTCAGGGCTTTCCCGGTGACCAGGTCCCCGCGGAAATCGCAGTCGAGCGGATGGCCTTTTGTAGATGACGGGCAGCTTCTGCTGGCGGACGATGGCAAGGCCAGCGCCCGACTAAACGTCCGGACGATCGCCGCTCACGTTTCGACGATCCGCACGGCCGCAGCCGCTATCCGCCCCGTCCGTGGCACGCGCTGATTGCCTCCCTGCGGCCATCGTTGTCAAAACGGCATTGCCAACGACCCGCGCCTTTGTCCACACTCACAGCCGGGGCCAATCTTTCTGTGATGAGGGCAACCATGGCCAAAGCGGCCCCGACCATCCGCCTCGCGGTCCTGATCGACGCCGACAATGTGCCCGCGCCGATCGCACCGGGTCTGTTCAAGGACATCGCCAAACTGGGCGAAGCCAGTGTGCGCCGCATCTACGGCGATTTCTCCGGACCCCGGTTGAAACCGTGGGCCGACCAGTTGGGCGAGCATGGCATCGTCGCGCACCAGAACTTCGCGAACACGCCGGGCAAGAACGCGTCCGATATCGCGCTGGTGATCGATGCGATGGACCTGCTGCACAGCGGCCGGTTCGAGGGCTTCTGCCTGGTGTCCTCCGACAGCGACTTCACCCGGCTGGCGTCGCGCATCCGGGAGCAGGGTCTGGCGGTGCACGGCTTCGGGCAGGAGCACACGCCGGTGGCGTTCCGGCAGGCCTGCAAAAGCTTCACCTGCATCGAAGCCTATCTGGCCAAAAAGCCTCCGAAGGCCGAGCCTGCACCCAAGCCGGTGAAGGCGCCCAAAGCCGTGAAACCGCCGAAGCCGCTGAAAGTCGCACCGCCGCCGCAACCGGTTCGGGTCATCCGTCCGATGGGCGAGGCGGTGGAGCTGCTGAACGCGGCGGTTGACCGGCTGGCGGGTGAGGACGGTTGGACACGCATCGACGGTGTCGGCACGTTTCTACTGGCCATCGCGCCGGACTTTGAACCGCGGTCCTATGGTTGCTCGAAGCTGAGCGGTCTGATCACCCGCACCGGGCAGTTCGAGATGCGCCGGGATAAGGCCCATCATATCTCGATCCGCCCCATGCCGTTCTGGGCGAACCCGCCCGAGGATATAGACCCGCGTTATGATCGGGAACCGGTGCTGTGGGACGACGACCAGGAGGAATTGCCGTTCTGAGGAGGGTGTTGCGGTCTCACCCCGCCGCACAAGCGCAAACCTCTGAAAGACTGTATCTTTCCCGGTTCATGGAATGGATGCACGGTGTCGGATGGCGGCCAGCGAATACCTGACCGCCGGTGCGGTCAACTTGCCTGTCTCCTATGTGGGAGGCTTATTCGCGACCTGTTTCTGGGGAAATTGATTGGTCGGAGTGAGAGGATTTGAACCTCCGGCCCCTGCGTTCCGAACACAGTACTCTAACCAAGCTGAGCTACACTCCGACCGAGAGGCGCGTATAGCCGCCCTCCCTTTTCGAGGCAAGGCACATAACGCACTTGCCTGAAATTATGTTGCCGCCCCTCCGTCCTGCGGCCTGGCCTTCCGGTTGTGCCAGGCATCCATCAGTTGCAACACGGTCGCCGCGGTTTCCTCGATCGAGCGGCGTGTTACATCGATGGTCGGCCAACCGTGGCTGTTGCAGAACCGGCGGGCCCACAGCAACTCGGCCTTCACCGCGTCCTCATCCACGTATTCCGAGCTGTCTGCTTTGATCGGACCGGTCTGGGCGCCGCCGCCGATCAACCGCAGGCGATGCCGGCGGATGTCGATCAGCGCCTCGGGTGCCAGGGTCAGGCCGATCACCGGGCACTTAATCTCCTCCAGCCCCGGCGGAATCGGCAGGTTCGGCACCAGCGGCACGTTGGCGGCCTTGATGCCGCGGTTGGCCAGATAGAAGCAGGTCGGGGTTTTTGAACTGCGCGAGACTCCAACCAGCACCACATCCGCCCCGGCTAGTCCCGGTTGAGCCTGACCGTCGTCGTGCGCCAACACGTAGTGCATGGCATCGATGCGGGAGAAGTAGTCGGCGTTCAGCACGTACTGGCGCCCGGGCCGGGCTTCGGCTTTTTGGCCGATGACGTCCTGGAGGGCGTTGATAACCGGGTCCAGCACGTTGACGACCTTGACGTTCAGCCGGCCGCAGGTGGTGTCCAGTTCCAGCCTCAGGGCGCGATCGATCAGGGTGGACAACACAGGGCCCGGTTCGGCTTCGATGCCCTCTAACACGCGATGGAGTTGGAAGCGGGTTCGGATCAGGCTCCATCGGTGATGGATGATCTGCGCCGGCTCGAACTGGACCGTGGTGGCCCGTGCGATGGCATTCAGCGTTTCCCCGGTGGCGTCCGACACGAGGTGGAGGTTGATGCGGTGAGAGTCCGTCGGTGTGTCCATGGACACCACCTTAGCCAGCCTTAGCCCTGGCGGCGAGTGCCCTCCAGAACAGACAGCAACGTCTTTTCGGAAAAGGGTTTGCGCAGGAACGTCCGAACCGGACGCAGGTCTGCATCCAGCATCAGGTCGCCGCTGGTCAGCACGACCGGGATCAGGCGCAGATCCGCTTCGGCCAGTACGGGGTCGATCGGGCCGTCGGGCAGATGGTAATCGAGCAGCACCACGTCGATGGGGTGCGATCGTACTGCACGCAATTCAACCAAAGCGGTCGCAACCGAGACGGCGAGGACTACGTCAAAGGCGTCCTCCAACAGCAACACAATGGTTTCCCGTACCATCCGGTCATCTTCGACAAGCAAAAGACAGCGGCGGGGCAGGCAAGAATTCGGCATGGATGTTTTTCTTTGATAGCGAGTCGCCTTCGGGGCTTGTCCTTATCACATTTGTTGGTTCATGGCGGTATTTCTGAATATTACTTTGCTTATAACGAGTGATCGAAAAGAGACGGGTGCATGCCCGCAATCCGGCCGCATGAGGGCGGGCTTCGGAGCTCATGCGCGGGCAAGGCGCTCCGGTCATCGACGATCCACCCGGGATATGACCGCATATATTCGTTGATCCTGATCGGCACATGCCTTCCGGCGGCATCAGGGCTTATTGGAATCCGCATAGAGCGAACCGGGTTCCGGAAAACGACCACTGACCGCATCCCGATCTCTTCGCTGCAACCGGGCAAAAATTCATGCCGAGCGAAAGTCGATTCTGAAGGCATCATGGTCGCTGCCTGCTGCCATCGACGTGAGGGCAGCAGGCAGCGACCCGTTGGCGGTTAATGCTTTGCGTCAGCGTAGGGATAAATCACGTCACCATTTTTCAAAGACGGCGGATACAGCACGACCTCCACCTTCGGGTCCTTGAACTGCTCGACGTCGTTGCCCTTCACGTTCTGGAACTGGACCTCCAGCACGCGGGCTTCGGTCCACTCACCATTCGGTCCGAATGTGATGTCGCCTGCGAGCGTCTTGAAGGTGTGCGAGCGAAGGTAGTCCGCCATCTTCTGCTGGTCGAGGCTACCCACGCCTTCAACCGCGGCTTGCAGAACCTGCATATCGGAGTAGGCGAATGGCGGCAGATAGAAGCCCAGCAGATCGACTCCGGCCGCGGCGGACTTCGATTGATAGCGCTTCAGGAAGTCCAACGCCTCCGGCGTCGCGTACGAACCGACCGGCTGCCAGAAGTCGAAATCGACGATGCCGTTCAGCAACGGGCCAAGCTGCGTTTTGATGGCGGTCGCCTGAAGGCCGACCATGCCGCCGCCAAACAGTTTCGCCTTCAAGCCGACTTCATTGGCTGCCCGGATCATACCGACGCTGTCGGGCGGGTAGGACGCGACGAACACCAGATCCGGATTGGTCGCCTGGATGCCACGAACGATCGGGCTGTAGTCGTTGGTGGTCGGCGGATAGGTCTTGTCATAGACGATGGTCAGGCCGGCTTCCTTGGCCAGTTCACGGGCACCGTCAGTCGCATTGCGCGGGAATTCGGCGTCAGCCCCGACGATCGCCAACGTCTTGGGCTTGGGGTTCTGCGCCATCGCAACCTCGAAAAAGCCCTTGGAGAAGCTTTGCTTCGGATGCGGGCCGCCGGTCGGGCCAATGGAGAAGTAGTTGGGGTAGTTGAACTCGCTGTTTGCCGCCAAACCGAGCAGGCCGAGGAAGGTGCGCTTGTGCTGCATGATCACCGGCAGGGCAGGGGCCACCATGTTGGTCGCATAGCCGCTGACAACCAGATCGACTTTGTCCACATCAAGCAATTTGGTATAAATGCCAGGAACCGTTGAGGGGTTGGACTGGTCATCGTAGTAAACCAACTTGACCGGCCGGCCGAGCAGGCCGCCTTTGGCGTTGGTTTCTTCTTCCCAGATTTGCATTGCCAGAAGAGCGGCCTTGCCATTCGGGGCCAGGCCGCCGGTCAGCGCCATGCCGAAACCGATGGTGATCGGTTCGGCTGCCTGCGCGGCACCGAATGTCATTGTAGCGGCCAGCAATGCGCCGCTTAAGCGTTTCAGCATAATATGGGTTTCCTCCAGCTTGATTTCTTGTTTGCATCCTATGACATGCGGCGGCGGCTGGCAAAGCCCCCCGGTTTCGCCCTATGCTCGGTTCCAGACGTCAATTGGGAGGCTACAATGCGTGATCTGGACGAATTCACCGTCACTGACGAAACCCTGTCGCAGATGGCGAACACGCCAAATCCGCGGTTTAAAGAGATCGCCGACGCGGCCGTGCGCCACCTGCACGCCTTCGCCCGCGATGTGAACCTGACGCCCGAGGAATGGATCCAGGGCATCCAATTCATGACCGCCGTCGGTCAGGCCTGCACGCCTCTGCGCCAGGAGTTCATCCTGCTGTCCGATGTCCTCGGCCTCAGCGCCGTGGTCAACGCCCTGCACGACAAAAAAGCCCGCGAACTCGGTTCGCAAAGCAGTCTGCTCGGTCCATTCTTCCGCGAGGGCGTCGAACTGACCCCGGCCGGCACGCAGATCGTTGAGAAGCCGACCGTCCCCGAGATCGTCGTGTACGGCAAGGTCACCGGTAACGACGGCACGCCGATTCCGAACGCCCTGGTCCAGGTCTGGCAGACCAGCGAACGCGGCCTGTACGACATGCAGGAACGCAACGGCGAGTCGATGGACATGCGCGGCACGTTCCAGACTGATGCCGATGGCAATTATCACTTCCGGACGGTTCGGCCGCTGGGTTACTCGATCCCGATGGACGGCCCGGTGGGTGCGATGGTGTTCGCGCAGAAACGTCATGGTATGCGCCCGAGTCACATTCATTGCCTGATTGGGGCGGAGGGATACCGCGAACTGGTCACCGCGCTGTACTTTGGCGATGACCCGTACATCGACTCCGACACCGTGTTCGGCGTTTCCGAATCGCTGGTGGTGGATTCGCACGACGACCCGAACAGCCCGATCCCCGGCCTGCGGGCGGTGCACTACGACTTCCGTCTGGCGAAGGCCGCACCGGGAGAAAGCGGCCGCGTCGGCGCCGATCCGACCAAATTGATGAAGGCGGCGGAATAATGCCGCGGCGGATCGTTGATATATCCTCGCCGCTGAAGGCCGGGATCGCCAGCGATCCGCCGCACATGCTGCCGAAGATCGACTACAAGGACCACCACGATACCGCCCCGGCCATGGCGGAGTATTTCGGGGTCGGCGTCGATCAGTTTCCCGGCGGTGAGTATGCGGCGGTCGAGGTGGCCACCATCAGCACCCATAACGGCACCCACATGGATGCGCCGTACCACTTCTTTTCCAGCATGAATCACGCCCTGAAACCGGGTGGTGAACCATCCTGGCGAATCGACGAGGTGCCGCTGGACTGGTGTTTTCAACCCGGTGTGAAGCTGGATTTCCGCCACCTGCCGGACGGTTATGTCGCAACCGCTGGCGACGTGGAGGCCGAACTGAAGCGCATCCACCACGAAATCCGCCCGCTGGACATTGTCATTGTCAACACCGCGGCCGGTGCCCGTTACGGTGAGGACGATTTCGTCGATAAAGGCTGCGGCATGGGCAAAGCGGCCACCATGTGGCTGACCGAACGCGGCGTTCGTGTCGTCGGCACGGATGCCTGGAGCTGGGATGCTCCGTTCTCGTTCACACGCGAGAAGGTCAAGGAAACCGGCGACGTCAGCCTGATCTGGGAAGGCCACCGTGCCGGCCGCGAAATCGGCTATTTCCAGATGGAGAAGCTCGGTAATCTCGCGGCGCTGCCTGCGCATGGGTTCGACATCGTCTGCTTCCCGGTCAAGGTGCATCGGGCGTCAGCCGGTTGGACCCGGGCGGTGGCGATCTTTAACGACTAACGATGGGAATGCCGACCCCCGTCATTCCCTTATGGCCCAGATTGTCCGCAAGGCTGCCAGCCCAAACCGTTGGGCGGGTAACAGGACGTTCTCTCATCGTCATAGCCCGGCTTGTCCGGGCTACCTATGGCGGCACCCTACCGCGTGAATCACCAGGACAAGCCAAGCTATGACGATGAGCGCAACCGGCTTGGTCCATTCATCCGGGATGTTGTAATCTCAAATCCAGGGAAGGTCGTTGTGGAGCGAAGCGCCACGGTGACATGAACCAAGCGGATACCCGATTTCACGAAAGACCACATCCATGTCCCAATTTCACGTTCCCGATATACATTGCGACGGATGCATTCGCGCCATGACAAGCGCAGTGCAGGACCTGGACGCCCACGCGACCCTGCGCGCCGACCTGGAAACAAAACGGGTCACCATCGAAACCACAGCCAGTGACACCGCCGTGGCCGAGGCCATCCGCGACGCCGGCTTCACCGTCGACGCGGCCTGATCGTCGCCGGGCTACTCGTGCGCCAGCACCCAGTCGTTGATAAAGCTGGCCAGTCCGTTGGCTCGGAAATCGCGGCGCAGCGCGATCTCATTATAATCGTCGCGCACCCAGTCAAGGAACGGCTTCCGGCCCTCGGCGTCCTTTTGGAAGCGTAGGAAGAAAGCATCCAGAATACCAGTTTTCGACTGCTTGATGTGCCCGAACCGCCAGGACAACTGGCGAAGCGCCTCGGCCGCCGTGCCCCCCGCGAACATCACGATCAGCGCCGATGCCAATCCGGCCCGGTCGGCCCCGGATTTGCAATGCATGACCGCCGGGGTCCGCATCGACGCATAAATGTCATGAAACCGTAGAATACGCTCCCGCTGCGGCGCACCCCGGCTTTCGAATGACATGTCGTAAAAGTCCAAACCGAGCGTGTGGGCTGTTTCGCGTGACAACGCGTCCGATCCGCTTTGGGTCTTGCCCCGCAGATTGATCAAACTCGTCAATCCCAGACGCCTCACCATGCGGCGCAGGCGGGGCGGGGTAGGATGGTTGCAGCGATAGACCTTGCCGGGGATGACCGGGGCAAGATTGCTCCAAACCAGTCGCAGCACCGCGTGGTCAATGAACAGCGAGTCGATCCAGGCCACGGTGCGGCCTTTCGCTGTGCTGAGATCGCCGTTGAAAATCGAGTTCATGCGTGAATCGGCCGGACCTTTGGACAATGGCCGAATATGGTCACGGGTGGCCGAACCGTGCAACGGCGCAGTTCACGAAACCCCTCATTGCGGGAACTGGAGCGAAACGGCACTCTCCTCGCTTCGGAAACACGGATACTGGCTTCGCCTGCCAGGGCTTCCGACGCAAAGGGGTTGCCATGCAACGACGTCTGACCGCCGGTCTGGTGGGGCTCGCACTGCTGGCAGCGTCTGACGCCCATGCCAGGGCCGACATGTGCGGGGTCGTCGCGCACCATTTGTGGTCCGATATCGCGCCCCTGCCATTGCGGGAGCAGACGCCGCTCGCCGAACTAACCGCTACCGGGATGGCCTTGCCCGGGGGGCACGGATTGACCAAACCGGGGCAGTCGATCGCCGATGCGCTGATCAACGACCACGCTGCCGACGAACCATTGGCGCGGACGCTGCGTGACCTGCCGCCGTCCGAGGCCACCCGTTTCGGTGAAACCGATCTGTGGCTGCTGGATCGGGTCGATGGAACACTGGGCTGCCACACGGCCATCGTGATCGCCGCTCCGGCCGGCGCCCCGGCGCATGAGGTCGGTTTGCCCGAAGCCCCCGACCCGACCCAGTTGTGTGGGTTGTCGGCCATGGCGGCGGTTTCGATCGACGGAACGCCGGCTTTGTGGATCGAACAGAGTGGGGCGTTTTCCAATTCCCTCGCCCAGTCCAAGCTTTCCCTTGCCGTGTTGACGGACGGGGCGTTCACGCCGCCGTGCACGCTGACCGTGGATTATGCGATCGCTGAGCAGGCGACGCATGCCTTCTGTGACGGCGTGGATTGCGTGCCCTTGATCAGCACCGCCGAAATCCTGGCAATGCGGTTGGGACAAGGCGAAACCGCCGACAGCCTGGGCGCCGGAGCAATCCGCAACGACGAAGACAGCGCCGGTTACCAGCGCATGGTCGATCTCGTATCTGAAAACAAACAGCAGGCCGAACTCCCGACGTTCGGCGTGGCGCTGAATACGCCGTACCTGTCATTCGCCGATCAGGTAACGTTTTCGCTGCGGCTGGACGATGGAAGAATTTATCTGGCGAGAATGGGTCACGCTGGTTTCGGCTGGAGACAATCCGCTGATACATTACTGGCGCTATACAGGCTGCATGACGACCAAATAGTCCCGGCTGCGAGCGTCTATATAGGGGCGAGACGATCAGGTATTATCGGGATTTCGGCGCAGTAGGGGATGTCCAATCATCCTGCGTGACAGTCGTCAGGATATTGACACGGGGATCGCCGGGGCAAAAACTTCCGATCAGCGACAGGGTCGCGATGGCGTGGCCCTGCAACGGGAGGCGACCGATGGCATACGATCTCTTGATCAAACATGGCCTTATTGTCGATGGCTCCGGACTACCGGCTTTTCTGGGAGACATCGGCACCAAGGATGGTAAAATCGTCGAGATTGGCAGGCTCGACGGACCGGCCAGGCATACTGTCAACGCCGAAGGGCGAGCGGTGGCACCGGGTTTCATTGACAATCATGCGCATTATGACGGGCAGGTGACCTGGGACCCGCTCTGCACTTTTTCTCCGCAGCACGGCTCGACGTCGGTTATTTTCGGCAATTGCTCTCTGGCGCTGGCCCCGGTGCGGCGCGGCGGTAAGCAGCGCACGGCGGAATTTCTGTCCTATGTCGAAGCGATTCCGATGGAAGTGCTCAGCACCATCGACATGGACTGGGAAACCATCCCGCAATACATGGACAAGCTGGACAAGCGACTGGGCGTCAACACGGGCACGCTCATCGGCCACACCCCGGTGCGCTACTACGTCTTGGGCGACGAGTGCCAAAAACGCGAGGCCACGTCTGACGAAATCAAGGCCATGCAGGATGTCGTCCGTGAGGGCATGACCGCCGGGGCGCTGGGATTATCCCTGTCCCGCCAGAAAGGTCATTACGATCCCCAAGGCGTGCCGATTCCCGCACTCTGGGCCAGCGACGAAGAAATCTTCGCGCTCGGTGACGTGCTGCGCGAATTGTCCACCGGAACGATCCAGGTTGGCGGTGGCGTCGATCAGGAATTGAAAGACGGCATGATGGCGCGGCTCGCCGAAGCAACCGGTCGCATGGTGGTTTACAATAGCCTGAGTCAGACCGTGCGCTCCCCCGACAAGTGGAAGCAGCACATGGCGCGTGTCGATGAGACCGTGGCCAAGGGAATCCGGGCGTATCCGATGTGCAGCCCCAATCGGGTGACGCAGGATTTCACCATGCGTAACTGCCAGGTTTTCCGGGGTTTGCCGACATGGCATCCGATCCTGCTGGCCTCGGATGAAGAAAAATTGCGCGCCTACGCCGATCCAGCGGTACGCGATAAGCTTCACGAAGAGGCGGTGGCGCATTCCGTGCCCGTGCAGGCAGTCGGATTCTCCAAGACCTGGTGGGATTATATGTGGTTGAACGAACCTGTTCTGGAAAAGAACCGGCCGTTACAGTTCAAAAGTATCGGTGAGATCGCCAAGATGCAGGGCAAACGGGTGATCGATGCGTTCCTGGATCTGGTTGTGGAAGAGAAACTGGAAACCCGGTTCCTACAGGCCGAGAACAACATCGACGACGAGGCGATGACCCGCATTTTGACCTATCCGAACGCGTTCATCGGATTGGGCGATGGCGGCGCGCATGTGCAGTTCCACGGCGGTTACGGCTACACGACGCGGTTGCTGGGTGAATGGGTGCGTGAACGCAAAGTTCTGACACTGGAGCAGGCGGTCAAGAAGCTGACGTTCGATTCCGCCTCGGCGTTCGGTATTCATGATCGCGGTATGCTGCGTCCCGGATTGGCCGCCGACATCGTGATCTTCGACCCGGCGACGGTAAAAGCCGGCAAAGAAACGGTCGTGCACGACTTCCCGGCCGGCGGCTGGCGTATCAAGGAGGAGGCCGAGGGCGTTCATTATACCATCGTCAACGGGCAGGTTTTGCTGGAGAACGGCGAGCATACCGGCGCTCTGCCGGGCCGGGTGCTTCGGAACAGTTGGTATCACGCACACCGGAACTGACACACTGCTATTCCAGGTCCGTGATGGCCGGGCCACGCCCCATAGGCATCAGGATAAGCCGGTTGGGCGGGGAGGATTTGTCCATGCGTCATGACCGGGCATGGGCCAAGCCCGGCCATGACGATGGGGACGAGGGTCGGTATCTCCGCGCCCGGGGATTACTGACCAGCCACCCGCTTGATCCAATCCCCCGCCGCCGCTACGGCATCCCGCGCCTTCTGAACCGCACCCGTCGCCCGCAGGAAGCCATGCACGGTTCCGGCAAAGACCTCATTCTCCACTGCCACGCCCGAAGCCCGCAGCTTGGCCACCAAAGCCTCGCCCTCTGACCGCAGCACATCCAGTTCCGCCTGCAACACCATCACCGGCGGCAATCCCCGTAAATCCGCCCGTAACGGAGCCGCCAACGGATGCAGCCGATCGATATCGTGCGGCACATACACCTGCCAGTAGAACGCCATCCGCTCCGTACTCAGCCCATACCCGCCCGTCCCAAACTCCCGATAGCTCGGTGTATCAAACCGCGAGTCGCTCACCGGGTAATTTGCCAAAATACCCATCAGCGCCGGCCCGCCGGTATCCCGCAGCAACAACGCTGTCGCCAGCGCCAGATTGCCGCCCGCCGAGTCTCCACCCAGAAAAATCCGCGACGGATCCAGTCCCCAGGAAGCCCCGTGTTCCGCGACGAACCGCACCACCGCGGCGCATTCCTCCAAAGCCTGCGGAAATTTCGCTTCCGGCGACAGCGCGTAATCCACACTGACCACCGCGACATCCCCGGCCGCCGCGTATTCCCGCGTCATCCGGTCATGTGTATCCACATTCGCCCATACCCAGCCGCCGCCGTGGAAATACACCAGGGTCGGCACAACCCGATCGGTTACCGGCTGGAACACCCGGCAGAAAATCCGCCGCCCGCGATCATCGACCCAACGATCCGTCGTTTCCGCCATCTCCGGGCCGCCGACGGCCGTTCGCATACCTAACAAATCGTTAATCCGGCGATGCGGTGCCAACGGCAGTTCCACCTTAACCGGCGGATACGCAGCGGCCGCTTTCTCCTGTTCCGCGGTGAACGCGGCCATTTCCGGGTCCCAACGTGACCGATCCGACATCTTCTTTCCCCTCCTGTGGCGCCTGCCTGCTATGCAACGTCACGCGACGCCGAATTGCAACTTGCGCTCAACCCCCGCCGCCGTCCTATGCTGCACCGCACCATGACAGTTCCTCGGCTCAGTACGTCCGGGCGTTTCGACCCGGCTTCCCTCTTCAGCCCCAAATCCATCGCCGTTATCGGTATGGAGTCAGAGGCCAGTGCTCAGATTTTCGCGAATCTCAGCATGGGTAATTTCAAGGGAGACATTCACGCGCTGCGGGATGCGTCCGAGCTTCCAAATGGCGTCGATCTCGCGGTTCTGGCGGTGGAACCCGATCAAATCGGCCCATCCATGACCGTGATGGCGCAGAAGAACTGTTTCGCCGCCATCGTGCCCGGATCGGCTGACGACCTGCGCGCGCACGCGAACCGGACCGGCGTCCGCGTCCTGGGGCCTCACTCCTTCGGCCTCTCGGTCCCCAAGCTTGGCCTGAACGCCACCCGATCCCACATCGCGCCTCCTGCCGGCCGGCTGGCGCTGGTGTCGCAGTCATCCGCGCTGAGCCGGACGGTAATCGATTGGGCGGAGCCGAATGGCGTGGGGTTCAGCCACATCGTCGGAGTCGGCGGTAATCAGGACATCGGCTACGGGATGGTGCTGGACTGGCTGTCCCGAGACCCCGGCACCGGCGCCATCCTGCTGGATATCCGCCGGATCAAGAATCACCGGCTGTTCCTGTCCGCCGCCCGCGCCGCCGCCAAATTACGTCCGGTGGTGGCGATCCGCCCCGGTCTGCGCCTGTTGGACGAGGACGGCGACGCCGAACTCAAATTCGAGGCCGCTTTGCGCCGCGCAGGTGTGTTGTACGTTAAGCGGCTGGAAGACCTGCTGAGCGCGGCCGAGACGCTATCTCGTGCCAAACCCGTTCGCTGTGACACGCTGGCGATTGTCAGCACGGCCATCGATCCCGGCCGCCTCGCCGCCGATAGTGCATTGCGGATCGGGCTGCATCTGTATGCCGATGAGACAACGGACAAGCCAACTCCCTCGGCCGAGCTTGCTTCCGCGGCCTTTGCCATGGCGGCGCGCACCGGCGTGGGCGGCGTTTTGGTGGTGCATGCGCCGTTGGGCGCCGGGGACGGCGACGCCATCGCCGGTCTGCTCCAAAAGCACCCCGAACAGCGCGCGCCGATCCTGGTGTGCGTGATGGGCGAAACCACCGGCGCTATCCATCGAAGCACGCTGGCCCATGCCGGTCTGCCGGTGTTTGCCACCCCCGACCAGGCGGTCCGAGGCTTCGAAGATTTGGTCATGGATCGCCGCAACCGCGCGGCTGCCCGGGAATTGCCCGAAAATACCATCCTGAGCCTGGCCCCTGATCAAGCCTGGGTCCGCGGCATTTTCGCGGCCACCCGAGCCGCCGGCGGCCTGTGCCTGACACAGGACAAAGCCCTGGATGTGCTGGCGGCCTATGGCATTCCAACCATTCCGACCCGCTTCGCCGCTGGCCCAGAAGACGTCGTCGCCGCCGCGGATCTGCTTGGCTATCCCGCCGTGGTGAAGCTGCGCGATGCGGGCGCACCAGCGGATCGCCTGTCCGGCAGCGTGATGTTCGACCTGCAAAACCCCGTCCAGGTCGTCTCCGCCGCTCGGTTTTTGTCGGATCGCGCGCAACGTCAGGGTGTTGCCACCGAGTTGCTCGTGCAACGCCACGCCGGGCGCGGACGTGAACTGGCAATCCGGGTGTCCGACGATACGACATTTGGACCGACCATTGCGTTCAGCCCCGGGGGTACCTCGCCCGATCCGACCGATCTGGCGGTTGATTTGCCGCCGTTGAATCTCAGTTTGGCACACGGTCTGATCCGGCGTAGCCGCACAGGCGCGCGATTGGAAACCGCGCTACGGGACCGTCCGTCCGCCAACACCGATGCGGTGGCGGAGACGCTGGTGCGGATCAGCCAGTTGATCGTCGATTTCCCGGAAATCGCGGTGCTGCAGGTGCCGTCGCTGTTTGCCGACAGCCGGGGCGTCATGGCCGCAGACGCCTGGTTGCAATTGCGTGGGCCGGAGGAAGTGGCACCGCGTTTGGCGATTGCCCCCTACCCGGTGGAATTGGTCGAACAGCGATTGTTCGGTGGGGAGCCGATGACCATCCGTCCGATCCGGCCGGAGGACGCAACCGCCCACACGGGATTTTTCTCTCGTCTGTCGCCGCAGGATATCCGGTTTCGCTTTTTCAGTGCGATGCGGGAACTGTCGCCTGAGCAGACCGTGCGTCTGACGCAGGTGGATTACGACCGCGAAATGGCGTTTATCGCGGTGCGTGACTCCACCGGCGAAACGGTTGGTGTCTCCAGGCTGGCCTGTGATTCCGATGGCCGATCGGGAGAATTCGCGGTCATCGTGCAAGCAGATATGAAAGGTCGAGGCCTGGCCTCGCATCTGATGCGGCGGCTGACCGATTGGGCTCGGATGCAGGGATTGACGACGGTGGTCGGGCAGGTGCTGGCGGACAATCACCCGATGCTGTCATTCGTCCGGCACCTGGGCTTCACCGTCCACCGCATGCCCGATGACCCGGAGGTCATGGAGGCAACGCTGGTCCTGTAGGAGTTCGGCGACCTGACCCCACCGGCATCAGGAAGATGTCGGGTGGGGAGGGCTTGCCCTTTTGTGACGGCCGGGCGCGGTCATAAAGTAACCGCACATCTCGTTGCGGAAGCGGCCAATCCGTCATGGCCCGGCTTGTCCGGGCCACCTATGCCCTGATGGTGCCGCGATAGTTGGCCCGGACAAGCCCTAAAGTACCCACACATCTCCTGACCTCCGAAAAAAGTCCTTGCCCGGCTCGACGCGAGTACGATTCGCTGCCTCCAGGCAACCGGAGAACAGGAGCCAGGGATG